>Ga0209911_100005_pt1 | contig 438576 bp, 396 predicted proteins | sample FECB21metaG_FD_188301 | JGI IMG/M metagenome (GOLD analysis project Ga0209911, IMG submission 188301) | Cyanobacterial communities from the Joint Genome Institute, California, USA - FECB-21 (SPAdes) (version 2) | ecosystem: Environmental > Aquatic > Thermal springs > Hot (42-90C) > Microbial... | reverse complement strand
TGCAGCTTGAGGGACTGCAATCTCTCAGTGACAATCAAACCGCTCGGCTGCCTGCTGTGATCAGCTAAGCCCCCGCAAACTCAACTGCCAGAACAATGGCAGTTACACCACTCAATGGGACACGATCGTGCCGGGCCTGCGTTACAAGTTCGCCTACGTACGCGGTGACAACATCGATACCGGCAGCGACAACAACGGCACCGAGCGCGAGATCTTCAACCAGATCGGCTACACCGTACAAAGTGGTGCAGCCAAGGATCTGCACCTGCGCCTGCGCAACTCCATCTACCGCTCCAGCACCGATGTAGGGCCGGATCTCAACGAGATTCGCGCCTTCGTCGAATACCCGCTGAGCATCCTCTGATGCTCGCTGCCCCGGCCTTGGCCGGGGCAGTTCTCAACCTCGCAGAGCCTGCGCAACAGCCCTGGCGGCATCCTCGATGGCACGTTCCTCATAGGGCGCAAAGCCCATTACCAACCCTGGTGCCCTCGCATCGACGCAGTAACTCGCCAGTGGAAGCGCATCGATACCGGCAGCCTGCAAACGGCCAAAAGCCTCCTGCTCGTTCTCCACCTGCAAACGGCAGGCGATATCCATACCTGCACGAATTTCCGGCACCTCGATCAGCCCTTGCCAATGCTTGTGCGCGGCTTCGGCGAAGGCATCGGCACGCGCTGCGTAAATCTTGCGCATACGCCGCACATGGCGGTCGAAATGCCCCTCATGGATAAAGTCGGCCAGCACGGCCTGCGCCAGGCTGTTGGCATGACGTGACATCAATGCCGACGCGCGCGTGAAGCTCTCCATAAGATGCTCAGGCAGGACCAGATAAGCCAGGCGAATAGAGGGAAACAGCAGTTTGCTGAAGGTCCCGGCCATGATGACCGAGTGTTCGGCACCCGGCATCGAACGCAGTGCCGGAATGGGCTTGGCAATGAAACGGTACTCGCTGTCGTAGTCGTCCTCGAAGATGTAACTGCCCTGCTCCGTCGCCCATTTCAGCAAGGCCAGGCGCCGTGCAGGCGACAGTTCGCCGCCCAGTGGTGCCTGGCGTGAGGGTGTGACGTAGACCAGTCGTGCGGCAGGCGCCAAACGCATACCCTCTTCCACTTGCATGCCTGCTTGATCCACAGGCACATCCACGCGGCTGATGCCGGAGATGTCCATCAACTGCCGTGCACCGGGATAGCCCGGGTCTTCCATCCAGACCTGAGAGTTGCCTGGCGCCAGCAAGCGCAAGCAGATATCCAGGCCTTGTTGCACGCTGCTGAGCACCAGAATGCACTCTGGCGAAACCTGTACCCCACGAGCGATGGCCAGGTAGCCGGCGATGGCCTCGCGCAACTCGGGCAGACCTGCAGGGTCGGCGTCGAGCAACATCGTCAGGCGCGAGCTGCGCAACTGCTGCGTGTGCAACTTGCGCCACAGATCGATGGGAAAGGCGTTGATATCACCACGGTGAGGAAAGAACGGACGCACACCGGTTGGCAGCGTTCGCCGAGAGAAGATTGGCTCGATCTCGGCCAGACGCTTCAGCCAGGGCGTATCGGGCGTGGTGCGCTTTTCCTCCACCTCGGCCACCACCTTGCACCGAACGTATCCCGCGTTCAGCGTCGGGTCCGGTAATACCTCACTGACACGTGTACCGCTGCCGGTTCGAGCCTGCAGATAGCCTTCGGAAAGCAGTTGCTGATAGGCCGCCTGCACCGTCCCGCGCGCCAGACCGTAGTACTCGGCCATGGAACGAGTGCTGGGCAGCTTGCAGCCAGTGGGCAGGCGACCGCCGAGAATCGCGTTGCGCAGCGACTCGTACAGCCATCCCTGCAGGCTGGCCCCCTCCTCCGGTGTTCCCAGCGGCAGAAAGACCACTTGCGGCGGGGCTTTATCGACTGGCATGGGAATCTCGAAGTGGACTAATTATTTTTGCAGATACTGGATCAATACCATGATCCAAAACAACCACACAATCATCCCGTAGTCAGCCAGCACCTTTCTCTTCAACTACTACGGGAATTCACGATATGACCCAGCAGATCCTGATCATCGGTGCCGGTTTCGGCGGTATGTGGAGTGCACTGAGCGCCGCTCGCCTGCTGGACCAGCACAAGCGCCTGGACGTCGCCGTCACCCTCCTCGCCCCGCAAGCCGAACTGCGCGTACGTCCGCGCTTTTATGAAAGCGACCTGACCACCAGCGTTGCACCGCTCGGCCCGTTGTTCGATGCGGTCGGCGTGCAATTCGTGCAAGGCAGCGCCACCCGCATCGACGCCACAGGCAGACGAGTCATCTATCGCAACGCAAGCGGTGCCCAAGCCGAGCTGAGTTTCGACAGGCTGATTCTGGCCTCTGGTAGCCAGGTCGCTCGCCCACCCTTGGCCGGCATTGATCGTTTCGCCTTCGATGTCGACAGCCTGGAGTGCGCGCAAAAGCTCGAAATCCATCTGCAGGGGCTGCGCCACAAACCGGTCAGCCAGGCACGCAACACCGTGGTGGTGGTCGGTGGCGGTTTCACCGGTATCGAAACGGCCATGGAAATGCCGGCGCGACTGCGCGCGATCCTGGGTAACGAGGCCGACGTCCACGTCGTCGTCGTCGATATGGGTAAACAGGTCGGCAGCGCCATGGGCGAACAGATTGCCTCGGTGATCGCAGAAGCAAGCGACACGCTGGGTGTGACCTGGAAGCTCGGCAGCCCGGTGTCGATGGTCAACGAGCATGGCGTGCAGCTCGACAGCGGCGAACGCATCGAAGCCAGTACCGTGGTCTGGACCGTGGGAGTGAAAGCCTCGCCGCTGACGCAGCAGATCGATGGCGAGCGCGATGCCTTCGGACGCCTGCACGTCGACCGCCATCTGAAGGTATTGGGTCAGGACGCCATCTACGCCACCGGCGATACCGCTTATGCTGCAGTAGATGATCTTGGCAACCATGCGCTGATGACCTGCCAGCACGCCATCGCTCTCGGCCGCTCCTCGGGCAACAACGCTGCAGCCGACCTGCTGGGTGTCGAGCCGCTTCCCTACTGCCAACCCAGGTACGTCACCTGCCTGGACCTGGGGGCCTGGGGCGCGGTGTTCACCGAAGGCTGGGAGCGCAAGGTGGTGCTGACCGGCAAGGAAGGCAAAGCGCTCAAAACGCAGATCAACACCCAGTGGATCTACCCGCCGCAGGCCAAGCGTGATATCGCCCTGGCCGCCGCCGACCCGCTGATCCCGGTAGTCGCCTGACCGATGAGACAAGCCCAGGGCATCGCGGTTGCCCTGGGCCTGGCCATGCTCAATCGCGGTAAATCTGCACCTGCAGTTTCGACGGCGGGTCCTCGCCTTCGTCGCGCAGCCATTCCCCGGGCGGTTGCCCGACCTGCTGAGCAAAGGTACGTGAGAACGACGCCTGCGATGCGTAGCCGACCGCGTCGGCGATCACCTTGATCGGCCTCCCCTCACGCAACAGATCCTGCGCTACTTTCATGCGCCAGGCGGTGACATAGGCCATGGGCGTCATGCTCATGACCTCGGAGAACAGTGCTGCGAACTTGGTCCGCGACATCTTCGCCAACTCGGCCAGACGCTCGACGCTCCAGGCCAACTGTGGCTCCTGATGAATACAGATCAGGGCAGGCCCCAGTTGACTGTCCTGCAGCGCGTACAGCAGGCCGCTGGTAATGCGCCCTTCGCTCACCGCGCGGCGGACCAGCAGGACGAACACATATTCGAACAGCAGGTTCAACGCCTTGCTCCGGCCAGGTGCCTGTGTACGGAATTCGTTGACCAACGAACCGATGACCGGCCCGAGCTGCTCAAGGGCGCTCAGCGGAAACACCAGGGTTTCCAGAAGACCCAGCGGAAACGGTTGCTGCCCCGAACGCCCGAACTGAAACGAGGCGCAGATCAGATCCACGCCGCCAGGTTGATGCGCGCGTAACTTGTAGCAACAGGTGCTGGGGCAGAACAGCACGCTGGGTTCACTGATTGCGATACGGGGCTTGTCGGCATGCACCATATCCAGCGCGCCGCGCTCGATCACATGAATGAATGCCATGCCAGGGGGCTTATCCAGCACCAGGGTACCGTCTACCGGGCCGGCGAATAACAGTCGCCCTTGCAGGCTCGTGCGCTCGAAGAACTCGGAAAGAACATCCATATTGGGAACGACCTGATAAAGACTCTCTACGTTGGGGAAAGCTCAACCGATTGCAGCTCATGGGTTGAACTGTCGTCGATTGATAGACAGTTCAACCCAAGAAAATTCCAACGGTTATCCAACAGGATGGAGAATCATCCGTGAATTACATCACGGTTTTTTACAGGCTCAACCCTGAAATACCCATCCAACAAGGCGCACGCCGATCAGATCAGTCCATAAGAATGACCATTGTCTTCTGACTGGGCCTGCATCTTGGCTAGCTCCTCCATGCGCTGGGCAATTTCTTCTTCGACAGCCTTTTGCTGCTCAGGTGGCAGCGCCTCGATCTCCTCTTCGGTCATGCCTATTTCCTTGAGGATACTGTCGCGCATCTTTTCGGCCGGCGTCATCGCCATATAGGCCTTGAAAGCCTCCAGCGCGGCGTTACCGCCCTCGTCGCCCAGCGGCTTTTCCACCTGCCCCGAACTGACCGATATCTCGACCTTGCCGTCTGATGCGTTCTGCAGAGCGACGCGCAAACGAGCGAAGCCCTCCTCCGTGGCCTGCCTGGCGCGGAACTCGCGTTCGGAATCGGCGTTTGCCGTGCGCGTGGTCTTCTCGACATTGCGCGCCAACTGGGCCAGCTCACCCTGCTCTTCACTCTGCTTGTTGCGAAATCCCGTCAGGGATATTCCAGCGTAACTGCCAATACCTCCAATCGTGCTCATGCCGTGCTCCTTGACTGAGTTGCAATTGCCAGGCGCACTGATTCAAAGCGCATGCCAGCTCATAAGGCACACTTAACCAATTGAAAGTATTGAGTTTTAAAATCGACCAGGAGGATAGCGAGGCAACCCCTTGCCGCTTGACGGCAAGGGGTTGCAGGGGCGGGCTCAGTGCTGCCCGCCGCTCATTTGCCGGAAGGCATCGAGCAATGCCTGGCTGAGATCGACCGAGGAGAATTTGGTCAGTACCGCATTGGCACCGACCGAACGCGCCTTCTCGGTATTCATGGTGCTGTCCAGCGAGGTATGCAGCAGCACGTAGGTGCCGGCGATATCGGCGCTGCGCCGAATTTCCTGAACCAGGCTGTAGCCGTCCAACTCAGGCATCTCGATGTCCGAGACCAGAAGCTCGAATGGCATGCCAGCCTGATGGTATTCGTGCAGTTGCTGCAGAGCAGCCTGGGCACTGCGTACTGCCATGCAATCGAGCCCCAGTTGGCGCAGCACATTGAGGGTCTGTTGCAGCGCGACTTGCGAGTCGTCGACCAGCAATACGCGGCGACCTTGTAATAGACGAGCATCCTGGCCGTCGAGCAGTTGCTCGACCGGTGCCTCCTCCAGTGCAGGCGCAATGTCGTGTAGCACCTTCTCGATATCGAGAATCTGCACGATGGCGCCATCGATCTGGGTCACACCAGTAATGAAGGCACGATTACCGGCTCCGGCGGGTGGCGGGCGCACGTCGCGGGTTGAGCACTGCACGATACGTTCGACACTTTTCACGTGCAGGCCCTGACGCGAGCGACTCACCTCGGTGACGATCAGGCAGCCATCGTCTTCGTCAGCCGCACCGCGCTCACCGATGGCGCGCGCCAGGTCGATCACCGTCATCGCAGCGCCGCGCAAGGTCGCGATGCCGCGCACATTGGGGTGCCGACTAGGCAGTTTGGTCAAGGCTGGGCAGGGAATAATCTCGTTGACCTTGAGCAGGTTGATCCCCAGCAGGCGGCCGCTATGCAAACGAAACAACAACAGCGATAGCGCGTCGCCGGTAACCAGACTCATGTACCTATCCTTAGAAAGAACTTACACCTAAGATTTATAGCGACCGCAAAGCCGCGGACTTTAATCCGCAGCCAGTTTCAGGGCCACTCGCCCACGGTTCGGACAGGTTTCCATGTAACGATGCGCTTCGACGAAATCTTCGAAGTCGAAGATCCTGTCGATCACCGGGGTCAGCAAACGGTCGGCCGTCATCTGATTGATGTGCGTGATCGCACGCTGCACGGCCTCGTTGTTGGGCTCGATGCCCAGCTCCGGGCAACCGGTGAAATCCAGAACGCAGTGACGGAAGAACTGCAGGTGCTTCTTGAAGGCTGCACAGGCCGGGAATGCCGTGTCGTTGCCGCCATTGATCCCGTACAGGATCAGCTTGCCACGCGGTGCAGCGATATCACCCAGCAGCTTCATCTGCGGGCCGGCGCACTGGTCGAGAATCACCTCGACCCCCTTGCCCTCGGTGTAGCGCTCGACTTCCAGGACGAGGTCCTGTTCCTCGGTCACAATCACCTTGTCGGCCCCCAGACCACGCAGGAACTCGCGATCATCCGCCGAACTGGTGGAAACAATGACCTTGGCGCCCAGCGCCTTGGCCAGCTGCACGGTCTGCGGCGCCATACAGTGGCTGGCGTCGGTGATCAGCACATGCTGGCCGGGCTTGAGGTGAGCCAGATCATTCAGCGCCAGGTAGCCAAACAGCAGACCGGTGTAGTGCACACTGGCCTCGACCGGGCTGAGAATTTCGGGGTAACGGGTCAGGCCATGGCTGGGCATCAGCACCAGATCGCCCCAGGTTGGATAACGGTTCGGCGTGCTCGCCGGGAAACCGGCAACGGCGGTGCCGACTTCTAAGTCGCTCACGCCCTCGCCCAGCACAGCCACGGTGCCGGCCAGTTCGAAACCGGTACCGGCTGGAAGCTTGGCCTGCTCAGCCGCCAGGTTCTGACGCCACAGCACGTCCTTCCAGCCCAAGCCAACGGCCTGAACGCGCACCAAGACTTCGCCAGGGCCGGGCACAGGCGTCGGAACCTCTTCGTACTGGAGCACATCGGCATCGCCGAACTTATGAAAACGGATCATGCGGGACATCGCTTACCTCGAGCTTGATCGCGGATTAACACTTCAATGACTGTGGACTCTATCCGCTGTGCGACGGCGACACTATCAGACTCTATCGATAGTCTTCATGCCTGTCAGTGATTCAGCAGCTTTCAATCCACTGCACAGTGCCCGTACTATTGACCGGTCAAAGGCTCTCATTTGCAGCGCCGTGCTGACAAGGCCCGTATCCCTCGAATGGTACCCGGATGAACCGCAATGATCTGCGTCGCCTCGATCTGAACCTGCTGATCGTCTTCGAGACCTTGATGCACGAACGCAGTGTGACCAGGGCCGCAGAGAAGCTGTTTCTCGGCCAGCCCGCCATCAGTGCGGCGCTCTCTCGGCTGCGTACCCTGTTCGATGACCCCTTGTTCGTGCGTACCGGTCGCAGCATGGAGCCGACACCGCGTGCGCAGGAGATATTCGCCCTGCTCTCACCAGCGCTGGACTCGATCTCCACCGCTGTAAGCCGCGCGGCCGACTTCGATCCGGCTACCAGCAAGGCGGTGTTTCGTATCGGTCTGTCCGATGACGTCGAGTTCGCCCTGCTGCCAGCTATGCTTCGTCGTCTACGTGCCGAAGCGCCCGGCGTGGTGCTGGTGATTCGCCGTACCAACTACCTAATGATGCCCAGCCTGCTCGCCTCTGGCGAGATTTCGGTGGGTGTGGCCTACACCGATGAGCTGCCGGCCAACGCCAAACGCAAGGTCTTACGCCGCAGCAAGGCCAAGCTGCTGCGCGCCGACACCGTGCCCGGCGCGCTGAGCCTCGACGATTACTGCGCCCGTCCACATGCACTGGTGTCCTTCGCCGGCGACCTTACCGGTTTCATCGACGATGAGCTGGCCAAGTTCGGGCGCAAGCGCCATGTTGTGCTGGCGGTGCCTCAGTTCAACGGCCTGGCCAGCCTGCTGGCGGAAACCGACATAGTGGCCAGCGTGCCGGACTACACGGCAGCGGCCCTGACCGCAGCCGGCGGCCTGCGTGCCGAAGAACTGCCGCTGCAGACCCAGTCCTTCGAACTGCACATGGCCTGGCGCGGCGCCCAGGACAACGATCCGGCCGAGCGCTGGCTGCGCTCGCGAATCCAGATGTTCTGCGGCGATCCAGACAGCCTGTAGCTGCTCCCTGCCGCTCGCAGCGGCTCACGGGGGTGTGAAATGACAGGCCCAGCGCATTAGCGTTTTCAATGCAAACCCCCAGTTTCTTATCAAATTCCACAATCCGTTAGCATTCTTGCGCAGCCTGGATTACCGCCTTCGCCTTCGCCTTCGCCTTCGTCTACATACACCCCATGCGCGACGGCAATGCCCGGCTCCATCGTTTCCTGATCAACGACGTGCTGATCCGCGACAAGGCGCTGCCCGATGGCGTGATCCTGCCGGTATCGGCCACCATCACTAGCTCGATCAATTTCCGCGCCCGCTACGACCGCACGCTGGAAGTATTTTCCCGCCCCTTCATGCAGCGCTACGCGGCGTCCTACCGCTTTGGCGAGCTGAAGGTCTACGAAGACGGCACCCAGAGCAACCTGGTGTTCGAGGACTACGACGACGCCTTGTTCGCCTGGCGTTATCCCGAGCTGAGCGAGCACGTTCTCTGCACAAGGAAAACGGCTGGCAGCTGTCCGACAAGCTGAAGAAAGCCTACCCGCAACTGGACGACATCCCGCGCGCGCAGCGTGTCGTGGAGGCCGTGCGCTCGGCCTTCGAAGAGCCGGCAGAGCGCTCAGAGGATGAGTGAGCACCCTTGTTTCTTGGCCTACGCCATGGATAAGGCGGGCGCCTGAAGCACTGTGGTAAGCGGCCCATCATCATTAACGCTGATATTCAATTTCATGGCATTCGATTCGTCGCTGGCCAAGCGGCGCAGCAGACTCCGCCCATTCACAAATCCGACTGGCGGAGTCACCCATGGAACAGCTACACAAGAACATCTGGACATTACCTCTCGCCCTCGCCGGCCTTGTGCTGCTGAGCGGCTGCGAACAGGCGCCGCAAGCGCAGAACCAGATGCCCGCAGCCAAGGTCAGCGTGGCCGAGGTCATCGAACAGCCGGTCAACGAATGGGATGAGTTCACTGGCCGGCTGGAAGCGCCACAGTCGGTGGAGATTCGCCCGCGCGTATCCGGCTACATCGATCAGGTAGCCTTCAGCGAGGGTAGCCTGGTGAAGAAAGGCGATCTGCTGTTCCAGATCGACCCGCGTCCGTTCCAGGCCGAGGTCAAGCGTCTCGAAGCCCAGCTGCAGCAGGCCCGTGCCAACCAGGCACGGGCCATCAATGAAGCTCGTCGCGGCGAGCGTCTGCGTCAGAGCAATGCCATCTCCGCCGAACTGGCCGATGCCCGCGCCAGCGCCGCCACCGAAGCCCAGGCTCAGGTCGCAGCCATCGCCGCCGAGCTGGAAAACGCCCGCCTCAACCTCAGTTTCACCCGCATCACTGCGCCCATTGACGGTCGCGTCAGCCGCGCCGAAATCACCGAAGGCAACCTGGTTGGCGCCGGCGAAAGCCTGCTGACCTCGGTGGTATCCACCGACAAGGTCTACGCCTACTTCGACGCCGACGAGCGCGCCTTCCTCAAGTACGTCGAGCTGGCCCGCCAGTCCGGCTCCGACGCCCGTGGCGCCAGCCCGGTGTACCTCGGCCTGTCCGATGAAACCGACCACCCGCACCTGGGCCAACTGGACTTTCTCGACAACCAGGTCAACCCACGCACCGGCACCATCCGTGGCCGCGCCGTGTTCGACAATCAGGACGGTCGCTTCACCCCGGGCCTGTACGCCCGTCTGAAACTGGTGGGCAGCAAGCCCTACGCCGCCACCCTGATCAAGGACGAAGCAGTCGGTACCGACCTGGGCAAGAAGTACGTGCTGGTGCTGGGTGACGACAATGCAGTGGCCTACCGCTCCATCGAGCTGGGGCCGAAGCTCGAAGGCCTGCGCATCGTCCGCAGCGGCCTGAGCAAGGGCGAGAAGATCGTGGTCAACGGCCTGCAGCGTGCCATGCCCGGCTCCATCGTCGACCCGCAACCGGTGTCCATGGCCGATGACAGCACCCTCGAACAACTGGCTCGCATGCGCCAGGCCGTCGATGGCAGCCAGGCCCCGCGTATCGCCGCCGAAAAAATCGAAGCTCGCTCGCCGCGCGGCTGATCACGCCCGCGCCCTGAGGAAAGACCCATGAATTTCTCGCAATTCTTCATCCTGCGGCCGATCTTCGCCGCGGTGCTGTCGCTGCTGATCCTGATTGGCGGCGCCATCTCGCTGTTCCAGCTACCGATCAGCGAATACCCGGAAGTGGTACCGCCCACCGTGGTGGTGCGTGCCGATTTCCCCGGCGCCAACCCCAAGGTGATCGGTGAAACCGTCGCCTCGCCGCTGGAGCAGGCCATCGTCGGCGTCGAAGGCATGCTCTACATGTCATCGCAGTCGACCATCGACGGCCGCCTGACGCTGACCGTTACCTTCGCCCTCGGCACCGACTTGGACAACGCCCAGGTGCAGGTGCAGAACCGCGTCACCCGCACCATGCCGACCCTGCCCACCGAAGTGCAGCGTCTCGGCGTGACCGTGGACAAGGCTTCCCCGGACCTGACCATGGTGGTGCACCTGACCTCGCCGGATCAGCGCTACGACATGCTTTACCTGTCCAACTACGCTGCGCTCAACGTCAAGGACGAGCTGGCGCGCCTGGACGGCGTCGGCGACGTGCAGCTGTTCGGCATGGGCAATTACTCGCTGCGTGTTTGGCTCGACCCGAACAAGGTGGCCTCGCGCGGGCTGACCGCCACCGACGTGGTCACCGCCATCCGCGAGCAGAACCGTCAGGTCGCCGCCGGCGCCCTCGGCGCGCCGCCTTCCGATGCCGGCAACAGCTTCCAGCTGTCGATCAACGCCCAGGGCCGCCTGGTTACCGAAGAAGAGTTCGAGAACATCATCATCCGCGTTGGCGACAACGGTGAGATCACCCGTCTGCGCGATATCGCCCGCATCGAACTGGGCTCCAACCAGTACGCCCTGCGCTCGCTGCTGAACAACCAACCAGCAGTCGCTATCCCGGTATTCCAGCGCCCCGGCTCCAACGCCATCGATATTTCCAACTCGGTGCGTGAGCGCATGGCCGAACTGAAGAAGTCCTTCCCGCAAGGCATGGACTACGAAGTCGTCTATGACCCGACCATATTCGTGCGTGGCTCCATCGAGGCGGTGGTGCACACCCTGCTCGAAGCCGTGGTGCTGGTGGTACTGGTGGTGGTGCTGTTCCTGCAGACCTGGCGCGCCTCGATCATTCCGCTGGCCGCGGTGCCGGTGTCCTTGATCGGCACCTTCGCGGTCATGCACATGTTCGGCTTCTCGCTCAACGCACTGTCGCTGTTCGGCCTGGTGCTGGCCATCGGTATCGTGGTGGACGACGCCATCGTCGTGGTGGAGAACGTCGAGCGCAACATCGCTCTGGGCAAATCCCCGGTCGAGGCCACTCGCCAGGCCATGAAGGAAGTGACCGGTCCCATCGTCGCCACCGCTCTGGTGCTGTGCGCGGTGTTCGTGCCGACGGCCTTCATCTCCGGTCTTTCGGGGCAGTTCTACCAGCAGTTCGCCCTGACCATCGCCATTTCCACGGTGATTTCGGCGATCAACTCGCTGACACTGTCACCAGCCCTCGCGGCCATCCTGCTCAAGGATCACCACGCACCGAAAGATGCCTTCTCGCGCGGGCTCGACAAGCTGTTCGGTGGCTGGCTGTTCGGCCCGTTCAACCGCATGTTCGAGCGTGCCAGCAACCGCTACGTCGGCACCGTGCGTCGCGTGCTGCGTGGCAGCAGCATCGCCATGCTGATCTACGGTGGCCTGCTGGTGCTCGGTTACCTGGGGTTCTCCAGTACCCCCACCGGTTTCGTGCCGCAACAGGACAAGCAGTACCTGGTGGCCTTCGCCCAGTTGCCGGACGCGGCGACGCTCGATCGCACCGAAGCGGTGATCAAGCACATGAGCGAAATTGCCGGTAAACATCCTGGGGTGGAAAACACCATCGCGTTTCCCGGCCTGTCGATCAATGGCTTCACCAATAGCCCGAACAGCGGCATCGTTTTCGTCACACTCAAGGACTTCGGCCTGCGCAAGGACGAAAGCCTGTCTGCCGGCGCCATTGCCGCCGAGCTCAACGGCCAGTTCGGTGAGATTCAGGAGGCTTACCTCGCCATCTTCCCGCCGCCGCCGGTACAGGGCCTGGGCACCATTGGTGGCTTCCGCCTGCAGATTCAGGACCGTGGCAACCTGGGCTACGAAGAGCTGTACACGCAGACCCAGAACATCCTCAACAAGGCCCGCCAGTTGCCGGAGCTGAACCCGATGTCGGTGTTCACCAGCTACCAGGTCAACGTGCCGCAGGTCGATGCCGCCATCGACCGCGAAAAGGCCAAGACCCATGGTGTGGCTATCAGCGACATCTTCGACACCCTGCAGGTGTACCTGGGCTCGCTGTATGCCAACGACTTCAACCGTTTCGGCCGCACCTACCAGGTCAACGTCCAGGCCGACCAGCAATTCCGTCTGGAGCCGGAGCAGATCGGTCAGCTCAAGGTACGCAACAACCGTGGCGAGATGGTGCCGCTGTCGACCTTCGTCAAAGTCGATGACAGCGCCGGCCCGGATCGGGTGATGCACTACAACGGCTTCCTCACCGCCGAGATCAACGGTGCCGCAGCGCCGGGCTACAGCTCGGGCCAGGCCGAAGCAGCCATCGCCAAGCTGCTCAATGAGGAACTGCCGATCGGCATGACCTTCGAGTGGACCGATCTGACCTATCAGCAGATCCTCGCCGGCAATACCGCGATCTTCATCTTCCCACTCTGCGTGCTGCTGGCCTTCCTGGTGCTGGCCGCCCAGTACGAAAGCTGGAGCCTGCCGATGGCGGTGATCCTGATCGTGCCCATCGTGCTCTTCACCGCCATCACCGGGGTGATCATTGCGGGCCTCGACAACAACATCTTCACCCAGATCGGACTGATCGTATTGGTGGGCCTGGCCTGCAAGAACGCCATCCTGATCGTCGAGTTCGCCAAGGAGAAACAGGAAGAGGGTCTCGATCGCGTCGCCGCCGTGCTGGAAGCCTGCCGTCTGCGTCTGCGCCCGATCCTGATGACTTCCATCGCCTTCATCATGGCCGTGGTGCCGCTGGTGCTGTCCAGCGGTGCGGGCGCCGAGATGCGCCATGCCATGGGCGTGGCGGTGTTCTCCGGGATGATCGGCGTGACCTTCTTCGGTCTGCTGCTGACACCGGTGTTCTATGTACTGATCCGCGGCTTCGTGGAGAAACGCGAAGCCCGAAAAGCCGCCCGCCTGCAGGAGTCGCATGCATGAAAGCCTTTGCCCCCGCTCTCCTGACCCTGGCGCTGTCGGCGTGCGCCGTCGGCCCGGACTATCGAGCGCCCGTGACCGATCCTGCGCGCATTGCCGCGCTGGAAGCGGCCGATTACGACCGCAGCCGTTTCGAAGCCGCCTGGTGGCAGCAGTTCGACGACCCGACGCTGAACCAGCTGGTGCAGCGTTCGTTGCAAAACAACCGCGAGCTGCGCGTGGCCTTCAACCGCCTGCGTGCAGCGCGAGCGATTCGCGATGACGTGGCCAACGACCGCTTCCCAACCGTCACCAGCCGCGCCAGTGGCGAGTTCGGCAAGGCGCAGCAGCCGCCAGTCAGCGAGGAGCGCATTCGCCAGGAGCGCTACGACCTAGGCCTGGACATGGCCTGGGAGCTGGACCTGTTCGGCCGCATCCAGCACCAACTGGAGGCCAGCGAAGCACGTATCGAGCTGGCCGAAGCCGACTATTACCAGCTGCAGGTCAGCCTGATCGCCGAACTGGTCGACGCCTACGGCACCTTGCGTGGCGCGCAATTGCGCGAAAGCATCGCCCGCGAGAACCTGAAGAATCAGCAGGACTCGCGCTCCATCACCGAGCAACTGCGCGATGCCGGCGTCGGCAACGAGCTGGACGTACTGCGTGCCGATGCACGCCTGGCCGCAACCGAAGCCAGCCTGCCGCAATTGCAGGCGCAGCAGGTGCGCGCGCAGAACCGCATCGCCACCCTGCTCGGCCAGCGTCCGGAGCAACTGCAGATCGATCTGGCGCCGCGTCCTTTGCCGGTAATCGCCAAGGCGCTGCCCATCGGCAATCCGGCCGAACTGCTACGTCGTCGCCCGGATATCCAGGCGGCCGAGCGGCAACTGGCGGCGGCCACGGCTGAAGTTGGCGTGGCCACTGCCGATCTGTTTCCGCGTGTCAGCCTGTCCGGCTTTCTCGGCTTTACCGCTGGACGCGGCTCGCAGCTGGGCTCGTCGGCCGCACGCGCTTGGGGCGTAGCACCGAGCATCAGCTGGGCGGCCTTCGATCTCGGCAGTGTGCGGGCACGCCTGCGCGGTGCCGAAGCCGAGGCCGATGGCGCCCTGGCGCAGTACGAACAGCAGGTGCTGCTGGCACTGGAGGAATCGGAGAACGCCTTCAGCGACTACGCCAAACGCCAACAGCGCCTGGTCTCCCTGGTGCGCCAGGCCGAAGCCAGCCGCGCGGCGGCCGATCAGGCAGCGATCCGTTATCGCGAAGGCACGGTGGATTTCCTCGTCCTGCTGGATGCCGAACGCGAGCGCCTGGCCGCCGAGGATGCCCAGGCCTCGGCTGAGGTCGAGCTGTACAGCGGTATCGTCGCGATCTACAAGGCGCTCGGCGGCGGTTGGCAGCCACAGGCCTGAACCTGCTCTCCCCGGTCGGCAGCCCTGCCGACCCTCCTCAGCCCCAGGGTTCGATGCTCTGGGGCTTTTTTATGAGTCGCATGCTACCCGGTTACGACCCTGCGCCTTGGCCCGGTACAACGCGGCATCGGCCTGTTGCAGGAGGCTTTGCACCGGGCTCTCGCCATCGTTATGCATCGATGCCACACCCACACTGACGCTGAGATGGCCCAAGGGCGAGTGTTCATGCGGCAGCGCCAGCGCCTCCACGGCCTTCACCAGCTTCTGCGCCATGCTTTGTGCACTGCCAAGAGCGGTGGATGGCGCCAGAAAGACGAACTCCTCACCGCCATAGCGCGCCACCAGGTCAGTGGAGCGACTGATGGTCGCGACCAGGGTTTGCGCGACCTGCTGCAGGCAGCTATCGCCAGCCGGATGGCCATAATGGTCGTTGTAGGCCTTGAACCAATCGACATCCACCACCGCCAATGCCAAGGGTTCGCCGACACGCTGGGCGCGCTTCCACTCCCTGGCCAGAACCTCGTCGAAGTGTCGGCGGTTGGCGATCCCGGTCAGGGCGTCGGTCAGGCTGAGGGTTTCCAGGCGGCCATTGAGCACCTGCAGTTCTTCGGTGCGTTCGGCCACGCGCCGCTCCAGTTCACGCTCCGAGCGCTGCAAGGTTTCCACCAGTTGCTCCTGGGTTTGCAGCAGCCTGGCCTGAGCCTGCAGCTTTTCCTGGCGCATGACATTGATCCGGTCGGCCAGGGCGAAGGCCAGCATGAGCATTTCCAGCGATGAGCCCAGTTGCAAGCCATCGACCGTGAACACGTTGGTCGGCAGGATGCCCATGGCGCGCAGCGTGGTACTGGCGCCACCCAGTATCAGCAGACCAAAGGCCGCCAGGAAGAAATAGGCGCTACGCTGACGTTTCAAGGCGCAGGCAACGGCTATGGCGATCATCGCCAGCGCGGTTAGCAGGTTGAACACGATGGCCACCCGTGCCACCTGAGGCAGCGCCAGGGCATAGATCAGCGGCGTAAGCAGATACACGGCGATCATCGCCAGCAGCAGGCGATCACCCCAGGGCAGCAACCGAGGGGTCTGCAGCATCTGCCGCATGAACAGCATAAGTGCGCACAGGGCAACAGAAGCGCTGCTGTAGTAGGCGACGTTGGAATTCAGCGGCAGGCCGAACAGCATCCAGTCTGGCGCCATGCCGTTCTTGATGGTCAGAAGGCTTACGGCGCCCAGCACGAAGGTCACGTACAGCAGATAGATGCGCTCGCGCAGGGCGATGAACAGCATCAGGTTGAACAGGAGCATCGCCACCGCGATGCCCATATAGCCGGCGCGCGCCATGTAGTCCTCGCGCTCGTAAGCCTGGAACGCCTCGGCCGACCAGAGCTGCAGCGGCACCAACAGGCCAACGCTCGACTGCACACGCAGGTAGATCTCCTGCTGCGACTGCGCTGGCAGATGCAGCGGGAAGACGAAGTTGCGGTTGTCGTAGGCCTTGCCGGTCTGCGGCCTGTCAGCACCGGTGAACCAGGCGCGGTAACCGCCCTGCCCGTCCGGGATATGCGCATCGACGAAGGAGATACGCGGGTTGTCCACCACCAGCAGGCGCGTCAGGGGCTGATCGCCGGAGTTGCTGACTCGCAGACGGAACCAGTAGGCAGAGCGAGTAAAACCCAGGGCGAACGACGCGCTTTCGATCGCCTCATGATGGAAATGCTCTGCCATTTCGGCCGAGCGAACGGCCTCGAGCGTCATGGCACGGCTAGAATCCTCCAGCACGCCGACGTGAGTCGTCAGCGACAACGGCTCCTGCGTCAGCTGCGCAAGATCGAGCTGACGATCCGCCGCCCGTGTGCCGAACGAGCAGACCATCGAGGTCAACAAGAGCCAGGGGATGAGCCGAAGAAGGTGGCGGCGATTCATTGGAGAAGTTCTAGGGCTGCGCGAATGGGGCCAGACTGGCTACTTTATCAGGCACTGGCAGTCTACAAGGCAACTCATTGACATCAATGCGCCATCATCTGCGCCATTTCAGCCAATCCTGCCGACCTTTCGATTACCCAACTGGAAAAGAGGCCGCAATGACATCGGAGCAAATCGCCACCTTCTGCCTGACACTGCCCGGAGCTCGCGAAGACCTCAAATGGGGCAGCAACCGGGTGTTCTCGGTGGCCGGCAACAAGATGTTCGCCATCCTCGATTTTCTCGGTGAGGACCTGGCCTTCAAGGTCGATCACGACCTGTTCCTGGGTTATGTCGACCGCCCCGGTATCCGCCCTGCCCCATATCTGGCTCGCGCGCACTGGGTCAGCATGAGTGCCCGGCAGTTGCCACTGGGCGACGACGAGCTGCGCCAGTTACTAACTCGCTCGCATCAACTGGTGGTGCGGCGCTTGCCCAAGCGCCTGCAACCGGGGCTGCTGCTATAGGGGCGTAGCCATTTCCAGGCGAATGACTCTCCGCTGCTGCAGGCTGAGCGGCGGTTCGAAAACCTGGCGGTAGTGTGCTCTGGCCAGACGGCTTATCAACCCCGTGCGTTGTGCCTGCGGCAACAGCTCCTGCAGCAACTGGTGAAGCTCCGGATATGCCGGCGAGACATAGAGGATATGATCCTGCGCGTAGCTGAACACAAGGTTTCGTTCCACCTCCAGGTCGGCGTGTTGCGTCCACTCGTGCGCCATTTCGTGGGCACCTCGGGGCAGATAGTCAATCGGTCGCGTTGTTGACGCCACCATACGGTAGAGCCGCTTCCAGTCGCCGCCGATGGTCACCACTGGCAGGTCATTGGCCTCCCAGATGGCCCGATCTGCCCATGCCGCGCCCATACCCGCCACGCGCTGCAGACGGCGGAAGTCCTCCAGGCTGTGCACCGGGTCATACAGTGCCTGGCTCCCTTTGGGAATGAACAGGATGCGCTGGTTGACCAGGTTGTCGGTCATATCCACCCGCACCGGCAGGAACCTGCGCTCACGCTCGGCCGTCGGGCCGAGGATCAATACGCTGATGTCCCCACGTTGCAGCATGGCTTCCAGGCGCGTCATCGGCAGGTTGCCAAGCTCCTGCACGACGGTCGGATATCCGCCCTGAGTTAGCGTCTGCTCGAGCAGCAAACGGCAATAGGACACCGACTCGGGTGTCCCGCCCAGGGCCAGGTGCACCACGTCAGAGGCCTGGACGGGACCCGACAACCAGCCCAGCAGGCACAGGTACAGCGCCCGGACACCGGCCGCAAGACGCTGTCCGGTAATGGCTGTACCGAGGTTTCTCATGATTGTTCTCATGACCGCATTGCTCTCGCCAGGCTGGCAGAATCTGCCTCTGGCAGAACCCGGGCGTCAAAATAGCCGCTTACCACGCTTGCATGCCAGTGTGCCTGCAACTTGCAGCGCTATTGGGCGAGTAATGGAATGTGGCGAACTGTGTAAGCACCATCGAGCAACACCAGATCGATCCAGAGCAGCTGATGTGCGGCGACTATCAGCCAGAAAACCGCCTGATAGGAGCCCTTGCGCGTCTTGTGCCGGAAAGTCTGCTGAGCGACCAGTGCCCCTGGCCAGCCACCTGCAAGCTCCACCAGATGCAGGGTGTTTTCTGGCGTACGCTGGCCGCCACTCTGCGCGCTACGTTTGTCCAGCCAGTACTGCATAAAGCTCAGTAGGCTGGCCAGCAAATAAAGCGGCAATAGCCACCAGACACCCTTGCCGAGCTGCTGCATTGCACCCAATACCGGCAAGGTACAAATCAGAGAAAACACGGCTGCCTTGCTGGAAAAGTTCTGGATGGTGCCTTGTTTTGCCGGCCTGTTTACGGGTTTGAGCACAGATTTTTGCCGCACTGGAGCATTATTCGCGGCGGCTTTCGGTTTACGCCGGCTGTCCTGAATGTCGAGGCTCAGTTCGCCGGCCAAGCGCAGATGCTCAGCCCGTGGCCGCCCCCTTTCATCACGCCCTTCGATGAACAGCACCTCATCACCGGGCTGCGGCCGGCGATCACCGCGCATCACAGAGATGTGCGCGAAGACGTCAGCGCCATCGTTCAGCGGCTTGATGAAACCGAACCCCTTGGCATCATCCCAGCTTTTCAGGCGTCCCCTGCGCTCGTTACCGATCACGGCTGCGCCGTACTCCAGTCGATCAGGTGCAATTGCCAGGTGGCTAGAATTACCAGGCCGAAGGCGATGCGGTACCAGGCGAACACGGCATAACTGTGGCTGGTGATGAACTTGAGCAGTGCACGCACGGTGATCATCGCAACGATGAAAGTGCTGACGAAACCGATGGCGAAGATCGGCAAGTCGCTCATCTGCAAGATGTCGCGGTACTTGATCAGCGAATAGACCGTGGCCGCGACCATGGTCGGCATGGCCAGGAAGAAGGAGAACTCGGTTGCGGCCTTGCGCGACAAGCCAAATACCAGGCCGCCGATGATGGTGGCACCCGAACGGGATGTGCCTGGAATCAGCGCCAGACATTGCGCGAAGCCAACCTTCAATGCCAGTTTCCAGGTCATGTCGTCGACCGTTTCGGCCTTGATCGCGTGTTCGCGCTTCTCCGCCCAGAGCATGATGATGCCGCCGATGATCAATGCCATGGCGACAGTGATCGGGTTGAACAGCCAGTGTTCGATCAGGTCGGCGAAGGTCAGGCCGAAGATCACTGCCGGAATGAACGCCAGCAGCAGGTTGAAGGTGAAACGCTGCGCGTTCGGGTCGCTGGGCAAACCAACGACGACCCCAAGCACTTTCGCTCGAAACTCCCAGATCACGGCCAGGATGGCGCCGAGCTGGATGATGATCTTGAACGCCGTCGCCTTTTCGCCATTGAAGCCCAGCAGGTCACCAACCACGATCAGGTGCCCGGTGCTGGAAATCGGCAAGAACTCGGTCAGGCCTTCCACTATGCCCAGAATCAGGGCCTGAAAGGCCACCCAGAAATCCATCAAATCCCCCAAAGCGCGGCAACTACCTACGCGTAAAACTCAGAACATGGAGCCATGGCCCCGGCCCTGGGACACAAAACAGTCATGGAGGTTCCTTGCGACGGTCTAGCCCGATGCTCACTCAGGCTCTCTACCGGGCTGCCGAAATGCTATCAGACAACTAGTGTGAATAATGTACCGATGTGACAGCATTGCCTTACGCCTTTCGAAATTGTCCTGACGCCGTCCACTACAATAACGGTCATGAACAGCGTATGCAGTCCTTCCAGCGCCGCCTAAGACTGGCCCTGGCGCAGGGGCCCCTGCTGTGTACGCCAGATAGTGGGTATAAGTCTGCGACCCGACAGCACTAGCCCACAACACCGCAGAGACAGCCGAACAGCTCAATCAACTGCATGGATAGTTCCGCGTATGAGATCCGTATGAGCAGCATGCAACATCAGGAGGTCGACTTCAGTCGGCCGCAGAACCAGGATCTGATCTGGGACCTGGACAGCATGGCCCGCCGCGAGCTGGCCGAGCGATTCATCAAGCTGTTCGAGAATCGCCTGTGCGTCTATTCCGAATCGGTGGGGCAGCTGTACACCAATTACAGCCTGCACTTCCCCACCGATCTCGGTCGCAAGATGGTGGTGCTGCCCAACCCCTACGCCTTCCATGACACCCTGCACGGCATCGACAGCCAGGCCATCCGCAAGACGGGTCTGTGCGTGTTGCCGGGCAAGGTTCTGGGCAAACCGGGGCTCTTGCTCAGCACCCATATCAAGGATGGCGGGCCGGCGCCCAAGACCATGCCCTTCAAACCGGCACTGGCGCAGATCATCAGCAACCAGAAGAAAATCGGTGATCTGTTCCTGCCAGTGCTGATGAAAGGCGACCTGCGCGAGTTCGACCAGCAGATGCCCTATATCCACCTGCATCGCCTGCAACTGGCGCGCCTGGAGCGGTTGTCGAGCTTCGAGCGCGACGACATCCAGCAAACCATCACCCGCAAGCTGCTGATGCTGTATCGACAAGCCGACAGCCTGGTGTGCTGAACCGCCGGCATCAGTACAATCGCCACCCTTTCCTGATTTGAGGACGCCGGATGTCCTGGCTCGAACTCGTTGCTGCAGGGCTCGGCATCGTCGCGGTATGGCTGACAGTCAGACAGAAGCCCTGGTGCTGGCCCATCGGTCTGGTGATGGTGTTGCTCTATGCCTGGCTGTTCTATGACTGGCGCCTGTATTCCAACCTGCTTCTACAACTGCTGTTCGCCGCGCTGCAGCTCTACGGCTGGTGGCAGTGGACCCGTGGCGGCGAACGCCACGATGGGCGCAAGGTCAGCCGCCTGGGAATCGCTTCCGTTGGTGCAGGCCTGCTGATCGGCGCAATCGGCGCCTGGCTGCTTGGCTATCTGATGGCCACCTACACCGACGCCAGCTCGCCCTGGCTGGATTCAGCGCTGACTGCATTCAGCCTGGTCGCGCAGTTGTGGATGGCGCAAAAGCGCCTGCAATGCTGGGCACTTTGGGTGGTGGTAGACCTCTGCTACGTGGCCTTCTTCCTGTATACCGAGCTGTATCTCACTGCTGCTCTTTACGCCGCCTTTACCGCACTGGCTGTCAGCGGCTGGCTGACATGGCGCCGCGACCCGGCGTTGCAGTACACGCAATGAAAATACTGGTGCTGACCGGGCCGGAGTCCAGCGGTAAAAGCTGGCTGGCAGCCGAGATACAGGCGCGCTTCGGCGGTGTGGTGGTGGGCGAGTACGTGCGTCATTTCATCGACGAACAACAGCGCGATACCTGTTACGCCGACATCGCCGTCATCGCGCGCGGCCAACTGGCCTGGGAGGATGCAGCACGGGCAGCCAGGCCGCCACTGCTGATTCTCGACACTCACCTGCTGAGCAACATGCTCTGGAGCCAATGCCTGTTTGGCGATTGCCCGCAGTGGCTGGAGAGCGAGTTGCTGGCGCGTCACTACGACCAGCATCTGTTGCTAGACCCCGCAGGCGTGCCTTGGGTCGAAGATGGCCAGCGTTGCCAGCCACAGTTGGCAGAGCGCCAGGCTTTTCATCATGCCTGCCGGAATTGGCTGCAGGGTAACGGGCAGCGTTTCTGCGAACTTTCAGGTGGCTGGGACGAGCGGCGCCAGGCTGCGCTGGAGCATGTTGCAGCGCTGCTCGGCTCAGCCGATCAGCACGCTGGCCCAGGCCACTAGCAGGCTCAGGCACACCACCAGGGTCAATGGCGTACGCAGTGCCGGATACCATTGCGGCGCCAGTCCTACGCGCACTGCGTGCATGTCTGCCAGATACAGGCCGATAAAGGCAAAAAGAAAAATCGGTAGCGACAAGCTCATCGGCAGTCCGCTCGCCAGCGCAGCCCAGCCCAGCAAGGGCGGGATCACTGAAAGCCCCAGTTGCAACTTGGCTTTCTCGTCGGCTTCTTCCGCACGCATCGCCAGCCCCCAATGAATGGCGCCCATGAAAGCCAGGATTACCGCCGCGAAATCCAGCAACGCAGCCAGCACGAAAGGCCGCCAGCCCATGGGAATCACCCAGATGCCCAGCGCACCGCCAACGAAGGGAACCAGCCCGGCATAGCCCAGCAGTACGGCCAGTTGCGGCGGCTTCTCGGCGTCGAACGGGTGCATGACGATCTCCTTGACGATAGGTTTGCCGAGCACCTTAGCAGTGTTTCTCAAGCGTTACAGCCATGAGCCTCAGCGCAGGCGGTGTTTGTGCAGCAGGCGATAGAAGGTTGGCCGAGACACGCCGAGCGTCCGTGCTGCCTGGCTCATGTTGTTGCTATAGCGACCCAGGACGTCGTTCAGCGCCTGTCGCTCGGCCCGTAGTATGTAGTCCGCCAGCGTCACCGGGGCGTCTATGCTCACCTGTGCCGGGCGCAAGCCAAGGTTAGCGGCCAGAATCTGTCGCCCCTGCGCCATCACCAATGCGCGCAGCACGCGATTGCGCAGCTCGCGCACATTACCGGGCCAGGGATGGCTGGTCATGGCGTCTATCGCTTCTTCGCTGAAGCGACGGTGATGCCGCCCGATCATCGCACCATACTGCTGGGCGAAGTGCTCGGCCAGCAGCGACAGATCACCCGGATGTTCTCGCAGATTTGGCGTTTGTAGTTGTTGCGACGCCAATCGATGAAACAGATCCTGGCTGAAACGCCCCTGCTGCAACGCCTGTTCCAGCTCGCCTCGGTCCAGCGTCAATAGATGTGCCTGAGGATGATGCTGCAAGTAGTCCAGCAACCTTTGCTGATCCACCTCAGAAAGCCGGGAGACGTTCTCGAGCAGCACGCTGGTGATGGTTGATGCGGCGAGAGCAGTGCCGTCGAGCCGCTCGGCACAGTCAACAGCGCGGATGGTCTGCGCCGCAAATGATGAACGCTGGTGGAGTAACTGTGCCAGAAGATGCTTGCCGCTGCCGCGCTCCCCGCTGACAAGCAGCGGGCCATCAATGCGACTCAAGCGATCCAGCTGCCTGCGCAGGCTGCGCGCGGCGCCAGAGTTGCCGAGAAACTGCGGCGCCTGTCGTCCGCTTTTCAACCTGAGCAAGCGAGTGGCTGCTTGCGTTTGGTGCAAGGTTTCCAGGAGTCGGGGCATTTCCACCGGCAATGGCAGCGCAGCGAAGAACCACTCGCCGACCAGCTCGTCGCTACCGACCTGCATCAATCGCTCGGCATCCGCCAGCACTATGCAACCAAGCCCTGTCAGTTGCAGTTGCTTGAGCAGCGCATAACTCGGTTGCTGATCGAGGTGAAGCAGGAGTGCATCGCCGGCATGGCCGTTGAGCGTTTCCGGCGTGCAGCGCTGCAAGGTCCAGCCAGCCGCCTGCAAAGGCTGAAGCAGTGTTTCGCATGCATCGAAAGGTTCGAGCACCAGTAATTGCCGGAATGCGACGGAAACAGCCTCCAACATACCCCACCCTTGACGCCATTATTTTGTAATTCCAATAAAAACAACAATTTGGCGCTCGCAAACGTAAAGCTAGCAAGAACTTTGACGCTCCATGGATCATTTCTCTATATCCGTTGTTCCTGCTGGTTATTGCAAACTTTTCATGATCACAGCGATGGCACCTTGCCAATAGCCTGCAGTATTGGCATAACAGGTCGATTAATAAGAACGCTACAAGGATGTCTCTGATGCGTCTGCTGCGCCGAACCCTGAAACTCGTCATTTTGCTGGCACTGATCGGCCTGGCCGTAGCGCTGTATTACGTAGCCAACCCCAACCTGCCGACCTACCAGCAGCCCAGTGATTTGCACTACCTGGACCAGTGGAGCGATGAGCAGCGCCAGACCTATTACTACACGCCCCAGGGCACCACGGTTAAAGGCCTGCGTTATGACTGGTTCAGCGCCTTGGAGATGCCGTTCGGCACCGAGAAATTCGCCCGCCTCGACTACCTGGCCCGCTTCGGCTTTCTCACCGACCCCAGGCAGCAGCCGAGCGCTCTGAATCCCGGCAATCTACCCGTCGGCTTTACCCGTCACCAGGACAGCGAAAGCGGCGAGCACTTTCTCGATATCAGTTGCGCCGCCTGCCATACCGGCGAGCTGCGCTACAAAGGCCAGGCCGTGCGGATCGACGGTGGCGCCGCCCTGCACTCCCTGGCCTCCACCGTACCCACCCTGCGCGGCGGCGGTTTCGGCCAGGCGCTGGGTATGAGCATGGCCTTCACCTATTACAACCCGCTGAAATTCCGCCGCTTTGCCCAGGAAGTCCTGGGTGACCAGTACCAGCAGGGTCGTGACCAACTGCGCGAAGACTTCAAGCAGGTGCTCGACCGGCTGCTAGCGACGGCCTTCAACGACTGGCACCGCGGCCTGTATCCGACCGAAGAAGGCTTTGGCCGTACCGATGCATTCGGTCGTATCGCCAATACCGTGTTCGGCGATGTGCTGGACGACGCCAACTACCGCGTCGCCAATGCCCCGGTCAGCTACCCGCAACTCTGGGACATCTGGAAATTCGACTGGGTGCAATGGAATGGCTCAGCCATGCAGCCGATGGCACGCAACGTTGGCGAAGCCCTTGGCGTCGGTGCCAGCCTGCATCTGCTCGACGAACACGGCAAAGGCGTTGCCGAAGCTGATCGCTATGCCTCCAGCGTGCGTCTGCATGACCTCTACACCCTGGAGGAAACCTTGAAACGGCTGCAGCCACCCAAATGGCCGGAAGCCGTATTCGGCAAGGTGGATCTGCCCTTGGCCAGCCGTGGCAAAGCGCTCTACACCGAGAACTGCGCCTATTGCCATGCACCCGATCCCAAGCCGCGCGACCAGCGCCTGGCACCCTCACGTGATCCCGAGTGGAAGATGCGCGTCGTACCGGTCAGCATCGTCGGTACCGACCCGACCACAGCCGACAACATCGCCGATCATCGCTTCGACATCAGCCGCCTCGGCTGGACCAAGGCCGAGCTGTCGAAACTGGACGTGCGGCTATACGGCGCCAGCCTCGATGAGGTCGATTTCAAGAGCATTTCCAGCGCCAAAGGCCTGGCCTATATCACCGCCTACGTGGAAAACCGCGCCTATCAGGATGCCGGCATCGGCCCTCGCCAACGCAAGGAAATGGACGGTTATGGCCTGCCCATCGGCGTTCAGGAAAAGCGTGGCTACAAGGCCCGCCCGCTCGACGGCATCTGGGCTACCCCGCCCTTCCTGCACAACGGTTCGGTACCCAACCTGTTCGAGTTGCTCTCTCCCGTATACGAGCGGCAGGTGCAGTTCTGGGTCGGCAACTTCGAATTTGACCCGGTACGCGTGGGCTATCGCAGCGACAAGTTCCCAGGCGGTTTCCTGCTCGATACCCGCATTACCGGCAACGGTAATGGAGGCCACGAGTTCCGCGATGGCTGCCGTCAGGAAGGTGTCATCGGGCGCGCCTTGTCTCCGGACGAGCGCCTGGCCCTGATCGAATACCTCAAGGTGCTCGGTAACGCTGATCTGGAAACCCAGCTCAGTGACGTACCGGTACAAGCCTGGACGCCCGGTCCGAGCTGCGAAGGCTGATTCAACCAATAGGTTCGAGAACAAGGATTGCAACGATGTTGAAACGCTTCTGGCTCTGGCTTGGCCGCCTGCTCGGCAAACTGCTGCTCACCGTCGCTCTGGTCGGCCTGGTTGGTTGGGTGCTGGGCGAGACCTATTACGCCTGGAAATTCTCCGGCCCGGTCTCTACGCAAGAACAGATTGCTACGGATGAAACAGCGCTGACCAGGCTGATCATCGAAGATGCGGTACGTATCGTCGAACAGCACCGTGACAACACCCGCGTACTGCGCGACGCCCATGCCAAGGCCCATGGCTGTGTCAAAGCCGAGATGCAGGTGCTGGATACGCTGGACGCATCACTGCGCCAGGGTGTGTTCAGTGAGCCGGGGCACACCTGGCAGGCCTGGATGCGCCTGTCCAACGGCAACGCCTACCCGCAGTTCGACCGTGCCCGCGATGCGCGCGGCATGGCCATCAAGCTGCTCGACGTGCCTGGCGAGAAGCTTATGAAAAGCCCGGCACATGCCAGCGAGCAGGATTTCGTGATGTTCAACCATCCGGCTTTCTTCGTTCGCGACGTGGCAGAGTACCGCACCAACTTCGCCGCCCAGGCCGATGGTAAGAAGGCCCTGGCGTTCTTCCCCAGTTGGGACCCGCGCACCTGGGAACCGCGCCACCTGTTCATCGCCCTGAAGACCCTGGCTCCGGCGCCAGAAAGCCCCGTGGCCACTACCTACAACTCCATTGCTCCGTTCAAGCTGGGCGAACTGAACATCAAGTATCGCGTGGTACCGGCACCGCAGAACTGCCCGCCCTACGAGCTGCCGGAACAAAACACCGATCTGCCCAACTTCCTGCGCAATGCGCTTTACCAGCAGTTGTCACTGGACCGCGCACCGGCCTGCTTCGAACTTCAGATACAGAAGCAGAACGCGCAGTACTACATGCCCATCGAAGATCCAACAGTCGAATGGAGTGAAAAGATATCGCCCTTCGAGAGCGTTGCGCGCATTACCGTACCCCCTCAGGACTTCGATAGCCGCGAACAAAACCTGTTCTGCGACAATTTGTCCTTCAACCCCTGGCATGCACTTCCCGAACACCGTCCTATCGGTGGCATAAACCGTTTGCGCAAGTCGGTATATGAGGCGGTAAGTGCCTATCGTCATCAGCGCAACGCTCCAGCCCCCACGAGCACTGCGCTGCAGCCGGTCACGCAGGAAACAGAAGTGGAACTTTCGCAGTAGAAAGTTGTAGCAAGCGAGACGCCAGAAGTTTTCATCAAGGCACACTGCGCCGGCAATAAAACTTTTTTCAGTCATGTGTGACTTATGGGGCTGCTGAGTTCATCAACAACATTGAAAGGCCAACATCAATAACCTGTTGGCCGCAATTAATTGTTGGGATCAACTCGGAGAAACCGACACCATGAATACACCGCTGCGTTTCAACGAAGCCCTGCTGATTGCTGATCGCGCCTTCCGCCCGTTCCAGTGCGTGGCCTGGGCTCCGCAGGACGGCACCGGCGTCGTCAGCATCAGCGTCATCGACCGCACCAACACCCGCCTGCTTGGGCGTACCCAGCTGTCCAGCGCCACCTACAGCGACCCGCAACAACTGGAAGACGCGCTGCAGCGCTCGCGCGATGAGCTGAGCCGCCAAGGCTTCGACCTGGCGCCGTGGAGCATGCCGGAGTAAGTCGTTTGCGGGGCGCCTCGCGCGCCCCCAGGCTCTGAACGAAAAGTGCCTGCGATCGGCGATGCTGCATTAAAGACAGGCTCGAATAGCTCATCTACAGCATCTAAACTCCGCCGCGCCCCCCTGTTTTTCCTTGCCTGACATTCACCCCGTTGCGCTTAGCCCATGGCGACTGCAGACTGCTGCAATCGCCCACCGTGCCGAGCCTAGCGCCATGCTTGAACTGCGCCCCAATTGCGAGAACTGCGACTGCGATCTACCTGCAGCCAGTGTTGACGCCCTGATCTGCTCCTTCGAGTGCACCTTTTGCCGGTCCTGCGCCGAGTCCGCTCTCGCGCTGCGTTGCCCGAACTGCGGCGGCGAGCTGGTGAAGCGCCCGATTCGCCCAGCCGAGAAGCTCGAACGCTTCCCCGCCTCCAGCAAACGCGTGCTCAAGGCCTGAAATGAAAAGGGGCGACACCAGTCGCCCCTTTTCATATGCAAGACGCCTATCAGTAGTAAGCGTTTTCGCGATTGCTGTGGTCAGTCACGTCACGCACGCCCTTGAGCTCCGGAATGCGCTCGAGCAGAGTTTTCTCGATGCCTTCCTTGAGGGTGTAGTCGGCCTGACCGCAACCCTGGCAACCGCCACCGAACTGCAGCACCGCGATGCCCTCTTCGACCACATCGATCAGTGTCACCTGGCCGCCGTGGCTGGCAAGACCAGGGTTGATCTCGGTCTGCAGGTAGTAGTTGATGCGCTCGTTGAGCGGGCTGTCCTCGTTGACCATCGGCACCTTGGCATTCGGCGCCTTGATGGTCAGCTGGCCGCCCATACGATCGGTGGCGTAGTCGACGACTGCGTCATCCAGGAAAGGCTCGCTGACGCCATCGATCCAGGCGGTAAAGCTGGCCAGGCCAACGGCGGTGTCTTCAGGCTTCTGCTCACCCGGCTTGCAGTAGGCAATGCAGGTTTCCGCATAAGGCGTACCTGGCTGGGTGATGAAAACGCGGATGCCGATACCCGGGGTGTCCTGCTTGCTCAGCAGCTCGGCCAGGTAGTCTTCGGCAGCTTGGGTAATGGTGATGGCGCTCATGGCAACTCCTCGCGGTCATGCGGCGAATTGTACGCCAAGTGATGCCCCGAACATAGTCCTACTAATTTACTCAGGATATTGACTGCAGCCGTCCTTGATCTGTTCGCTCACCGACCCAGGCTTTGGCACGAACGAAGAAACGTTTTTCGATCAGCTCATAACTGGCCCAGGCCGCCAGTGCGATCACCGGGATGCAGGCGCTAATGACAGCTGCGGGCGCAAGATCGAGGCTGGCCTGCAGATACCAGCCCAGCGACAGGACAATCACGTGCAGCAGATAGACCGAGTACGAGCAATCGCCCATATGGCTCAGCAGCCGGTTGTCCTTGAACCAGGGCTCCATGGCGATACAGGCGGCCACGATCAATGCGCTCGGTAGTCCCCAATGCAGCAGGCGCATGGAGTTGTCGAAGTGATAGATGGTCAGCAGCGAAGCGGCGATGACCAGCAGCGGCAACCACAGGCCCCCGCGGATCCAGCCGCGCTTGTAGATCACGCCCAAGAGCATGCCGAAGACGAACTCGTAGACGATGCTGTTGCGGTAGAAATCGCTCATCCATGGCTGGGTCGCCAGCAGGCTGAAGACGGCCAGGGCAAGGACGATGAACAGCAGACGCAGCCGCTCGGTCACGATGAAGGCCAGGCCGAACAGCAGATAGAAGAACATCTCGTAGTTCAGTGTCCAGCCAACGTTGAGCGTGGGATAGAGGCCGAACCCTGCGGGGTTTTCAGCCGGAATGAAGAACAGCGAGAGCATCAGGTGGTGCAGGTCGAACTCCTGCACAGGCATCACCGGATTGGCGAAGGCGATGATCAGCGCAGTGATCAGGGAGTAGAGCCAGTAGGCGGGCACGATACGCAGCACACGATTGAGCATGAAGCGCCACGGCGTGATGGTCTTGCCCCGAGTGGAGAGATAGATCACCAGCCCGCTGATGACGAAGAAGATGTCGACACCAACAGCGCCCCTTTCGGCAAACAGACGACCGAGGAAACTGTCGGCCTGAAAATCGAAGAACACCTGCATCACATGATGAAAGACCACAACCCAGGCGGCCAACGCCCGTAGTGCTTGAACTGAAACCAGCATGAAACCGCCATTCCCCCGTTCACTGAACTCGATACCGGGCCGCCTGGAGTCAGGCAGCCACAGGGTCCGACCGCAGCGAAGGGAGAAAGGTCAGCGAAAAAACAGCGAGAGACGGGCTGTATGCGGCGCGGCAAACAGCTCGGTCTCTGTCGGCGTTCCTGCTAGAGATTCTGGTAGCGATTCATGTCCAGCACACCGGCCTCCACTGGCTGGGTTTCGCGGATATGCTCGGCCAGGTCATGGAAATAGCGCCAGAACTCAGGATGGCTGCGGCGAATGCCCCAGCGCTCGACGACCCGCTCGAAAGCAGCTGCGTCGGTGGCCCGCTCCATCTGCACGACGAACTCGTCCATCTCACTGGCCTTGAGACTGAAGAGGAAATTCGGATAGCTACTGAGCACTTCCGGGTAGATGGTCAGCGTATCCAGGCGGGGTTGATAGCGCAGCTCCTCGCCCAGCATGAACGCCACGTTGCTATGCGCGCGGTTGCGCAGCAGGCTGTAGATCTCGCGCGAGCCATCGCTCAGTTCTACCCGCAGCATCGTCGCTTCCGGCAATTGATCGATGACGCGCAGGCCGCCCGCCGGGCGGCTGGCCAGGCGCGCCAAGGTCTGCTCGGCATGCTGCAGTTCCTTGGGTAACCCGTCGCGATAGCAATAGGCGCCCGTGCAGCGGTTAATCGGGTCAGGACGCGCATTGAGCGTGGCGTAGCGCTGCAGCAGTTGCCTGGCGAATTGCTTCTTCGGATCGTTGCCGGCCAGATCAATGGCGCTCGGCGAGCGATGATCGACCGTGGTGTAGTCCAGCAGCATCTTCAACTTGCCGCTGTTCTGATACCAGTCATCCAGGTACGCCTCACGCGAGCGTGCCGGCAGCAAGCGGAGGAAATTCACTTCAGCGCCGTTGCGAATCAAATCGAAATACAGGCGCGTCTGTGCCTGGTGCGAGACATTTCCGAACACGTCGAAATTGACCACCAACTGGTAGTAGGTGCGCTCCAGCAGCGGATAGTCCAACCACCAAAGGGTCTGCGGAATCTCGCCGACCAGGCCTTTGCGCACCGAGGCGCTGTCGTGCTGGCGGAAGATCGACAACAGTGCGTTGTCATTGCCGCTCCAGATATGCCCCCAATCCGCCGGTGATGCACCGGCATAGGCGTCCTTGCGCAAGTTCTCGTAATTGTTGCGCTTGTTGCGGTAGTCACGCCACAGGCCCAATAGATCGCCGATATCATCGAACTGGCCAGGCATGGCCAACAGGGGCGTAGCCTCGCGCTGGTAATCGGCATCGGTGATATAGAGATCATGCTCCGGAGCCTGGAACACGGCCCAGAAATTGTCACGGATCACATCGGTAGCGATCTGCCCACGGCACACCGGGCCCCGGATAAAGGTACGCACGAAGTATTCAGCGTTATCCAGCATGAACTGATAACGCGCCCGCGGCGGAATCGCGGCGAAGGTTTCAAAGGGGTTGGCACGGCGCTGTGCGCCATAACCGGGCACAGCGTCCAGAGCCCAGTCCTCACCGAAGAACAGCTCCTGCACCCGCGCCATTTTGGCGTCGCCCAGGGGATAGGTGATGTGCGTCTTATGCACGATCACGCCCTGGATCGGCCACAAGCGGTAGTAGAACTCGGTGCCTGGGTCGTCGTTGGGGCGGCGCGTGGCGATGGGATCGATGGGTTTGCCGCTGGGAGTACGTGAGCGCACCATCTGGAAGAAATGCCCGGGCTCGCCGCCCTCGACATGCAAATGCGCCAGGAACAGATGCTCGTACAGCCAGCGCGAAACCAGATTCTGTCGCGCGCCAGGCGCGTTCATGAATTGCTCCCACTGTTCTACTTGGCGCAATTCGACCGCACTGGGCCTGAGTAGCTGCGTGGCGACCGGTGCGCCCTGCGTTAGCCATTGTTCAAGGGTGGCGTACTCGCCATCGCTTAGGCCGGTTACGGCGAACGGCATGCCGCCATGGGGATTCTTCTGCGCGTAGACGGCGAACTCACCCGGCAGCGAGCAGCTGTTGCTGCGGGTGATGGCGATATCCAGGTTATCGGGAAGCTTGGCATTGGCTTCGAGTGGCTGGCTGCGCCCCAGATCAAGCATGCGCTTGATCAGCGCAGCCTGGCCGTTCTCGTCGTCGAGCACCGAATAAAAGTCACGCTTGCGCCAGGCTGCCTCGCCATGTGCGTCCAGATAAAGCCGAGTGGTCGCTTGCGCCTTGCTGCGCGTACCGTCGTAGACCAATTGCTTGCTGGCGCCGCGCTCAATGCCTTCGCCACTGCCAAGATTGAGCTGGCACGGCGCATCGTAGCAGGAGTGGCAGGCCACGCATTTGTGGGTGAGGATCGGCTGGACATCATCGATATAGGAGATCGCTTCGGCGCGGGCCAGGCCTGCTGCAAAAGAAAGAAGAAACAGAGCAGCAAGCTTGCGCATGACCACGTCCTTGATTGTGAGGCTGGCAATTCTAACGAGACTGCGCTCGCGACAACATGAATGAAATTCATGAAAACGCCCACATCGCTCCAGAACCCTGCAGCTTTGCTATCATCGCGCACCTTTGTTCCCGCTTTGCTCAGGTAGTCCCCATGTCCGATCGCAGCGTCCGTCTCCATGCTCTCCAGCAAGCCCTGAAGGAGCGCATCCTGATCCTCGATGGCGGCATGGGTACCATGATCCAGAGCTACAAGCTGGAAGAGGCCGACTACCGTGGTGAGCGCTTCGCCGACTGGCCGAGTGACGTCAAAGGCAACAACGACCTGCTGCTGCTCAGTCAGCCGCAGATCATCGCTGCCATCGAGAAGGCCTACCTGGATGCCGGCGCCGACATACTGGAAACCAACACCTTCAACGCCACCCAGGTGTCCCAGGCCGACTACGGCATGGAGTCGCTGGCCTACGAGCTGAACCTGGCAGGTGCCCGCGTCGCCCGTGAAGTTTGCGACGCAAAAACTCTGGAAACCCCGAATCGCCCGCGCTTCGTCGCAGGCGTGCTTGGCCCTACCAGCCGCACCTGCTCGATTTCCCCGGACGTCAACGACCCCGGCTACCGCAACGTCACCTTTGACGAGTTGGTAGACAACTACACCGAGGCTACTCGCGGCCTGATCGCAGGCGGCGCCGACCTGATCCTGATCGAGACCATCTTCGACACCCTCAACGCCAAGGCGGCGATCTTCGCCGTGCAGCAGGTGTTCGACGAAGACGGCGTCGAATTGCCGATCATGATTTCCGGCACCATTACCGACGCCTCCGGCCGCACCCTGTCCGGGCAGACCACCGAGGCGTTCTGGAACTCGGTACGCCACGCCAACCCCATCTCGGTAGGCCTGAACTGCGCCCTCGGCGCCAAAGATCTGCGCCCGTACCTGGAAGAGCTGTCGAACAAGGCCGACACCCATGTGTCCGCCCACCCCAATGCCGGCCTGCCCAACGCCTTTGGTGAGTACGACGAATCGCCTGCCGAGATGGCTGCGGTTGTCGAAGAGTTCGCCGCCAGTGGTTTTCTCAACATCATCGGCGGTTGCTGCGGCACCACCCCAGCGCATATCCAGGCGATTGCCGAGGCCGTGGCCAAGTACCCGCCGCGCGTGATCCCGGACATTCCCAAGGCCTGCCGCCTGTCGGGCCTGGAGCCCTTCACCATCGACCGCAAATCGCTGTTCGTCAACGTCGGCGAGCGTACCAACATCACCGGCTCGGCCAAGTTCGCCCGCCTGATTCGAGAAGAGAACTACACCGAAGCGCTGGAAGTCGCCCTGCAGCAGGTGGAAGCCGGCGCCCAGGTGATCGACATCAACATGGACGAGGGCATGCTCGACTCGAAAGCCGCCATGGTCAGGTTCCTCAACCTGATCGCCGGTGAGCCGGACATCTCCCGCGTGCCGATCATGATCGACTCCTCCAAGTGGGAAGTGATTGAAGCCGGCCTGAAATGCATCCAGGGCAAGGGCATCGTCAACTCCATCTCCATGAAGGAAGGCGTCGAGCAGTTCAAGCACCACGCCAAACTGTGCAAGCGCTATGGCGCTGCCGTGGTGGTGATGGCCTTCGACGAAGTGGGCCAGGCCGATACTGCCGCGCGCAAGAAGGAAATCTGCCAGCGCAGCTACGACATTCTGGTGAACGAAGTGGGCTTCCCGCCGGAAGACATCATCTTCGACCCGAATATCTTCGCGGTTGCGACAGGTATTGAAGAGCACAACAACTACGCCGTGGACTTCATCGAGGCCTGCGCCTTCATCCGCGACAACCTACCCTACGCCCTGTCGAGTGGCGGCGTGTCCAACGTGTCGTTCTCCTTCCGTGGCAACAACCCGGTGCGCGAGGCGATCCACTCGGTCTTCCTCTACTACGCCATCCAGAACGGCCTGACCATGGGCATCGTCAATGCCGGCCAGTTGGAGATCTACGACGAGATCCCGAAAGAGCTGCGCGACAAGGTCGAGGATGTGGTGCTCAACCGCACACCCGGCGGCACCGATGCGCTGCTGGCCATCGCCGATCAGTACAAGGGCGACGGCGCCGCCAAGGAAGTCGAGAACGAGGAGTGGCGCTCGCTGCCAGTGGACAAGCGCCTGGAGCACGCGCTGGTCAAGGGCATCACCGCCTTTATCGTCGAAGACACCGAAGAGTGCCGCCAGCAGTGCGCGCGCCCCATCGAGGTCATCGAAGGCCCGCTGATGAGCGGCATGAACATCGTTGGCGACCTGTTCGGCTCGGGCAAGATGTTCCTACCCCAAGTGGTCAAGTCCGCACGGGTGATGAAGCAGGCCGTGGCGCACCTGATTCCCTTCATCGAAGCGGAGAAAGGCGACAAGCCGGAAGCCAAGGGCAAGATCCTCATGGCCACCGTCAAGGGCGACGTGCACGACATCGGCAAAAACATCGTCGGCGTGGTGCTGGGCTGTAACGGCTATGACATCGTCGATCTGGGCGTGATGGTGCCGGCGGAGAAGATCCTGCAGACCGCCATCGCCGAAAAATGCGACATCATCGGCCTGTCCGGGCTGATCACCCCGTCGCTGGACGAGATGGTGCATGTGGCCAAGGAAATGCAGCGCCAGGGCTTCACCCTGCCCCTGATGATCGGCGGCGCCACCACCTCCAAGGCGCACACGGCGGTGAAGATTGATCCGCAGTACAGCAACGACGCGGTGATCTACGTCACCGACGCCTCGCGCGCCGTGGGTGTGGCCACCCAGCTGTTGTCCAAGGAACTCAAGCCCGACTTCGTGCAGCGCACCCGAGATGAATACGTGGTGGTACGCGAACGCACCTCGGCCCGCGCCTCGCGTACCGAACGCCTGAGCTATGACAACGCCATCGCCAACAAGCCGAAGTTCGACTGGGCGGGCTATACCGCGCCGAAGCCGAGCTTCACCGGCGTCAAGGTGCTGGAGGATATCGACCTCAACGTACTGGCCGAGTACATCGACTGGACGCCGTTCTTCATCTCCTGGGACCTGGCCGGCAAGTATCCGCGCATTCTCACCGACGAAGTGGTCGGCGAAGCGGCCACCAGCCTGTTCAACGATGCCAAGGTGATCCTGCGCAAGCTGATCGACGAAAAGCTGATCAAGGCCCGCGCCGTGTTCGGTTTCTGGCCGGCCAACCAGGTGCGTGACGACGATATCGAGGTGTATGGGGACAATGGCGAGCAGCTCGCCACTTTGCACCATCTGCGCCAGCAGACCATCAAGCCCGATGGCAAACCGAACCTGTCGCTGGCCGACTTCGTTGCGCCAAAGGAAAGCGGCGTGACCGACTACGTCGGCGGCTTTATCACCACTGCCGGCATCGGCGCCGAGGAAGTGGCCAAAGCCTACGAGGCCAAGGGCGACGACTACAACTCGATCATGGTCAAGGCGCTGGCCGACCGCCTGGCCGAAGCCTGCGCCGAATGGCTGCATGAGCGCGTGCGCAAGGAGTACTGGGGTTACGCAGCCGACGAAGTACTCGACAACGAGGCGCTGATCCGCGAGCAGTACAAGGGCATCCGCCCTGCCCCTGGCTACCCGGCCTGCCCGGATCACACCGAAAAGGCCACGCTGTTCAAGCTGCTCGACCCGGAAGCCGACTACCACAAGGCCGGCAAGAGCGGCGTGTTCCTCACCGAGCACTACGCCATGTTCCCGGCGGCAGCGGTGTCCGGCTGGTACTTCGCCCACCCCGAGGCGCAGTACTTCGCAGTGGGCAAGGTCGACAAGGACCAGATCGAAAGCTACAGCGAGCGCAAGGCGCAGGACATCAGCGTCAGCGAACGCTGGCTGATGCCCAACCTGGGCTACGACGACTGAATAGACACCAGGACTTTCCGAACCCGTGCGGCGACAGCCGCCGGGTTATTTCTCTGCAAGGACGTACCATGTATTACCGACTACCCGCCCTCTTTCTGTTCGCCCTGCTGACCGGCTGCGGCACCATCGCGTTCGACCCACCCGTGTTCGAGCTGGCCCCCTCCAAGATCGCCGACTTCCCGACTCGCGGAGCGGTGACCATCGAAAACGCACAGCCTGCCACTGAGCCCGTGATACTGCATTCGCAGAGCGGCATTCGCCTGCAATCGAACTATCACGAAGTCACCAAGACCATGGTGACTCAGGCCCGCTTCGAGCTGGCGCGTCATGCCCAGGTGAGCTCGGGAAGTGACAAGAAGATTGATTTGAAGGTTACCCATCTGGAGAGTCGCTACATCTTCTTCTACTGGAAAGGCAGCATGACGTTCACTGTCAGCCTGGGTGACGGGCAACGCTTCGACATGACCGTCAACCATGCCACCGGGGCCAGCGCCCAGCAGGACCTCAGTGGTTCGATCGCCGATGGCGTCGTGGCGCTCTACAAGGACCAGCGGGTACTCGACTACCTCGCTCGCTGATCTTCGTCCAGGCTGGCCAACCGCTGCCACAACAGCCGAGCAGTCATGCGCACCCGATGACAGAGCCCGCAACCACGGGCTCTTTTCATTCATAAGCGACGAACGAGGCGCAACTGGCGCCGATCATCAAAAAACTCGAACTCTGATACATGGCTGCCGCTCCAAAACATGTCGAGCCATTTAGGCTCAATCGACGGAGCGATGACATGTACAAGCACAGCCTTGCGGTACTGGCCGTAGCGACCGCAGTTAGCGGTTGCTCGACCTTCGAGAACCCGGTCGACTACGTGACCTTTCGCAATGAGCCACTGGTCAAGCAGGTCGACCACGGCATGACTGAGGATCAGGTGCGCACCCTCGGCGGGCCACCCTCTTCGCAAGGAAGTAATAGCGTCACAGGCGGCACCTGCAACAACTATGTGCTGAATGTCGACGGCCTGGAGCAGCCCTATTACGTGGACTTCGACGTCAACGGCCGGGTCGACAGCAAGGGCTTCATGACCTGCGAGCAACACCAGGACAACCAGCGCAAGAGGCTCTGAATGCAGTCAGCCCCGCTGCGCGCAGCGGGGCTATTCATTGGCTAGAAGATCAGTGAGAGCAATCCCACCACCACGATCAGGCCGATGATGAAAATGATACCGACGGTACCGCCCAGAAACTTCAGCATGCTGACTCTCCTTTTTTGAGGTTCACCAGTTGTGACCCCGGCCTGACTGTCAGCGTTTAGCTTTTTTCTTCAACTGCAGCGGCAAGTATCAGGCGCCCGGGCGACGGACGATCTTGATGCTGTATTCCATCTGCGGCTTGCGCGTCACGCTCACCGCTTTGCGGCTCACGGTATCCAGCGTGATGTTCCAGAAGCCACTGGAGGGTACACGGATCTTCGCCGGGAACTTGATGAAGGCACCACCGTGATAGCTGTGTCGACCACGGTTTCTGGAGGCGCGAAAGTTGGCGTCGTTCATCAGGCGGATGTTGCAGGGCTGCGAACATTGGATGACCACCAGATCGCCCTCTTCCAGATGCTCGCGTTGATGGATGAATTTCATCGTTTTCGGACTCGGTGGTGAAACGGGGGCGCAATAGTGCCGCAAGCGGCTCGGCATCGCCAGCGCAGCTGACGACTCGCTTGCAGCCAAGACTCGCGCTACCTAGGATGCGCAACCCATACTGCCATTTGCTGCCGCCATGAAAGCCCTGCTCGACCGCATCCCCACACTGATCGCTCTGCTGCGCCGTTACCCAGGCCTGGTCGCCCTGTTCGGCTTCTGCTCCGGCGTGGCCAGTTTTCTGCTGGTCGACCGCCAAGCGTATCTGGCCAAGGTACTGGGTGTGGTGCTGCTAGTCAGCTGGGTCTGGCTGATTCTCGAGAATCTGTTGCGCGAGCGCATTGCGCGGCGCTTTGGCTTCGAGCTGCCGCTGCCGCTGCTGCGCTACGGCACGCAGATGATCCACCAGGAAAGTCTGTTCTTCGTTCTGCCGTTCTTCTTCATTACCACCACCTGGAACAGTGGTCAGCTACTGTTCAGCGGCCTGTTGGCAGTCGCCGCCCTGGCCTCGATCACCGACCCGATCTACTACCGCTGGCTGGCGCCCAGGCGCTGGTTGCTATTGATCTTGCACAGCCTGGCACTGTTCGCGGTGATGCTTACCGCGCTGCCGATCATCTTTCACCTCAGCACACCGCAGAGCTACCGGATCGCCTTGGCGGTTGCCACGCTACTGGCGCTACCAAGCCTGCCCGGCCTGATCGGCTTCGCTGGCTGGCGACGCATTGTGCTGCTGGCGGCACTGCCTCTGGCGATGGCCAGCGCCGGCTGGATGGCGCGGGTCTGGGTGCCACCGGCAACCTTGTGGCTGACTGAGGTGGCGATCAGTGACCGCTTCGATGGCGCGCAACGCACGCCGGGCGAGAGCCTGCAACAGATCAACCCTGAACAACTGCGCGATGATGGGCTCTACGCCTACACCTCGATCAACGCCCCACGTGGCCTCAACGAGCGCATCTACCACGTCTGGCAGCACAATGGTCAGGAAGTCGACCGCATTGCGCTGGACATCAACGGTGGGCGCAAGGAGGGTTACCGTGCCTGGACGCACAAACTCAACTTCCCGGCCTCCCCCGAAGGTCGCTGGCAGGTGCGCGTCGTAACCGAAGCCGGGCAGATGATCGGCGTGCTGCGCTTCGACGTGGTCGACACTCCGGCCAAGTGATAGCATCCGCGCCCCATGCAGCTCTCCGAACTCAACCAACGCCTCGCCGACCTTGGCGCCAAACCCCAGCATATCGGGCGCATTACCCGTGCCTGGCTGCAAGGCAAGCCGTTGGACACCGGCACCAAGCATCAGAAGACCGAGAACTTCCTGCCCCTGACGGTACGTGAGGGGCTGCCGGCCATTGCCAGCGAACTGGACGCACTGGCCCGGCTGCGCTCCGAACACCCCGGTGCAGATGGCTCGGCACGCCTGCTGGTGGAGTTGGCCGACAAACAGATGGTGGAAAGCGTACTGTTGCCACGTGATGGCCTGTGCATCTCCAGCCAGGTCGGCTGCGCGGTAGCCTGCGTGTTCTGCATGACCGGCAAGAGCGGCCTGCTACGCCAGCTCAGCAGCGCCGAGATGGTCGCCCAGGTCGCCCTGGGTCGGCGCTTTCGCCCGGTGAAGAAAGTGGTGTTCATGGGCATGGGCGAGCCAGCGCACAATCTCGACAACGTTCTTGAAGCCATCGATCTGCTTGGCACCGAGGGCGGCATCGGTCAACGCAATCTGGTGTTCTCCACCGTTGGTGACCCGCGGGTGTTCGAGCGCCTGCCCAAGCAACGCGTGCGCCCTGCCCTGGCGCTGTCGCTGCATACCACTGACGCCGAACTGCGCCAACGCCTGCTGCCCAAAGCACCGCGCATCGATCCCGAAGAGCTGGTGGAACTGGGCGAAGCCTACGCCCGCACCATCGACTACCCGATCCAGTACCAGTGGACGCTGCTCAAGGGCATCAACGACAGCCAGGAAGAAATGGACAACATCCTGCGCCTGTTCAAGGGCAAGTTCGCCGTGCTCAACCTGATCCCTTACAACAGCCTGGAAGCCGACGACTACCAGCGCCCCGATGGCGAGCGCATCGTGGAGATGGTGCGCTACCTGCACAGCCGTGGCGTACTGACCAAGGTGCGCAATTCCGCCGGCCAGGATGTCGACGGCGGTTGCGGCCAACTGCGCGCCCGTGCGGTGGATGTGGTCAATACCAGCCGCCTGCACAGAAAACGCAGCTGAGGCTCAAGAACGGCGCCTGCGGACCGATACAGAAGCGTACGGCGAGACCATACGTCCAGCAGGCAAAACGCCTGCACTGTACTAGGTTTGTATAGAACCGCATTGCACGGATGCAGCCCCGTCGTCTGGCGCCCAGGAGCCCACTCATGAAAATCGCCCACAAGGTCGGTCTTGCGGCCGCTACCGTGCTCTTCCTCACCACCAGCCTGCTGTCGTTGCTGCAGGTCACCCAGGTGCGCGATACCCTGCGCAACCAGGTGGACTCGAGCATTTCCGAGTCGAGCAATGCCCTGGCACGGCAGATCGAAAACTGGCTGAACGCCAAGCTACGCCTGATGGACACGATGTCGCAGACCATCGACAGCCATTACGGCCCGGAAGAAACCCAGCGCGTATTCGATCTGCCATTGCTCAAGGATGAATTCATCCTGGTCTTCGGGGCACTGGAAGCCACAGGGCAAACCCTCAAGAACACTGAAGACTGGAAACCCGCCGCAGACTATGACGGCCGCAAGCGCCCCTGGTACGGCCTTGGTAAATCAGCTGATCGCGCCGTTCTGACCGAGCCCTATGTCGACTCCACCACCGGCGAGATCCTGATTTCGGCAGTGGCCAAAATCAGCGATGCAGGTCGGTTTCTCGGTGTTTTCGGCGGCGACATTCGCCTGCAGTCAGTGGCCGATGCAGTCAACACCCTGGACTTCAATGGCGCCGGCTATGCCTTCCTGCTCAGCCGCTCGGGCAACATCATTTCCCACCCCAATGCCGAGTACAACGGCAAATCCTACAGCGAGCTGTTCGACGGCCAGAGCCCAGCACTGGGCAAGGAATTGCGTGAAGTCGGGGCAGATGGCAAGAACCTGTTGGTATCCTTCACCCCGCTACCGAACCTGCGCGGCATGGACTGGTACATCGGCGTAGTGCTGGACGAAAGCATTGTCATGGCCGAAGCCAACCGCCTGACCTGGCTGGCCGTGGTTGGTACCGTGGTCGGTGTGGCCATCAGCTTGGTGGTGCTTGGCCTACTGATGAACAGCCTGCTCAAGCCACTGAGCCTGCTCAGTACCTCGTTGCGTGAGATCAACAGCGGCGAAGGTGATCTGACGCGGCGCCTGGCGATCACCAGCAACGACGAGATTGGCGAACTGTCGCAGGAATTCAACCGTTTCCTGCAGACCCTGCAGACGTTGATCGGCGACGTCATGGGCAGCTCGCGCCAGGTCCGCGAAAGCACGGCCCTGACCTCAAACGAGTCAGAACAGGCCGCGCGCCGCCTGCAGGAACAGCTGCAGGAGCTGGATCAACTGGCCACCGCCATGCAGGAAATGGCCTCCACTGCAGAGGAAGTGGCGCGCAACGCCCAGGCTGCGGCCCAGGCAGCCGTTGCCGCCAACGAAGAAACCGAGAACGGCGTGCGCGTGGTATCGCAATCCAGCGCCGCGATCCGCCATCTGGCCGACGAGATGGATGGCACCAGCCATGCGATCAACGAACTGGCCAAGCTCAGCCACAACATCGAGTCGATTCTGCAGGTGATCACCAGCATCGCCGAGCAGACCAACCTGCTGGCACTGAACGCCGCCATCGAAGCAGCGCGCGCCGGTGAATCCGGCCGTGGCTTCGCCGTGGTCGCCGATGAGGTGCGCTCGCTGGCCTCGCGCACGCAGCAGGCCACCCAGGAAATCCGCCAGATGATCGATCAGCTGCAAGGCGGTGTGCGTCAGGCCGAAAGCCGCATGCAGCAGAGCCGCGACACGGCCAGCAAGACCGCTGAGGACGCTGGTGCGGCCAACGACATGCTCGGCCGTATCCGTGAGGCGATCACCCGCATCAACGACATGAACCTGCAGATTGCCACGGCGGCCGAAGAACAGAGCGCAACCACCGAGGAGATCAACCGCAACACAACCAACATTCGCGACATCAGCCATGAACTGGCTGGCGGTGCCGAGCAACAGGTGCGCCAATGCTCGTCGATGGTGGAGCAGGTTGGCCAGCAGGATCGCCTGCTGGGCCGCTTCAAGGTCTGATGCCCATATGACCTTGTCGTAGGAGCGAACTCTGCTTGCGAAGCTTTTTTGTTCGCGAGCAGAGCTCGCTCCTTGTATGTCCCAGATCCCAAGGGTATTGGGCGGCACCCGCTCAGCCCATCAGACTTTCCATGCGCGCCGCCACCGCTTGCGCCAGACGCCGGCGCCAGGCCGGGCTGCGCGGGTTGGCGAGGACTTCGTCCTCATGCACGAAACTGCGGATGATGGCGTTGTAGCCAAGCCAGCGACAGGGCTCGGGCTCCCAGCGCCTCAAGCTGGAAATCGGGCTGTCACTCAGCACCCAGGGCTGGCGCAGCAGTTCGCTGTCCCGACCGAGAATGAGATCGGCCAGGGTGCGCCCGCCCAGGTTGCTGGCGCCGACGCCCTCGCCGCCATAACCGCCAGACAAGGCGATGCGGTTGCGGGTGTCGCGCAGCATATGCGGCTGGAAGCGCCGCGCCATGCCCAGGTTGCCCCCCCAGGAATGGGTGAAGCGCACGTTGCGCAGCTGCGGGAGGATTTCCCCCATCAGGTAACGACGCAGGCCGAGTTCATCTTCGGTGAGGTTGAAGTCACTGCGCAGGCGTCCGCCGAAGCGGTAGCCACCGCGCGCACCGAAAATCAAACGATCATCCAGGCTGCGCTGGCCGTAGGTGACCTGACGGCTGAATTCGCTGAACGCCTGCCCGCGCTCCAGGCCGATACCGGCCCAGACATCCGCCGGCAGTGGCTCGGTGGCGACGATCAGGCTCTGCACCGGCAGTTGGTGATTGCCCAACGGCGGCAAGGTCGCGGCGTAGCCTTCGATGGCCGGTACCACCCAATCAGCCGTGACAAAGCCCTGAGCGGTACGCACCAGGCCTGGCTGCCAGTCAATCACCGGGCTGCGCTCGTAGAGCTCGACACCCAGGTCCTCAACGCAACGCGCCAGGCCCCGCACCAGTTTGGCCGGCTGGATGGTTGCGCAATGCGGGCTGTACAGCGCGCCGTAGGCATTGGCCATGCGCAACTGGGTGACCAGCTCGCTCGGTGGCAACCAGCGGTAGTCGTCCTCGCTCAGGCCCAGCGCACGCAGTTCCTTGAGGTAATCACGCAGGCGCACTTCCTGCTCCGGGTAACGCGCGGCGCAATAGAGCACGCCGCCCTTGCGCAGATCGCAGTCGATGCCTTCACGGGCAACCACGGAGGCCACCTCATCGGGAATGCCGTGCAGCAGATCGAAGGACGCCTTGCGCTCGGCTGCCGGCAGGCCGGCCAGCAGGTGATCCTCGCCGAGCAGGTTGCCCATCAACCAGCCGCCATTGCGCCCGGACGCACCGAAACCGGCGGTCTCGGCTTCCAGCATCACCACCCGTAGCTGCGGCGCCTGGCGCTTCAGGTAATAGGCCGTCCACAGGCCGGTGTAACCCGCGCCGATGATCGCCACGTCGGCGTGCAGCTGGGCTTGCAGGCTGGGCCGCGCCTGCAGCGGATCATCGAGCTGATCCGTCCACAGACTGATATTGCGCCAGGGATTCATCCACGCCTCCGTCATCGATCGATGACCCAAGGCTAGTGGGGCGATCAGTCGCTGTCTTGCGTGCGTGCCCGCGAGGAAATCTGCTTGAGATAGGCTTTCGGGGAAAGCCCGGTATGGCGCTTGAAGCAGCTGTAGAAGGCCGACAACGAGTTGAAACCGGCGGCGAAGGCCAACTCGTCGATACGCTTGAGGTCGCTTCCCGCCTGCAACCCGTCGAGCAGGTGCTGCAGGCGCGCCCGGTTGACGTAACGGTAGAAGCTCTCGCCAAGCACCTGATTGAGCAGATGGGATATCTGGTTGCGGCTGTAACCCGTCGCTGCCGCCACCTGCTGCAGATCCAGTTCAGGGTCGAGAAACGGCTGGCTGCGCTGGAAGTAGTCCTGCAGGTCCTGCGCCAGTTGCCCCAGCTGACGCGTCGACAGCCCCAACCGGCTGATTGCTGGGCGCGAACTGGCGGCTTCGCCAGGGCCACGCGCCTCACGCACCAGAGTGGCGTATTCGTTGATGCGCCAGATCAGTCCGTCACGCACAGTGATGGCTTCCCCGGTGCGAAACGACACCAGCCCTTCCCCACCCTGCAGGCTGGTGCAGTACTGGATGAAGGCGGTATGGCCGTCGATACGAATGCGGTCGACGTGCTCCAGCAACTCACCCGGGCGGCGCGGCAGGTTGTTCTCGACGTACTCGCGCAGCTCACCCAGGCGCATGCAGCGCTGCTGGTAGAAGTCGTTGTACTCGATCTCCGGGTGATACAGCGCCATTACCGCCTCGAGGTCGCGGTGCTTCCAACTCAGGTGGTAGCGCAGGATGGTCTCGCGAGTGCGCTCGGTCTGTGCGGCGTCGTCGGGGAAAAGATTGTCAGGCATGGTCAGGGTCGGTGGTCAGCGCTCGGGCAGATTGCCTGATTCGCCGCGGCCAGCCTAGCCCCTCGTGCCGGCGTGTCGGTTACGGACTATGCTTGCAGGACTGACGCAGAGGCTAACCATGAGCAATCAGGAAAAAGACCAAGAGCAAACCCCACTGACCCTGCGCGAGATGTTGCAGAGCGTGCTGGCTGCAGCGCTCGGCGTGCAGAGCGGAAAGAACCGCAGCCGCGACTTCAGCCGCGGCAAACCCAGCCATTTCATTCTGCTCGGCGTGCTGTTCACCACGCTGTTCGTGATCGTATTGCTGGTGGCGGTGAAGCTGATTCTGCACCTGGCGACTGGTTGATCAGTCCAGCAGGGATGCTATCGAGCAGTCGTAGCGCCGCTGTTGCGGCTGCGCCAGCGCACTGAACTGGCGAAAGTCCATGTCGATATCCGGCTGGCCAAGGCGCTCCAGCAGCTTCTGCGATTGTTCCCTGTCGACTATGCGCAGCAGAGAGGCCACCTGGTCCTTGCCGCCGCGTTCGATGAAGTCCAAGTCGCGGGCATGGTCATTGAGCATCACCAGGGCGCAAGCGCCCAGAACAAAATGGCCGCTCGCCAGAACATCAATTCGCCCATCCATATGCGCTTGCAGCACCCGGGCCGAGTTGTTCAGCGCGGCATAGCGCAGGTCTCGCCCCTGCTCAACAGCCGCACGCATCACGCCGAATGCCATTGCATCGTTCGCGGACCACACCAGGCTCACATCCGGATAGCGCGGCAACAGGCTTACCGCCTGCTCATAGGCGCGCTGCTCCTGCCATTCACCATGCACCGCCTGCACCAGGCGCACATGCGGCGCCTCGTTCAGCGCACGCTGCAGGCCAGCCAGACGCAAGATCGATGATGGTGTTTGCTTGACCCCGGAAAATGCCAGCAACTCGGCAGGCTGCCCTTTGGCGAGCGCGATCAACTCACGCCCCATCACGTAACCCGCCTCTTCATCGTTGGGCACCAGGCTGCCCAGCCAATTGCGGTGACGCTCGCGACTGCCACCGATCAGCGCCTGCTGCTCGTCGGTAAGCGTGCTGTGCAGGGCGAAAAGGCGAACCTGGCTGGCCTCGAACAGGCGCAAAAGTACAGGCCCCAGAAATTGCTCGTTGGTGAAGATCAGATAATCCGGGGGCTCGCCGTCGAGAACCTGACGGGCATTGCTCAGCATGCGTATTGGATCACGCTCGCCGTAAAGCACTTTCAGCTCGATGCCGAGGTCGCCTGCGGCGTCCTGCATATAGCGGCTGTAGTCGGTCCAGAACGGCTCGTCGGAATAACCGGGATTGAGAAAGATCACAGACGGCGCACGAGTTTGCGCTGACGCCAGTGCGCAGCACAGCAATAACCACAGGCCCAACACCCACCGGATCACAGCACCCCTCCCCAATTAACGGGGCGCAGTATAGGGCGCAAATGACAAAAGGCCGACCGCTAATGCGCGCCGGCCTTTGCCCTCACTGTCCGCTGACCCAGAAGACCGCCGTACCCACGGCAATAAGGATCAGGCAGAAGATCGCCCAGGCATCGGTAACGCTGTCGGAATTTTCCACTTCGGTGTGTTCGCTCATGGCTCCCCCTGTTCTTGTGCTTATGGGTAATGCACCTTGCATTTAAGACCAGACTCGGCCATCGCTCAAACCTTGCGCCAATCCTTCGCTGCCCTGAGCAACGGAACCGCTCGGATCCGGCCCCTTCTAGCGAAGCCAGCGCAAAATTCGCATCAGCACACAGAACCGCAACGCGCTACTCAGCTCGATGAGGTACCAGCCACACGAATGGATTAGGATTGGTGACCACATTTCCATGGACGGGCCCAACATGCTGCAGAAACTGCTGGAAAAGATCGGTCTCACCTCCACAACGCCATTCGCCAAGCACGCCACCGAAAGCCTTGAGGTACTGGATATTCTTGCGCCCGGCCTGGCCGAACGTGCCGCGACCTACGTGCTGAGCGGCCGGCAGGAAGAGGTGCTGCTGGAGTTGGCCAAGGTTGGCGGGGAAGAAGCCGTGATGTTGCTCGACCAGCCCGCCACCCTGGGTTGGTGGTATCCCTCCAGCAACATTCACAACGATCTGCAGAAACACAGAAAGCGCATCAATGCCGCCGCCAATGCCCGTGCCCGCCTCTACATCCTCAGCGCGGAGACGGATCTGACGGCGCTTGCGCGCTTCGGCAAGGTGCTGCAGGCCGCCTGTCACAGCGCGAATCTGGTACGCATCGCCAAAGTGCCCGACTGGTACATCTATCTGGTCGTGGATGCGCTGCACACGACCTTGAAGAACATCGGCGACAAGCACAGCGCCGACATGCGTCGGCATTGGCACATCGATCTGTTGATTCGTCTGGCTGCGGTAGACGAAGTGCCGGCCGACGACGCCCTGCTGCTGGTGTTCGATCGTCGCGACCTGGCCGACTACCATCGCCGCGACCTCGCGTCGCTGCTCAAGCTACCCGGCCTCAGCGAACGCCTCCTGGCGCATCCGCAAGCCACCCGCGCGCTACCGGGTCGGCTTTCAGCCAGTGGCTGCCTGTCGCTGGTGGACGTGCTCGGCCACACCCCGGCCCTGGCCGAGGCATATGCAGACGTGCTGGTGCACCTGGCGGTGAATCCCGCCAAGAGCGTGCGCAACGCGGCGGTGCCGCAGGTGGAGACGCTGCCCCTACCGGTCAAGCTGACGCACCTCGAGCAGTTGCTGGAACACGGCAGCAACAGCGAGCGCACCCAGGCTGCCGACATGCTCGCACGCAGTGGCGAGGCGGCGCGCCCGCTGTTGCAGGCCCGCCTGCAGGTCGAAAGCTCCAAGCCAGTGCAACAGGCGCTCGGCAATGCGCTGGCCCGCCTGCAGAGCCAGAGCGCCGCCCAGCAGCAGGAGCTGCCCGATGCACCACCGTTCGAGCGCTGCGAAGAATTCGAGTTGGGCGAGGCTACCCTGCAGTTGCTGCGGCAGAACCTGCCGGAGCTGCTCGAGGAAAGCCGCATCGGCGCGGAGGAAGAGATTCGTCAGAACCATGAGCATAAGCAGAAGTGGGATTGGCGCCAGCGCGCCTACAAGAGCCTGCAAGCCCTGGACGACAACGACCTGCGCAACGCTGTGGAACGCCTCAACGGGCGCGGCTCGCGCAAGGAGCCGGCAGGCCTGGACTCGGTTCTGCAGTATCGCGGCCGGCTGGCAGCCAGCGCCGAGATGAACCTGCTGCATGTGCTGCGCGCCTCCAGCGACAAGTACTTCAACTGGTATCGCGTGTCGAGCTGGCTACGTGGCGAGGCGCTGCAGCGGCTGGATCTGCGCACCCTGGAAGATGCCCTGCGGCGCAGCGGTCACGAGAACGCGGCACGGGCCACCGCTGCCGTCTGTTTCGGCTGGAATTCGCCCCTCGAACAGCTTTCAGCGGAAAAGGTCTGGCCCTTCTTCGCCGAGCACCCCGAATTTCTCGAGGAGGCCTTCGGCCTGCGCCCGGCACCTGAGCGCTCGGGCTACAGCCTGGGCACCGCGCTGACGCTGCTGGAGCACTTCCCCGTGCTCCCGGCGCGCTTCATTCCGGTGTTGCTGGAGCTGGCCCTGGGCGGCAGCAAGACTCATCGCCTGGACGCTCAGCGCCTGCTGGAAACCCTGCCGGATATCGCCGACCGCGCCGTCGAAGCGCTTGCCTCGAGCAAGCAGGAAATCCGCACCTTGGCGGCCGAATGGTTGCAGCGTCTGGGCAAGCCGGAAACCATCCCTGCCCTTAAAACCGCACTGGCCAAGGAAAAGCGCGAAACCGTGCGCGCCGCCCTGCTCACCGCCCTGGAAAGCCTGGGCGAGGATATCGGTGAACACCTGACACCGGCGGTGCTACTGGCCGAGGCGAAGAAAGGCCTGCAGGCCAAGGCACCCTCCAGCCTGGCCTGGTTGGATCTGGAGCGGCTGCCTGCCTGCCAATGGCAGGACGGCAAACCAGTGGCAGCCGACATTCTGCGCTGGTGGGTGATTCTCGCCTGCAAGCTCAAGGAGCCGGCCGGCAATGCCCTGCTCAATCGCTACCTGGGTCTGCTTGCCCCCGCCAGCAGCAGCGCGCTGGGCAGTTTTCTGCTGCATGCCTTCATCGCTCAGGACACCCTCAGCCCCGGCCTGGAAGAGGCGATTGCCCACGCCCAGAGCAACCTCGCGCAACGCATGCAGAGTTACAAGGCCTGGGCGAAGTATTCGCCCGAATATGCCGACATCACCGAGGAGCAGGCCTTCGAGGCCCTGAAGAAGGAGCACCAGGGCATCTACCTGGGTAGCGCCATCGCCGACAAAGGCATTCTCGCACTGACCTGGTGCGCCCCAGGCCACCAGTTGGTCAGCCTGCTGCAGGCCTTCATGCGCGACCATTACATGCGTCGCTCGCAGATCGAGGCGATGCTCAGCGCCGCCGCCAACAGCAACGAGCCGCTGGTGATCCAGTTGCTGCTCTCGGTCGCCCGCCGCCACCGCACGGCATCGGTACAGACTCGCGCCCGCGAGCTGGTCGAGCAGATCGCCCTGCGCAACGGCTGGAGCGCCGACGAACTGGCTGATCGCACCATTCCCAGTGCTGGCTTCGACGAAAATGGCGTACTCGCGCTGCAGTACGGCGAGCGACTGTTCAGCGCGCGTCTCGATGCGGCGCTCAAGCTGGAGCTGCTCAACCCCGACGGCAAGGTGGTCAAGGCCTTGCCGGAGCCGCGCAAGAGCGACGACCCGGCGCTGGTCAAAGAAGCCAAGACCCTGTTCTCCACCAGCAAGAAGGAGCTCAAGCAGGTCGTCGAGTTGCAGACCCAGCGTCTCTACGAGGCTATGTGCGCCGCTCGCGTCTGGCCAGTCGGCGAATGGCGTGAGTACCTGTTGCAGCACCCGATCATGCGCCACCTGCTGCAGCGCCTGGTCTGGGCCGAGATCGCCAGCGACGGTCAGCAGCGCCTGTTCCGCCCCACCGAGGACGGCAGCCTGATCGATCTGGACGACGACGAGCTGGAACTGGCCGATGACAGCCACATACGCCTGGCCCATGCGGCGCTCGTCGACGATGACGCCGCCAAGGGCTGGCTCCGCCACTTCAAGGATTACAAGATCAAGCCGCTGTTCCCGCAGATGGTTCGACAGCTACCCACGCTGACGAGTGATGACTGCAAGGACAACGCCATCCATGATCGCCAGGGCTGGCTGAGCGACACCTTCACCCTGCGCGGTGTTCTGACCAAACTCAGCTACCAGCGCGCCGCGGCCGAAGACGGTGGCTTCTTCGATCACTACTTCAAGGACTTTTCCAGCCTCGGTCTGCGCGTGTGCATCGGTTTTACCGGCAACTGCGTACCGGAGGAGAACGTTCCGGCCGCCCTCACCCGCCTGTGGTACGAAAAACTCGGGCGACGCTGGTCGAGCGGCGAAGCACTGCCGCTGCCAGACATCGCGCCGATACTGCTGGCTGAAACCTACGCCGACTATCACAGCGTCGCCGACGCTTGCAGCGGCTTCGACCCCGACTGGGAGAAGAAGACACCATGGTAACCCCCGTTCTCCGTCAGGCCGCCGAACAGCTGCATGCCGATGAACTGCAGCGCCTGAGCGCGGCGGATCAGCAAAGTGGCGCCGAGCTGCCGCCCGGCTGGCTGCGCTCCCCGCGCGCGGTACGCCGCTTCATCCTCGGTGACGAAGCGCTAGGCATCAGCCGCAAATTCTATGGCGATGACAGCCTGGTCGATCGCGCCATCGTCACCCTGCTTGGCCGCCAGGGGCTGATGCTGGTGGGCGAGCCGGGCACCGCCAAGTCCATGCTTTCCGAGCTGCTCGCCGCGGCCATCAGCGGTGACTCGCAGTTGACCGTCCAGGGTACCGCCGGCACCACCGAGGACCATATCAAGTACTCCTGGAACTACGCCCTGCTGCTGGCCGAAGGGCCGACCCTGCGCGCGCTGGTTGGCTCGCCGCTGTATCAGGGCATGAGCCAGGGCAAGCTGGTGCGCTTCGAGGAAATCACCCGCTGCCCGCCGGAGATTCAGGACGTGCTGATCTCGCTGCTCTCCGAGAAGCAGATGATGATTCCCGAACTCGGCGAGGCCGGCCAACTGCATGCCCGCCCGGGCTTCAACCTGATTGCCACCGCCAACCTGCGCGACCGCGGCGTGCATGAGATGTCGGCGGCGCTCAAACGACGCTTCAACTTCGAGACGGTACGCCCCATCGGCGACAGCGAGTTCGAGGTGGAGCTGGTGCTGCGCCAGTTGCAGCGCGAGCTGGGCGATAACGCCCCGGTGAAGGTCGAGCGCGACGTGATCGGCCTGCTGGTCACGGTATTTCAGGAGCTGCGCGCCGGCAGCACGCGCGAAGGCACCGCGATCAAGGCGCCGGAAGCCGTCATGTCGACCGCCGAGGCGGTCAGCGTCGCCTATGCCGGCGCTCTGGAAGCGCGTTACTTCGGTGATGGCCGGCTGACCCCGGCCGAGCTTGCGCGGCAATTGCTCGGCGTGGTGTTCAAGGACAATCGTGACGATGCCAAACGTCTGCGCCATTACCTCGACAGTGTGGTGCGCGAACGCGCCCGGCGTGACGCCAACTGGAAATGCTTCTTCGATGCCTGCAAAGGATTGTGGGACTGAGGCATGCCACAGGCACACACTCCGCAGCTTCCCGACGCACGCCTGCCGGCGCGCCTGCACAGCGCCGAGCAGAGTCGTCTCGCCCTGGCCGAGGCCGGCGTGCACTTTGCGCCAGTGCGCCACCATAGTCCGGCCTGCGCCTTCGCACTGCGTGCGCTGATCGCAGAAATCCGCCCGGCCGCCGTGCTGATCGAAGGCCCGGCCGACTTCGACCGCTTGCTCCCAGACCTGCTCGATCCCCACAGCCGGCCCCCGCTGGCCATTCTCTCGCAGCACCGCGCAGGCGCGGCAGAGGCCACGCTGCGCTCGGCGTTCTTTCCCTTCTGCGACTACTCGCCGGAGTGGCAGGCATTGCGTGAAGGTCATCGGCTGGGGGCAAAACTGGCCTTCATCGACCTGCCCTGGGCGCGCCAACAGGACGCCGAAGATGACGCGGACAACAGTCGCAGCCTGATGGCCGAGCGCTACCTGGCGCACAGCGACTACATCGCGGCCCTGGCGCGCCAGGCGCACTGCCGCGATCACGACGAACTCTGGGAACACCTCTTCGAACTGCGCCCGCACCAGGCGCTGCAGGACTGGCGCAGGCTGTTCGGCGACACCTTCGCCTGGTGCTCCATGGCGCGCTTGGACTACGAAGATGATGTATTGGCCGGCGAAGGCTCGCTGGCTCGCGAAGCGCACATGCTCGCCTGCATTCAGGATTGGCGTACACGCAGCGAAGGCCCGTTGCTGATAGTGACCGGCGGTTTTCACAGCCTGGCGCTGGTCGAAGCCCTGGCCAGCCCGGCGAGCAACCCGCCCGCCACCGAAATGCCCCACAGCGACAGCCAGGCCTGGCTGATCCGCTACAGCTTCGATCGTCTCGATGCGCTCAATGGCTATGCCTCCGGCATGCCCTCCCCGGCTTACTACCAGCGCGTCTGGGATGCCCTGCTCGACGAACAGGCCGGCGCTGATTCACGCCAACGCATCGCTACCCAGTTTCTCAGCGCCATTGCCGGCGAGACCCGTGCTCGGCAACTGGCCGACTCGCTGTCCTTCGCCAGCGTCAGCAGCGCCGCGCAGCAGGCTGCCGGCCTGGCCAGCCTGCGCGGTCATCCCTGCCCCGGTCGTTACGACCTGCTCGACGCCATCCATTCGTGCTTCATCAAGGGCAGTCTGGACGATGGCCAGGCTGCCTTTCTCGCTGCGGTCAGAAGCCAGCTCAGTGGCAATCGCCTGGGCGACGTGCCGCCTTCGGCGCAGGTTCCGCCACTGGTGGCGCAAGCCCGTCGCCTGGCGATGGCGCACCGCCTCGATCTTTCCGACAGCCTGCCGCGCCGCGCGCGACTGGACCTCTACCGCAAGCCGCGGCACCGCGCCCGTGGTCGTTTCCTGCAGCTGATGGCCTATCTGGACAGCGGCTTCGTGCGCCACCGCGGCGGGCCTGACTTCGTCAATGGCACCGGGCTGGATCTGCTGTTCGAGGAGTGGGAGTACGCCTGGTCGCCTCTGGTCGAGGCGCGCCTGATCGAATGCTCCGAACTCGGCAGCAGCCTGCATGAGGTGGCCCTGCGCAAGCTGCTCGACGAGGAGCAGGCACTGCAAGGCAGTGGCCAGGGACGCAGCGCCAGCCGCGCAGTGCAACTGTTGGCGCGTGCCGGGCTGGTGGGGCTGGGCGAGCAGCTACCCAGGCTGTTCGAGCGCCTGGCCGAGCACCTGGACGAAGACCCGGAGCTGTCCTCGGTGGTGACCTGCGGTCAACGCCTGCTGCACCTGTGGCGTGGCCGCGAACTGCTCGGCCTTGAGCAGCACACGCAGTTGCCGGCGCTGCTGGAGCGCATTCTGCCGGCTGCGCTGTTTCTCCTGCCAGGTCTCGAAACCTGCGCGCCAGAGCGCGAGGCCACGGCCATCAAGGCCTTGTTGGGCTTGCGCGAGTTCGTCCGCCTGGGCGCAAGCCAGGCGGGCCTCGAGGTGCAGCAGGAGGCCCTGCACGAGGCGCTCGAGCGTCTGGCAGCGCGGGCTCCGGCCGGCATAGCCGGAGCACTGGACGCGCTGCGTTTCGTCGATGATCGCGGCAGCGAAGAACAACTGGCCAACGCCCTGGCACTGCGTTTCGGCCCGGGGGCCGATAGCGAGAGCGCCGTGCGTTACCTCGACGGCCTGCTGACGGCAGCGCCCGAGCTGATACTGCGCATCGATACCTTGGCGCAACAGTTCAATCATCTGGTGGCGCAGTGGGATGAAGACACCTTCGTCCGCCACCTGCCGGATCTGCGCCTGGCCTTTACCCGTCTCAAACCCCGCGAAACCGGTCGCCTGGCCGACAGCCTGGCCGCGCTCAACGGCATGGCTGCAGCCGGCCTGGATAGCACTCACCATGAACTCGACGGCAACGACCTGCTTGCCGGCGCCGCGCTGCAACTGGCGTTGGGGCGCTCGCTGGCCCGCGATGGCCTGCTTGGCTGGGCCACGGAGGGCCTCGATGACTGATCTGGAAACCGCACGCCGTTGGCGGCTGATTCTCGGCCGCTATGCCGACCGCGCGTTGCATGGGGCGAACTTCGATGCGACGCAGGCACGCCTGGACAAGACCCTCGACTATCTCTACAACCGCGAATACCAGCGCCGTGGCCACGTTCAGGGCGGACGCGCGGGTTCGCTGGATGACAGCCAACTGACCGCGCTGAACTGGCTGGAGCAGGCTCGTAGTCTGTTCCCCCGCTCGACCTTCGAACGCCTGCAGGCGCAGGCCATCGAACGCTACGAAATCAGCGCCCTGCTCACCGACCCCGCCAGCCTGGCGACACTCGAACCCAGCCCGGCGTTGGCCAAGGCGCTGCTGGGCGTGCGCGGCCGCCTGGGCGAAGAAACCCGCGATGCAGTTCGCCAACTCATCACCCGCGTGGTCGAGGAGATTCTGCAGCGCCTGCGCAGCCGCTTTACCCAGGCCATCCAAGGGCGACGCAACCGCTTTCGACGCTCGCTGATCAAGAACGCGCAGAATTTCGACTGGCGCGCCACCATCGCCGCCAACCTCAAGCATTACGATCCGCAGAGCAAACGCCTGCTGATCGAGTCGCCGCGCTTCAACGCACGCATCCGCCGTCAGCTCCCCTGGGACATCATTCTCTGCGTCGACCAGAGCGGCTCGATGCTCGATTCGGTGATGTACAGCGCCATCTGCGCCAGCATTCTCGCCAGCCTGCCCAGCGTGCGCGTGCGCCTGGTGCTGTTCGACACCCAGGTGGTGGATCTCAGCCACCTCGCGCATGACCCGGTCGAGGTGCTGCTGACCGTGCAACTGGGCGGCGGCACCGACATCGGCAAGGCCATGCGCTACTGCGAACAGCTGGTGGAGAATCCGCAGCGCACGGTGCTGACACTGATCAGCGATTTCGAGGAAGGCGCCGCAGTCAGCCCCTTGCTGGCCTGCGTGGCGCGCCTCAACGAAGCGCGCGTCAAACTACTGGGGCTGGCCGCGCTGGATGACAGCGCGCAACCGGTCTATGACCCGACAATGGGCCAGCGCCTGGCGGCGCGCGGCATGCACATCGCCGCGCTGACCCCGGAACATTTCGCCCAATGGCTGGCAGAGGTGATGCAGTGAGTGCCTGGCAGCAGCGTTACCGCAGCTATGACGACGCTGCGCTGGAAGTCCTGGCCAATGCCGGCCTGCTGCGTCGTGCCGCCAAGGATGTCGATGCCGGAAAACTGCGCTGGCTGGAACAGGATGACGACGGCGGCCTGATCGAGGCCGACGGCCAGCAGGTTCGCCTGAGCACGGCCGGTATCGATGCGGCGCGCTGCACCTGCCCCGCCAGCAGTTGCTGCAAGCACATTCTTGCCGCCGTGCTCTGGCTGCGTGAGCAAGCCGAACCGCAGGCGGCAGAGCAGGTAGCGGACGATCCCGATGAGGCCTTGCGAGAGGCTCTGAGCCTCGACCCGCAGCAGTTGCAGAAGCTCGCTGGCAAGGCCGCCACACGCAAGGCGCGGCAGTGGCTCGACACCATCGGCGAGATCAGCCAGCAGAGCCACGGCAGACGCCTGAGCATCCAGCTGCCGGGCCTCGACTGCGAAGTCAGCTACCTGGCTGGCGCCGGCTTCGAGGGCATGCTCTCGGAGAGCCGTGAGAGCGAGCGCAAAGCCCTGCACCTGACAGCGCTGGCCCTGCTGTTCAAGGCCCACGGCCAAGCCTGGGCGTGGCCCGCAGACAGCGCACCGGCAACGGCGGACCCGCAACAACTGAACCCGGCGGAGCGCGAATTGCTTACCAGCATCGAGCAGTTGCTCCACGAATTGCTGCTTCAGGGCCTGTCCCACACCAGCCCTGCCAGCGCCATGCAGTTACGTATGCTCAACCTGTCGGCACGTACCGAAGGGTTGCCCAGGCTCGCCGCACAGCTACGCACCCTGGGTGGACAGATAGGTCGCCTGGCGGCCCGTGACGATCACGTCAGCGAACGCGAAACCCTGGTGCAGATGGCCCGCGTACATGCCCTGTGCGAGGCCCTGCGGCGCGCTGACGGCGCAACCCTGCCGCCGCTGCGTGGGCGCCAACGGCGTGACTACCAGAGCGGCGACAACCTCGAGCTCTTGCCACTTGGCGGCCACTGGTGGAGCACGCCTGGCGGCGCCCGCGGCCTGACGCTGGCCTTCTGGGACGCCAACGAGGGCGAAGTGCGCGAAGTCAGCCTGGCGCGCCCCAACAACAGCGATCCGGGCTTTCGCCGTGATGCGGTCTGGTCCCATTTGGCACTGTGGAAGTCGACTCCACGGCAGTTGTGCCAAGCACCGCTGCGCCTGACCGAGCCGCGCCTGGCTGAGGATGGCCGCCTGGCGGCCCATGGCGATACGCGCAGTGAGGCGTTGGCGCGCTGGCGGGCCGACGATCCACGCCTGGCTACCCTGGGTGTGGGCCGATGGAGTGAATTGCGCGAACAGCTCGAAGATGCGGCGACCTTGAGCGCGGAGCTACCGTCCAGCCTGCTTCTGCGGCCAGCGCGCTGCCATGAGGTGAGTCTCGATGAAGTGCATCAGGCGCTGAACTGGGTGCTGGAGGACGATCAAGGCGACAGCCTGTTACTCGAGCTACCCTGCACCACCCAGCTGCGCGAGCGCCTGGACAACCTGGAGCGTGCGCAGAAGGCGAGCAAGGACATTCGCGCGGTGCTCGTTCGCCCGGTGCACGACGGTCGCCAGCGACGCCTGGAGCCCCTGGCCCTGATGATCAGCGATGGCAGCGAGCTGCGCTGTGTGTCGCTGGACTTCGAGTCGGTGGTCCGTGGTGGCCTGAGCTTCAACCGCCGCCTGTTTGCCCGCATCGAGCGCCTGCTCGAGCGCCAGCGTCCAGCGACGCCTGCGCCAATGCAAGCGTCCAGCCTTGCCAGTCGTCTGGTGGAACCAGCCCTGGATGTACTCGAAATGCTGGCCAGCTGCGGCCGGCAACAGCTTTCCGTGCATCAGCGTGAAGTCCTTGCCCAGCAGCAGGCCCTGGCTCACGCTGCGGGCGTTGCCCTGCTGGCGCAGCTTATTGCGGAGCTCATGAAGGACAGGGACGTCGCCCCCGGCACCCTGCTGAGCAGCAGCCACATATTGCACAGAGCCCTGTCACTTGGCTGATCAGGCTGGCACCTCGTGATCAGCCTGGCCTCGGCACTGCCCTTGCGCATGGTTATGCCAGGCGTCTCGGTTATGCCTCATAGTTCTTTGCATATATTCAAACATCACTTTTACGCATAAACCTGAGCTGGTATCGTGCCCCGGCTCCTCGGGAGTGCGCGGCCGTGCGCGCTGATTGGCAGTAAATAGCCTGATAACAGGACCCTTCATGTACGTTTATGACCAGTACGATCAACAGATCGTCGAGGATCGCGTCAAGCAGTTCCGCGATCAAACCCGCCGCTACCTCGCCGGAGAGTTGAGTGGCGAGGAATTCCGCCCGCTGCGCCTGCAGAACGGTCTGTATATCCAGCGTTTCGCGCCCATGCTGCGCATCGCCGTGCCCTACGGCCTGATGTCCTCGGCGCAGGTGCGCATGATGGCCAAGATCGCCCGCGACTACGACAAGGGCTACGCGCACATCAGCACCCGGCAGAACGTGCAGTTCAACTGGCCGGAGCTGGAAGACGTACCGGAAATTCTTGCTGAGCTGGCCACCGTGCAGATGCACGCCATCCAGACCAGCGGCAACTGCATCCGCAACACCACCACCGACCAGTTCGCCGGTGTGGCCAAGGACGAGATCGTCGATCCGCGCCCCTGGTGCGAAATCATCCGTCAGTGGTCGACCTTCCACCCCGAATTTTCGCACCTGCCGCGCAAGTTCAAGATTGCCGTCAACGGCGCCGTGAGCGACCGCGCCGCCATCGAGGTGCATGACATCGGTCTGGAAGCGGTGAAGAACGAGGCCGGCGAGCTGGGCTTTCGCGTCTCCGTCGGTGGCGGCCTGGGCCGTACCCCGATCGTCGGCAGCTTCATCAATGAGTTCCTGCCGTGGCAGCACCTGATCAGCTATCTCGACGCCATCCTGCGCGTGTACAACCGCTATGGCCGTCGCGATAACAAGTACAAGGCGCGCATCAAGATCCTGGTCAAGGCACTGACCCCCGAGGTGTTCGCCGAGCGCGTCAACGCCGAGTGGGCGCACCTCAAGGACGGCCCGACCACCCTGACCGAAGCCGAAGTCGCCCGCGTTGCCGCGCATTTCGTCGATCCGGCCTACCAGGCCCTTCAGGACGAAGACGCCCTGCTCGCCCAGCAGGACGCCGAGCACCCAGGCTTCGCCCGCTGGCGCCAGCGCAACACCTTCGCCCACAAGAAACCTGGCTACGTTGCCGTGACCCTGTCGCTCAAGCCCACCGGCGTGGCGCCGGGCGACGTCACCGACAAGCAGCTCGATGCCATCGCCGACCTGGCTGATCGCTACAGCTTCGGCGAAGTGCGCAACAGCCATAACCAGAACATCATCCTCGCCGACGTCGAGCAGCGTCAGCTGCTGACCCTGTGGGGCGAGCTGCGCGAACAGGGTTTCGCCACGCCGAACGTGGGCCTGCTGACCGACATCATCTGCTGCCCGGGCGGCGACTTCTGCTCGCTGGCCAACGCCAAGTCGATCCCGATTGCCGAAGCCATTCAGCGCCGCTTCGACGATCTCGACTACCTGTTCGATATCGGCGATATCGACCTGAACATCTCCGGCTGCATGAACGCCTGCGGTCACCACCACGTCGGCCATATCGGCATTCTCGGTGTCGACAAGAAGGGCCAGGAGTTCTATCAGGTCTCCCTCGGCGGCAGCTCCGGGCGTGACGCCAGCCTGGCGCAGATCCTCGGCCCATCTTTCGCCGAAGCGGACATGGCCGATGTGATCGACAAGATCATCAAGGTCTACGTCGAGCAACGCAGCGAAGAAGAAAGCTTCCTCGACACCTACCGCCGTGTCGGTATCGACCCGTTCAAGGAGCGCGTCTATGCAGCGAATCATTAAGAACGGCCAGGTGGTCGACGAGACCTGGCACCTGCTGGCCAAGGACGTGACCCTGGACGCCATCCCCAACTGCGACGACATCATCGTGCCGCTGGCCCTGTGGCGCGAGCATGCTCACGCCCTCAAGGCCCGCGATGGCGGTCTTGGCGTATGGCTGGAAGCCGGTGACGAGGTCGAGGAAATCGCCGATGACCTGGCGCACTTCCAAGTCATCGCCCTGGAGTTCCCGGCCTTCACCGATGGCCGTCACTCCTCCAGCGCTTACCTGCTTCGCACCCGCTACGGCTACAAGGGCGAAGTTCGCGCCATCGGCGACGTGCTGCGTGACCAGCTGTTCGCCCTCAAGCGCGTCGGCTTCGATGCCTTCGCCGTCCGCGCAGACAAGGACCCGTACGACGCGCTGAAGGCCTTCGAGGACTACAGCGAGGTCTACCAGGCTTCGGCCGACCAGCCGCAGCCGCTATTCCGCCGCCGCGCCTGATCGCCGCTGATTGAAGCAGCTAAAACGCCCCGACTGGTTCGGGGCGTTTTGCTTTGTGTGGACCGCTCAGGCAATTGGGTCGAACCGTCCCGCGTCAGTGAAGTCGGACTCTATAAGCCCATCGCTTAAGGGAACACCGCCATGAAACATGACTGGGACCTGATCGAACGCCTGCTGCACGAGGCGCAAAACTCCGCCGGCAAACCCTTCGCACCGCGTCGTTATGCCGAAGATTTGGCTGCAGAGCACGAGAATGCCGGCGAACCCGTGGACGATCTCGACCATCTGCGCGCCGAGGCCGCGCGCTACGAAGCGCGCCTGCTGCAGAACGGCTTCATCGAGCCGCGCCCGGAGGAAGAAGGCGGCAACGGCGAGAACTTCATTCTTACCGCACGTGGCGCGCAGTTGCTGAGCATGCTCGACAGCAGCATTCCCGGCAGCGAACACCCGCGCGAAGTGCTCGACGAGGCCGGCGAGGCGGCGCTGACGCCGGAGGTGTTCGACCGCCTGGCGCCCAAGGCCAATCTCAGCGAAACCGGCTGAAAGGCTGCTGAAAAACTACCTGCGCTGCCATTGCTGCGTGCCCTTACACAAACGAAAACGCCGCGACCCGGTCAGGGTCGCGGCGTTTCGTTGATCCTGTCACGAGCCATCAGGCCCGCCGGATCAATCCTCGCGGTAGCGACGCAGCTTCAGCGCCTTGCCGGCCACGCGAGTGTCCTTGAGCTTGCCGAGCAGGCGCTCGAGGCCGTCTTCCGGCAGCTCGACCAGGCTGAAGGTTTCGCGGATCTGAATACGACCGATGGCTTCGCGAGCCAGGCCGCCCTCGTTGAGGATGGCGCCCAGCAGGTTCTTCGCGGCGATACCGTCGCGAGTGCCCAGCGCGGTGCGGCAACGCACACGACCTTCGGTCAGCGGCACCGGCGCACGGCGCTCGCGGTATTCCCCGCGCTCACCACCACGGTCGCCGTCACGCTCACGACGCTCACGCGGAGCACCGCCAACACCCGGCACCAGAGGCTGCTCGCGCTCGACAGTCGCCAGGTCCAACGCCTGGCCATTGGTCGCTTTTTTCAACAGCGCAGCGGCCAGAGCGCGCGGGCTGCAGCCAATGTCAGCGGTCAGACGATCGAGCAGATCGCCATGGCTGGCTTCGGCGTCGGCAACCAGCGGCGCCAGGCTGCTGGTCAGTTTCTTGATGCGCGCATCGAGCACCTGCTGAGTGTTCGGCAGCTTGACCTCACCGACCTTCTGCCCGGTGACGCGTTCGATCACCTGCAGCATGCGACGCTCACGCGGCGTCACCAGCAGCAGCGCACGACCATCGCGACCGGCACGACCAGTACGGCCGATACGGTGCACGTAGGACTCCGGGTCGTACGGCATGTCGACGTTGAACACGTGAGTGATGCGCGGCACGTCGATACCGCGAGCGGCTACGTCAGTGGCGACGACGATGTCCAGACGACCATCCTTGAGCGACTCGATCACGCGCTCACGCTGGTTCTGGGCGATATCACCATTCAGCGCGGCAGCCTTGAAGCCCTTGGCTTCCAGAGCAGAAGCCAGATCCAGAGTAGCCTGCTTGGTACGTACGAAGGCGATCAGCGCATCGAAATCCTCGACTTCCAGCAGACGCAACACGGCGTTGGTCTTCTGGTCGGCATGGATCATCAGGTGCGCTTGCTCGATGCGCGAGACGGTCTGGGTCTTGGCAGCGATCTTGACGTGCTGCGGCTCGCGCAGGTGCTTCTCGGCGATGGCGCGAATCGAGTGCGGCAGCGTGGCGGAGAACAGCACGCTCTGGCGGCTTTCCGGCATGGCCTCGAAGATCACTTCGAGGTCATCCATGAAGCCCAGCTTGAGCATTTCATCGGCTTCGTCGAGTACCAGATGCTGAATGGTGGACAGCACCTTCTCGTCGCGACGCAGGTGGTCGACCAGGCGACCCGGCGTGGCCACGATGACCTGCGCGCCCTGACGGATGGCCTTGAGCTGCGGGCCCATGGGCGCGCCGCCGTATACAGCAACGACATTCAGGCCGGGCATCTGCTTGGAATAGGTTTCGAAGGCGGTGGCGACCTGCAGGGCCAGCTCGCGGGTCGGCGCCAGAATCAGCGCCTGTGGTTCACGCTTGGCCGGGTCGATTTTCGACAGGATCGGCAACGCGAAGGCTGCGGTCTTGCCAGTGCCGGTTTGCGCCTGGCCGATCATGTCCTGGCCAGCGAGGATCACCGGAATGGCCTGCGACTGGATGGGAGACGGCTCTTCGTAACCAACGGCGATCAGAGCAGCGAGAATATTGGGGTGAAGTCCGAGCGCGGCGAAGCCGCCGATTTCCTGGGTCATGGGTCTGCCTCAAGTGCATCCGCAAAGACCCATGTTCCAAAGCTGCGCATGCCGTGTAAGACCTTATGGGTCACCCTGGCAGCCTCGTCGGCGGGGATTTGCGAAAACGTGATGAAAGTGAATCGTCAAGGATAGTCCGCTTGGGACTGGCTGCCGGGTGTTAATTTCCCGGGCGAGTTGCACTACCTGAACGTGGCCATAAAATTGGCCGGCGCGAACTATACCGGAAATTCATCATTCGGGTGTTTGTTTTTATAGATTCTTGTGCAAGAAACCGCTCAACGGCGCATCAAGTGGCTGGGCGCAGCGCTTCGATCAGCGGCTGTAGCGAATAACCCAAGCGCGGCGCTAGCTCACCCGCACGCATCTGCAAACGCCCCATATTCAGGCGTTGCTCGAGGTCGGCCGGGATCAGCAGCACCACGTTGCCCTCCTTCACCGGGCACTCCCAATAGTGGCGGTGATAGAGCCCACGCAGCAGCGCCGCGCCGAGCGGCTTGCCGTCGTTGCCTGCCCATTGGTTGATGATCAGCCAGCCACCGGGATTGAGCTTCTCGCGGCAGCGTTCGAGAAAACGCCAGGCCAGATGCCCGACGCCAGGCCCCTGGTCGGTGTAGAGATCGAGAAAGATCAGGTCGGCGGTTTCCGCACTGTCGAGCAACTCGGTGGCATCGCCGATACGAATGGTCAGCCGTGGATCATCATCCAGGCCGAGAAACTCCATGGCCAGGCGCGGCACGTCCGGGCGCAGCTCAATGGCCTCCACATCATCCAATGGCAGGAACTTCAGGCAAGCCTGGGTCAAATTACCGGCGCCCAAGCCAAGGAACAGCGCCGTTTCCGGCGCATCGTGGCACAGCGCGCCCAGCAGCATGGCACGTGTGTAGTCATATTCCAGCCAGCTTGGATCACCCTCGAATACGCAGCTCTGCTCGATGGCATCGCCAAATTCGAGGAAGCGGTAGGCGCCGATCTGCACCACGCGTATCACCCCAAAGGCATCGCGCACCTCGGCCAGCAGCACCTCATCGAGCTTCTGCATTTCTTCGCTCGGCGGCAATCCGGGCATGGGCATCTCTCCAACGCTGGTAACCCGCACCATCGACAGCGGGCCAAAGGCGTGATTGTCAGGGAAGCTGGCACGGTGGGTCACGCAATAATTGTGACCAATGCAGCCGTGCTGCGTCATGCCACTGCGCTAGGGACGTCAAGGCGAATCAGTTAAGATGCCGGCCTGCCGAATAGCCAATACAGAGACGCCGCATGTCGCACGCCTGGAGCCCCGAGAGCTGGAGGGCCAACCCCATCCAGCAGCAGCCCGAGTACCCTGACGCCGCTCATCTGAGCCGCGTCGAGCAAACCCTGGCCGGCTATCCGCCGCTGGTATTCGCGGGGGAGGCGCGCGAACTGCGTCACCAGTTCGCCGAGGTCACTCAGGGCCGTGCCTTCCTGCTGCAGGGTGGCGACTGCGCAGAGAGCTTCGCCGAGTTCTCCGCCGCGAAGATCCGCGACACTTTCAAAGTGCTGCTGCAGATGGCCATCGTCATGACCTTCGCCGCTGGCTGCCCGGTGGTCAAGGTCGGACGCATGGCCGGGCAGTTCGCCAAGCCGCGCTCGTCCGGCAGCGAAACCATCAATGGCGTCACCCTGCCTGCTTACCGAGGCGACATCGTCAACGGCATCGGCTTCGACGCCGCCAGCCGCGTACCTGACCCGGAGCGTCTGCTGCAGGCCTATCACCAGGCCACCGCCAGCCTCAACCTGCTGCGCGCCTTCGCCCAGGGCGGCTTCGCCGACCTGCATCAGGTACATCAGTGGAACCTCGACTTCATCGCTAACTCCGCGCTGGCTGAGAAGTACCACCAGCTCGCCGGTCGCATCGACGAAACCCTGGCGTTCATGCGAGCGGTGGGCATGGACGGCGCGCCGCAACTGCGCGAAACCAGCTTCTTCACCGCCCACGAGGCGCTGCTGCTCAACTATGAAGAGGCCTTCGTACGCCGCGACAGCCTCACTGGCCGCTGGTACGACTGCTCGGCACACATGCTGTGGATCGGCGACCGCACGCGTCAGCTGGACGGCGCGCACGTCGAGTTCATGCGCGGCATCGAGAACCCCATCGGCGTCAAGGTCGGTCCGAGCATGGACCCGGACGAGCTGATTCGCCTGATCGACACGCTCAACCCGGACAACGATCCAGGCCGCCTCAACCTGATCGTGCGCATGGGCGCGGACAAGGTCGAAGCGCACTTCCCGCCCCTGCTGCGCAAGATCAAGGAGGAAGGCCGCGAGGTACTGTGGAGCTCAGACCCGATGCATGGCAACACCATCAAGGCCAGCAGCGGCTACAAGACCCGCGATTTCGCGCAGATCCTCAGTGAAGTCCGGCTGTTCTTCGCCGTACACCAGGCCGAAGGCACCTATGCTGGCGGCATCCATATCGAGATGACTGGGCAGAACGTCACCGAGTGCATTGGTGGTTCGCGCCCGATCACAGAAGACGGCCTGTCCGATCGCTATCACACTCACTGCGACCCGCGCATGAACGCCGACCAGTCCCTGGAGCTGGCTTTCATGATCGCCGAAACACTGAAGCAGGTACGCCGCTGAGTTTTTGCGCCCTGGCCACAGGCCGGGGCGCGAACCGGCTCGCACTTCTTCTGTGCGGCATCCGGCATAATGCCACCCCAACGCGAGCACTGCAGGTGCTATAGACGCCACCTAGCCGTAAAGGACTCGCGGCCACCTACCCTACAAGGACGATGAATCATGCAACTGCGCACCACACTCTCCGTTTTCGCCCTGTCCAGCGCCGTACTGCTGACCGGCTGCCAGAACATGTCCCCTGATGCCATGCTGCAATCCGGCCTGATGGCCGTGCAGGCGGCAACCCTCAGTGACGCCGAAGTGCGGAGCATGTCCGACCAGGCCTGCGCCGAAATGGATGCCTCGGCCAACATCGCAGGCCCGAACAGCCCGTACACCAAGCGTCTGGACAAGATTGCCAACAACCTCGGCCACCAGATCAACGGCACACCGATCACCTACAAGGTTTACCAGGCCGATGAGGTCAACGCCTGGGCCATGGCCAACGGTTGTGTGCGCGTCTACAGCGGCCTGATGGACCTGATGACCGACAACGAAGTGGAAGGCGTGCTCGGCCACGAGATCGGCCACGTCGCCCTCGGCCATAGCAAGAAGGCCATGCAGACCGCCTACGCCACCACCGCTGCCCGCAACGCCGCAGCCGCGTCCGGCAACGGAACCGTAGCCGCCCTGTCAGCCTCACAGCTCGGCGCCCTGGGTGAGCAACTGGTCAACGCACAGTTCTCGCAAAGCCAGGAAAACGCTGCCGACAACTTCTCCTTCGACCTGCTGACTCAGCGCAACATCCCGCGTGAAGGCCTGGTCACCGCCTTCGAGAAGCTGGCCAAGCTGGGCGGCGGCGAAAGCAGCATGTTCGACTCACACCCGGGCTCCCACGACCGCGCCGCCAACATGCGCGCCCGTCTGGCTGCCAAGTAAGCAGCATCCCAAGGGGCTGCAGCGCAGCCCCTTCTCGACTGGGAGGTGATCATGCCAACCCTGCGCAACTGCCTGGCGCTCTTGCTGATTCTTTCTCCTGCCGTTTGGGCCGACTACGACCAGCAGTACCAGGCCTGCCTGGACGCCAGCGGGATGATCAACAACGCCAGCGTCGCCGGCTGCGCCGAAGGCGTATCGGAAACGGTGAAGAAGGAGATGAACCGCATCTACCAGCAGTTGTTCCTCAAGCTGCAGGAAAGTGCCCCGCAAGATGCCGAACAACTGGAAACGACGCAGAAGGCCTGGCTGGTCTATCGCAACGGCCAGTGCGACCTGCTGGGCAAGCATGTCGGTTCGCCGATGTACTACACCTGCCCGATGCAGCTGAACATCCAGCGCGTCGATGAATTGAAGTTGCTGCTGGAGAACGGTGGCTAGCCCAGCAGCCCGCGCAGACTGACACTCGGTGCCAGCCACACCTCATCCAGACCCAGCCATTGGGCCAGTGCGCGCAGCGAATCGCCCAGCGCCAGGCGCGCCTCCTCGCTCAACACCGCTTCCTCCAGATGCACGGCATGCACCGCCAGGCGCCCGGCCGCGCGCTCACTGCGCAGATCCACCCGCCCCAGCAGACGCTCGTGGTGCAGGAACGGCAGCACGTAGTAGCCATACACGCGCTTGGTCTGCGGGGTGTAGATCTCCAGGCGATAGCGGAAGCCAAACAGCCGCTCGGTGCGCTCGCGCTCCCAGATCAGTGAGTCGAACGGCGACAGCAGCGCACTATGGCGCACGCGCCGTGGAATACGCGGTTCGCCACGGCAATACGCCGTCTGCCGCCAGCCCTGTACCGCAACCGGCAGCAGTTCGCACGCCTCCACCAGCTCGGCGATGCGCCGCTTGCCGTCATTGGCATCCAGCCGGTAGTAGTCGCGCAGATCCCTCTCGGTGGCTACGCCCAGTGCATCGGCGGAACGCAGCAACAGGCGGCGCTGCGCTTCGTCTTCATCCAGATCGGCGTGGTTCAGAACATCGGCGGGAATCACCCGCTCCGGCAGATCGTAGAGGCGCTCGAAGCCGCGACGCTCGGCCACTGTCACCTCACCGGCGGCGAACAGCCATTCCAGCGCCATCTTCTCCGCGCTCCAGTCCCACCAGGGGCCGGCCTTCTCGGTACGCGTGCTGAGGCTGCCGGCACCCAGCGCACCGCGCTCGTGCACGGCCTGGCGCACGCGCTCTATGGCATCGCGCCGCTCCACACCGAATTTCGCCAGTTGGCTGTAGATACCCTGCCCGTTCGCCGCCCGCTGCATGCGCCAGCGCAGCAGCGGATAGAGCTCCAGCGGTAACAGCGAGGCCTCATGCCCCCAGTATTCGAACAGACGCCGGCGCCGTGCGCGGCCCCAGGCCAGCTCATCAAGGTGTTCGGCCTGGTAGTGACCGAGGCGGGAAAACGCCGGCAGGTAGTGCGAGCGCACCAAGGCATTGACCGAATCGATCTGCAGCACGCCAAGGCGCTCGATCTGCGCCTGCAGTTGCCGGTGGGCGATGGCGCCGCGCGGGGTACGGCCGAAACCCTGCGCGACCAGGGCCAGGCGACGGGCTTCGCCAAGAGAAAGTGAGAGCATCATGCCGACCCAGCCTATCAGGCCGGTGCCGCGAACGCATGACGAAAGGTGAAGGCCTGCTGCGTGGCACCATGCTCACGCAAGTAAGCCAGGCGTTCGGCCGCCTCGACCATGCCTGGGCGATGGTCAGCCGGCACCCACCACAGCACCTGATGCGCCTGTTCGACGCGCTCGAACCATTCACGTCGACGCTTGAGCATCTCGGTGTGCGCCGACTTGTAGACATAATCGCTGAGCGACTGCACGTCCTGCCAGACCGACATATTGACCAGCACTTCATCACCGAAGGGGCGAATCGCCGTGGCATCGCCCGCCTCGTCCTGCAAACGCCAGACATAACCGGGTGAAGCTTCGGCCAGGGCGTTGATGCACTCCAGATTGGCGACGAAACCGGCCATCTCCGGCGAATCCAGCGGCGCCTTCATCCAGGCGATATTCAGTTGTGCCAAATGGTAAGCAGACAATCTCAAGCCTTCTTGCGTCAGGGTTGTTGCGGCAAGCCGCGCCAATCGGCCAAGCGTCGACGCAACCAGGCTTCGCTACTGACCAGGGTGATGCCCGACAGCACCAGCGCCGCGCCAATGATGAAGTTCAGGGTCAGCGGCTCGTCCAGCACCAGCACACCGAAGGTGACACCAAACAGCGGCGTCATGAAGGAAAACACCGCCATGTTCGAGGCCAGGTAGCGGCGCAGCAGCCAGAACCAGGTCAGGTAGGTAAAGAACGACACCACCACGCCCTGCAGCAGAATGCTGCCAATGGCGATCGGACTCCAGCGCAACTGGCCAAGATCGACCACCGCCAGTGCAAAAGCGAGCAGCAACGCGAAGGCCACCGCCAACTGATAGAACAGCGTAAGCCCAGGGGGCGCTTCGGACAGCCGCGAGCCGCGCACCACCACGGTAGTGGCGCCCCAGGCCATGCCGGCGCACAACCCCAGCACATCGCCAAGCAGCATGCCGGCATCGATCTGCGCCCAGTTGCCGCCAACGCCGAAGGCCATCACCACGCCGCCGAAACACAGCGCGATACCCAGCCATTGCAGGCGGCGCAAGCGCTCACTGGGCAGCAACAGGTGCAGCCCCAGCGCCGAGAAGATCGGCGCGGTATAGAGAAACACCGCCATATGCGACGCCGTGGTATAGCGCAGGCCCAGCGCGATGAAAAAGAACTCCAGGGCGAACAGCACGCCCGCCAGCAAGCCGGCCTGCCATGTCGAGCCCACCCAGCCGCGCCAACCGCGCTGCCACAACAACAGCAGCCCAACCAGAATAGCGGCGATGCCCGAACGCAGGGCCACCTGCAGCATGGGCGCGATATCGTCCGCCGCCAGTTTGATCGCCACCTGCTGGCTGCCCCAGACGGCGCATAGCAACAGCATCAGCTGGAACAGGAAAAAATCGGCGCCCTTGCGTACCGCGGTCATTCAACAACTCCTACCACTCATTTTTTCAATGGGTCATCCCAGAACGGCCGCTCGGCCTCCTGCAATGCATCGGCGCGGGACAGTCCCAGATCCTTCAACGCAGCGCCGTTCAACCGCGCCAGTTGCCCACGCTCACGTGCCAGTTGCCGCCAGCGCCGCAGCATACGCCATACACTGGCCAGTGATGGCAGACGCTCTAAGTGGATGGCCTGAGCCAGCGCATAACCTTTCTGACCTTTCATCTTCTCGCCCTCCCTGTGGGGTTGGCGTCAGTGTCGGGCCGGGCTTATGATCAATCCAACGAATGTTTCTTATGGAATCCATCTCGAGGATTGATGAATGGCCTTCCACCCCAGTATTGATACCGAATTGCTGCGCAGCTTCGTTGCCATTGCCGACACCGGTGGTTTCACCCGCGCCGCAGAGGCGGTCAATCGCACCCAATCGGCCGTGAGCATGCAGATGAAGCGGCTGGAGGAAGACGTGGTGCAACGCCCGCTGTTCGAGCGCGACGGCCGCCAGGTGCGACTGACGCCTGAAGGCCAGGTGCTGCTGGGCTATGCGCGGCGTATTCTCAAGCTGCACGGCGAAGTGCTAAACACCTTGCGTGAGCCGCATATGGTCGGGGCCGTGCGCATCGGCACGCCGGACGACTACGTGATGCGCTTTCTGCCGGAGATCCTCTCGCGATTCGCCCAGGCCTATCCGCTGGTGCAGGTGGAGGTGCACTGCGAACCCTCCGGCCAGTTGCTACTGCGTCAGGATCTGGACCTGACCATCGTCACCCGCCAGCCCGGCAAGGAGATTGGCCAACTGCTGCGCCAGGAGCGCTTCGCCTGGGCCGTGGCTCAGGGTTTCTGCCCACACGAACAGAACCCCATGCCGTTGGCCATGTTCAACGCCGACTGCTTCTGCCGCGAATGGGCCTGCAACGCACTGGATGCGATGAGTCGCCCCTACCGCATCGCCTACACCAGCCCTAGCCTGTCGGCAATCTTCGCCGTAGTACGCGCCGGCCTGGCCGTTACCGCGCAACTGCACAGCCTGATCACCCCGGACCTGCGCATCCTCGGCGAAGCCGAAGGCCTGCCCCAACTGCCACTGACCAGCATCGTGCTGCTGCGCAACGAGAGCAGCCAGTCACCCGTCACCGAGTGCCTGGCCGAGCATATCGTCGAAGGTTTTCGCCTATAGGCGACCGCCCGACTCCAGCGCGAGCAGCAACGCGCAGAGCAGCAGGAAACCGCAGAACAGGGTGCGCAGTAGACGCTCCGGCAGCGTATGCGCCAAGCGCACGCCCCAACTGATGCTGAGCAGGCCGCCAATGGCCAGTGGCACGCCCATCCACCAGTTGACGTGGTCATGCAGCGCGTAAGTGAATAGCGTCACCCCAGTACTGGGCAGCGCCAGCGACAGCGACAGCCCCTGCGCCACCACTTGGGTAGTGCCGAACACACTGGTCAGGACCGGTGTCGCCACCACTGCGCCACCTACCCCGAACAGCCCTCCCATGGCGCCGGACACACCGCCCAGCACGCCGAACCAGCTCCAGTGGTGACGCAGCTCGCCACTGGCTGGCGTCTGAGTCATCAGCATGCGTAGCAGGTTGTAGGTCGCCAGGGCTAACAGAAAGCCGACGAACGCCCAGCGCATGGTGCGCGAATCCACCTCCACCGCGTACAGCGAAGCCAACCAGGCGCAGACGAAGCTGGTAACGCCGAGTAGCAGTGCATACCGAAGGTCGATGCGATTACGTTGATGGTAACGCCAGATCGCCAGCATCACGTTCGGCACCACCATGACCAGCGCGGTCCCTTGGGCAAGCTGCTGATCCAGCCCGAAGACGATGCCCAGCACCGGAATGGCGATCAGCCCGCCGCCGATGCCGAACAAGCCGCCCAACGTTCCCAGACCCAGGCCCAGCAACAGATTCAGCAACAGGTCGAACAGATTCATGGCACCTCCAGACAGTGGGCGCATGTTAATCCGTCGTGGCTAGCGCGGAAACGCACAGCAACGCACAATGGCTTTGCCTATTTCGCACAAGCAGGCTGCCATGAACCCCGATGCCCTGACCGACCAACTGGAACTCTTTCTCGATGTGCTGGAGACCGGCAGCTTTTCTGCTGCGGCCAGACGCCATCCGCTTACGCCTTCGGCAGTGGCGCGACGCATCGACGCCCTGGAGCGCGCCATGGGCAGTAGCCTGTTCAGCCGCAACACTCACGCCGTGCGCGTCACCCCGGCGGGTTTGGCGTTCGCCGAACGCGCCCGGCGCATCCTTGCCGAACTGCACCTGGCACGCGCCGAGGCAGTGTCATTGAGCAGCGCACCGGAGGGCCTGATCCGCATCGACGCGCCCTCGCCCTTTGGCAGGCGTCACCTAGCACCGGCCATTGCCGAGTTCCTGCGTGCCAACCCCGGCCTGGACGTACAACTGCGCCTGATCGACAGCTTCATCGACCTGCAGGGCGAGCACCTGGGCGAGGTGGATATCGTCGTGCGTATCGGCCCCCTGCCGGATAGCCGCTTGGTGGCCACGCCGCTGGCGTCGATGACCCGCATCGTCTGCGCCAGCCCGGACTACCTGCGCCGACGCGGTATCCCACGCAGCCCGCTGGAGCTGGAACAGCACGACGGCCTCGACTGGGACAGCCTGGCGCCGCCCTATGCCTGGCGCTTCGAAGTCGACGGCAAGCTGCAGCTGTGCAAACCCAAGCGCCTGCGCCAGACCAGCAACAACGCCGAAACCCTGCTGTTCAGCGCCCTCGCCGGCCTTGGCGTGGCGCACCTGCCTACCTGGATGAGCAGCGAGCACCTGCAGCGCGGCGAGCTGATCCCACTGTTCTGCGAACAGGGCCTGCCGTCCGCCGAGCCCGTGAGCATCTACGCACTGCGCCTGGAGCGCGAAGCCAGCCCGCACACCCGCCTGCTGCTGAGTTTTCTCAAGCAGCGCTTCGGCTTTCCACCGCCCTGGGACCAGGCGCTACAGGCCAGCCTGGGCTGAGCGCCGTCAGTCGGCCGGCACGACCCGGGTACCGGCCAGGTGGTCATGCAAACAGCGCCGGTCGCTGCGGAAGATGAACAGGTAGTTGACAACGCACAGCAAGCTGCCGATGAGCGGAACAATCGACACCAACCACACACTCAGGTAGCGCCTGAGCAGCAAGCCGGGTAGCGCCGGCACCTGGCCCTGCATGTCGACGATGCGCACCTTGCAGATGCGTTTGCCCACGGTCTGCCCGTAGCGCTTGAGCCACAGCCCGTTGATCAACACGAACGCGGTCATACCCATCATCAGGCCCTGCACCTGCTGCCACATGTCCGGCTCGAAACCCTGCATGATCCGCTCGAAATCGCCGTTGAAATACGAGATCGGCACCGTGACCAGCATCAGCAACAGGGTATCGATGATCACCGCACCAAGACGCGCACCACGCGACGCCTGGGCCGGCTCATCCGAAGCGGGCTCCTGCAATGCGGACTGAGGCGTCTGGTAAGGATTATGAGCACTCATTAAAACCTCCGTGTCAAAGATGAGGGGCATAAAAAAGCCCAGTCGAGTGACTGGGCTTTTCATCACACCACCCGGATCAGGCCGGAGCCTGGGTGCGGCCCTTGTAGGAACCGTCACGGGTATCGATCTCGATCCAGTCGTCGATGTCGACGAACTCGGCAACCTTGATCTCGGTACCGTTGCGCAGCTTGGCAGGCTTCATCACCTTACCGGAGGTGTCGCCACGGGCAGCGTTCTCGGTGTAGACAACCTGACGCACGATGGTGGTCGGCAGGTCAACGGAGATCACCTTGCCTTCGAAGAACACGGCTTCGCAGACGTCGGTCATGCCTTCTTCGATGAACGGCAGAACGCTTTCCAGATCTTCGGCGCGCAGCTCGTAGGAGTTGTACTCCGGATCCATGAACACGTAGTCCTCACCGCTGATGTAGGACAGGTTCACTTCCTTGCGCTCGAGAATCACCGGCTCCATCTTGTCGTCGGCTTTGTAGACGGTCTCGGTCTTGGAACCGTTGAGCAGGTTCTTCAGCTTCATCTTGACGATGGCACTGTTACGACCGGACTTGGTGAACTCGGCCTTCTGGATCAGCCACGGCTGGCCATCGATCAGGGCCACGCTGTTGACTCTCATTTCTTGTGCAGTTTTCATGCGGATATCCGAAATATGCGGGAGGTACAGAAATCTAGGCCGCGTATGATAGCCAATTTAGGTAAAACTGTTCCAGCGTCGTGGCAAGATCTGCCCGAGCGGCCTGCTCATCGCACCACTGCTCGGCATGGTGCTGCAGTATCGGCCACGCCTCGAGAAGCGCAGGCCAGGCCGCTTCCATGCCTTCGCCGGCGTTCCAGGCCCGCCAGAATTCAGCCTGTGCGGCGGCCGCCTCAGGCATCAGGTCGGCGTTATAAAACGCCAGAAATGCTTGCAGTTTGTCCCAGTGCGCCCCTTCTTCCTGCGGGTAGATGTGCCAGAGCAATGGCCGCCCGGCCCATTGCGCACGGATGAAGGAATCCTCGCCGCGCACCGCATTGAAGTCGCAGCACCACAGCAGGCGATCGTAATCATTCTGGGCCACGAACGGCAGCACATGAATCAGCAGATTACCGCGCCGGCAGTAATCTCCCGGCGCCAACTGCGCCTCGCCAAGCCAGACCTGCAGGTCAGAAAGAATCTTGCCCTGCGGCACCAGCAACTGCGTCGGCTGCGGATCGGCCGCCAGAACATCCAGCCATCCCGCCAGCCCTGCGTTCTCGTAGGCGAACAGCGAAATCAGCCGCGATCCTGCCTCACGCGCCACGCCCAGTGACTGCAGGAAAGCCTGCTGCGCTTGCGCGTCAGCCTGAAAGGCGCGCCGTCGCGCCAACAGATCAGCCTCACGCAACAAACCGCCCGTGCCCTCCACAAATCCCGGGAAGAAGAAGAACTTCTGCAAGCCGCCTGGCTGCGGCGATGGCAGGCCATGACAGCCTGCGACCCAATCCTCGGCACTGAGGTATTCCAGATTCAGCCACAAACGCCGACTGCCGCTGGCCGCCATCGCATCTATATAAGATGACGGCAACTGACAGGCGAAGGCCTCGATCACCACCTGCGCAGGCTCAACCGCAGGGAACGGCTCTGTCCACCAGCGCACCTCGACACCGCTCCAGTGTTGGCATTCAGCATCGACACTGGCCTCGGGGCACAGGCGTACGAATGCACCCAGCTCGTCGACCCACAGACGCAGCGCATGCCCCTGCTCGGCCGCCAGTTGCCGGGCCAGCCGCCAGGTCACGCCGATATCACCGTAATTGTCCACCACGCTGCAGAAGATGTCCCACCTGGCCACACTGCACCCCTTCAGAAAATGATCGCCATTCTAACCGGCAAGCAAGAAAAAGCCCGCCAGAGGCGGGCCAAGGGGGGGGGCGCTGGAGCGAGCGCGGGGTAAAACAGTCAATCAGGCCAGCAGCGAATCGCCATCACGACGAATAGCGCTGCTCAGTAGCCAGACCGCCTGGCAAGCCAGCGCAGCCTCACGGGAAGCAAAGGGGCCGGCCTTGGGTTGGCCATCGACCATAACCAGCCAGCACGCCATATGACCGCCGGACCCGAGCTCAGCCGGTACGGCACTGCCAACCAGGGAAACCACATCGATACGGGACATCATGACCTCCAAGCCAACTCAATCTCTGTTGGGCTCAACATTAGGCCGATGCCTCGCCAGACAGAAATCAGTGCTCTCGATAGTGACCATGGATATTGCCAATGGCAGAAGCACAGGCGCCGGCACAAACTGTGCCCATGCACCGAAGGGCATTAAAGTGCCTTTAATGTCCCACCTCAGGGCAATTTAAGGCATTTTATTGCCTTTATTCACAAGGACTACTAACCTAAACGGCATTAAAGTGCCGGAGTCTATATGCACTCTCTCATCCTGCAACTGTACAGTGGCCACGCCTGGCATGACGCCATGCATCTCGGTTTCGAGCAGCCCGAGGCGGGTCTGGCGGGGGCGTGTTCTTTTGGCTATGAGCAGACATATCTGCTTGAAACGCTGGAGCACATCGGCAGCCGCCTTGAGCATGCAGCTAGCGTCACAATGCCGTTGGGCTGGGAATCTTATCGAGCAAGCGAAGCGCCTGCCTTCCTGCACGACATACTGCCCGCCGGAGCAGCAAGGCGCTTCCTACTCCAGCGCCTGGGTGACCAAAAGCCCGAGAATCTCGGACTGGATCTGTTTTTACTGAGTCGGTGCGCTCCAGCGCCGGTGGGAAACCTGCGTATCAAGGAAGCGGCAGCAGCGCTTCAGGAAAGCCCGCTGCTAGGCTTCTCTCGCGAGGATGTAATCAACCGCGATGCCCGTTTTCTCGAATACGCCTACGAGCAAGGCGCAGCTATCGGTGGCGCCACCGGCGCAGGTGGCGAAGCGCCCAAATTGCTGCTGACTGAAGACCGAGAAGGTGCCCTGCACCCAGATGCGGCCTTGCCGGATGAGTCTGCAACCCGACACTGGTTTGTGAAGTTCGCGCGAAACCAGGCCAGGCAGACCGACCAAGACATCCTGCGTAGCGAGTTCTGCTACTACAGAGCCGTTCAGCAGCTTGGCCTGGATACCGTACCCGCAAAGGGTCTGGCACTCGAGGAAGGCCGCAAGCCCAGCCTGTGGATGCATCGCTTTGATCGCCATCTCAGCGCCGCAGGCGTAGAGCGCAGCGCCATGGAATCCCTGTACTCACTAGCAGGAGTAACCGTGCCGGGCAGCTACCTGCTGCATACCGACGCCCTGAATCACCTGGTCCGGTTGTGGCAGCAGACGGGGCAAGGCGCGCAAGTTGGCGACATGATCTTTGAGTATCTACAGCGAGACTTACTCAACCAGATCCTTGGCAACTCGGACAACCACGGCCGCAATACCTCAATTCTGCGCAACAGCACGGGGCTGAAACTCGCCCCAATCTACGACCTTGCGCCCATGGTGATGGATGATGAAGGCGTCACTCGCACCACAAAATGGCCTCAATCCATAGAGCTTGCCGGCGAGGTCAACTGGCGCCAAGCCTGCGCCGCACTAGCGCAATGGATCGATGCAGATGTTCTTTATGAAAGACTCAGAGGCGCAGCACAAGACTTCCTGGCCCTTCCCGACCTACTGAGCGACCAGGGATTGCCAAACTCCACGATGAATCATCCACGTATTGCGCTGCGGACCCTTCATCAAAGACTCAGCCGATGGGAGCTTGTCTGAATGGACATCATCGAGCGCAACCGTATTCTGATCGAAATCCAGACCCAACTGGCATCGGGCGAGCTGACCATCGGCCAGGCCGTGCGCAAATTACGGAAGGAAATTACCGGATTGCAGCAGGCCCGTTTCGCACAGATGTGCAAACTCTCCCTGCGTGCCCTTCGTCAACTGGAACATGACGAGTCGAATCCAACCGTGCAGACCCTCAATAGCGTATTCAATCCATTTGGGATGCAAGTTGGCATTGTGCCGAAGAGCCGAACTCAATAGAGGCAGCCTGAGCCTTGCGGGTGGCGACAGCCCAGACGGCTCGATGGACGGCTTTTAATGGTGCCTGGGACGGGACTCGAACCCGTATGCCGTTTTAGCGGCGGCGGAGTTTAAGTCCGCTGTGTATACCATTTCACCACCCAGGCTTGTATTTAAGGGGGATTTGCAGCCCACCTCAGCTCTTTCCCGCCCAACGCAGCAGCGCTGGATTACAACGTCTTCGTAGCTTATCAGCAGCCAGAGCGCAGTAACTTTAAGCTTCCTGCGTCTACCGATTTCGCCATTGTCGCGGTAGCACTGCGCGAAGGACCGGACTATATACAGCCCTCCGCGTCCTCGCAAGGCTATGCAAACGCACACCTGGAAGAATAAAAAAAGCCTCGTAAATCATGGATCTACGAGGCCTTTTTAATTGGAGGCTGAGGTCGGAATCGAACCGGCGTTCACGGATTTGCAATCCGGTGCATAACCACTCTGCAACTCAGCCATGAAGCAAACGAGCCGCCTTGGCGACTCGCGTAAAACTGGAGCGGGAAACGAGACTCGAACTCGCGACCCCGACCTTGGCAAGGTCGTGCTCTACCAACTGAGCTATTCCCGCTTGTCTTGTCGACGGGCGCCATTCTATAGAATCGAATCGCGCCGTCAACCCTTTGATTCAAAAATACTTATTTCTTTTCCGAGGTGGTGCTGAGGTGCGGCCAGGCGGCCAGCAGATACTGCAGCATCGACCACAATGTCAGCACCGCCGCGACCACCAGCAGGATGTATCCGCACACGACCCAAAAGGTAAAGACTGGCGGATTACCCAGCAGAATGACCAACGCCAGCATCTGCGCTGCGGTTTTCCACTTGGCCAGGTTGGACACCGCAACATGCGCGCGCGCGCCGAGCTCGGCCATCCACTCACGCAGTGCTGATACAACTATCTCACGGCCAATGATGGTCGCCGCAGCCAGGGTCAGCCAGAGATTGGAGTGTTCCGCGGCCAGCAGCACCAAGGCCACCGCCACCATCAATTTGTCCGCCACCGGATCGAGGAAGGCACCGAAGGGCGTGCCCTGCTCCCAACGTCGAGCCAGATAGCCATCGAGCCAGTCGGTAACAGCTGCAACCGCGAAGACGCCGCTGGCAGCCCAATAGCTCCAGGAGAACGGTAAATAGAACAGCAGGATGAAGACCGGGATCAGCGCGACCCGGAGCACGGTAAGCAAGTTGGGGATATTCATCGGCACAACTAGGCTGCAAGGTGAGCGAGCATTCTACTCGCTGTGCAGAGTGTCATAAATCAACTCGGCGAGCTTTTTACTGATTCCTGGCGCTTTGGCGATTTCTTCGGCGCTGGCACGGGACAATTCCTGCAGGCCGCCAAAGTGATTGAGCAGCTCGCGCCGCCGCTTCGGGCCGATCCCGGCCACCTCTTCCAGCGTCGATGTGCGCCGCGTCTTGCCACGGCGAGCACGATGCCCGGTAATCGCGAAACGGTGCGACTCGTCACGGATCTGCTGGATCAGATGCAGCGCCGGCGAATTGCCGGGCAAGGTGAACTCATGCTCGGCGTCGTTCAGGTAAAGCACTTCGAGGCCAGGTTTGCGCGTCGTGCCCTTGGCCACACCAAGCAGAATCAGGTCCGGCACGGCCAATTCCTGTAGCACCTCACGCGCCATGGCCAGTTGCCCCTTGCCGCCGTCCACCAGCAGTACATCGGGCAACTTGCCTTCGCCATCCTTGATCTTGCTGAAGCGCCGAGTCAGCGCCTGATGCATCGCGGCGTAGTCGTCGCCAGCGGTGACGCCCTCGATATTGAAGCGTCGGTAATCGGACTTCAGCGGGCCTTCAGGGCCGAATACCACACAGGAAGCGACCGTCGCCTCACCGCTGGAATGGCTGATATCGAAACACTCCATGCGCTGCGGCGGCTCGTCCATTTCCAGCACGGCGGCCAGTGCTTCGAAGCGTTCGGCCAAATGCTGCCGGTTAGCCAGTCGCGCGGCCAGCGCCTGTTCGGCATTGGTGACGGCCAGCTGCTGCCACCGAGCACGCGTACCGCGCACGCGCAAACTGATGCTGAGACTACGTCCGCGCAGCGATTCGATGGCCTCGATCAGCGTGGCGAAGTCTTCATGCTGCACATTGACGATCAACTCGCTGGGCAGGTCGCGCTCGGCATTGCCCAGGTAATACTGAGCGAGGAAGGCCATCAGCACATCGCCACCCTCCTCCTCGATCGCCACCTGCGGGAAGAAATTCTTGCTGCCCAGAACACGCCCACCACGCACGCTGATCAGGTGCACGCAGGCACCGCCCGGGGTGAGCATCACCGCGACCACGTCGACGTCGCCGGTGCCACCTTCCATGCTCTGCTGATCCTGCACACGACGCAGCAAGGCGATCTGATCACGCAGCTCGGCCGCGCGCTCGAACTCCAGCGCCATGGAGGCCTTCTCCATATTGGCAGAGAGCTCCTCGCTCAGCGCATTGCTGCGGCCATCGAGGAACATCACCGAATGGCGCACGTCCTCGGCGTACTCTTCAGGGCTGACCAGGCCGACACAGGGACCTTTGCAGCGCTTGATCTGGTATTGCAGGCAGGGGCGCGTGCGGTTTTTGTAGTAACTGTCCTCGCACTGGCGAACCAGAAAGGTCTTCTGCAACAGACTCAAGCTCTCGCGAATCGCCAGGGCGCTGGGATAGGGGCCGAAATAGCGCCCCTTGGCCTTCTTTGCACCACGGTGAATGCCGAGACGCGGAAAGTCGCCGTCGGAGAGAAATACGTAAGGATAGGATTTATCGTCGCGCAGCAGGATGTTGTAAGGCGGCCGCCATTCCTTGATCAGCGTCTGCTCGAGCAGCAGCGCCTCGGTCTCGTTGGCGGTAATGGTGGTTTCGATCTGTGCGATGCGTGCGACCAGCGCTGCCGTCTTGGGTGCCTGGCCGGTCTTGCGAAAATAACTGGAGAGACGCTTCTTGAGGTTTTTCGCCTTGCCGACATACAGCAGGCGAGCCTCACCATCGAACATGCGATAGACACCGGGCCGACCACTGCAGGTCGCCAGGAAGGCACTCGACTCGAAGGGGGCGGACATCTTCAGCTGACGGCGTCGACCATGCCGTGGCGTACCGCAAGCAGGGCCAGCTCGACGTCGCTGGTGATGGAGAGTTTTTCGAAGATGCGGTAGCGGTAGGTATTGACCGTCTTCGGCGACAGGCACAGCTTGTCGGAGATGGTTTGAACCTTGTGGCAGTTGGCGATCATCAAGGCGATCTGGATTTCGCGCTCGGACAATAGATCGAATGGCGAGCCATTGCTCTGCGGCTGGAAGGATTTCAGCGCCAGTTGCTGAGCGATTTGCGGGTCGATGTAGCGCTGGCCGGCGAATACCAGGCGGATGGCCTGCACCATCTCATCCAGCGCCGCGCCCTTGGTCAGATAACCCGCCGCACCGGCCTGCAGCAGGCGAGTCGGGAAGGGATCTTCCTCGCACACGGTAACGGCGACGACCTTGATGTCGGGATGGCTGCGCATCAGCTTGCGGGTGGCTTCCAGGCCGCCGATGCCAGGCATCTTGACATCCATCAGGACGACGTCAGGCTTGAGTTCGCGAACCTTGAGCAGGGCTTCTTCGCCAGTGCAGGCTTCGCCCACGACTTGCAGACCGTCGATATCGGCCAGCATACGGGTGATGCCCGTGCGAACCAGATCGTGATCGTCGACAACCAGGACCCTAATCAATCGCCACCTCGTTGCACCTTGTCAGCCACCGTGCAACGACGGTGAGATTGAACTTGCCGATCACCTTAGCAAAAAGCCAAGGCCTGACCTAGCTTGGCGCACGGGAGTCAAAAAGCAAGCGCCAGATTAGGATCAGCAATTGCGTCGTAGCAATTTGGAGATTTGGCGGAAGCGGTGAGATTCGAACTCACGGATAGTTGCCCATCGACGGTTTTCAAGACCGTTGCCTTAAACCACTCGGCCACGCTTCCAAATGCTGAGTGCGGAGGCCAAGACTGTCACCTCCGCAGCAGTGCGGGCGGCAATCTTACCGGAACGCAACACACTGTCAAACTCTAAGTATTGGCAGGCAGCGTTGCTCTGTTATGATCCAGCGCAGTTGAATTTGAAAGCCTCGTGCCAAAGGAGCGTCGCCATGCAAGAGCGAGATTACGCACTCAACCATTCCCAGGTTGAACAACAGGAAGTCAGCAGCGTTCTGCGCAACACCTATGGCCTCTTGGCCATCACCCTGGCCTTCAGCGGCCTGGTGGCGTTCATGTCGCAACGCGCCAACGTTCCTTATCCGAACATCTTCGTTGTACTGATCGGTTTCTACGGTCTGTTCTTCCTCACCGCCAAGCTGCGCAACTCGTCTTGGGGCCTGCTTTCCACGCTCGCGCTGACCGGTTTCATGGGTTACACCCTGGGCCCGATCCTCAATCGCTACCTGGGCATGGCCAACGGTGCTGAAGTCATCAGCTCCGCCTTCACCATGACCGCGCTGGTGTTCTTCGGTCTGTCCGCCTATGTGCTGACCACGCGCAAGGACATGAGCTTCCTGAGCGGCTTCATCACCGCAGGCTTCTTCGTTCTGCTGGGCGCCATCGTTGCCAGCTTCTTCTTCCAGATCAGCGGCCTGCAACTGGCGATCAGCGCCGGTTTCGTGCTGTTCTCCTCGGTCTGCATCCTCTATCAGACCAGCGCCATCATCCATGGTGGTGAGCGCAACTACATCATGGCTACCATCAGCCTGTACGTCTCGATCTACAACCTGTTCGTCAGCCTGCTGCAGATCTTCGGCATCATGGGCGGCGACGACTGATAGCTTTCGTCCCCCTTAGAGCCCGCTTCGGCGGGCTTTTTCTTGCGCGACCGTCTGCCGTCTTTGTTTGCCGGGCACCCTGGCCTTATCATTGGCCCAGTTTTGCCTCGTCGGACGCCCCATGAAGTTTGCCATTGCTCTGTTCGCCGCTCCTCACCTGCCTGCCTCACGCCGCGCACTGCGCTTTGCCCAGGCCGCATTGGCGGGCGGCCACGAAATCGTTCGCCTGTTCTTCTATCAGGACGGAGTGCACAGTGCCGCCAGCAATGTGATCAGCCCGCAGGACGAACTGGACCTGCCCAGCGAGTGGCGCGACTTCGTCACCGCCAACGGGTTGGATGCGGTGGTGTGTATCGCTGCTGCGCTGCGTCGCGGCGTGCTCAATGCCGAAGAGGCGCAGCGCTACGCCAGGCCGTCAGCCAACCTGGAAGCACCGTGGGAGCTATCAGGCCTGGGCCAACTGCATGAAGCCGCGCAACAGGCCGACCGTCTGATCTGCTTCGGAGGCCAATAATGAGCAAGTCCCTGCTGATCATCAGCCGCCAGGCACCCTGGAGCGGTCCGGGGGCGCGCGAGGCGCTGGATATCGCACTGGCCGGCGGCGCTTTCGACTTGCCCGTCGGCATGCTGTTTCTCGACGACGGCGTCTTCCAGCTAAGCAAAGCTCAGCAACCTGATGCGCTGCAGCAAAAAGACCTTGGCGCGAATCTACAGGCGCTGCCGATGTTCGGCGTAGATGATCTGTACGCCAGCCAACGTAGCCTGACTGAGCGCGGCCTGATAGATGCCGAATTGAATCTGCCGGTACAGCGACTGGATGACAGCACGCTGGCCGCCCTCCTCGATCGTTATGACCAGGTGATCACCCTCTGATGGCCACCCTGCACATGCTTTCCCATTCACCGTTCGCCGACAGCCGCCTGGGCAGTTGCCTGCGCCTGCTCGGCGCTGAAGATGGACTACTGCTCAGCGGCGATGCGGTCTACGCACTGCAGCCAGGCACAGCCAACCTGCAGGCGCTGCAATTGATGCCTGCCAGTGTCGCGCTCTATGCCCTGGTTGAAGACCTTGCCGCCCGCGGCATGCAGCCACCCGAACGCGTGCAGGTCGTGGACTATCCAGGCTTCGTCGAGCTATGCACCCGCTACGCCAAGGTCAACAGCTGGCTATGAGTACGCTCAACGTCGCCGGACGCGAAATCGCCTTGGACAAGGACGGCTACCTGGCCGACCTACAGGATTGGTCACACCCCGTAGCCGAGGCGCTAGCTGCAGCGGAAGAGTTGCAGCTGAGTGAAGAACACTGGGAAATTCTCGAACTGCTGCGCGCCTTCTACGCCGAGTTTCAGCTATCGCCGGCCAACCGTCCGCTGATCAAGTACGCAGCCCTGAAACTAGGCCCGGACAAAGGCAACAGCCTGCATCTCAATCGCCTGTTCAAGGGCACACCCGCCAAACTCGCCGCCAAGCTCGCCGGCCTGCCGAAACCGACCAATTGCCTATGAACCTGATCACCCCCGTCGAACACCCCTTCGCCCAGTTCGTGCGCATTCTCGGCAAGGGCAAACGCGGCGCACGCGGGCTAACCCGCGAGGAGGCCCGCGAAGCCATGGGCATGTTGCTCGATGGCAAGGTCGAGGACACCCAGCTCGGCGCCTTTCTGATGCTGCTGCGACACAAGGAAGAAAGCGCCGAGGAGCTAGCCGGCTTTACCGAAGCCATCCGCCCAAGGCTCTCTGCACCCGCCATCCAGGTCGACCTGGACTGGCCCAGCTACGCCGGCAAGAAACGCCACCTGCCCTGGTACCTGCTTGCCGCCAAGGCACTGGCCGCCAGTGGCGCGCGCATCTTCATGCATGGCGGCGGCGCTCATACCGCAGGCCGTATATATACCGAGCAACTGCTCGCGCAACTAGATATTCCTTGCTGCGACAGCTGGCAGGCAGTGGAAAAAGCGCTCGATACGCACAACCTGGCCTACAGCTATCTGGGCAACTGGATGCCGGCGCTGCAACGGATGATCGATCTGCGCAACACCCTGGGCCTGCGCTCACCGATCCACTCCCTGGCGCGTGTGATCAACCCGCTCGGTGCCCGCTGCGGGCTGCAGAGCATCTTCCATCCCGGTTATCAAGCCGTACACCGCGAAGCCAGCGGGCTACTGGGTGACCACGCCATCGTGATCAAGGGCGAAGGTGGAGAGATCGAGGTCAACCCGGATGGTACGTGCCACCTCTACGGCACGCTCGATGGCAACGACTGGGACGAAGAATGGCCCGCGCTTTCGGCGCAGCGCCACGTCAAGCCCGAGCGACTCGAGCCGGCCGTGCTGGGCGCCTTCTGGCGCGGTGAGCATGATGATGCATACGGTCGCCTGGCCGTGATTGCCACCATGGCCATCGCATTGCGTGGCCTGGGCTTGGGCCGTGAAAAGGCATTCCTGCAGGCCCAACAGCGCTGGGACCAGCGCTTAGAATCAAATCAGCCGATCATTTAAGCCAGCTTTTTCCATCTTTCCATCGAGTTCATAACGCTAGACTCCAGGTTCAATCAAAACGGAGGCACGTGTTATGGGCTTGTTGATCGACGGCCAGTGGCATGACCAATGGTACGACACCGGCGACAGTGGCCGCTTCCAGCGCGAAAGCGCACAACGGCGCAATTGGGTGACCACCGATGGCAGCGCCGGCCCGAGTGGCGATGGCGGCTTCAAGGCCGAGGCCGGACGCTATCACCTGTACGTCTCGCTGGCCTGCCCCTGGGCTCACCGCACGCTGATCCTGCGCAAGCTCAAGGGCCTGGAATCTTTGATTGATGTATCGGTGGTCAGTTGGCTGATGCGCGAGCAAGGCTGGACCTTCGATCGCAACTTCGGCTCCAGCGGCGACCACCTCGACAGCCTAAGCCACATGCATCAGCGCTACACCGCCGATGATCGTCACTACAGCGGCAGGGTCACCGTGCCGGCGCTGTGGGACAAGCAGACCGGCGGCATAGTCAGTAACGAGTCGGCGGAAATCATCCGCATGTTCAACAGTGCATTCGATGGCCTGACCGGCAACGACCTGGACTTTTACCCCGAGCCGCTGCGCGAACGCATCGACCAGCTCAACGAGCGCATCTACCCGGCGGTGAACAACGGCGTTTACCGTGCAGGCTTCGCCACCACCCAGGAGGCTTATGAAGAGGCCTTCGACGAGCTGTTCACCATGCTCGATGAACTGGAAACGCTGCTGGGCGAGAATCGCTATCTGGCCGGCGAATACCTGACCGAAGCGGACATTCGCCTGTTCACCACGCTGATCCGCTTCGATGCCGTCTATCACGGTCACTTCAAGTGCAACCTGCGACGTATCGAGGATTACTCGAATCTGTCCAACTGGCTGCGCGAGTTGTATCAGTGGTCGGGTATCGCCGAGACCGTGGACTTCACCCACATCAAATCGCATTACTATGCCAGCCACGCCACCATCAACCCGACCGGCGTGATTCCCAAGGGGCCGCAGCAGGATTTCACTCGCGCACATGATCGCCAGCGCCTGCCAGGCAAAGCCGTATTTCAGCGTTAGGGTTGCGACGACTGGTGACTGAAGCCTCGAGAAAGAGGCTTCAGTTGCAATACATCAGATGCGGTTCTGAGCGCCTTCGAACCAGGCCAGCTTGTCGCGCAGGGTGACCACTTCGCCGACTATCACCAGGGTAGGCGCATGTACTTCGTGCTCGGCCACTAGTTGCGGCAGAGTTGCCAGAGTGCCGGTAAACACCCGCTGATTCTGCGTGGTGCCCTGCTGTACCAGGGCTGCAGGCGTGGTGCCTGAACGGCCGTGAGCGATCAGCTGCTCGCAGATACCAGGCAGGCCAACCAGCCCCATGTAGAACACCAGGGTTTGCCCTGGCGCCACCAGGTCCTGCCAAGGCAGGTTGCTGCTGCCATCCTTGAGGTGACCGGTGACGAAACGCACCGACTGCGCGTGGTCGCGATGGGTCAACGGAATGCCGGCATAGGCCGCGCAACCGGACGCAGCGGTGATGCCCGGCACGACCTGAAAGGGAACACCCTCAGCCGATAGCTGTTCGATCTCCTCACCACCTCGACCGAAGATGAACGGATCGCCGCCCTTCAGGCGCAGTACCCGCTTGCCCTGACGCGCCAGATCGATCAGCAACTGATTGATCTGCTCCTGCGGTACGGCGTGATCGGCGCGACGCTTGCCGACGTAGATACGCTCGGCATCGCGGCGGCACAAGTCGATGATCGCTGGCGCCACCAGGCGGTCGTAAAGCACCACGTCGGCCTGCTGCATCAGGCGCAGCGCACGAAACGTCAGCAGATCAGGGTCACCAGGGCCGGCGCCGACCAGATACACCTCACCCAGCGCGCGCGGCGCAGCGCCAGCCACGCGTGCCTCCAGCAAGCGCTCGGCCTCCTCCGGCTTACCGGCAAAAACGCTCTCGGCAATCTGCCCCTGAAACACGTCTTCCCAGAACACACGGCGCTGCTGCACATCGGGAAACAGCTGCTTGACGCGCTCGCGAAAGCGTTTGCCCAGGTTAGCCAACTGGCCGTAGGAGGCGGGAATCCAGGTTTCGATCTTGGCGCGGATCAAACGCGCCAGTACCGGCGCGTCGCCGCCACTGCTGACTGCGACGATCAGGGGCGAACGGTCGACAATGGCCGGGAAGATCACGCTGCACAGCGCCGGTGCATCCACCACGTTGACCGGAATGCCCAGCGCCTGAGCCTCGGCAGAAATCCGCGCGTTGAGCGGCTCGTCGTCAGTCGCGGCGATCACCAGGCAGACGCCCTGCAGATCATCGGTCTGATAGCCGCGCAGGAAAATGCCCTGCTCGCCAGCCATGGCCTGTAGCTCGCTGCGGACATCGGGCGCCACAACGCGCAGGCATGCGCCCGCTTCGGCCAGCAGGCGCGCTTTACGCAGCGCCACTTCGCCGCCACCGACGACCAGCACCGGGCGATCCTGCAGCTTGTGGAACAGCGGAAGGAATTGCATAAATCAGCCTCGATGAGGTGGGAAGGCGAACGGCGGACTCGCAGGATGCGACGTGCGCACTTAACTACGCTGAAAGGCCTTGCTGCGCACAGCGCACCTACGCGCGGCGACCATCGTCAGGCCTGCAGCCTGAAACAGGGCGGCCGCGCCACCCCGCTTTAGCACCGGCTTAGCCGATCACTTCGATGCCGCCCATATAGGACTTCAGCACCTCAGGGACACGAATGCTGCCGTCGGCCTGCTGGTAATTCTCCAGTACCGCCACCAGGGTGCGACCGACCGCCAGGCCGGAACCGTTGAGCGTATGCAGCAGCTCCGGCTTGCCGGTTTCCGGGTTGCGGTAGCGCGCCTGCATGCGGCGCGCCTGGAAGTCGCCGCAGTTGGAGCAGGAAGAAATCTCGCGGTATTTGTCCTGGCTCGGCACCCAGACCTCCAGGTCGTAGGTCTTCACTGCAGAGAAGCCCATGTCGCCGGTACACAGGGCCAGCTTGCGATACGGCAGCTCGAGCAGTTGCAGTACGCGCTCGGCGTTGGCGGTCATGCCTTCCAGAGCCTCGAAGGACTTGGCCGGCTCGACGATCTGCACCATCTCGACCTTGTCGAACTGATGCTGGCGGATCATGCCACGGGTATCGCGACCGGATGCGCCTGCCTCACTGCGGAAACACGGGGTATGCGCGACGAACTTCAGCGGCAACTGTTTGGCATCGAGAATTTCGCCAGCAACGATATTGGTCAGCGACACTTCGGCAGTCGGGATCAGGTACAGATCTGCCTGATCTTCACGGCGGATCTTGAACAGATCTTCCTCGAACTTGGGCAGTTGGCCAGTGCCTTGCAGCGCCGGAGCCTGCACCAGATACGGCGTATAGGCTTCTTCGTAACCGTGCTCGCCGGTGTGCAGATTGATCATGAACTGCGCCAGGGCGCGATGCAGGCGGGCGATGGGGCCACGCAACAGGGCAAAGCGTGCACCAGACAACTTGGCAGCAGTCTCGAAGTCCAGCCAGCCGTGCTGCTCACCCAGGGCGACGTGATCCTTGATTTCGAAGTCGAAGCTGCGCGGCGTGCCCCAGCGCGCCACTTCGACGTTGCCGTCTTCATCGGCACCAACCGGCACGGATTCGTGCGGCAGATTGGGGATGTTCAGCAGCAGGTTGTCCAGCTCGCTCTGGATGGCGTCCAGCTCGCGCTTGCCGGCCTCCAGATCGCTGCCCATCTGGTCGACTTCGGCAAGCAGCGGCGCGATATCTTCGCCGCGCGCCTTGGCCTGGCCGATGGACTTGGAACGGCTGTTGCGCTCGGCCTGCAGTTGCTCGGTGCGTACCTGCACCGACTTGCGCTGACTCTCCAGAGCCTCGAAACGGGCGACGTCGAGAGCGAAGCCGCGAGTAGCGAGGCGCTCGGCGATTTCGGTGAGTTGCGTACGGACGAGTTTGGAATCGAGCATGTTTGGGTCTCAATACAACGGCGAAAAAGGTTGCGGCCACCAGCGTGACGCGGGTTGCCGAGTGTAAAGCTTTAGCGGGTCAGGATGCCAATCGGGCCAGGCTCAAACCGACCCAGGCCGCCAGCAGGCCGCCGATGATGCTGAACGCCAGGTAACCGAGGGCTTCAGGCGCGCGACCACCCTCCAGCAGCTTCATGATTTCCAGGCTGAAAGACGAAAACGTGGTGAAGCCGCCCAAGACACCTGTAATCAGTCCGGTGCGCAGCTCCAACGGCAGATCGGTACGCGTGAGAAACAGGCCGGAAAGCAGGCCAATCAGCAGGCAGCCAATGACGTTCACCGCAAAGGTACCCAGGTAGAAATGCTTCGGCCAGTTGCCGGCCACCCAGCTGGCAACCAGAAAACGCATGACTGAACCAGCCGCGCCCCCCACGGCGACAGCAAGCGCCACACGAACCATCACTTTCTCCTCTGCCTTGGACTGTTGGCGTCCAGGTTGCGCAAGTGTTGCAACTTCTCGCGGATCTTCAGCTCCAGGCCGCGCGGCACCGGATCGTAATACTGACGCGGCTGCAGGTTCTCCGGAAAATAATCCTCACCTGCGGCGTAAGCATCCGGCTCGTCATGGGCGTAGCGGTATTCATCGCCGTAACCGAGCTGTTTCATCAGCTTGGTCGGTGCGTTGCGCAGGTGCAGCGGCACTTCCTGCGAGCCCTGTTCCGCGGCATCGCGCATGGCGGTCTTGAAGGCCGTGTACACCGCGTTGCTCTTCGGGGCGCAGGCCAGATAGACGATGGCCTGGGCCACGGCCAACTCGCCTTCCGGGCTACCCAGACGCTCCTGCACGTCCCAGGCATTGAGGCACAGGGTCAGGGCGCGTGGGTCGGCGTTGCCGATGTCCTCACTGGCCATGCGCACCACACGCCGGGCGATATACAGCGGGTCACAGCCACCGTCGAGCATACGCGCGTACCAGTACAGTGCGCCGTCCGGGCTGGAGCCGCGCACCGACTTGTGCAACGCGGAGATCTGGTCGTAGAAAGCTTCGCCACCCTTGTCGAAGCGACGGCGGCTATCGCCCAGCAGGTTCTGCAGCAGTTCGACGCCTATTTCGCTGTCGTCTTCCGCCAGATCGGCAGCATTCTCAAGAAAGTTGAGCAAACGACGGCCGTCGCCATCGGCAGCGGCCAAGAGAATCTGAAAAGCCTCGTCCGGCAGGCTGAGATGGCGCTCACCCAGCCCCTTCGGATCGCTGAGGGCGCGATTGACCAGCTTGCGCATCGCCACCTCGTCGAGGCTCTTGAGCACGTAGACGCGCGCACGTGAGAGTAGCGCATTGTTCAGCTCGAACGAGGGATTCTCGGTGGTGGCGCCAATGAAGATCAGCGTGCCGTCTTCGACGTAGGGCAGAAACGCGTCCTGCTGACTCTTGTTGAAGCGGTGCACTTCGTCGACGAAGAGAATGGTGCGGCGGCCGTACTGAGCAGCGTGCTGCTGGGCCACTTCGACAGCCTGGCGAATCTCCTTGACCCCGGAGAGCACGGCGGAAATGGTTTCGAAATGCGCGTCGGTAACCTTGGCCAGCAGTCGCGCCAGGGTGGTCTTGCCGACGCCAGGCGGACCCCAGAAGATCATCGAGTGCAAAGCGCCCTGCTCCAGCGCCTCACGCAGCGGTTTGCCCGGCGCCAATACGTGCTCCTGGCCGACGTACTCGTCCAGACTGGTAGCACGTAAACGCGCAGCCAGAGGCTGCGCGACGGGTTGGCGACCGAACAGATCCACGCCTTACTCCTGGATGACGTCCGCGCCTTCCGGAATGTCGAAGGTGAACTGATCGTTATCGACCGGCTCGTTCATCTTCACATTGAGGAACAGGATATTGGTGCGCTGGCCGATGCTGTCGATCAGCTGCATGTCATTGAGCACGCGATTGCGGAACGACAGGCGCAGGCTGTCGAACAGGCTGTCCTTGGCCTTGGGCTTGAGGATGAAGTCGACCACGCTGCCGCCTTCCTTGTAGTCGATCTCGAAGTTCTCGCGAATCTGCGACACATCGCCGGAGAGCAACAGCGCCGGGGTGTGAGTCAGGCGCTGATCGAGCGTCTGGATGGTGACCTGCTCCAGGTCCGGGTCGTACAACCAGACCTTCTCGCCATTAGAGACCAGCAGTTGCTCCATGGGTTGGTCAGTGTGCCAACGGAACATGCCCGGACGCTTGAGCGCCAGTTGCCCTGAGGTTTCCTGCAGCTGAGTGCCGCTGGCGTCGAGGGTCAGCTGCGAGAAACGCGCACTGATGGTCTGTGCCTGGCTGAGCAATTCGCTCAGACGCTTGGTAGCCGCCTCTTCATCAGCCTGGGCAGTCAGCAGGGTAAAGCTCAGAGCAGCCAGCATCAGCAGGCGAATAACACGCATATAAACCCCTTGAGTCCGTATGAGAACAGCGAGGCGACTGCGCGCCTCGCACTGCTCGGCAGCGGTTGTGCTGCCATGGAATCCTGTAGACCGCGAAACGAGCCGTTCGTCCGCGCTTCGCTGCGGTCAGTCGCGCGCAGAACCGGGCGCGAGTACTTCGCGCGAACCGTTGGTATTCATTGAGCTGACCACACCAGCCATTTCCATCGCCTCGATCATTCGCGCGGCGCGGTTGTAGCCGATCTTCAGCTTGCGCTGCACCGCGGAAATGGAGGCGCGGCGGCTCTCCAGCACGAAGTTGACGGCTTCGTCGTACAGCGGATCTTCCTCGCTGCCCTCGCCGCCTTCACCCCCACCGCCACCTTCAAAGCTGCCACTACCCTCTTCGGCACCGGCGAGAATGTCTTCGTTGTAATCCGGCGCACCACGCAGCTTCCAGGCTTCGACCACACGATGCACCTCATCGTCCGAGACGAAGGCACCGTGAACACGAATGGGCAAGCTGGTGCCAGGCGGCATGTAGAGCATGTCACCGTGCCCCAGCAACTGCTCGGCGCCACCCTGGTCGATGATGGTGCGCGAGTCGATCTTGCTCGATACCTGGAACGCCATACGGGTCGGGATGTTGGCCTTGATCAGACCAGTGATCACGTCCACGGACGGGCGCTGGGTGGCGAGGATCAGGTGGATACCCGCGGCACGCGCCTTCTGCGCGATACGCGCGATCAGCTCTTCGACCTTTTTGCCGACGATCATCATCATGTCAGCGAATTCGTCGACCACCACGACGATGGTCGGCAGCGGCTTGAGCAGCGGCGCTTCGTCGTCCATGTTTTCGCGGCGGAACAGCGGATCAGACAATGGCTCGCCGGCCTCGATGGCGTCCTTGACCTTGCGGTTGAAGCCCGCCAGGTTACGCACGCCCATCTTCGACATCAGCTTGTAGCGACGCTCCATCTCGGCAACGCTCCAACGCAGGGCGTTGGCCGCTTCCTTCATGTCGGTGACGACCGGGCAAAGCAGATGCGGGATGCCCTCGTAGATCGACAACTCGAGCATTTTCGGGTCGATCATGATCAGCTTGGCGTCTTCCGGGCTCGACTTGAACAGAATCGACAGAATCATCGCGTTCACGCCCACCGACTTACCGGAGCCGGTGGTGCCTGCCACCAGCAGGTGCGGCATCTTGGCCAGATCGGTGATCACCGGCTTGCCGCCAATGTCATGCCCCAGCGCCAGGGTCACCGGCGACTTGGCATCGTCATATTCGGGCGTCGACAGCACTTCGGAGAAACGCACGATCTGCCGGTTCTCGTTGGGAATCTCGATACCGACGGTAGTCTTGCCCGGGATGACCTCGACGACGCGCACACTGGTCACGGCCAGCGAACGGGCCAGGTCCTTGGCCAGGTTGGCAATGCGACTGACCTTGACCCCTGCGGCCGGCTGGATTTCGTAGCGGGTGATCACCGGCCCCGGATGGATCGAATCCACCGCGACCTCGACGCCGAACTCCTTGAGCTTGATTTCCAGCAGGTGGCCGACGCCCTTGAGCGATTCCGGCGAGTACTCGACCTTCTTCGCTTCTGCCGGGTCGAGCAGGGAAATCGGTGGCAAGGTGCCCTCCACGGCGCTATCGACGAACAGTGGCGCCTGCTTTTCTTTCTGCACACGCTTGCTCGGCTCAGGCGCCTTGGCCACGGGCGGCGGCGCAATCACAGGCGCTGGGCGCTTCTCGCGCTCACTCATGTGCTTGCTAAGCGACTCCTCACGTTCGAGCAGACGCTCCTTGACCTTGGCCTGCTCACGACGATCCGAAACCACCGGCGCGGCCACTTCGGTGACCCGCTCGTCCAGCTCGCGCAGTTGAATTTTCATCTGCTTGCGCTCGCTGCGGGCATTCCACCAGCCGGTGATGGCGCCGTGGATCAGCTCGACCAGGTCAAGGGTGATCTTGCCGGTCAGGTCCATCACGCGGAACCAGGACAGGTCGGTGAACACGGTCAAGCCGAACAGGAACAACGCCAGGAATACCAGCGTGCTGCCCTGTACGTTCAGCGCATGCACGGCCAGATCGCCCAGGCTGGCGCCAAGCATGCCGCCACCGGAGCCCTGCATGCCTGCGGCCGCTGCGAAATGAATGTCTCCCAGCGCTGCGCCGGAAAGAATCAGGAACACCAGGCCGATGCTGTGCCAGGAAAATAGCCAGCCGTTCCAGTGCCAGGGTTGATTCCGGGTGCGGAACACCTGCCAGGTCTTGGCCGCCAGCAGGAGTGGAAAGATGTAGGCGAAGTAACCCAGCGCGCCGAATAGCGCGCTGGAGAGCCAGGCGCCAATGCTGCCGCCGGCGTTGATGATGCGTTCGACCTGCACGCTGTTGTCCCAGGCCGGATCGGCCACGTTATAGGTCAACAGTGCCATCAGCAGGTACAGGCACATAGCGCCCAGGGCGATCAATGCGCCTTCCTTCAGTCGATACTGAAGCTTCTGACGCCAGTCGGTAATCTGGGTGGTGGAATTCTTCAAAACAGCCATTTCCTGCGCCCTTGGCGCGTCCATCTGATGGTTAACCGCGAAGCGGTCTATTGTAGAGCCAGCCTGATGCACAGGCCAATTGCCAAGCTCCCGCACCCACCCCGCTTCGGTGTAGCATAGCCGCCAGCAGCTTCCATGCGGGCCAATTGGAGCACGCATTCTCTTTTGTGACAAAGGCTTATGGGGTTTTTTTATGAGCGAAGTCAAGCATTCCCGCCTGATCATCCTGGGTTCCGGCCCCGCCGGTTACAGCGCCGCCGTCTATGCCGCACGCGCCAACCTCAAACCCGTGGTCATCACCGGCATCCAGCCGGGCGGTCAGCTCACCACCACCACCGAAGTGGACAACTGGCCGGGTGACGTCGAAGGCCTCACCGGCCCGGCATTGATGGAGCGCATGCAGAAGCACGCCGAGCGCTTCGATACCGAGATCGTCTACGACCACATTCATACCGCCGAGTTGCAGAGCCGGCCCTTCGTTCTAAAGGGCGATAGCGGCACCTACAGCTGCGATGCACTGATCATCGCCACCGGCGCCAGCGCCCAGTATCTCGGTCTGCCGTCGGAAGAAGCCTTCTCCGGCAAAGGTGTCTCGGCCTGCGCCACCTGCGACGGCTTCTTCTATCGTAACCAGGTGGTTGCCGTGATCGGCGGCGGCAACACCGCCGTGGAAGAGGCGCTGTACCTGTCGAACATCGCCAAGGAAGTGCACCTGGTGCACCGCCGCGACAAACTGCGCTCGGAGAAGATCCTGCAGGACAAGCTGTTCGACAAGGTCGAGAACGGCAACATGCGCCTGCACTGGAACCATACGCTCGACGAGGTACTGGGCGACCAGAGCGGCGTGACCGGTATGCGCCTGAAAAGCACGCTCGACGGCAGCACCAAGGAGCTGGCTCTGGCTGGCGTGTTCATCGCCATCGGCCACAAGCCCAATACCGAGCTGTTCGTCGGCCAACTGGACATGCATGACGGCTACCTGAAGATCAAGGGCGGCAGCGAAGGCAATGCCACCGCCACCAGCATCGAAGGTGTGTTCGCCGCCGGCGACGTGGCCGATCACATCTACCGTCAGGCCATCACCTCCGCTGGCGCCGGCTGCATGGCTGCGCTGGACGTCGAGAAGTTTCTCGACGGCAACTGATGGACAAGGACGAGCGCCATAGCTCGCCCTCCCCTGCCCCGCTGGACAAGCGCACATGCTGACCTGGTTGCAACGTGACTCACTGCAGTTTCCGCCACTGGCAAAAGCCATGCGTGAACCCAACGGCTTGCTGGCTGCCGGCGGCGATCTGAGCGCCGACCGCCTGATCAGTGCCTATCGCCACGGCTGCTTCCCCTGGTTTCAGGATGGCCAGCCGATTCTCTGGTGGTCACCCGATCCGCGCACGGTGCTGTTCCCGGAGGAGCTGCACGTTTCTCGCAGCCTGGCCAAACTGCTGCGCCAGCAACGCTATCGCATCACCTTCGACCAGGACTTTGCCGCCGTCATACAGGCCTGCGCCGAGCCACGCGCTTACGCCGACGGAACCTGGATTACCCGCAGCATGCAGGAAGCTTACCTGCAACTGCATGAACGCGGCATCGCCCACTCCGTGGAAGTCTGGCACGGGGACGAGCTGGTCGGTGGGCTCTACGGTCTGGCGATGGGGCAGCTGTTTTTTGGCGAATCCATGTTCAGCCGTGCCGACAATGCCTCCAAGGCCGGTTTCGCTACGCTGGTCGCCAAGCTGCGAGACTGGGGCTTCGTCCTCATCGACTGCCAGATGCCTACGCAGCACCTGCACAATTTCGGCGCCAGAGCCATACCGCGCGCCAGCTTCGCCGAATGCCTGCAGCGCCATCTTGATCTACCCAGCGGAGCAGACTGGCTCGCCTAGTCGATCTTCGCAGCCTGGCATACACTCTTTATCAGGCTTCCCAGAGACACCACCATGACCGAGCTGGCCCGCCTGAAGTTCTATGCCACTCAACCCCACCCATGCAGCTATCTGCCGGAAGAACAGGCCACCACCCTGTTTCTCGACCCCAGCCAGCCCATGGATGCGCTGGTCTATGCCGAACTGTCAGAACTGGGTTTTCGTCGCAGCGGCGACCACCTCTACCGGCCGCATTGCCAGCAGTGCACCGCCTGCATTCCTGCACGCATTCCTGCTGCGCGCTTCACCCCGAATCGCCAGCAGCGACGCATCCTCAAACGCAATGAAGACATCATCGTGCACTGCTTGCGCCCGGCATTCACCGAAGAGTTTTACGATCTCTACGTGGGCTATATCGAGCAGCGCCACGCTGACGGGGACATGTATCCACCGAGCCGCGACCAGTTCTCGACCTTTCTGATTCGCGACCTGCCATTCTCACGCTTCTACGAGTTCCGCCTGCAGGGCAGATTGGTCGCCATCGCCGTCACCGATGTTCTGCCAAATGGCTTATCGGCAGTTTATACCTTCTATGATCCCGCCGAAGAACGCCGCAGCCTGGGCCGGTTCGCCATCCTCTGGCAAATCCGCGAGGCTGAGCGCCTGGGACTGGAGGCGGTCTATCTCGGCTACTGGATCAAGAACTGCCGCAAAATGAACTACAAAACCCAATACCGCCCGATCGAACTCTTCGTCAATCAGCGCTGGACATTGCTTACCTAGCCCCGTCGCCATCCACCCCAGCCACTCCGACAATCCAAGCCACTTGGCGCAGCCCCCTGTTTTCGGGCACAATGCACGCCGCTTTTGCCTGGCGCCAGTTGCACCGGGCCATTTTCTGGATACCGAGGGCTTTACTGCATGTCGAAAGAAGACAGCTTCGAAATGGAAGGCACTGTCGTCGACACCCTGCCCAACACCATGTTCCGCGTGGAGTTGGAAAACGGGCACGTCGTTACCGCGCACATCTCCGGCAAGATGCGCAAGAACTACATCCGCATTCTCACTGGTGACAAGGTGCGCGTTGAGCTGACGCCTTATGACTTGAGCAAGGGTCGTATTACCTACCGCGCCCGTTAAGCCAAGCACCAAACGAAAACGCCCGGCATATGCCGGGCGTTTTCGTTGGCTCACCGAAAGCCACCAGGGCTTTCAGTGATTCTGAAGCAACTCGATCAGGCGACCTCCGCAGCCGTCTCGAATTCGAAGCTGGGCTCGCCATCCTTGATGTCGATGTGCACCACGCCGCCATGCTCGGCCAGCTCGCCGAAGAGGATCTCCTCTGCCAGCGGACGCTTGATCTTATCCTGAATCAAACGCGCCATCGGCCGCGCCCCCATCAGCACATCGTAACCCCGCTCGGCCAGCCAGCCGCGCGCAGCATCGCTGACCTCCAGCGTGACACGCTTGTCTTCCAGTTGCGCCTGCAGTTCGGTGAGGAACTTGTCGACGATGCTCTTGATGGTCTCGTGAGTGAGGCGACCGAACTGGATGATGGTATCCAGGCGGTTGCGGAACTCCGGGGTGAAGCTCTTCTTGATCACTTCCATGGCATCGGTGGAGTGATCCTGCTGAGTGAAACCGATCGACGCACGCGAGGCGGTTTCCGCACCAGCGTTTGTGGTCATGATCAGGATCACGTTGCGGAAGTCCGCCTTGCGCCCGTTGTTGTCGGTCAGGGTGCCATGATCCATCACCTGCAGCAGCAGGTTGAAGACCTCCGGGTGCGCCTTCTCGATCTCATCCAGTAGCAGCACACAATGCGGCTGCTTGGTGATCGCTTCGGTCAGCAGACCTCCCTGATCGAAACCGACGTAACCGGGCGGCGCACCGATCAGACGCGACACGGTATGGCGCTCCATGTACTCGGACATGTCGAAGCGCACCAGCTCGATACCCATGGCCTTGGCCAACTGCCGCGCGGCCTCGGTCTTACCTACCCCGGTAGGGCCGGCGAAGAGGAAGGAGCCGACCGGCTTGTCCGGCGCCTTGAGACCCGCACGCGACAGCTTGATCGCAGTGGCCAGCGAGTCGATGGCGGCATCCTGACCGAAAACGGTGAGTTTCAGGTCGCGCTCCAGATTACGCAGCAGCTCCTTGTCCGAGCTGGACACGTGCTTTGGCGGAATCCGCGCAATCTTGGCCACGATGTCCTCGACCTGCGCTACCTCGATACGCGCCACGCGTTTTTCTTCCGGCTGCAGGCGCTGGTAAGCCCCTGCTTCGTCGATCACGTCGATGGCCTTGTCCGGCATATGACGGTCGTTGATGTAGCGCGCAGCCAACTCGGCCGCTGCACGCAGCGCCTCATCGCTGTACTCGATGTGGTGATGCTGCTCGAAACGCGCCTTGAGTCCCTTGAGGATGCCGTAGGTGTCGTCCACCGACGGTTCGACCACATCGACCTTCTGGAAGCGCCGCGCCAATGCGCGATCCTTCTCGAAGATGCCGCGAAATTCCTGGAAGGTGGTGGAGCCTATGCAGCGAATCTCACCCGAGGACAGCATCGGCTTGAGCAGGTTGGACGCATCCATGACCCCGCCCGACGCCGCGCCAGCACCGATGATGGTGTGGATTTCATCGATGAAGAGGATGGCGTGCGGGCGCTTACGCAATTCGTTGAGCAGCGCCTTGAAACGTTTCTCGAAGTCGCCACGGTATTTGGTACCTGCCAGCAGCGCACCGAGATCCAGCGAATACACCACGCTGTCCGCCAGCAGGTCTGGCACCTGTTCGTCGACGATACGCTTGGCCAGGCCTTCGGCGATGGCGGTCTTGCCGACACCAGCCTCGCCTACCAGCAACGGGTTGTTCTTGCGCCGGCGAGCGAGAATCTGCGCAACACGCTCGACTTCATGCTCGCGACCGACCAGTGGATCGATACGCCCCTGGCGGGCCAGTTCGTTGAGGTTGCTGGCGTAGGCATCCAACGGATTGCCAGAAGCTGAGGACTCGCCGCCCTCCTCATCCTGCATATCCTGATCATTCTCATGATGATCGCCATGTCCAGGCACCTTGGAGATACCGTGGGCGATGTAGTTGACCACGTCGATGCGGGCCACGCTCTGCTGCTTGAGCAGGAACACGGCCTGACTTTCCTGCTCACTGAAGATCGCGACCAACACGTTGGCGCCGGTGACTTCACGCTTGCCGGAGCTCTGCACATGGAATACCGCACGCTGCAGGACGCGCTGGAAGCCCAGCGTTGGCTGAGTTTCGCGGTCCTCATCATGCTGCGGAATCAGCGGAGTGGTGGAGTCGATGAACTCCTGCAGATCATGGCGCAGCTTGTCGAGATTGGCCCCACAGGCCCTTAAAACGCTGGCCGCCGCTTCATTATCCAGCAAGGCGAGCAGCAAATGCTCGACCGTCATGAATTCATGACGCTTGGCACGGGCCTCCTTGAAAGCCAGATTGAGGGTGACTTCGAGCTCTCGATTCAACATAGCTTCACCTCATACCCAAGTGGCCGGCGTTAACCGTCCTTCTCTATTTCACAGAGTAGCGGATGCTGGCTCTCTCGCGCGTACTGGTTGACCTGCATCGCCTTGGTCTCCGCAATATCGCGGGTATACACACCACACACCGCACGTCCTTCTGTATGGACGGCCAACATGATCTTGGTCGCCAGCTCCCGGTTCATGCCGAAAAACGTTTCGAGCACTTCGACGACGAAATCCATCGGGGTGTAGTCGTCATTGAATAAGACCACCTTGTACATCGGTGGTGCCTGCAATGCTGGCTTGGATTCCTGAACAGCAATACCAGAGGAGTCATCCTCATGCTCTGCCGGGTGATCCTGATTGAATGTTAGTCGAATCTGGCTACTTGCATGCATGCTGAAATCAGAGGTTCAGGGCCGGGCGAACGGGGATGCTAGAGGGAGTTTGACTGAGTTCTCAGCCATCCGCCGTATAGCCTTGACTAACGGCAAAAGGGTGTTACAACAAATGAATACCCTCTTATGGGTATCAGGGATTCCACGCCTTCGCCCAGCCTGGTCGGTTATCGCGCGGAATCGAAGTGGATGATACTCCAGAGATGGAGTCCTTTGCAGAGGGATATCAGCATGCTTAGCGGTAAGGTCAAGTGGTTCAACAACGCCAAAGGCTATGGATTCATCCTGGCCGACGGCCGAGATGAGGACCTGTTCGCCCACTACTCGGCCATCCAGATGGACGGTTATAAAACACTCAAGGCCGGCCAGCCGGTCCGCTTCGAGATCGTGCAAGGCCCCAAAGGACTGCATGCCATCAATATCAGCGCGGTTACCGCCAATCAGGACGCCCCCGTGGCCGTACCCCAGGCGCAGAATATCGCGAGCACTGTCGAAGCCTGAGTCCCCTGCCGCCACGAAAACGCCGCGAGCGTTTTTGCGCGCAAGCCCCGAAGGGGTGAAGTACATGGATGTGCTGAACGCAAAAAGGCCGGTCAAATGACCGGCCTTTTTTCACACTGTGGAACGGCGATCACATATGGCTGATCATCGCGTCGCCAAACTCGGAGCACGACATCAGCTTCGCTCCCTCCATCAGACGCTCGAAGTCATAGGTCACGGTCTTGGCAGCAATCGCGCCGTTGGTGCCCTTGATTATCAGGTCGGCCGCCTCGTTCCAGCCCATGTGGCGCAACATCATCTCGGCGGAGAGAATGACCGACCCCGGGTTGACCTTGTCCTGGCCGGCATATTTGGGCGCTGTGCCGTGAGTCGCCTCGAACATGGCCACCGAATCGGACAGGTTGGCACCGGGCGCGATGCCGATGCCGCCCACTTCCGCCGCCAGGGCATCGGACAGATAGTCGCCATTGAGGTTTAGGGTAGCGATCACGTCATATTCGGCCGGGCGCAGAAGGATTTGCTGCAGCATGGCGTCGGCGATCACATCCTTGACCACGATGTTCTTGCCGGTGCGCGGATTCTTGAACTGCATCCACGGGCCGCCATCGAGCAACTCGGCGCCGAATTCCTCGCGGGCAATCTCGTAGCCCCACTCCTTGAAGGCACCCTCGGTGAACTTCATGATGTTGCCCTTGTGCACCAGGGTCACCGAACTGCGGTCGTTGTCGACGGCGTACTGCAGCGCCTTGCGCACCAGGCGCTTGGTACCGGCCTCGGACACCGGCTTGATGCCGATGCCGCACATGTCGGTGAAGCGGATCTTCTTGACGCCCATTTCCTCGGTAAGGAACTTGATGACCTTCTCGGCTTCAGGGCTGCCGGCCTTCCACTCGACACCGGCGTAGATATCCTCGGAGTTCTCGCGGAAGATCACCATATCTACGTCACCCGGCTTCTTCACCGGGCTTGGCACGCCTTCGAACCAGCGCACCGGGCGCAGGCAGACATAAAGGTCGAGCTCCTGACGCAAGGCCACGTTCAGTGAGCGAATGCCGCCGCCAACAGGTGTGGTCAGCGGGCCTTTGATCGAAACCACGTAATCACGTACGGCTTCGAGGGTTTCTTTCGGCAGCCAGGTGTCCTGATCGTAAACCTGGGTGGCTTTCTCGCCGGCATAAACTTCCATCCAGGAAATCTTGCGGGCGCCGCCGTAGGCTTTTTCGACGGCAGCGTCGACGACCTTGATCATCACCGGAGAAATATCGACGCCAATACCATCACCCTCAATGAAGGGGATGATCGGGTTGTTCGGAACAGTCAGCGACATATCGGAATTGACGGTGATTTTGTCACCGCTGGCTGGCACCTGGATCTTTTGGTATCCCATGCTGGACTCCATCTTGTGGTTAGACAGGCATCCCCGAGAGTAGCGCAAACCGCTCGCACAGACACATGTGCAAAGGTCTTATTCAACTGGGCATTCTGTGGCGAGGTGTCGCAGTGGTATACTGCTTAGGTGACTAACGAGTCATAAGGGGTGACCTGTCTGGAACCAGGCAGCAACCTCTTGAACCCGGTAAACGGCCACCACTGTCTGCCGGCTCGAAATGCTCGACACTCTACGGGTGCATCCAACATCACCGCGGCGAGTCCTCGACCCGGCCCCGCCATCATGGGGCTCAAGCGCCTACCCGCGCCGGTCGAGTTTCTATGCGCGCTCAGCAAAGAAGAGAGTTAACCCTAAATGTCCACCCCTTCGAAGATCATCTACACCTTCACCGACGAAGCTCCGGCCCTTGCTACCTATTCGCTTCTGCCCATTGTAGAAGCCTTTGCCGCATCGGCTGACATCTCCGTTGAAACCCGCGACATCTCTCTTGCTGGACGGATCCTGGCAAGCTTTGCCGACCGCCTGGACGCCGACAAGCGCATCGAAGACGACCTGGCCAAACTGGCCGAGCTGACTCTGCAAGCCGACGCCAACATCATCAAACTGCCGAACATCAGCGCTTCCGTACCTCAGCTCAAGGCTGCCATCGCCGAGCTGCAGGCTCAGGGCTACAACATCCCGGACTTCCCGGAAGATCCGCAGAACGACGAAGACAAAGAAGTTCGCGGCCGCTACGCCAAGATCCTGGGCAGCGCCGTGAACCCGGTTCTGCGTGAAGGCAACTCCGACCGCCGCGCTCCGGCCGCAGTCAAGGCCTACGCCCGCAAGCACCCACACAGCATGGGCAAGTGGAGCATGGCTTCGCAGTCCCACGCCGACTACATGCGCGGCGGCGACTTCTTCTCCAGCGAGCAATCGATCACCATGGCCAAGGCCGGTGACGTGCGCATCGAGTTCGTCGGCAAAGACGGCAAGGTCGAAGTCAAGAAACAACTCGCCCTGCAGGAAGGCGAAGTGTTCGACAGCATGTTCATGAGCTGCCGCAAGCTGCGCGACTTCTTCGAGAAGACCCTGCAGGACTGCAAGGAAACCGGCGTGATGTGGTCCCTGCACGTCAAGGCGACCATGATGAAGGTCTCCCACCCGATCGTCTTCGGCCACGCCGTCAGCGTCTACTACAAGGACGTGTTCGACAAGTACGGCGAGCTGTTCAAGGAACTGGGCGTCAACCCGAACAACGGTATCAGCAGCGTCTACGACAAAATCAAGTCGCTGCCGGCTTCGCAGCAGGAAGAAATCCTTCACGACATCCACGAGGTTTACGCCCATCGCCCGGAAATGGCCATGGTCGACTCGGTCAAGGGCATCACCAACCTGCACATCCCGAGCGACGTCATCGTCGACGCCTCGATGCCGGCGATGATCCGCAACTCCGGCCAGATGTGGGGCAAGGACGGCAAGCAGAAAGACACCAAGGCCGTCATGCCTGAGAGCACCTACGCTCGCATCTATCAGGAAATGATCAACTTCTGCAAAACCAACGGCGCGTTCGACCCGACCACCATGGGCACCGTGCCGAACGTCGGCCTGATGGCGCAGAAAGCCGAAGAGTACGGCTCCCACGACAAGACCTTCGAAATGACTGCCGACGGCACCATGCGCGTCGTCGCCGCCGACGGTACCGTGCTGATGCAACACCAGGTCGAAGCCGGTGACATCTGGCGCGCCTGCCAGACCAAGGACGCGCCGATTCGCGACTGGGTCAAGCTGGCCGTTACCCGTGCCCGTCAGTCCGACACCCCGGCGATCTTCTGGCTGGACCCGGAGCGCGCCCACGACCGCGAACTGCAGAAGAAGGTCGAGCTGTACCTCCAGGATTACGACCTGGCCGGTCTGGACATCCGCATGATGGGCTACAACGAAGCCATCCGCGTCTCCATGGAGCGCATGATCCGTGGCCAGGACACCATCTCGGTGACCGGCAACGTACTGCGCGACTACCTGACCGACCTGTTCCCGATCATGGAACTGGGCACCTCGGCGAAGATGTTGTCCATCGTTCCGCTGATGGCCGGCGGCGGCATGTACGAAACCGGCGCCGGCGGCTCGGCACCCAAGCACGTACAGCAGCTGGTCGAAGAGAACTACCTGCGCTGGGATTCCCTGGGCGAGTTCCTGGCCCTGGCCGTATCGCTGGAAGAAACCGGCATCAAGACCAACAACGCCAAGGCCAAGGTACTGGGCAAGACCCTGGATCAAGCCACCGGCAAGCTGCTGGACAACAACAAGTCCCCGGCGCGCAAGGTCGGCGAAATCGACAACCGTGGCAGCCACTTCTACCTGGCACTGTACTGGGCGCAAGCCCTGGCCGAGCAGAATGACGACGCCGAGCTGAAAGCCCGCTTCACCCCGCTGGCCAAGCAACTGACCGAGCAGGAAGCGACCATCGTTGCCGAACTGGCTGCCGTACAAGGCAAACCAGCCGAAATCGGTGGCTACTACCGCTCCAACCCTGAGCTGACCAGCAAGGTGATGCGCCCGAGCAACACCTTCAACACCGCTCTGGCTGCACTGAATGCCTGATAGGGCTTGAGTGTCAAAAGAACCCCGGCCAAGGCCGGGGTTCTTTATTTATGGATATGGACAATTTTTGTAGGAGCGAGCTCTGCTCGCGAAAAAGCTTCGCGAGCAGAGCTCGCTCCTACAGAAACCTGCACGCTGATCGCTTTTTGGAGCACCGAAATGGACTGGCAACCCCATATCACCGTGGCCACGGTGATCGAAGATGATGGCCGTTTCCTCTTCGTCGAAGAGTTCAAGGCCGGCCGCCTGGTACTCAACCAACCGGCCGGCCACCTGGAAGCCAATGAATCGCTACGCGAAGCCGCGCTGCGCGAGACGCTCGAGGAGACCGGCTGGGACGTGGAGCTCACCGCCCTGCTCGGCATCTACCTCTACACTGCGCCGAGCAACGGCGTGACTTACCAGCGCGTCTGCTTCAGCGCCCGCCCCGTGCGCCATGATCCCGAGCGCGAACTGGACAGCGATATCAGCGGCATCACCTGGTTGACGCGTGACGAACTGGCCGCGCAGCCCGAGCGCTGGCGCAGCGAGCTGGTGCTGCAGTGTGTGGATGACTACCTGGCCGGCATCAGCGGACCACTGGAGTTGCTGCGCGATTGATCGTCAGCGCACACCTTCGCGAGAGCCGCGTAGCCCGGATGAAATCCGGGGCCTGCCGCGTTCTTCCCGGATTTCATCCGGGCTACGGGCGCGGGCTTTCTGGTAGACTCGGCAACTTTTCAGGCTTCACTCGCAGACTCCCATGCAAGCACCTAGCACCCAACGCGTGATCGTCGGCATGTCCGGCGGCGTCGATTCATCCGTTTCCGCCCTGCTGCTGCTCGAGGCGGGCTATCAGGTCGAAGGCCTGTTCATGAAGAACTGGGACGAAGACGACGGCACCGAATACTGCACCGCCATGGATGACCTGGCCGACGCCCAGGCCGTATGCGATCGCATAGGCATCAAGCTGCACACCGCCAACTTCGCTGCCGAGTACTGGGACAACGTGTTCGAACACTTCCTGGCCGAGTACAAGGCCGGACGCACACCGAACCCGGACATCCTGTGCAACCGCGAGATCAAGTTCAAAGCCTTCCTCGACTACGCCCTGTCGCTCGGCGCCGACCTGATTGCCACCGGCCACTACGTGCGCCGCCGCGACGTCGACGGCCGCACCGAGCTGCTCAAGGGCCTGGACCCGAACAAGGACCAGAGCTACTTCCTGCATGCAGTCGGCGGCGAGCAGATCGCCAGGACCCTGTTCCCGGTCGGCGAGCTGGAAAAACCGCAGGTGCGCGCCATTGCCGAGAAATACGAGCTGGCCACCGCGAAGAAGAAGGATTCCACCGGCATCTGCTTCATTGGCGAACGTCGCTTCAGCGACTTCCTCAAGCAGTACCTGCCGGCGCAGCCGGGCGATATCGAAACCACGGAAGGCCAGGTCATCGGCCGTCATCACGGCCTGATGTATCACACCATCGGCCAGCGTCAGGGCCTCGGTATCGGCGGTCTCAAGGACGCCGGCGACAATCCCTGGTACGTGCTGCGCAAGGACCTGACGCGTAACGTGCTGGTCGTCGGCCAGGGCAACGAACACCCCTGGCTGTTCGCGCGCGCCCTGCTCGCCTCGGACATCTACTGGGTCAACCCGGTGGATCTGAGCGTCCCGCGCCGCCTGACCGCCAAGGTGCGTTACCGCCAGAGCGACCAGCGCTGCACCCTGGAGAAGACCGAGAACGGCTATCGTGCCGTGTTCGACGAGCCGCAGCGCGCCGTCACACCCGGCCAGTCCGTGGTGTTCTATGACGGCGAGGTGTGCCTGGGCGGCGGCGTGATCGAAACGGCCGAAGCCTGGTACGAGGGCGCCCAATGAGCCCGATGCAGGAACAGCTGGTCGCGCTCGGCGCCGTCTTCGAAGCCGCCGTGCTGGCCGACAAGATCGCCCGCACCGGCCAGGTCAGCGAAGCCTCCATGGGCTGCATGCTCGGCAGCCTGCTGGTGCGCGACCCGAAAAGCACGCTGGACGTCTACGGCGGCGACGATCTCAACCTGCGTGATGGCTATCGTGCACTGATCAGCTCGCTGGAGCGCAATCCCTCCGCCCTGCAGCGCGAGCCGCTGCGCTATGCGCTGGCGATGATCGGCCTGGAGCGACAGCTGGACAAGCGCGGCGACATGCTGCAGATCATGGGCAGCCGGCTGGATCAGATCCAGCAACAGGTCGAGCACTTCGGTCTGGTCCATGACAACGTCATCGCCGCCTGCGGCGGCCTGTATCAGGACACCATCAGCACCTTCCGCCAGCGCATTCAGGTGCATGGCGACATGCGCTTTCTGCAACAGCCGAACAACGCCGCGAAAATCCGCGCGCTGCTGCTGGCCGGCATCCGCTCGGCGCGCCTGTGGCGTCAGCTGGGCGGCCACCGCTGGCAGCTGGTGTTCAGCCGCGGCAAGTTGCTCAAGGAACTCTACGAGCTGACGCGAAGCTGACCATGGAGCCCGCCAGCCGCAGTGTCAAACCCCTTCAGGGTGCCCTGCTGCTGGCACTCTCGGCGCTGCTGTTCGCCTTTACCGGGGTCGGCATTCGCGAGATATCCGTCAGCGTCAACAACGAGTCGGTGGTGTTCTTCCGCAACCTGGTCGGCGTGCTGTTCTTCCTGCCGCTGCTGGTGCGCGGCGTGCGCCCGCTACGCACGACACGCCTGAAATCCCATCTGTGGCGCACCACCTACGGCCTGGCGGCGATGTACTGTTTCTTTTACGCCATCGCCCACCTGCCGCTGGCCGACGCCATGCTGTTCACCTATTCGGCACCCGTCTTCACTCCGCTGATCGCCTATTTCTGGCTCAAGGAGCCGCTGACTCGACGCATGCTGGTCAGCAGCCTGATCGGCCTGTGCGGGGTGCTGCTGGTGGCCAAGCCCAGCGCTGCACTGTTCGAGGGGCCCGCGCTGTTCGGCCTGGCCGCCAGCCTGCTGGCAGCCTTCGCCTTCGTCTCCATCCGCGAAATGAGCGATAGCGAGCCAGCGATGCGCATCGTCTTCTATTTCTCGCTGTTCAGCGCACTGTTCTCCGCCATCCCGCTGACCTGGAGCTGGCAACCGCTCGACGCCACGCAACTGAGCTGGCTGCTGGGCATCGGCCTGCTGGCCACCGCCAGCCAGGTGATCATGTCACGCGCCTACGGCCTGGCCCCACCAGGGCTGATCGGCCCGGTCGCATACCTGGCCATTGTCTTCGCCGGCATCATCGCCTGGCTGCTCTGGGGCGAGACGCCAGACAACCTCTCGCTGTTCGGCGCCGCACTGATCTTTGCCGCCAGTCTGTTATCGGTCGCAAGGCGCAGGGCATAGGCGGCCAAACGCTGGTTTTCATGTATGATATGCGCCCTTTTCGCCAGAGCTCGTCCAGGTACCCTGAGCTAGCGCCCGCTCCATCGGAGCAGACGCGACGCGCAGTCCCCCAGGATGGCTTTCCAGCCCGACAGCCCGAGAACGCCTACATGCAGCTTTCCTCGCTCACCGCGGTTTCCCCCGTCGACGGCCGCTACGCCGGCAAAACCAGCGCCTTGCGCCCTATCTTCAGCGAATACGGCCTGATCCGTAGCCGTGTACTGGTCGAAGTACGCTGGCTGCAGCGCCTGGCTGCTCATGAAGGCATCCCGGAAGTCGCACCCTTCTCCGCCGAAGCCAACGCCCTGCTCAACGAGCTGGCGAAGAATTTCGCCGTCGAGCACGCCGAGCGCGTCAAGGAAATCGAGCGCACCACCAACCACGACGTCAAGGCCGTGGAGTACCTGCTCAAGGAGCAGGCCGCCAAGCTGCCGGAGCTGGACAAGGTCAGCGAGTTCATCCATTTCGCCTGCACCAGCGAGGACATCAACAACCTGTCCCACGCCCTGATGCTGCGCGAAGGCCGTGACAACGTGCTGCTGCCGTTGATGAAGCAACTGGCAGGCGCCATTCGCGAACTGGCAGTGAAGTTCGCCGACGTGCCGATGCTGTCGCGCACTCATGGCCAGCCGGCCTCGCCGACCACCCTGGGCAAGGAACTGGCCAACGTCGTCTACCGCCTGGAGCGGCAGATCGCTCAGGTCGCTGCCGTACCGCTGCTGGGCAAGATCAACGGCGCCGTGGGCAACTACAACGCGCACCTGTCGGCCTACCCGAGCATCGACTGGGAAGCCAACGCGCGTCAGTTCATCGAAGGTGACCTGGGCCTGACCTTCAACCCCTACACCACCCAGATCGAGCCGCACGACTACATCGCCGAGCTGTTCGACGCCATCGCCCGCTTCAACACCATCCTGATCGACTTCGACCGTGACGTCTGGGGCTACATCTCTCTCGGTTACTTCAAGCAGAAGACCGTGGCCGGCGAGATCGGCTCCTCGACCATGCCGCACAAGGTCAACCCGATCGACTTCGAGAACTCCGAAGGCAATCTGGGCATCGCCAACGCCATCTTCCAGCACCTGGCCAGCAAGCTGCCGATTTCCCGCTGGCAGCGCGACCTGACCGACTCCACCGTACTGCGCAACCTGGGTGTCGGCTTCGCTCACAGCGTCATCGCCTTTGAGGCCAGCCTCAAGGGAATCAGCAAGTTGGAGCTCAATGCTCAGAAAATCGCTGAAGATCTGGACGCCTGCTGGGAAGTGCTCGCCGAGCCGATCCAGACCGTCATGCGCCGCTACGCGATCGAGAACCCATACGAGAAGCTCAAGGAGCTGACTCGCGGCAAGGGCATCAGCCCCGAGGCTCTGCTGGCCTTCATCGACGGCCTGGACATGCCGGCCGCCGCCAAGGAAGAGCTCAAGCAACTGACCCCGGCGCGCTACATCGGTAACGCCGTGGCCCAGGCCAAGCGGATCTAAGCCGCGATCAGCCTCGAGGACGCCCGGCTGAGCCGGGCGTTTTTGTTTTAAGGTTTTTATCTATTTCAAGGGCTTACTGATGAATCCTGATACTCCGCTGCAATTGCTGGGTGGCCTCACAGCCCGTGAATTCCTGCGCGACTACTGGCAGAAGAAACCGCTGCTGGTACGCCAGGCGGTACCCGACTTCGAAAGCCCGATCAGCCCGGACGAACTGGCCGGCCTGGCACTGGAAGAAGAAGTCGAATCGCGCCTGGTGATCGAGCACGGCGAGCGCCCCTGGGAGCTGCAGCGCGGCCCGTTCAACGAGGACACCTTCCAGAATCTGCCCGAGCGCGACTGGACCCTGCTGGTGCAGGCCGTCGACCAGTTCGTTCCGGAAGTGGCCGAGCTGCTGGAGGACTTCAAGTTCCTGCCCAAGTGGCGCATCGACGACCTGATGATCAGCTTCGCCGCGCCCGGTGGTGGCGTCGGCCCGCATTTCGACAACTACGACGTATTCCTGCTGCAGGCTCACGGCCATCGCCGCTGGCAAATTGGCCAGATGTGCGATGCCGACAGCCCGCTGCTCCCCCACGCCGATCTGAAGATCCTGGCTCAATTCGACCCAACCGATGAATGGGTGCTGGCACCCGGCGACATGCTCTACCTGCCGCCATGCCTCGCCCACTGTGGCACCGCTGAGGATGATTGCATGACCTATTCCGTTGGCTTCCGCGCGCCGAGCGCCGCCGAAGTCCTGACCCATTTCACCGATTTCCTCGGCCAGTTCCTGCCCGATGAGGAGCGCTACAGCGACGCTGACATCCAGCCCGCCGAAGATCCCAACCAGATCCAGCGCGACGCTCTGGAGCGCCTCAAGGCCCTGCTCAACGAGCACATGAGCGACGAGCGCCTGCTGATGACCTGGTTCGGCCAGTTCATGACCGAACCCAAGTACCCCGAACTGGTCGCAGGCATCGAGATCGAGGAAGAGGACTTCCTCGGGGCACTGGATGATGGCGCGATCCTTATCCGCAACCCCAGCGCACGTATGGCCTGGTCGGAGGTCGGTGAAGACCTGGTGCTGTTCGCCAGCGGCCAGAGCCGCCTGGTTTCCGCCCGCCTGCGTGAGCTGCTGAAGCTGATCTGCAGCGCCGATGCGTTACATGTAGAAAACCTCGGCGCCTGGCTGGCCGAGGACGAGGGGCGTACTCTCCTGTGGGAACTGGTCAAACAAGGCAGCCTGGGATTTGCCGATGAGTGAGATCACCGTCCGTGTCGCGGACTGGCATAGGGACAATGCCGAGCTTCGTCGTATCCGCGACAGCGTTTTCGTCGCCGAGCAATCGGTGCCGCCGGAACTGGAGTGGGACGCCGAAGATACCGACGCCGTGCACTTTCTCGCCGAGGAAGGCGATTATCCGGTGGGGACCGCACGCCTGCTGCCCGATGGCCATATCGGTCGCGTTTCGGTGCTCAAGGACTGGCGCGGCCTCAAGGTCGGCGAAAAGCTGATGCAGGCGGTGATCGCCGAAGCGGAAAAACGCGGCCTGCATCAGCAAATGCTCACCGCTCAGGTGCACGCGACGCCGTTCTATGAAAGGCTAGGCTTCAGGATAGTCAGCGACGAGTACCTCGACGCCGGCATACCGCACGTGGATATGGTGCGCACCAGCCAGTAGAGACCGAAATGAACGACAAAGACGCCCCGGTCGAAACGATCGATACGCCAGAACCCATTGAGCTGGCGGCCATCGAATTCGAGTCGCCGGGGCGTTTTGCCGTGCACAATCCAGAACCCGCCACGCCGGATGCAGCGCAATGGGAACCCGCCCCATTCATACTCGGTCAGCACGAGCGCCTGGAGCGTTTCAGCCAGCCCCAGCAGGCTCGCGCCCACATTCTCGCGCTGATACAGCAGGCCCAGCGCAACCTGTGCCTGTATACCGACGATCTTGAGCCCTGGCTTTATCACCACAGCAGCGTGCAGCAGGCCTGCACCCGCTTCCTGCTGAACAGCCCGCGGGCGCGCCTGCGTATCCTGCTGCGCGATCCAACCCGTGCGGTGAAGGAAGGCCATCGCCTGCTCGCCCTATCGCGTCGGCTGTCCTCCAATCTGCATATCCGCAAACTAAACCCGGACTACGCCAGTGATGAACTGGCCTTCCTGATCGCCGACGACAGAGGGCTGTTCCTGCGCCCGGAACTCGACCAACAATCCGGCTACACCCTGTACAACGATCCGGCGCGCGTACGCCAGCGCCAGGCCCAGTTCGACCAGGCCTGGGATACCAGCATCACCGACCCTGACTTGCGGAGCTTTCTGCTATGACCCTGCGCACGCTGTTCGCCGCCCTGCTTCTCGGCCTGTGCCTGCCGCTGCAAGCGGCCACCGAGGTGATTCCACTGAACTATCGCACCGCCGACGATGTGCTTGGTGTGGTGCAATCGATGCTCGGCAACGAGGGCAAGGTCAGCGCCTATGGCAACCAACTGATCGTCAATGCATCACCGGCCAAGATCGGTGAAGTGCGCGTCTTGCTGCAGCAACTCGACACCCAACCTCGCCGCCTGCTGATCACCGTGGAAAGCGCCGACAGCAACTACCAGAACGACCGCGGCTACCGCGTTGACGGCACGCTAAGCGCCGGCAATGCCGAGGTACAGGTCGGTCGCGGCGAAGTGAACGGCCGCGACCAGGTGCGCATCATCCGCCGTAGTACCGACAGCCGCGGTGGCGGCACCCAGCAGGTACAGGCAACCGAAGGCTATCCGGCGCTGATCCAGGTCGGCCAGAGCGTACCGCTGACCACCACCAGCACCGGGCCTTACGGCCAGGTCTATCAGGACACCCTGTACCGCGACGTGACCCGGGGCTTCTACGTGACGGCCAGTCTCTCTGGCGAGCTGGTGCATGTTGCCATCAGCAGCCAGCGTGATCGCGTCAGCAACAGCCGCCCCGGCGTGATCGATGTGCAAAGTACCGACACGCGCGTCAGCGGTCGTCTCGGCGAGTGGATTACCCTGGGCGGCGTCAGCGAGGAAACCAGTTCCAGCGGTCGTGATGTGCTGCGCCGACACACTACCCAAGGGCGCGAAGACATGTCGCTGCGGCTCAAGGTCGAAGCCCTCGACTGACGCCCCCGACCAAAGTCGAATGCATTGCCCCCCACAAGCACGATGGACAGGTCGCGTAACTCGCGAAATGCCTGAAACGCCCGCCCCATGGGCTGCCGAACGTGACCAACCAGTCGCCTACTGAATATGTAGTAGTTTTAAAAATCCACTACAAAACGTTTGACGAAGCATTTCCCCAGAGGCATGATGGCCTCGCTCCCGCTAGCCAGGGGTCCTGAAAAGGATCTCCAGATCGTTCACGAAGTACTTCGTAGCGGTCCGTGTCCCAACAGCCCACAAGGCCGTACGACGAGGTTGCGACTGGAACGAAGTTGTCCTGAGGGACGGGGAAGCGTTTAGCGTCAGACAGATCGAAAGCCCAGCAGGTGCCCAAGGTTTCCACGAGCCAACCGGCCCAAGCAACGTTCTCGGACTGTTCGCCACATCCCCCCTCCTCGCGGTCAATCCTCGCCCCAGCCGTATTCTCGCCGTCAAAGTGGAAGCCTCCCGCAGCCGCTGCATCCGTGCACGCATTGCGTGGGTAGTCGGTGCTCAACCAATACATTTTTTGAAGGATTGACCATGTCCGCATATCAAAACGACATCAAGGCTGTAGCCGCTCTGAAAGAGAAGTTCGGCAGCAGCTGGAGCGCTATCAACCCCGAGTCCGTCGCCCGTATGCGCGCTCAGAACCGCTTCAAGACCGGTCTGGAAATCGCTCAGTACACCGCTGACATCATGCGCAAGGACATGGAAGAGTACGACGCCGACTCCTCCGTCTACACCCAGTCGCTGGGTTGCTGGCACGGCTTCATCGGGCAGCAGAAGCTGATCTCGATCAAGAAGCACCTGAAGACCACCAACAAGCGCTACCTCTACCTGTCCGGCTGGATGGTTGCCGCTCTGCGCTCCGACTTCGGCCCGCTGCCGGACCAGTCGATGCACGAGAAAACCGCCGTTTCCGACCTGATCGAAGAGCTCTACACCTTCCTGCGTCAGGCCGACAGCCGCGAACTGGACCTGCTGTTCACCGCGCTGGACGCCGCTCGCGAAGCTGGCGACCAGGCCAAGGCTGCCGAAATCCAGAACCAGATCGACAACCACGAAACCCACATCGTGCCGATCATCGCCGACATCGACGCTGGCTTCGGTAACCCGGAAGCCACCTACCTGCTGGCCAAGCGCATGATCGAAGCCGGTGCGTGCTGCATCCAGATCGAGAACCAGGTTTCCGACGAGAAGCAGTGCGGCCACCAGGACGGTAAAGTGACCGTTCCTCACGCCGACTTCCTCGCCAAGATCGCTGCCGTTCGCTACGCGTTCCTCGAGCTGGGCATCGACAACGGCGTAATCGTTGCGCGTACCGACTCCCTGGGTGCCGGCCTGACCAAGCAGATCGCCGTGACCAACGAGCCGGGCGACCTGGGCGACCTGTACAACTCGTTCCTAGATTGCGAAGAAGTGTCCGCCGCTGACCTGAAAAATGGCGACGTGGTACTCAACCGCGAAGGCAAGCTGCTGCGTCCGAAGCGTCTGCCGTCCAACCTGTTCCAGTTCCGTGCTGGCACCGGCGAAGCGCGCTGCGTACTGGACTGCATCACCAGCCTGCAGAACGGTGCCGACCTGCTGTGGATCGAAACCGAGAAGCCGCACGTTGGCCAGATCGCGGCCATGGTCAACGAAATCCGCAAGACCATCCCGAACGCCAAGCTGGTGTACAACAACAGCCCATCGTTCAACTGGACCCTGAACTTCCGTCAGCAGGTGTTCGATGCCATGGTTGCCGAAGGCAAGGACGTTTCCGCCTACGACCGCGCCAAGCTGATGAGCGTCGAGTACGACGAAACCGAACTGGCCCAGGTTGCCGACGAGAAGATCCGTACCTTCCAGCGCGACGGTTCGGCTCAGGCTGGCATTTTCCACCACCTGATCACCCTGCCGACCTACCACACTGCCGCACTGTCCACCGACAACCTGGCCAAGGGCTACTTCGCCGACCAGGGCATGCTGGCCTACGTGAAGGGCGTGCAGCGTCAGGAACTGCGTCAGGGTATCGCCTGCGTCAAGCACCAGAACATGGCTGGCTCCGACATCGGCGACAACCACAAGGAGTACTTCGCTGGCGAAGCAGCTCTGAAGGCGAGCGGTAAAGACAACACCATGAACCAGTTCCACTAAGAACGGTTCTCCTGCTGCGGACCACGCATCCGCAGCAGTCTGTTTGCCTAATCCGCCCCGGCTATGCCGGGGCTTTTTTATGCCTAGCAATAGGGTGCGAGACGCCCCAACTGTTTCCAGCTGCCTTGGTACGCGAGGCCTGGGCGGCCTCGCGACAGCCGACACTGCGGCGCCTAGCAGAGGGGCGATCGCCACCCTCCTAACAGTTTTGTGCAACAGCGCACAGCCGCTGTCACTATTCCGTCGTTTTCCTTGGTTAGCGTCATGGCTCCGTCGATCAGCCTCCCCAGGAGCCCTCCATGCGCAACGAACAAGAGCAAGACGTGCTATTCGGCAATGGCGATGAGCCGCTCAGCAATGCCTCCAGCAACCCTCATATCAACGACCTGATCGAGGCCGGCCTGAGCCGCCGCCAAGTGGTTGCCGGCGGCGCCGCGCTCGGCGTCATGGGTTTTCTCGGCGTCGCCATGCCCGGCAGCGCGGAGGCCGCCGGCAACCCGCTCAAGGATCTGCTCGAGCGCCTGAAGAAACGCGGCAAGCGTCTGCCGTTCAACCCGGTGGCGGTGACTCGTGCCGATACCATCAGCGTGCCGGCCGGTTACAAGGCCACCACCTTCATTCCGTGGGGCACGCCGATTCGCGGTAGCTTCCCGGCCTTTCTCGACAACGCCGGCAACAGCGCCGCGGATCAGGCCGACCAGATCGGCATGCACCATGACGGCATGCACTTCTTTCCCATCGATGGTCAGCGCGGCGGCGGTCACAAGAGCGACCACGGCCTGCTGGTTCTCAACCACGAGTACATCGACGCCCCACTGCTGCATCCCAACGGTCCCACCTTGGTCGGCGGCAAGCGCAGCAATGCCGATGAAGTGCGCAAGGAAATCAACGCCCACGGGGTTTCGGTGGTGGAAGTGCGCCGCGTACGCGGCCAATGGGAGGTGTTGCCCAGCGCCCGCAACCGCCGCATCACCGGTGCCACGCCGATGCAGATCAGCGGCCCGGTACGCGGCCACGCCCTGCTGCAGACCCGCTACAGCCCCGACGGCACCGCCACGCGCGGCACACTGAACAATTGCGCCAACGGCTTCACGCCCTGGGGCACCTACCTGACCTGCGAGGAGAACTGGGCCGGTTATTTCGCCAGTGGCGACGCCGAACGCCCGCGTGAAATGACCCGCTACGGGGTCGGCAGCGCCAGCCGCTACGGCTGGGATCACCTGGCCGGCGACGAATTCCAGCGTTTCAACGCCACCCGCCTGGCCGCCGAGGCCGCAGGCGACTACCGCAACGAGCCGAACCACTTCGGCTGGATCGTCGAGATCGATCCCTTCGCGCCGGAATCGGCCCCGGTCAAGCGCACCGCCCTGGGCCGCTTCGCCCACGAGGGTCTGGTGTTCGCTCCGGTCAAACCGGGCCGTCCGGTGGTCTGCTATTCCGGCGATGATTCGCAAAACGAGTACATCTACAAGTTCGTCAGCCGCGGCAGGTACATACCGGGTCGCAGCAACGGCAGCCTGCTCGATGAAGGCACGCTCTACGTGGCGCGCTTCAAGGCCAACGGCAAGGGTGAATGGCTGGCCCTGGACATCAAGGACAAGGCCTTCCAGGCCGCCTGCAGAGCTGCCGGGGTAAGCTTCGCCGACCAGGGCGAGGTGCTGATCAACACCCGCCTGGCTGCCGACATCGTCGGCGCCACCAAGATGGATCGCCCGGAATGGGGGGCGGTGAACCCGAACAACGGCGACGTTTACTTCACCCTCACCAACAACAGCTCGCGCACCGTCGTCGACGCAGCCAACCCGCGCCCGGCCAATGCCTTCGGTCACATCATCCGCTGGCGCGAGCAGAGCCGCGACTATGCCGGCCGCGAGTTCGTCTGGAGCCTGTTCCTGCTGGCTGGGCCGGAGAACGACAGCCTCGACCCCAACGGCAGACCGCTGACCGCCGACAACCGCCTGGCCAGCCCGGACGGCCTGTGGTTCGACGACGATGGCCGCCTGTGGATCCAGACCGACATGAGCGGCAGCCAGCTCGCCAGCGGCTCGTTCGGCAACAACCAGATGCTGGTGGCCGAGCCGACCACCGGTGAGATGAAGCGCTTCCTGGTCGGCCCCGTGGGCTGCGAAGTCACCGGCATTACTGCCACGCCGGACTTCCGCACGCTGTTCGTCAATATCCAGCACCCGGGCGAAGGCTCGACACCGACGGATTTCCGCAGCACCTGGCCGGACGGCCCTGGCCGCCGCCCGCGCTCGGCCACCGTGATCGTCACCCGCGAGGACGGCAAACCGCTACTCTGATCCACACGCCTGCACTCTCTCGTCCCAGGAGAGGGTGCAGCCCCCTATTCGATGCATGGACAGGCAAGGCGCGGCTGCAGCTTCTACGCTGAAAGGCAATCGATTCGCGCAAGGACTGCCCATGCCCCGCTCCACCCTGCTGTTCGGCAGTTGCATTCTGATAGGCAGCGTGACACTCGCCTGGTACTGGCAACGCCCCAACACCGAAGCACCTCCTATCTCGCCGCCCGAGCAAACGCCAGCGCAGCCCCCCGCACAAGACAGCGCCTCGCCAGCGACAATCGACCTCAGCCCCGAGCAGATGCACCTGCTGGCAAGGCCCGAAGTCCAGCAACAGGAACGGCGCCTGGATTTTCATCGGCGCTACAGAGGGTTCATCGAGCATGCCAAGGAACTCGACAGCAGCAGTCGCGAAACTCAAGCGCAGGCATTGAGTGAAGGCGTCGATGCGCTGGAGCGTCGAGGCGAGTTGGCCCTGAGCGAGGCCCTGCTGCTGCAGATCGCCCTGATCAAGGCAGTCAGCCAGGACGAAAACGAGCAGAAGAGACGCGCCGAAGCGCTGATCAAGCGCTACCAGGCCATCAGCGCTGAACGTGAGGCCAAACTGGCGCAACGATCTGACCCGAATTTCGAACGCTACAAGGCCGAGGAAAGCACTATCGTCGAGGAAGTTCTCGGCCTGCAGAACATTCCCGATGGACTCACTCGCGACCAATACCTCAGGCAACGCCTACAGGAGGCTCGCGAGCGCCATTACCAACAAACCCCGGATGGTTGAACGCGGCGACAACCCAAGCTGCCGCCGCGTTGCTTTCGCGTCTGCTCAGAGCAACTGGTCCAGCAGGTAATAGAGCAGATTGAATGGCTTGTTGCGATCGGCCACATCACTGCTTTCCGAAGCATCCAGTACCTGCCCACTGCCATCGAGGACGCTGCTGACGAAGTTGTCCAGTTGCAGATTCTGCTCCTGGATATCGGAGTTGGCGAACTCGATGATGCTGGTGCAGTGGCTTTCGTTGACGTTACGGAACTGCGGGAAATAACCACCGACATTGCCCAGGCTGGCCAGTTGGCTACGCAGGCGCGTGGTGTCCGTCGCCCAGCGCTGCTTGATCAGCGCCTCCTTGGCAGCCTGAGTCGGCGCATTGATGATCTCCGGGTAGAAGCGCTCGTAGGAATAGGACGAATAGTTCAGGTCCTGCCAGAAATGCGTATGCCCCATGCGATCACCCGGCAGATTGCTTGAAAGCGCCGGATACAGGCTGCCCAGGTCGTTGCTGGTGAAACCCGGCAGGCGCGCCTGCAGGTACTGCAACGGCCCCTGCGCGGCATCCAGGCCCCAGGCCTGACGGATCAGGGTCTGCAGTGGGTAGGAAGGATAAGCCTGGTTGTCGCCAGCCAGCGCGGTATAGACAGGCCCGGAATCGTTGATCAGGTAACCCCGATCCGGCGCGATGTCCTGGCGCAGGTTGGCGTAGTTGGTCAGGCTGCCCGCACCGCCGGCACTGCACCCAGTGGTAAGCATCTGGGTCGGTCGCGGCAGATTGTCCTTCAGCCACCCCGCCACCGCACGCATGTTGCGCAAGCCGTTGTGGTGCCATACCAGCGGCGGATTTTCCCCCTGCGAGTCTTCGTAGATCGCCACCTTGTCGCCGGAGTAGATATCGCCCGTGCAGTAAGGCACATAGACCATGTTCCAATTCTGCGTCTTGACGCGCGTCCAGGGATGCAGACGCACGACGAAGGGGCTTACCAGGCTGGCACCGGGGTTGAGCAACGACATGTAGTCATTGGCAATCCCGTCGGGATTGCGCGCGCCACGAATACCGCTTTGCCCACTGCAACTGGCGTAATCCCAGCAGGCGCCACCACCTTCCAGGTAAACGATGGTATTGCGCGTGTTCGGCACGCGATTGATGAAGAACTTGTAAGGCGAGCCATTGCCGCACACCGCACCGGTCTGTGGCGCCATCTGGATCGTTTGCCAGCCGTAGTAATTGCCAGGATTGAAACCGCTGTTGAAGCCACTGGGATTGGCCAGCATCGGGTAAGGCCCGACACGCTGCGCAGGCGTCACCGGATTATCGGCCTTGGGCGGCGAAACCAGATTACTCAGGCTCTGCCAGAAATTGTAATCACCCAACTCCGCGCTGGCAGGCGCGCTCAGGGCTAGCAACAGAATGGTTGGGACAACACGCGGCAAGGACTGGACAACAGGCATGGCAAAACCCCTCATGTTGTTATTCGTACGAAGGGTCGGCATACCCAGGCAGGGGCAACTTCGCAGACCCAGCGGATGGTGGGCACTGCTCGATCGATGGCGCATCGCTCGATGGCGATTCATGGACGCTAGTACAAAATCAGGTACGCAGCATCACTGACTGAATAAAATTTGGTGATAAATCAGGCCTTGAGATATGCGCTATTGGAATTTCCTACAGCGCTTTGCTGCTTTGGCACTAACACCAAAGTGGCAGCGAATTGCTTATCTCGCCGGAGCCCATCACGCAACGAAATCAGGCAGATTTGCGGATGAGCCGCTACCAGAAATTGCCAGAAGGTAGCTCTCAGCTATAGTCCTGAAGCGTGGGTCATTCGGCTCACTACGGGCCGCATTGCCATCACAAGGCAATCAGACGCTCACCGGAACGGCCAGACAGCAGGATTAATTATTCTGAAAGATTTACTTACACTTTCCCTGCACATAGTATTGTATACAGACTTTGCGTCAGCGCCCTTGAAGGCGCCTGGCAGCTACTAAATTAAAAGCCGTTCCTTGGCTCAAGGAGCACCGGCATGCCTGATGCGGTAACGACCATGTCCCATAACTGGGCCTTCGCTGTGTTCTTGCTGGGTGTCTGCGGGCTCATCGCCTTCATGCTCGGCGTCTCCATTCTGCTCGGCAGCAAGGCCTGGGGACGCAGCAAGAACGAGCCCTTCGAGTCGGGCATGCTCCCCACCGGCAGTGCGCGCCTGCGCCTGTCAGCCAAGTTCTATCTGGTCGCGATGCTCTTCGTGATCTTCGACGTTGAAGCCCTATTTCTCTTCGCCTGGGCAGTCTCGGTACGCGAAAGCGGCTGGGTTGGCCTGGTCGGAGCTACTGTTTTCATAACCATTCTGTTCGCGGGTCTTGTCTACGAGTCGGCGATTGGTGCGCTGGATTGGGCACCAGAAGGACGCCGCAAGCGGCAGGCGAAGCTGAAACAATGAGGCTTTGGCGATGCAATACAAACTTACTCGGGTCGACCCGAATGCGCCCAACGAGGCGTATCCGATCGGCCAGCGGGAGCTCGTCTCCGACCCGCTGCTAGAGGACCAGGTTCACAAGAACATCTACATGGGCAAGCTCTCGGACGCGCTCAACGGCGCGGTCAACTGGGGGCGCAAGAATTCCCTGTGGCCGTACAACTTCGGCCTGTCCTGCTGCTACGTGGAAATGACCACCGCCTTCACCGCCCCGCATGACGTCGCACGCTTCGGTGCCGAGGTGATTCGCGCATCCCCCCGCCAGGCCGACTTCATGGTCATCGCCGGCACCTGCTTCATCAAGATGGCGCCGGTCATCCAGCGTCTCTATGAGCAGATGCTAGAGCCCAAGTGGGTCATCTCCATGGGTTCATGCGCCAATTCCGGCGGCATGTACGACATCTACTCGGTCGTTCAGGGCGTGGACAAGTTCCTCCCCGTGGACGTCTACATTCCCGGCTGCCCGCCCCGTCCGGAGGCGTTCCTGCAAGGCTTGATGCTGCTGCAGGAATCCATCGGCCAGGAGCGCCGCCCGCTATCCTGGGTCGTTGGCGATCAAGGCATCTACCGTGCCGAAATGCCTTCGCAGAAGGAACAGCGGCGCGAGCAGCGAATCGCCGTTACCAACCTGCGTAGCCCCGACGAAGTCTGAGCCGATGCTTGCCTGCGCAAGCGTCACGCCCACTTTCTACGTTGATCGACAGCGACCGAGACCATGACTCAAGACACCGTTGTGTCCATACCGCCTTACAAGGCTGACGACCAGGACGTCGTCGCCGAACTGCACGCCCGCTTTGGCGACGACAGTTTCACCCTGCAAACGACCCGCACCGGCATGCCGGTGCTCTGGGTCGCCCGTGAGCGCCTCATCGAGGTGCTCACCTGCCTGCGCAACCTGCCGCGCCCCTACGTGATGCTCTTTGATCTGCACGGCGTCGACGAGCGCCTGCGTACCCAGCGTCGCGGCCTGCCGGACGCCGACTTCACGGTGTTCTATCACCTGATGTCGCTGGAGCGTAACAGTGACGTAATGATCAAGGTCGCCCTGAGCGAGCGCGACCTCAACCTGCCGACCGCCACCGGCATCTGGCCCAATGCCAACTGGTACGAGCGCGAAGTCTGGGACCTGTACGGCATCACCTTCACCGGCCACCCGCACCTGACCCGCATCATGATGCCGCCGACCTGGGAAGGTCACCCGCTGCGCAAGGACTATCCGGCGCGCGCCACCGAATTCGATCCCTTCAGCCTGACCCTGGCCAAGCAGCAGCTCGAGGAGGAAGCCGCGCGTTTCCGCCCGGAAGACTGGGGCATGAAACGTGGCGGCGAGCACGAGGACTACATGTTCCTCAACCTTGGTCCCAACCACCCCTCTGCACACGGCGCGTTCCGCATCATCCTGCAGCTCGATGGCGAAGAAATCGTCGATTGCGTGCCGGAGATCGGCTATCACCACCGTGGCGCCGAGAAGATGGCCGAACGGCAGAGCTGGCACAGCTTCATCCCCTACACCGACCGTATCGACTACCTCGGTGGGGTGATGAACAACCTGCCCTATGTGCTGGCGGTAGAAAAACTGGCTGGGATCAAGGTGCCGCAGAAGGTCGACGTGATTCGCATCATGCTCGCCGAGTTCTTCCGCATCACCAGCCATCTGCTGTTCCTCGGCACCTACATCCAGGACGTCGGCGCCATGACCCCGGTGTTCTTCACCTTCACCGACCGCCAGCGCGCCTACAAGGTGATCGAGGCCATCACCGGCTTCCGCCTGCACCCGGCCTGGTACCGCATCGGTGGCGTCGCCCATGATCTGCCACGCGGCTGGGACGGGCTGGTCAAGGAATTCGTCGACTGGCTGCCCAAGCGCCTCGACGAATACGAGAAAGCCGCGCTGAAGAACAGCATCCTCAAGGCCCGTACCATCGGCGTGGCGCAGTACAACACCAAGGAAGCGCTGGAATGGGGCACAACCGGTGCCGGCCTGCGCGCCACCGGCTGCGATTTCGACCTGCGCAAGGCGCGCCCCTACTCCGGTTACGAGCACTTCGATTTCGAGGTGCCGCTAGCCGTCAATGGCGACGCCTACGACCGCTGCATCGTGCGCGTGGAAGAGATGCGCCAGAGCATCCGCATCATCGACCAGTGCCTGAAGAACATGCCGGCAGGCCCGTACAAGGCCGATCACCCGCTGACCACGCCGCCGCCGAAAGAGCGCACGCTGCAGCACATCGAAACCCTGATCACCCACTTCCTGCAGGTTTCCTGGGGGCCGGTCATGCCGGCCAATGAAGCCTTCCAGATGATCGAGGCGACCAAGGGCATCAACAGCTATTACCTGACGAGCGACGGCAGCACCATGAGCTACCGCACCCGGATTCGCACCCCCAGCTTCCCCCATCTGCAGCAGATCCCGTCGGTGATCCGCGGCAGCATGGTAGCTGACCTGATCGCCTATCTGGGCAGTATCGACTTCGTCATGGCCGACGTGGATCGCTGACATGAGCCAGACAACCAATAGCAGCACGCTGATTCAGACAGACCGTTTCGTTCTCAGCGAAACCGAGCGCTCGGCCATCGAGCACGAGATGCATCACTACGAAGACCCGCGCGCCGCCAGCATCGAAGCGCTGAAGATCGTGCAGAAAGAGCGCGGCTGGGTGCCGGACGGCGCCGCTGACGCCATTGGCGCGATCCTCGGTATCCCGGCCAGCGATGTCGAGGGTGTGGCCACCTTCTACAGCCAGATCTTCCGCCAGCCGGTCGGCCGCCACGTGATTCGCGTGTGTGACAGCATGACCTGCTACATCGGCGGCCATGAATCGGTGCTCAGTGAGATGCACAAGCAGCTCGGCATCGGCCTCGGCCAGACCACCGCCGACAACCGCTTCACCCTGCTGCCGGTGTGCTGCCTGGGCAACTGCGATAAGGCCCCGGCGCTGATGATCGACGACGACACCTTCGGCGACATCCAGCCGGACGGCGTCGCCAAGCTGCTGGAGGCCTATCAATGAAGACCCTGACTTCCATTGGCCCGGCCAACCGCGTCGCCCGCAGCGAAGAAACCCATCCGCTGACCTGGCGCCTGCGTGACGACGCCCAGCCGGTATGGCTGGCCGAATACCAGGCCAAGAACGGCTACGCCGCCGCGCGCAAGGCGCTGACCGAGATGGCCCAGGCCGACATCGTGCAGACCGTCAAGGAATCCGGCCTCAAGGGGCGCGGCGGCGCAGGCTTCCCCACGGGGGTGAAATGGGGTCTGATGCCGGCCGACGAATCCATGAACATCCGCTATCTGCTGTGCAACGCGGACGAAATGGAACCCAACACCTGGAAAGACCGCCTGCTGATGGAACAACTGCCGCACCTGCTGGTGGAAGGCATGCTGATCTCGGCGCGCGCGCTCAAGGCCTACCGCGGCTACATCTTCCTGCGTGGCGAGTACGTCGACGCCGCCGCCAACCTCAACCGCGCCATCATCGAGGCCAAGGCCGCCGGCCTGCTCGGCAAGAACATCTTCGGCAGCGGCTTCGATTTCGAGCTGTTCGTCCACACCGGTGCCGGCCGCTATATCTGCGGCGAGGAAACCGCGCTGATCAACTCACTGGAAGGCCGCCGCGCCAACCCGCGCGCCAAACCGCCATTCCCCGCCGCGATCGGCGTCTGGGGCAAGCCCACCTGCGTCAACAACGTCGAGACCCTGTGCAACGTACCGGCCATCGTTGGCCAGGGCGTGGACTGGTACAAGGGCCTCGCCCGTCCGGGCAGCGAAGACCACGGTACCAAGCTGATGGGTTTCTCCGGCAAGGTGAAAACCCCCGGCCTGTGGGAACTGCCGTTCGGCGTCAGCGCGCGTGAACTGTTCGAGGAGCATGCCGGCGGCATGCGCGACGGCTACGGCCTCAAATGCTGGCAGCCCGGCGGCGCGGGCACCGGCTTCCTGCTGCCCGAACACCTCGATGCGCAGATGTACGCCGGCGGCATCGCCAAGGTCGGCACGCGCATGGGCACCGGCCTGGCGCTGGCGGTGGACGACTCGATCAATATGGTGTCCTTGCTGCGCAACATGGAAGAGTTCTTCGCCCGCGAGTCCTGCGGCTGGTGTACGCCGTGCCGCGACGGCCTGCCCTGGAGCGTGAAGATCCTCCGTGCGCTGGAGCGCGGTGAAGGCACCCGCGAAGACATCCAGACCCTGCTCGGCCTGGTCAACTTCCTCGGCCCGGGCAAGACCTTCTGCGCCCACGCGCCAGGCGCTGTGGAACCACTGGGCAGTGCCATCAAGTATTTCCGTGAAGAGTTCGAGGCCGGTGTGGCCAAGGTGGCGAGCACGCCCCGCATGCCGGCCAGTGCGAGCTGAACAGACGAATTCCCTTAGCCAGCCGCTTTGACCAGCGGGTAAACGAAGACTCAAAGAAATGGCCACTATCCACGTAGACGGCAAAGAATTCGAAGTCGATGGTGCAGACAACCTGCTGCAGGCCTGCCTGTCCCTCGGGCTCGATATCCCCTACTTCTGCTGGCACCCGGCGCTTGGCAGCGTCGGGGCGTGCCGGCAGTGCGCGGTCAAGCAGTACAACGACGAGAACGACACTCGCGGTCGTATTGTCATGTCCTGCATGACGCCTGCCACCGACAACACCTGGATCAGCATCGACGACGGCGAGTCCAAGGCGTTCCGCGCCAGCGTCGTCGAATGGCTGATGACCAACCACCCGCACGACTGCCCCGTGTGCGAGGAAGGCGGTCACTGCCACCTGCAGGACATGACGGTGATGACCGGGCATAACGTCCGTCGCTACCGGTTCAGCAAGCGTACCCACCAGAACCAGGAACTCGGCCCGTTTATCGGCCACGAGATGAACCGCTGCATCGCCTGCTACCGCTGCGTGCGCTACTACAAGGACTACGCCGGCGGCAGCGACCTGGGCGTGTATGGCGCGCACGACAACCTGTACTTCGGCCGTGTCGAGGACGGCACGCTGGAAAGCGAGTTCTCCGGCAACCTGGTGGAGGTGTGCCCGACTGGCGTGTTCATCGACAAGACCCACTCCGAGCGCTACAACCGCAAGTGGGACATGCAGTTCGCCCCGAGCATCTGCCATGGCTGCGCCAGCGGCTGCAACATCAGCCCCGGCGAGCGTTACGGCGAGCTGCGGCGTATCGAGAACCGCTTCAACGGCTCGGTGAACCAGTATTTCCTCTGTGACCGTGGCCGCTTCGGCTATGGCTACGTCAACTGCGAAGACCGTCCGCGCCAGCCGCTGCTGAATGGCCAGGCGCTGAGCCTCGACGCCGCGCTGGACAAGGCCGCCGAGCTGCTCGAGAGCAAACGCGTGATTGGTATCGGCTCGCCGCGTGCCAGCCTGGAATCCAACTTCGCCCTGCGTGAACTGGTCGGTGCCGAGAATTTCTATAGCGGCATCGCCGCCAGCGAACTGGCCAATATCCGCCTGATCCGCGACATCCTGCAAAACGGCCCACTGCCGACGCCGACCCTGCGCGACGTCGAGCTGCACGACGCCATCTTCGTCCTCGGCGAAGACTTGACCCAGACCGCCGCGCGCCTGGCCCTGGCCCTGCGCCAGGCAGTCAAGGGCAAGGCCACCGAGATTGCCGCTGGCGCGCGTATTCAGGACTGGCACATGGCGGCCGTGCAGAACGTCGCCCAGCACGCCCTGCACCCGCTGTTTATCGCCAGCGTTACGGAAACTCGCCTCGACGATATCGCCGAGCAGTGCGTACACGCCGCGCCGGCCGACCTGGCCCGCATCGGTTTCGCCGTGGCTCACGCCATCGACCCGAGCGCCCCGGTCGTCGATGGCCTCGACGCCGAGGCTGGCGAACTGGTGCAGCGCATCGCCGCTGTCCTGCTCGATGCCAAACGTCCGCTGATCATCTCCGGCGCCTCGCTGGGCGACAAAGCCTTGATCGAAGCCGCCGCCAATATCGCCAGCGCGCTGAAGAACCGAGAGAAGGACGGTTCGCTGAGCCTGGTGGTGCCCGAAGCCAACAGCCTTGGCCTGGCGCTGCTTCTGGGTGAGGAGTTCGGTGGCGAGTCCGTCGATGCCGCGCTGGATGCCCTGAGTAGCGGCCAGGCCGATGCCGTGGTCGTGCTGGAGAACGATCTGTACCGCCGCGCCGATGCGGCCAAGGTCGACGCCGCGCTCAGCGCTGCGCAGACGCTGATCGTCGCCGATCACCAGCGCACCGCCACCAGCGAACGCGCCCACCTGCTGCTGCCGGTGGCCAGCTTCGCCGAAGGCGACGGCACCCTGGTCAGCCTCGAGGGCCGCGCCCAGCGCTTCTTCCAGGTGTATGAGCCGAGCTACTACGACGCGAGCATTCTGATCCGCGAAGGCTGGCGCTGGCTGCACGCCTTGCACAGCACCCTGCAGGACAAGGCCGTGGACTGGACGCAACTGGATCAGGTCACCGCCGCCTGCGCCGCCAGCAACCCGCTGCTGGCCGGCATCGAGAACGCCGCGCCGAGCGCCTCGTTCCGTATCAAGGGCCTCAAGCTCGCCCGCGAGCCGCACCGCTACAGCGGCCGCACGGCCATGCGCGCCAATATCAGCGTGCACGAGCCACGTCAGCCGCAGGATCAGGATTCAGCCTTCGCTTTCTCCATGGAAGGCTACGCCGGCAGCGTTGAGGCCCGGCAGCAGATTCCATTCGCCTGGTCGCCAGGCTGGAACTCGCCGCAGGCCTGGAACAAGTTTCAGGACGAAGTCGGTGGTCACCTGCGCGCCGGCGACCCCGGTGTGCGTCTGCTCGAAGCCGCCGGCAACGCCCTGCCCTGGTTCGCCGTCAACGCCGCGTTCAACCCGACAGCCGGCACCTGGCAGGTGACGCCGCTGCACCACCTGTTCGGCAGTGAGGAAAACTCCGCGCGCGCCAAACCGATTCAGCAGCGCATGCCCGAACCCTACGTGGCCCTGGCCCGCGAGGAAGCGGCGCGCCTGGGCGTGAACGACGGCGCGCTGCTGGCCCTGCGCATCAACGGCCAGGCGCTGCGCCTGCCGCTGCAGGTACGTGACGATCTGGCCATCGGCTTGGTCGGCTTGCCGGTTGGCCTGCCAGGCATTCCAGCAGCAGTCGCTGGTGCCAGCGTGACCCTGCTGCAGGAGGCCGTGCAATGAGCTGGCTGACGCCCGAACTGATCGAGATCGTCGTCGCGGTACTCAAAGCCATCGTCATCCTGCTGGTGGTGGTGGTCTGCGGCGCGCTGCTGAGCTTCGTCGAGCGGCGCCTGCTCGGTTGGTGGCAGGATCGCTACGGTCCCAACCGTGTGGGGCCGTTCGGCATGTTCCAGATCGCCGCCGACATGATCAAGATGTTCTTCAAGGAGGACTGGACGCCGCCGTTCGCCGACCGGTTCATCTTCATCCTGGCGCCGATGATCGCCTTCTCGGCGATGCTGATGGCCTTCGCCATCATCCCCATCACCCCGACCTGGGGCGTGGCGGACCTGAACATCGGCATCCTGTTCTTCTTCGCCATGGCCGGCCTTTCGGTGTATGCGGTGCTGTTCGCTGGCTGGTCGAGCAACAACAAGTTCGCCCTGCTCGGCGCCCTGAGGGCTTCGGCGCAAACGGTGTCCTACGAGGTCTTCCTGGCCCTGGCACTGATGGGCGTGGTGGCGCAGGTCGGCTCGTTCAACATGCGCGACATCGTCGATTACCAGGCGCAGAACCTGTGGTTCATCATTCCGCAGTTCTTCGGTTTCTGTACCTTCTTCATCGCTGCCGTCGCCGTTACCCACCGTCACCCGTTCGACCAACCGGAAGCCGAGCAGGAGCTGGCCGACGGTTACCACATCGAATACGCCGGGATGAAATGGGGCATGTTCTTCGTCGGCGAATATGTCGCCATCGTCACCGTGTCGGCACTGCTGGTGACGCTGTTCTTCGGTGGCTGGCACGGCCCGTTCGGCCTCCTGCCGCAGATTCCGTTCTTCTGGTTCGCGCTGAAAACCGCCTTCTTCATCATGATCTTCATCCTGCTACGCGCGTCGATCCCACGCCCGCGCTATGACCAGGTCATGGCCTTCAGCTGGAAGTTCTGCCTGCCGCTGACCCTGATCAACCTGCTGGTGACCGGCGCCGTCGTGCTGGCCACGGCCCAGTAAGGAGAAGCACAGAATGTTCAAATACATATGGGACGTGCTGGTAGGTACTGGCACCCAGCTACGCAGCCTGGCCATGGTCTTCAGCCATGGCTTTCGCAAGCGCGACACCCTGCAATACCCAGAAGAGGCGGTCTACCTGCCGCCGCGCTACCGTGGCCGCATCGTCCTGACCCGCGACCCCGATGGCGAGGAACGCTGCGTGGCCTGCAACCTGTGCGCGGTGGCCTGCCCGGTGGGCTGCATCTCGCTGCAGAAGGCCGAAACCGACGATGGACGCTGGTACCCGGAGTTCTTCCGCATCAACTTCTCGCGCTGCATCTTCTGCGGCCTGTGCGAGGAGGCCTGCCCGACCACCGCGATCCAGCTCACCCCTGATTTCGAGATGGGCGAGTTCAAGCGCCAGGATCTGGTGTACGAGAAGGAAGACCTGCTGATCAGCGGTCCCGGCAAGAACCCGGACTACAACTTCTACCGCGTTGCCGGCATGGCCATCGCCGGCAAGCCCAAGGGCGCCGCGCAGAACGAGGCCGAGCCGATCAACGTGAAGGGCCTGCTGCCATGACTCGTTCTTACCCTCTCCCCCAGCCCCTCTCCCGCACGCGGGAGAGGGGTGCAATGAGGAGCTTCTGATGGAATTTGCCTTCTACTTCTCCGCCGGTGTGGCGGTGGCAGCGACGGTGGGGGTGGTCACCAACACCAACCCGGTGCATGCCCTGCTCTACCTCATCGTCTCGCTGCTGGCGGTGTCGATGGTGTTTTTCGCTCTCGGCGCGCCCTTTGCCGGTGCGCTGGAAATCATCGTCTACGCCGGCGCCATCATGGTGCTGTTCGTCTTCGTGGTGATGATGCTCAACCTCGGCCCGGCCGCCGTCGAGCAGGAGCGCAAGTGGCTGACGCCAGGCATCTGGGTCGGCCCGGCGATTCTCAGCGCCCTGCTGCTTGGTCAACTGCTCTATGTGCTGCTGAATCACGTCAGCGATGCCCATATCGGCCACACCACGGTCGAAGCCAAGGCCGTCGGCATCAGCCTGTTCGGCCCCTACCTGCTGGCCGTGGAGCTGGCCGCCCTGCTGCTGCTTGCCGCGCTGGTCGCTGCCTTCCACCTGGGCCGCCATGACGCCAAGGAGCCAACCACATGACCGGCATACCTCTGGAACACGGCCTGGCCCTGGCCGCAGTGCTGTTCTGCATCGGCCTGGTCGGCCTGATGGTGCGGCGCAACATCCTGTTCATCCTGATGAGCCTGGAAGTGATGATGAACGCCGCCGCGCTGGCCTTCGTCGTGGCCGGTGCCCGCTGGGGCGCAGCCGATGGCCAGGTGATGTTCATTCTGGTGATCACCCTGGCAGCCGCCGAGGCCAGCATCGGCCTGGCGATCCTGCTGCAGCTGTATCGCCGCTTCAACACTCTGGATATCGACGCTGCCAGCGAGATGCGCGGATGAACCTTCTAGCCCTGACTCTATTCTTCCCGCTGCTCGGCTGGCTGCTGCTGGCCTTCTCGCGCGGACGCTTCTCGGAAAACACCAGCGCCGTGATCGGTGTCGGCTCCATCGGCCTGGCCGCCGCCAGCGCTGCCTGGGTCATCGTTGCCTTCCTCGGCAATCCGCCGGCCAGCGGCGCCTACAGCCTGACCCTGTGGCAGTGGATGAGCGTCGAAGGCCTGGCGCCGAGCTTCACCCTGTACCTGGACGGCCTGTCCGTGACCATGCTTGGCGTGGTCACCGGCGTGGGTTTTCTGATCCACCTGTTCGCCAGCTGGTACATGCGCGGCGAGGAAGGCTATTCGCGCTTCTTCGCCTACACCAACCTGTTCATCTTCAGCATGTTGCTGCTGGTGTTGGGCGACAACCTGCTGGTGCTGTTCTTCGGCTGGGAAGGGGTGGGCCTGTGCTCGTACCTGTTGATCGGCTTCTACTACAAGCATGTGCCCAACGGTAACGCCGCGCTCAAGGCGTTTATCGTCACCCGCGTCGGCGACGTGTTTCTGATGATTGGCATGTTCATCCTGTTCATCAATCTCGGCACCCTGAACATTCAGGAGCTGATGGTGCGAGCGCCGCAGCAATACGTGGCCGGCGACACTTGGCTGTGGCTCACCACGCTGATGCTGCTCGGTGGCGCGGTCGGTAAATCCGCCCAGTTGCCGCTGCAGACCTGGCTGGCCGACGCCATGGCCGGCCCGACCCCGGTGTCGGCACTGATCCACGCCGCCACCATGGTCACCGCCGGCGTGTACCTGATCGCCCGTACCCACGGCCTGTTCCTGCTGACCCCGGAGATTCTCGAGCTGGTCGGCATCGTCGGCGGCGTGACCCTGGTGCTGGCCGGTTTCGCCGCGTTGGTGCAGACCGACATCAAGCGCATCCTCGCCTACTCGACCATGAGCCAGATCGGCTACATGTTCCTCGCCCTGGGTGTCGGCGCCTGGGACGCGGCGATCTTCCACCTGATGACCCACGCCTTCTTCAAGGCCCTGCTGTTCCTCGCCTCCGGTGCGGTGATTCACGCCTGCCACCATGAACAGAACATCTTCAAGATGGGCGGTTTGTGGAAGAAGCTACCGCTGGCCTACGCCAGCTTCGTCGTCGGGGGCGCCGCCCTGGCCGCCCTGCCGCTGCTCACCGCCGGTTTCTACTCCAAGGACGAAATCCTCTGGGAAGCCTTCGCCAGTGGCCATAACGAGCTGCTCTACGCCGGTCTGCTCGGCGCCTTCCTGACCTCGATCTACACCTTCCGCCTGATCTTCGTCGCCTTCCACGGCGAGCAGAAGACCGAGGCACACGCCGGCCATGGCATCGCCCACAACCTGCCACTACTGGTGCTGATCGTGCTGTCCACCTTTATCGGCACCTGGATCACCCCGCCGCTGGCTGGCGTGCTGCCGCAGAGCGTCGGCCATGCCGGTGGCGAAGCCAAGCACAGCCTGGAGCTGCTGTCGGGGCTGATCGCCGTGAGCGGCATCGTCGTCGCCGCCCTGCTCTTCCTCGGCCAGCGCCGCGTCGCCAGTGCCGTGGCGCAGAGCGCGCCAGGACGCCTGTTGAGCGCCCTGTGGTTCGCTGCCTGGGGCTTCGACTGGCTCTACGACAAGCTCTTCGTGCGCCCCTACCTGCTGCTCTGCCATCTGCTGCGCCGCGACCCCATCGACCGCGGCATCGGCCTGATTCCGCTGCTTGCGCGCGGCGGCAATGCCGCACTGGTGCGCAGCGAGAACGGCCAGGTGCGCTGGTACGCCGCCTCGGTCGCCGGCGGCGCCGTGCTGGTCATCGCCGTCATCCTCTTTCTGAGTTAAGGAAAACAGCCTGATGATTCTCCCCTGGCTAATCCTGATCCCCTTCATTGGCGGTCTGCTGTGCTGGCAAGGCGAACGTTTCGGCCACGCCCTGCCGCGCTGGCTCGCCCTGATCACCATGGGCCTGCTGCTGGGCCTGGGCCTGTGGCTGTGGCTCAGCGGTGATTTCACCCTGGCGCCGGCCCCGGACAGCGGCCCGCGCTGGGCCCACGAGTTCGTCATCGACTGGATCCCGCGCCTGGGTATCACCATTCACCTGGCGATGGACGGCCTATCGGTGCTGATGGTGGTGCTCACCGGCCTGCTCGGTGTGCTTTCGGTGCTCTGCTCGTGGAACGAGATCCAGAACCGCGTCGGCTTCTTCCACCTCAACCTGATGTGGATTCTCGGTGGCGTGGTCGGTGTGTTCCTCGCGGTCGACCTGTTCCTGTTTTTCTTCTTCTGGGAAATGATGCTGGTGCCGATGTATTTCCTCATCGCGCTCTGGGGTCATAGCGGCAGCGACGGCCGCACTCGTATCACCGCCGCCACCAAGTTCTTCATCTTCACCCAGGCCAGCGGCCTGATCATGCTGCTGGCGATCCTGGCTCTGGTATTCGTGCACTTCAACCAGACTGGCGTGCTGACCTTCAACTACGCCGACCTGCTGAAGACCGAGCTGGCGCCGGGCACCGAATACCTGCTGATGCTCGGTTTCTTCATCGCCTTCGCGGTGAAGTTCCCGGTGGTGCCGGTGCACTCCTGGCTGCCGGACGCCCACGCCCAGGCGCCGACCGCAGGTTCCGTGGATCTGGCCGGCATCCTGCTCAAGACCGCCGCCTACGGCCTGCTGCGCTTCGCCCTGCCGCTGTTCCCCAACGCTTCGGCGGAGTTCGCGCCCATCGCCCAGTGGCTCGGCGTGTTCGCCATCATCTACGGCGCCTTGTTGTCCTTCGCGCAGACCGATATCAAGCGCCTGGTGGCCTACTCCAGCGTCTCGCACATGGGCTTCGTACTGATCGCCATCTATTCGGGCAGCCAGATCGCCCTGCAGGGCGCGGTGGTGCAGATGGTCGCCCACGGCCTATCCGCCGCGGCGTTGTTCATCCTCTGCGGTCAGCTGTACGAGCGCGTGCATACCCGTGACCTGCGCCAGATGGGTGGGATCTGGGCGCGCATGCCCTGGCTGCCGGCCATCAGCCTGTTCTTCGCCGCCGCTGCGCTGGGCCTGCCAGGTACCGGCAACTTCGTCGGCGAGTTCCTCATTCTGCTCGGCAGCTTCCCCAGTGCGCCCTGGGTCGTGGTGCTGGCCGCCACCGGCCTGGTGCTCGGTTCGGTGTACGCCCTGGCGATGATCCACCGCGCCTACTTCGGCCCGGTGCAGCAGGACGCGCCGCTGCCCGGCCTCAAGCCGCGCGAGCTGAGCATGGTGCTCGGACTCGGTGTGCTGCTGATCCTGCTCGGCGTTTACCCGCAGCCGGTGCTCGATACCTCCGCTGCCAGCATGCATGGCGTGCAGCAGTGGATGGAAGGCGCCCTCAATCAACTCGCTTCGGGCCGATAGTCATATGGAACATCACGCTGTCGAATTCACCCTGCAACACCTGATCGCCCTGCTGCCGCTGCTGGTGACCAGCCTCACCGCCGTGGTGGTGATGCTGGCCATAGCCACCAAGCGCAACCACGCCCTGACCTTCATGCTCTCGGTGGTGGGCCTGAACCTGGCGCTGCTGTCACTGATTCCGGCTCTGGAGGTGGCGCCGCTGGAAGTCACCCCGCTGCTGCTGATCGATAACTTCGCCTGTTACTACATGGCCCTGGTGCTGGCCGCCAGCCTGGCCTGCGTCACGCTAATCCATGCCTACCTGGGCGGCGAGTCCGGCAAGGGTTACCCAGGCAACCGCGAAGAGCTGTACCTGCTGGTGCTGCTCTCCGCCGCTGGCGGCCTGGTTCTGGTCAGCGCCCAGCATCTGGCGGGCCTGTTCATCGGCCTGGAGCTGCTGTCGGTGCCCACCTACGGCATGATCGCCTACGCCTTCTTCAACAAGCGCTCACTGGAAGCCGGCATCAAGTACATGGTGCTGTCGGCCGCGGGCTCGGCCTTTCTGCTGTTCGGCATGGCGCTGCTCTATGCCGAGGCCGGCGACATGGCTTTCAGCGCCATCGGCGCCAGCCTGGCGCAAGGCAGCAGCCTGCTGGTGGAACTGGGTATCGGCATGATGCTGATCGGCCTGGCCTTCAAGCTGTCGCTGGTGCCTTTCCATCTGTGGACGCCGGACGTCTACGAAGGCGCGCCGGCACCGGTGGCCGCCTTCCTCGCCACCGCCAGCAAGGTGGCGGTGTTCGCCGTGTTGCTGCGTCTGTACCAGATTTCCCCGGCCATGAGCGGCGGCTGGCTGAACGAGCTGCTGACGCTGATCGCGATTGCCTCGATCCTGTTCGGCAACCTGCTGGCCCTGCTGCAGAACAACCTCAAGCGCCTGCTCGGCTACTCCTCCATCGCCCATTTCGGCTACCTGCTGGTGGCGCTGATCGCCAGCAAGGGCCTAGCCGTGGAAGCCGTGGGCGTGTACCTGGCCACCTACGTGCTGACCAGCCTCGGCGCCTTTGGCGTGATCACCATGATGTCCACGCCCTACAGCGGCCGTGATGCCGATGCGCTGTACGAATACCGTGGTCTGTTCTGGCGCCGTCCCTACCTGACGGCCGTACTCACGGTGATGATGCTGTCGCTGGCCGGTATCCCGCTGACCGCAGGCTTCATCGGCAAGTTCTACGTGATCGCCGCCGGCGTCGAGGCACAACTGTGGTGGCTGCTCGGCGCCATGGTGCTGGGCAGCGCCATCGGCGTGTTCTATTACCTGCGGGTGATGGTCACGCTGTTCATGCGCGAACCCAACATGCATCGCCACGATGCCCCCTTTGACTGGGGCCAGCGTGCCGGCGGCATCATGCTGCTGGTGGTCGCCCTGCTCGCGTTCATCATCGGCGTATACCCCCAACCGCTGCTGGAGCTGGTGCAGCACGCCGGACTGGTTGCCTTGGCGCAGTAAACGAAAAGCCCTGCCAGTGCAGGGCTTGTTCTTTTAAGGGTCGCGGCTAAAGCCCCTCCCACAGAGCTCCTGAGGACTTGTGGGAGGGGCTTTAGCCGCGACAGCCTGTTGCGCTACCGCCGAGCCACCAGAAACAGACGCGGAAACGGCAGCAGCACACGGCCATCGGCCTGCGCCGGGTAGGCTTCAGCAATCGCCGCCTGATAGCGCTCGAGGAAAGCCGCCTGCTGCTCGGCATCCAGCGGTTGCAGGAACGGCAGCAGTGCCGTGGACTTGAACCACTCCACCACCGCCGCGGCATTCTCCAGTACGTGGAAATAGGTCGTGCGCCAGATATCCAGCTCGCTGGCGTGAGCACCGAGAATGTCGTAATAGGTCTGCGCGCTGTGCCGTGCAGCATGGCGCACCTCGCCGATCTGCGCTGACCATGGCCCGTCAGCCGCCACCTCGCGGGCCAGACGATGCGCCGGCTCCTGCAGGTTGTCCGGCGTCTGGACCGCCAGCCAGCCACCGGGCGCCAATTGCGCGAGCAGTCGTGGATAAAGCTGAGCGTGATCGGGCAACCACTGCAACGAGGCGTTGGCCAGAATCAGTTGCGGTGCGCTTTCGGCCTGCCAGTGCTGGATATCCGCCAACTGGAAGGCCACTTGCGGCAGACGTTCACGCGCCGCACGCAACATGTCTTCACTGCTGTCGATACCGATGACCCGCGCCTTGGGCGCATGCGCCTGCAACACGGCAGTGGAGTTACCGGGGCCACAGCCCAGATCGACAGTCAGTTCGATGCCGTCGTGTGGCACCGCCGCCAGCAGATCATGTACCGGGCGGGTGCGCTGACGTTCGAACAGGGAGTATTGCTGGGCGGACCAACTCATCGACACCTCCACATTGCAATCGCCTGGTGGAGAATAACAGGCGACAAAAAGCTAAGGGTATCAGCGATTTTCCGCTGCACAGGAACACACGCATGGCGGTTTTCCGCCACCAAGCGTGTGCCAATTCACACTGATTATGTCGACTCTGATAGCTTGGCGAGAATTCGCCACATTGGCACAAGCCTTGCGATATGAAAGCATGCTCTAAACTGTCTAGGCTGCTGCCCATGGCCCCCAGCAGAACAGTGGAGCAACCAACACGTTGACACCCCTGGGTGTCGCAACCGACAAGAACAAAAGGAAGCAGTATGTTCAATCCAGCCCGCGCCCTGGCCGCTTGCGCCCTGGCGATAGCCTCTTTCAGCGCAAACATTGCACTGGCCGATGAACCTATCCTTATCAAGTTTTCCCACGTTGTCGCCGATACCACCCCGAAGGGACAGGGCGCACTGCTATTCAAGCAACTTGTCGAGGAACGCCTGGCTGGCAAGGTCAGGGTCGAGGTTTACCCTAACTCCAGCCTCTATGGTGACGCCAACGAACTGGAAGCGCTGCGCAACAATGACGTGCAGCTTCTGGCACCGTCCCTGGCCAAGTTCGACCAGTACACCAAACAGTTGCAGGTATTCGACCTGCCGTTCCTGTTCGACGATCTCGATGCCGTCAACCGCTTCCAGAAGCGCGCCAAGGGCCGCCAATTGCTGCGCTCGATGGAAGACCACAACATCGTCGGTCTGGCCTACTGGCACAACGGCATGAAGCAGCTTTCTGCCACCCGTGCGTTGCACAGCCCGGGCGATGCCAATGGCCTGAGCTTCCGCATCCAGCCGTCAGCGGTACTGGAAGCGCAGTTCAAGCAAGTTGGCGCAAATAGTCAGAAACTGCCTTTCTCGGAAGTTTTCAAGGCGCTACAGAGTGGCCAGGTACAGGGAGCGGAAAACCCCTGGTCGAACATCTATAGCCAGAAGCTGCACGAAGTACAGCCCTTCATCAGCGAAACCAACCATGGCGTGCTGGACTACATGCTGGTGAGCAACTCACGCTTCTGGTACGGCATCCCGCACCAGACCCGTGTGGAGCTGGAAGCTATCATGGATGAAGTCACCTATGTGGTGAACAAACAGGCAGAAGCAGCCAACCAGACCGACCGCCAGCGCATCATCGACTCCGGTAAAGCCCAGCTCATCACCCTGACCGCCGAGCAGCGTCAGGTCTGGCGCAATGCCATGCGTCCGGTATGGGCACAGTTCGAAGGGCAGATCGGTTCGGATGTGCTCAAGGCAGCCGAAGCAGTCAATCGCAAGCAACGCCAGTGAGCCGTGGCTGGCATGGCGGAATACCGCCATGCCAGCTACTGGGATCTGCCAGCCCTCAGGGCTCTTGCTGAGGCAATTGCTCCAGCTCCCAGCCACCGCCCAGCGCGGCGATCAACTGCACGCTGGCAGTCAGTCGGCTACCCAGTAACGTGAGATTGGTGCGTTCGTTGTTCAGCGCGGTGGCCTGTACGGTAACCACGCTGTTGTAGTCGACGGTACCGGCGCGGTACTGGTTCTCGATCAGACGCAGCGACTCGCGCGCGGCATCCAGTGCCTCCTGCTGCACCCCGCTCTCCTGCTCCAGCACGCGCAGCTGCACCAGGTAATCCTCTACTTCACGGAAGCTGTCCAGCACGGCCTGGCGGTATTGCGCCACGGTTTGGTCATAGGCGGCTTCGCTACGTTCCAGCTCCGCACGCCGCGCGCCACCGTCGAACAGCGTCAGTGCCAGTTGCGGGCCGAGCGACCAGAAGCGGTTGGGCACCTCGATCCAGTCAGCAAAACTGCTGCCGCGATAGCCGCCGGTGGCAGAGATGCTCAAGTCCGGGAACCAGGCCGCTTCCGCTACGCCGATCTGCGCATTGGCTGCCATCACCCGGCGTTCAGCTGCAGCAACATCAGGGCGACGTTCGAGCAGCTGCGACGGCAGCGCCACGGGTACCTCGGGAAGCGCTGGCAGGCTCTCGCGCGGCGCGATGGACAGCTCGGCCGGGCTGACGCCAACCAGCACGGCAATGGCATGTTCGAGCTGCGCGCGCTGCCACTCGAGATCGATGGCCTGCGCCTGCGTGCTCTTGAGCTGAGTGGTGGCCTGGGTCACGTCGGATTTGGGCACGATGCCGGCTTTGTACTGGTTTTCGGTCAGGCGCAAAGAGCGCGCGTAAGCGGCGACCGTGGCATCGAGCAGGCGCTTCTGCTCGTCAAGGACGCGCAGTTGCAGATAGCTCTGCACCAGCTCGCTCTGCAGGCTCAGGCGCACCGCAGCCAGGTCGGCGGCGCTGGCCTCGAAATCGGCACGACTGGCTTCCAGGCCACGGCGCAACTTGCCCCAGATATCCAGCTCCCAGGCAGCATTGAGGCTGAGGTCATAGCTCTTGGAAATGCTCGACGCACCGGAGCCACTGACGGTGACGCCATCGGCGGTACGGATGGTGCTGTCACCACCACCCTGCCCGGCCCGAGTCACCCCGGCGCTGCTGGACAGCGTCGGATAGAAGCTGGCCCGTGCACCGCGCACCAGCGCGCGCGACTGGCGGTACTGGGCCTCGGCTGCGGCCAGGTTCTGGTTGGAAACATGCAGACGCCCGACCAGCGCATCGAGCTCGGCATCGCCGTACAGCATCCACCAGTTGCTGCGCTCCAGTGCATCGGCAGGTGCGGCCGACCTCCAGCCTTCGACCTGCTTGAACTGCGCAGGCGCCGCCAGTTCCGGGCGCTGATAGTCAGGCCCCAAAGCGCAGCCGCCGAGCATGCCGGTCAGCAGCAAGGAGACGAGGGTTCGGGCGAAGGGAACTCGGTTCATAGCGGATTTTCCAATGCAGCATCGGTACGCACGCCGCGCCAGCGGTTGACGCGATGGCGCAGGCGGTCGAAGTAGAGGTAGACCACCGGAGTGGTGTAGAGGGTCAGCATCTGGCTCAGCACCAGGCCACCAACGATGGTGATACCCAGCGGCTGGCGCATCTCCGAACCTTCGGCACTGCCCAGCACCAGCGGCAAGGCACCAAGGATCGCGGCCAGGGTGGTCATCATGATCGGGCGGAAACGCAGCAGGCACGCCTGACGTATGGATTCCTGCGGGCTGAGACGCTCACCGCGCTCCAGCTGCAGGGCCAGATCGACCATCAGGATGGCGTTCTTCTTGACGATACCGATCAGCAGGAACAGCCCCAGCAAGGAGATCAGGCTGAACTCCATGCCCACCAGTTGCAGCGCGAGCAAGGCGCCGACCCCGGCAGACGGTAAGGTCGAGAGAATGGTCAGCGGGTGTACGTAGCTCTCGTAGAGCACACCCAGCACGATATACACCACCACCAGCGCCAGCAGGATCATCAGCGGCTGATTGCCCTGGGTCTGCTGGAAGGCCGCGCCGGTACCGCCCAGCATGCCCTGCACCTCGGTGGGCAGGCCGACGCGCGCCACGGCGCTGTCGATGGCGCGGCTGGCCTGATCCAGGCTGACGCCTTCGGCCAAGGAGAAGCCGATGTTCTCGGCGGCGAACTGGCCCTGGTGGTTGACCCGATCCTGTTCCAGGCTGCGCTCCCAATGGGCGAAGGTAGACAGCGGCACACGTGCGCCATCGGCGGTGATCAGTTGGATCTGGTCCAGTGCTTCGGGATGCTGGGCGTAGCGCGGGTTGATCTCCATCACCACGCTGTACTGATTCAGCGCTTCGTAGATGGTGGAAACCTGACGCTGGCTGAAGGCGTTGTTGAGTACTGCGGTGATCATGCTCATCTCCACGCCCAGGCGCTGCGCCGCTTCGCGATCCACCACCAAGCGAATCTGCTGGGCGCCGCTGTTCTCGCGGGCGTCGATATCGGTCAGCTCGGGCAGTGCGCGCAGCGCTTCGCGCACTTTGGGCAGCCACTCACGCAGGGCCTCAAGGTCACCGGAGAGCAGCATGTACTCGTTCTCCGAACTGCGCCCCTCGCGCCCGCCGATCTGCAGGTCCTGATCCGGCATGAGGAACATGCGCCCACCGGGCACCTTCGGCACGGTGGCGCGCAAACGGTTGATCACCTGTTGCGATGACACACCACGTTCGCTGATGGGTTTCAGGCGCACGATCATGAAGGCGTTGTTGATTCCGCCGGCACCGCCGATGAAGCCTGCCACGCTGTCCACCGCCGGGTCGGCCAGCACAGCCTTGCGGAAAATCTCCATCTTCGGCTGCATGACCTGGAACGACAGCCCGTTGTCGCCGCGAATGAAACCGATCAGTTGGCCAGTATCCTGCTGCGGCATGAAGGTCTTGGGAATGCTGACGAACAGGTAGACGTTCAGCGCGATGGTCGCCAGCAGACTGATCACCATCAGCAACGAATGGCGCAACGCCCAGTCCAGCGAACGCCCGTAGACGGCCAGCACTCGCGTCTGCAGGCGGTCACCCCACTGCTGCAGACGACTGCGCGACTGCTCGTCCTCGGCCTTGAGCCAGCGCGCGCAGAGCATTGGCGTCAGAGTCAGCGACACCAGCAGGGAAATCACCACCGCCACGGCCAGGGTAATGGAGAACTCGCGGAACAGCCGCTCGACGATACCGCCCATGAACAGGATGGAGATGAACACCGCTACCAGCGACAGGTTCATCGACAGCAGGGTGAACCCGACTTCGCGCGTGCCCTTGAACGCCGCCGCCATCGGCTTCTCGCCGTTATGGATGTGCCGGGCGATGTTCTCCAGCACGACGATGGCATCGTCCACCACCAACCCGGTGGCGATGATCAGCGCCATCAGCGACAGGTTGTTCAGCGAGAAACCCAGCAGGTACATGGCGGCGAAACTGCCGATCAGCGACACCGGCACGGCCAGCGCCGGAATCAGCGCCGCACGCCAGCGTCCAAGAAACGCCAGCACCACCAGAATCACCAGGCCCACGGCAATCATCAGAGTCTGCTCGGCCTCGTGCAGAGTGGCGCGAATCACCGGCGAGCGATCCATCGCTACCTCCAGCTCGACGCTGGCAGGAATCACCTCACGCAGCGCCGGCAGCTCGGCGCGGATATCGCTGATGGTCTGCAGGATATTCGCCCCGCTCTGCCGGTTGATCACCAGCAGCACCGCTTCCTTGTCGTTGTAGAAGCCGCTGTTGTAGCGATCCTCGACGCCATCGGTGACCGTGGCCACATCGCCCAGGCGCACGGCAGCGCCATCCTGGTAGCGGATGATCATCGGCAGATAGTCGGCGGCCTTGGCCAACTGGTCGCTGGCCTGCACTTGCCAGCGGCGCTGCTCGTCCTCGACCGCGCCCTTGGGGCGCAGAGCGTTGCTGGCGGCGATGGTCTGACGCACTTCGTCCAGCGCAATGCCGTAATGATCGAGCAGGCGCGGCTCCAGGGAAACCCGCACCGCCGGCAGCGAGCTGCCACCGACCTGCACCTCGCCCACTCCACCGACCTGGGACAGCTTCTGCGCCAGGATGGTCGAGGCCACGTCGTACAGCTGGCCCTTGTTCAGCGTGGCACTGGTCAGCGACAGCACCATGATCGGTGCCTGCGACGGGTTGATCTTGCGGTAGCTGGGCATGGTGCGCATGCCGCTGGGCAGCAGTTCACGCGCCGCGTTGATCGCCGCCTGCACCTCACGCGCGGCGGTGTTGATGTCCTTGTCCAGATCGAACTGGATCATGATCCGCGTGCTGCCCTGGCTGCTGCGGCTGTTCATCTGGCTGACCCCGGCGATTGAGCCGAGCGAACGCTCCAGCGGCGTGGCCACCGTCGAGGCCATGATCTGCGGGCTGGCACCCGGCAGGCTGGCCTGCACGGTGATGGTGGGGAAGTCCATCTGCGGCAGTGGCGCCACCGGCAGCAGGCCGAAGCTGATGCCACCGAGCAGCATGATCGCCAGGCTCAGCAGCAACGTCGCTACCGGGCGGCGGATGAAGGGGGCGGACAGGTTCATACGCGATTGGCCCCGCCAAGGCTTGGCCAATCCTGTAGGAGCGGCTGGGCGGCATTCCGCTTCAGCCGCGAATCCCCTGCACCTTCCTGTTCGCGGCTGAAGCCGCTCCTACGGGCCGGGGTCATACCGCCACCCCTGCCGCACTACGCCCCGTCGCCCGACGCGACAGGCGATCGAAGTACAGGTAGATCACCGGCGTGGTGAACAGCGTCAGCACCTGGCTGACCAGCAGCCCGCCGACCATCACCAACCCCAGCGGCTGGCGCAACTCAGCGCCGGAGCCCGAGGCCAGCATCAGCGGGATGGCGCCGAACAGCGCCGCCAAGGTGGTCATCAGAATCGGCCGAAAACGCAGCAGCGCCGCCTGGTAAATCGCCGCATCAGGCGTCATGCCCTGATTGCGCTCAGCCTCGAGGGCGAAGTCGATCATCATGATCGCGTTCTTCTTGACGATACCGATCAACAGGATGATGCCGATGATGGCGATCAGCCCCAGGTCGTTACCGGTCAGCAGCAGCGCCAGCAGCGCGCCGACGCCTGCCGACGGTAGCGTGGAAAGAATGGTGATCGGGTGGATATAGCTCTCGTAAAGTACACCCAGCACGATGTACATGGTGACGATGGCCGCCAGGATCAGCAGCAAGGTCGACGACAGCGAGGCGCGGAAGGCCTCGGCAGCGCCCTGGAATTGGGTATTGATGCCGCCGGGCAGGCCGATTTCCTGCTCGACCCGTTCGATCACCGCCACCGCCTCGCCCAGCGACACGCCCGAGGCCAGGTTGAACGACAGGGTTACCGCCGGGAACTGACCGATATGGTTGATCAGCAGGCTGGCCGGCCGCTCCTCGACATGCGCCAGGGACGACAGCGGCACCTGCTGGCCGTCGCCGGTGGCCACATGGATCTGGCGCAGCGCGGCCAGGCCGATACGCCCGCCATCGCGGCTTTCCAGCACCACCCGGTACTGGCTGGCCTGGGTGTAGATGGTGCTGATCTGGCGCTGACCGAAAGCATCGTACAAGGCATCGTCGATAGTGCCGACGTTGATGCCAAGGCGCGCCGCGGCGTCACGGTCGATATCCAGGTAGACCTGCAAGCCACGGTTCTGCAGGTCGCTGGCCACGTCGGTCAGTTCCGGCTGCTCGCGCAGTGCCTCGACCAGACGCGGCGTCCAGGTTTCCAGCAACTGGCTGTCAGGCGACTCCAGGGTGAACTGGAACTGGGTGCGGCTGATGCGGTCTTCGATGGTCAGGTCCTGCACCGGCTGCATGAACAGTTCGATACCCGGAATCTTCGCCAACTCCGGGCGCAGGCGCTCGATCACCTGGCTGGCGGTGACATCGCGCTCGGCATGAGTTTTCAGGTTGATCAGCAAACGGCCGCTGTTGAGCGTGGGGTTGTCGCCGTCCACGCCAATCGACGAGGACAGGCTGGCCACCGCCGGATCCCGCAGGATCACATCCGCCAGGCGCTGCTGACGTTCGCTCATGGCGGCGAAGGAAATCGACTGTGGCGCCTCGGAAATGCCCTGAATCACGCCAGTGTCCTGCACCGGGAAGAAGCCCTTGGGCACCACCATATACAGCAGCACGGTAAGCCCCAGGGTCGCCACGGCCACCAGCAGGGTCAGCGGCTGATGCTTGAGCACCCACTGCAGCCAGACGCCATAGCGTTCGATCATCGCATCGATGGCGCCACCGGCAGCGCGATAGAAGCGCCCTTCCTGTTCGGGTTTCTCGGCCTTGAGCAGGCGCGCGCACATCATCGGCGTCAGGGTCAGCGACACCACCAGGGAAATCAGAATAGCCACCGCCAGGGTGATGGCGAACTCGCGGAACAGCCGGCCGACCACATCGGCCATGAACAGCAGCGGGATCAGTACGGCGATCAGCGACAGGGTCAACGACACCAGAGTGAAACCGATCTGCCGGGCGCCCTTGAGCGCGGCGTTGAGCGGCGTCTCGCCCTCCTCCAGATGGCGGGCGATGTTCTCCAGCATGACGATGGCGTCGTCGACCACGAAACCGGTGGCGATGGTCAGCGCCATCAGCGTCAAGTTGTTGATGGTGAAGCCGGCCAGGTACATCACGCCGAATGTGCCGATCAGCGACAGCGGCACAACGATGGACGGGATGATGGTCGCCGACAGCTTGCGCAGAAACAGGAAGGTCACCATCACCACCAGGGCGATGGCCAGCAGCAGTTCGTGCTGCACATCGCGCACGGCGGCGCGGATGGTCTGCGTGCGGTCGGTGAGCACCTTGACCTCGACGCTGGCCGGCAGGCCTTCGGTCAGGTGCGGCAGCAGGGTCTGGATGCGGTCGACCACGTCGATCACGTTAGCGCCAGGCTGACGTTGCACGTTGACCAATACCGCCTGATTACGGTTGGCCCAGGCCGCCAGGCGCTCGTTCTCGGCGCCATCTATGATCTCGGCGACGGCCTTCAGGCGCAGCGCCGCGCCGTTCTCATAGTTGAGGATCAGCTCGCGGTATTCGTCGACGGATTTCAGCTGGTCATTGGCATCGAGCTGGGAAACCCGTGTGGGCCCATCGAAGTTGCCCTTGGGCTGATTGACGTTGCTGGCGGTGATCAGGTTGCGCACATCGGCCAGGCTCAGGCCATAGGACGCCAGCGCCTCCGGGTTGACGCGAATCCGCACGGCCGGACGTTGCCCGCCGGCCAGGGTCACCAGGCCGACACCACTGGTTTGCGCCAATTTCTGCGCCAGGCGGGTATCGACCAGGTCGTTGACCTGCGGCAGCGGCAGCGTCTTCGAGCTCACCGCCAGGGTCAGCACCGGCGTATCGGCCGGGTTGACCTTGTTGTATACCGGCGGCGCCGGCAGGTCGCCCGGCAGCAGGTTGCTCGCTGCGTTGATCGCCGCCTGCACTTCCTGCTCGGCCACTGCCAGGGACACATCCAGATTGAAGCGCAGGGTGATCACCGAGGCGCCGCCGGAACTGGTCGAGGACATCTGCTTGAGCCCGGCCATCTGCCCGAACTGGCGCTCCAGCGGCGCCGTCACCGCGCTGGTCATCACATCCGGGCTGGCACCTGGATACAGCGTCAGCACGCGGATGGTCGGGTAATCCACCTCCGGCAGCGCCGACACCGGCAGCAGGCGGTAGGCGATCAGACCGCTGAGGAAGATCGCCACCATCAACAGCGTGGTGGCGACCGGCCGCAGGATGAACGGGCGGGAGACGTTCATGCGTCGTTCCGTGCTGCGGCCCGGCCTGACTCGCCCCGCTCTCTGAGATTCGGTGCTTGCTCGGCCTGCGGGTCGACTACCTCTACCTCGCTGCCGTCACGCAGGCGGTCGGTGCCTTCCAGCACCAGTCGCTCGCCCTGCTGCACACCTTCGTTGACCATGCTGCGCTCTGCATCACTGGCGGCGATAGTGACCGGGCGGATGCTCACCTTGCTCTCGCCGTCGACCACATAGACGAAGGTGCCCTGGGTGCCAAACTGCACCGCAGCGGACGGAATGATGGTGGCGGTCTCACGGGTTTCCACGCGCAGGCGCACGTTGACGAACTGGTTGGGGAAGAGCATCTGCTCGGCGTTGTCGAAGCGCGCCTTGAGCTTGACCGTACCGGTGGTGGTGTCGATCTGGTTGTCCAGGCTTTCCAGCACACCCTCGGCCAGCTTCAGACGCTCGCCACGGTCCCAGGCCTCGACGGCCAGGGTGATGCCGTCGCGGCGGCGCTGCAGCACCGCTGGCAGTTCGCCTTCGGGGATGGTGAAGATCACCGCAATCGGATCATCCTGGGTAATCACCACCAGCGGTGTGGTATCGCCGCCGCTGACCAGGTTGCCGACATCCAGCTGACGCAGGCCGAGGCGACCGTCGATGGGCGCGCGAATCTGGGTGAAATCGAGGTTGAGCTTGGCCGTGGCGACATTGGCCTGGTTGCTCTGCAGGCTGCCACGGTACTGATTGACCAGCGCCTGCTGGGTATCGAGGGTCTGCTTGGCGATGCTGTCTTCGTCGTACAGCCCCTTGTAACGCTGCAGATCCAGCTCAGCATTCTTCAGTTGCGCCTGGTTTTCCTGCAGCGCCCCCTGCGCCTGCTGCAAGGCCACCTGATAAGGACGTGGGTCAATCACCGCCAGCAGGTCACCGGCCTTGACCTGCTGGCCCTCCTCGAACAGCACCTTGACCAGTTCACCGTCGACTCGAGAGCGCACGTTGACCGTGTTATAGGAAGTTACCGTGCCAAGCGCCTTGAGCTCGATGGCGAACTCGCCCTGCTCGACCTCGGCTACACGTACCGGTACCGGCCCCATGTCACCGAAGCGGCCACGGCCCATCTGCTGGCTTTCTGGCTTGCTCGGCCAGAACCACCACAGCAGCAGAAGCAGCACGGCGAGCAACGTCAGGCCAATCAGCCATTGACGGGAGGTATTCGAGGAAGACGGGGAAGCATTCGACATGGCAGGCGCAATATCACTTTTTGTGGGAGTCGGCACGATAAGCACTGGCCCGCGTCAAGCAAAGCCCATTTACCCGCTTTTTACGCTCCCCTTACGTTACTAACTGTTTGAGGCACAAATAAAAACGGCCTGCGAGGCAGGCCGTTTCATCGAACCAGCGGCGAGTTACTTCAGCACCGCCAGGGCAGCGGCGTAGTCCGGCTCATCGGCGATTTCGCCAACCAGCTCGCTGTGCAGCACCTTGTCGTTTTCATCCAGCACTACCACTGCACGAGCAGCCAGGCCGGTCAGCGGGCCGCTGGCAATGGCCACACCGTAGTTCTTGAGGAAGTCGGCACCACGCAGGCTGGACAGATTGACCACACTCTCCAGACCTTCTGCACCGCAGAAGCGCGCCTGGGCGAATGGCAGGTCAGCGGAGATGCACAGCACCACGGTGTTGTTCAGTTGGCCGGCTTCGGCGTTGAACTTGCGCACGGAGGTGGCGCAGGTCGGGGTGTCGACGCTGGGGAAGATGTTCAGCACCTTGCGCTTGCCAGCCAGGCTGGCCAGGGTGACGTCGCTCAGGTCGCCAGCGACCAGGCTGAACGCTGGCGCCTGTTGGCCGGCCTGCGGAAGTTGACCGTCGACCTGCACCGGGTTGCCTTTGAGAGTGACTTGCGCCATGGGAGTTTCCTTATCGTTCAGGGAGTTGAAGGGCAAATGTGTGACATGGGATTCGCCGAGACGAAGGGCCCATCGAATGGCAGGTCACGGCCCGACCATGCGTCCAGACTAGCGCAGAAGCGCTGCCGATACACCCGCGGCCAAGTAGGGTTTTAGCAAAAGACCGCGTGACTATCAGAAGTCCCGGCGATAGAACAAATCCAGCGAACTGGCCAGACCGCTGGCGGCCTCGAGATACAGGCGCCGGCTCAACTCGTAACGCAGGGCGATGGTGTTGGCTGGCTCGAACACGCCCACGCCGTAACGCAGGCTGAGGCGCTCAGTGATATTGCCGCTGGCCACCACGCTGGTGGTCACGCCACTGCCCTCGGTGTCGAGCTGAAAATCCTGAATACCCAGACTGGTGGCCAGGCTGGTGGTGAGCGAACTGCTGCCAGCCAAACCGAGCGCCAGCGCGGCCTGACCGAGCATATTGTTGTCACCAGCGCTCTGCCCCAAAGGCCGGCCCAGCACCAGATAGGACAGCGCCTGTTCCTGGCTCATGGCCGGCTCGGCAAAGACCGTGGTGGTAGGCTGCTCCGCGTTGCCGGACAAGCGAATCCCGGCCACTACGCTGTCAACCCGGCGAATTGCTTCGACATCGAGGAACGGCTGGTCGATCGGCCCGGTGAACAACAGACGTGCGCGGCGAATGGTCAGCCGCTGGCCGTAGGCGCGATAGCGACCATTGGCCAGATCCAGCTCACCACGGGTATCGAGGTTATCGCCGATATGCACACGCCCGCGCAGGTCAGCAGTCAGGCCGAAGCCGCTGAAGGCCAATTTGTCCTGGCCCACCTCGACATCGACATCCATGGCGATGCCCAGCCCCTGCTCGGCCTCAGGCGCTTCACGACCGACCACCCGCGCATCACTGGAAACCTTCACCGTCGATGGCGGCAGTTCACGCACGCTGATCAGGCCACGCGGCACGCCAACCTTGCCACTGACCGCCAGACGCTGGGCACGCAGCTGCAATTGCAGGTCGGGCTCGACCTCCAGTTCTGCGTAAGGCTCGACGGTCACCGGCAGGCGCTGGCCCTGCAAAGCCAGATCAGCCGTCAGGCCCTCGGCCCAGCTCAGTTCGCCACGCAGATTACCCCGTCCGTGCTCACCGCTGCGCCAGTCGCCGGAAAGCTGCACCCGCTCACCGGCGATCAGCGCCTGCAACTGCAAGCCTTCCAGGCTCACCGGCAGTTCGCTGCCAGACAACTCGCCACCGTCCAGGCGCAGTTGGCCGTTGATCTGTGGCGCTAGCAAGTGGCCGGAGATGTTGCCACTGCCCTGCAGCTTGCCTTCGAGCGTGTCCGCCATCGCCACGAAGGGGCGCAGCACCGCCAGGTCGAAACCCGTCAGGCGAAACTCGCCGCTGACAGGTTTGTTCGCCGGGCGTGGGTCGATCTGCGCCTGCAACACCAGCTCACCCAGACGAGCGCTGACGAAACGCAGTTCACTATCCACCCGCTGCGGGCGTAGCGTACTGTTCAGACGCAGGCTGTCGTAAGGAAAGTCCAGCCACTGCTCCTCATCCGGCTGACGAATACGCAGATTGCCAGCGCCGGCATCGAGCCTGACCTGACCAGTGGGGCCGCTGTCGGGGATATCGACCTTGAGCTGACCATCCAGACGCCCCTGCCAGGCGAAATCCTCGGGCAGCCAGGGTTGCAGGCTGGCCAGGGGGAAGTTCTCCAGGCGCCAGTCCAGGCTGGGCTGCGGCATAAGACGCTGCTGCCCGCCGCAAAGACTGGCATCGCCGGATTGCCAGCAATGCGCACCCAGATTCAAGCGGCCACTGGCCAGGCGCTCCAGGCTTGCGGCTTGTTGCAGCTGCCAATCCTGTCCTCCACTCTGGATACGGCCACTGGCGATGCGCCCGCGCCAGTCGCCCTGCTCGCTGAGGTTACCGTCCAAAGCCAGCGCCAGTTGCAGCAGCGGCCCTTGCAAATCGATGTCCAGCGCCTGGCGACGCTGATCGCCACGGCCATCGGCCTGCAGGCGCCCCAAGTAGGTATCGCCGATGCGAATACCGCGCAAATTCAAACCGATGCGCGCCTGCTGCCGAGCATCCAGCGTCGCATCCAACTGCAGGCGCCGCAGGCTGGGGTCGCCAAAGGCCAGACGCTCACCGCTCAATGCCAGTCGGCCCTGTGGCGCCTGCAAGGTGCCAGCCAGGGACAGCTGGCCTTGCATCTGGCCATGCAGACCGGGCCAGAGCTGCCCCAAACGAGGCAAGGCCAGCTCCAGCTGACCACGCAAACGCTGATCCAATGCACCCTGCCCCCTTACCCGGTTGTCGCCCAGGCGCACCAGCAGTTGCTGCAACTGCCACTGCTCGCCGGCACCAGCACCCTGCACCTGCAATTGCGCGGGCTGGCCCCGCAGACGGCCATCGAGGTCGATATCAGCCCTGACCTGCAGCGCACCGGCATTGAAGCTGCCCGAAGTATTCAGCGGTCCCGCCAGGTTGCCCGGCATTTCCGCCAACCAGTAACCGGGGTCGAGATCGCTGAGCTGCAGCATGGCCTGCCAGTCGATCCCTTCGGCAAAACCGACCTTGACCACCCCTTCGGCACGGCCCTGTCCAGCTATCAACTGCAACTGCGGCAGGCTCACCTGGCCGAGGTCGCCACTGACCGGACTGCTCAGGCTGAAGTCCCCTGCCGGCCCCTGCAATTGCGCCGCGAAGTGACCCAGGTAATTGCCTGCGCTGTAACTGACTTCGGCCTGCAACCTGCGCAGCGCCACGGGTAGCGGCTCGTCCAGCGGATACAGACGCTGCCAGGGGAAGTCCAGCCAGTCCAGTTGCGCATCGACGCTGAAGGCTTCGCTCCAGGCCAGCTTGCCCTCGAGTTGCAGATGCTGCGCTTCGGCCTGAATGCGCAGCAGCTCGATGTCCGCGCCGGTGGCATCGACACGGCCACGCAACTGCAGCGGCATCGGCGCCTGCTCGGCCGGCAGATTGGCCGTGCCTTCGATACGATAGCCGCTGGCCAGGTCGCCTTTGGCCTGCAGTTGCAGCGCCTGCAGGCGCAGGGTTGGCGGCAAGGCGCTGCTGGCCTGGAAGTCGCGGCTGGTCAGGCGCAGCTCGGCCGGCAAATGCTCGGCCAGCGCCTGCACCTTGCCTTGCAGCCGCGCATCGAGGTAACCGCTGCTGTCGGCGTCGAGTTCGAGGCTGCCCTGCAGTTCACCACCGACCTGCAACGCCACCTGCCAGGGTTTGCCATCGACCTCCGGCAATTGCAGGCGCCCGCTCAATGCCAGCGGCCAGTTGCCCTGTGGGGTCAGCCGGCCGCTGACATCCAGGCGCAAATCATCACGCTGCAGGGCCAGTCGCTGCAGGTCGACGCCCTGCTCGTTCCAGCTGGCAATCAGTTCGAGACCGCTCAGTTGCGCCTGGCCGTCCACGCGCAGTTCACCCAGTTGAATATCACCCAGCTGCAGACGCAGCGGCAGGTTGAGGCTTGGCAGGCTGAACGGCTCGCTGCTCGTGTCGCCGCCTGGCGGCACATTCAGCGCGGCCCGCTGCAGATGCAGGCGATCGATGCACAGCGTCAGGCGCAGCAGGCAGGATGGCGACCAGGCCATGTCCAGTTGCTGCAACTCCACTCGCAGCTCGTCCTGCTGCCAGACCAGCGCATCGACCTGCCAAGCACCGCCCAGGCGCCCGTTGAAGTTATCGACCTGTAGTCCCGGCACCTGTGCCAGCAACCAGCGGCTGCCGTCCTGAGTGCCGAGCAGCGCCCACAGGGCCGCGACGAGCAGCAGCACCAGGCCGAGCAGAGCGGCAGCTATCCATTTCAGCAGGCGCCGGGTCATAGCTCAGGCCCCATGGAGAAATGCAGCCGTACACCGCCATCGTCGTCCAGTGCATGGGCGAGGTCCAGGCGCAGCGGGCCGACTGGCGAAACCCAGCGCACACCGAAGCCGACCCCGGTCTTCAGGGTGGGAAACTCCAGCGAATTGAACGAATTGCCCTGGTCAATGAAGGTCGCCAGACGCCATTTGTCGGTGAGGCTGTACTGGTACTCGGCGCTGGCAGCGAACAGATAGCGGCCGCCGATCTTGTCGCCTCGATTGTTCTCTGGCGACAGGCTCTGGTAGTCGTAGCCACGCACGCTTTGATCACCACCGGCGAAGAAGCGCAGCGACGGCGGCACAGCAGAAAAACCATTGGTTTCGGTGCCGCCAAACTGCACCCGCCCGAGCAGGCGGTGATTGTCGAATACAGTGGTCAAACCTTTGAGCATGACGTTGCCATGCAACACATTGGCATCGGACAGCACACCATCGACTGCGCCACGCAAGTCGAACTGCACGCGATAGCCCTGGTTTGGGTCGAGGCGGTTGTCGCTGCGCAACAGCGAATAGCTGACGCCGGGCATCAACAGCGTGCTCAGCCCGGAATCATCACCCAGGCGATATTCCTCACGCTGCCATTTCACCGACAGCACGCGCTGCCAGCCGCCGGAGCGACGACTGTGCCATTCCGGGCCAAGGGTGAGCAGGCGGCTGAGGCTGTCCTTGCTGGCCAGCTCTTCATATTGATAGCCGCCGGCCAGGCGCAGCTTGTCGGTCAGTGGCGGATCACCGGGAATGTCGTACCACAGGCCGACGTTCTGCCGAGGTGCGGACAATTCGGTTTCCACCCCGTAGCTGTGCCCCTGCGGATTGCGCCAGTGGCGCGTCCAGTTGGCGCGCAGGCGCGGCCCGACGTCGGTGGAAAAGCCCACTCCCAGGCCCATACTGCGCGGCTCCCGCACCTGCAGCGCCACCGCAACGGGAATGCGCAACTGGTCGGCCTGGGTGGGAATGGCATCAACCCGTACCGACTCGAAATAGCCACTCGACTGCAGCGCCTGGTAGAGCTCGGCGATCAATTCGGAATCGTAGGGCGTGTCCGGATCGAACGGCACCATGCGCAACAGCAGCTCTTCATCGAACGGGAAATCGCCACTGAAGGCAATATCGCCGAGGCTGTAGCGCGGCCCGCTGACGAACACCAACTCGATGTCGGCCACCCCGGCGGGCGGATCGACCTGCAAATTCTGACGAGTGAATCGACCGTCGAAAAAACCGTAGCGCGAGGCCTGATTCTGGATCAGCCGCTTGGCATCCTCATAGCGCCCATGGTTGAGCACCGAGCCTGGCTGCATACGGCCGGCACTGGGTACGCGAAAGGCAGACAGCTCGCTGGCAGGTCCTTCAATACGAATGTCGACGTTGCGCAGGCGAATGCGCTCGCCGGGCTCGACCTCGAGCACCAGGCGCGGTGTTTCGCCCTCTTCGATACGGCTACGAATGCGCGCCTGATAATAGCCCAGGGCCTGAGCCGCCTTGTCGGCCTCGCTCTCGGCGATACGACGCAAGCGCCGCAACGACTGCGCGTCGCGCCCATCGAGGCTGCCGACATAACCTTCGATATTGGCCTTGAGAGCCGAATTGCTCGGGGTGATTCGTACGTCGAGTTCGCTCGCTGCGAAGGCACTCGTACTGATCAGCAGCAGCGCCAGGCTACGCTGAAAATGTCCATATACGCTCATGGCGGAGGATGCTACCACGGAGCAGAGCCTATGCCAGAGCCGTCGCATTTGTGCCAGACAGCCGGAGTTCAGGCGCTGGCTCTGACCACCGGTTGCGGGTTGGGATGAAAGAACACGTGCTCGATCACAGGGCCAATGGCCAGCTCGCCGATTTCCTCGTAGCCCTGGCGCCGGTAGAAATCCAGATAGCGAGCATTGCCGGTATCCAGCACCACGCCTTGCGAGCCGCTGTCCTGTGCACACCAGTCGTGCAGCGCCTCGAGCAACTGCTCGCCGCGATGCTGCCCCTGAAACTCGGGGTGAATGCCCAGCAGCGGCAGCACATGGTAGGGGCCGGGCGGCAGGCTGGAGAGCACCGCATCGTGGTATTCGAGATAGCGCTTGGTGCAGTTGAAACCGGTGCTAAGCAACATGCGCAGTCGCCAACCCCAACTTTCGGTGATATCCAGGCGGCGCTGCGGTGGCGCGATCAGTGCCGCGCCGATCAGACGATCATCGATCAGCAGGCCGATGGCCGGCAGATCTTCTGCGAAGTGCTGCTGCACCAGTTCGCGAACCGTCGCGCGTACACGCTGGTCGAAACCCGGTCGCTCCGCTTCGAACAGGTAGGCGAAGGTCGGCTCGTGACGATAGGCATGGTAGAGCAGCGAGCGGACCTCGCGGGCGTAACCGCCATCGAGCATGCGCACTTCTGCTGGAGCGTTGTTGGGCATGGCGGACCTCTGTTGTTATTAGGTTGTGGGTCAGGCGCGTTACAGCCAACTTAGCACCGCTGCATGACACCTGCCAGGCGCTGGTCGCGAGCGCCGAGGATCGGCTAGCATCACCGTTTAATCCGAAAGTCGCGCAGCGACCTCCTCCTTATACCCTTCTCCTTCCGCGAGAAGGTGGCGCGAAGCGTCGGATGAAGGAGGCATGCGCGAAATCTTTCCTCATCCGGGTGCCTCTCGTGGCATACCCGTCAGCCCAGGATCCGCTGCCCATGAAAATCGTCTCCTTCAATATCAATGGCCTGCGTGCGCGCCCTCATCAGTTGCAAGCCCTGATCGAGAAACACCAGCCGGACGTGATCGGCCTGCAGGAAACCAAGGTAGCCGATGAACAGTTCCCCGAGGCCGAGATCCGCCAGCTCGGTTATCACGTGCATTACCACGGGCAGAAAGGCCACTACGGCGTCGCCCTGCTTTCACGCCAGGAGCCGCTGAGCTTGCACAAGGGTTTTCCCGGCGATGGAGAAGACTCCCAACGCCGCTTCATCTACGGCACCTTCGCCGATGCCAATGGCAACCCGGTCACCGTCATGAACGGCTATTTCCCGCAGGGCGAAAGCCGTGATCACCCGGTGAAGTTCCCGGCCAAGCAGCGCTTCTACGCCGACCTGCAGCAACTGCTGGTGGAGCACTTCGATCCACAGCAGGCGCTGGTGGTGATGGGCGATATCAACATCAGCCCGGAAGATTGCGACATCGGCATCGGCGAGCCCAATCGCCTGCGCTGGCTGAAAACCGGCAAGTGCAGCTTCCTGCCGGAAGAACGCGAGTGGCTGGCGACCCTCAAGAGCTGGGGCCTGGTGGACAGCTTCCGCCACCTCAACCCCGAGGTGAATGACCGCTTCAGCTGGTTCGACTACCGCAGCCGCGGTTTCGAGGACGACCCCAAGCGCGGCCTGCGCATCGACGTGATCCTCGCCAGCCAGCCGCTACAAGCACGCTTCAAGGATGCCGGCATCGACTACGACCTGCGCGGCATGGACAAGCCGTCCGATCATGCGCCGATCTGGCTGGAACTGGCTTGAGACTGGGGCGCGCGCTAAAAGCGCGCCCTGTAACATGACTGCAACTCGACTGACTTAATCTGCACGGCACTTTCTCCCACCCACTAGAAGGTGCCTGCCGCATGCCGCGCGCCCTGCCTGCCGTCGACCGCGACCTCTGGGGTCGTACTCTGTCCCTGCTGCTGATCGGTTTCATCTGCTACGCCCTGCCCCTTTCCGTCTTCGCCGCACTACCAGCCTCCGAGGGCAACCTACCGGTGCTGCGCATCCAGGGCTCCAACACCATTGGTGCCAAGCTCGGCCCGGAGCTGGTCAAGGGGCTGTTCGAGGCTCAAGGCCTGCGCGATATCCGCAGTGAAAATGGCGACGAGGAAAACGAGCAGCGCCTGATCGCGCGCCAGGCCGATGGCCGCCAGGTGATCGTCGAAGTGGCCGCTCACGGCTCGGGCACCGGCTTTACTTCGCTCAAGGATGGCAGCGCCGACCTGGCTGCCTCGTCGCGACCGATCAAGGATGGCGAAGCCGCGACCCTGGCGCCCCTTGGCGACCTGCGCAGCCCGCAGAGCGAACAGGTCATCGCCATCGACGGCCTGGCGATCATCGTCCACCCCTCCAACCCGATCGGGACGCTGAGTGTGGAGCAGATCGCGCAGCTGTTTTCCGGCGATATCGACGACTGGGCTGCGCTGGGCGGCAAACCCGGCAAGGTTCGCCCCTACGCACGTGATGACAATTCCGGCACCTACGACACCTTCAAGGAACTGGTGCTGGCTCCGGGCGGGCACACACTCGCCGCCAGCGCACAACGCTTCGAATCCAGCACCCAGCTCTCGGACTCGGTCAGCAGCGATCCCAATGGCATCGGCTTCATTGGCCTGCCCTACGTCCGTCAGGCCAAGGCTGTCGCCGTCGCGGCTGGCAATTCTCAGCCGATGCCGCCGAGCACCACGCTGATCGCCACCGAGGACTACCCTCTGGCCCGCCGCCTGTTTCTTTACAACGACCCGCAACAGGCCAATCCCTGGGTGCGCGCGCTGATCGACTTCGCCCACAGCCCACGTGGGCAGGCCATCGTCGAAAACAGCGGCTTCATCGCCCAGACCGTCCAGGCGGTCAAGGTCACCGCGGATGCGCAAATGCCAGCGGAGTACCAGCAACTGGCCCAACAGGCGCAGCGCCTGTCGGTGAATTTCCGCTTCCAGGAAGGCAGTGCAACCCTGGACAACAAGGCCCACCGCGACCTGCAGCGAGTGCTGGACTACCTCAAGCAGCACGACAAGCTGCAGGACAAGGTAGTGCTGGTGGGCTTCGGCGACCCGAAGAGCGACCCCGAGCGCGCCGAACTGCTGTCGAAACTGCGCGCCATGGCCGTGCGCCGCGAGCTGGCCAAACAGGGCGTACTGTTTCGTGAAATCACCGGCATGGGCAGCGAACTGCCGGTGGCAGCCAATGACCGGGACAACGGCCGCATTCGCAATCGCCGAGTGGAAATTTGGGTTTACTGAGGCCAGAAAATATTGGTTCTTTGCATTTCTGCCGGGAGAATACGCATGACACGGGACTGGCAATTAAGTGTTAGCTGTCGATGAGTTGGCACTATCCGTTAGCGCGTCGTCTGAACATTTGGGTTTCGCCCCTTACGGGCGAGTCACTTTCTCTTGCTTGCCCAAGAGAAAGTAACCAAAGAGAAGGGCACCCCACCATCCGAGCTAGGCGCCCCCGCCCTGCTGCGCCGGGGTTCCCTCGCTCCATCACCGTTCCAGGGGCACGACCGGATGCGGCCCACCGATGAAGGGCCATCCCTGGCCCATCACGGCTCTCGCGGCATCCATGCCGCTCAACCCCTTCCACGGTGATTCCACTCGGCCTCCTGAATGGGATTTGGGCGTCGTCTGTGAGATCGTGATTCAAGAGCAAAAACCAAACGCTACCGACTTTGATCTTCCTGAGATTTCGCAAGCTCGCGACCCAGCCACCCCGGAGCTGCATCGGAGCGTGGGGAATTTCGCGCAGCGAAACCCGGATGCAGGGTAATGTCGATCAGATAAGGTAGCCAAAGCAGCCTTTTGTAGGAGCCCCGCCTCGGGGCGAAGCTTTTCAATGGATAGTGCTAAGTCTGTGAGCGATACGCACACAAACTTGCCAGTCCGGTCTCAACCCGCACTTTCCCCAAACTATGCGAAGAACCAAAAATATTCCCGTCCAGGGGACTTGGCAGCCTGAGAACTCGGCGTTAGCCTTTGCATCGCGTGACGCCGGGCCCCTCTGGCGGTGAGTTCTCTCACCGTGATGTCGGAGTCACTGAGTCGATTTCTTTCAACTCAGGCAGACATTAGGGAGGGCTCATGGACGCTCTACTTGCCTTTTTGACATCCCCCATCTTCGGTACACCCGGCTGGTTCTGGCTGGCCTTTCTGCTACTGATCATCACCCTACTGGTACTCGACCTCGGCGTACTACATCGCGATCAGCATGAAATCGAGATGCGCGAGAGCCTGCTGCTGTATTCCGGCTATTTCAGCGTCGGCGTCGCCTTCGGCGGCTGGATCTGGTGGCAGCTCGGTGGCACCAAGGCGATGGAGTACTACACCGGTTTCCTGGTGGAGCAATCGCTGTCGATGGATAACGTCTTCGTCATGGCGATGATCCTCGGCTACTTCAACATCCCGCGTAAGTACCAGCATCGTGTGCTGTTCTGGGGCATTCTCGGGGTGATCGTGCTGCGGGCGATCATGATCGGCCTGGGCACGGCTCTAGTGCAGCAGTTCGACTGGATTCTCTACCTCTTCGGCGCCTTCCTGCTGTTCAGCGGCATCAAGATGCTGCGCAGCGGCGGTGACGAGGAGTCACACCCGGACCTGGCGCAGAATCCGGTGATTCGCTTCGTGCGCAAGCACATTCGCGTCACAGACGAGCTGCACGAAGGCAAGTTCCTGGTCCGCCTGAAGGATCAGGTCAGCGGCAAGCCGCTGCTGTACGCCACCCCGCTGCTGCTGGCGCTGGTGCTGATCGAGCTGGCCGACCTGGTGTTCGCCGTCGATAGCGTTCCGGCCGTGCTGGCCATCTCGCAGGACCCGTTCATCGTCTACACCTCGAACATCTTCGCCATTCTCGGCCTGCGTGCGCTGTACTTCGCCCTGGCCGCACTGATGCACCGCTTCATCTACCTGAAGTACGCCCTGGCGCTGGTGCTGATGTATATCGGCGGCAAGATTTTCCTGCATGACCTGATCAAGGTTCCCGCCCTGCTCTCGCTTGGCGTCACCTTGGGGCTGCTGGCTGGCGGGGTGATTCTGTCGCTGCTCCATACCCGCGACCGGCGAGCCCCGGAACACTGAGAAACGGCGGTGCCGGGGTTCGCATCGAGCTGATCGAGGCGTCAGAGTCGACGGCTCATGAACAAAGAGGCCCGCAGATGCGGGCCTCTTTGTTTTCAGTTGCGGGCTCAGCGGCTGGCGTTCATCACATCACGCGGCACGTACTTGCCGATCTCGAACTTGCCGATGGCTGCGCGGTGCACCTCGTCCGGGCCGTCAGCCAGGCGCAGGGTGCGCTGCATGGCGTACCAGTAGGCCAGCGGGAAGTCGTTGGAAACACCGGCGCCGCCGTGCATCTGGATCGCCCGGTCGATCACCTTGAGCGCGACGTTGGGCGCCACCACCTTGATCTGGGCGATTTCACTCGCCGCGATCTTGTTGCCGACGGTATCCATCATGTAGGCAGCGTTCAGGGTCAGCAGACGTGCCTGGTTGATCTCCATGCGCGAGTCGGCGATGTGATCGATATTGCCGCCCAGGCGCGCCAGCGGCTTGCCGAAGGCGGTCCGACTCACCGCGCGCTTGCACATCAGCTCCAGGGCGCGCTCGGCCATGCCGATCGAGCGCATGCAGTGGTGGATACGGCCAGGGCCGAGACGGCCCTGGGCGATCTCGAAGCCACGCCCTTCGCCAAGCAGCACGCTCTCGTAGGGCACCCGCACGTTCTCGAACAGCACCTCGGCGTGGCCATGCGGTGCATCGTCGTAGCCGAACACCGGCAGCGGGCGCAGCACGGTGACGCCTGGTGCATCCATCGGCACCAGGATCATCGAGTGCTGCTGGTGGCGCGGTGCGTCCGGGTTGGTCAGGCCCATGAAGATCATCACCTTGCAACGCGGGTCACAGGCACCGGAGGTCCACCATTTGCGGCCATTGATCACCCACTCATCCCCTTCGCGGCGGGCATTGGCCTGCATATTGGTGGCGTCGCTCGATGCCACGCCCGGCTCGGTCATGGCGAACGCAGAACGAATCTCGCCGGACAGCAGCGGCTCCAGCCATTGCTGCTTTTGTGCCTCGTTGCCGTAGCGCACCAGCACTTCCATGTTGCCGGTATCCGGCGCGGCGCAGTTGAACGGCTCCGGGCCGATCAGCGAGCGCCCCATGATCTCCGCCAGCGGTGCGTATTCGGTATTGGTCAGGCCGGCGCCGTAGTCCGACTCGGGCAGAAACAGGTTCCACAGGCCCTCGGCTTTGGCCTTGTTCTTCAGCTCTTCCATGATTGCGGTCGGCTGCCAGCGATCGCCTTCGGCCACTTGCTGCTCGAACACCGCTTCGGCCGGGTAGACGTGCGCTTCCATGAATGCGCTGACGCGCTCACGCAACTCTTGAACCTTCGGGGAATAGGTGAAATCCATGGAATTACCTGTTTGTGATAAAGGGTGAGAGGTTGTGGAAATGATGCTAGAACAGCGCTTAAGATTTATCTAACCTATTTTCAGCGTGTATGAACATTCATAACCGATATATGATCGACTGATATCGACGCCCCTGGAGCACTGCCGGCATGAACCTGACCAAGGTGGATCTGAACCTCTTCATCGTCTTCGACGCCATCTACACCGAGGCCAACCTGACCCGTGCCGGGCAGATCGTCGGCATTACCCAGCCGGCTGTGTCCAACGCCCTCGCCCGCCTGCGCGAAACCTTCAACGACCCACTGTTCGTGCGTACCGCCCAAGGTATGGTGCCGACGCCTATGGCGCAGAACATCATCGGCTCGGTGCGCAACGCCCTGCAGTTGCTGCGCGTTTCCGTGCAGGAAAGCCGCACCTTCAACCCGCAGCAGGCCGGCAAAACCTACCGCATCAGCATGACCGACCTGTCGGAGCAGATCCTCCTGCCGCCGCTGTTCCAGCGTCTGCGTCGCCTGGCGCCGAGCGTGTGCATCGAAAGTTTCCTGGCCAAACGCCGCGAAACCACCAAAGAGCTCGCCGCCGGCCGTCTCGACTTTGCCGTCGACGCGCCACTCAATACCGACCCGCAGGTGCGTCACGTCAAGCTGCTCGATGATCGCTACGTCTGCGCCATGCGCCCCGGCCACCCGCTGGCCAAGGAAAAGATCAGCCTCGACGAATACCTGTCACTGAGCCACATCCACATTTCCAGCCGGCGCAGTGGCCTCGGCTATGTCGATCTGGCCCTGGGCAAGATGGGCATCCAGCGCAAGATTGCCCTACGCTCGCAGCACTATCTGATGGCCAGCAGCGTGCTGCAGCAGACCGACATGGTGATGACCGTGCCGGAGCGCTTCGCCCGCCGCCACAACCTGCATCACGTAACGCTACCCGTCGGTGATGTGCCAGCACTGGAAACGCACCTGTACTGGCACGAAAGCACCGATCAGGACCCTGCCAACCGCTGGATGCGCGAGCAGATGATCGAACTGGCGCAGCAGGTCACCGCGCAGGAGAAAAAGGCCGAGCAAGCCGCTACTAACTGATCGCTCGGCGTTGAACGCAAGAAGGCCCGCATTAGCGGGCCTTCTTTGCTGTGCGGGCTCAATCAGCGAGCAAGTTTGCTATCGATCGACAGCTTGCCAGCACCTTCGAACACCAGCGCCACGCTGATGGCCAGCAGCGCCAGGGCGAACTCGTAACCGTTGTTGCTCATGAAGAAACCGTTGGCGAAATGCACGGTGAAGATGGCCACCAGCATGGTCACCGCCAGTACCGCCGCAGCCGGACGCACCAGCAGACCGATGATCAGCGCCACGCCACCGAAGAACTCGGCGCTACCGGCCGCCAGCGCCATCAGGTAGCCCGGGGTCAGGCCGATGCTCTCCATCCACTGCGCCACGCCAGCCAGACCATAACCACCGAACCAGCCGAACAGTTTCTGCGCGCCATGGGCGGCGAAGGTGATGCCGGCGACGATACGCAGGATGGTGATGCCGAAGCTGGCCTGGGTGGCGGTGATGTTCTTGATCAGGTTGTTCATTGCAAGGCTTCCTTTGTTATGTGGAGGTAGACGGCGCACAGAATAACCAAATCATTCGATCTATATATTGCAAAAAATCGCTTTTTATTATCGATAAATTAGATTATCACTTGGCCGTCAGCCGCTGACTCTGTGGCTCCAGCAAATAGCGCTCGCGGTCATAGGCAAGGTAGTACTTGTTAACCGCATTGACGTAACTCACCACGCCCATGCCCATCTGCTCCATGGCCACGCGCTCGACCTGGAAGAACCACTGATTGGGATTGAGGCCACGCCTGCGTGCCTCGGCGCGCAGGCTCTGCACCCGCTGCGGCCCCAGGTTGTACCCGGCCAGGACGAAGGCCATGCGCTCGCGCTCGTTGAGCTGCGGGCTATTGAAGAAATTGCGGCGAATCATCGCCAGGTACTTGCTGCTGGCCTGGACATTACCGTCGAGATTCTGAATGTTGCTCACCCCGACGCTACGTGCTGCCGCCGGGGTGATCTGCATCAGCCCGGTCGCCCCACTGGCGCCGCGCGCCGACGGGTTCAAGGTCGACTCCTTGAAGGCCAACGCGGCCAGCATCAGCCAATCGAAACCCTGCTGTTCGGCATGCTGCTGCAGCACCGGGCGTACTTTCTCCAGACGCTGTCGTTCGGTGCGCCCCAGCGGCGAATGCACCTTGTACAACCGCCGATAGACGCGCTGGAACGCCGCATCCTGGTCGGCCGGGCTCTGATAAGTGCTGAAGAAACGATCAATGCTGGCACGCAGCATCGGCGCATCGGGGCGCACGAACCATTTCATGTCGCCATCTCGCGCCAGAATCAAATGCTTGTCGACTCGCAGTTTGGGCATCACCTTGGCCCAACGCTCGGCTATCGGCAGCTCTACTGCGGTGCGCTCGAAGATGCCGGCCTGGACCATTTCCAGCACGTCTTCAACGGCCAGGCTGGGGTCGACCCACTCGACCACGATAGGCGGCAGCTTGCGGTCCTCCAGCTGCTGGTTGATCCGTCGCAGCGCTTCACCCACAGCACTGCCCGCCGGCAACGAGAGGCTTCGTCCTGCGAGCTGCTCGAGGCTGCGGTAATGCCGGTTACCCTGTTTCGACACCAGCACCAGCGGCACTTCGCGGCGAATTGCCGTACTGGCGCTGACATCATGGCCGGTGCGTACATTGAGCAGTTCGCCGGGCGCGACCAGATCGCCCTCGCCTCGCTGCAATGCGCCAAGCAACTGATCCTTGGCCTTGGGGATGATCTTCAGTCTGAGGCTGCGACCATCTCGGGAATTGCGGTTGAGGTACTGCTCGAACGCCCGCAGGCGGTGGTACTCAACGCCGATGCTCTGCCCCTTGACCGAGCCCGAGCTGTTGCGGCTCTGATTGACCAGCACCCGTAGCTCACCGCTGCTGCGAATCGCCGGCAGATCGCGAGCACTGCGGGCCTGGCTGCCGACCTCCGGCGGGCCGGCCACGCGTGCGCTGACCGACAACGGCAGCGCGGCCAACAGGCACAGGACCAGCAGCAATCGCAACATCGACTCTCCAGGGAAGGTGGTTGGCCACCGAAGCCTCTTGGGGCATCTCTAAAAACTACCTCGGCTTTGGCTTCCTGCGTCGCTCTACTTCCTGCATCCATGCAGTCGTGCGTTGCCATCGCGGCGTTAAAAACAGTCTCACCGTCGCAGACTGAAAACGCTTTAGCACGGCCCCGGAGGGGTGAGCGAGGCGAATCAAATACTCATTTACAATACGTAAAGCCGGGCGCGACCCCGGTCGTTTTTCGCCTGTTTTTGCGGGGCAGCCATCGGATTGCGCTGGCTGCCTCACCTACGTTTTTAGAGGCGCCCCTTGGTGGACTGCTGTACGCCGATGCGCGACAGACGGCTACTGACCGTAAACCCGCCAAACAAGGTCCAAGGCCGGCAGGGGCGCGGAGATTGGCACAGCCGAGCGCAGCCGCGCCACCCCATAACCTTGCATAAACCTTCAAAACAGCGACCAACTTATTGTTTTAAATCGACTTCCTGACGAACGGATGGCATCTGCTATTCTGCCTCTTCGCGCTCAACAGGTGGCACCATGCAACTCATCGATATTGCCGTCAATCTCACCCACCCCAGCCTCGCGGTGCAGGCCGAGGCACTGCTCGAACGTGCCTATGCAGCCGGGGTGTGTCAGCTGGTACTGACCGGCACCAGTCTGAATGAAAGCGAAGCGAGCCTCGCACTTTGCCGACAGTTGGATAGCAGCGGCCAGCGCCTGTTCAGCACCGCCGGGGTTCATCCGCACGACGCCAGCTCGTGGAACGGTGCCAGCAGCGATACCCTCAAGGCGCTATTGGCGCAACCACAAGTACGCGCCGTGGGTGAATGTGGGCTGGACTTCGATCGCGATTTCTCACCACGCCCGGCACAGGAAAAAGCCCTGGAAGAACAACTGGCGCTTGCCGTTGAATTGCAGATGCCGGTGTTTCTGCATGAACGCGAAGCCAGCCAGCGCCTGCTGGAAATTCTGCGCGACTATCGCGACCGGCTGCCAGCGGCTGTGGTGCACTGTTTCACTGGCGAACGCACTGCACTCTATGCCTATCTCGATCTTGACCTGCATATCGGCATCACCGGCTGGGTCTGCGACGAACGTCGCGGCACGCATCTGCATCCGCTGCTCAAGGACATCCCTGGCGAACGCCTGATGCTGGAGACCGATGCGCCCTTCTTGCTACCGCGCAGCCTGCGGCCAAAGCCCAAGAGCGGGCGTAACGAACCAGCCTATCTCGGCGAGGTACTCCGAGAGGTGGCTCTGCACCGCAGTCAGAGCCAAGAAGCGCTGGCCGCACAAACCACAGCCTGCGCCCGAGCGTTCTTCAATATGCCAGCCATACTGCAAGGCGGGAGAACAGACTCTTGATTGACGTCAAGACTCTGACCACATCCCAAGGCATACTGCTGGCACATAGCCAATATTGAATGTAGCGAAATGGACAACGACAGCATGGGCGCCTGGATCAGCGATCTTTCTCTCAAGTACAAATTCTGGGCGGTCAACGCCGTTGCCTTCGTCATCAGCCTGATGCTGGTGCTGTTCGCCCTGCAGACCGAGCAGCAGGCGCGCAGCGCCGATGCTAAGCAGGCCGCAATCGAGCAGGCCCGCCTGCTCCAGCAGTGGCCGCAGCAGGCTGCGCTGCCCAGCGCAGCCAATGTCCAGGTGCTGCAAGGCAACAGCCTGCCGGGTGTTCAGGGCACGCCTGATGGCAGCGGCTGGCAGGCCGTGCAGCACGATGCCTGGTTCGGCGACTCGCCGGTAATCGGTGCACAACGCACCACCCTCAGCGATGGACGCCAACTGGCGATCATGGCTCACACGCCCAGTCTGCTCGACCTGTTCGCCCAGCACGCGCTGACCTATGCCGTCGCAGTTGCCGTGTTGATGCTGTTGCTGCTGGCTGCTTCGCAGCTGTTGATCCGCTTTCTGCTCAGCCATCTCAACACCCTCAAGGACGTGATACTGCAAGCCGAGCGCAGCGGCGACCTGTCTCTACGCGTACCGCTTAGCAGCCGTGACGAGGTCGGCCAGATGGCCGCCGCCTTCAACGCCATGCAAGCCGGCTATCAGCGCGTGGTTGGCACGGTCGGCCAGGTGGCGGGCGAGCTGAACAGTGGCACCCGCGACATGGCCGAGCGCATGGATGCAGTGCGTCGGGGCATGCTCAGCCAACAGAGCGAAACCGATCAGGCCGCCACCGCAATCAACGAAATGTCGGCGACCGTGCAGCACATCGCCGATCACGCCGGCACCACCCGCGATCAGTCGCTCAATGCCGATCGGTTGGCCCGCGCTGGCCAGCAGGTGGTCGAACGTGTCGAGCAATCCATCGCAGCCCTGTCGCATGGCGTACGCCAGAGCGCTGCCAGCATCGAGCGCCTGGCCGAAGATAGCCAGCACATCAGCCGCGTTGTCGGTGTGATCCACGGCATCGCTGAACAGACCAACCTGCTCGCCCTCAATGCCGCCATCGAGGCCGCCCGAGCAGGTGAAATGGGCCGCGGCTTCGCCGTGGTGGCCGACGAGGTGCGCAACCTGGCCAAGCGCGTGCAGGACTCTACCGACGAAATCACCCAGATGATCGGTAACCTGCAGGGCGGCACCCGCGACGCCGTGGAGTTCATGCGCGAAAGTTCAGAGAACGCCAACCATTGCGTGCAACTGGCGCAAGAAGCCGGCGAATCGCTGGCGGCGATCACTGCCGCCGTGGCGCTGATGCGCGACAGCAATACGCAGATCGCCGTGGCCGCCACGCAGCAGAGCCAGGTTGCCGAAGAGATGAGCCGCTCGGTGGTCGGTATCCGTGACGTCACCGAACAGACCGTCGGCCAGACCCTCGAATCGGCCGCCACCAGCCAGCAACTCGCCCAGTTGGCAGGCGAGCTGAACAAGGCCATCGGCCAGTTACGCCTGTAAGGGGCGCTGTTTAGGCGTAAGCCTATCTGTGCCATAGCCAGGAGCAATTCGCTCTGCAGTGGCGAGGGCCCTAGACTCGGTTCATTGAGTCGAGGATCACCCCATGAGCAAACGTCACCCCAACCTGCTGGCCTGGCAATGGCGTCATTACGCCAGCCAGCATCGGCATCCTACCAATCTGCTGCTGCATCTGATCGCCGTGCCGCTGTTCCTGCTATCGCTGATTCTGCTGCTGATCGGCCTATGGCATCTGCGGTTCGTGCCGTTGGCACTGGCCAGCATCGGCCTGACCGCCTCCCTGGCGCTGCAAGCCCACGGTCACAGACTGGAACAACAGGCCGCGGAACCCTTCGCCAGCAACAGCGATGCGCTGAAGCGCCTGCTGCTGGAGCAGTGCGTGACGTTCCCGCGCTTTCTGTTCAGTGGCGCGTGGTGGCGCGCCTGGCGCCAACGCCGGCGCCACTGAATCAACCAAAGACGGTAACGGTCTGCCGGCTCAAGGCGATCAGCTCACCTGCAGGTGTCCACATCGCCGCCGCCACGTGTCCGTAACCATCGCGGGCATGTTCGATGTCCGCGCGGTACAGGCACCAGTCTTCGCTATTGAGGGTGTGCAAGGGCTGGATGAACTCGATGGTCCAGGTCAGCGAACTGCCCGGCGCCGGGCTTTTCAGATGCGGCAGCACCGCTGGCGGCCAGGCATCGACCAGTGCCAGCAAATGCGCCTCGCTGAGCGCCTGTGGTTCGCGCTCACCGCGCAAGCGAACCCAGCCGCCCATCTGCCGTGACGGCGTGTTGCTGAAGGGCATGCCGCCAATCCCCCAACGCATGGCCAGAAAACGGGTGAACTCCGGCGTGACGTTGCGCACGTAGGGTAACTCCTGGCACTGCTCGACCGGGGTGATCTGCGGCGCGGCAAGTGCCTCCACGGCAATCGCCGAGGGACGCGACGCGCCAAAGCTGCCCTGCACCACGGTCACCACCTGGCCGTCCTGAACTGCGCGCAGGGACATCTGGCTGACCGCCTTGCCCTCGCGCAGCACCTCGGCCTGAAAACTGACAGGAACATCCGGCGCCACCGGCCCGACGAAGGTGATGGCCAGCGAGCGCACCGGTCGGCCCTGCGGCACCTTGGCGCGCATCGCCTCGAACGCCAGCGCCGCCACCAGGCCGCCGAAACTTGCGCGACCCTGCCCCCATTCGGCCGGGATCACCACGGCATCGGCATCGCGGCGCACCGCTTCGAGCATTTCGGAAAAGATCATACGCACCTCGGCATTCATCGATGGCGATGATCTTAGGGGATGGCAGTAACTGAACGATAGCCCACAACAACGGTTATTCGGTCATATTTGCGGCGAAAATGTCGCCTTATTCCACACTGGGAAAATCGCCATACAGTGCCAGCAGGGCTCCATCAGCACGTTGCTCAGCGGCCTGCTGAGCCTGCAGCCAGATTTCCCGACAAGGACCCAGCGACGCCTGCGCATCGGCCTGCGCCAGCCACTGCAGGTGATCGTGCCAGTCCCCAAGGGCACTTTGCGCACGTTTGAGCCTGAGCTGCGCCGCCTTGCTCAAACGGCTGTGTGCCGGGTAGGTTTCAGCGGCGTAACGCACGCGTTTGATCAGCAGACGCAGGCGATGACGGTCATGCGCCGGATCGCGTAACGCGCGGGCCAGTTGTCGTTGCTGGCGCCGCAGCCGGCGCCGGATGCGCTTGTCCACGTCGCTCAATTGGCCTTGCCTGGCCGCCTCACGCCAGTTCGCCGGCCAGCCGTCGAGCAACAGCGTCAGGTCCGCCAACTCACGGCTACCGGCGATGGCAGCGTAACCCGTAGCGCGCTGCGCCTCATCGGCAGGCGCCAGATGCACCAGGCCCAGACGCGTCAGCTCGGCCACCAGCACCTCTCGATCACGCAGCGGCCCACTGAGACGACCCAGCACTGCGGCTCCCTGCTCCAGAGCATCCACAGCCGGCAGACCGCGCAACGGACGCAACAGACTGCGCAATTGCCGCAGGGCGATGCGCAGGTCGTGCAATGCTTCGGTGTCGGTACAGTCGACCAACCGCGCCCGACAGGCATACAGCCGTACCTGCAGAGCCAGAACGCGCCCCAGGCAATGTTCGATGAAATCGCTCATGCTCGCTCCTCCCAAACGACGATGCGACAAGCTAACAACCCGGCCACCCACTCATGCAAGTGACCAATGGTCGCTAACGTGAGAAGCGCCAGGGTAGTGCTCGGCGCAAATCACTCAACGCCTGCCGCAGAGCATCACGTGAAACGGGGCCGCCGGCATAACGCTGCTGCTCGAAGCAACGGGCAAATGTCTCAATCTGCGCCGCCTGCTCAGGCAACTGCCGCGCAGCGCGCAACGCGAAGGAGCGTGCGCCCTCACCCGCCTCTCGGCGCACGTCATGGCGCGCCAGCAGACGCTCGAATTTGCGGAACGCCTGGCGTTGCGGATCAGGCCGCTGTTGCCAGGGCTTGAGCAACCACAGCGCCAGCAGGCCGATGAAAAGGGTTCCACTGCCCACCAGGGCGAACGCCAGACGCTGCCAATCGAGGCCGCCAAACCAGTTCTGCAGCAGTTTCAGCTGCTGCTCACCCTGGTAACCCAGCACCCAGCGCTGCCAATCATAATTGAGATTCTCCCAACTCATGCGCAGCTGATTGAGCCAGGCCAATTCGCGGTAACGCAGCGGCGAGAACGGTTGGTCATCGAGAAAACCATCCTCCGCGGCCAAGGCCTCTTGCAGTCCTTGTTCGATACGCTCGGGGGAGACCTGAAAAGTCGGATCGACGCTGCGCCAGCCGCGGCCCGGCTGCCAGTACTCGACCCAGGCATGGGCGTCGAACTGACGTACCTGGATGTAGTTGCCATTGGGGTTGAACTCGCCGCCCTGGTATCCGGCGACGACCCGCGCGGGAATGCCTGCTGCGCGCAGAACGAAGGTCATGGCGCCGGCATAGTGCGCGCAGAAGCCGCGCCGGGTGTTGAACAGGAAATCGTCGATGCTGTCGCTGCCCAGTGGCTGCGGGCGCAGCGTGTACACGTACGGCTCACGGTTGAAATGCTGCAGCACTGCCGCCACCAGCGCGTCGCTCTGCGGATGTTGCGCCTTCAGTTCAGCCGCCCAGGCGCGACTGCGCGGGTCGCCCTGCTGGGGCAATTGCAGCGCCTGACGGATACCTGGCGGTTCGGCCTGCGCCTCCCGTATGGCCTCGGGCCAGGAGCGCACCTGGTACAGCAGCGGCCTATCCACCGGACGCAGTCTCTGCCAACGGAAGTCGCTCATCATCCGCCCGCTGTCCTGCGCCATCTCGCCGACATCCAGGGCGTACAGCCAGCGCTTGCCGCTGGGCTGCATGATGATGCTGTAATCGAGCGGCTCGCCGGCCTTGCTCCACTGCGGAGCAACCGGAACATCAGCGTAGCCGGACTGCGACCAGCGCCTGCCATCGAAGCGCTCCAGCGTCAGAGCACGCCAATACAGCTGCCCTCTCGGCGGCGCTCCACCCTCGAAACTGGCGCGAAAGACTAACGCCGAAGAGCGACTGAGTTCGGCGATATCGGCCGGTTCCATACTGTCCGACAGGCCGGTGACGCCCTTGTCGCTAGGCAGCGGCAGCGACCACAACGGCCCCATACGCGGGAAGAACACGAACAGCAGAAGCATCAGCGGTACCGCTTGCAACACCAGGCCTCCAGCCAGGCGCAGGGGCGGCCAGGGGCGTTCGGCAAAGCCACTGTGCTGCAGGCCGACCAGCGCGGTCAGCAGCGCCGTGACCGGCAGCAGGCTGTAGAGCGCGGTGAGAATGCCGTCCTCGAACAGATAGGCGGTCACAACGCAGAAAAACCCGAGGAAGATCAGCACCAGCGCATCACGCCGCGTGCGCATCTCCAGCAGCTTGAGGGTGAAGGTGGCGATCAGCAGCACCGACGCGGCCTCCAGCCCCACCAGCGTGCCGCGCGAAAGCAGGATACCCGCCAGCACCAGCAGCACCAGGCCACCCTTGGCCCAGCCATTGGGATAGCGCGCCCGCATGCGGAAGATCTGCACGCGCCAACCGGCAGCGCCCAGCCATAGTGCGACCATCCACAGCGGCAGATGCATCAGGTGCGGCACGATCACCAGCATCTGGGCGACCAGCAACCAGGTCAGGGCAATTCTCGGGATACCCGGCAGGCTGCTCATGCGCGCGCTCCGAACAACGCCAGGGCGCGCAGGCAGGCATCGCGATGCCCCTCACCGTAATCCGGCGCGATCACCTGCCCGGGCAGTTGCAGGCCGAACGCCTGTTGCCGCTCGGTGAACTGCAGCACCCAGTGGCAGAGCAGCGACAAACGCATTTCGCTGTCGCCACCCAGGCTGTCGAAGTCCAGCCACAGATCGCGACCGCTGAGCATGGCGAAATCCTTGACCAGCAGACCCTGGCCACGTGAATAGGCCTTCCAGTCCAGACGCCGTTTCGAGTCACCTGGCTGATACTCACGCAGGCCCTGGAAGTCATCGGCACCCTGGCCGCGGGCACGCATGCCTTCTTCCTCCTCTTCGTCACGCAGGCCCGCTGACAACGGCAGATCGCCTTCCAGAGGCCGCGGATAAACCAGCACTGCCTGGTCTAGGTCTACCCAGCTCCAGGCCACCAGCAAACCCAGGGGGAAGCGACTTTCCACCCGCAGGCGCTCGGGCCGCAGCCAGCCGCGACGCCTGGCGGGAAGATTCAGATCCACTTCTGTCTGTCCTTCGCGTGGCACATCACGTACCACCAGTTCGGCTGGCGGCCATCCAAGCGCAATGGCCTGGTGCTCGCGCTCGCGACTTTCCAGGCGTACGCGAAAACGCGCCTGCTCGCCAACGAACACCGCCCCGCCGCCACCGGCCTTGAGCACCAGCCCAGCCAGATTGCGGTAGGTATGCAGGATGGTCACGACGAATACCGACATCAGCAGGAAGGTCAGGCCGTAAGCCAAGCTGTTCTGGTAATTGATAGCCACCAGCAGCATCAACAGCAACGCCACGGCAAAAGCCGCCCCGACCCGGCTCGGCACGATAAAGATGCGTCGTTGGTTCAGCCTTACACTGGCCGCTGGCGGAATGCGCTTGGCCAGCCAGCGCTGCCAGAGCGGCTTCAGCGCTGCACGCATCAGAGCGCCGGTACTTCGCGCAGCAGCCATTGCACCAGACTGCCGCCACCGTGACCGGCGGGGTCGGCGCGCTCGCGCAGACGATGCCCCACCACCGACGGCAGTACCGCCTGCACATCCTCGGGGATCACGTAATCACGCTCGGCCAGCAGCGCCCAGGCCCGCGCAGCCGCTAACAGCGCCAGACTGGCGCGCGGCGATAGCCCCCAGGCAAACTGCGGCTGGCTGCGTGTCGCCTCGACCAGACGCAGCACATAGTCGACCAAGGCATCGCTGGCACGCACCTTGGGCACCTGCGCCTGCAGGCGGGCCAGTTCGGCATGGTCGAGAATGGGCTCCATGCGCGGCAGCAGGTCACGCCGAGCATCGCCCTGCAGCAACGCCCGTTCCGCAGCTTGCGCTGGATAGCCCAACGACAATCGCATGAGAAAACGATCGAGTTGAGACTCAGGCAAGGCAAAGGTGCCGCCACTGCTGACCGGGTTCTGCGTGGCGATAACGAAGAAGGGCTCGGGCAGCGGCCGGGTCGCGCCCTCGATGGTCACCTGACCTTCTTCCATGGCTTCAAGCAGCGCACTCTGGCTCTTCGGTGTAGCACGGTTGATCTCGTCGGCCAGCACCAGCTCGGCGAAGATCGGCCCGGGGTGAAAGACAAACTGCCCGCTGTCCTTGTCGAACACCGAGGTGCCGAGGATATCGCCGGGCAACAGGTCGGAGGTGAATTGAATACGCTGAAAACTCAGCCCCAGCACACGCGCCAGGGCATGGCTGAGGGTTGTCTTGCCCATGCCCGGCAGGTCTTCGATAAGCAGGTGACCACGCGCCAGCAGGCAGGTCAGCGCCAGACGCACCTGCGCCTCCTTGCCCAGCACCACCTGATTGACCGCGTCGAGACAGGCGTCCAGTTTACTTCGCATCGTTCACTCCTTATGCAGGAGGTCGATGCTACTGGGACGCCAGCATGTGGCATAGCACCGTGACATTTTTGCTCACGAAACTGTGAGCACACGCGCTATGTCAGGCGAAAGTGCCCCGCCATGCCCTGCAGCTCTCGTCCCAGTTCAGCCAGTTGGATGCTCGACGCGGCGGTTTCGTCCATGGCCGTGGCTGACTGATCGGCGATATCACGGATCGAGGTGACGCTGCGGTTGATTTCCTCGGCCACGGCGGTTTGTTGCTCGGCCGCCGCTGCGATCTGCTGGTTCATCTCCGAGATCAGGCTCACCGCCTCGGCTATGGCCGCCAGGGCGCCTTCGGTCTGGTTGGCGTCGCCAACCGTCAGGCTCACCAGGCTGGCGCTCTGCTCCATGTCCGTCACGGCGCGGCGACTGCCCTCGCGCAAGGCAGCGATCAGCGACTCGATTTCCGCGGTGGATTGCTGAGTGCGCTTTGCCAGCGCCCGCACCTCATCGGCCACCACCGCAAAACCACGTCCCTGTTCTCCGGCGCGCGCCGCTTCGATGGCAGCGTTGAGCGCCAGCAGATTGGTCTGCTCGGCAACGCTCTTGATCACGTCGAGTACTGCATCGATACGCTGAGTGTCCTGGCTCAGGTGCTGAATGCTCTCGGTGGTGGCGTCCATGGCGCGAGCCAATTGCTCGATGCGTTGCAGGGTCTGGCGTACTACCTGGCTGCCCACGCCGACACGCTGGTCAGCCTGTTCGGTGGAAGCCGCTGCCGCCTCGGCATTGCGCGCCACCTCGTGCACCGTGGCCGTCATCTGGCTCATGGCGGTGGCGACCTGATCGGTCTCCAGCTTCTGGCCATTGACGCCCTGGCGCGTCTGCTCGGCCGTGGAAGAAAGGGTCTGGGCGGAGCTGGAAATCTGCGCCACTCCCCCCTGCAGGCGGCCGACCATATCTCGCAGGTTGGCGGACATAACGTGCATGGCTGCGAGCAGTTGACCGACTTCGTCGCGCCGATCCTGTTCGATACGTACGCTGAGATCGCCACTGGCGATGGATTCGGCCAGACAGATCACCCGTTTGAGCGGACGCACGATGGCCAGGCTGATCATGATCGCCGCCCCCAGGCCAAACAGCAGCGCCAGGGCCGCTGCCGCGATGATCAGACCGCTGCTGGCCTGACGCTCGGCGTGCATGGCCTGGCGTTGCGTGGCCAGGGCCAGCTCGACCCGCTGCAGCAGCAGCTCGACCTGAGCGACCAGTTGCCCGTATACCTGTTTTTGTTGCTGCAACTGGGTGGCGTATTCCTTCAGGCGCTCGTTGAAGGAGTCGACGTTGACCACCACCTCGCCAAGCACCGCGGCATAACCAGGATCATCCAGCGCATCGCGCAACTCGGCAGCCAGGGCTTGTGCTTCGCCTGCCTGGGCAATTTCCGCCTGCTCATTGCCGTCGCTGCGCCGGCTGACCTCCAGGCGCTGGCGTGCCTGATCCAGCGCCTGCAGCAGTAGTTGATGAATCTTGCCGACCTTGCCGGCCTGCAGAACCGAATCGCCGCCCTGCTCGCCTTGGGAGCTCTTGAGCAGGTCGACACCGTCTTCAGCCAGTCCTTCCTGCAGCAGATCCAGACTGTTGGCCGCGCTGACCACCAGCCAGTCGGCGGCTTGCAGAGACAGCTGCATGTTGTCGGTGAGTTCAACGTAACGGGCAAAGGCGCTGCGGTAGGCGGCCAGTGCCGGCTCGACCTGCGCCAGAATCGCGGCCGTGTCGCTATCGAGCTCACCTTGCAGTGCCTGTCCGGCTTGCAGAATTGCCTCGGCCTGTTCGGCCAGGCGCTCGGCGTGCTGATTGTCGCTGCTCAGCGCGAACGCCTGCTCGCTCTGGCGCATGCGCAGCACCTGCTCGCCGAGCGCGCTCATGCGTTGCTGCAACTCGGCGCCGGCACTGACGTCACGCAACGCCAGCAGACCGGTGGCAGCCACCAGAGCGGTCAGAATCAATACCAGAGCAAAACCCAGCATCAACTTGCTGGCCGTGCTCAGACTGGCCAGCCGCTTGCCCAATGAGCCACCCATGACATCCCCCTGCCTACTACAGCCAGCCCTAACAGGCCGTTGAAAAACTACCTCGGCTTTGGCTTCCTGCGTCGCTCTACCTCCTGCATCCATGCAGTCGTGCGTTGGCAATACTGCGTCAAAAACGGCCTCAAAATGCTCATTTACAACTCGTAAAGTCGATCGCGACTCCGAGCGTTTTTCGGCCGCTTTTTCCTTGTCTTGCCTGCCTCGCCTACGTTGTTCAACAGCCTGTGAATGCTGGAACATAGGGGCGCAGCGCTACTGGCGACAAGCCAGCAAACGCCAAGATGGCCGGGAGAGTTAAGTGGAGGTCGTTTTCAGAACGGGCTCAGGGCCGCTGCATCTGGAACAGATCACGCGTGCGGCAATAGGCGCTGCCACCGAGGCGACCGACCAGATCAAGTTTGAGCGGGTCGATACGGCCCTGCTCGTTGAGCACGGCATCGTCGATATGCGCCAGCAGTACCTCGGCGAAGATCAGATGACAGTTGGGCTGCTGCGCCGGATAGGGCTGAATCTGCACCACGCGGCATTCGAAGGTCACCGGAGCGCCACTGACACGCGGCACGTCGATACGCTCGCACGGCTGGCTGGCGACAGCGCAGTGAGCGAACTCACTGACCTCATGTGGCAGGATCGCGGCGCTGGCGTTCATCGCCTCGGCCTGGGCGAAGCTGACCAGTTGAATCGCCAGTTCGCCACTGGCCTGGGCATTGCGCAGGCTGTCCTTGAGGCTGCCATCGTCGCGGGTGTTGACGTTGACCAGCAAGGTCGGCGGGTTGTCGCTGATCACCTGAAAGAAGCTGAACGGGGCCAGATTGGCCACACCGTCGGCCGAGCGGGTCGACACCCAGGCGATAGGCCTCGGAGTGACAGTGGAAGCCAGCCAGCGATAAGCCTCGAGCGGGCTCAGATCGGAGAAGTCGAGCTGCATCAACGCCCCGCTCGCGATTCGCGGATATAGAAGCGTGCTCGCTCGGCCTTGCTGGTGCAGCCTGCGTAAGCTTCGAACTGCTGCTGGGTCTTGGCAGCGGTAAGCAGCGAAAGTGCCTTGGAATAGCTCACGGTACCGGCGAAGCCCTCGGCTTCGGCGATGCTCAGCTCTTTCCAGGCAGCATCCAGCTGATTGGCACAGGTCTCACGGTAGACGGTCTTGCCGGCACAGCCGGTGAGCGTCACCGCAAGCAGCGACAAACAGATCCAGTGTTTCATCGACCACACTCCTCGAACGGATATGACTACGTATAGTAGGCTGTTGAAAACGTAGGCGAGGCAGCCAGTGCAATACCGATGGCGGCCCCGCAAAAACAGGCGAAAAACGACCGGGGTCGCGCCCGACTTACGTGCTGTAATGAGCACTTGATTCGCTTCGCTCCCCCCTTCGGGGCCGCGCTAGAGCGCGTTCAGTCTGCGACTGTGAGCCTGTTTTTAACGCAGCAATGGCAACGCAGGTAGTTTTCAACGGTCTGCTAGGCCCAGTCTATGACGCTACGGCAGAAGGAAAGTGCCCGCTTCACCCGCCGTTTCGCTTACGCAGGTATTCCACCACAGCCTGCTGCTCCCCGGCGAATTCAATTCGCCCGGATTTACTCTCGCGCTGGAACACGTACATAGGATCGTAGTACTCGACGAGCAAGGCTTCGATCCAGCCGCGATGTGTATCCACCTGGCCGTCGGCCTGTTGCTCCTGCAGCGCCTGATCCATGATCGCGGCCAGACGTTGGTAGCGCTCGCCACCCAGGCGACGAGTGATATTGGCCAGGCTCTCGCGCAAGCGTGCGGCGAACGCGGTAAAGCCCTCCTCGGCCCCCTGAGCTGCAACGAACTCGGCACACAACTCGACCACGTAGGCCTGCAGAATCCGCTCCACACGATTGGCCAGGCTGTCCTCCAACCACACCAGCGGATGATGCTGCATCGCCTGATACAGCGGTAATGGCAACGAGCAGCGGCCGATCAACCGCGCCTCATCTTCCAGCACGAACTGCTGTTGCCCCGCGGCACGGCGCTTGAGTAGATCGATGGCCAGGGCATTCTCGAAATCGATCTGCTCGGGCTGGCCACTGGCGCGCTTGCCGAAGCTGGAGCCGCGGTGATTGGCGTGCGCCTCCAGATCCAGGCTATTGCTCAACTGGCTGATCACCTCGGTCTTGCCGGTGCCGGTCATCCCCCCCACCAGCACGAAATCGCACGCCTGTACCGCCTCGTCGGTGGTCTGCAGAAGGAAGGTGCGCATGGCCTTGTAGCCACCGACCACTCGCGGATAGTCGATGCCCGCCTCGCTTTTCAGCCATTGCTGGACGATCTGCGAGCGCAGGCCACCGCGAAAGCAATACAGGTAACCCTCAGGATTGGCCTTGGCAAAGGCGGCCCAGGCGTCGATGCGCTCGGCCTTGGTATGGCCGCTGACCAGTTGATGGCCCAGCTCGATGGCCGCCTGCTGGCCTTGCTGTTTGTAGCAGGTGCCGACCTTCTGCCGCTCGATGTCGTTCATCAGCGGCAAGTTGATCACGCCGGGAAAGGCGCCCTTGAGAAATTCGACCGGTGCGCGGGTATCCATCAGCGGCCGGTCATGCAGGAACAGATCGCGGTAGTCGGTGCAATTGTCGCGCATCAGCACACCTCGACCGCGTAACGCTGTCGCTCGACCATCTCACCGATGGGCGCCAGATCCAGCCCCAGTTCGGCGGCTACGGCAAGAAACTCGGCCTCGCTCTCCGGCGCCACGGCAATCAGCAGGCCGCCGCTGGTCTGTGGGTCACACAGCAGCAGCTTGGCCAGCTCCGGCAATGGCGCGATCTTGTCGCCATAACTGTCGAAATTGCGCAGGGTGCCACCCGGAACGCAGCCTTGCTCCAGGTAATGCTCGACGCTGTCCAGGCGCGGCACCCGGGCAAATGCGACGCGCGCACTGAGGCCACTGCCATCGGCCATTTCCACCAGATGGCCAAGCAGACCGAAGCCGGTCACGTCGGTCATCGCCCGCACCCCGGCGAGCTTGCCAAAGCGGCTGCCGGGTTTGTTCAGGGTACACATCCAGTCACGCGCTAGGCCGACGTCGGCCTCACGCAGTTTGGCCTTCTTCTCCGCCGTGGTAAGAATGCCAATGCCCAGCGGCTTGGTCAGGTACAGCTTGCAACCTGCCGTGGCAGTGTCGTTGCGCTTCATGTTGGCCTTGCTCACCAGGCCGGTCACGGCCAGGCCGAAAATCGGCTCCGGGGCATCGATCGAGTGACCGCCCGCCAGCGGGATGCCAGCTTCCTCGCACACCGCGCGGCCACCACGGATCACGTCGCGGGCCACTTCCGGTGCCAGCACGTTGACCGGCCAGCCAAGGATGGCGATGGCCATCAGTGGATCACCGCCCATGGCGTAGATGTCGCTAATGGCATTGGTGGCGGCGATACGACCGAAATCGTAGGGGTCGTCGACGATCGGCATGAAGAAGTCGGTCGTAGAGACCACGCCGCGCTCTTCGTCGATGGCGTATACCGCCGCGTCATCGCGCGAGGCATTGCCGACCCAGAGTCTGGGATCAAGATTCTGCGCGCCGCTGCCAGCGAGAATCACCTCGAGGACCTTCGGCGAAATCTTGCAGCCGCAGCCGGCGCCGTGGCTGTACTGGGTCAAACGAATGGGTTCGCTCATGGTTTTTCTCTCACCGCGATAACTGGCGGCGGATTCTAGCAAAGACTGCCTTGGCTCAGCCCTCTAGCACGAGTAAGGTCGAAGCTTCACTGGGGGAATCGGTTAATGAGCAAGAAAGTGGCGCTGGTGCTGGGCTCAGGAGGTGCGCGCGGCTATGCGCACATTGGTGTGATCGAGGAATTGCAGGAGCGCGGTTACGAAATCGGCTGCATCGCCGGCTGCTCGATGGGCGCGGTGGTCGGCGGCATCTTCGCTGCCGGCAAGCTGCGCGAATACCGCGAATGGACAGAAAGCCTGGATTATCTCGACGTGCTGCGCCTGCTAGACGTCAGCTTCCGCCTCGGCGCCATTCGCGGTGAACGGGTGTTCGGGCGCATTCAGGAGATCGTCGGTGACGTGGATATCGAAAACCTCAGCATTCCCTTCACCGCCGTCGCCACCGACCTGACCAACCAGCAGGAAATCTGGTTCCAGGAGGGCTGCCTACACCAGGCGATGCGCGCCTCGGCGGCGATCCCCAGCCTGTTCACGCCAGTCATCCAGGGTAAGCGCATGCTGGTCGACGGTGGCCTGCTAAACCCGCTGCCGATCGTGCCAGTGGTCTCCAGTCACTGCGACCTGATCATCGCAGTCAATCTCAATGCCACCAACCAGAATCACTACCAGTTGCCGGTGATCGAGCGCCCCGCGGCCCTCAAGGGGCGCATCGACCAGTTGATGACATCGCTCGGCTCACGTCTGCCCAGCTTTCGCCGCAAGAGCGGCGACGAAGCCCTGTTACTCGCCGAGGAACAGCGGCTCGCCGACGACGTCAGCCCGGCCGCAGCGCCAAGCCGCAAAGAGGATGATGAACCCGCGCCGAAATCCGCCAGCGGCTCACGGGTCGCCGAGTTCAGCGGGCCGGCATCATTGCTGGAGCTGGTCAACCAGAGCTTCGAGGTGATGCAGACCTCATTGGCGCAGTACAAGATCGCTGGCTACCCGCCGGACATCCTGATCAACGTACCCAAGCGCGCCTGCCGCTTCTTCGAGTTCTACAAGGCGCCGGAGCTGATCATGCTGGGTCGGCAGATCGCTCGCGACACCCTCGACAAATACGAAAGCGAACGCGGCTGATCAGCCGCGTGGTTCCTCGCCCGGCAGCGGTTTGTCCACCACTGCTTCGGCGGGCGGCGTCTTGCCCGCCACCCAGTCGCTGAGTAGGCTGTAGGCCACCGCCAGCAAGGTCGGGCCGAGGAACAGGCCCATGAAGCCGAAGGCCAGGATGCCGCCGAACACGCCGAGCAGCACCACCACCAGCGGCAGGTTGCCGCCACGGCTGATCAGGTAGGGCTTGAGGATGTTGTCCACCCCGCTGATGATGAAGAAGCCCCAGATACCCAGGAAGATCGCCATGCCGATCTCTCCCTGCCACACCAGCCAAGCCACGGCGGGCCCCCAGATCAGCGGCGGGATCATGATGAAGCTGAAGGCGAAGGTCAGCAGGCCCAGCACCAGCGCACCCGGCACCCCGGCGATGACGAAACCGATGTAGGCCAGCACGGCCTGCGCTGCGGCGGTGCCGATCACGCCGTTGACCACACGCTGCACGGTGCCGGCGACCAGCTCCAGATAATGATCGGCACGCTCACCAATCAGCCGCTCCAGCAGGCTGTGCACGAACACCGCCAGGCGCGGGCCGTCACGGTAGAAGAAGAACACCAGCACCAGGCTCAGGGCCAGCTCGACCATGCCCGCACCGATCTTCGCGCTACGCGCCACCAGCCAGTTACCGACCTGGCCGAGATAGGGGCGCAGCGTGTCGAAGAAGGCAGCACCCTGCTGGTCGATGGTGCGCCACAGCTCCACCAGACGATCACCCACCAGTGGAATACCAGCCAGCCAGCTCGGCGGCGGTGGCAGGCCTTCGACCTGCAGATCCTTGACCAAGGCATTGGCGTCCTTGATGTGGTCGGCCAGGTTGAAGCCCAGCCAGACCAGCGGCACCGCCACCATGATCACCCAGACACCGGTCAGGATGCCCGCCGCCAGCGACATGCGCCCGTTGAGCAGTTGCGTCAGCAAACGCATCAGCGGCCAACTGGCAAAGGCCAGCACGGCGGCCCAGAACAGCGCCGACCAGAATGGCGCCAGCACCCAGAGGCTGGCAGCCAGCAGGCCGAGCAGAAGAATCTGCACCAGCAGACGATCATTAGTGGCCATCAAACGAAACTCCCTTCGACGAAACGACAAAGCGCCCTTACGGGCGCTCTGTTACAGGCGATTGCGAGTGCTAGCTTAACGCAACAAACGCACGCTTAGGGCTTGATCCGAGCTCTCACCCAACTCCAGGCGCGCTTCGCGCACGCGCTGCTCGATCAGCGCCTCGCGCCAGGCCTCGGCCTGGTTGCCGGCCAGAGTGACGCGCAAGGTGCTGTCGAGGTTCAAGCTGCGCGCCAGCACCTCCACCCAGGCACTGTCGGCCTTGGCTTCATCGGGCAGTTTCAGCTGACCATCGGTGCGCAGCTGACGCAACAGGGTCGCGGGCGTCGGCAGCAATACGCCCAGAGGCGCTTCGGCATCCAGCTGTTCGGCATGCAGATAGGCACGGCGGTTACCACGGGTGATGCTGTACAGCGCCAGCAGGCTTTCGTGATTCGGTTCGGCCAGGCGCAGCAGAGCGTAGGCCTGCTGATCGTCTGAACCATACAACGTGGCATTGCCGAACACCGAATTGGCCCACAGGCTGCTGGCGCCGCACTCACGACCCTGGCACCAGTAGAGCAACTCGGCGCCCTGCTCCAGCAGCGCTTCGCGCGCCGCAGTGAACACCTGATCGGCACTGTGGGTGCGCGGGAGCTCATAAGTCACCGCGCTGTGCTGACCCTGCACCAGAACCTCCCGCTCGTAACGCAAGCGCCCGCTGATGCGGCGAATGGAGCCCTGCGGATAGATGCGCTCAACGTCGGGTGCTTCCTTGAATGCGACGATATGACTGGCAGGGAAACGCGGCAGTACCTCGAGATCACGGCTACCAGGTAGATCGGCCGCCAGCACGGCACCGCTGCAGAAGGTAGCAAGCGCTGCAGAAAACAGCTTCATACGCCTCGTCATAGAGAGGAAACCTGTTGAAGGGAAACGGCAGGCGGGCTTGCGAAGCAGTGGGTGGCGACGTTGAACGGGTCGATCATGCGATCCTCCATGGCAGACCGCCACACCTTTCCCTAGGGCCGCAGGCAAGTCAAGGCAAGCGCAGGAATGGATTGAAACAATCCGCTACGAGCTGTGCGCCGACTTCATCATCCAGGTGCAGATGGTGCCCGCCGGGCAAGCGATGCACGTCGAACGGCAAATCCTGAAGCAAGGTCCGCACGGCCGACTGTGCGCCCATCATGCCCTGCTCCGCCAGTACCAGGCTGACCGGGCATTGCAGTGCACGAACGAACGCCTGGGCATGCGCCCAGCTCAGACGCAGCGGCGACGGCAGGGTCAGGCGGCTGTCGGTACGCCAGGTGTAACCGCCCGGCACCGGCATCAGCCCGCGCTGCGCCAGCAATTCGGCCGCCTCACGGCTGACCGCACCGACGCCCTTCATGCGCGCCTCGACTGCGCGCGCCATCTGGGCGTACACCGGTTTGCGCTTGTCAGTGAGCGACTGTCTGGCGCGCAATGCTTCGCCCAGCTTTTGCGGCGCCTGTTCGGCTTCGCCGGTATAGGGCACCAGGCCGTCGATCAGGGCCAGGCGTGCGATCCGCTCGGGCATCGCGCCTGCCAACAGCACCGCGGTGATCGCGCCCATGGAATGACCGAGGATAGAAAAACGCGCCCAGCCAAACTGCTCGGCGACCTGCAGTACGTCGTAGGCGTAGTCCCACAGCGCGTAACCGGCGCCTGCCGAACGATGCTCGGAATGCCCATGACCGGCAAAGTCCAGGGCGACGATGCGCAAACCCTCGAGTTTCGGCGCCAGGCGCGCGAAGCTCGCTGCGTTATCCAACCAGCCGTGTAGCGCCAGAACCGGCACACCATCCTCGGGGCCATAGAGATGAGCGGCCAATTCGATATGCGGCAGGCTCAGACGAACTTCCTCGAAACCCGTGCTCATGTAGGTTGCTCCTGGCTGCCGACCCAACGAGTGAACAACTGACGCAGCAGTTCGGCAGTGGCCTGTGGCCGCTCCAGCGGGAACATATGGCCGCCGGGCAGATTGTGGTACTCGGCGCGCGGCATGTGCCGCAGCAGATGCGCATGATGCGGCAACACCACACGACTGTGACGCCCCCGCACCATCGCCAGCGGCACCGCCAACTGCTGCGGCCGGCCCGGCGAAGTGTGCGGCACGCTGCGGTAGATGCTGATCTCGGTGGCCGGATCGAATTTCAGGCGCAACCCCTGCTCACCCAACTGAAGACCGTGACTAACGTAAGCGTCTAGACACTCGGGGTCGAAACGTCTAAACAGGCTCTTGCCGGCGAAGTAGTCCCGCGCCTCGACCAGATCGGCGAATGCTTCGCGGCGTCCCAAGGTACGGCCGGCCGGCGTAATGCGGTCGATAAAGCCAAAGCGCTTGGCGGCGCGAATCACCATGCGATCGGCCAGGGTCAGCACCGGCGAATCGAGCATCACCACCCCGCGGTACAGCTCGGGGCGAAGCAAGGCAGCGTGATAATGCAGCACGCCGCCGAGCGAATGACCGACGCCCCAGACAGGTTCGTCGCCGCCCTCGAGGTGATGGATCAGCTCATCGACCAGATTCGACCAGTTGTCATTGACCGGAAAACGCGGGTCGTGGCCATGCTGTTCCAGGTGCTGCACGTGAAAGTCCGGCGCCAGCGCGGCGAACAGTTTGCCGTAGGTGGCCGACGGAAAGCCGTTGGCATGAGCGAAGAAGATCGACTGCGGCATGCATCAAACTCGAAAAGGCGAATATGCCCGGATTCTCCGGCAGCCGCCGACGCGCGGCAATGACCGTAACGGCCATTGATGGCGGCGCAATGGTCAGGGCTATAGCAACAGACGCCCGACGATACTCACCGCCACCAGCAGAAATACCAGGCCGCAGACGAAGTCGATGGTCGGCGCCACCTGCAGCAGCCGCTGACGCATCAGCGGGCGGCCAAGGGTCAACCCCAGCAGGCTGAACCAGAACAGGCTTAGGCCAAACAGCAGCGCGGCACAGGCCACCTTGCCGGGCAGCGACATGTCCGCCGGCACCAGGCTGCTGAGCAGCGCCAGGAAGAACACCAGAGCCTTGGGGTTGCCCAGGTTGGTGAACACACCGCGCAACCAGGGGCCGAACAGCGAAGGCGTCAGTTCGCCATCCAGCCGCCTCGGGCCAGCGCTGCCACGCCACCAGGCACGCACCGCGCCAATACCCAGCCAGCCCAGGTAGAGTGCGCCGCCGATCTGCACCAGATCGAACAACCACTCGGTACGACTGAGCAGCACGGCCACGCCGCTGAGCACCAGGGTGCCGTGCAGGAGAATGCCGCAGGCCAGACCCAGCGCACTGAGCAAGCCCGCTCGCTGCCCCTGATGCAGAGCAGTACGCACCACCAGCGCCACATCGGGGCCGGGGCTGATAAGGGCCACCGCGAACACGGCAGCCAGCGACAGCAAGACGGACGTCTCCTGCATGTTGATCTCCAGGAAATTGAAAATATGATGAGTGGCCGCTGCCAATCAGGTCAGCGTCGATGCAACCAACCTGTAGGAGCAGCGCCCCACGGCGAATCAGGACGACTCAGACTCGCAAAGCTTCGCCACGAGCCGGGGCTTCTACAAAAGGCTGCTTTGGGAGCCTTGTCTTATGAGCATTAGGCTGTGCAGCTGAATCATCCCTGACGCAGACGCGCCGGCGGCAGACCGTAAGTGCGGCGGAACAGCCGCGAGAAGTGCGCCTGGTCGTAGAAGCCCAGCCGCAGGGCGATCTCGCTCAGAGGCTCACCCGCCAGCACCAGCGGCAACGCCCGCTGCAGACGCAGTTGCGTCAGCCACTGATGCGGTGGCAAACCAGTGTGCTGACGGAAACGTCGCAGCACCTGCCAAGGGCTCATGGCGCAGAAGGCGGCGATCTCCTCCAGCGCGGGTGGATCGTCCAGGCGGCTCTCCAGCCAGTCGCGCAGGCGCTGCCAGGTAGGCTGATCGAGGGCGCGATACGGCTCGCTGACGCGCAAGGTCGAGCCCATCTCCAGTAGGTGGGCTAGCGCCTGCCAGAGCGCCTCCTCTTGCGCCAGTTGCGAGCCGCCTAGCATCGCCGCATGAAAATGCTGCAAATGCTGCGACAGCAGAGGGTGGCGCAAACTGCTGGTGGTCAGCCTTGGTGCGCCCTGACGACCATCGCTCAAGGTACGACTGGCCTCATCCAGCCAGAAGGGGTCGAAGGCCATCACCCGGATGCGGTAACTCTGACCATCCAGGCAGGCGCCATCATGAATCCCCTCCGGCGCCATCAGCAGCACATCCCCTGCCCCCACGTGGCGGCGCTCACCGCCATAGGCATAGCGATGCTGCCCCTGGATCAGCAGACCGACGTGATATTCCAGGTGAAAGTGCCGGGGAAATGCGAAACGACGGTACTCGGCATCGATCAGGCGAACGCCGGGCAAGCTGCTTTGGATGTGAGTGATCTGGTCCATGGCGCGTACTGTAACGCCATGATTCGGGCAAATCTTGGATGAAATTGCAGGCAGAAACTTAAAGCTTCGGGGGCTGATCACCCAAAGGCACGATGGCCATGGTCAGACGCGAGATGCAGCTGATCTTGCCGTCGTCGCCACTGAGGCGAATATCCCAGACGTGGGTGGTGCGCCCCAGATGCACGGGCCGCGCCACCGCATGCACACGCCCGCTGCGCAAACCGCGCAGATGGTTGGCATTGACCTCCAGACCGACGCAGTAGAAGCGGCTGCTGTCGATACACAGATAGCTGGCGGTGGAGCCGAGGGTTTCCGCCAGCACCACCGAGGCGCCACCGTGCAGCAGGCCATAGGGCTGATGAGTGCGCGCGTCGATCACCATGCTGGCGCTGAGCGATTGCTCGTCGAACGCTTCCAAACGAATGTCCAGCATCTCACCGATGCTGTTTTTCAAGGTCGCGTTGAGTGCATCGATATCGGGCGTTCGTTGCCACAGTGCCATGGAAGCGCTCCTTGTACGTTACAAAACAGGGCCGGCATCGCTAATGCCAGTCAGCTAAGCATTATTGCTGAACCAGAAGTGTAGGAGCGGCGCCCCGCCGCGAACCCATGCGGCATGGGCTCGCAAAACTGGGGCTCCCACGAACGAGTGCATTGGCGCTTCACTCTGATCGGCACCAACCCGCCTGTTCGGCCCCTTCAGGCTCAATCGTGCCAGAGCACGGCTTCACTGCGCTGCTGCCACTCAGCGAAGCGCTCGCCGTAGGTGCCCTCAATCACCGCACGTTTGATTTTCAGGGTCGGAGTCAGGAAACCGTTCTCCACCGCCCAGACCTCCTTGACCAACACCAGGCCTTGCAGCTGCTCATGATGGTCCAGACGACCATTGACCTCGGCGAGCAAGGCCTTGAGGCTGCTTTCCAGCTCATCGCGGCTGTCATTGGCCGCCTCCTGGCGCCCCACATCGGATAGCACGCACAGAGCTATGGGCTGCGGCAGACCGTCGCCAACCACGCACACCTGCTCGATACGCGAGTGCTCACCGATGCGGTTTTCGATCGGTGCAGGCGCGACATACTTGCCCTTGCTGGTCTTGAAGATCTCCTTGATGCGGCCGGTGAGGCGGAGGTTGCCTTCGGCGTCCTGCTCACCCTTGTCGCCGGTCCGCAGGAAACCATCGTCAGTCAGCGTCTCGGCGGTCTTGACCGGGTCCTTGTAATAGCCCTGCATGGTCGCGCCACTGCGCACCAGGACTTCGCCATCTTCACCGATGCGCACCTCGACGCCCGGGTTGTTCTGGCCGATCCAGCCCTGCTTGAACTTGCCCGGCAGACAGACGTGGGAATAACCACAGTTCTCGGTCATGCCATAGACCTCCTGAATCTCCATACCCAGGCGGCGATACCAACTGAGCAACGTCTCAGGCACCGGCGCGGCGCCGGACAGCGCATAGCGAATGGCGTCCAGGCCCAGACCGGCGAGTACCTTGCGACCGATGAAGCGACCGATGATCGGCAGCCGCAGCATACGGTCGAGCTTCTGCGCCGGCATCTTGCTGTACACCCCCATCTGGAACTTGGTCCAGATGCGCGGCACGCCGAACATCACGGTCGGCCGCGCGCGCTTGAGGTCTTCGAGAAAGGTATCCAGGCTCTCGGCAAAGAAGATCGTCTGCCCGGCGTAGAGCGAAGCCAGTTCGACGAACATGCGCTCGGCCACGTGGCACAGCGGCAGGTAGGAGATCAGCCGATCATCCTCGCCCACGCCGAACAGCTTGATGGCGTTGCTGGCGGCGAAACCGAAATTGGAGAAATTGTGCATCACGCCCTTGGGCGTACCGGTGGTGCCGGAGGTGTAGATGATGGTCGCCAGTTGGTTCGCTGCGGGCTTGGGGTCGTCCTGAATCGGCGCGCTGCGCTGCAGGTCATCCCAGCTGTAGTCGAAGTTGCCCTGCGGATGCAGGGGCAGGCTGACTGTTGGCAAACCCTGCGGCAGGCCCGGCGCCATCGAGGCCCAGTCATCGAGCTTGCCTATGAAGGCCAGGGCCGCCTCGGAATGTTCCAGCACCTGGCCCATGGAGTCGGCGGTGAGGTTGGGATAGAGCGGTACCGAAACGTGGCCCGCCATCCAGATCGCCAGATCGGCAACGATCCAGTGTGCGCAGTTCTTGGAGATGATGGCGATGCGACTGCCCTGCGGCAATTCGCGGCTACGCAGCCAACTGGCTGCGCGACGCGCCTGCTCGCCCACATCGGCCCAGCTCAGCTCCAGCAGCTGGCCGCCCCCCAGAGGTTGCACCATGTAGCGTTTGTTCGGGTGCCTTGCTTCACGTTCGTAAAACAGCTCGAGCGGCAAACGGATTGCATCAGCCACAGGGCTTCCTCCTTTGTTGTTTTTGTAGGAATCAACCAAGCACTTGCTTGGTTGAATATTCCACGCAGACAAAAGAGGTGCAAGTTAAGAAATGTTTCTCGCCTGGAATATTTGCCCCCAAGGGGCGATAAGTCAGGCGTGACGCATCAGCGCCGCCACAAGTGGCGCCACAGGACGCAGGGTCAGCGGGGGTGGATCAGCGCCAACAGTTCCATCAGCCCGGCGGCCGGGATATCGCCTTCCAGCTCAGCCAGGCTGGCAGTACGCATGGGCAGCGGCTCCTGCCGGTGGCCGTGCACCAGCAGCCCGCCCAGCGCGCCGATCAGCGGCTGATGGCTGACCAGCAGCACCTCGGCACGCTCTCGCTCATCGAGATACTTCAAGGCATCACGCGGGTCGCTGTCCGGCGTCAGCCAGACCACGGTGTTTACCTTGCCGGTGAACCCCAGCTCGCTGCGCACCAGCTCGGCCGTCTGCTGAGCGCGCACGTAAGGGCTGGCAATGATGGCGGTCAGGGGCCGACCGGCGAGCTGAGCGGCTGCCTGCTGCACTTCCTGGCGACCATGAGCGGTAAGCTCGCGGGCAGCATCACTCGCTGCCTGCGGCTCGGCCTCACCATGACGCAGCAGCCATAGCCTCACAGCTTGGGCTCCTCGTCACGCACCGGATGCGGCGCCGGCGGGATGCTGTGCGCGGTTTCACCGTCAGGCGCACGCGGCGTCGGCCAGTCGGCGAACGGCCAGGGTTTTTCATCGGTGTTGAAGGTGCCGAAACGACCGATCTGCGCCAGGTACTGGCTCAAGCTGTCGCCAAAGCCCAGCAGGCTGGCATTCGGCGCGCCATAGAACAGGCGGTACCCCAGCTGCAGCAGCACCACGGCGCCGAGCAGCAGCTCGGCCAACTGCCAGACGATGAGAAAGATCACCATCCACAGAATGCGCAACAGAATCGATTCACGCTCCAATTCCTGCTTTTCATCGCTCATGACTCACACTCCTTGATTGGCTGCCGGGTTCAGAAACCTGCAGTGGGGATGAAATCGACATCGGTCTTGGGCTCACCGAGCATCAGCAATTCGATGACCTGGGCCAGCGTACGCCCCTCGAAGAGGATGGCATGCAGACCAGCGACCAGCGGCATGTACACGTCCAGTTCTTCGGCACGGGCCTTGAGGACCTTGAGCGTATTGACCCCTTCGGCGACTTCGCCGAGGCGCTGCACCGCGTCTTCCAGGCTGAGACCTTCACCCAGGGCGAAGCCGACCTGATAGTTGCGGCTCTTCGGTGACGAACAGGTGACGATCAGATCGCCGACGCCGGCCAGGCCGAGGAAGGTCATCGGGTTGGCGCCGAGCTTGACCGCGAACCGGGTCATCTCCGCCAGGGCGCGGGTGATCAGCATGCTCTTGGTGTTCTCGCCCATGCCCAGTGCCGCCGCCATACCGGACATGATGGCGTAGACGTTCTTCAACGCGCCGCCCAGCTCAACACCGAAACGGTCGGCACTGGCGTAGACGCGGAAGGTTCTGCCATGCAGAGCCTGCTGTACGCGCAGACACAGCTCTTCGTCCTCACTGGCGATCACCGTGGCGGTCAGGGCGTGATCAGCCACTTCCTTGGCCAGATTCGGCCCGGACAGCACGCCGATTCGTGCGTCGGGGGCGATCTCTTCGAGAATCTGGCTCATCAGCTTGAAAGTCTTGGCTTCGATGCCCTTGGTGGTGCTGATCAGCATCTTGCCCGCCAACTGTGCCGCCACCGGTTGCAAGGCATCGCGCAGGGCGCTGGAAGGCAGCGCCACCAGCACCAGCTCGGCCTGCTGCAGCACACCACTCAGGTCACTGGTCGGCTCGATACCGCCATGCAACTTGACGCCTTTCAGATAGCGCGGGTTCTCGCCGCTCTGGCGCATCTGCTCGGCCTGTTCGGGGTCACGCATCCACTGCAGGACGCGCTGGCCGTTCTCCGCCAGCAGGTTAGCCAGGGCGGTGCCGAAGCTGCCGCCGCCGAGTACGGCAATGGGTTGGAGCTGTGTCATAGGTCTTCCGAATGAGGCCATGCGGGATGGCGGTCTGCGGGCATTATACGGAGCCGAGAGTACCCGGCCAGGGCAAAAGTTCAGCACAGACTACTCGCTGCTGGGGGCAAACGAGAATTACCGCAGAGTGCAGGCGCCTGACGCTGGCAAAGCGCGCCGGGTCGGTTAACATGCGGGATTGACCATAATTGCCAAGGACGACTCGTGCCCACAGGCAGCCCCTTGCCCCCGCCCTGCGCCTCTAGCCAGGCAGCAGCGCCGCTTTCCAGGGACGGTAGAGCCATGAACCAGCGTCGCGGCTGGAACATTCACACCCGCACCCAACTGATCAGTGTCGGCCCTGCCCTGCTGCTGACCCTGCTGCTGACCGGCTTTCTTACCTTCACCCGCCTGCAGGACCTGCGCCTGGAGCAGGGTCATATCGGCCAGCTGATCGCCAATCAACTGGCTCCCGCCACCGAGTACGGCGTGCTCAACGACAACCTCGGTACGCTGGAAAGCCTGCTACGTTCCACCCTCGGCACCCCCGACGTGCGTTTCGCCGAAGTACGCGACCGCGACGACAACATTCTGGTGTACGTCGAACGGCCCAAGGAACAAGGCCATAGCACGCCGCAGGTCGAGGTGTTCCAAGCACCGATTCGCCTGCAGGGCTACCCCGACCGCACGCAAGCGCTGCCACCTTTGGGCAAGGCACTCGGCGACGGCTATCTGGGCCGGGTAGTGGTGGGCATGTCCAACGACACCTTCAATACGCGCCAACAGGAAATCCTGTTCAAGGCCGGGGTTCTGTCGCTATTGGCGCTACTGCTGACCTTTCTCCTCGCCAGACGCCTGGCCAGGCGTCTGGCACAGCCGCTGAGTGCCATGGGCCAAGCCCTGGAACGCATCCAGAGCGGCGATTATCGCCCCTCGCTGGTCGAGCGCGGCAATGACGAGCTGACCGACCTCGCCCGACATATCAACAACCTCGCCTGCGCCCTCGAGCAGAGCGGTCGTGAGCAGCAACAGGCGATTGCCGAATTGATCCAGGCCCGCGAGGAATCCGAACAAGCCAACCGAGCCAAGTCCGACTTCCTGGCGATGATGAGCCACGAACTGCGCACCCCCATGAACGGCGTGTTGGGCATGCTGCAACTGCTGGAAACCACGAGCCTGAACGACGAGCAGAATGAATACGCCGCCCTGGCCACGGAATCCACTGAACACCTGCTCAAGGTGATCAATGACATTCTCGATTTCTCACGGATCGAACGCGGGGCGCTGGAGCTCGAGGCCATTCCCTTCAATCTGCCGGAGCTGTTGCAGGGTTCGATCCAGGTCTTCCAGCACAGTGCACAGCAGCGTGGCCTGCAGCTGCTGATGGATACCCAGCCGGGCCTGGAGCAACTGGAAGTGCACGGTGACCCCACACGCATCCGGCAGATCCTGGTCAACCTGATCGGCAATGCACTGAAGTTCACCGAAGAAGGCCAGATTCGCGTGGAAACCCGCTGGCAGCAGTTGGACGACCAGGTGCTATGGTTCACCTGCGCCGTGCACGACAGCGGCATCGGCATCGGTGCTGAACGCCTCGATCACATGTTCGACGCCTTCCAGCAGGCAGACACCTCCATTTCCCGGCGCTACGGCGGTACAGGACTCGGCCTGCCGATTGCGCGCACCCTCGCAGAGCGTATGGGTGGCACTCTGCGTGCAGAAAGCCAACTGGGCGCGGGCTCGGTGTTTACCCTGGAAATACCGCTGCCTTTTCTGGCCCGCAACGAACCCGTACAAAGCAGTGACACTCAGAACCTGGGTAGCGGCGAGGGTCAGTCGGTGTTGCTGGTCGAAGACAACCCGGTCAACCAGACGGTCATCGAGGCCATGTTGCGCAGCCTGGGCTATCAGGTCAGTCTGGTCGGCGATGGTCAACAGGCCGTACAGAACTGCAGTCGGTATGACTACGCCGCTATTCTGATGGATTGCAGGCTGCCACTGATGGATGGTTACGAGGCGACGCGGCACATCCGCCAGCTCCAGCAATACCAGCAGGTGCCAATCATCGCCCTAACCGCCAACGCCCTGCAGGGGGACCGCGAAGCCTGCCTGGAAGCGGGAATGAACGATTACCTGGCAAAACCGTTCAAACGAGCAGATTTGCAACGCATCCTGCTGCGCTGGCTGCCAGCCCGACCATAGGCGTGTAGCGCCCGTGACAGTGCAGGGTTACAAGGAGAAACTGCTGTGCCTGTGACAACGCCAGTACAGCAGAGTACAACTGTACTCACTGCGCTGTGACTTTCACTACAACGCAACAGTCTATGACTAGGCTGCCGGCAGACGCCTATCCAGACGTCGCCGGCCAGGACGATTCGCCCAGCCTTAGAAGCGTGGGGACAATTGAGGAGCTCGCATGACAAGACAAAACGCCTACACCCGGGAAGATCTGCTCGCCTGCAGCCGCGGCGAACTGTTCGGCCCGGGGAACGCGCAACTGCCCGCCCCAAACATGCTGATGATCGATCGCATCGCTCACATCAGCGAAACCGGCGGCAAGTACGGCAAGGGCGAAATCGTCGCTGAGCTCGATATCAATCCGGACCTGTGGTTCTTCGGCTGCCACTTCGAGGGCGACCCAGTAATGCCGGGCTGCCTCGGCCTCGACGCCATGTGGCAGCTGGTCGGCTTCTACCTCGGCTGGCAAGGCAACCCGGGCCGCGGCCGCGCCCTGGGTAGCGGCGAAGTGAAATTCTTCGGTCAGGTACTGCCGACCGCCAAGAAGGTCACCTACAACATTCACATCAAGCGCACCATCAGCCGCTCGCTGATCCTCGGCATCGCCGATGGCACCGTAGCGGTCGACGGTCGCGAAATTTATAGCGCCGAAGGCCTGCGCGTCGGCCTGTTCACCTCCACCGACAGTTTCTGAAGGACTTGCACATGCGTCGTGTAGTGATCACCGGTCTGGGCATCGTTTCCTGCCTGGGCAATGACAAAGAAGCCGTTGCCGGCAGCCTTCGCGCGGGCAAATCAGGCATACGTTTCAACCCCTCCTACGCCGAAATGGGCCTGCGTAGTCATGTCTCCGGTTCGGTCAACCTGAACCTGGAAGAAATGATCGACCGCAAACTGTTCCGCTTCATGGGCGACGCTGCGGCCTACGCCTATCTGTCGATGGAACAGGCGATCAAGGACTCCGGCCTCAGCGAAGAGCAGATTTCCAATCCGCGTACCGGCCTGATCGCCGGCTCCGGTGGTGCTTCCACTGTCAACCAGATGGAAGCCATCGATACCCTGCGTGAAAAAGGCGTCAAGCGCATCGGCCCATACCGCGTGACCCGTACCATGGGTAGCACCGTATCGGCGTGCCTGGCGACTCCGTTCAAGATCAAGGGCGTCAACTTCTCCATCTCCTCGGCCTGCGCCACCAGCGCGCATTGCATCGGCCAGGCCATGGAGCAGATCCAGCTGGGCAAGCAGGACGTGGTCTTCGCCGGCGGCGGTGAAGAAGAGCACTGGAGCCAAAGCTGCCTGTTCGACGCCATGGGCGCCCTCTCCACCCAGTACAACGAAACCCCGGAAAAGGCCTCGCGTGCCTACGACGCCAAGCGTGACGGCTTCGTCATCGCCGGTGGTGGCGGTATGGTCGTGGTCGAAGAGCTGGAGCACGCCCTGGCCCGCGGCGCCAAGATCTACGCGGAAATCGTCGGTTACGGCGCCACGAGCGACGGCTACGACATGGTCGCGCCGAGCGGCGAAGGCGCAATCCGTTGCATGCAGCAAGCGTTGGCGACCGTCGACACCCCGATCGACTACCTCAACACCCACGGCACCTCCACGCCGGTTGGCGACGTTGCGGAGATCAAAGGTGTGCGCGCCGTATTCGGCGACAAGGCCCCGGCCATAAGCTCGACCAAGAGCCTGTCCGGCCACAGCCTCGGCGCTGCCGGCGTGCAGGAAGCGATCTACTGCATGCTGATGATGGAAGGCAACTTCATCGCCGCTTCGGCCAACATCGACGAGCTCGACCCGGAAGTGGCCGACATGCCGATCCAGCTCACCACCGTCGAGAACGCCAAGCTCGACACCGTGATGAGCAACAGCTTCGGCTTCGGTGGCACCAACGCCACCCTGGTGCTCAAGCGCTGGACTGGCAAGTAACAGCTGCTGCGGTAAAGAAAACGGCGCCTTCGGGCGCCGTTTTCGTTTCTGCTGTTTTTCTCCCCTTCACGCTGAAGAGAAGGGGGGGACGTACTTCAGACCTTGAAGCGCGCCACCAGGTTATTCAGATCGATAGCCAGACGCGACAGCTCCTGACTGGCCGCACTGGTCTGGTTAGCACCGGCCGAGGTCTGCAGAGACAGGTCGCGGATATTGACCAAATTGCGATCAACTTCCCTCGCCACCTGAGCCTGCTCTTCCGAAGCGCTGGCAATCACCAGGTTGCGTTCGTTGATCGAGGAAATTGCCTGGGTGATCTGCTCGAGCGCCACCCCAGCAGCCTGCGCCACCTCCAGCGTCGAACGAGCGCGACCATTGCTGCTCTGCATGGCATTCACCGCACGATCCGTACCACTCTGGATACCACCAATCATCTGCTCGATTTCCTGAGTCGACTGCTGGGTGCGATGGGCCAGTGCTCTCACCTCGTCGGCCACCACAGCGAAACCGCGACCTGCATCACCGGCACGGGCCGCCTCGATGGCCGCATTGAGCGCCAGCAGGTTGGTCTGTTCGGCGATGGAACGGATCACATCGAGCACCTTGCTGATCTCGTGCACGCGCTGCGCCAGTTGCTCGACCTCCTGCGAAGTACTGGTGACGTCAGCCGCCAACTGGCCGATGGAGTCCACGGTATGGCGCACCTGCTCGCGCCCCTGCTGCGCGGTAGTGTTGGATTCACGCGAGGCCTCAGAGGTGCTGACAGCATTGCGCGCCACTTCCTCTACTGCTGCCGTCATCTCGTTGACCGCCGTAGCGGCCTGCTCGATCTCGGCGTTCTGCTGATGCAGGCCACGGGTCGAGTCTTCGGTCACCGCATGCAGCTCTTCGGACGCAGAGGCCAGTTGGTTGGAGGAGTCAGCGATGCTCTGAATAGTGCCACGCAGGCTCTGCTGCATACTTTTCAGCGCGGCTAGAAGACGTGCAGGCTCGTCACGCCCAACCACGGTGATGTCCTGAGTCAGATCCCCGGATGCCACCACCTCGGTGGCCCGAACGGCCTCGCCCAGTGGCGTAACGATACTGCGGGTGACCACCAACGCCAGCACCGCAGTTAATGCCGCGACCAGGACCAATAGACCTATTACCGTACGCTGGGCACTGGCATAGATATCCGCTGACTCATGCACCGCCGACTGGACACCTGCCTCGTTCAAATGAGCCAAATTCTCCAGCAACTTGGCGACCGCGTCTGCTGTCTGGCTCAAGACGCCAGTGCCAAAACGCGCGACGGCGCTATCGTAGTCCCCTTCCCTGGCAAATTTCAGCACAGCCTCACGTTCGGTCAGGTAAAGCGCCTGTGCCCTGTGCAACTCGTCGTACAAGGCTCGTTCCTCCTGGCTGGATATCAGTTTCTCGTATTCTTTCTCCGACTCGGTTATCTGGTTCAGAAGGACCGTGGCGCGCTCCAAGGTCGGCTGTGTTGTCTGCGGTTTCCTGTCCGCCAGTATCAGTAGCGTCGTGGCACGCAAGCGGTAGATGTCTTTAGAGATATCGTCTAGAGCGGTGATGCTGGGCACCCAGTTCGTTTCGATCTCTGCGGCAGACGTTCTCATCCCTGACATTTGAACGAGGCTCACTGCCCCGAGCACGATCACCAACATCACGATTAGACCAAAAGCGAGGCCCGCTCGTGTGGCAATGGATAGATTACGCAGCGACATCGACTACTCCTCGTGCGCATGATTGATAAGATGCAATTGGCGAAGAACCAATGCAAAGGAGACTGCGCGAGTCTCCTGTTTTGCAGTAAACAGCAGATAAAACTCGCGAGGCAATTAGACCAAGGCCCCAGAACAAGCATAGAGGACATTAATTTAATCACTGCATTAAATTTATTAACAAATCATTCAGCGGGTATTTCTGCAAATACACTCATACGACTTCATACATGTAAAAGGGATTTTCTTAGACCAACATGGACCACTCGCACTTTGACAGAAGCCGGACAACCTGCCGCACACCCCAGGGGCTCTGCTGCACTGGAATGCAGCGAGCACAGAGGTCCTTGCTGACACAACTCTATACAACTGAAGAAGCAGCAGTGTCACCAGGAACTTGATTGGCAACATAAGTCAGCGCTCAAGACTTAAGACTTGTTATGCAAATCACAACCAATACGAACAACAGATAGAGGGCAGCACAAACACAACGACCCAAACAAACATGATTGTATGTAAGTTCATATCTAGAAAGGCCAGACCAAAGAAAAGACGAATGGACTTCAGGCATAACTGCCTTTGCTTGCATCTAAAGAAGTGGCTTACTCACAAGCGGCTTACAAGCCCAGTGCTAATGCAGCCTTATATATGGCTTTGCTGGGAAGAGGCCTAATGGAACAAAGTCTTGCCGGACAAACATGAGGACCTAGCGGTACCGTGATGAGCAACAGCTTTGGCTTCAGCGGCACCAATGCCACCCTGGAGCTCAAGCGCTGGGCTAGCAAGTAACAGCTGCCGCAGTAAAGAAAATGGCGCCCTCGGGCGCCATTTTCGTTTCTGGCTCGCCTCAGACCTTGAAGCGCGCTACCAGGTTGTTCAGGTCGATAGCCAGACGCGACAGCTCCTGACTGGCCGCACTGGTCTGGTTGGCACCGGCCGAGGTCTGCAGAGACAGGTCGCGGATATTGACCAAATTGCGATCAACCTCCCTCGCCACCTGAGCCTGCTCTTCCGAAGCGCTGGCAATCACCAGGTTGCGTTCGTTGATCGAGGAAATTGCCTGGGTGATCTGCTCGAGCGCCACCCCAGCAGCCTGCGCCACCTCCAGCGTCGAACGAGCGCGACCATTGCTGCTCTGCATGGCATTCACTGCACGATCCGTACCACTCTGGATACCACCAATCATCTGCTCGATTTCCTGAGTCGACTGCTGTGTGCGATGGGCCAGTGCTCTCACCTCGTCGGCCACCACAGCGAAACCGCGACCGGCATCACCGGCACGGGCCGCCTCGATGGCCGCATTGAGCGCCAGCAGGTTGGTCTGTTCGGCGATGGAACGGATCACATCGAGCACCTTGCTGATCTCGTGCACGCGCTGCGCCAGCTGCTCGACCTCCTGCGAGGTACTGGTGACGTCAGCCGTCAGTTGGCCGATGGAGTCCACGGTCTGACGCACCTGCTCGCGCCCCTGCTGCGCGGTAGTGTTGGATTCACGCGAGGCCTCGGAGGTGCTGACAGCATTACGCGCCACTTCCTCTACCGCTGCCGTCATCTCGTTGACCGCCGTAGCCGCCTGTTCGATCTCGGTGTTCTGCTGATGCAGGCCGCGAGTCGAGTCCTCGGTCACCGCATGCAGCTCTTCGGATGCCGACGCTAGTTGATTAGAGGAATCTGCAATGCTCTGAATGGTGGTACGCAGGCTCTGCTGCATGCCTTTCAGGGCAGTAAGCAAACGAGCGGGCTCGTCGTTCCCCTCTGCGTGAATATTCTGTGTCAAATCGCCCGACGCCACGACCTCGGCCACCCGCAACGCCTCAGTCAGTGGTGCAACGATACTGCGGGTCAGCAACATCGCCAGTACGACGGTAGCCAGAGTCGCCAGAATCATCACTGCGATGACCCAGATACGCGCCGACTCCGCCACCTCTTTGGCTGATTCGCCCGCTGCCAGCGCGCTTACACGATTTAGCTCCGTCAGTTTGCCGAGGCCCTGCAACATGGCATCAGCGTGTTGATTGAGCACGCCACCAGCGACCTCAATCGCAGTATCGAAATTGCCCTGACGAACCGCCTCTACTATTCGACTCTGCTCCTGCAGGTAAGCCGCCTCGGAACGCTTGAACTCGTCGTAGATGCCACGTTCCTCGGAACTGGAGATCAGTCGCTCGTAAGCTTCCTGATGCTTAGTAAGAGATTCACGCAACTCCTCAATCAGGCGAATATTGGTCTGCACTGCGGCCGAATCGCGATTGAGCATCGAACGCAGGGTAATGGCACGCAAACGCAACACATCCTTGGACACATCGCCAATGGCCAAGACGCTTGGCAACCAGTTTTCGTTAATATCGTTGGACTGTTTCCGCATTTCGCCCATCTGCGTCAATGAAAATATTCCAAGCAGTACAACCAGCAGAGCGACCAGCCCGAACCCCAGAGCCGCCCGGGGGGCGATAGAAAGATTACGCAGCGACATTTCGTGAAACTCCTGTATGCGCACAAATCGAGATATCCCTTGCCGTACCTGGCATGGGACCTTGGAGACTGCGCTAATCCCTTCCTTCTTATCGACGCCACCCGCAGGTACTTGATAAGAAAAAGAAACCTCTAACGACGCAGAGCCCTGGCCATCTCCTGGTCGACATGCCGGTGCCACTCCTGATCGCGCCACTGCTCATCTCGACGCTCTGTCCAATCATAGCCAGGCTGGACATGCTCACACTGCCGAAAGCCATCGTCCCAGCCCTGCGCATACAGGGACTCGCGCAGGTAACGCGGCACGTCCTTGGAGAACTGGCCGAGTGGCCCCACCGCCGAGCGGCCACTGCTACAGCCGGCTTCGAAACCATCGACGAAGGTCGGCGGATAGTTGGCTGCCAGCATCTGCTCACGCAGGCTTTGGCAGCCGCCCGCGGCCAGAAGAGCGAGACTGCCTAGCAGCAGACGCGGAAGTTTCATCGGATCACGCGCCCTCGATCATCCCCAGCAAGCGCTCCCTGAATGCACACAATGCCCACGGGCTTGTGCTGCATGCGCCGCTGGCCAGTAAGCGCAACGCCGGAATATCGGCATCGCGCAGGTAACGCTCGGCGTCGTCCATGCGCTCCTGGCCACCAAAACCGCCGCCGCGCATTTCCGCCAGCGCCTGCTCCTTGCTCCAGTCCTGGTAGATCACCCGGTACATGGCGGCGATGAGACCGGTGCGATTCTGCCCGTGCTTGCAGTGAATCAGCACCCGACCACGGCTTTGCGCCTGGCGAATGCTGCGCAGCACTTCGATGACGTCGGCATCGTCGATGCGGTCGGTACGCAGCGGCAGATGCACCTGAACAACCTTGGGATCCTTCAGCCACTGCTCATCGCCGCGCTGATAGAAGTTGATCACCGTGGCGATGCCCAGCGCCTGCAACTGTGGCAAGTCCCTGGCACTCGGCAAGGCGCTGCGATAGAGATCTGGCGCCATGCGATAGAGGTTGATGCGGCTGTCCAGCGGTTGCACCCAGTTGACCGAACGCGCGCTCTGCCCCAGTACTGGCGCATTGGTGGTGGCCCAGGCCATGCTCAACGGCAGCGCCAGCAGCACTGCAAAAAACACCATTGCAGCCAGTGTCAGGCGCAGGCCCTGCAAGAATCTGTTCATCGGCAGGTTTCTCCCCATTTCAACGAGTTATCTGATAGCTGGTGGGCCGGCGCTCGATAGAGCAGCCAGCGGTAAGTCAGCACGCAGATTGTCCAGTCGATCAGCAGCGTCCACAGGTTGTGCGAGAGAAAGTGCGCCCCTTGCAGCATGCGCCCCAGGGAAAACAGTGAGCCGAGCCCCAGCGCCACTACCAGCGCGATGCGTGCCGCTCGCGGCCTGCGGTCACGCTGGACGAAGAACAGCGCCAGCAGCGAGAACCCCGCCGAAGCATGGCCGCCCGGCCAACAGCGGCCGGGATTGGCGGTCGGCGCACGTTCGGCCAGCAGCGCAGTGAACTGCTCCTGGCCGCCGAACTCGCTAAGGCTCCACGGGCAATGCATGCCGGTGAGCGTCTTCAGCGGGGTGACCAGCGAAGTCGACAGACCCAGCGCCAGCACCAGATAGCCGAGCTGACGACGCCAGGGGCGCAAACGCGTAGGCAGCAGGCTGAGCGCAAAGCCTGCGATAGCCAGCACACCGAGCAGGATCACCGCCTGCTTGGCGCGGTCATGCAGGATGTCCTCGAGCCAAAAGCTGCTGCGCCCGATGAAGCCCTGACCAGGTTCGTAGAACAGGCGGGCCAGGGCGAAATCCACGCTACTGGGATCGAAGGCCAACAACAACACCATCAGCAGCATCGGTAAGCCGAGGGCCAGGCGAAAATCGAAATAACGAGACGACATTTCCACTCCTTAGCGCTCGCTGAGTTGCTGGCTGGATTGGGCTTCTGCATGCCAGGCCATCAGGCGCTTGCTGAAGGCATGACTGGCGCCCTGGTAGTAAGCGATGTCACGACGCAGCAGCGGATCGGCGCCATCGCTACGCGACTCATGGCTCAAACCCAGAGCATCGTCATGGCGACGCATGCCCTGACGCGGGCTGAGGATCGCCAGGTCCTTGCCGTCGAACAGGCCCAGGTGCTGGTAGTTGCCCAGCAGCGCGCGGCCTGCGGGATGATCCACGCGCAGCAGGTTGCGGCCGAAGAAGGTGGAGACGTAATCCAAATTGAGCAGCCCCAGCAGCGTCGGTGCCACGTCGATCTGGCTGGCAATGTCGCTGTACTCGCCCGGCTCGACGTACTTGGGGGCGTAGATGAACAGCGGGATGTGGTAGTTGGCCACCGGCAGATCCTCACGCCCGGCACTGCCGGCGGTATGGTCGGCGACGAAGACGAACAGCGTGTCGTCGAACCACGGCTTGCTGCGCGCGTCGGCGAGGAACTGGCCGATGGCGTAATCGGTGTATTTCACCGCTCCTTCACGGCCGTCGCCGGAGGCGATATCGATGCGTCCGTCAGGGTAGGTGTAGGGACGATGGTTGGAGGTGGTCATCAGCTGCAGGAGGAACGGCTTGCCGGCGGCGTGATCGGCATCGGCCACCTTGATCGCCTGGCGATAGAGGTCCTCGTCGGCCATGCCCCAGGCGTTCTGGAAGCTCATCTCGGCCTCGTCGACGCTACTCTGGTCGACGACGCGATAACCATTGCCGCCGAAGAAGGCGTTCATGTTGTCGAAGTAGCCGCGCCCGCCGTAGACGAAGACGCTGTCGTAGCCCTGGGCGCTCAGTTGCTGGCCCAGGCTGGCGTAACCGGACTCACGGCCGATGCGTTTGACGATGGAGCGCCCCGGCGTCGGCGGTACCGACAGGGTCAACGCTTCAAGGCCGCGGTCGGTGCGCGTACCGGTGGCGTAGAAGTTGGTGAATACCAGGGCGTGCTTGCGCAGCTCGTCAAGGTTCGGTGTCAACCCTCGCGTGTCGCCGAAGCTGCCCAGGTATTTGGCGCTCAGGCTTTCGATGGTCACCAGCACCACATTGAGCTTGCGCGGCGAGCCGGGGTTGTCGATCAGCCGGCGGATGTCCTGCGGATCGCTGCCGATGAAACGGGCATTGGGCTCGGCCACCTCGGCGCGCAGCTGCGCAGCCACCAGGGCGTCAGGCAAGGTGGCGTAGAACTGCTGGTAATCCAGTTCGTTGTTACGGAATGCGGCAACGAACTGGTACGGACCGTTGCTGGCCAGTTCCCGCTGGTAGGTGTTGCCACCCAGACCACGCGGCGCGTCCTGCCCGACCAGGCCACTGCACAGGCCAGCCAGCAGCGCCAGCATGACCAACGTGCAGGCAGCCTGCAGCGCGGGCAGGCGCGGCGCCTCCAGTGCGGCCCGCAGCGGCCGCCGCAGGGCCAACGTCAGGCCGATGGCCAGGGCAGCCAGCAGGGCCAACAAGGGGTAGATCGGATAGGACTCGAGGATGTTGTCCACCACCTCCTTGGAATAGACGAGGTAGTCCACGGCGATGAAGTTGAAGCGCACGCCAAACTCGTCCCAGAACAGCCACTCGGCCACTGCGGTGAAGAACATCGCGAACAGGCTGACGGCCACCAGGGCGACCAGCAGGCGCTGATGCCAGCGGCGGCGCCATAGCCAGGCCGGGCAGAGCAGCAGGTACAGGGCCAGCGGCAGCGCCGCGTAAACCAGGAAGCTGAGGTCGTAGACCAGGCCGACGCCGTACAGGCCAAGCAGCCCCGGCAGCGTCACCCCGGCATCGCCCAGGTGACTGAGCAGCAATACGCTGCGGGTGAGGAAGAACACTGCCAGCCAGGCCAGCAGAATGATCGACAGATAACGAAGTTGCGCGTAATGAAGCCGTGGCATCGTATGATCCTTTTTGGATGAACGAGCCGCAGTCTGCGAGGCGAATCGTGAGCCTCTCGTCAAAGCCATGTGAAAAAATCGTCAAACCCAGGAATAAACCGCGATGCGCATTCTGGTCATCGAAGACAACCGAGACATTCTCGCCAACGTGCTCGACTATCTGCAGCTCAAGGGCTTCTCCGTGGACTGTGCGCAAGACGGCCTGAGCGGCCTGCACCTGGCCAGTAGCGGTCATTACGACCTGATCGTGCTGGACATCATGCTGCCCGGCATCGACGGCTATCAGGTGTGCAAACGCCTGCGCGAGGACGGTCGCAACGAAGTGCCGATCCTGATGCTCACTGCGCGAGATGCCCTGGATGATCGCCTGCAGGGGCTCAACGCCGGTGCCGACGATTACCTGATCAAGCCCTTCGCCCTGTCCGAACTGGTGGCGCGCATCGAGGCGATCCTGCGCCGCAGCCGCGGCAGCCGCAAACGCCAGCTGCAGGTCGCCGACCTCAGCTACGACCTCGATACCCTGCACGTCAGCCGCGCCGGCCAAGCGCTCAAACTCAACCCCCTGGGCCTCAAGCTGCTGGCCATCCTGATGCAGCGCAGCCCGGCCGTGGTGCGCCGCGAAGCGCTGGAGGAAGCGCTGTGGGGCGACGACTGCCCGGATAGCGACAGCCTGCGCAGCCATATTCACCAGTTGCGCCAGGTGCTCGACAAACCCTTCCCCGCACCTCTGCTACATACCATCCACGGCGTGGGTTATCGTCTGGTAGAGCAAAGCGATGTTATCTAAGGTCATGTCCTGGCGCAGCGCCACAATGTTGTCCAAGCAGCCGTTCGAGCGGCGCATCCTGATCGCCTTTGTGCTGATGACCACGGTGGTCAGTGGGCTGTTTTCGCTGAGCATCGTCGCGGTGGTGCATTTCATCGAGGAACACCTGGTATCGCAGGAGCTGAGCCGTGAGCTGCATGAAACACTGAGCGAAGGCATCCGTCAGGGGCGCTCGCCACGGCTCGACAGCAGCACCCGTTTCTTTTCCTCGGCGTACCCGGAGTATGCAATCCCACCTGACTATCAGGGGTTGTCGGAAGGATTCAACGAGGTGGTCAGCGGCGAACAGGCCTTCTACGTGTATGTGGAGAACATCAACGGCGAAACCTACCTCTTGGTGGAGGACCAACAGGAGTTCGAAGCCAGGGAGAGCGCTCTTTTCAGTGTGGTCCTGGCTGGTTTTCTGCTCACCGTGATCGCGGCCTGGGGCCTGGGCCTGATCACCGCACGCAAGGTCATGGCCCCTGTCAGCCGCCTGGCCCAGCAGGTGCGCCACCGCGACCAGCTGCACCCGTTGGCGCCGCCCTTAGCCCCGGACTACCCCAACGACGAGATCGGCCAGCTGGCAGCTGCCTTCGACAGCACCTTGGGCCAGGTGCGCCAGTCCCTGGAGCGCGAGCGCCTGTTCACCAGCGATGTCAGCCATGAGCTGCGCACGCCGCTGATGGTCATCGCCACCTCCTGCGAGCTGCTCGCCGAGGCGCCATTGAGCCCGCGCGAGAAGGAACAGGTGGCACGCATTGCCCGCGCCAGCGAGGAGATGCGCGAGCTGGTACAGACCTTTCTGCAGTTGGCGCGAGGCAAGAGCAACGAAGCGGCCTTCATCGGCGACCGCAGCCTGGCGGCCATCGCCCATGAACAAGCCAGCCGCTGGGGCGCGCTGATAGAGGAAAAGGGGCTGGACTTCCAGGTGATCGAGGAAGGCCAAGACGCTGGCCAGTACAACGCCACCTTTCTCGCCACGGTGATGGGCAACCTGCTGCGCAATGCCCTGCATTACACCGAGCACGGCGAGGTGCGCCTGATTCTCGAGTCCGGCGCCTTTCGCATCGAGGACAGTGGTGCCGGCATTCCTGCCGAGCAGCACGAGCGGATCTTCCAGCCTTTCGTACGTGGTGCTCAGGCCCGCGGCGAGGGCCTCGGCCTTGGCCTTTCGCTGGTCAAGCGCATCTGCGCCAAGCAGGGCTGGCAGGTCAGCCTGGAGAGTGAGCCGGGTCATACACGCTTTCGCGTAACACTGAACAATGGCGCTTGACGAAATTTTCACGCCCCTTTGACGGGACCTTGATGCGCGGCTCTCTAAGGTGGCGAACGTAGCCATCAAGGGACGTTCGTCATGCCCAAGCCAAGCCCCATCGAACTGGATTTTTCCCGCAAGTACGATTTCGAGCACGCCCAGCAGTACCTGCACAAGCATCAGGATGGCCTGTCTCGGCGCCTGTCCCACTGGCGCGACCTCCAAGTGGCGCGCCGCGCGCTGCAGATGGCTGATCGGCCAAACCTGGTACTCGACCTGCCCTGCGGCGCCGGCCGTTTCTGGCCGATGCTCTGCGAGCAGCCCAACCGGGTGATCCTCGCCGCTGACAATTCCGCCGACATGCTTGCCATCGCGCGTGCCGCGCAAGCACCCGAGGTGGTGGCGAGGGTCAACAGCTTTCGCTCCTCGGCCTTCGCTATCGACCTGAGTGCCAATGCAGTGGACTGCATCTTCTGCATTCGCCTGCTGCATCACATCGAGTCGGCCGAGCACCGTCTGGCCATCCTTCGCGAATTCCATCGCGTCAGCCGCGACACGGTGATCGTCTCGCTGTGGGTCGACGGCAACTACAAGGCCTGGAAACGTCGGCGCCCAGAGGCCAGGCGCGCCGCTCAGGGCCGTGCGGCGCAGAACCAGAACCGCTTCGTCGTTCCACGCAAGACGCTGGAGGATGAGTTCCACCAAGCCGGCTTCGCCATACTCGGCCACCTGGACTTCCTGCCCGGCTATGCCATGTGGCGCACCTACGTGCTGCGCAAGGTGGCCTGAAATGGGGGTTCTCAGCGAACAAGCACTGGCCGCCCTGCCCTCTACCGAGTTCGATCGCTGGTGGCACAGCCCTGGCCAATGGGTCGAGCCGGCCAACCAGCGGCGCGGCGGTGAAAGCGGTGTACGCCTGCTGCAACACTGGGACAGCAGCAGGCCGCTGCTCTACTGCAAACGCCAGAGCGGGCACACCTACCGCTCGCTACGCCATCCTTTGGGCAGGCCTACCATTCTGCGTGAGCTACAGGCCTATCGCGCCTTCGCCCGCCTCGGCATTCGCACACCGAACATCGTTTACTGCTCAGCGCGCAAACAGGCCGAGCAGTGGCAAGCACTGCTGGTCACCGAAGCGTTGCCGGGTTTCGTCAGCCTGGAGCAGTGGTACAGCGAGCCCCATGTGTCGCAGCTCAATCAGGTCATGTTGCAACGTCTTGCGGTGACACTTGCACGCCTGCACCTGGGCGGCTGGCAACACGGCTGTTGCTATGCCAAACATCTGTTCGTCAAAGCCCGTAGCGATGGTGACGTGGATATCGCCCTGCTGGATCTGGAAAAAAGCCGGCGACGTTGGCGCGTCGCCAGCGCCTCACGGCGCGACTTGGGCCAACTGGACCGACATCGTGGCGCCATGTCCGACGCTGACATGAGTTACCTGCGCCAGCTTACCAGCAGGCACTCAACGATCCCTGGGGCGGGCTGCCGCGATGAATGACAGTTCCGATCTGGACGCCCTGTCCTTCAAGGGGCGCCGCGGCTTGGCGCGCATCCTCGATGCCACCGGCTATTCGCTGGCCGGGCTGCGTGCGGCCTATCAGGGCGAAGCGGCCTTTCGTCAACTGGTCTGGCTGAATCTGATCCTGCTGCCGCTGGCCGGGCTGGTCGATGTCAGCCGCGCCGAACGCGCGTTGCTGGTCATGGTGCCGCTGCTGGCATTGGTGGTGGAGCTGCTCAATTCCGCCATCGAGGCGGTGGTCGACCGCATTTCTCTGAACCTGCACCCACTGTCCAAGCAGGCCAAGGACATGGGCAGCGCAGCGCAGATGGTCGCGCTGCTGATGATCGCCCTGACCTGGGCGATCATCCTGCTCTGATCAGCGCACCGTGAAGCGCTGTTCGGCCAGCTTGCGGTCGCCCTGGTAAACGATGAAGTGCCACTCACCGGGCACCACCTCGTGGTGTTCGGTGAATTCGAAGGCCATCACGTCCTGCGGGGCGCCGACCACCAGCTTCTGTTGCACTTCGAACTTGTCATGACGCTGACCATCCGGAGTGACCACGCCGGGCGTGAGGTACAGCAATGTCAGCGGCACATCGCCCTCGCGCTTGCCGGCCAGGCTGTAGCGCATGCCGAACTTGGTGCCGAGCTTGGCTGGAATTTGCTCGGTGCGCTCGATTTCCTGGTTGCTGCGAGTCAAAACCCGCTCGCCGGGCTGGTAGTCCTGATACTGGCTGCTGAAGATGCCGTATTCCACTGGCCCTTCAACACGGACGTCAGCCTGGCTCAGGCCAGCCCAGGCGAATAGACCGGCCATCACGGCCACTCGGGTGTAATGCATGGTGCGCTCCTCGTTGAGATGAGCGCGAGCCTATGACGCCCGAATGACAGCCTGATGACAACCCTGCTATCGATCCAGCTCGGCCTGCACCTTGCGCGGCAGCACGGAAAGGAAGTTATCGCGCGCCACCTTGTGCGCAACGTCCTCGGGCAGCGCATCGAGGAAGGGATCGAAGCCTTTCATATACTCGCCCAGGTTGCCGAAGCGCCCGACCACGTCCGAGCCCAGCATGAAGCGCTCCGGATAGCTGCTGACCAGATGCACCCACTGCGCATCAGGCTTGCCGTTCTCGTCCAGCAGATAGGGGCGCAGCATGGTCCAGGACAGATCGATATAGAGATTCGGGTACTGACCGAGCATGCGTTCGACCGTGTCCAGGAGGAAATCGAGTTTCTCCTGATGACGATGAATCTCGGCACTGGTGCCAGCATGCGCCCAGATGAAACGCACATGCGGATGGTTGCGCAGTGGCGCTTCGATTTCCTGCAGATAGATCGGCTCGCGCTCACGCTTGGAGGTGATGTTCGAGTGCAGCATCACCGGCAGGTCATATTCGGCAGCCAGGTGGAAGACCCGTGCCAGCGCTTCGTTGTTGGCGCGCGGCGCACTGCCATGAATCAGCGCGGTGAGGTCGTCGTGACGGGTAAAGATCTCGCCGATGCCCTGCCACAGGCCGGGATCGAGCTCCAACATACGGCGGATGTGCGCATCGGCGTTCTTGTCGTTGGGATTGAAGCCGGATAGAAACGGGTGGAAGCGCTTGCGCTGCTCGGCGGGCAAGCGCTTGTAGGCAGCGGCGATGAACACGTCGGTGGCGCTGTACCAGTAGGCGTTGGCGTCATCACCGGCGTAATAGCGTGGGCGTTTGGGCTCGTCCTCGTCCCACTTCTTGGCCACCGGAATACCGGAGAACATCACATGATCGACGTTGTTTTCCGCCATCTTCTCCAGCAGTTCGTCCATGCCGGCGCTTTCCTGGAAAAAGTCGACATAGTGCAGGTGAGCGTCGCTGTAACGGTATTCACGGGCCTGGGCGCTGCAGGCGATCAGGGCGCTGAGCGCGAGTATCCATGGCATCGTTCGAGATGTAAGCAAGGCGAGTCCTCCTGACGGTACGAGCAGCATAGACCCCCGACCAGCCAAGCAAGTTCGACGAGCGGTCACCCGTCTCGCGCGACTCGATGGAGCGTGCAATCTGGCAACGCACCAAACCAGCTCATCGCTGGCGGGCTAACAGGCCGAGGCGGCAATGAACAGGCCCGCCGATAATGGCACTTCGCTTGCAATGTTTGAGGCAGACCAGACAGGGGAATCATCATGTTGCAGTTACTGCGCAAGCCGGCCCGCAAGACCGAAAGCGAAACCGCATTGGATGCACTCTTCCATCAGCACGACCTCACCATCCACCTCCCGGAACACCATCAATGGATGACACGCCTGAACGACTTCAGCGCAGGTCTCCAGCAACGCATTCGTGCCAGCCTCGGCGCAGCCGTCGGCATCGCCGCGCATGCGCCACAACTGGCGCGCATTGCCGCGGCCAACCAACAGAGCGGGCAGACACTGGCGCAGTCCTCGGAGTTGATCGCCAGCGCCAGCGAGCAGGTCACTACCACGCTGGACGCCGAACTGGTGCCCGGTGCAGGCGAAGTCGCAAGATTGTCTGCCGAAGTCTCCGCAACCCTGCACCAATGCCAGGAAAGTGGCCAGGCCGTGCTGCGCCAGGTTGAGGTGATCGATGCCAGCGAGGCGCAACTGGCTCAGGTGATCCAACAACTGGCTGGACAACTCGATGAAGTGAGCAAGGTCATCGGCGTGATTGCCAGCATCTCCCAGCAGACCAATCTGCTGGCCCTGAACGCTGCCATCGAGGCCGCACGTGCGGGTGAACATGGTCGGGGCTTTGCCGTGGTCGCCGAGGAAGTGCGGCGTTTGGCCGGCCATACCACCGATGCCACCGGCCAGGTCAGCGGCATCATCGAACGTTTCCGCGAGGGCATGCAGCAACTCGGCAGTGCCGGCCAGCACATGAACCAGGCCGTGTCCGACGGCCGCGCCGGTATTCTCGCCGTCAGTGATGGCCTGGATAGCACACGCCTAGCCATGGATCGGCTGGACGCTCAGGTCGGCCAGATCGCCGCAGGCACCGAGCAGATCAGCCAGGCCGTGCGCTCGATCAACGGCGATGTGCAAAGCATCGCCCAGGTCGCTGGTGAGCTGCTTGGCAAGGCCGGACAGGTGTTGCATCACAGCAAGGCCGTACGCGAAGACGGTGATCGCTTGCTCGCCGGGCTTGGCGACTTCCGCCTGGAGATCCACGCTGCCGTTCGCGCCAGCGTCGAGCAACTGGCGACGCGCCCCGAGCTGGCCGGTGAGGTGTCAGCAGCCGAACGACTGCTCGCCGATACGCTGGCACGCGACAGCCGTTTCGAGCTGTTCTACCTGGTCGACAACCGCGGCGTGCAGGTTTCCGAGAACGTCTTCGCCGCCGATGTGGCGCACGGCGACAACGCCAGTTGTCGCGGCCGCGACTGGAGCCAGCGCCCCTGGTTCCGTGCCGTGGCCGAGCGAATGGAGAGTCATATCACCCAGGTCTACCGCTCTTCGGCGACCGATGACTTCTGCTTCACTGTGTCGGTACCTATCGTCGATGGCCAGGGCGCTCTGTTGCGGGTGCTGGGCGCCGATGTACGGTTGTCGGCACTGGTGTAATCAGGCCTGCCTGGGCTAGGCTGGCAGGCATTGCCGGCACGCCTACAAGGAAACGCCATGATCCGTGTTCATAACAGCAAGGGGCTGCAGCAGCAGATCAAAATCGGCTCGCACCAGCTACTTGGCGATGTTTCGCGCGAGCTCGGTGGCGAAGGTGCCGGCCCTGACCCGCACGATCTGTTCGACGCCTCGCTCGGTACCTGCAAGGCCATGACCCTGCTGCTCTATGCACGCCAGCGCGGCCTGCCGCTGGAAGGCATCGACGTCACCGTCGAGCGTGACGACAGCGAAGAACGCGACGGCAACTACCGCCTTGTCGTCGAGCTGTCGCTCAAAGGCCCGCTGGACGATGCGCAGCGTCAGCAATTGTTGCGCGTCGCCGACAAGTGCCCGATCCACAAGCTGATGACCACCACTGACATCCAGGTTGAAACCCGCCTGGCGGGAGCTCCGGCATGAGCGAGTTGCAGCTGATCCGCCCGCGCGCCGAGGACATTTCCGGCCAACCGATTCTGCGTCCCCTGCCCTCGGCACGCTTTCGCAGCATCGGCCCCTTCGTCTTCTTCGATCACATGCTGGAGCATGACTATCCGGCGGGCAAGGGCATAAACATTGCCCAGCATCCGCATATCGGCCTGTCCACTCTCACCTACCTGTTCGAAGGCCAACTGCTGCACAAGGACAGCCTGGGTTCCGATCAGGTGGCGGGCCCCGGCGATGTCAGCTGGATGACCGCAGGACGCGCCGTCGCCCATGTCGAGCGCACGCCGCCCGAACACCTCGGGCAGAACAAGCGATCGCACGGACTGCAAGTCTGGCTGGCCTTGCCGGAAGCCGATGAGCAGTGCGAGCCGGCCTACAGTCATCACCCCGCCGCCTCGCTGCCACGCAGCGAAGCCATGGGCGTGCAGATCACCCTGATCGCCGGCAGCGGCTTCTGCCTCGAATCACCGGTACCGGTTCGTTCGCCGACCCTTTATGCCGAGCTGCGCCTGGCCGCCGGTGCCAACCTGCTGATACCCACCGAACACAGCGAGCGTGCACTGTACCTGATCGATGGCGAAGCGGAACTCGATGGCGAACCCCTGCCACGGCACACCATGGCCGTGATCCCGGCAGGTGAAACGCCCGTGCTCAGCGCCTGCGGCGAATGCCACCTGGCCCTGATCGGTGGCGAACCCATTGGCCCACGCCGGATCAACTGGAACTTCGTCGCCACCACCCCGGAGCTGATCGATCAGGCGCGCCAGCGCTGGGCCGCGGGCGACTGGCCGCAAGTCCCCGGTGAAACCATGCGCATCGAACTGCCGCGCTGAAACCGCCCCTTGAACACAGGCGCCAGGCGGCGCCTGCCACAGCAAAGGACTGCCATCTTGCTTTCGTACCGCCCCCTCCTCGGCCTGCTGCTGTTGCCCAGCTGTGCACTGGCGGCACTACCCAGCTTCGAACCCGAGCCTGGCGTGCAGGCCCAGGTGCAACAGCAGGGCGAGCGCTACTTTTTGCAGCAGCCAGATGGCAGCCGGATCGAGCTGAGTCTGCCAGAAGGGAACGAAGATGTGGACGCACCGAGCTTCATCGTCGACGACTACGACTTCGATGGCCATTCCGATCTGGCCATCCGCATACCCGTCGGCATGGTCAATTCCGCCTATCACCTCTACCTGTATCGCCCCGCCGAGCGCCGCTTCGAGCTCCTGCGCATGCCGGCAACGTTGCTGCAACGCGCCAACTGTGCGGAGTTGTCGGAGCTGCAACCCAACCGCGAAGAGCGCGCGCTGTACAGTCACTGCCGCAGCGGGGCACGCTGGTACTACGACGCCTATCGTTTCGATGAATCAGGCGCCCCTTGGTTGTACAAGACGCTACATCTGCGTTACGACTACAACCCGGACCTGCCCGTGTTCTTTCCCATATTCGAAAAGACGCTCGACCCTCAGGGCAGGATCGTCGCCAGTCGCGCCCTCGACGATGATGATCGGCCGCAAACCTGGACCGTCCCCAACGCACGCCTGTATCTGCATGAGCGCCCGGACGGAGCGAGCCGTACCAGGGCCTACCTGATCGAGGGTGACGCCTGCGAGGTATTGGACCAGCAAGGAAACTGGCTGCTGATCAGCTATGCCTCGCGCAAGGGCCCGCTGGAACGCTGGGTGTCGCTCGATGAGGCTTACCGGCTGGCTACCCCCTGAGCCGTCGCTGATTTTTTGTTACCTGTGCATGATCCAGCGGCCCGCTTGCCGGGTATAAGCTGCGTGCGGATTTTTCAGGCCAACGGATGCCCCACGGCAGATCGCGAGTTCGATTACGAAAGCACCCTGGAAGCCTGCGCACGCGACGACGAACGCGCTTTCCAGGCGCTCTACCGGCAAGAGTCCGGGCAACTGCTCGACCTGGCCATCAGTATGTTGAGCCGCTGTGACGTTGCCGATGACTGCCTGCACGACGCCTTCGTGCGCATATGGCTGCACGCCGCGCGCTAAGGCTGCACCCATCGGGCGCAGCCTTTCGTTCAACGCATGCGCCAACCGGGCATCACTGCCCTGCGAATACCTCATCGAACAGATTGTTCATCGCCTTGAATGCCCGCGCGGCGACCACCGGATGATATTCGTTGCGTCCCGGCACGTTGGCCTTGGGGTTGGTGAACGAGTGCACGGCGCCGCCGTAGCTCACCAGTTGCCAATCAGTCTTGGCCGCTTTCATCTCGGCGATGAAGCCGTCGACCTGCGCCTGCGGTACGGCAGGGTCATCTGCCCCGTGCAGCACCAGGATCGGCGCCTTGATGTTCTTGGCATCGTCAGGATTAGGTGTATCCAGATTGCCGTGGAAGGACACGAAGCCCTTGAGCGGCGCCCCGGAACGGGCCAGCTCCAGCACCGTACCGCCACCGAAGCAGAAGCCGATGGCGCCCAGCTTGTCGAGATCCAGCGCCACCTCGCTGCTCTGCGCCTTGAGCACCTCGACTGCAGCTTGAGCGCGCTTGCGCATCAGCGGACGATCTGCGCGCACCGCACCGGCCGCGGCCCCCGCCTCTTCGGCATTGCTGGGGCGAATGGACTTGCCGTACATGTCAGCGAGAAACACCACGTACTTGTCACTCGCAGCATGAGCGGCCTTGGCCACGGTGTCTTCATTCACGCCCATCCAGTTGGGAACGGCGAGCAAGCCCGGACGCGGCGTGGTGACCGAATCGTCGTAAACCAGCACGCCCTCGAAGGCTTCGCCGTCGATTTCATAGGGAATCGTCTTGGTCACGACGGCCGCATCGGCAAGGCCGGCGAATGCGGCGCACAACAAGGGGAGCAGTGTCTTCTTCTGCATGGTGAGGCCTGCACTTGGCAATGGTAGGCCCCTAACAATAGCCCCGCTGTCGACAATGACCAAGTCGAGATAAGGCAGGTTTTAGACAGAAGGTTTCAAGCGGCAGGCTGCTCGGCCCAGCGTTCCCTGATCTGCAGAATCTCGGGCAGGCAAGCGATGAACAGCTCGACCAGACGCGGATCGAAGTGGCGCCCACTCTGTTCACGCAGGAAAACGACCGCCTCCTCCACGGGCCAGGCCTGTTTGTAAGGGCGCACGCTGGTCAGCGCATCGAACACGTCGGCAATGGCGACGATGCGGCCTTCCAGGGGAATGTCTTCGCCACTTAGGCCATTGGGGTAACCGCTGCCATCCCACTTCTCATGGTGCGACAGGGCGATCCGTTGCGCCGTGCGCAGCAGCCCCGAGCTATGCTCGCCGATGATCTTTGCTCCGATCTCCACGTGCTGGCGCATCACTCGCCACTCGTCCTCGTCCAGCTTGCCTGGTTTGCGCAGCACCGCGTCGGGGATACCGATCTTGCCGACATCGTGCATCGGTGCCGCGTTGAGCAGTTCCTCGGCAGCGCTTTCGCTGAAGCCGGCAGCCAGCGCCAGCACCTTGGAGAAATGGCTCATGCGAATGACGTGCAGACCGGTCTCGTTGTCCTTGTACTCGGCGGCCATGCCCAGGCGCTGAATGATCTGCAGGCGGGTCTGCTTGAGCTCATCGACACGCACCAGCGACAGATGAGTGCGTACACGGGCCCGCACAATGGGCGGGCTGATCGGCTTGGTGATGTAGTCCACCGCGCCGACCTCGAAACCGCGCGTCTCATCGTCGACATCGCCAAGCGCGGTAACGAAGATCACCGGAATCATCTTCAGCAAGGGGTTGGCCTTGAGCCGCTCGCACACCTCGTAGCCAGTCATGCCCGGCATCATCACATCCAGCAGGATCAGGTCCGGCAGCTCGCGCTCGGCCATTTCCAGCGCGCGGGCGCCCTCCTTGGCGAACAGCAGGCGATAGTCTTCCTGGAGGATATGGCGCAGCACCTGCAGGTTGGTCGGTTCGTCATCGACCAGCAGCAACAGCGGGCGAGTATCGGCAGCCAGGGTCATGATGGGGTCGTTTCCTCGTCTTGCAGTTGCAGCAACAGTTGATCGAGCAGCAGCAGCGCCTGATCGAAATCGAAGTCATCCAGCGCCTGACACATATCCTTCAGGGCGGCGCCGTAGGCCGTGCCCATGGCGGTTTGTTCCATGGCAGCAAGGGTCTCATCGTCCAGGCCGCCACGCTGCAGCGTCTGCCGCAGCTGACTTGCATGCTCATGCAGCGAGCGCAAGTCGACAGCCGAGTTTGCGACCGAAGATACGGCCTGTGGCACCTGCGGCACCACCTCCTTGAGAGTCTGCAAGGCCTGCTCGAGCTGCGCGAGCAATCCGCGCAGCTCCTGCTCGTCCTGAGCTTCGAACGCCCGCTCGAGTAACTGCCCCAGGCTGGCAAGGCTGGTCATCGCCAGGTTGCCGGCCGCGCCGTGCAGGCGATGCGCAAGGGCCTCGCCCTCGCGCCAGTCGCGTGCGCTGAGCAGCCGGGTAAAACGTGACGGTAGGTCACGTTGCTCGTCTATGAAAGCGTTGATCGCCTGAGCCATACGCAACGGCCCGCCCCACAGGCCGCTGCCGCGTACCCAGTCGAACAGCCCATCGCCGCTAACACGGGTGGCACTGACCACCGCGCTGGGCACATCGGTCAGGCCGAGCAGACGGGCGATTTCCCACAGCAGTGCGTTGAGATCCAGCGGTTTCGAGGCGAAGCCGTTCATCCCCGAATCCAGCGCGGCCTGGCGATCCTGATCGAGCACACTGGCAGTCAGGGCAATGATCGGAATCGGCTCGCGCGCCTCGGCAGCCTCCAGCTGACGAATCCGCCGCGAGGCCTCCAGGCCATCAACGCCCGGCATCTGCACATCCATCAGAATCAGGTCGAAACGCTCCTCGCTGAACGCCTGCAGCGCGCCCTCGCCATCGGTGACGCACCGTACGCGGTGGCCGAAATGCTCCAGAGTCAATTGCAGCAGCTCGAGGTTCTGCGGCACATCATCGGCCGCAAGAATGTTCAACTGCCCCAGCTCTGGCAACGCCGCGCGTTGTTGCGAGGCCAGGCGCTTACCGGCAAGCAGCGGCAACTCGACGCTGAAGCAACTGCCCTGCCCTTCGCTACTTTCGACCCGCAAGCGACCGCCCATCAATTCGACCAGCTGCCGGGAGATGGTGGTGCCGAGGCCGGTGCCGCCAAAACGCCGGCTCATCGAAGCATCAGCCTGAGCGAAAGGCTCGAAGATCTTCTCCAGGCGATCGGCTGCGATACCGATGCCGGTGTCCTGCACCGCCAGGCGCATCGCGCCCGGCTCACCCGTCACTTTCAGACGAACCTCACCGTGCAGGGTGAACTTGACCGCATTACCGAGCAGGTTGCTCAGCACCTGCTGCAACCGTAGCGGGTCGCCGCAGAAGAACTCGGTGGTCGTTGCCGGGTAATCCAGATGCAGCTGCAAACCTTTGCTTTCGGCCGTCAGGCGCTGCGTCGCGAGCACCTGCTCGCACAGTTCGCGCAGGGAGAAATCCAGCTGCTCCAGTTCGATGGCACCCCGGTCGAGCTTGGCCGTGTCGAGGATGTCATTGAGCAAACCCAACAACGAACGCGACGAATGCTGCACGGTGCTCAGATGGCGACGTTGTTCGCTGGAAAGCGGCGTTTCCAGCAGCAGATCGGTGAAGCCGATGATGGCATTCATAGGCGTACGAATTTCATGGCTCATGTTGGCCAGGAAGCTGCTGCGTGCGGCAGCGGCGGCTTCAGCGCGATCACGGGCAGCTCGCAGGTCCTGTTCCATCACGCGGCGCGGGGTCAGGTCGGTGGCCAGCTTGACCACCTTGAACGGCTTGCCATCGGTATCGAGAATCGGGTTGTAGCTGGCCTGAATCCAGAACTCGCGCCCGCGCTTGCCGATGCGCCGGTATTCACCCATGCGGAAGTGGCCGGCACGCAGCTCTTCCCAGCTCTGCCGATAATCATCACTTGCGACCAGTTCTGGCGCACAGAACACCGAATGATGCTGGCCGATAACCTCGGAGCGGGTGTAGCCCAGCAACGCCAGGGCATTGTCGTTGACATCCAGCACCTTGCCATCGAGGTCGAACTCCACCATGGCCATGGCTTTGCTGATGGCCGTGACCTTGCCCTCGTACTCGGCGTTACGTCGCTTGCTTTCGGTTTGATCGAGCAGAACGCCATCGATCCAGCGCGGCACACCCTGTTCGTCGCAGACGGCACTGCCGCTTTCCCAGATCCAGTGTTCGTTGCCTGCACGGTCGAACAAACGGTACTCGATGGTGTAGTTACGCCCCTGCTCGATGGCCGCTATCACCTGATCGGCAGCCCTCTGATAGTCGTCCGGGTGATACATATCGGCAATCGAGCAGCGCCGGCTGATGAAGTCATCGGCACTCCAGCCGGTCAGAGGTAGCACAGCATCGCTGATGAACAGCATGGTCCATTCGCGATCCAGCAGGCAGCGGAACGACACGCCCGGGATGTTGCTGATCAGTGAGCGGTACTGCTGTTCGCTGCTGCGCAGAGCCTTCTCCATATGCTGTCGCTCGCTGATGTCGGCAACGAAGACCACGAACAGCGGTCGGCTCCCCGCGTGGGTGATGCCCACACTGATGCGTACTGGCTTTTCCCCACCGTCGCGGGTCAGGCAGATCAGCTCCTGCTCCCCCATGGACAGGGTCAGACGACCGGTTCTGAGATAGTCAGCAAGCTTGGCCTCGATCTCGGCGATGTAGCGTTCGGGAATCAGTGAGCGCATGTGCTGGCCCACCAGTTCCTCGGGCGCCCAGCCAAACAGACGCGAGACCGTGCGATTGGCCGAGCGCAACGTGCCGGTGTGATCGACGGTGATGATCGCATCCAGCGCCGTATCGAAGATCGAGCGCAAATGCTGCTCGCTGGCCTTGAGCTGGAGGCTCATGCGGCGGTAGCGCAGCAACGTATTGGCGGCTACCACGAAGACCGTCAGCGCGACGGTCAGCAGCGTGATGGCAATGGCGATATAACCACTGTCGACCACTGCCATCGGTACCTCGGACTCCGGCGTGCCAACGAAACGCGCCGCGGCCATGCCGGTGTAGTGCATGCCACTGATCGCCAAGCCCATCACCAGAGCGCTGAGCAGAAGCGCCCAGAATGTCGGCAAACGTCCTTCCAGCCCGAAGCGTACCCACAGCGCGAGAATGGCCAGGGCGACGGCAACCACGATGGACAGGGCGAACATCCAGGGGTCATAACGCAACAGCGGCGCCATCTGCATCGCCGCCATGCCGCTGTAGTGCATGGCGCCGATACCGGCACCGACCAGCACACCACCCACACACAGCTGCAACAGGCTCAAGTCACGCCGCGCCAACAGGCTCAGCGCCACCCAGGACGCCGCCAGACTCGGCAGCATCGATAACAGCGTGATGCCCAGATCGAAACGCACCGTCGCACAAAGTTCGAAGGCGAGCATGCCGAGGAAATGCATGGACCAGATGCCGCCGCCGAGGGCGAGCGAGCCGGTGAAGATAGTGATTTGCCTGGCGACCGGGTGCGAGCTGTCGCGTGCTTCGCCGGCCAGTTGCAATGCCATACCGGCAGCGAATACGGCGATGGCCAACGACAACAACACCAAGGTGGTGTCGTAACTACTGAGCACAAGGACAGCGGGGTCCGCACCCATTATGAAAAACAACTCGATAATCGACATACAGCCCCAGGGCACCGGCAGAAAGCCGGCCAATTGCCAGCATCTGAAACGACGGGGTCGCGCTTGTCAATTAAAGCCGATCAGTCGCGCGCATAGAAAAGCCCGCCGAAGCGGGCTTGTTACATAGCTTAGCCAATCAGGCAGAGAGTTCCACCAACAGCTTGTTCAGGCGCTGCACGTAGGCTGCCGGATCTTTCAGGCTGTCACCGGCGGCGAGCGCAGCCTGATCGAACAAAATGTGCGACAGATCGGTGAAGCGATCCTCGTCCGGCTCGGCATCCAGACGTTCGATCAGCGGATGTGCAGGGTTGAACTCGAAGATCGGCTTGGCATCCGGCACCTTCTGCCCACTGGCTTCGAGGATCTGGCGCATCTGCAGACCGAGATCCTGCTCGCCGATGGCGAGAATCGCCGGTGAATCGGTCAGGCGATGGGAGACGCGAACCTCGGCGACCTGCTCACCCAGCGCACCCTTGAGGCGTTCGATCAACCCCTCCTTGGCCTTGGCGACTTCTTCCTGTGCCTTCTTGTCCTCTTCCGAGTCCAATTCACCCAGATCCAGATCGCCACGGGCCACGTCGACGAAATGCTTGCCGTCGAACTCGGTCAGGTAGCTCATCAGCCACTCGTCGATGCGATCGGTGAGCAGCAGCACTTCGATGCCTTTCTTGCGGAAGACTTCCAGGTGCGGGCTGTTCTTGATCTGGGCAAAACTTTCGCCAGTGAGGAAGTAGATCTTGTCCTGACCTTCCTTGATGCGACCCAGGTAGTCGGCCAGCGAAACCGATTGCTCGTCGCCTTCGCCGGCGGTGGAGGCGAAACGCAGCAGGCCGGCGATCTTCTCCTTGTTGGCGAAGTCTTCTGCCGGGCCTTCCTTGAGCACCTGACCAAAGGCTTTCCAGAAGGTCTTGTAGTCGTCCGGCTTGTCCTTGGCCAGCTTCTCCAGCATGTCCAGCACACGCTTGGTCAGCGCCGATTTCATCGAATCGATGACCGGGCCGGACTGCAGGATCTCGCGCGAGACGTTCAGTGACAGGTCGTTGGAGTCGACCACACCCTTGATGAAGCGCAGGTACAGCGGCAGGAACTGATCGGCCTGATCCATGATGAATACGCGCTGCACGTAGAGCTTGAGGCCCTTGGGCGCTTCGCGGTGGTACAGGTCGAACGGCGCACGCCCCGGTACATACAGCAGCGAGGTGTACTCCAGCTTGCCTTCGACCTTGTTGTGGCTCCAGCTCAGCGGGTTCTCGAAGTCATGGCCGACGTGCTTGTAGAACTCCTGGTACTCCTCGTCCTTGATCTCGGTACGCGGACGCGTCCACAGGGCGCTGGCGCGGTTGACGGTTTCCCACTCGACTTCTGCCGGAGCCTCTTCGCCGTGGTGCTCTTTCGGTAGCTCGATCGGCAGCGCGATATGATCGGAGTACTTCTTGACGATGTTGCGCAGGCGCCAGCCGTCGGCGAACTCTTCTTCGCCGCTTTTCAGGTGCAGAACGATGCGGGTACCGCGCTCGGCTTTTTCGACGGTGGCGACTTCGAACTCGCCCTCGCCTTTCGAGGACCAGTACACGCCTTCACTGGCCGGGCTACCCGCACGGCGACTGAATACCTCGACCTGATCGGCAACGATGAATGCCGAATAGAAGCCCACACCGAACTGACCGATCAGGTGCGAATCCTTCTTCTGGTCGCCGGAGAGATTCTTCAGGAAGTCGGAAGTGCCGGATTTGGCGATGGTACCCAGATGCGCAATCACTTCCTCGCGGCTCATACCGATGCCGTTGTCTTCGAGGGTGACGGTCTTGGCATCCTTGTCGAAGGACAGGCGGATCTTCAGTTCAGCGCCGCCTTCGAGCAGCTCCGGCTTGGCCAGCGCTTCGAAACGCAGCTTGTCAGCAGCGTCGGAAGCGTTGGAGATCAACTCGCGCAGGAAGATTTCCTTGTTCGAGTACAGGGAATGGATCATCAGGTGAAGCAGTTGCTTCACCTCGGTCTGGAAGCCCAGGGTTTCTTTTTGAGTTTCCACACTCATGGTCTGCTAACTCCATCTGTAGGACAGGAACCGCTATCGCGGCGATGACCTACAGATGGGGCCAGCAATATGGATTTCAAGGGCTTAGCCGAAACCAGTTGCTACGGTTCCAGCAGTTCCAGCCGACCGATTTCTTCCGGTTTGAAGCTGAAACTGGCCTGACCACCGCCACTGCCCATTTGCTGGCTGAGGCGGATGCTGCCGTCGCTATCGATACCGACGAAACGCCCCTCCACCGTGCCGCCACTGGCACGACTCAGGCGCATGCTGAGGTTGCGGTACTGCTCCGGGTTACGCTGCAAACGCGCCAGGCTGAAACGCTGACGACGGTCTACCGGACGACTCAGGCGCTCCTCGACGGCAATGGTTTCAATTTGTTGTGCCGGTTGCTTCGCCGCAACGGAGGACAATGCCGGGAAGCGATCACCATCCACCATCCAGCCTTGCTCAGAGCGCTTGTGCAAACGAATTGGCAGGCGCTCGCTACGCCCGTCGATCTGCGCGTCGACCTGCAACTCCAGGGTATCGCCCTCGAAGGTGAACACCGGCAGTTTCAGCTCACGCACATCGCGCGTGGCGAAACGCCGTTGCAGATAGTCCTGGAGGATGTGGGCAATGGTGTCACGCGAATCAAAGCGCGCATCGACCTGATCATCGACGTAGCGCAGGCGATCACGATACAGCTCGACCCGACCACTCAGGCTGGTCTTGAAGCGTGGCGGCATGACCAGATGGAAATCGCCGACCAGTCGATTCGGTGCCTGCGGCTGCAGGTCCAGATGCAGAGTGTAGCCACGGCTCAGGCGGCGAGCCTCGGGCAGATCCTGCTCCGGCAACAGCCAGCTCAGCTCGACCTCTGGCAGGTTACCGCTGTCCTGGGGCAATACGTCGATACGCACCGGACCGTCGACTGCTTGCGGCAGGCGAATGCTCAATTCGCGCTGGGCGAAGAAATCCAGCCCCTCGCGCAGCACCAACACGCCATCGATCAGCTCACCCTGCTGCGGGCGAAAGGGCTGGCCGTTGAGCTCACCGCCCAGATTTATGGCCAGCTCTGCCGGCGCCTGTACCTCGGGCTTGAGCCAATCCAACCGGACTATCGCCGCCAGACGCTCGGCATCCTTGCTGGCCAGCATGGTGAGACCTACCACCAGGGGAATCACACCGAGCCCGACCAGAGTGACCGCGCTACGTGCTCGCTTCCAGTGGCGCACCACGTAGATCAGGGTCATCGGCGGAATCAGACTGCCCCACCCCCACAACAGACTGGTGGCGAACGCCCGCATGACCAGCCATACCAGACCGGCCAGCATCAGCACCAGGCCACCAATTATCAGCAACGCATCCATCTACAGGGTCCTTGTCATGATTTCGCTGCGCTGCCGATCCGCTGCAACTGCCGGGCATACCTCAACGACTCAGGGCTCATCGACCTTGAAGTGGGCACGGGCGGTGGCAATCGGTTCGGTCTGCTTGGTCTGCCAGGCGGTGATCGCCACATTGGCCACCCGCCGCCCCTGACGCCAGACCTGGCACTGCGCATAGGTGTCACGATAATGGCCGGCGCGCAGGTAATCTATCGAGAAGTCGATGATTTTGGGTAAATGTGGAATGCCCATGAACATCAACAGGTGGAGCATGGCTGCATGCTCCATGAAACCCGCGATGACGCCGCCATGTAACGCCGGCAGTACCGGGTTACCGATGCAGTCGCGGTTGGCTGGCAAGCGAAAGACCATGTCGTCGCCCAGGCGTAGACACTCGATGCCCAGCAGCTTGGCGTAGGGGATCAGGTTGATCAGCGGGTCGTAATCGTTCTGCTGGTGCGCACGCGCCACCAACTGCTCCAGATTCAGCTCGCTCATGCGCTACCGCCTTGCTGGATCTTCTGTTTCAGATCAACCCCGCCCTGCCCGGCCTTGCCCATGCGCATGAAGGTACCGACCACATGGGCAATCGGCTGCTCGGGGTCGTCCTGATAGGCATAGCCGCGGGTGAAGATGACGTTGGGAGTGACCCGATAGCACTCGGCGAAACCGAAGACGTCCTTGCCCGGCTCGGCCGGATGCATGTAGTCGATACGCAGATCGAGGGTCGGACAGATCTCGAACTCCGGCAGTACGCAGACCGTGGAGATACCGCAGGTGGTGTCCATCAGCGTGGTGATGGCTCCACCGTGGATCACACCGGTATCCGGGTTGCCGACGATATGCGCGGCATAAGGCAGGCGCAAGGTCAGACCCCGGCTGTCGCCACCCTGAACGCTCATGCCCAGAACCTGGCAATGGCGCAAGGCAGAAAGAAAGCGCTGAGCGCGCTCGAGGATGATGTTTTCCGGCATGACTGCGACCTGGACGGGGATAAATGCGATAAGGCCGCATGATACCTTGCACCACGCCGTGCTTCAGCCCCGCTGCAGTCAAGTGTGTGGACAACCGCACCAGCCCAAACAGTTGAACTTAATGTAAAACATGAAGTTCAAAGCCCTGTGAATGACGAAGCCATACATGGAGGCTCAATGATGAAAAAGACTCTGCCGTTTGCCCTGCTTCTGGTTGCAGGCCTTGGACTCGCCGCCTGCGACAAGAAGGAAGAGGAGAAATCTCCGGCTCCAGTGGCGCCCGCGACGGAAGCTCAGCCCGCAGCTCCCACTCCGGAACCACCGCTGCCGGAGACCAATGAGCCGGTACCGCAGGACGACATGCCGGACACTGACGAGCCGGGGGCCGATGCTCCGCTCAGCTCGCCGGAAGGACAAACCGAGCAGAACCAGTAAGGTTCAACCTCGCATGAACGAAGAAGGCCCGCAATGCGGGCCTTCTTTCATTTGAGCGCCGGACTGATCATCAGCAGCAGGCTACAGGCTAGCCCCACCACCCACACCAGACTGCGCTGCCAGTGCATATCCCACCAATAGAACAGCAGGTACAGCACTCGACTGACAACGAAGGTGATGGCAAGTATATCGATCAGCACGCCATAGGTCTGCGTGGCGTGTGCCATCAACACGCCAACCGCGAACAGTGGGAAGGCCTCGATGCTGTTCAAATGCGCCGCCAGGGCACGCGCGCCGAAACCCGTGAGACGCGCCTGCTGAGCACGCGGATGATGGTTGTCATAACGACCACCGCCCTCCTTGGCCATGGCCTTGGCCACCGGGGCCTTGGCGATGAAGATCAACAAGGCGCTGATGAAGACGCACCAGAACGGAATGCTCATTCACTCTTCTCCTTGGCCACCTCGGCGGCCGGCGTTGGGGTATAGACCATCACTTCCAGCACATCCGAATGGAACTCACGGCGATACAGCACCACGACCACGCCGGCAGTCACCAGCATGAAGAACCAGGGGTTGATGAACCACGCCAGGGTTGCCATACCGAAATAGTAGGCGCGCAGGCCGAAGTTGAACTGGTTGGCAGCCATCGAGATCACCCGCGCTGTGCGCTCTGCGAACGCCTTACGCTCCTGTTCGGTGACATGCCGCTCGCCCACCATCGGTGCCGACCCCACCAGCACCGCAGCGAAGTTGTACTGGCGCATGCACCAACTGAAGGTGAAGAAGGCATAGACGAAGATGATGCCCAGGCACAGCAGTTTGATCTCGGATAGACCCCGACTGGCCTGTTGCACGAAGGGAATGTCGGCCAGCAGTGACAAGGCACGGTCGGAGGCACCCAGCACGGTGAGGATACCGGCCAGAATAATCAGCGTGCTGGAGGCGAAGAACGAGGCGTTGCGCTCAAGATTACCGATCACGTTGGCGTCGGCAATGCGATTGTCACGCAGCAGCATGCGACGCATCCAGTCCTCACGGTACAAGTGCAGGACGCTGGCCAGACAGGGAGTGGTTCTCGCCTTCAAGGAGGCATAGCGGGTGTAGCCGCCCCAACACAGAACGAACCACAGTGCGGCCAGGAAATGAGGCAGGTACGGATAGCTGTTGAGCATGCCAACTCCTTGTAAGACTGCTGCGGATTATAGCCAGACCGCCTGTTTTCTTGTTCGACAAAAAAGGCCGCCTCGTGGGCAGCCTTGTTTTGTTTCGAGCGCGTTTTACGCAGTGGTAGCGCGCTGACGCAGCCCCAGGATACGGTCCAGCAGCACCACCAGAACCAAGGTCACCGCCACCGGCAGCAACCAGCCCAGGCTCTGACCAGCCAGGGGCAGTTGCCCGAACCAGGCTGGAACCTTGTCGGCCCAAGGGGTAGCGGCAACACCGTCGGCAACGCCGAAGATCAGCGTAACGGCCATCACCGGCACGAAAACCAGGGACTGGGAAACCCACAGACGATTGGCCAGGCTCAGCGCAACCAGCACGATAGCCAGCGGATACAGACCCACCAGAACCGGAATGGAGAAACTGATCAGTTGGGTCAGGCCCTGGTTGGCCACGCCCAAGCTGAACAGACCGAAAACGATCACCACCGTGCGATAGGAAACCGGTAGCAGCTTGCTGAAAAACTCGCCGCAGGCAGTCAGCAGGCCAACCGCCGTAGTCAGGCAGGCCAGGGTGATGACCACCGCCAGCAGCAGGCTGCCGGTGGTGCCGAAGGTGTGCTGCACGTAGGTGGTCAGCACCTGCACGCCGTTCTGCGCTTCACCAGCGATACTCTGGCTGGTAGCGCCGAGATAGAACAGCGCCAGATACACCAGCGACAGACCGATGGCCGCGATGATGCCGGCGATCACCGAGTAACGAGTCACCAGGCCCGCATCGCTGACACCGCGATCACGGATGGCACTGGCGATTACGATGCCGAACACCAGCGCCCCCAGGGTATCCATCGTCAGGTAGCCCTGCAGGAAACCCTGCACCAGCGGCGCCTCGCGGTAGCTGTCGGCCACCACGCCGATCTCCCCCGCCGGCGCGAACAATGCAGCGCCACCGAGCACCAGCAATGCCGCCAGCAGTACCGGCGTGATGAACTTGCCGATACGGTCGACCAGTTGTCCAGGGTTGAGCGAAAGGAACAGCACGGCGGCGAAGTACACCAGGGTGTAGATCAGCAGCGGCGCACCTTCGTTGCCGGTGAACGGCGCAATGCCCATCTCGAAGGACACTACTGCGGTACGCGGCGTGGCGAACAACGGACCGATGGCCAGATACACCGCAACCGCGAGGATTGCACCCGCCACTTTACCCAGCGGTGCAGTGAGCAGGTCCATACCGCCGCCCACACGGGCCAGAGCCACTACAGTCAGAAGCGGCAGGCCGACACCGGTCAGCAGGAAGCCAAGTGCCGCGGGAAGCAGATTTTCCCCGGCGGCCAAGCCGGCGCTAGGCGGGAAAATGATGTTGCCTGCGCCGAGAAACAACGCAAAAGTCATGAAGCCGAGGGCCAGCAGGTCCGAGCTTTTCAAACGAGTCATAGAGGGAAATACCACAAGCAGGAAATCGAAGAGTTGCGGGGGTTTCCTTGAGGGATCGGGGAAACGTCGCCCGAGCGTTTGGCTCGAACCACTGCAGGCATCGCCAGGCGCTTGTGGCGCCACGGACACGACAAGCCGCGCATACTAACGAAAAGCCCCCATCAGCAGCACAGTTGGCGGACGAGCTGTCGAACTGGCGTAACTGACTGTCGCATCGGCAAAAGTTATCGAAAATCTGACCGCCACACTTTCGTCCCCTACCTAGACCGCCCCCGCCCCTTGACTCGGCAGCTCGCTCGCAGCGCAAGAGAAAGCGAAAAATGAAAAAGGCCGCGAAAGCGGCCTTTGTCGTTGAGCGCGAGGCTTACTCGGCCAGGCGCCAGGTGGTGCCGCCCTTGCCGTCTTCCAGCACCACACCCATAGCGGTGAGTTGGTCACGAATCCGGTCGCTTTCCGCCCAGTTCTTGTCAGCACGCGCCTGCAGACGCGCGGTGATCAGCACCTCGACCTCTGCTGCATCGACCTTGCCGGCAGCGCCCGCCTGAAGGAAGGCTTCCGGCTCCAGTTGCAGCACACCGAGTACGCTGGCCAGTTGCTTGAGCTGGGCCGCCAGGCCGGCGGTAGCCTCAACGTCCGCTTCACGCAGGCGGTTGACCTCGCGGATCATCTCGAACAGCACGGCGCAGGCTTCCGGCGAGTTGAAATCGTCATCCATCGCCGCACCGAAGCGCTCCACATATGCCTCGCCACCGGCAGGCGCCGCTTCCGGCAAGCCTTTGAGGCCGTTGTAGAAACGCTCCAGAGCGCCCTTGGCCTCCTTGAGGCTCTCTTCGGAGTAGTTGATCGGGCTACGGTAGTGGCTGGACACCAGCAGGTAGCGCACCACCTCGGGGTGGTACTTCTCCAGCACCTCGCGAATGGTGAAGAAGTTGCCCAGGCTCTTGGACATCTTCTCGCCATCCACACGCACCGCACCGGCGTGCATCCAGGCATTGGCGTACTGCTTGCCAGTGGCCGCCTCGCTCTGCGCGATCTCGTTTTCGTGGTGCGGGAACACCAGGTCCGGGCCGCCGCCGTGAATGTCGAAGGTCTCACCGAGGCAGCAGGTGGACATCACCGAGCATTCGATGTGCCAGCCCGGCCGGCCCTTGCCCCAGGGCGAATCCCAGCTCGGCTCACCCGGTTTGGCGCCTTTCCACAGCACGAAATCCAGCGGGTCTTCCTTGATTTCGTCGACTTCGATGCGCGCACCGATCTTCAACTCGTCGATCTTGCGGCGCGACAGCTTGCCGTAGGTCTCGAACTTGGTGACGCGGTAGTACACGTCACCATTGCCGGGCGCATAGGCGTAGCCTTTGTCGATCAGGGTCTGGATCATCTGGTGCATGCCGGCGATGTGGCCGGTGGCACGCGGCTCGATGTCCGGGCGCAGCACGTTCAGGCGCGCCTCGTCTTCGTGCATCGCAGCGATCATGCGCTCGACCAGCGCCTCGAACGGCTCGCCGTTCTCCTGCGCGCGTTTGATGATCTTGTCGTCGATGTCGGTGATGTTGCGCACGTAGGTCACGTCATAGCCGCGCTGACGCAGCCAGCGGGTGATCACGTCGAAGGCGACCATCACTCGCGCGTGGCCGATGTGGCAGAAGTCATAGACGGTCATGCCGCACACGTACATACGCACGTGATTGCCTTCCAGCGGTTTGAACGCTTCCTTGACCTTGTTCAGGGTGTTGTAGATTGACAGCATCTTAAATTCCTCAAGAACGGCTTTCAAAGCAGCGAGCGAAGATCAGGCAAGGCGGAGGGAGGTGAGGACGCGGAGTGTACTCAAGTACATGAGCAGTACTCGCTCCGCTCGCCCTTCGGGCCGCCCTCTCGGGCGTTAGTGCAAGCACTTTCCGGATCCTCGCTCCAACGCAGCCTGATCGAGCGCAGCAATTTGACAGTCGTTATTGCCCCCAGGAGTCGCGCAGGGTCACGGTACGGTTGAACACCAGGGCATCGGCGGTCGAATCCTTGTCCAGGCAGAAGTAGCCTTCACGCTCGAACTGGAAGCGATCATCAGCCGTCGCCTGACCCAGCGATGGCTCGGCGCGGCAGCCGGTGAGCACCACCAGCGATTCAGGGTTGATATTGTCGAGGAAGCTGCCGCCCTCTTCGCTCTTCTCCGGGTTGGCCGAGCGGAACAGGCGGTCGTACAGGCGCACTTCGCACTCGACGCTCTCGGCCGCTGGCACCCAGTGAATCACGCCCTTGACCTTGCGGCCTTCGGGGTTCTTGCCCAAGGTGTTCTCGTCATAGGAGCAGCGCAGCTCGACGATGTTGCCGGCGGCGTCCTTGATGGCTTCGTCAGCGCGGATCACGTAGCTGCCGCGCAGGCGCACTTCGCCGCCCGGGATCAGGCGCTTGAAGCCGTCCGGCGGGGTTTCCTCGAAATCGCTGGCGTCGATGTAGATTTCGCGGGAGAAAGGCAGCACGCGGATGCCGATATCCTGCTTCGGGTGACGCGCCAGCTCCAGATTCTCGACCTTGCCTTCCGGATAGTTGGTGATCACCACCTTCAGCGGCTTGAGCACGCACATGGCACGCGCGGCGTTGGCGTCCAGATCGTCACGGATGGCGAACTCGAGCATGCCGATGTCCACCAGACCACCGGCGCGGTTGACACCGATCATGTCGCAGAAGGCGCGGATCGACGCTGGGGTGTAACCACGGCGACGGTAGCCGGACAGCGTCGACATGCGCGGGTCGTCCCAACCATTGACGTGCTTCTCGTCGACCAGCTGCTTGAGCTTGCGCTTGCTGGTGATGGTGTAGTTCAGATTCAGCCGGGCGAATTCATACTGACGCGGCTGAGCCGGTACCGGCAGGTTGGCCAGGAACCACTCGTACAGCGGGCGGTGATCTTCGAACTCCAGGGTGCAGATGGAGTGGGTGATGCCCTCGATGGCGTCCGACTGACCATGGGTGAAGTCATAGCTCGGGTAGATGCACCACTTGTCACCGGTCTGGTGGTGATGGGCATGGCGGATGCGGTAGAGAATCGGGTCGCGCAGGTTGATGTTCGGCGAGGCCATGTCGATCTTGGCGCGCAGCGAACGGGCGCCATCGGGGAACTCACCGGCCTTCATGCGGGCGAACAGGTCGAGGTTCTCTTCCACGGTGCGCTCGCGGAACGGGCTGTTCTTGCCCGGCTCGTTCAGGCTGCCGCGGTATTCACGCATCTCTTCGGCATTCAGGTCGCAGACGAAGGCCTTGCCGGCCTTGATCAGCTCGATGGCCCAGGCGTGCAGCTGGTCGAAATAGTTGGAGGCGTAGCGCTCCTCACCGGCCCACTTGAAGCCCAGCCACTCGACGTCGGCCTTGATCGCGTCGATGTATTCCTGGTCTTCCTTGGCCGGGTTGGTGTCGTCGAAACGCAGGTTGCACTGGCCGCCGAACTCTTCGGCCAGGCCGAAGTTCAGGCAGATGCTCTTGGCATGGCCGATGTGCAGGTAGCCGTTGGGCTCCGGCGGGAAGCGGGTCACGATCTTGGCGTGCTTGCCGCTGTCCAGATCAGCCTGGACGATGGGGCGCAGGAAGTTGGCAGCTTTTTCGACGGTAGGCTTGCTCATGGTGTCCTTAACAATACTGGCGCGGCACAGGGTAGGCCGCTTCGGGCAAAGTCCGTATCATAACCAACCTGTCAAGCCCCTGACAGGGTGCATGCCACCCTGACAAGCGCTATTCACCTCAGGGCCACCGGCTCGAACCTGCCTCATCACGGATACGATCATGATCAAACTGCACACCAACCACGGCGTCATCACCCTGAACCTGTTCGCCGACAAGGCCCCGGAAACCGTGGCCAACTTCGAGCAATACGTGAAGGAAGGTCATTACGACGGCACCATTTTCCACCGCGTAATCGGCAATTTCATGATCCAGGGCGGCGGTTTCGAGCCGGGCATGAAGCAGAAGCCGACCCGCGCACCGATCAAGAACGAAGCCAATAACGGCGTCGCCAACAAGGTCGGTACCGTCGCCATGGCCCGCACCATGGAGCCGCATTCGGCCAGTGCGCAGTTCTTCATCAACGTCGCCGACAACGGCTTTCTGAATCACAGCGCACCGACCGTGCAGGGCTGGGGCTACGCGGTGTTCGGTGAAGTAGTCGAAGGCATGGACGTGGTCGAGAAGATCAAGGGCGTCGCCACCACCATGAAATCCGGCCACCAGGACGTACCGGTGGACGACGTGATCATCGAGAAGGCCGAAGTCGTAGCCGAGTAAATCGATGATCCTGCTGATCTCCGATCTGCACCTCGAAGAGAAACGCCCGGATATCAGCCGGGCGTTTCTGCATTTTCTCGCCACGCGCGCGCGCCAGGCCGAGGCGCTGTACATCCTCGGCGACTTCTTTGAAGTGTGGATCGGCGACGACGGCATGACGCACTTTCAGCACGAAATCGCCCGCGCCCTGCGCGAGCTGAGTGATGCCGGCACGCGCATCTACCTGATGCACGGCAATCGCGACTTTCTTATCGGCAAGCGTTTCTGTCGTGAGGCGGGCTGCACCCTGCTGAGCGATCCGCATAAAGTGCAGATAGGTGGCGAGCCGGTGCTGCTGATGCACGGCGACAGCCTGTGCACCCTCGATGTCGGCTATATGAAGCTGCGCCGCTGGCTGCGCAATCCGCTGTCGCTGCTGATCCTGCGCAACTTGCCGCTAAGCACGCGACAGAAGCTGGCGCGCAAGCTACGCAACGAAAGCCGCGCACAGACGCAGATGAAGGCCAGCGAGATCGTCGACGTCACGCCCGAGGAAGTGGTCAAGGTGATGGCTGCACATGGCGTGCGCAAGCTGATCCATGGTCATACCCACAGGCCGGCGGTGCACGAACTGGACGTGAACGGCCAGCCCGCACGACGCATTGTGCTGGGGGACTGGGATCGCCAGGGCTGGGCGTTACAGGTTGATGAAGCCGGCTTCAACCAGGCGCCGTTCGAGCTGACGCCAGCCTGACCGTAGCCCGGATGAAATCCGGGGGGAGCAACCCAGAAGATCGCCCCGGATTGCATCCGGGCTACGGCACTCGAGACCAATAAGACATCTGCGTAGGCTGAAACACCCTCTCCCGCCCTTCGGGCACCCTCATCCCGCAAGCGGGAGAGGGTCATCAAATGGCCGCTTCGCGGCCGTTTTGTACAGGCACACCACTATGGAAACGGAACTGCTCATCCGGCGAGATGATCAGTTCGCGCTCCACCGCCCGCACCACTTCGATACGCGCATCGACATCGGCCGCGTCGCCATACAGGTAGGCAAGCTTGAGATAGCCCCGGTAGTGACGCCCTTCGCTCTCCAGCAGCCCGGCGTAGAACTTGGCCAGTTCGGCATCCAGACGCGGCACCAGGGCAGCGAAGCGCTCGCAGGAACGCGCCTCGATAAAGGCGCCGACCACCAGCACGTCCACCAGACGCTCGACCTCGCCACCGCGCAGCAGCGCGCGCAGGCCGGCGGCGTAGCGCGAGGCGGAAACATGGCGAACCTCGATGCCACGGCCACGGATGATCTTGCTCACCTGCTCGAAATGCACCAGTTCCTCACGGGCCAAACGCGACATTCTCGCGGTCAATTCGGTCTTGGTCAGGTAGCGTCCCATCAGGCTCAGGGCCGTCTGCGCCGCCTTGTATTCCAGATTGCGGTGGTCGAGCAGAAGGATTTCCTGCTGGCGCAGGGCCTCGTCCAACCAGGCATCAGGCGTGGCGACGCCACCGAGAAAGGCGAGAATTTCCTGCAGGATCGATACAGGTTCCTCACCGTTAGTCGGAACATGCTCGGCATTTGACATCATATTTGAAGCGCTCTAGGTGCTGGCGAGGTTGAAAATGGCGGGCCATTATACGAGTGGCAGGCCGGACGACCAGCATGCCGTTGATGCAGGTCAACAAGCCGCTGGCAACGACGCACCTATAGTTGGACAAGCGCTATTCATTCTCAGGGAGACGACCATGCAAGCGATCCGTAGCATTCTGGTGGTGATGGAACCCCAGCACCCCGAAGGCCTCGCACTGAAGCGGGCAAAACTGATAGCGGGAGTCACCCAGTCGCATCTGCACCTGCTGGTCTGCGACAAGAAAGGCGACCACAGCGCCTGGCTCAACGACCTCAGCAACACCCTCGGCAAAGAGGGCTTCAGCGTTTCCACCCAGCAGTCCTGGCATGACAACCCGCACCAGACCATCATTGCCGTACAGCAGGCCGAAGGCTGCGGCCTGGTGATCAAGCAACACCTACCGGACAACCCACTGAAAAAGGCCCTGCTCACCCCTGACGACTGGAAGCTGCTGCGCTACTGCCCGGGCCCGGTGCTGATGGTCAAGACCGAGCGCCCCTGGACCGGTGGCAACATCCTCGCCGCCGTGGACGTGGGCAACGCCGATGGCGAACACCGCACCCTGCATGCCGGGATCATCAGCCATGGCTATGACATTGCCGGCCTGGCCAAAGGCACCCTGCACGTGACTACCGCACATCCAACACCAATGCTCTCGGCTGCCGACCCGACCTTCCAGCTCAAGGAAACCATCGAGGCGCGCTACCGCGAGCAGTGCCGCAGCTTCCAGGCCGAGTACGACATCAGCGACGACCGCCTGCATGTACTCGAAGGCCCAGCCGACGTGGTGATTCCACAGGTTGCCCATCAGATCAATGCCGCCGTCACGGTGATCGGCACAGTGGCGCGCACCGGGCTTTCCGGCGCGCTGATCGGCAACACGGCCGAAGTCGTACTCGACGCACTGGAAAGCGATGTCCTGGTACTCAAGCCAGACGAAATCATCGCCCACCTCGAAGAACTGGTGGCGCAGCACTGAGCCAACGCCTGGAACGAAAATGCCGCTATTGAACAAGCGGCATTTTTGTTCAACCTGCAAACAGAGCTAAACCCTGAGCTCCAAGCCTTCGCGCAAAAACTTCGGCGCGATATAGCGCTCATAGTGCGCCTCGGAGAGCAGGAAGAACTCACGATCGATGGCATCGCGCAGCTCAGGCAGCGCCCAGTTGCGAAACTCGGGCAGCAGCACCATGCCGTAGGCCTCCAGCTGATTGATCACCCGAGCGCCCCGCGCGATCAGCTGATAGGCCCAGCAATAAGGCGACTGCTGCGGCACGAAGCGAATCTGCCGCTGCTCCAGCTGACCACGCAGACGCTGCTCATCGAACACTTCCAGCTTGGCGGCCATCACCTGCACCAGCAACACTTCCAGCCGCGTCCAGACGGCGCGCTTCTCGTCATCGCTGTAGCTGTTCCAGTTGATCACCTCATGGTGGAAGCGCTTGCAACCGCGGCACACGACATCGCCGTAAACGGTCGAACACAGCCCCACACAAGGCGTCTTGATGCGCTGATTGGACATGGCAAAACAGAATAGACAGCAGAATGGCCTGGCATCTTAGCCCTTTGTCTAATTCAGATCACCCCTGCCGACAGGCCACCGAAAACTACCTGCGTTGGCACTACTGCGTTAAAAACCGCCTCAAAATGCTCATTTAGAACAGCTAAACTGCGCTTTTTCGGCCATTTTTGCCTTGTACTGCCTGCCTCGCCTACGTTTTCAGCAGCCTGTCGATACGGGGACATCGACTTAACTTTATCTGCGCTTTCCATTAGAATCGGCCCGCCTTTTACGGCGCCAATGTCCGTTGGAAGCTGTTTTCAAAGCGTCACGAGCACAGTCGATCCTGCAGGTACGATGGCGGCGCAGCCACTTGGAGTCCCCCCGAGCGTCTGCGTCAGCCCTCATCAGAAACCGTCCTGCCGGCGTAAAACTTTGAAAGCAGCTTCTACAAGAGACTCATGAAACCTCGGCTGATCGGCTCATAAAGTCGAAAAGCGCCTGGTCATGAGTATCTGGATCGCGTCCCGGACAACCCTTTGGGACCACTGATGAGGGTAATAACTGTGCTTGAAGCCTACCGCAAACACGTAGCAGAGCGTGCCGCTCAGGGTATCGTGCCCCAGCCGCTGAACGCCGAACAAACCGCAGGCCTGATCGAGCTGCTGAAAAACCCGCCTGCTGGCGAAGAAGAATTCCTCGTAGACCTGATCACCAACCGCGTCCCGCCAGGCGTCGATGAGGCTGCCTACGTCAAGGCCGGTTTCCTCTCTGCCGTAGCCAAGGGCGAAGCCACTTCCCCGCTGATCAGCAAGCAACGCGCTGTTGAACTGCTGGGCACCATGCAGGGCGGCTATAACATCGCCACCATGGTCGAGCTGCTGGATGACGCCGAGCTGGCGGCTACCGCTGCCGAACAGCTCAAGCACACCCTGCTGATGTTCGACGCCTTCCACGACGTTGCCGAAAAAGCCAAAGCGGGTAATGCCCACGCTCAAGGCGTGCTGCAGTCCTGGGCTGATGGCGAGTGGTTCAAGAAGCGCCCGACCCTGGCTGACAAGATCAGCCTGCGCGTGTTCAAGGTCACTGGCGAAACCAACACCGACGACCTGTCCCCTGCCCCGGACGCCTGGTCGCGCCCTGATATTCCGCTGCACGCCCTGGCCATGCTGAAAATGGCCCGCGAAGGCATCGTGCCTGACGTGCAAGGTTCCATCGGCCCGATGAAGCAAATCGAGCAGATGCGCGGCGAAGGTTTCCCGATCGCCTACGTGGGTGACGTGGTCGGTACTGGTTCTTCCCGCAAATCCGCCACCAACTCGGTGCTGTGGTTCTTCGGCGACGACATCCCTTACGTTCCGAACAAGCGCGCTGGTGGCTTCTGCTTCGGCAGCAAGATTGCCCCGATTTTCTACAACACCATGGAAGACGCCGGCGCCCTGCCGATCGAATTCGATGTGTCGAACATCAACATGGGCGACGTGATCGACCTGTACCCGCATGCCGGCAAGGTCTGCAAGCACGGTACCGATGAAGTCATCACCACCTTCGAACTGAAAACCCCGGTTCTGCTCGACGAAGTTCGCGCTGGCGGCCGCATCCCACTGATCATTGGCCGTGGCCTGACCGACAAGGCCCGCGCTGAGCTGGGCCTGGGCCCAACCGACCTGTTCAAACTGCCGGAAGCCCCGGTTGACACTGGCAAGGGCTACACCCTGGCACAGAAGATGGTCGGCAAGGCCTGCGGCCTGCCGGAAGGCAAAGGCGTACGCCCTGGCACCTACTGCGAACCGAAGATGACCACCGTCGGCTCCCAGGACACCACTGGCCCGATGACCCGCGACGAGCTGAAAGACCTGGCTTGCCTGGGCTTCTCCGCTGACCTGGTGATGCAGTCGTTCTGCCATACCGCGGCCTACCCGAAGCCGATCGACGTCACCACCCACCACACCCTGCCGGATTTCATCCGCACCCGTGGCGGCGTGTCCCTGCGTCCGGGCGACGGCATCATCCACAGCTGGCTGAACCGCATGCTGCTGCCGGATACCGTCGGCACCGGTGGTGACTCGCACACCCGCTTCCCGATCGGCATCTCCTTCCCGGCCGGTTCCGGCCTGGTCGCCTTCGCCGCTGCCACCGGCGTGATGCCGCTGGACATGCCGGAATCGGTACTGGTGCGCTTCAAGGGCAAACTGCAACCGGGCATCACCCTGCGTGACCTGGTCCATGCCATCCCTTACGTGGCCATCCAGAAAGGCCTGCTGACCGTCGAGAAGAAAGGCAAGAAGAACATCTTCTCCGGCCGCATTCTCGAGATCGAAGGCCTGGACGAGCTGACCGTTGAGCAGGCGTTCGAGCTATCCGACGCCTCCGCCGAGCGTTCCGCTGCTGGTTGCACCATCAAGCTGCCGGAAAAGGCGATTGCCGAGTACCTGCGTTCGAACATCACCCTGCTGCGCTGGATGATCAGCGAAGGCTATGGCGATGCCCGCACCATGGAGCGTCGCGCTCAAGCGATGGAAGCCTGGTTGGCCGATCCGAAGCTGATGGAAGCCGACAAGGACGCCGAGTACGCCGAAATCATCGAAATCGACCTGGCCGACATCAACGAACCGGTGCTCTGCGCACCGAACGACCCGGATGATGCCCGCCTGCTCTCGACCGTTCAGGGCGAGAAGATCGATGAAGTGTTTATCGGTTCGTGCATGACCAACATCGGTCACTTCCGCGCTGCCGGCAAGCTGCTGGATCAGGTCAAGGGTCAGCTGCCGACTCGTCTGTGGCTGTCGCCGCCGACCAAGATGGACGCTCACCAACTGACCGAAGAAGGCTACTACGGCATCTACGGCAAGGCTGGCGCGCGCATGGAAATGCCGGGCTGCTCGCTGTGCATGGGTAACCAGGCACGGGTTGAGCCGAACTCGACAGTCGTTTCGACCTCGACTCGTAACTTCCCGAACCGCCTGGGTGACGGCGCCAACGTGTACCTGGCCTCTGCCGAACTGGCAGCAGTCGCTTCGATTCTCGGCAAACTGCCGACCGTCGAGGAGTACATGGAGTACGCGAAGAACATCGACAGCATGGCTGCCGACGTTTACCGCTACCTGAGCTTCGACCAGATCGCCGACTTCCGCGAAGCGGCAGCCAGTGCCAAGATCCCGGTCGTTCAGGCCTGATCCAGGCGTCATGAAAGGAGCCCCGCCTAGTGCGGGGCTTTTTTATATCTTCATGACGCCACGTCGAAGCGCTCGCGCTAACCGTTGCCTGCCTTGTGGCATATGCCTTGCTTCGTCAGAGGCAAAGGGCCTTTCCAACACCGGAAGCGGCCTCAGCGACAACGGCGTCGCACTCGATTCGGGAGCATCGACCCCGGATCAGTGCGACGTTTTTTTTGAGCCAGCGACGACCAACCAGCGTATTGCGTGACGTTAAGGAAAGCAGCATGAGCGAACACGACACCCCTCGCGATGACGCCCTGACCTGGGCCTGGGGCAGCGACGCCCCGGAAAAGAGCGCGCTGAATATCGGCTTCATGGCCCTGAGCGACTCAGCCTCGGTGATAGTCGCCGCCACCCAGGGCTTTGCCGAGAAGTATGGGCTGAGTCTGAGACTACAACGCCAGGCGTCCTGGGCCAGCTTGCGCGACAAGCTGCTGAGCGGCGAGCTGGATGCTGCTCACAGCCTCTACGGGCTTATTTACGGCGTACAGTTGGGCCTTGGTGGCGCGACGGCTACCGACATGGCCGTGCTTATGGGGCTGAACCAGAACGGCCAGAGCATCAACCTGTCGCACACGCTGCAACGTGCCGGCGTGACCAACGGCGAAGCACTGCACCAGCACGTGCACCATAACGGAGCGAGACTGACCTTCGCCCAGACCTTTCCCACCGGCACTCACGCCATGTGGCTCTACTACTGGCTGGCTAGCCAGGGCATCCACCCACTGCGCGATGTCGACAGCGTGGTGGTGCCGCCACCTCAGATGATCGAACACCTGAAGGCCAAGCGCATCGACGGCTTTTGCGTCGGCGAGCCCTGGACCGCCAAGGCCGTCGATGAACAGCTCGGCTGTACCGTCACCACCATCCAGGCAATCTGGCCGGATCACCCCGAGAAGGTGCTTGGCTGCACCCGTGCCTTCGCCGAACAGAACCCCAATACCGCCCGCGCGCTGATCATGGCAGTGCTCGACGCCGCACGCTTCATCGATGACAACGAGGAAAACAAACGCAGCACTGCCCTCTTGCTCAGCGGCAACGAATACGTCAACGCGCCGGTCTCAGCGATCACCCCACGCTTTCTCGGCCAGTATCAGGACGGCCTCGGCCACGCCTGGCAGGACGAGCATCCGCTGCGCTTCCATGCTGGCGGCCTGGTCAACCAGCCCTACCTGTCCGATGCCATGTGGTTCATGACCCAGTTTCGCCGCTGGGGCCTGCTGCGCAGCGACCCCGACTATCTAGGCGTGGCCCGCCAGGTGCAGCAACTGGCCCTGTACCGCGAGGCTGCTACGGCACTGGGGATTGCCGTACCGGGCGAGATGCGCAGCTCCATCCTGCAGGACGGCACCTGCTGGGACGGCAGCGACCCTGCCGCCTACGCGCGCAGCTTCCGCATCCACGCCCTGGCCGAAAGCCCGGCTGTCGCCCTGTAACTGACGGGAGAGCGATCAATGCTGCGTATCCTGCTGATCAACGACACCCCGAAGAAGGTCGGCCGCCTCAAGTGCGCGCTGATCGAGGCCGGCTTTGAGGTCATCGACGAATCCGGGCTGACCATCGACCTGCCGGAGCGGGTCGAGGCTGTGCGCCCCGACGTGATTCTGATCGATACCGAATCGCCCAGCCGCGACGTGATGGAACAGGTGGTACTGGTCAGCCGCGACCAGCCACGACCTATCGTCATGTTCACCGACGAACACGACCCCGGCGTCATGCGCCAGGCGATCCAGAGTGGCGTCAGCGCTTACATTGTCGAAGGCATCCATGCCCAACGCCTGCAACCCATCCTCGACGTGGCCATGGCCCGCTTCGAGAGCGATCAGGCACTGCGCGCTCAACTGCAAGCGCGTGACGCGCAACTGGCCGAACGCAAGCGCGTCGAACTGGCCAAAGGCCTGCTGATGAAGATGAAGAGCTGCAACGAGGAAGAGGCCTACACCCTGATGCGCCGCCAGGCCATGAGCCGCCAGCAGAAGCTGATTCAGGTGGCCGAACAGATCATTGCCATGCACGACATGCTAGGCGAGTGAGAATTCCGGCAATTTTGATGCCATGAAGCCATCACAAAACGACCGATCATCTGAAACAGCATTGGAGGAGCAGAACGAAGCTGAACTCAGTCGTGCAGCCACGGGTCATGTTTGGGGTTCAACGGGGGAATCAGGGAGCTATCGACACCCCGTCGAATCCTATCCATGGACAGGTCCAGCCCGCATCACCGATGCCACGGAGGGGCCCGTCATCTAGAGCATGACTTCAGGAAAAACAACGATGAACAACAATCTTGTCGCAACTTCTAGCAAGCGTAGTTACGCCGCCGCAATCGGAGCTGCAGTGACGGGCTCTCTGCTGAGTTTCACCAGTCAGGCCGAACTGCGTCCGGAACTGGCTCCCGGTGGCAACTTCGCCCTGGAGAACTGGTCACTGACCTTGCCGGTGGACGAGGACGGTGGCAATCAGGGCCGCGCTCAGACCCTGTACCCCGACCGCCTGAGCGGCCCGCAGGGTTATACATCTCCCTATTTCCGCACAGACACCGACGGCGCCATGACCTTCTGGGCGCCGGCCAACGGCGCCGTTTCGGCCCGTGCCGACTACGCCCGCGCCGAACTGCGGCAAATGATCGATCCCAGTTCCAACGCAGTGAACTGGGACAATCAAGGCCGCGCCCATATGGACGCACGCCTGCGCGTTCTGCAGGCGCCGGTGAGCAACGGTCTGGTCGCCGTTGGCCAGATCCATGCCTACGAGACCATGCCGCTAGTTACCCTGTACTACCAGTACGACATGGACACTCAGACCGGGCGACTCATGGCCAGGGTCAAGGAAACCCCGGAGGACGCAGAGGAGTCCAAACGCTACAACCTGGCCGAGGGGATTCAACTCGGTCAGGCATTCGTCTACCGCCTGGGCATGGCGCGCAATCGGGATGGCGTGGCAGAGGTCTCCATCTCGATCAACGGTGCCCCTGCCATCCAGGTCCCGCTTGACCCGGCCTGGGATAGCCGGACCTTCTACTTCAAGGCAGGCGCCTTCCTCAACAGCCGTAGCGACAACAGCGAAGATGGCGCGCGGGTCAAGTTCTATCGACTGGCCACCAGCCATCCCGCTGCTGGGCTGCATATCACCCAACTCTCCGCATTGCCGCCGGCCAGCGTCGGCACCCCCTACTCTGTGCAACTGGAATCGCGTGGTGGCATGGGCGGTACGACCTGGCGCCTGGTCAGCGGCTTCCCGCCGGCCGGCCTGACCCTGGGCAGCGACGGCGTGCTCAGTGGCGAACCGCAGAATGCCACGTCGATACCCGATGACTTCACCGCGCAGATTCGCGATGCCAACGGCAACACCGTTTCCAAGAAGTTCTCCATCGTCATCAATCCCTGAGGCCCGCACCGACTGATGATTGGCTGAGCCCCTACGGGGGCTCAGCCAATGCTCGACAGAATCCCCCGCTGCGCTTATCTTCTCGCCAGGCCGCCCTATGTGGCCAACGTCGCTCGGACGGTTCCGGGCGCTCACGTATCCCGAGGAAATCATGGCTGAGAACGCCAAGCGCCGTTTTGCGCGCATCGATCGTCTCCCCCCCTACGTCTTCAACATCACCGCCGAACTGAAGATGGCTGCACGCCGTCGCGGCGAGGACATCATCGACTTCTCCATGGGCAACCCCGACGGTGCGACTCCACCGCATATCGTCGACAAGCTCGTGCAGGTCGCCCAGCGTGAAGACACCCACGGATACTCCACCTCCCGCGGTATTCCCCGCCTGCGCCGCGCCATCTCGCGCTGGTACAAGGACCGCTACGACGTGGAGATCGATCCGGAAAGCGAAGCCATCGTCACCATCGGCTCCAAGGAAGGCCTGGCGCACCTGATGCTGGCCACCCTGGACCATGGCGACACCGTGCTGGTACCCAACCCCAGCTACCCGATCCACATCTACGGCGCGGTGATCGCCGGCGCCCAGGTGCGTTCCGTGCCGCTGGTGCCGGGTGTGGATTTCTTCGCCGAGCTGGAACGCGCCATTCGCGAGTCGATTCCCAAGCCGAAGATGATGATTCTCGGCTTCCCCTCCAACCCCACCGCGCAGTGCGTGGAGCTGGACTTCTTCGAGCGCGTAGTGACCCTGGCCAAGCAGTACGACGTACTGGTGATTCACGACCTGGCTTACGCCGACATCGTCTATGACGGCTGGAAAGCCCCATCGATCATGCAGGTCCCCGGTGCCAAGGACATCGCGGTGGAGTTCTTCACCCTGTCCAAGAGCTACAACATGGCCGGCTGGCGCATCGGCTTCATGGTCGGCAACCCCGAGCTGGTCAGCGCCCTGGCACGGATCAAGAGCTACCACGACTACGGCACCTTCACGCCGCTGCAGGTAGCGGCCATCGCTGCGCTGGAGGGTGACCAACAGTGCGTGCGCGACATCGCCGAACAGTACCGTCAGCGCCGCAACCTGCTGGTCAAGGGCCTGCACGAGATCGGCTGGATGGTGGAAAAGCCCAAGGCCTCCATGTACATCTGGGCCAAGATTCCCGACGCCTACGCCCACCTGGGCTCGCTGGAGTTCGCCAAAAAGCTGCTGGCAGAAGCCAAGGTCTGCGTCTCGCCCGGCCTGGGTTTTGGCGACTATGGCGATGATCACGTGCGCTTCGCGCTGATCGAGAACCAGGACCGCAGCCGTCAGGCGCTTCGCGGCATCAAGGCGATGTTCCGCGCAGACGGCCTACTGCCGGGCAAGCCGACCAGAACAGAAACCGAGTAAGCCGTGAGGGCGCCGTGAGGTGCCCTTTTTGCATGGACATGGAAACCGACAATTTCTGCGACAATTCATGACGTTACGCACGCTCAGCGGTAGTTTCGGGTAATTGCCCGGCAGAGTGAACGCCCGTACACTGCGCGCCCCTTCCCTGACGGTTCCCCCCAATGCTCTTCGTTTTGCGCATGCTGTTAATGGGCGTGCATTTCATCCTGGCCGGTCTGCTCGGTTTGCTGCTCGGCCTGTGCCGCCCGTTCAACCCGGACAACAGCCGCCTCTGCGCACGTCTCTATTCATTGCCCGCCCTGTGCCTGCTGCGCCTGAAGCTGAAGACCGACGTACGCCCGCTGCTGGAACACCAGCGCTCCTGCGTGATCATCGCCAATCACCAGTCCAACTTCGATCTCTACGTGCTTGGCCGCGTGGTGCCGAAGCGCACCGTGAGCATCGGCAAGAAGAGCCTCAAGTGGGTACCCTTCTTCGGTCAGCTCTACTGGCTGGCCGGCAACGTGCTGATCGACCGCAGCAATGCCGTGGCCGCCAAGCGCGCGATGCTGACCACCACCGAAACCCTGCGCAATCGCGACACATCGATCTGGGTCTTCCCGGAAGGCACGCGCAACCTTGGCCGAGGCCTGCTGCCGTTCAAGAAAGGCGCGTTTCAGATGGCGATCACAGCCGGCGTACCGATCATCCCGGTGTGCGTGAGCAACTACAGCAAAGCCATGCGCCTGAATCGCTGGAACAGCGGCCGCATCCTGATTCGCTCGCTGCCGGCAATCCCCACTGCCGGCCTGAGCCTGGACGACATGCCCGCGCTGATGGAGCGTTGCCAACAGGCCATGAGCGAGTGCATCGCCAGCATGGACGAGGAACTGGCGACGGCGTGAGGCGTCGGCGCGGCTCAGCCAGACCCGCACCAAGGCGCGAAGTGATCGACATAACTCATATCGACCCGCTTCGCGCTCAGCAGGCATGAAAAAGCCCGGACAACCGGGCTTTTTCATGGGCCGAATCAGGCTCAGGCCTTGCTTTCCTTGCCTTGAGCAACGAAGCGCATCATCCACTCGGCCACCGCGCTGCCCTGCTGCGAATGCTTCAGGCTGTCCATACCCTGCTGATAGACCTGCTCACCAAGATGCTGCTGGCGCAGATCGAGCAATGCCCGCGAGTAATCGTGGACGAACTCCGGATGCCCCTGGAAGCACAGCACCTGATCCTCGATGTGGTAGGCGCCAATCGGGCAGAAATCGCTGGAAGCTAGCAGCGTGGCCTTCTCCGGCAGACGGGTGACCTGATCCTGGTGGCTGATCAGCAACTGCAATTCGTCCAGCGCCGGGCTCATCCACTCGGGCTTACCGGCCAGACGGTAGCTGTGCACGCCGACGCCCCAGCCTTGCTCGGCGCGCTCGGCCTTGCCGCCGAGTAACAGCGCCAGCAGTTGATGGCCAAAACAGATGCCCAGCAGCTTGTCGCCGCGCTTGTAGCGCTCTAGCAGATACTCCTTGAGGGTCTGAATCCAGGGATCGCTACCAAAGGAATCAGCCTTGCTGCCGGTCACCAGATACGCGTCGAACTTCTCGCTGTCAGGCGGGTAATGCCCCTCCACCACGTTGTAGACACTGAACTCCGCCGTAAGCGGCTGTTGAGCGAACAACTGCTCGAACATGCGGCCATAACCCTGGTACTGGTCGACCAGTTCGGGGCGGAGGATGTCAGTTTCCAGGATGCAGATACGCAGTGACATGAGGTTTCCTGTGGTGAACACGGAGTACGAGGATTTGTGCGTTTTAGTTAACACATGAATCTGCACAAAGAAATAGCCGAGCCTGATTTTCAGATACTTTTGCCCCTGGCTTGCGCTGTGCAACGCCATGAACAGTCGTCAATTAAAATTGACAACTCAAGGGTGTGTGCGTCGGACCCAAGCCTTATCAGCCGTCTCGATAGTTATCATGCACACCATTCACTTCTGGGATTGCGCGCCCGGGGAGACTATCTCCACATCGGGCGGTCGCCCTCATTGCACAGAAGGAAATCGATCATGAGCATTTACGCCGCACTCGCCAGCTTCGCTGCCGCCTCCGCCTTCCAGGCCACCGCACCGGTTCGCCCCGAGCAGGCTGCAGCTGCAGCCCGCGACGTTCGTCCGAGTTGACACAAGCCCAGGAGACCAGCCATGCACAGCCAACTCAGCCATGATGCCTACGGCGTCACCTATGTCCACCTGGAAGACGACGGCCTGCAGTTCGAGACCGAAGCCGCCCTGCAGCTCGATGATGGCAGCATGCTGACCCTGCGCATGCCGACTCATCACAGCGAGATGCTGGCAATCCACGAAGCCGTGTGCATCCGCCAGGGCTGGTGCCAGGCGGCGTGAAAACGCGATGGTCTAGACTCCCCAGGCACCTTCAACGGAACGAGGAACTGGCCCATGCGTACATGCAACCTGATCGCCCTGCTCGCAGGCAGCCTGCTGCTGACCGGAAACGCCCTGGCGGATCGCCCCGGCAGTGACTGGATCAGCATCGAGGATGCCCTGAGCAAGGCCCGTGCAGCTGGCTACACCGAACTGCACAAAATCGAAGCCGACAATGATGGTTACTGGGAAGGCGAAGGCCTGAAACAGGATGGCCGCCTCTACGAGTTTCGCATCGACGGCAAGAGTGGTCAGGTGCTTCGCGACCAGTTGGAAGACTGATCAAAATGGAAACGGCCCTTGCGGGCCGTTTCTGCTTGCCTGGCAGAGTTGCCAGCGGCGCTCCCGGTGCGCATGGCGCACCCTGAGCAGCCCGCCTGACTTTTTTATCTGAAGACTTCACCCTTGGCGGCCTTCTCCAGCAACAGCGCAGGCGGAAGGAAGCGCTCGCCGTACTGCTCGGCCAGGTATTGTGCACGGGCAACGAAGTCCCTCACCCCGTACTGGTTGATGAACTGCAGCGCACCACCGGTCCAGGCGGCGAAGCCGATGCCGAAGATCGAGCCGATATTGGCGTCGGCCACCGACTTCAACACGCCCTCTTCCACACAGCGCACCGTCTCGATGGCCTGAATGAACAGAATGCGATCACGCACGTCCTCCTGCGGAATCTGCGCATCGGCCTTCTCGAAGCGCGCCTTGAGCTCGGGCCACAGGTGCTTCTTGCCGCCTGCCGGGTAATCGTAGAAACCGCCACCGGCCGCCTTGCCCGGGCGCTTGTACTCGTTAAGCATCAGATCGATCACCGCAAAGGCCGGGTGCTCGGGAATGGATTTGCCTTCAACTGCCAGATCCTGGATGGTCTGCAGGCGGATGTGATTCATCAGGCTCATCGACACTTCGTCGCTGATCGCCAGCGGGCCGACCGGCATGCCGGCCTTGCGCGCCTCGTTTTCGATCATCGCCGCGCTGACGCCTTCGCCGAGCATGGCCAGGCCTTCGTTGGTGAAGGTGCCGAACACGCGCGAGGTGAAGAAGCCGCGGCTGTCGTTGACCACGATAGGCGTCTTCTTGATCTGCATGACGTAGTCGAAGCCACGCGCCAGGGTCTCGTCGTTGGTCTTCTCGCCGCGGATGATCTCTACCAGCGGCATCTTGTCCACCGGGCTGAAGAAGTGCAGGCCGATGAATGTCTCGGGACGCTGAACGGCGCCAGCCAGACCGGTGATCGGCAGCGTCGAGGTGTTGGAGGCGATCACCGCATCGCTCAGTGCTGCGGCCTCGGCGGCAGCGGTGACCTTGCCCTTGAGCGCACGGTCCTCGAACACCGCTTCGATGATCAGGTCGCAGCCGGCGAAGTCCGCCTCGTTGTCGGTGGCCTTGATCAGCGCCAGGAATGCCTCACGCTGCTCGGCGCTCATGTGGCCCTTGCCGACCTTCTTGTCCAGCAGCTTGGCCGAGTAGGCCTTGCCCTTCTCCGCCGCCTCGAGGGACACATCCTTGAGCACCACTTCGATGCCGGCAGCCGCCGAAACGTAGGCGATACCGGCGCCCATCATGCCGGCACCGAGCACGCCGACCCTCTTCGTCTGGGTTTTCGGGTAGCCCTGTGGGCGCGAGCCGCCAGCGTTGATCTCATTGAGCTGGAACCAGAAGGTGCCGATCATGTTCTTCGCTACCTGACCACAGGTGAGCTCGGTGAAGTAGCGCGCCTCGATGATCTGCGCAGTATCGAAGTCGACCTGCGCGCCCTCGACGGCCGCGCACATGATTTTCTCCGGTGCCGGGAAGCAGCCCTTGGTCTTGTCACGCAACACGCTCGGGGCGATAGCCAACATCTGCGCCACATTCGGCGAGCTCGGCGTACCGCCGGGGATCTTGTAGCCCTGCACGTCCCACGGCTGCTTTGCGGCCGGATTGGCGGCGATCCAGGCACGGGCCTTGGCCAGCATGTCGTCACGGTCGCTGGCCAGATCGTGGATCAGGCCGGCCTTGAGCGCAGCGTCCGGGCGTACCTTCTTGCCCTCGGCCAGGTACGGCAGGGCCTTTTCCAGGCCAAGCAGACGCACCATGCGCACTACCCCGCCACCGCCCGGCAGCAGGCCAAGGGTAACCTCCGGCAAGCCGAGCTGCACGTGGCTCTCGTTCAGCGCGATGCGATGATGGCAGGCCAGGCAGATTTCCCAGCCGCCGCCCAGCGCCGCGCCGTTGATGGCCGCAACCACCGGCTTGCCGAGGGTTTCCAGGCGGCGCAGTTGGCCCTTGATCTTCAGGATCATCTCGTAGAAGCCCTGGGCCTCGGCCTGGGTGATCTTGATCAGCTCATTGAGGTCGCCGCCGGCGAAGAAGGTCTTCTTCGCCGAGGTGACGATGATCCCGGCGATGGAATCCTTTTCCGCCTCCAGGCGGTCGACGATCTGGCCCATGGCCTCGCGGTACACCGCGTTCATGGTGTTGGCACTCTGGCCAGGCATGTCCATGGTCAGGACGACGATATCGTCCTGGCCTTTTTCGTAACGGATGGCGTCAGTCATTTCATTCATTTCCCAATGTTCGGGGAGCGCTTCAGGGGCGTCACGAGCGACGGTCAGGCAAGGCGGAAATCATTCGGAAAGCGGAGTTTGCTGTAGCAAATGAGCATTTCCGGAGGATTTCCAACGCGGCATGGCCGAGCGCAGTAGCCCGTGATAGCTCCTTAGATGCGTTCGATGATGGTCGCTATACCCATGCCACCGCCGACGCACAAGGTGGCGAGGCCATAGCGCAGCTGACGCTTCTCCAGTTCATCGAGCAGCGTGCCGAGAATGGCGCAGCCGGTGGCACCCAGCGGGTGGCCCATGGCGATGGAGCCGCCATTGACGTTGACCTTGTCCTCGCTGACGCCCATGTCCTTCATGAACTTCATCACCACCGAGGCGAAGGCCTCGTTGACCTCGAACAGGTCGATGTCGTCGATGGCCAGCCCGGCCTTGGCCAGCGCCTTGCGCGTGGCCGGCGCCGGGCCGGTGAGCATGATGGTCGGGTCGGTGCTGGTCACGGCGGTGGCGACGATGCGCGCGCGCGGCTTCAGGCCCAGTTCCTTGCCCTTGGCCGCCGAGCCGATCAGCATCAGCGCGGCGCCATCGACGATGCCCGAGCTGTTGCCCGGCGTATGCACGTGCTCGATGTGCTCGACATGGCTGTAGACGCGCAGTGCAGTGGCGTCGAAGCCCATCTGCCCCATCATCTCGAAGCTCGGCTTGAGCTTGCCCAGGCCATCGAGGGTGGAGTCGCCGCGGATGAACTCGTCATGATCGAGCAGCACGATGCCGTTCTGATCCTTGACCGGCACCAGAGATCTGGCGAAGGAGGCATCCGCGCTGGCGCGCGCAGCCTTCTGCTGCGAGCGCAGGGCAAAGGCATCGACATCGGCGCGGCTGAAACCCTCCAGGGTGGCGATCAGGTCGGCACCGATACCCTGCGGCACGAAGTTGCTGTGGATATTGGTTTCCGGATCCATCACCCAGGCGCCGCCGTCGGAGCCCATGGGCACGCGTGACATGGATTCCACGCCACCGACCACCACCAAGTCCTCGAAGCCCGAGCGCACCTTCATCGCGCCCAGGTTCACCGCCTCAAGGCCTGAGGCGCAGAAGCGATTGAGCTGCACGCCGGCCACGCTGACATCCCAGTCCGCGACCATGGCGGCAGTCTTGGCGATATCGGCGCCCTGATCGCCCACGGGCGTCACGCAACCGAGCACGATGTCATCCACCTGGCTGGTGTCCAGATCGTTGCGCACCTGCAGCGCGCCCAGCAGGCCAGCGATCAGTTGGACGGGTTTGACGCTGTACAGCGCGCCGTCCTTCTTGCCCTTGCCGCGGGGCGTGCGCACCGCGTCGAAAATATAAGCTTCGGTCATGGCGTCCTCGGAGACTGATACGGCGCTGGCGGAACATTACAGACCGGCCGCGCCTGTTCTTATTGAGCCTGACTACCATAGCGCGGGGGCACCAGCGCTCAATGACCTAAGCGCTCAGCACCATTGACCGCTGAGCTCAGACGAAAGGTCGTTTGCCCAAGTGGATAGCTGCAAGCGCAAGCAAGCTGTCTGCCTCAAGGCTTGCACCGTCCCGCAGGAGGCTTGCACATAGCTTCATCTTCCTAACAGTACTTCGTTAGCAACCAAAGCATCTAAGCAGGATGTGACGCCAGACCTAGAGTTACCTCCACACCCGTACGGAAAAACGGGTGCAGGGAACCGTCGCCGGGCCATGCCGGGGCGGTGAGTCAGAGTAACGCCCAGGCGTGACGCAACGGCCTGTCAGACAGTGACGCAGGCTCACGACATCACACCCATAACAACAAAAGGCATGCGGCCATGTTCAAACAGCCGAAATATCGCCAGGCTGGCGTAATACTTTTCGCCACGGCAATCATCCTGATCCTTCCCAATCTGACCCGTCTGGTCAGCTGAGCCTCGTCCTCCCCCGAGCTGCGCGACCGGTAGTACGTTCGGCGCAGGGCGGACGGCTGATTCATATCTGCTTCTGGACGGCGCGCAGGCCGCGGGCAAAGATAGGGCAATAGTCCCTGCCCGGAGCCAGACATGCGTCTTGCCATTGCCTTGAGCGGCCTGCTCACTTTCCTTAGTGCTCACGCCGAAGATGTGGACCAGGCCGCTGCACTCGCCACCCTGCAACGGGGCGACAGCCGGCTGATCGACGTGCGCAGCTCGGCGGAGTTCTCCGCCGGCGCCCTGCCGGGCGCCATTCGTATCGGTCATGAAGATATCGCTGCGCAGATCGCCAGCATCGCGCCGGACAAGGACAGCCCCCTGGTGCTCTATTGCCGTAGTGGTCGTCGCTCGGGTCTGGCCAAGCAAAGCCTGGAAACCCTGGGTTACCGCCAGGTGATCAATGCCGGTAGCTATGACGATCTGCTACCCCTGCTGGAGGCCAAGGAGTGAAAGCACTGCTGCTTACACTATTGGTTCTGAGCGGCACGGCGCAGGCTGCGCAGCTCGAGGTGCATTTGAGCGGCGGCCAAAGCAACTGGAGCAGCGGCGAGTTGCTCAACCATCCCCAGGCGCGCGACGTCGAGATAGCCGAGGATGTGAGTTACAAGCGCCCCATGCGCTACCGGGCGGTCGCCATAGATATCCTGCTGGACGGCGTAGCCGCCAGCGATCATCTGCAGGCCGTGGCCCTCGACGGCTTTGCCGCCGAGCTCCCGGCCGCCACCTTGCTTGCCCGCGAGGGCGCCAAGGCCTGGCTGGCCATCGAGGACCCGCAGCATCCCTGGCCACCACTGGCCAAGGGCAAGCCCAGCGCCGGTCCTTTCTACCTAGTATGGACGAACCCGCAAGCCAGCCAGATCGGCCCTGAGCAGTGGCCCTTTCAGATCGCAACGATTCGCCAGTTGGCCCCGGTCGAGCAACGCTTCCCTGCCCTACTGCCGGCAGCGGATGCCACTGCTGAAGTCCAGGCAGGCTTCGCCGCCTATCAGAAGAACTGCATGGCCTGCCATCGCCTCAATGGCGCGGGCGACTCCGAGTTCGGCCCCGACCTTAATATTCCCCACAACCCTACCGAGTATTTCACCGGCGAATTTCTGCGCCAGTACATCCGTGACCCGCAGAGCCTGCGGCGCTGGCCGCAGGGGCGCATGCCGGGCTTCAGCGAGCAGACCATCAGCGCCCCGGAACTGGAGCAACTGATCGGCTATCTGCAGCATATGGCGCAGCGCAAGATCACGCGCTAGGAGGACTGCATGCATCGCAGCAGACTGGGCAACATCGTCATCGACTGCAACACTGGCGACCTGCTGGCCGACGCAAGGTTCTGGAGCCAGGCGCTGGGCTATCCGCTGCCGGAGCAAATCGACGGTGACAGCCCGTTCATCCAGCTACAGACCCCGCCAGGAGAGGTGCAGGTGATCATCCAGCGCGTGCAGCACGAGGCCCGCGCCCATCTGGACATCGACACCGATTCGATCACTGATGAAGTCGCGCGCCTGGAACGCCTCGGCGCCACGGTCGTAACCCGCAAGAACACCTGGGTAGTGATGCAGGCGCCAAGCGGTCATCGCTTCTGCGTAGGCAGTCCTTATCGCACCAACTTCGACGAACACGCCAACCACTGGAGCACCAGCACGAATGGAAAGACCTGAATTCACGGACGAAGAACGCGCCCTGATCCTAGCGGTCGCCAGTGGCAGCGACAGCAAGTTCGAGCGCATCCTCGGGCACCTGCCCTGGATCGCCCCGGGCATCGCCTTCATCGCCTACGGTGCGCTGAGCGGACAACTGCACGCCGTCACCATCGGCGCCCTGTCGCTTCTCCTCTACCAGCTCTGGGGGTTGGTCCAGGAGCTGCGGTATTCGTCACTCTACACGGCGATCTTCCGCAAGATCGCCCGCCAGTTGGGTGAGCAGACGGCAGCCACGCCACAAGATCCGCCGGAACTGCGATAACGCCTTACTGCTGACGCACCTGCAGCAGCGGCGCCACCTGCACCTGCGCGTGCATCTGCTCACACCCACCACCACGGCGCATGCCACGCACCGGGCAGGCGTCGAGATAGTCCAGGCCGACCGCCAGTTTCAGATGCCGCTCCGGGCGTGCCAAACAGTTGGTCACGTCGAAACTGTACCAGGCATCACCGACCCAGGCCTCGGCCCAGGCATGGCTGGCCAGGTGCTCTGCATCGTCGGTATAGAGGTAGCCGGACACATAGCGCGCCGGCACGCCGAGACTGCGTGCGCAGGCGAGAAACGCATGGGTGTGGTCCTGGCAGACGCCACGCCGGCCGGCGAAGGCCTCGGCGGCGCTGGTATCCACCTCGGTGATACCAGGCTGGTAGGCGATGTGGCTGTTGAGCGCATGCATCAGGTCGATCAGGCCATTGCGATCCGTACGCGCCTTGCTCTGCTGCGCGGCGAACTCACGGATGGCGTCGTCAGCTTGCGTCAGTCGTGTGAAGCGCAGGAATGGCAGCGCTGATTGGCGCTCGTGTTCCGCCTCGCAGCTTTCGTCGATCTCCACCTGGCCGCGAGCGCCAATGACGATGGACTCGTGCGGCTCGTCCAGGGTCAGCACATGCAGGATGTTGCCGTAGGGGTCGAGCTGGGCATGTACCGGGCGCGGCAGGTCGAGCTGCCAGCTGAGCACCTGCTGGCGCTCGCTGTCGTGTGGCGTCAGGCGCAGGTACTGGATGCTCGCGCGCACCTGATCATCGTAATGGTAGGTGGTGTCATGGCTGATCGAGAGTCTCATGCGACCTCCAGATAGGACGTGTGGATGGTGTTGCCTAGCTGGCGCACCAGCAGGATGAAGTCGGTGAGCCAGGCATGCAGGCCTTCGTCGAGCACTTCATCGATGCTGGTGTAGCGCAACCGCGCATCCAGTTCGGCAGCCAGGCGTTGCGCCGGTCTACCGTTCTCTCCCGGTAGACCGGCGAGCATCAGGTTGAGTTCTTCCATGCAGGCTCGCAGCGAGCGCGGCACGTCCGGGCGCAGCAACAGCAGTTCGGCGACCTTGCGCGTACGTGGCGACCCTCGGTAGCTCTCGGCGAAGGCCTCGAACGAGGACAACGCGCGCAACAACGCACTCCATTGGTAATAGCTGCGCGCCGTGCGCTCTTCCAGCTCGTCGATCTCCTCGCCGAGCATTTCGTAGCGTGCATCGAGCAGGCGCAGGGTATTGTCGGCACGCTCGATGAAGGTGCCCAGGCGGATGAAGCGGTAAGCCTCGCCGCGCATGATGGTGCCGAAGGTGGCCCCACGGAACAGGTGCGAACGCTCCTTGACCCACTCGCAGAAACGGCTGATGCCGTAGCGCCCCAGGCCCTGCTCGGCGATGCCGCGCATCTCCAGCCAGGTGGCGTTGATGTTTTCCCACATATCCGCAGTGATCCGCCCACGCACGGCATGGGCGTTGCTGCGTGCAGCCTGCAGGCAGCAGTAGATGCTGCCCGGGTTGCTCGCATCGAGGGCGAAGAAGTGCAGCATGCGTTCGCCATGCAGCGGGCCGTGACGCTCCAGGTAATCGTCCAGAGTACCGGTGATCAACAGCGGCATGGCAAGTTCATCGAGGCCGTCGCCACGGCCGTCCTGCGGCATCAGTGACAGCGAATAGCTGACGTCGAGCATGCGTGCCAGATTCTCGGCACGCTCCAGATAGCGCGACATCCAGTACAGGTCGGAGGCAGTACGACTGAGCATGATTAGTCCTCCACCACCCAGGTGTCCTTGGTACCGCCGCCTTGCGACGAATTGACCACCAGTGAGCCTTCGCGCAGTGCCACGCGCGTCAGGCCGCCGGGCACCAGGCGGGTTTCGCGGCCAGTCAGAACGAACGGACGCAGATCGATATGGCGCGGTGCGATGCCGCGCTCGACAAAGGTCGGGCAGGTCGACAAGCATAGCGTCGGCTGAGCGATATAGGCCTCCGGCTTGGCGATCAGCCGCGCGCGGAAGTTCTCGATCTCGGCCTTGCTCGCCGCCGGGCCGACCAGCATGCCGTAACCACCGGAGCCTTGAGTCTCCTTGACCACCAGTTCGGAGAGGTTGGCCAGTACGTGGGATAGCTCCTCCGGCTTGCGGCACTGCCAGGTCGGCACGTTCTTGAGGATCGGTTCCTCGTCCAGATAGAAGCGGATCATGTCGCCGACATAGGGGTAGATCGACTTGTCGTCAGCCACGCCGGTGCCTATGGCGTTGGCCAGCACCACGTTGCGTGAGCGATAGGCCGACAGCAGACCGGCGACACCAAGCATCGAATCGGGATTGAAAGCCAAGGGATCGAGGAAAGCGTCATCGAGGCGGCGATAGATCACGTCCACCTGGCGGGCGCCGGCGGTGGTACGCATGTAGACCTTGTCGTCACGCACAAACAGGTCAGCGCCCTCCACCAGCTCCACGCCCATTTCGCGAGCGAGGAAGGCGTGCTCGAAATAGGCGCTGTTGAAGCGTCCCGGCGTCAGCACTACCACGGTGGGGTTATCCAGCGGGCTGGAACTCTTCAGCGCGTCGAGCAGCAGGTTCGGATAGTGATCCACCGGTGCCACGCGCTGCGCGGCGAACAGTTCGGGGAACAGGCGCATCATCATCTTGCGGTCTTCGAGCATGTAGCTGACGCCGCTGGGGGTGCGCAGGTTGTCTTCCAGCACGTAGTAGCTACCGTCGCCGTCACGCACCAGGTCAACACCGGCGATGTGCGCGTAGATGTCGCGATGCAGGTCGAGACCCTGCATGGCCATCTGGTAGCCCTCGTTGGCCAGCACCTGCTCGGCCGGAATGATCCCCGCCTTGATGATGCGCTGATCATGGTAGAGGTCGGCGAGAAACAGGTTGAGCGCCTGCACACGCTGGATACAGCCGCGTTCGACGACGCGCCATTCACTGGCGGGAATGGAACGGGGAATGATGTCGAAGGGAATCAGGCGCTCGGTGCCCTGATCATCCCCGTAAAGGGTGAAGGTGATACCGGCGCGGTGGAACAACAGGTCGGCTTCTCGTCGGCGCTGGGCCAGCAGATCGTCCGGCGTCTCTGCCAGCCAGCGGGAAAACTCGCGGTAGTGCGGGCGGACAGCGCCGCTCGCGTCGTACATCTCATCATAAAAGGTGCGGGCCATGCCGTACTCCTTGTCACCCGGACTTGCAGCATCCTCTGCAAGGCCCGAGCCAGCACTATTAATCCTTTAATTTCAATCAGTTATCTAAAACACATGAACAAAACGCACCATTTAAGTGCAATGCAATCTTTTCGGCATGGTGCCTCGCCCCATTGCGTGGCGTCAGCCGCCCCAGAGCCGGGCCGGCCTTTCAGTGCCCGCCTTGCCTAGCCTGCCGCCAATCGAGTGCAAGACCGCGCGGCGGGCGTTGGTGCTCGCAGGCAAAAGGCCTGCATAGCCCAGTGAAACAGGGCCACGACACCTGCCCGTCACATTGCGTGACCAACCGGTCAAGCGCAACCGCTTTTGCACCAAAGGTGCTACGCAATCTGCCGCTACGCCGCGCCGAGGAAGAACATCAACCTCGCGTTCGTGCCAGATGATCGGCAATCGCCTCGACAGCCGCCGCGAGATGTTGCTCATGGCTGAAGCCGGAAGCCTTCAGCGGTTTGAGGTCGTGGTCGGCCGCCGTCAGCCAGTGCAGCTCGATGGCCGGCGCCAGACTATACCCGGCGACGGTCTCGCGATTGCCCAGGGCATCCCGCTCTCCCTGCACGATCAGCGTCGGCGTGCGCAGCTCTGCCAGGTGAGCCACGCGCGGCTTCTCCGGCTTACCGGCAGCGTAGAAGGGATAACCGAGACACACCAATGCCGAGGCGTTCAACTCGTCGGCCAACAGGCTGGCCATGCGCCCGCCCATTGACTTGCCACCAATGGCCACAGGGCCTGCGACCCGCTGGCCCACCTGGGCATATACCTCGCGCCATTGCTGTAGCAGTTGTGCCTGCGGATTGGGCGGCCGCTTGCGCCCATCCACCCGCCGCTGCGCCATGTAGGCGAACTCGAAACGCACCACACGCACGCCGTGCGCCGCCAGATCATGAGCCATGCACTGCATGAATGGGCTGTCCATCGGCGCCCCCGCGCCGTGCGCAAGGATGAGCGTGCTCGACGCCCCCTGCGGCGGTTCGTCCCAGATGCAGGGCAGTTCCTGCTCACATTGACCGGCGTCAATAAACCCAGATGGCCCTTTGCTCATGCTTGCCTCGCGTCGATATCCGTGGTGTTCATGGCCTGCTCATGCCTAGGGGTGCCACGGATATCGGCCGCTCTGCCATAACCGTGGATGGAAGCCCAGACATGAACACAACAACCCGTTCCGCCTACAACTACAGGGTGGTTCGCCAGTTCGCCATTATGACGGTGGTTTGGGGCATCGTCGGCATGGGACTCGGCGTATTCATCGCTGCCCAGCTGGCCTGGCCCGACCTCAACTTCAACCTGCCATGGACCAGCTTCGGCCGGCTCCGTCCGCTGCACACCAATGCGGTGATCTTCGCGTTCGGCGGCTGCGCCCTGTTCGCCACCAGCTACTACGCGGTGCAACGCACCAGTCAAACCACGCTGTTCGCACCAAAACTGGCGGCCTTCACCTTCTGGGGTTGGCAACTGGTGATCGTGCTCGCGGCCATCAGCCTGCCTATGGGCTGGACCAGCTCCAAGGAATACGCCGAGCTGGAATGGCCGATCGACATCCTGATCACCATCGTCTGGGTGTCCTACGCCATCGTCTTCTTCGGTACGGTGATGCAGCGCAAGGTCAGCCACATTTACGTGGGTAACTGGTTCTTCGGCGGGTTTATTCTCACCGTGGCCATCCTGCACGTGGTCAACAACCTGGAAATTCCGGTCACCCTGACCAAGTCCTACTCGCTGTATGCCGGCGCCACCGATGCAATGATCCAGTGGTGGTACGGCCACAACGCCGTGGGCTTCTTCCTCACCGCTGGCTTTCTGGGGATGATGTACTACTTCGTGCCCAAGCAGGCCGGTCGCCCGGTCTACTCCTACCGCCTGTCCATCGTCCACTTCTGGGCGCTGATCGCGGTGTACATCTGGGCCGGCCCGCACCACCTGCACTACACCGCGCTGCCTGACTGGGCGCAGAGCCTGGGCATGGTGATGTCGCTGATCCTCCTGGCCCCCAGCTGGGGCGGCATGATCAACGGCATGATGACCCTCTCCGGTGCCTGGCACAAACTGCGTACCGACCCGATCCTGCGCTTTCTGGTGGTGTCTCTGGCCTTCTACGGCATGAGCACCTTCGAAGGCCCGATGATGGCCATCAAGACCGTCAACGCCCTGTCCCACTACACCGACTGGACCATCGGCCACGTGCACGCTGGCGCTCTCGGCTGGGTTGCCATGGTGTCGATCGGTTCGCTGTATCACCTGATCCCCAAGGTATTCGGTCGCGAGCAGATGCACAGCCTGAGCCTGATCAACAGCCACTTCTGGCTGGCCACCATCGGCACCGTGCTGTACATCGCCTCGATGTGGGTCAACGGCATCACTCAGGGTCTGATGTGGCGTGCAGTCAACGAAGACGGCACCCTCACCTACTCCTTCGTCGAAGCGCTGGAAGCCAGCCATGTCGGCTTCGTGGTGCGGGTGATCGGCGGCGCCATCTTCTTCGCCGGCATGCTGCTGATGGCCTGGAACGTCTGGCTGACCGTACGTAGCGCGAAATCCACCGAGATGGAAGCCGCTGCGCAGTTCTCGGTAGAAGGAGCCCACTGATGAAACACGAGATTCTCGAGAAGAACATCGGCCTGATGGCCCTGGTGATGATCCTGGCGGTCAGCATCGGCGGCCTGACGCAGATCGTCCCACTGTTCTTCCAGGACGTCACCAACGAGCCGGTCGATGGCCTCAAGCCCTACACCGCGCTGCAACTGGAAGGCCGCGACATCTACATCCGCGAGGGCTGCGTCGGCTGCCACTCGCAGATGATCCGCCCGTTCCGCGCCGAGACCGAGCGCTACGGCCACTATTCCGTCGCCGGCGAAAGCGTCTGGGATCACCCCTTCCTGTGGGGCTCCAAGCGTACCGGTCCGGACCTAGCTCGCGTTGGCGGTCGCTACTCGGACGAGTGGCATCGCGCCCACCTGTACAACCCGCGCAACGTTGTGCCTGAGTCGATCATGCCCGCCTACCCCTGGTTGGTGGAGCACAACCTCGACGGCAAGGACACCGCCAAGAAGATGAGCGCCCTGCGCATGCTTGGTGTGCCCTACAGCGAAGAAGACATCGCCGCTGCCAGCGACGCGGTCAAGGGTAAGAGCGAGATGGATGCTCTGGTCGCTTACCTGCAGGTGCTTGGCACCTCCGTGAAGAACAAGAGGTGAGTGCCATGTTCGAGCTTATCGATATCGGCACCCTGCGCGGCCTGGGCAGCGCACTGGTTCTGATCGCTTTCACCGCCGTCACCCTCTGGGCCTACAGCGGCAAACGCCGCGACGCCTTCACCGAAGCGGCCAACCTGCCCTTCGCTGATGAGCCCAAGCCCGCCGTTTCGAGGACCCAAGCATGACCACCTTCTGGAGTTGGTACATCACCCTGCTGACCGTGGGTTCGCTGGTCGCGCTGTTCTGGCTGATCTTCGCCACCCGCAAGAGCGAAGTGCACAAGAACCCGACCGAGCAGACCATGGGTCACTCCTTCGATGGCATCGAGGAGTATGACAACCCACTGCCCAAGTGGTGGTTCATGCTGTTCCTAGGCACCCTGGTGTTTTCCGTTGGCTACCTGCTGCTCTACCCGGGCCTGGGCAACTTCAAGGGCCTGCTGCCGGGCTACGAGGATGGCTGGACCCAGGTCAACCAGTGGCAGCGCGAGATGGATCGTGCAGATGAGCTGTACGGCCCGATCTTCGCCAAATACGCCGCCATGCCCATTGAGGAAGTGGCCAAGGACGAGCGCGCCCTGAAAATGGGCGGACGCCTGTTCGCCTCCAACTGCTCGGTCTGCCATGGCTCCGATGCCAAGGGCAGCTATGGTTTCCCCAACCTGGCGGACAACAGCTGGCGCTGGGGCGGCGATCCGGAGAGCATCAAGACCACCATCATGCATGGCCGCGTTGGCGTGATGCCGGCACAAGGGCCGATGATCGGCGAAGATGGCGTACGTAACGTCGCCGCCTACGTCCTCACCGAGCTGGGCGGTCGCGAACTGCCGGAAGATGCACAAGCCGATGTCGCCGCCGGCAAGCAGATCTTCGCCACCCTCTGCTCCGCCTGCCACACCCCGGCCGGCACCGGCATGGCGGTGATGGGCGCGCCGGATCTGACTCAGCCCAGCGCCTTCATCTACGGCAGCAGCTTCGCCCAGCTGCAGCAGACCATCCGTTATGGTCGCAGCGGCAACATGCCGGCTCAGGGCGACTTCCTCGGCAATGACAAGGCTCATCTGCTGGCTGCCTACGTGCTCAAGCTGAGCCAGGGCGAGAGCAAGTAACGCCCGTTTTACCGGCGACCCTCTCACGGTCGCCGGTCCCTCCTTGTGCGTATGCGACCCAGTGTCGCACCAGCCGACCAATAGCCCTGCAATCTCCTTGATATGGGCTAAGCTGCGTTTCAGTCGCCATCTGCCACAACTCTAAGGCGATCCTTTCTTAGCGCTGCGCAAACTGGTTGCGCAAATAGCCGCCAGAGCCGCTTCCGGGTACGTCTCGCACACCCCTCAAAAGGCTCTGAAACCCTATTCGCATCGGCACCTTGCGTTGCAATGGCTACCTGCTTTCTCCATACTTGCCGCCGATTTTTGCCCCATAAAAATCCATTAACCGTGGAACCCCTAGCATGAGCACAGCAATCAGTCAGACTGCTTATAACTATAAGGTGGTCCGCCAGTTCGCCATTATGACGGTGATCTGGGGGGTCATTGGGATGGGTCTAGGTGTGTTCATCGCCGCACAACTCGTGTGGCCGGAACTCAACCTGAACCTGCCGTGGACCAGCTTCGGCCGTCTGCGTCCCCTGCATACCAACGCGGTGATCTTCGCCTTCGGCGGCTGCGCCCTGATGGCCACCTCGCTTTATGTAGTACAACGTACCAGTCAGGTTCGCCTGATCTCCGACGGCCTGGCCGCCTTCGTCTTCTGGGGCTGGCAAGCGGTTATCGTGCTCGCCGTCATCAGCCTGCCGATGGGCTGGACCAGTTCCAAGGAATACGCCGAGCTGGAATGGCCGATCGATATCCTCTTGGGCATCGTCTGGGTCGCATACGCCATCGTGTTCTTCGGCACCATCGTCAAGCGCAAGACCAAGCACATTTATGTGGGCAACTGGTTCTTCGGTGCGTTCATCCTGGTCACCGCGATGCTGCACATCGTCAACAGCGCCGCCATGCCGGTGAACCTGTTCAAGTCGTACTCGGCCTACGCCGGCGCGACCGACGCGATGATCCAGTGGTGGTACGGCCACAACGCCGTGGGCTTCTTCCTGACCACCGGCTTCCTGGGCATGATGTACTACTTCGTACCCAAGCAGGCCGAGCGTCCGATCTACTCCTATCGCCTGTCCATCGTGCACTTCTGGGCGCTGATCACCCTGTACATCTGGGCCGGCCCGCACCACCTGCACTACACCGCGCTGCCGGACTGGGCACAGTCTCTGGGCATGGCCATGTCGGTCATCCTGCTGGCACCGAGCTGGGGCGGCATGATCAACGGCATGATGAGCCTCTCGGGTGCATGGCACAAACTGCGTACCGACCCGATCCTGCGCTTTCTGGTTGTCTCCCTGGCCTTCTACGGCATGAGCACCTTCGAAGGCCCGATGATGGCCATCAAGACCGTCAACGCCCTGTCCCACTACACCGACTGGACCATCGGCCACGTGCACGCTGGCGCCCTCGGCTGGGTCGCGATGATTTCCATCGGTTCGCTGTATCACCTGATTCCCAAGGTGTTCGGCCGCGAGCAGATGCACAGCATCGGTCTGATCAACACCCACTTCTGGCTGGCCACCATCGGCACCGTGCTGTACATCGCCTCGATGTGGGTCAACGGCATCACCCAGGGTCTGATGTGGCGTGCGGTCAACGAAGACGGCACCCTCACCTACTCCTTCGTCGAAGCGCTGGAAGCCAGCCATGCAGGTTATGTCGTACGCATGATCGGCGGCGCCTTCTTCGTCGCCGGCATGCTGCTGATGGCCTACAACACCTACCGCACCGTGCGTGCCGCCAAGCCGGCTGAATACGAAGCGGCTGCGCAGATTCCCGCCGGAGTAGCTCACTGATGAAACACGAAATCATCGAGAAGAATATCGGCCTGATGGCGCTGCTGATGGTGATTGCCGTCAGCATCGGTGGCCTGACCCAGATCGTTCCGCTGTTTTTCCAGGACGTCACCAACGAGCCGGTGGAAGGCCTCAAACCCTACACCGCGATGCAGCTGGAAGGTCGTGATATCTACATCAAGGAAGGCTGCGTCGGCTGCCATTCGCAGATGATCCGTCCGTTCCGTGCCGAGACCGAGCGCTACGGCCACTATTCCGTCGCCGGCGAAAGCGTCTGGGATCACCCGTTCCTATGGGGCTCCAAGCGTACCGGCCCGGACCTGGCTCGTGTCGGCGGTCGTTACTCGGATGAGTGGCATCGCGCCCACCTGTACAACCCGCGCAACGTTGTGCCGGAGTCGAAGATGCCTGCCTACCCGTGGCTGGTGGAAAACACCCTCGACGGTCGCGACACAGCCAAGAAGATGGAGGTCATGCGTGGCTTCGGCATCCCCTACACCGACGAGGACATCGCCGGCGCCCGCGATGCTGTGAAAGGCAAGACCGAAATGGACGCGCTGATCGCGTACCTGCAGGTTCTCGGCACTTCCATCAAGAACAAACGGTAAGACGCTATGGACATCGGGATGATTCGCGGCATCGGCACGGCGGTGGTCTTCATCGCCTTCATCGGCGTGGTGCTCTGGGCTTACAGCAACAAGCGCAAATCGAGCTTCGACGAAGCAGCCAACCTGCCCTTCGCCGACGACCCCAAGCCCGAGTCCAAGCGCGATCAAGACTCTTCCAGGAGCAATAACCAATGACCACGTTCTGGAGTTGGTACGTAACCATTCTGTCTCTGGGCACCATCTTCGCCCTGACCTGGCTGATCTTCGGCACCCGCAAGGGCCAGCGCCAGGAAACCACCGAAGAAACCGTCGGGCACAGCTTCGACGGCATCGAGGAGTATGACAACCCGCTGCCCAAGTGGTGGTTCATGCTGTTCGTCGCCACCATCATCTTCGCCCTCGGCTACCTCGCCCTGTACCCAGGCCTGGGTAACTTCAAGGGCCTGCTGCCTGGCTACGATTACCTCGACAGCAAGAACGAGACCCCCTTCGCTGAAGGCGTGCAGATCGCTGACGGCACCATGCGTCACTCCGGCTGGACCGGCGTGCACCAGTGGGAAAAGGAAATGGCGCGCGCCGATGAGCAATACGGCCCGCTGTTCGCCAAGTACGCGGCCATGCCGATCGAGGAAGTGGCCAAGGACGAGCAGGCCCTGAAAATGGGTGGCCGTCTGTTCGCTTCCAACTGCTCGGTTTGCCACGGTTCCGACGCCAAGGGTAGCTACGGCTTCCCCAACCTGACCGACACCGAATGGCGCTGGGGCGGCGAGCCGGAAACCATCAAGACCACCATCCTCAAAGGTCGTCAGGGCGCGATGCCGGCCCAAGGCCCGATGATCGGCGAAGACGGCGTACGCAATGTCGCCGCCTATGTACTCACCGAACTGGCTGGTCGTGAACTACCGGAAGGCGTGGAAGCCGATATCGAAGCAGGCCAGAAGGTCTTCGCCGGCACCTGCTTCGCCTGCCATGGCGCAGACGGCAAGGGCATGGCAGCCATGGGCGCACCGAACCTGACCAACCCGGCAGCGTTCATCTACGGCAGCAGCTACGCACAACTGCAGCAGAGCATCCGCTACGGTCGTCACGGCAACATGCCGGCCCAGGAAGAATTCCTCGGCAATGACAAGGTGCACCTGCTGGCTGCCTACGTCTACAGCCTGTCGCACAAGGCCGAAGAGCAGTAAGCACAGACGACTCTTTTGACAAGGGTCAATGAACGCCCGGGTCGCGACTGCTGGTCGCACCCGGGCGTTGTCTTTCAGGCGTACCATATGAGCTACCGTGAATTGACCCTGACCGGCACGTATCGGCCTGGGCTGCCACTCAACCGCTTTGGTATGCATTGATGAGCGAACAGATTCCCGTCCAGGACGTCACCCCTCCTTCTGCCAAGAACTCCAGCGTCGATCTCTACGCCAGCCGGGAGAAGATCTATACCCGCGCGTTCACTGGCCTGTTTCGTAATCTGCGACTCGCTGGCGGCGCCCTCCTCTTCCTGTTGTTCTTCGGCACCGTCTGGTTGAACTGGGATGGTCGCCAGGCCGTGTGGTGGAACCTGCCGGAGCGCAAATTCCATATCTTCGGCGCCAGCTACTGGCCGCAGGACTTCATGCTGCTGTCGTGGCTGCTGATCATCTGCGCCTTCGGTTTGTTCTTCATCACCGTGTTCGCCGGTCGCGTCTGGTGCGGTTACACCTGCCCACAGAGTGTCTTCACCTGGGTATTCATGTGGGCGGAAAAGGTCACCGAAGGTGACCGCAACCAGCGCATGAAACTGGACAAACAGCCCATAAGCGGCAAGAAACTGGGACGCAAGGCAGCCAAGCACGGCATCTGGATAGGTGTGTCGCTGCTGACTGCGATCACCTTCGTCGGCTACTTCACACCAATTCGCGACCTGGTCATCGAGATTTTCACCGGTGAAGCCAGCGGCTGGGCCTATTTCTGGATCGGCTTCTTCACCCTCGCCACCTACGGCAATGCCGGCTACCTGCGCGAACAGGTGTGCATCTACATGTGTCCCTACGCACGCTTCCAGAGCGTGATGTTCGACCAGGACACCCTGATCGTCTCCTACGACCCGCGCCGTGGTGAATCACGCGGCCCGCGCAAGAAGGACGCCGACTACAAGGCACAAGGTCTCGGCGACTGTATCGACTGCAAGATGTGCGTACAGGTCTGCCCCACCGGCATCGACATCCGCGATGGCCTGCAGATCGAGTGCATCGGCTGCGCCGCCTGCATCGACGCCTGCGACGACATCATGGACAAGATGAACTATCCCAAGGGGCTGATCAGCTATACCACTGAACATAACCTGTCCGGGCGCAAAACCCACCTGCTGCGCCCGCGCCTGATCGGGTACGCTGTCGCGCTGGCGGCCATGATGGGCCTGTTCGCCTGGGCCGTGGCCAACCGCCCGCTGGTGGAGCTGGATGTACTCAAGGACCGCGTATTGTTCCGTGAGAACGAGCGCGGCCATATCGAGAACGTATACACCCTGAAGATCATGAACAAGTCGCAGCGCGACATGACTTACGTGATCCGCGCCGAGGGCCTCGACGGCCTGGTCTACGAAGGCAAGCACGAAGTGCGGGCCCTGGCTGGCGAGGTCTATTCCTTCCCGGTCGAGCTGTCCATCGCACCGGAGAAGCTGCCCTCTAGCGCCAACAACATCGTCTTCCACGTACAATCCGCGGATGACCCCAGTATCAAGAACGACGCAGACAGCCGTTTCATCGGCCCAAGCGTCCGCTGACGACGGAAAACGCATGACCGAGCACACCTCATCGCCAGTCAAACCCTGGTACAAGCAGTTCTGGCCCTGGTTCATCCTGTTCCTGCTGGGCTACTCGGTGGTGCAGGGCCTGACCCTGCTCACCATCGCCACCAAGAATCCGCCAGGGCTGATCTCGGATGACTATTACGACGTCGGCAAGGGCATCAACCAGTCGCTGGAGCGCGAGAAGCTGGCCGAGCGCCTGCAACTGCATGGCGAGCTGGTGCTGGACAACACCACCGGCGTCGCCACCCTGTCACTGGAAGGCAACAGCAAACCGCAGCAGATCGTCCTCAACCTGATCTCGCCGACCCAGCCGGAGCGCGATCGTCGCGTCATCCTGCAACCGGACGCTGAAGGCCAGTACCGCGGGCAGATGGTCGACGAGGTCAGCGGTCGTCGCTTCGTCGAGCTGCTCGGTCAGGAAGGCAGCCAGAACTGGCGCCTTTTCGAGGAAGAGAACATCACCGGTGGCCAGACCATCATGATCGGTGACAACCCCTCCTACTGACCCAGCCGATGCCCACCCCCACTCCCTGCTATCACTGCGGCCTGCCGGTGCCCGCCGGCAGCCAGTTCCGTGCCGACGTGCTCGGCCAGACCCGTGAAATGTGCTGCCCCGGCTGCCAGGCCGTGGCCGAAGCCATCGTCACCGGCGGCCTGGAACACTACTACAGCCATCGCAGCGAGAACTCTGCCAACCCGCAGGCGCTGCCCGCCGCCCTGCCAGATGAACTGGCGCTGTATGACCGCAGCGACGTGCAGCAACCCTTCGTGCAGCACGAGGGCGAGCTGAGCGAAACCCAGTTGCTGATCGAGGGCATCAGTTGCGCCGCTTGCGGCTGGCTGATCGAAAAGCACCTGCGCGGTGTACCGGGCGTGGCCGAAGCACATCTGAACCTGTCCAATCACCGCCTGCAGGTGCGCTGGCAGGACAGCCATATCGCGCTGAGCAAGCTGCTCGCCGAGCTGCGTCGCATCGGCTACGCCGCGCACCCCTGGCGCGCCGACGAGGCCGCCGAGCGCATGGCCGCAGAAAACCGTCGACGCATGCGCGAGCTGGGCGTGGTCGGCCTGCTGTGGATGCAGGTAATGATGGCGACCATGGCCACCTGGCCGGAATTCAATATCGACCTGTCCCCCGAGCTGGACAAGATCCTGCGCTGGACCAGCCTGTTTCTCACCACGCCCATCGTCTTCTACTGCTGCGGGCAGTTCTTCCGAGGTGCCCTGCGCGACCTGCGCACTCGCCACCTGACCATGGACGTATCGGTTTCGCTGGCCATCGGCGGCGCTTACGTCGCCGGCATCTGGTCGACCATCACCGGCCAGGGCGAGCTGTATTTCGACGCTGTGGGCATGTTCGCCCTGTTTCTGCTCGCCGGACGCTACCTGGAGCGCCGCGCGCGAGAACGCACGGCCGCCGCCACCGCGCAACTGGTCAAGCTGCTACCAGCCTCCTGCCTACGCATGCAGGCCGACGGCCAGAGCCAGCGCATTCTGCTCAGCGAATTACGAGAAGGCGAACAGGTGCTGGTGCAGCCCGGCTCGCTGATTCCCGCCGACGGACGCATCCTCGCCGGCCAATCCAGCGTCGACGAATCGCTGCTCACTGGTGAATATCTGCCACTGCCACGCAACATCGGCGACAGCGTCACTGCCGGCACGTTGAATGTCGAAGGCCCGCTAACCATCGAAGTGCAGGCACTCGGCGATGCCACGCGCCTGTCGGCCATCGTGCGTCTGCTGGATCGAGCGCAAAGCGAGAAACCACGCCTGGCGGAGATCGCCGACCGCGTCTCGCAGTGGTTCCTGCTGTTCATCCTGATCGCCGCTGCCGTGGTCGGTTTCGCCTGGTGGGAAATCGATTCCAGTCGCGCCTTCTGGGTCGTGCTCGCCCTGCTCGTGGCTACCTGCCCCTGCGCCCTGGCGCTGGCCACCCCAACCGCGCTGACCACCGCCACCGGCACCCTGCACAAGCTGGGCATGCTGCTGACGCGCGGCCATGTCCTCGAGGGTCTCAACCAGATCGACACCCTGGTGCTGGACAAGACCGGCACACTGACCGAAGGCCGCCTGACGCTCAAGGCCATCCATCCGCTACGTGATCTCGACGAGGGTACTTGCCTGGCACTGGCCGCCGCGCTGGAGAACCGCTCGGAGCACCCCATTGCCCGTGCCTTCAGTCAGGCACCTCGCGCTGCGCAAGCCGTCGACAGTCATCCGGGCCAGGGTCTACAGGGCAGCGTCGATGGCCGCTTGCTGCGCATTGGCGAGGCCGGCTTCGTCTGCGCCCTGAGCGACCAGGCCGTACCGGCGATTGCCAGCGAGCATGGCCAATGGCTGCTGCTGGGAGATGAACAGGGACCGCTGGCCTGGTTCGTTCTCGATGACCGCCTGCGCGAAGATGCGCCAGATCTGATCGCCGCTGCACGCGCCCGTGGCTGGAACATCCATCTGTTGTCTGGCGACAGCTCGCCGATGGTGGGCGAAGTCGCCCGCCAACTGGGTATCGAGGACGCCCGTGGCGGCCTGACCCCGGACGCCAAACTGGCGGTGCTCAAACAGCTGCACAACGAAGGTCGTCGCGTACTGATGCTCGGCGATGGTGTCAATGACGTACCGGTGCTGGCCGCTGCCGATATCAGCGTGGCCATGGGCTCGGCATCCGACCTGGCGAAAACCAGCGCTGACGCGGTGCTGCTGTCGAACCGCCTGAGCAGCCTGGTCGATGGCCTGAAACTGGCCAAGCGCACGCGCCGAATCATCATCGAAAACCTGGCCTGGGCGACGCTGTACAATGGCCTGGTACTGCCCTTCGCAGCCCTGGGCTGGATCACGCCGATCTGGGCAGCGGTGGGCATGTCCCTCAGTTCGCTGCTGGTGGTACTCAACGCGCTGCGCCTGAGCAGATAAGCTGCAAGCAAGCGTAGCTCCTACCCAGACGCAACCACGGAGACAGCATGTCCGCCCTCTATATTCTGATCCCCGTTGCCATCGGCCTGGTCGGCTTCGCCATCTGGCTGTTCTTCTGGGCGGTGGACAGCGGTCAGTACGACGATCTCGACGGCCCCGCGCACAGCATCCTGTTCGACGACGAAGATCCGCTGCACAAGGCCGGTGTCGAACAGGCCGAGGAACAAAACAAGCAGGATAAACCTGATGCTTGAGCTGGCACCGCTGCTGGTGTCGGCGCTGATTCTCGGCCTGCTCGGCGGCGGCCATTGCCTGGGCATGTGTGGCGGCCTGATGGGCGCACTGACCCTGGCGATTCCGCCCGAGCAACGCGGCAGGCGTCTGCAACTGCTGCTGGCTTACAACCTCGGGCGCATTCTCAGCTACGGCCTGGCAGGCTTGCTTCTAGGCCTGGCCGGTTGGGCCATTGCCGGCAGCAAAGCCGAGGTGATCATGCGTACGCTGGCTGCCTTGCTGCTGATTGCCATGGGCCTGTATCTGGCTGGCTGGTGGAGCGGCCTGACGCGCATCGAAGCGATGGGCCGCGGTCTGTGGCGGCATATCCAGCCGCTGACGCGGCGTTTCATGCCGGTCAGCAGTCTGCCGCGCGCCCTGGTTCTCGGTGGTTTATGGGGCTGGCTACCGTGCGGGCTGGTCTACAGCACGCTGCTGTGGGCCTCCAGCCAGGGCAATGCGGTCAACAGCGCCCTGCTGATGCTGGCGTTCGGCCTGGGTACCTGGCCGGTGCTGCTGGCCACCGGGCTGGCCGCCGAACGCGTCACTGCCCTGCTGCGCAAACGCGGCATTCGCATGGCCGGCGGCCTGCTGGTCATCCTGTTCGGCCTCTGGACCCTGCCCGGCCCGCACCAGCACTGGCTGATGGGCCACTGACACGTAGCCCGGATGCAATCCGGGGAAACCTGCCAGAGGATCCCCGGATTGCATCCAGGCTACGCAGCGATAACGTATCCGGTGCCCCACGCGCCCTTGATTCAAGTCAAAGCCATCAACTGCACGCCCCCCTAGACTGGCCGCACAGCCTGTCCAGGATTATTTCCCATGCTCGAATCCATCCAGTGGGATGCCGACCTGATCCGCCGCTACGATCTCGCCGGCCCGCGCTACACCTCCTACCCGACCGCCGTGCAGTTTCACGACGATATCGGTCCGTTCGATCTGCTGCATGCGCTACGTGACAGCCGCAAAGCTGGAAGGCCGTTGTCGCTGTACGTGCACATCCCATTCTGCGCGCATATCTGCTACTACTGCGCCTGCAACAAGGTCATCACCAAGGACCGCGGCCGCGCCCTGCCCTATCTGGAAAAGCTCGAACGGGAAATCGAGATCGTCAGTCGCTACATCGACAGGACCCAGCCGATCGAGCAGTTGCACTTTGGTGGTGGCACCCCGACCTTCCTCAGCCACGACGAACTGCGCCGCCTGATGCAGCACCTGCGCCAGCATTTCAATCTGCTGGATGATGACTCCGGCGACTACAGCATCGAGATCGATCCGCGCGAGGCCGACTGGTCGACCATGGGCCTGCTGCGTGAGCTGGGCTTCAATCGCGTCAGCCTCGGCGTACAGGACCTCGACCCTGAGGTGCAACGTGCGGTCAACCGCCTGCAGACCCTGGAGGAAACCCGCGCCATCGTCGAAGCAGCGCGCACCCTGCAGTTCCGCTCGGTGAATATCGACCTGATCTACGGCCTGCCCAAGCAGACCCCTGAACGCTTCGCCCGCACCGTGGCCGAGGTCATCGCCCTGCAGCCGGATCGCCTGTCGCTGTTCAATTACGCGCACCTGCCGGAACGTTTCATGCCGCAACGCCGCATCAGCTCAGACGACCTGCCGAGTCCGGCAGACAAACTGGCCATGCTGCAGAACAGCATCGAACAACTGACGCGCGCCGGGTATCGCTATATCGGCATGGACCACTTCGCCCTGCCCGATGACGAGCTGGCCATCGCCCAGGAGGAAGGCACGCTGCAACGCAACTTCCAGGGCTACACCACCCATGGCCATTGCGATCTGATCGGCCTGGGCGTCTCTGCCATCAGCCAGGTTGGAGACCTGTACAGCCAGAACGACAGTGATATTGCCAGCTATCAGCAGACCCTGGGCAACGGCCAGCTGGCGACGCGCCGCGGCTTGCACTGCAATGCCGACGACCGCCTGCGCCGGGCGGTGATCCAGCAGTTGATCTGTCATTTCGAACTGCGCTTCGCCGACATCGAGCAAGCGCATGGTATGGAGTTTCGCGACTACTTCGAGGCGCTCTGGCCGGAGCTTGAGCAGCTCCACCACGATGGTCTGATCGAGCTGAGTGCAGAGGGGATTCAGGTGCGCCCGGCCGGGCGCCTGCTGGTGCGCTCGCTGTGCATGTTGTTCGACCGCTATCTCAACGATCAGGTGCGCCAGCGCTTCTCACGGGTGATCTGAACACGAGTAGCCTGCACCAGTGACGGACTCCGTCACTGGCTGCCGGGTCAAGCCATCGCCAGCGTGGCAGCGGTCTGCATCTGCTCATTCGACAGACCGTTCTCACGCATCAGCTTGATCAGGTTGGCATTGGCCGCAGTCAATGCGCTGTTGAGCGACGCCAGCTCGGTCTGCAGCCCTTCCAACTGCTGGCGCTTGGCTTCCGCATCGAGGCTCTGATCGCTCATGATCGCCTCGATCTGCGCCTGCTTCTCGATGATCTGCGCACGCAACTCGCGGATCATCTTGAGCAAGTCCTTGATCGCCTTGGGCAGATCGCTGTTGTCGATGTCCTCGTTCTTGTCGGACTTGGCCGACATGCTCTTGCCCAACTCGGACAAGCTCACACGCAGCCCCTCACGAACCTCCTCCGGACTCCTCTCGACTGCGGTTGATTGTCGCTGAACACCCTGGACCAGATTATTCAGCGGCCCGCTGGATGGTATGCGCATCGCCTTGCTCCCTGCTTTGGACTATGGTTCTACAGCCTGATCGGCACCGGGGGGCTAAACTTGAGTGCTCGGTCAGCCCTTATATGGCTGGCCGCCGTCCGTGCCCTGCGGTACCCTTGCGAACATTGCGTGTATATCCGGGAAGCCCAACGATGTCCGAGAGCATCAAGCTGCGTACGCAGCATCAAGCCCATTGCAAGGATTGCAGCCTGGCTGCCCTGTGCCTGCCCATTTCGCTGAACATGGAAGACATGGACGCGCTCGACGACATCGTCAAGCGCGGCCGCCCCCTGAAAAAAGGTGAATTCCTGTTCCGCCAGGGCGACACCTTCGGTTCCGTGTTCGCCGTGCGCTCCGGTGCATTGAAGACCTTCAGCCTGAGCGATGGCGGTGAGGAGCAAATCACCGGCTTCCATCTGCCCAGCGAGCTGGTCGGCCTGTCCGGCGTCGATGGCGAGCGATATCCGGTCTCGGCGCAGGCACTGGAAACCACCTCGGTCTGCGAGATTCCCTTCGAGCGCCTCGACGATCTGGCCCTGCAGCTACCACAACTGCGTCGTCAACTGATGCGTATCATGAGCCGTGAAATACGTGACGATCAGCAAATGATGTTGCTGCTCTCGAAGAAGACCGCCGACGAGCGTATCGCCACCTTCCTGGTCAACCTCTCCGCCCGCTTCCGCGCACGCGGCTTCTCGGCCAACCAGTTCCGCCTGTCCATGTCGCGCAACGAAATTGGTAACTATTTGGGCCTTGCGGTCGAGACGGTGTCTCGCGTATTTACCCGCTTCCAACAGAACAAGCTGCTCGAAGCCGAAGGCAAGGAAGTGCACATCCTCGACCCAATCGAGCTGTGCGCTCTGGCAGGCGGCAATCTCGACGTTTGAGTTCGCACGGTTTTCGCGGGCTCAACGCATTAGGACCCCACGATGATCTTTGACGAATTCAGCATCAAGACCCTGATCCGCCCGGTACCGGACTTCCCCAAGCCGGGCGTCATCTTTCGCGACATCACCCCGCTATTCCAGTCGCCGCGTGCCCTGCGCATGGTCGCCGACAGCTTCATCCAGCGCTACGTGGAGGCCGAATTCACTCATATCGGCGCCATGGATGCTCGCGGCTTCCTGATCGGTTCGATCATCGCCTACGAACTGAACAAGCCGCTGGTGCTTTTCCGCAAACAGGGCAAGCTGCCGGCGGACGTGCTCAGCGAGGCCTACCAGACCGAATACGGCGAAGCCTTTCTCGAAGTGCACAGCGACAGTCTCTGCGAAGGCGACTCGGTGCTGATCTTCGATGACCTGATCGCCACCGGCGGCACCCTGATCGCGGCGGCCAACCTGGTGCGACGCATGCGCGCGAAGGTCTTCGAGGCCGCCGCGATCATCGACCTGCCTGAGCTGGGCGGCTCGCAGAAACTGCAGGACGCCGACATCCCCACCTTCACGCTGACGGCCTTCGCCCTCGACGATCACTGAACAGAAGCGCCCGCCAGCCGGCCAACCCGGAAGTGAGCTGTTGATTCCGCCGGGCAACGCCCGGCATCACCGATAACCTTGATCAGACTCCCATGCACGAACTCGAACTGAACCCATCCAGCGACTGGCGTCAGCGCCTGGGCGCCCTCATGGACGGCGCACCCATGCAGCGCCTGGTAACCCTGCTGATCATCATCAACGCCGTCATCCTCGGCCTGCAGACCTCACCGTCGATCATGGCCGACTGGGGCACGCCGCTGCTGATCCTCGATACCTTCATCCTCACCTGTTTCGTCATCGAGCTGGCGCTGCGCTTCACCGCCCGCGGCATCGGCCTGTTGCGCGATCCCTGGGCCGTATTCGACTGCCTGGTCGTCGGCATTGCCCTGGTACCAGCCAGCGGCCCCTTCGCGGTTCTGCGTGCCTTGCGCGTACTGCGGGTACTGCGCCTGGTGTCGATCAATCCGAGCATGCGCAAGGTGGTGCAGGCGCTGCTCGCTTCGCTGCCTGGCATGGGCAGCATCGTCATGCTGATGGGGCTGATCTTCTATGTCGCGGCGGTAATGGCCACCCAGCTGTTCGGTGAAAGCTTCCCCGAGTGGTTCGGTAACATCGGCGCCAGCCTGTACACCCTGTTTCAGGTAATGACTCTGGAAAGCTGGTCGATGGGCATCGTGCGCCCGGTGATGGAGCAGCATCCGCTGGCCTGGCTGTTCTTCGTGCCCTACATCCTCGTCGCGACGTTCATGATGCTCAACCTGTTCATCGCCGTTATCGTCAACGCGATGCAGAGCACCCACGAGCCGAATGCCGAGGAACAGGCCGCTGCTGCTCGCGAACAGGCGATTCTCGACGAGCTGCGCGCACTGCGCAGCGAAGTGGCCGAGCTTCGCCGTAACACGCCGTAAACCCCACCATCAGCGCACCCGCCGCCTCTGGCGCGGCGGGTTGCGCCCCCTCTCTCCTGACACCATCCCATCAGACCCGCCTTAAGTTGGCGGCGCTCGGCGCCCGCACGCCCGATAGTTACATCGTTCAATGACACGATCGCTCGTGTCGCCCAGAGCCGCATAGCCAATCGGGAGCACCCGCTCCCCATGAGAGGACTCGAACGATGAGCGCCAGTGCCACCCTACCCCAGCCGAAATCCAGCTTTCCGGTGCGTCGCATGGACTTCAGTTTCAGCGAGACACCGAAATACTGGTTCTACAATGACCCCTTCATGAGCCAATTCATGAACAACCTGTCGTCGCTGTTCCCCTACGGCGAGAAGTTCTTCGTCGACAGCGTGCGCGCCGTGCGCGATCAGGTCAGCGATCCGCAACTGAAAAAGGACATCAGCGCCTTTATCGGCCAGGAGGCCATGCACTCCAAGGAGCACGCGGCCTACAACGACTACGCCAAAGAGCACAATATCGACCTGGAGCGTCTGGAGCTGCGCATCAAGGTATTGCTCGAATGGACGACCCGCTTCAGCACCAAGAAACAACGCCTGGCAGCCACCTGCGCACTGGAGCACTTCACCGCGACCATGGCCGAGCAGTTGCTCAAGCGCGAAGACCTCACCACCCAGATGAACGATCCGAAGCTTTACCAACTGTGGATGTGGCACGCCATCGAAGAGAGCGAGCACAAGGCCGTGTGCTACGACGTCTATCAGAAGGTCTACGGCGGCTACTTCACCCGCACGCTGGTGATGATGCTGACCACCGTGATGTTTCTCGGCGTGATCGGCTGGTTCCAGATTCACCTGCTGCGCAAGGACGGTCAGCTGTTCAACTGGCGCAGCTGGGGCTTCGGCCTGAAGAAGCTGTTCGGCCCGCGTAATGGCTTCTTCACCAGGCTGCTCGGTCCGTACCTGGACTACTACCGCCCCGGCTTCCATCCCAAGGATCACGACACCGAGAATCTGGAAAACCGCTGGCGCGAGCGCCTCGGCTTCGGCAACTGATGTTTCTTGGCGTACAGCTACAGACACCAACAAGAACGACAAGCAGGAGTCCGGTCATGAATGCGCCCGTTCCCCCCCCTACCGCTGCCCGCCATTGCAAGATCGCCATCCTCGGCAGCGGCTTTTCCGGCCTCGGCATGGCCATTCGCCTCAAGCAACAGGGCGAGCAGGACTTCCTGCTGTTCGAGAAAGAAGCCGGCGTCGGCGGCACCTGGCGGGTGAACAACTACCCGGGCTGCGGCTGCGACGTGCAATCACACCTCTACTCCTTCTCCTTCGAACCGAACCCGAACTGGACGCGAATGTTCGCCAGACAGCCGGAAATCAAGGCCTATCTGGAGGGCTGCTGGGCGAAGTACCACCTGCAGGACAAAACCCTGCTGGGCACCGAAGTGGTACAGATGCGCTGGGACGAGCACGCCGAGCTGTGGCACCTGTTGGACAGTGCCGGCAATCACTACAGCGCGCAGTTCGTGGTATCGGGCATGGGCGCCCTGTCGACGCCCTCGATTCCCAAGCTCAAGGGCCTGGAGAACTTCAGCGGCGAGGTGTTCCACTCGCAGCAGTGGAACCACGACTATGACCTGACCGGCAAACGCGTGGCGGTGATCGGCACCGGTGCATCGGCCATCCAGTTCGTGCCGCAGATTCAGCAGCAAGTCGCGCGTCTTGATCTCTATCAGCGCACCGCACCCTGGATCATGCCCAAACCGGACCGCGCCATCCGCGATGGCGAACGCACGCGCTTCAAGCGCTTCCCGCTGGCGCAAAAACTCTGGCGCGGCGCCCTGTACGCCATCCTCGAAAGCCGAGTGATCGCCTTCGCCTTTGCCCCGCGCCTGCTGCGCATGGCCCAGGGCATCGCCAAGCTGTACATCAAGAAGCAGATCAAGGACCCGGTCCTGCGCGCCAAGGTCACGCCGGACTACACCATGGGCTGCAAGCGTGTGCTGATCTCCAACGACTACTACCCAGCTCTGACCCAGGCCAATGTCGAGGTGATCACCGATGGCATCGCCGAAATCCTGCCGGGCGCCGTACGCACCACCGACGGTCAGCAGCGCGAAGTGGACGCCATCATCTTCGGTACAGGTTTCACCCCGAGCGACCCGCTACCGCGCGGTGCGGTATTCGGTCGCGGCGGCGTCGATCTGCTCGACACCTGGCCCGAAGGCCCGGAAGCCTACAAGGGCACAATGACCGCGGGCTTCCCCAACCTGTTCTTCCTCATGGGGCCAAACACCGGCCTGGGCCATAACTCCATGGTCTACATGATCGAGTCGCAGATCACTTATGTACTCGGCGCCCTGCGGCAACTCGAAGAGGGCCGACTGCAAAGCCTGGAGCCCAAGCGCGAGGCGCAGGACGCCTTCAACCGCAAGATCCAGGGCACCCTCGGCAGCACCGTATGGAATTCGGGCGGCTGCATGAGCTGGTACCTGCACCCGGTCAGCGGGCGCAACTGCACGGTATGGCCGGGCTTTACCTGGCGCTATCGCATGCTGACCCGCAGTTTCGATCCGCACGCCTACCACTTCAGCCGCAAGCACGCCGCTCATCCGGCGCAGAGCAATGCCATCACCCTCGACGTGCAGGAGGCAAGCGCATGAAATCCTTCGAGAACCAAGTAGCCGCCATCACCGGCGCCGGCTCCGGTATCGGCCGCGCCCTCGCCTGTCACCTGGCTCGCCAGGGCTGTCACCTGGCGCTGTCCGACGTCAATGTCGAGGGCCTCAAGGAAACCGCCGAACAGGCACGCAAACTCGGCGTCACCGTCAGCGAGAAGCGTGTCGACGTTGCCGACCGCGCCGCCGTCGAGTCCTGGGCCGAGCAAATCGTCACCGAGTACGGCCGAGTCAACGCTATCTTCAACAACGCCGGCGTGGCTCAGGGCGGCACCGTGGAAGGAAACGACCACGCCGACTACGAATGGATCATGAACATCAACTTCTGGGGCGTGGTCAACGGCACCAAGGCCTTCCTGCCCTACCTCAAGGCCAGCGGCCAGGGTCATGTGATCAACGTGTCCAGCGTGTTCGGCCTGTTCTCTCAGCCAGGTATGAGCGCCTACAACGCCAGCAAGTTCGCCGTGCGCGGCTTTACCGAGTCGCTACGCCAGGAACTGGACATGGCCGCTTGCGGGGTGTCCGCCAGCTGCGTGCATCCGGGTGGAATCAAGACCAACATCGCCAAGACCGCGCGGATGAACGACAGCCTGGCCAAGATCACCGGCCAGGAGGCCGAACAAGCACGCCAGCAGTTCAACGACCAGTTGCTGCGTACCACACCGGAGCAGGCGGCCAAGGTCATCGTGGGTGGTGTGCTGGCCAACAAACGGCGCATTCTGATCGGTACCGATGCCCACGCGCTGGACTGGATGCAGCGCAGCATGCCGGCGTTGTACCAGCGCCTGGTGACCATCTCGATGCGCCTGGCCGCCCGTTTTGCGCCCAAACCACGAAACGCCGACAAGGTACGTGAGGCGGCCGAGTAGAGCCGCTGCAAGCACCGCACAGGGCCGGCCATTGCCGGCCTTGTGCGTTTGTCGGGCAACGCTCGCAGCCACGGTACCTGAGCTAAGGTAAGGGAACAGACGCATCACTCATCCACGCAGCGCCGCTACCGGCTTCCAGCTGGAGCCTCGGTGTAGCGTCGACGCCGAGGGCGGCGCCTTGATCCACGAGGTGGCCTTATGAGCGCGCTTACCTGCACCCACCGCGACCACACCATCCATGCCAGCGTCATGGAACACCCGGGCCTGCCGACACCCTGGGCCGGCGGTTGCCAGATCACCGATCCCAACGGCAACACCAGCAAACGCCAGACCTTGCCGGTGGATTACGCCTTTATGGATGACCTGAACAAGGCCCAGCACGCCTCCATCGCCCACGGCAAATGGCTGGTGGATCAGAAGCTGGATCACGGGCGCAACTGGCACTGACCAGATTCTGTGCGTACGGCGACGTAGCTCGGATGAAATCCAGGGGAGGCCGGAAATTGTCCCCGGATTGCATCCGGGCTACGAACGCTCGCGCAACGGGTCGAGCAGCGGCTTGAAGCCGTTGTGATCGATCTCCTGCATCAGCGCCAACAGCTGACCCAGCTCGCCCTTGGGAAACCCCGTGCGGGCGAACCAGTTGAGGTAGTGGCCCGGCAGATCGGCGATCAGCCGATCCTTGTACTTGCCGTAAGGCATGCGGCGGGTCACCAGGAGTTTCAGCGCTTCGGGGTTCATCGATTGCTCGGCTGGCCGGAAAATTATCCGGCCATTGTGCCAGGCATCAGTTGATCAATGCTTCACGTACGAAATCCAGGCGGTCCTGGCCGAAGAACATCTCGCCGCCAACAAAGCAGGTCGGCGCTCCAAATACACCGCGTTTGACCGCCTCCTCGGTAGTCGCCTTGAGCGCGCCCTTCACTGCCGGTTCGGCGATCTGCGCCTGCAGGGCGGCTGCATCGAAACCAGCAGCGACCAGCACGCCTGCCACCTTGACCGGATCACCCATGTTCACCCCATCGACCCAGATCGCCTGGAACAGAGCCTGCAAGGCATCGTCGAAACGCTCCGGCTGATGCAACTGCACCGCCACCAGCAGGCGCATCAGGGTCAGGGTATTGATGGGAAAATGCGGGTTGAAGCGCATTGGCACGCCGTAACGCTCGGCAAAGCGCGCCAGGTCGCGAATCATGTAACGGCCCTTGGCCGGGATCATCGCCGGCGAGGCGTTGCCGGTGGCCTGAAAAACGCCGCCGAGCAGCATCGGCCGGTAGACCAGTTCAGCGCCCGCGTCGCGACACAGATCAGGTAGCTGGGCATGGGCCAGGTATGACGCAGGGCTGCCCAGATCGAAGAAGAACTCCACCGTCTTGCTCATATCAGTTTCACTCGCTCGTTATTGTGCTTATGGGCTCAGTGCAGGTTACCAGCGCTCCATCCAAGGACGCAGATCCAGCTCGAAGGTCCAGGCATCGCGCGGCTGTGCATGCAGAAACCAATAGCTGTCAGCGATGTGCTCGGGATCGAGAATGCCATCCTGATCCTTCTTGGCGTACAGCTCGGGAAAGCTGTCACGGATAAAGGCGGTATCGATGGCGCCATCCACCACCACATGGGCAACATGGACATTCAACGGTCCCAGCTCACGCGCCATGCTCTGCGCCAGCGCGCGAATGCCGTGCTTGGCCCCGGCGAAGGCGGCGAATCCAGCGGCGCCACGCAGGCCTGCAGTGGCCCCGGTAAACAGTATGGTGCCTCGGCCACGGGTGACCATGCGCTTGGCCACTGCCTGGCTGGTGAGAAAGCCGGAGAAGCACGCCATTTCCCAGATCTTGAAGTACTTGCGCGCGGTTTCCTCGAGGATGCTGCAAGGAACATTGGCGCCGATGTTGAACACCATCACCTCGATCGGCCCAATGTCACGCTCGATGCTCTCGATCAGTTCAGCCACCTGCTCCTCGCGTCGCGCATCGGAAGCAAAACCATGCGCCTCGCCACCTTCGCTGCGGATTTCCTCCAGCAACGGTTGCAGTTTATCGAGGCTGCGGCGGGTGACGCAGGCCACGTAACCCTCACGGGCAAAACGCCGGGCAATGGCGCCGCCGGTGGCATCACCCGCGCCGATGATCAAAGCGACCTTCTTGTTCTCGTTCATGGCTCCCTCCATTAACTAACGATCGTTAGCTGAACGAACGTTATGCTACGATCCCGGGCAGGTCAAGCCAGCATAGAACGGAGTCATCCATGCGTTATTCCGCCGAACACAAGGCCGAAACCCGCGAACGTCTGCTTGCCAGCAGCGCTGCCATTGCCAAACAGCAAGGTTTTGCTGTGACCGGCGTGGATGCGCTGATGAAGACCATAGGCCTGACCGGCGCAGCCTTCTACAGCCATTTTCCGAGCAAGGACGACCTGTTCGCCGAACTGATCGAGCGCGAGCTGCGCAACAGCCTGAGTCGTCTCGGCGGCGAACCTGGTGCTGCCGGGCGCGACAAACTGCAGCGCTGCCTCGCGGCTTATCTCAGCCTGGCGCATGTCGAGCAGCCGGAAAAAGGCTGCGTGCTGCCAAGCCTGGGCGCGGAGATCGCCCGTGCCGATGAACGCGTGCGGCTGAACACCGAGCAGCAAATTCTGCAGTTGCAGAGCACCTGGGCCGAGATCGTCGGCGACCCGCAACTGGCCTGGACGATTCTCGCGCAATGCCTGGGCAGCCTGCTGCTAGCGCGCATGATGGCCAGCCAGGAGTCGCGCCAGCAGGTACTCGGCGCCAGCCTGGACATGCTCGAACACACATTGAAGCCTGTCAGCTGAGCGCGGATGCCGTTAACCTAGTCGGGTTCTTTCTGCCAGGATCGGTCCATGTCGCACACCCCCTCCCCGCTGGTTGGTGAAACCCCGCTGCACGCCGTCGAAGTGCGTATCCTCGGTTGCCTGATCGAAAAGCAGCTGACCACGCCGGAAACCTACCCGCTGACGCTCAATGCCGTGCAATTGGCCTGTAACCAGAAGACCAGCCGCGAACCGCTGATGAACCTGGAAACCGGTGAAGTCGGGCGCTATCTGCGTAGCCTCGAAGGTCGCAAGCTGGTACATCTGGTGATGGGCAGCCGTGCCGACCGCTGGGAACAGCGTTGCGACAAGCAGCTGGAACTGGTCAAGCCGCAGACGGCATTGCTCGGTCTGTTGCTGTTGCGTGGCCCGCAGACGCTCAATGAGCTGCTCACGCGCAGCAATCGCATGCACGATTTCGACGATGTCGAGGAGATCCAACACCAACTGGAACGTCTTATCGGTCGCGGCCTGGCCGTCCTGCTGCCGCGCCAGAGTGGTCAGCGCGAGGATCGCTACATGCATCTGCTGGGCGAGCCTGCAGATATGGAAAGCTTGCTGGCCAGCCGCCCTGCTGGCCGTGGGGAGGCTGCGGCACCTAACGAAGATCGACTGGTCGAACTGGAAGCGCGCATCGCCGCACTCGAAGAACGTTTGGCGCGCCTGGAAGGCGCGCAGTAACCCAAGGAGCTCATGCATTGAATTTCAAAACTCGTCTCTGCCTCATCCTGGGCGCCACCCTGCTCGCAGCCGGCTGCAGCAGCACCGCCGAGAAGCCGACCTCCGCTGCCGCACCGAGTGGCCCGACTCCGGACAGCTGCACCTCGTCCGCCGTCGAGCACTTCAAAGGCGAGACCGCGACCCCCGAACTGCTCGAACAGGCGCGCCAGCAAGCAGGAGCCAGCACGGCTCGCATACTCACACCCGACAGCGTGGTGACCTTGGAATACAATGGTCAACGCCTTAACCTCAACGTTGATGATCAGCGAGTGATCACCCGCGTATCCTGCGGCTGATGCCATCGGGGTGCGGGTCACCCCGCACCACTTGCCGACAAACGCCAACCACCTTTGCACAGGCCAATGCCATGACCACCCAAGTGGAACCCTGCGCCGAGCTGATGCTGGATAACCAGCTGTGCTTCGCCCTCTATTCCACCTCGCTGATGATGACCAAGACCTACAAGCCTCTGCTGCAGGCGCTTGGTCTCACCTATCCGCAATATCTGGCCATGCTGGTGCTGTGGGAAAACGAGGGCATCACCGTCAGTGAGATCAGCGCGCGCATGCTGACCGATCCAGGCTCATTGACGCCTCTGCTCAAGCGCCTGGAAAGCGAAGGCCTGCTGCAACGCCAGCGCAGCAGTCAGGACGAACGCGTGGTACAGCTGTACCTGACCGACAAAGGTCGCGCCCTGCATGAACAGGCCAAAGCATTGCCTGCCTGCATCCTCAAGGCTTCTGCGTTGAACATGGAACAACTGGGCAAGCTGCGCGACGACCTGATCGAACTACGCGGCCATCTGCAAGACGCCCTCTGACCCCAGGCGGTGCCAGCCATCGCCTTCTCTCGCAACCAGTAGACGCTACCCTCGCCGAGCGAAACCTCCTGCGCGCCGCCTTCAACGGCCTCACCGCCTATCCACCCCCCGCGTCACTGGCTGATCCTGAGCCTCGATTCGCGCTGAATCGGGCAAATCATCTACAGCATCTGCTGCAAAGCATGGCCACAACCCCGGCCGCGCTTACTTATTCCTGAAAAATAAAAATATATAACCAAATCGTCCATGCATTTATCTTGCGCACTAATGTTTTGCGCAATACATTACGCCCATAGAAACAGTTAGCGCACAAATGATTAGCAAACCAATCCATCACTACCCCACCGACAAGGATCAATGCCATGACTATCGAAAACGTTCTCTACCGTGCCACCGCTGAAGCCTTTGGTGGCCGTGAAGGCCGCGCCGTTTCCTCCGACGGCATCCTCGACATCGCCCTGACCACCCCGAAAGAACTCGGCGGCGCTGGCGGTAACGGCACCAACCCGGAGCAACTGTTCGCTGCCGGCTATTCCGCCTGCTTCCTCGGTGCCCTGAAATTCGTCGCCGCCCGCGACAAGCTGAGCATCCCGGCTGACACCTTCATCGAAGGCACCGTCGGCATCGGCGCCATCCCCACCGGTTTCGGCATCGAAGTGGAGCTGCGTATCAGCCTGCCCGGCCTGACCCTGAAGCCGCACAAACCCTGGTGGATCGCGCACACATCGTCTGCCCGTACTCCAACGCCACTCGCGGCAACATCGACGTCACCTTGACCATCGTCTGACAGCTAGCAGCCAGCGCTCGCGGCAACAGCCCGAGCGCGGCCCCAAGAGGAGAACCACCATGAAAACCCGCACCCTGTTCGCCACCGCCCTGACTGCTCTCGCGCTCAGCGCGTCACTCACCAACCTCGCCCACAGTGCCGAGGCCACGCCCTACCGCTATGGCCAGAACCTGGATATCGCCAAGGTGATTTCCATCGAAGTGCCCAATAGCCCGCAGTGCGAAGCGGTCACGGCGAAGATGACCTACCGCAACAGCGCGGATGACGTGGAGATTCTCAGCTACGAGCAACTTTCCAGCGTTTGCACCAACCAGAACTGACAGCCAGCAGCCCAACTGATCGAAAGGAGTTTGACCATGACCATTTCTCGTACTCTGACTGCCGGGCTGCTCGCCCTGGCCGTAAGCAGCAGCTTCGCCGCTGGCAGCCCCGGCGTGGAACGCAACACCCAGGGTTTCCTCGATGCGCTGGCAGCCGGCGGTGGTCAACCGCTGGAAACCCTCTCGCCGAAAGACGCCCGCGCCGTACTGGTAGGCGCTCAGGCCAGCGTCAAGGTGGATCTGTCCGGCATCGTCGTGGACACCAAGGTTATCCAGGCGGAAGGTCAGTCGATCACCCTCAAGGTGGTACGACCTGAAGGCGCTCGCGGCATTCTGCCGGGCTTCATGTTCTTCCACGGTGGTGGTTGGGTGCTGGGTGATTATCCGACCCACGAACGCCTGATCCGTGACCTGGTGGTAGGTTCTGGCGCAGCCGCGATTTACGTCGACTACACGCCATCGCCGGAAGCCAAATACCCGACCGCGATCAACCAGGCCTACGCCGCGACCAAATGGGTCGCCGACAATGGCAGCCAGATCGGTGTCGACGGTTCGCGCCTGGCAGTGGCCGGCAACAGCGTTGGCGGCAATATGGCCGCTGTGGTGGCCATCAAGGCCAAGGAAGCCGGTACGCCGAAACTGCGCGCCCAGGTGCTGCTGTGGCCGGTGACCGACGCCAACTTCAACAACAGCTCCTACAACCAGTTCGCCGAAGGTCATTTCCTGACCCGCGGCATGATGGAATGGTTCTGGGACAACTACACCACCGAACCGAAGCAGCGTAACGAGATCCATGCATCGCCACTGCGCGCCAGCCTGGAGCAGTTGCAAGGCCTGCCGCCAGCGCTGGTGCAGACCGCCGAGATGGACGTGCTGCGTGACGAAGGCGAAGCCTACGCGCGCCGTCTGAACGCAGCGGGTGTAACCGTTACCGCCGTGCGCTACAACGGCATGATCCACGACTACGGCCTGCTCAATGTGGTGTCCGAAGTCCCGGCGGTACGCTCCGCCATGGATCAGGCAGCGCAGACGCTGAAGAACAGCCTCAAGTAAGCGGCTGAAAAACGAACCCCCGCCACCGTTACCGGTCGCGGGGTTTCGCTTTTTGTGGGGCGGCTGGGCAGCATTGCGCTTTAGCTGCGGGTTGTTCCTGTCGCGGCTAAAGCCCCTCCCACCTTACTGCGAGCTTACGCCAAGCTACGCACCTGCTCCCAGGTCAGATCCAGGCATTTGCGCGCTTTCTCCACTAGCTCGTCGATCTCGGCAAGGCTGATCACCAGAGGGGGCGCGATAATCATGGTGTCGCCCACGGCGCGCATGATCAGGCCGTTATTGAAGCAGTGGCCGCGGCAGACCATGCCGACACCAACATCACTGGAGAAGCGCTTACGCGAGGTTTTGTCCTGCACCAGCTCGATGGCGCCGAGCATGCCGACGCCACGCACCTCGCCTACCAGCGGATGATCGGCCTGCTCGCGCAGGCGCTTCTGCAAGTAGGGTGCGGTTTGCGTTTTCACCCGCTCGACGATGCCCTCCTCCTTGAGAATGCGCAGGTTCTCCAGACCCACCGCTGCCGCCACCGGATGACCGGAATAGGTGAAGCCGTGGTTGAAGTCGCCATGCGCCTCGATCACCTCGAACACCTTGTCGCTGACGATCAGCCCGCCCATCGGCACGTAGCCGCTGGTAAGGCCCTTGGCGATGGTCATCAGGTCAGGCTTGAGATCGTAGTACTGGCTGCCGAACCATTCGCCGGTACGACCGAAACCGCAGATCACCTCGTCGGCGACGAACAGGATGTCGTACTTGGCGAGGATTTCCTTGATACGCGGCCAGTAGGTCTCCGGCGGAATGATCACGCCGCCAGCGCCCTGAATCGGCTCGGCGATGAAGGCCGCCACATTCTCCTCGCCCAGTTCGAGAATCTTCTTCTCCAGTTGGTCGGCAGCCCAGATGCCGAACTCTTCCGGCGACTTGTCACCGCCTTCACCGAACCAGTACGGTTGCGGGATATGGGCGATGCCAGGGATCGGCAGGTCGCCCTGCTCGTGCATGAACTTCATGCCGCCGAGGCTGGCGCCGGCCACGGTTGAGCCGTGGTAGCCGTTGTCGCGGCCGATGATGATCTTCTTGTTCGCCTGGCCCTTGCACGCCCAGTAGTGGCGCACCAGGCGCAGCATGGTGTCGTTGCCCTCCGAGCCCGAGCCAGTGAAGAACACGTGGTTCATGCCGGCCGGCGCCAGCTGGGAAATAGCATGGGCCAGCTCCAGCACCGGCGGGTGGGCGGTCTGGAAGAAGGTGTTGTAGAACGGCAGTTGCAACATCTGCTTGGAAGCTGCCGCGACCAGCTCCTCGCGACCATAGCCGACGGCCACGCACCACAGACCGGCCATGCCATCGAGGATCTTGTTGCCCTCGCTGTCCCACAGGTGCACACCCTTTGCTTCAGTGATGATACGCGGCCCCTTCTCGGCCAGCTGCTTGTAGTCACTGAACGGCGCCAGGTGGTGGGCCTGGCTCAGAGCCTGCCAATGTGCGGTTTTCGAGTTGTTCTGGGCGTTGTTCATGGCGCCTCCTTCTATCCGTGACATCAGAGATACCAGCGATATTCCCTGGCGTTGATGTCGTGCATGAAGGCCAGGTGATCCTGGCGTTTGTTCTCGCAATAAACCATGACGAACTCGCTGCCCAGACCAGCGGCGACACGCTCGCTGGCCTGCATGCGGCGCACGGCGTCGAGCATGTCCGTGGGAAAGTCGACACCGCTTTCGCGGTCGTCATTCAGCGGTGCAATGGGCTCGACCTTGGCGTCGAGGCCCTGCTCGATACTGGTCAGCAATGCTGCCAGCACCAGATAGGGGTTGGCGTCGGCGCCAGGCAGACGGAACTCCAGGCGCAAGTTGCGCGCGTCCGACTCGGGGATGCGCACGCAGGCGTCGCGATCCTCGAAGCCCCAACTGGCCTTGCTCGCCGAGTTCACCTGGGCGCCGAAGCGGCGGTAGCTGTTGTGGTTCGGTGCGTAGATCGGCATCAGTTCCGGCAGCAGACTCAGGCAGCCGGCCACGGCATGACGCAGCAGGCGCTGCTCATCACGCGCCAGCAGGTTGTCGCCGGCCTCGTCGTACAGGCTGACGTGGATGTGCATGCCGCTGCCGGGATACTGCAGGTACGGCTTGGCCATGAAGCTGGCGCGATGGCCATGTTTGAGCGCCACACCACGGGTCACCCGGCAGAACAGCGCCGACCAGTCGGCGGCCTGCAGCGGGTCGGCGTTGTGGCTGAAGTTGATCTCGAACTGCCCCGGGCCGATCTCGGCGGTGATCACCGTGGTGTCGATGCCTTGCAGGCGCGCAGTCTCGGTGATGTCGTCGAGCACATCAGCGAAGCGCGACAGCCGCTCGATATGCATGTTCGGTTGGTCATCGGCATCGCCACTAAGGTCATCGCGCGGGTATTGCGGCAGACCGTCCTTGAGGGCCTTGTCGAACAGATAGAACTCCAGCTCGAAGGCCACCACCGGATGGATGCCGCGTGCGGCCAGGCGCTGCACCACGCGCGCCAGCACCTCGCGCGGCTCGAACTCGATGGGCGCCTCGGTGCCATCGGAGCTGATCAGCATCTGCCCCAGTGGCTGACGCTCCCAGTTCACCAGCTTGAGCGTGCCGGGAATCAGCCGCCGCGGCGCATCCGGGTCGCCGTCGTGGAAACAGTAATCGCCAATCTCGTAGAGGCCGCCCTGGGCGCCGAGCAGCACGCAGTTCTGCGGCAGCTTCAGGGCGCTGCCGGCAGCGACCTTCTCCAGCATCTCGATGGGATAGCGCTTGCCATAGAAATGCCCGGGGATATCCAGACAGATCAGGTCGACGAAGCGCACCTCGGGATGGGCCTGGCGAAACTGGCGGACTTCGTCGAGCAACTCGACTCGGGTGGCGTTCATTGTGGTTATTTCCGAGTTCACGGGAAGGTTCATGTGTAGACCCACAGCACGCGCGCAGGCGTCTCGCCCTGGTTGGCATAGCGCAAACGCGCATAGCTCGGCACCTGGAAGACATCGCCGGGATACAGCGTGGCACTCTCTTCGTCTTCGCCCAGCCACAACGTCAGCTGGCCTTCGAGCACGTAGCCGGCCTGCTCCGAGCGGTCGCTCATCTGCCGCTCGCCACTGCTGGCCCCCGGCTCGAGCAGGCTGTCGACCACCATGAAGGCGCCCTGCAGGGTAGGCGACGCCATGATGTCGGTGATGCCACCGGCCAGGTACAGGGTGCGGCGCTCGTCGGGGCGGGTGACCCAGTCCAGCGCCTTGGGCTTGGGCAGGCTGTAGAAGTAGGTGGTGGGTACGTCGAGCGCCTCGCTGATAGCGGTCAGATCCTCCACCGTCGGGCGCGACAGGCCGCGCTCGACCTGCGAGAGAAAGCCCACGGAACGACCGATACGCTCGGCCAGTTCGTTGAGGGTGACCTTCTTGTGCTTGCGCAGATCGTGAATGAGAACGGCCAGAGCGGCCATTTCCAGATTCTTGTCCATGTCAGAAATAGTCCCTGAGTCGATACCAGGCCTTGCCGATGGCCTCCAGCGGCGCCGCCATGCGCTCACCGAATGGGAATTCGGGATTACGCAGTTGCTGGTACAACACCAGCTCGTCGTCATTGCCAAGAATCGCGTCGCTGACCGCCCGCGCCGCAGCCAGGGTCGGCAGCACGCCATGACCGGAAAAACCTTGCAGCCAATAGCGGCCGTTCTCGCCGCCAATATCCGGTGTGCGTGCACGGGTCACGTCGATATGACCGCCCCAGGCGAAGTCGATGGCCACATCTGACAGTTGCGGGAATACGCGCTCGAGGAACGGCCGGGTAGCGGCCGCCATGTCTTTTGGCAAGCCGCCCAGGTAAGTGCAGCCACCGCCGAACAGCAGGCGGTGATCCGGGGTACGACGGAAGTAATCGAGCACGAACTGGTTGTCGGTGACGCAGGCGTTGCGCGGCAACAATGCCTCGGCATGCTCTGCGCCCAGCGGTTCAGTGGCGATCTGGTAGGTGCCGACCGGTAGAATCCGCCGTGCCAGGCGCGGCTCCAGATCGTCGATATAGGTGTTGCAGGCCAACACCAGGTTGTCGGCCTGTACACTGCCTTGCCCGGTACGCACCCGATAGCCTCCGGCATGACGTTCCTGGATCAGGGCGCGGCTCTGCTCGAAGATCTGCCCACCCGCACGCACGAACGCTTCGGCCAGACCGAGCGCCAACTTCAGCGGGTTGAGATGAGCGGCCTCAGGGTCGTAGAGGCCGGCGTGGTAACGCTCGCTGGCGATCCATTGCGGCATCTGCTCACGGGAGACGAACTGCAGCGCACGGTGCCCCCACTTATAAGCGGCCTCCTCCTGCCACTCATGCAGCAGCGCCACACGCCGGGGCAGAACCGCCGTCCACAGATGACCACGGCGATAATCGCAGTCGAAGCCATGGCGCTGCGGCAGTTCACGCAGCTCGCAGGCTGCCCAGGCCATACCGTCCCACAGACGGCGGGCCCGCTCGATGCCAAGGGCCTTTTCCAGCGGCGGCATATCGCAGGACCAACCCACTATCGCCTGCCCGCCATTACGTCCGGAGGCCGCCCAGGCCACACGACTGGCTTCGAGAACGATCACCCGTTTCCCTGCCTCGGCCAGACGCAGGGCGGTGTGCAGACCACTGAAACCGGCGCCAATCACCAGTACATCGCACTGCTGATCATCTTGCAGCACGGGCTGATGGGTCAGTCGATCCTTGCAGCTATGGACGTAATAGCTGTCGACGTGCTCACTGGCGTGGTGAAACATAGACGGCTCATGAAATTTAAAATAGTTAATTTCATGAAAATCTATAGAGATAATTTCACAAAGGCAAGCCTGACGGATCAGGCGACCTGCTGCTGCAACTCCATACCGCATTCGAGATGAGTGAACAGCCCTTCGTCTATCGCCTGGGCCAATACCCGGCGCAGGCCTTCGCTGCCGAGGAAAGCGTCGCGTGCCGCTGCCGAGCGCCACTGCCCTTCTACCAGCCAGATCAACGGATCAGTGCGCAGAGGGAACACACGCAGGCGTTCGCAACCTGGGAGATCTCGACCAACCTCATGCAACCGCGCCAGGCACTGCCCCAACCGGTTTGAACGGTCCTTGCGGGCGCGAACGGTCATACGGTGAATGATGCTCATGGCAACCTCCTGGAATTGAATCAATACATACCAGCAGCGTTTCGCTGCAGAACATGGGGCGCTGCATCCGGCTCGGCAAAAGCCGCTTCGCCAACCGCTCTTGAGTCGAGCCAGGCAGTGGCAAGAAACAACAGGGTCAACGGCGCGATCAGCCATTTACTGGGCATGGCTCGCTCCTTTCATGACATGTGTGGCACCGCTCAGCGGGTGATATGGCTACTGCATGCGTTCGAGCCGGCGCAGAGGCACTGCTCGATGACTACAAAGATCAGGCAGAAAGTCATCAGAGCGTTAGTCGATTACTGGTAAATTCTTGCCTAAAACTCCAACCCATGAAATCGCCTCAGCCAAGTGCACAGAGCCCTACCCTCCCTTGAAACACTCTGTATCACTGGTCATTTGCCCATTACTGGCAAATATTTGCCTAATCCTGCCGCCACCCATGACTTGCCTGAAAAACCTGGCTAGGCTTCGCTGACCTTCCGGAGGCGCGCCATGCAGTCACCCATTCATACCACTACAAATCTCGACACCCCCCTTGCCGAACTGAGCCATGAAATGGCGCGCCTGGTCGATCGCTTCATCCCCGAGGATGGCTTGCACCTCACCGCCATTCCCGACCTGAAACTGGCACGCGCCACGACACCTAGCCTGCCGATGCAGGCGGTCTACGATCCCTGCCTGTGCATCATCGCCCAAGGCCGCAAGGAGATACGCCTGGGTGATGAACGCTATGTCTACGATCCATTGAATTACCTGGTGGCATCGGTGGCACTGCCGGTAACCGGCCAGGTGATAGAAGCCAGCCCGGAGGCGCCATACCTGAGCCTCGCACTGAGAATCGATCCAGCGCTGATCAGCAGCCTGCTCACCGAGATGCCGCCTATTCCGGCCCCTGATGCCGCCTCGCAGCGGGCGCTGTTTCTCGACCGTCTCGACCCGCGCTTGCTGGATGCGGTGATCCGTCTGCTGCGCCTGCTGGAAACCCCATCCGACATCGCCATGCTGGCGCCATTGGCATTGCGCGAGATTTTCTATCGAATGCTGCTCAGCCCGCAGGGCCACCGCCTGCATGAAGTGGTCATCGCCGACAGCCAGAGCCAACGCATCTCCCGCGCCATCGAGTGGCTGCGCAAGAACTTCGATCAGCCGCTGCGTATCGAGGAACTGGCCCGCGAAGTGAACCTGAGCCCCTCGACCTTGCACCACCGCTTCAAGGCCGTCACGGCGTTCAGCCCGTTGCAGTACCAGAAGCAGCTGCGCCTGCAGGAAGCTCGCCGGCTGATGCTGTGCGACAACCTCGAGGCGGCAGCGGCCAGTTACCGCGTCGGCTACGAAAGCCCATCGCAGTTCAGCCGCGAGTACAGTCGCCTGTTCGGCGATCCACCGCAGCGCGACATCGCCCGCCTGCGCCAGGCGGCGCAGAATCAGCAAGCCTCCTGAACGCCGCCCTCTGTAGGAGGCGGTTTAGCGGCGATGGTGCTCAGCACCGCCTCTGATCGCGGCTAAAGCCCCTCCCACGACACCTGCTACAGTCCCATCTGCTTGGCGATGATCGCGCGCGTGTCGCCGCCAATGGAGAGGATGCAGTTGTCGCGATACAGGCGCTCGACCAGGCTTTCGCGCCATAACGGCCCAGATGCCGTTTTCTACAGCCCCATCTGCTTCGCGATGATCTCGTTCATGATCTCGCGCGTGCCACCACCGATGGAGAGGATGCGGTTGTCGCGATACAGGCGCTCGACGAGAGATTCGCGCATGTAGCCCATGCCACCCATGATCTGCACCGCATCGTAGGTCAGGCGATCAGCGATATCGGTGGCGAAGTTCTTGGCCATGGAAATCTCCTTGATCACGCTTCTGCCAGCTGCCATCTGCGCAGCCTGGCGGTAGGTAAATTCGCGAGAGACCTCAAGTTGCGTGGCCATCTCGGCCAGGCGGTGCTTGAGCACCTGGAACTTGCCTATCGGCTTGCCGAATGCCTGGCGTTCGCGCGCCCATTTCAGCGACTCTTCCAACGCCAGTTGTGCGGTCATGTTGGCCATGATCGCCAGGCTCAGACGCTCGCTCTGGAAGTTGGCCATGATGCAGGCGAAGCCGGCGTTCTCTGCGCCGATCAGGTTCTCTACCGGCACCTTGCAGTCGTCGAAGAACAGCTCGGCGGTGTCGGACGCCCACCACCCCATCTTCTTCAGCTTGCGGCCCACGCTGAAGCCCGGCGTACCCTTCTCCACCAGCAGCAGGCTCACGCCACCGAAGCCCTCGCCGCCCGTGCGCACCGCCACGGTGTAATAGTCGGCACGCACACCACTGGTGATGAAGGTCTTGCTGCCGTTGATGCGGTAGTGATCGCCGTCACGCACGGCGCGGGTCTTGAGATTGGCCACGTCGGAGCCGCCGGAAGGCTCGGTCACTGCCAGCGCCATGATCTTCTCGCCGGCCAGTACCTGTGGTACCACGCGCTCACGCACGGCGGGCTTGGCCCATTTGACGATGGGCGGCAAGCCGATATCCAGCGAACCGAGCCCGGCCACCAAGCCGCCAGAACCACTGCGCATCAGCTCTTCGCTGGCTGCAACCTTGGCGAACACGTCGCCCTCATGACTGCCGCCGTACTGCTCGGGGTAACCGATGCCAAGAATGCCCGCCGCTCCCGCCTTCTGATACAGCTCGCGAGGGAATTCCTCGGCCTCTTCCCATTCATCGATATACGGCAGGATCTCGCGCTCGACGAAGCGCTGAACGGAATCGCGAACCAGTTGGTGGGATTGATCGAAATACGACAAAGGGGCGGCCATGTGGGTACTCCCGTTATTGTTTTGGCCACCCTAACCTAGCGCTTGCTTGGTTTTCAAGCGAGCGTTTTATTTTTGCTCACGCAGCACCCTTCTCACCCGCTCGCCCACCTCATAGGCAGGCCCTTCCACTGACTGGAAGTTGCGCGTGTAGCGCTGAGCGAAGCCATCGGTTCCCCATTCGCGATATTGCTGCACATGCCAGAGTTCGTGCGCCCAGAGCACGGGATCCTCGGCGGCCGCCTGCGCATCACGAAACACCACCACATCGACCAGCGTCACGGCCTGCACATCGGGGTTCTGCAGCATGACGGTGGCGGCATCCATCTCGTCGGTGATGCCCACGCGAAAGCGCACTTCATCGAGCAACGCATCGTCGTAGAACGGCGCAAGCTGGGCACGGATCATCAAAGGGATAGGCTCGTTACCAGCCCGCAGCGCCGCCTGGCGAGATTGCAGCAACCAGGCTTCGAGACGCGCCGCTGCCAGATTCAGGCCGTCCTCACGAACCCGCACCGGATCGGGTAAGCATAAGCAGGAAGCGCCCAGACACACCTGCACCTGCCCGGTCGGACATTGAGCCTGTGCGGCCAGAGGCGCCCCGAGCAGGAGCAGCAGAGCAATACGGCGCAGAGTGTCGGTGGTCACTGGCACTCCGAGTCGAGAGGGTTTGACTGCTTACAGGCTGATCGGGCGCCGACCTGCCAAGGCATGGGCCAGGGTGCCGCCGTCGACCAGTTCCAGCTCACCACCGAGCGGCATGCCATGGGCAATACGCGATGCCACCAGGCCTTTGCCGACGAGAATCTGAGCGATGTAGTGCGCCGTAGCCTCGCCCTCTACCGTCGGGTTGGTGGCCAGAATCACTTCGCTGAAAGCACCGGCATCGATGCGCTCCAGCAGCGCAGGAATACCGATGGCCTCTGGCCCCAGGCCATCGAGCGGCGACAGATGCCCCTTGAGCACGAAGTAACGGCCGCGAAAGCCGGTCTGCTCCACGGCGTGCACGTCCATCGGACCTTCCACCACGCACAGCAGGCTGTCGTCACGGCGCTCATCCAGACATAGCTGGCAGATGTCGTCTTCGCTCAGGCTGCGGCAGCGCTTGCAGTGCCCAACCCCTTCCATGGCCGCGTTGAGCGCCTGTGCCAGACGCTGACCGCCACTGCGATCACGTTCGAGCAACTGCAGGGCCATGCGTTGCGCGGTCTTCTGCCCTACACCGGGCAAAATGCGCAAGGAGTCGATCAACTGGCGAATCAGGGGGCTGAAACTCATGGTGTTCCTACAGATTGGTAGCCCGGATGCAATCCGGGGAGACAAGTTTCACATCGGCCCCGGATTGCATCCGGGCTACGCACTCACCTGATCCGGCTGGTGCGTCATTACCACCACGCAATCCGAGGGGGCAACCAGACAGCATGCAGTACTAGGCGCGAAAGGCCGCGAGCACCGGAGTTTACGTCTGTAAATGAGGATGCTCGGGGCCTTTCGCAACGCAGTAATGCGTGCCGGCTGGGCGCCACATGCTCAGAAGGGCATCTTGAAGCCTGGGGGGAGCTGCATCCCTGCGGTCATGCCGGACATTTTCTCCTGGCTGTTCTGCTCGACCTTGCGCACGGCGTCGTTGACGGCAGCGGCGATCAAGTCTTCCAGCACTTCCTTGTCTTCCTGCATCAGGCTGTCGTCCAGAGTGATGCGCTTGACGTCATGACGACCGGTCATCACCACGCTGACCAGGCCAGCACCGGACTGGCCGGTGACTTCGGCGTTAGCCAGCTCTTCCTGCATCTTTTGCATCTTTTCCTGCATCTGCTGAGCCTGCTTCATCAGGCCTGCCATGCCACCTTTCATCATGTCGGTATCCTCGGTGTTCGGGGGTTAACTGGGGGTATCGATAGGTTCGATGCTGTCGTCGCGCACCTTGGCCGCGAACTGCTGAATCATCTGCTGCACCAGCGGGTCGGCATGGATCGATGCCTCGGCACTGCGCTGGCGGTCTGCACGGCGACGGGCTGCAGCCTGCGCCGGCGTCTCCTGCTCGGGCTTGCACAGCTCGATGCGCAGTTTGATGCTGCGCCCCTGCTGCTGGTTCAGCGCATCGTTGAGACGACGCTGCTGGGTCGGGTTGAACAGCGCGCTATGCGCCGGATCCAGGTGCAGCAGCCAGTCATCACCATTGGCTTCGATCAGGGTGCAGTTGGCGGCGATACTACCCGTCATGCCACCCAGACCAAGCTGCGGGAACAGTGACAGCCACTCTGCCGCCAGACCGGTAGCTGGCTTGGCGGCAGGTAGCGGTTCTTCGACCGCAGGCGTCGCGGCTTCGGCTTGGTCGAAATCGTAGTCGAGGGTTTCGGCGTCCATTTCGACATAGTCATAGTCGCCGAGCGGCGGCTCGTCTTCACCGCTATCTGCATCGGCTACAGGTTGTGCGACTTCATTCGGTGCGGGCACTTCGACCGATGCAGCTTGCACTGCTACTGGCTCTGCGGCTTTCACCTCTGGCTCTGCCGGGGCAACAGGCTGAACGGACTCAGCTACAGGTTCCAGGGCCTTGGCAGTTTCCCACGGCACATCAATCACAGGAGCAGCGGGCTCTGGCTCTGGCTCTGGCTCTGGCTCTGGCTCTGGCTCTGCAGGCAGGTTAACGGCCGGCGCTACAGGCATTTCAGCAACTTGAATCGGCTCATTCGCGACGGGTATGACATTCGCAGCCGGCACTACAGGGCTCGGCTCAACGGCCGCCGGAACAGCGGGCGCCTGCGCAACGGGAGCTGGCGCAGAAACCACGGGAGCCGGCATAGCGGTGCCGGCCACTGGTTTTTGTTGGGAATCAGCAGTGGCCTGGCTGATCCCCAAGGGCTTTAGCGTGACCTTGGGCGCGTCATCGGCGCCCGCTGGGCGGAAGGCCAACATGCGCAGCAGCACCATCTCGAAGCCGCCACGTGGCTCAGGCGCCAACGGTAGATCGCGGCGACCAATCAAACCCATCTGATAGTAGAACTGCACGTCTTCGGCCGGCAGTGCCTGGGCCAGTTGCAGCACGCGCTCGCGGTCGCCCTGGCCATTGTCGACGGCCTCCGGCAGCGCCTGAGCGATGGCCACGCGGTGCAGGACGTTGAGCATCTCCGAGAGCACACCGTTCCAGTCCGGCCCCTGCTCGGCGAGATGACGCACCGCCTCGATCAGCGCCCGTGCATCGCCTTCGATCAGCGCATGCAGCACACCGTAGACCTGGCCATGGTCAAGTGTACCGAGCATGGCGCGCACGTCGGCCGCCAGCACCTTGCCCTCGCCGAAGGCAATGGCTTGGTCGGTCAGGCTCATGGCGTCGCGCATCGAGCCATCGGCAGCACGACCGAGCAACCACAGGGCATCGTCCTCGAACGGCACGTTCTCGGCAGTCAATACGTGAGTCAGGTGCTCGACCACCCGCTCCGGCGGCATGTTCTTCAACGAGAACTGCAGGCAGCGCGACAGCACGGTGACCGGCAGTTTCTGCGGGTCGGTAGTGGCGAGCAGGAATTTGACGTGGGGCGGCGGCTCCTCCAGGGTCTTCAACAGGGCGTTGAAGGAACTGGTGGAGAGCATGTGCACTTCGTCGATCAGGTAGACCTTGAAACGACCGCGACTCGGCGAGTACTGCACGTTGTCGAGCAGCTCACGGGTATCTTCGACCTTGGTGCGGCTGGCGGCGTCCACTTCGATCAGGTCGACGAAACGCCCCTCATCGATTTCTCTACATACTGAGCAGACACCGCAAGGGGTAGAGCTGATGCCGGTTTCGCAGTTCAGACACTTGGCGATGATCCGCGCGATGGTGGTCTTGCCCACCCCACGGGTACCGGTAAACAGGTAGGCGTGGTGCAGGCGCTGGCTGTCCAGGGCGTTGATCAGGGCTTTGAGCACATGCGTCTGGCCGACCATTTCGCGGAACGAGCGCGGACGCCATTTACGTGCAAGAACCTGATAACTCATGGAAAACCGTCATATGAGGAAAGCAAAAGAGGACTAATCCTAGCGGAGCAACCGGCAAATTGCATCCGTCACCCGCATGTGTGGAGCGGCATCGTCCTGACTTGAGAAATAGCGCTGGTTATTTCTTGCACAAAGCATTATCATCCGCGCCGTTCGTACCACGCTGTAAGTCATTAAGGCCTTTACGCCCCCTCGCTGGTTTCCCGGTTCAACGTCTAGCGCATCTCCGCGCTGCCGCCCTCCCAGATCCCATCTGCTGACTGATCAGGCCGACTCGCCGTTTATCGGTGCAGTTCCTCTGCCTGCCTCCGACGTACCTACCACGCCGAAGAACCGTAACAATGGAACTTTATCGTGCTAATCAAGCTCCGATCGGTTGACATGCTATGGCCGCTTTTCGGCCAACCACATGGAGCTACACCCCGCGCAACGAAGCGCACATGCTTTAAGGAATACCTAGAAAAATGAATGCTCAACATCAAATTCAGAAAGCCATCAGCACCCTGACTCACGCCTTCGCTCCGTTCGATTGCCGCATCCAGGCAACTCGCAAGGGCAGCTTCAGCTTTACCCTGGTCGACAAGACCGGTATCGCCCAGTACAGCCAGCGCCTCTACCCCGGCCAGTACAACGACGAGTCGCTGCAACAGGTGATCGAGCGCACCCGCCAGTCGCTGACCGCGTGAACTAAGTTGTCATCCTGAGGTCGAAGGTGACCAACCTCAGGATGGAGTAGGACATGGAACTCACCAACCAACAGCTCGTCGATCACCTGTTCAATCCGTTGCGTGCCAGCTTCAGCTCACCACGACCGGACGGCAGCATCATCCTCGCCCTGCTCGACGAGAGCGACAGCACCGTCTACAGCCGCGTCCTCGCCAAGCCACAGATCAACGACCAGAATGCCTTCGCCCAGAGCCTGGAAGAAATCCGCCTGGAACTGGCCGTTCGCGCCGGCAATATCCCGGCCGATCTACGCAAGACACTCAAGGAACAGGACAGCGTGTTGAACTACCGCATCGCCTGAGCCCGCAAACTCCCAAGAGCCCGCGCCCAAAACGCGGGCTTTTTATTGCGCACAGCAAAAAACCGCCAGATGGGCGCTGAATATATTGAGGTAGGCGGAGGACAATCTGGAAATTGGAGGTGGACCCCACCAGCCACACCCCGGCACACGATGTTCCCGCTGTGGCTGCTCCCTTCCGGGCCTGACCAGGTTAACGGGTAATCGTTGCGAGGGGACCGGCAGGGCCACCATAACGCTGCCCATCATTGCGACGAGCCGCGCCATTGTAACGGCTAAACGCAAACTTACAACTGCTTCAAACACTTAGATACGTGAGACGCTAACGTCACACCCGGAAACGTCCCACCAGTTGGGCCAGTCCGTGGGACAGTTCGGACAGATGCAGACTGGCCCGAGTGCTCTGTTCGGAGGTCTGTGCCGCTTCGTTGGAGAGGTCGCGAATATCGCTGATATTGCGTGCGATTTCCTCGGTGACGCTGCTCTGCTCCTCGCAGGCGGTGGCGATCTGCGCAGCCATGTCGTTGATGCGTTGCACCGAATCGCCGGTCACGCTCAAAGCCTGATCGACACCGGCCGCCTGCTCCACGCTCTGCCGCGCCCGCGCACTGCCCGAATGCGTGGCCTTGACCGCGTTCTGCACACCGGCCTGCAGACGCTCGATCATCTGCTGGATGTCCTTGGTCGACTCTTGGGTACGTGCTGCCAGCGCCCGCACCTCATCGGCGACCACGGCAAAACCGCGCCCCTGTTCCCCTGCCCGCGCCGCCTCGATGGCCGCGTTGAGCGCGAGCAGGTTGGTCTGCTCGGCAATACCCTTGATCACCGCCAGTACCGCGCCGATGTTGGCAGTCTCCTGCTCCAGGGTCTGGATGGTGTCTGAGGCGCTTTCCACCTCCTGGGCCAGTTGACGGATCGAATGAATGGTCGCGCCAACCACCTGGGCACCCTCGCGTGACTGCACTTCGGCGTCCCGCGCCGCATCCGCGGCATTCTGTGCATTGCGCGCCACCTCATGCACGGCCGCGCTCATTTCAGTAGCCGCAGTACTGACCTGATCGACTGCCGCGTGCTCGCTGCTGATCAATCGATCATTGGCGGCCGCCATGCCGGCGAGACTCTGCGCCGAGTCGGCCACCTCACCAGTGACCCTTCCGACTTCCTTGATCAACGGCTGCAGCTTGTCGAGAAAGCGGTTGAAGGCGTGACTGAGCTTGCCCAGTTCGTCCCTGGACAGCACGTCCAGGCGTACCCGCAGGTCGCCATCACCATCGGCAATCTGTTCGATTCGATGAAGCAGGCTGTGCAGCGGACGGGTTACCAACAGCGGGAAACCCACCACCAGCATCAAACACACCAGCAGGCCTATGGCGATGATCAGCCCCTGCTGCCAGACCAGCGCTTCGCCATGGGCAATGGCCTCGGTGCCAACCGCATTGGCGGCGTCGTCTTCCAACTCACCGAGCTGGTCGATGGCAGTACGCGCCTCTTCGAACTGCGCCTCGCTATCACCAAAGCTGAGCCGGCTGGCGCCTTCCGGGTCGCTGGAGACCAGCTCCAGCACCCGCTGCGAGGTGGCCTTCCAGCGCTCAAAGCCGCGATCGAAGTCCGCCACCAGCGCCCTCATCGAGCAGGCTGCGCTCAGCGACGAAGGCTTGGTAAAGATCTCGGTCGGCGTTGAGCAGCAGGCTGATGGCCGGCAGATGGCGATTGGTCAGTGTGGTACTGGATTCGGCCACCTGAGTGATGCCGCGCACTCCCAACGTCCCCATCGCCACCAGCAAGGCGGCCAACAACAGAATGGGCAGGGCAATCTTCCAGCGGAACCCCAGATCGGCAAATGCGCGCAACATGATGGCACCCCAGCATTAGGCAAGTATCAGTAGCTTAGTCGAGCCTTGCCAAGTCGCCGTCTGGTCGTGCCAAAAAGCACGAAAACCCTGTGCTCTGGATCTGCAAGCCGCCTACACGCTCACCGAGCGCGTCGACTGGCTACCCTGGGCACGCTTTCCATCCAAACGCTTCTTCTGCATGGTCGGCACCAACCGCATGGACTACGAAGCCAGGCTGGGTCTGTCGCGTACTTTTGCCGGACATGGCAGCGACGGACTGGTACGCATCGATAACGCGGCCCTCTGCGGCCTGGACGCACGCGGCAAACCGACAGCGCCCTGCGTCAAGGCCTTTACCTATCGAGCACATTCCGGCTGCTTCGGCATCGTCAACAGCAGGCGCAAGGGGCTGGCTTATACCCTGACCCTCAACGTTCGAGTACCGGACTACGAAGTGGAGCGCAAGCTATGGGTCAACCAGCGTTACGAGGGCAGCTACCTGTTCCGCAACAGCCTGGCGCTGGAGATAACCCCGACCAGTGCCAGCAATGACTGGCAGGTAAGCCACGCTTGGTGACACAGTGCCGTCAGCAAACTTGATGGCCACATCCAGAAGGATGAAAGACTGGAGATAGAGGTGCCGTTTGACAGCACCAGCGAACCCGACATTAGCGGCCGGCTGCGTTTTTTGGTCGCACGCTGGAACCACCAGAACTGATGCGACACTAAGCCCTATCGGAAATGCCCGTTGCGGCACTGCCGAACCATGCCTTTTATGTTAGCGTTCCCACGTTTTCGGCTGTGCCGCACCATGTCTGCGGCGCCGAACCTCTCACCTGCAAACGGAGTTACATCATGGCAATCACCAAAGACCAACTGATCAGCGACCTGGCCGAGGCCGTATCCCTGCCCAAAGCCACTGTCCGCACCCTGATCGATCAGCTGGGCGAAATTGTCGGCGACGCGCTGGAAAACGACGGTGAGATCACCCTGCCAGGCATTGGCAAGCTGAAAGTAAGCGAGCGCCCGGCCCGCACCGGCCGCAACCCGCAGACCGGCAAAGCCATCGAAATCGCTGCCAAGAAAGTGGTCAAGCTGGTACCTGCCAAGGCCCTGACCGACGGCCTGAACTGAGTGTTCGCCAGCCCAGGCGCTATGCCTGGGCCGGCTCAGCCCTGCTTATTTCACCACCTGCAACTCGGTGACGATGTAGCGGTTCCCCTGCTGCTGCACTTGAAAATTCACCTTCTCTCCAGCTGAAACCCCTTCCAGCAGTTCCGGCTTCTCGACCTCGAACACCATGGTCATCGGCGGCATGCCGATACTGGCGATGGGGCCGTGACGCAGGGTGATCTTCTGCGCACCGACATCGATCTTGCGCACCTCGCCCTGACTCAGCGGCGCAGGCTCGGATGCCTGCAGCGGCAGGCTGAACAGCGCGGCCATGGCCGCGACGATAACGGTATTTCTCATCATGCATCTCCTATGGGTCAGTCGGCCAGCACCTGGACGGTGCCGACCATGCCGGCCTGGTAGTGGCCGGCGATCAGGCAGGCGAAATCGAATTCGCCTGCGCGGTTGAAGGTCCAGATCATCTCGCTGCTCTGTCCGGGTGCAACGTGGGCCATATAGGGCTCGTCGTGCTGCATGCCGGGAAAACGCAGCATCGCCTCGGCATGTTCATCCAGGGTTTCGCGGGTACCGAGAACGAACTCGTGAAGGATCTTGCCGTCGTTGTGGTGGACGAAACGGATGGTCTCGCCCTGCCTGACCTGCAGCCGATCCGGGGTGAAGCGCATCTGATCGCTCATGCGGATCTCGATGGTGCGGTCGACCTGGCCGACCTCGCCGGCGATGCCCCAGGGCTTCTGTTCCTTGACCGTTGCCACGGCGTGATGGCCCTTGTGCGCCTCGCTGTGGGCCAGTACCGGACCGGCCACCAGCAAGCCGGCCACGAGCACCAGGGTAGAAAGGGTTGTCCGTTTCATCTGCGTATTCCTCAAATTGAGCTGGCAGCGGCTCTAATCAGGCGCTGCGTCAAGTCGCTTCGCGGCTAAAGCGGAATGCCGCCCAGCCGCTCCTACATGAGTCGTTTCTGCACCCGTCAATGCCCGCCATGTCCGCTCGGCTTGCGTACCTGCACTTCCACCGGTGTCTCGAGCGGCTGCTTGAGTGGCATCGACTGGCCGCCAGCGTCGTGCGCACGGCTTGGACTGGCCAGTGCGCCCTTCCACTCGTAGGCCAGCGTGCCGGCTGGGTGCTTGAACCAGCCCGGGTCACGGTAGTCGCCGGCGGCCTGCTCCTTGCGTACCTTGAGCATGGTGAACATGCCGCCCATCTCCACCGAGCCGAACGGGCCGTCGCCGGTCATCATCGGTACGGTGTTGTCCGGCAGCGGCATCTGCATTTCCGCCATGTCGGCCATGCCGCGCTCGCCCATCACCATGTAGTCGGGTACCAGCTTGGCGATCTTGCGGGTCATGTCGCGGTGGTCGACGCCGACCAGGGTCGGCACGTCGTGGCCCATGGCGTTCATGGTGTGGTGGCTCTTGTGGCAGTGCAGCGCCCAGTCGCCCTCCTCGTCGGCGATGAACTCCAGCTGGCGCATCTGCCCCACCGCCACGTCGGTAGTCACCTCCGGCCAGCGCGAGCCGAGCGGTGTGGGCCCGCCGTCGGTGCCGGTGACCTCGAATTCGTGGCCGTGCAGGTGGATCGGGTGATTGGTCATGGTCAGGTTGCCGACGCGCAGACGCACCCGCTCGCCCTGGCGCGCCACCAGCGGGTCGATACCTGGGAACACGCGGCTGTTGAAGGTCCACAGGTTGAAGTCGAGCATCTGCATGATCTTCGGCGTGTAGGCGCCCGGCTCGATGTCGTAGGCGCTGAGCAGCAAGCAATAGTCGCGGTCCACCTCGGCGATCAATGGGTGATGCTCTTTGGGGTGGGTGACCCAGAAGCCCATCATGCCCATGGCCATCTGCACCATCTCGTCGGCGTGCGGGTGGTACATGAAGGTGCCGGGGCGGCGGGCGACGAACTCGTAGACGAAGGTCTTGCCCACCGGGATCGCCGGCTGGGTCAGGCCCGCGACGCCGTCCATGCCGTTGGGCAGACGCTGGCCGTGCCAGTGGATGCTGGTGTGCTCGGGCAGCTTGTTGGTGACGAAGATGCGCACTCGGTCGCCCTCCACCACCTCGATGGTCGGCCCTGGCGACTGGCCGTTGTAGCCCCACAGGTGGGCCTTGTAGCCGGGCGCCAGCTCACGCACCACCGGCTCGGCGACCAGGTGGAACTCCTTGACCCCGTTGTTCATGCGCCACGGCAGGGTCCAGCCGTTGAGCGTCACCACCGGGTTGTAGGGCCGCCCGCTGTTCGGCTGCAGCGGCGGCTGGGTGTCGGCACTGCTCTGCAGCACCGGCTCGGGCAGGGCTGCCAGGGATACCCGGCTTACCGCCGAAGTCGCCACAGCAGCGCCGATGGCGCTGGCCCCGAGAAAGAAATCGCGTCGTGAAACCATCACAGAAATCCTTGTTCAGTGGCCGGCGGCGGCCGGCTCGGCGGCAGCGGCAGGCGCCGCGCCGAGCGAGGGATTGGGAGCGCCCAGCAGGGCCATGTCGAGGTCCGCGCGCGCCAGCCAGAAGTCACGCTGCGCCTGCAGGTAGCCGTCCACCGCCTGTACCTGACGACGCGCATCGGCGAGCAGGTCGAAGGTGCTGATGAACATGCCGTTGTAGCGCAGCAGGTTTTCCTCGGCGATGCGCTGACGTAGCGGCAACACCTCGGTGCGGTAGTGCTGCGCCAGCTCGAAGGCGTTGCGGTAGACTTGGTAGGCCTCGCGCACCTGCGAGCGGGCGTTGATCGCCGTCTCAGCGGCGCGGTTGAGTGCCTGGCGATACTGCGCCTCGGCTCGCGCCACCTTGGCGCCGCTCCAGTCGAACAGCGGCAGCTCGACGCTGATCTCGTAGCCGCGCTGGGTCGGCTCCTCGTTGGAACGGTTGCTCACCACGCCCAGCTCCAGCACGTTGATGAAACGCGTGGTGCGGGTCAGCCCGAGGTTCTGTGCCAGGCGCTCGGCGTCCAGGCGTACGGCCTGGATATCCTGGCGCTGGCTCATGGCCAGGCGCTCCACGTCCGGCAACTCGTCGGCGCCTTTCGGCAGCGCCGGCAGGCGCTCAGGCAGGCGGTAAGCGAGCTGCTCGCCCCACAGGCCGAGCAGACGGGTCAGCTGCTCGCGGCTGCGCACCCGCGCCTGTTCGGCCTGGATCAGGCCGATGCCGGCCTCGGCATAGAAGCTCTGCTGCTCGGCCTGCTGCAACTTGCTGAAGTTGCCAACCGCCGCCATGCGCCGGGCCAGCTCGGCGCCGGCTTCGGCGGCGTCCAGCACCTGCCGCGCGTAGACCAGGCTCTCCTCGGCGGCGACCGCCTGGTACCAGGCCTTGCGCGTCTCACTGGCCAGGTCGAACACCGCCAGACTGGTCTGCCGCTGCAACTGCTCGAAGCGCCGGCCTTCCAGGCGCGAGGTCAGCGGCAGGGCGATCAGCCGCGCCAGATTCAGGTGCAGGCCGCGCTCGTATTCGACCTCGCTGCCCTTCTCCAGACGCCCGTAGGAAAAGCCGGGGTTGGGTAGGCGCCCGGCCTGCACGCGCTCGGCCTCACCGATACCCAGCTCATCGAAGGACGCCTGCAGGCCGCGATTGTTGAGCAGCGCCAGTTGTACTGCGGCGTCCAGGCTCAGGGGTTCGGCCAGCAGCTCGGCGACGCGCGCCTCGATCTGGCTGCGCCCTGCCTCGTCGCGCGCCCACAGCAGCTGCTTGTCCAGCTGGCGCTCGGCGCTTTGCTGCACCGGGTCGAAGCCGCCGTCCTGGTTGAAGCCGGTGCAGCCGGCCAGCAGCAGAGCGGCGCAGAGCAGTACGGCAGGTTTAATGGTGGTCATGGCCACCCCCCTCGACGGGCTCGGCGCCCTGCTCGGCCGGCTGCTCCCAGCCTTCCATGCCGTAGGTGCGCCAGCCGCCGATACGGCCGACCAGATCGTTGGCCGCGCGCCAGTCCTGCAACGGCTCGGCGGCCTGGGCACGGTAGTCTTTTAGGGGTGAACGGTAATCCTGCGCCGGCACAGCGGCGTTGGCGTCCAGCGGGTCGGGCTGGGCCGCCATCAGAATGCCGGGCAGCGCCAGGGCAGCGATGCCCCGCAGCCATCCGGCAGGGAATTGCAAAGTCATGATGTGTTCTCGCGTACGGCGGCCAGGCGGCCGCGTGAGCTACAGGCGCCGCAAGGCGGCGCTACCTAAAAGGCTCAGGCGAGAGAAAGACGCGGGGGGCGTTCAGGGGTGTCGGCCACGCCGACGATAAGGCGGTCGGGCCAGGCTGTAGCCGGTTCGACGGTTTGCAGAGCGGAGTTGTTCAAAAACGGCTGGCTGGGCGCGGCGACACCAACGCAGAAGGCGCACAGGGTGCAGAGGCTGCCATCGGCGGGAGCGTCGCTGCTGGCCATCGGGACGGCGTCCTGATGCGAGTCATGCGCGCTGCCGGCCGCCATGTCATGGTGCATACCGTGCTCGCCGTGCTGGCTGGCGCTGGTCTGCAGAGCGCCGCTGCGATGCACCTGCTCGCACAACTGCATGCCGAGCGCCGCCATGGCCTGCGCCGGCAAGGCCAGCATCAGTATCCAGATCAGGGCGGTACGCAGGGATTTGCGCATAGGGGGGGCGAAGCCAGAGTCGAGGGCGATGGGCCGGATTATCCGCGCGCTGGCGGCTTTGTCCAGCACTACAGGCTCAGGAGCCCGGCGTACAGGCCATAGCCGGCCAGCACGGCAGTCAGCAGAACGGCGGCGAAGATCGGCCATTCGTAGCGGGTGAAGAGCACCTGCCCCTGCTCGCCCTTGGCCTGGCGAAACAACAGCGCGCCCGGCGCATAGAGCAGCGCCGACAGCAGCAGATACTTCACTCCGCCGGCATACAGCAGCCAGATCGCGTAGCCCACCGCCAGCAGGCCGATGGCCAAGTCCTTGCGGCGCAGCCCGGCCTGGCCTTCGTAGGTCTCGCCGCGCAGCGCCAGCAGCAGTGCATAGACCGCCGACCACAGGTAGGGCACCAGAATCATCGACGACGCCAGGTAGATCAGCGACAGGTATGTGCCCCGGGAAAACAGGGTGATCAGCAGAAACAGCTGGATCATGCCGTTGGTCAGCCACAATGCGTTGACCGGCACCTGGTTGGCGTTCTCCCGGCGCAGGAAGGCCGGCATGGTGCCGTCCTTGGCGGAGACGAAGAGGATCTCGGCGCACAGCAGCGCCCAGGACAGCAGCGCACCGAGCAAGGACACCGCCAGGCCGATGCTGATCAGCACCGCACCCCAGCGCCCCACCACGTGCTCCAGCACACCGGCCATGGATGGATTCTGCAGCGCCGCCAGCTCGGGTTGAGCCAACACCCCCAGCGACAGCAGGTTGACCAGCATCAGCAGCGCCAGCACGCCGAGAAAACCGATCACCGTGGCCTTGCCTACGTCGCTGCGACGCTCGGCGCGCGACGAGTAGACGCTGGCGCCCTCGATGCCGATGAATACGAACACCGTCACCAGCATCATGTTGCGCATCTGCTCCAGCACACCGCCGAGCTGCGGGTTGCTGCTACCCCAGATATCGCGAGTGAAGATGTCGCGATCGAAGGCCAGCCCGACGATGACGATAAACAGCAGGATCGGCACCAGCTTGGCCACGGTGGTGATCAGATTGATCAGCGCCGCTTCCCTGATGCCGCGCAGCACCAGGCCATGCACGCACCACAACAGCACCGATGAACAGGCGATGGCCAGCGGCGTATTGCCTTCGCCGAAGGCCGGGAAGAAGTAGCCGAGGGTGGAGAACAGCAGGACGAAGTAACCGACGTTGCCCAGCCAGGCGCTGATCCAGTAGCCCCAGGCCGAGGAAAACCCCATGTAGTCGCCGAGGCCGGCCTTGGCGTAGACGTACACGCCGCCGTCCAGCTCCGGCTTGCGGTTGGCCAGGTTCTGGAACACGAAGGCCAGCGCCAGCATGCCCACCGCGGTAATGCCCCAGCCGATCAGCACCGCACCGACATCGGCCCGCGCCGCGACGTTCTGTGGCAACGAGAATATGCCGCCGCCCACCATCGACCCCACCACCAGCGCGGTCAGCGATCCCAGGCCCAGCTTTCGGCCTCCATCCGACATGACGGCTCCCTTGATCCGGTTACCGCCAAACTCTAGTCGAGGCTGGCACAGCTGCCAGCCACCGAGCCTTGATCAACCCAGCATGGTCACGTGGCGCGGATGGCTGGCCACGCGCTCGATCCAGGCGCGCACCGCCGGGAAGGCCTCGAGACTGAAGCCGCCCTCGTCGGCCACGTGGGTGTAGGCATACAGGGCGATATCGGCGATGGAATACTGCTCGCCGACCAGATAGGGCGTGCGCTGCAGCTGTTTCTCCATCACCTTCAGCGCCTTGTAACCCCCGATCAGGCAGCGCGCGTGCTCCTCACGACGCGACTCAGGCATGCCCTGGTAGAGCTGGATGAAGCGCGCCACCGCAACGTAGGGCTCATGGCTGTACTGCTCGAAGAACTGCCACTGCAGCACCTGGGTGCGCAGGCGCGGCTCGCTGGGCAGGAACTCGCTGCCATCGGCGAGGAAGTTGAGGATGGCGTTGGACTCCCACAGACAGGTGCCATCTTCCAGCTCCAGCACCGGGATCTTGCCGTTGGGATTCTTGGCCAGGAAGGCTTCGCTCTGCGTTTCACCCTTGAGGATATCGATGGGAATCCACTGATACGCCTTGCCCAGCAGATGCAGCATCAGCTTGACCTTGTAGCAGTTGCCCGAACGGTAATCGCCGTAGACCTTGAACATTGCGTGCCCTCCCTATCAATCCTCGCGGCAAGCTCGCCGCCTGAAAATCAAACTGCCGATGCGCCCTGCGCCTCGCGGATGACCGTCGCCAGCCGGCGCAGACCTTCACCCAGGCGCTCCGGCGCCACGTGGCTGAAGTTCAGCCGCAGGTGGCCGGGGTTGGCGTCCGGGTCGATGAAGAACGGCTCGCCCGGCATGAACGCGACGTTCTGCGCCAGCGCCGCATCGAGCAGCGTGCGGGTATCGAGCGGCTGCTTCAGGGTCAGCCAGAAGAACAGACCGCCCTGCGGGATTTCCCAATCAGCCAGATCGGTGAAATGCTCGAGCAGCGCCGCCTGCATGGCGTCGCGGCGGATACGGTAGAAATCGCGCAGCTCGGCCAGGTGGCCGCGATACTGCTCGCTGCCCAGCCACTGCAGCGCCTGCCACTGGCCGATGCGGTTGGTGTGCAGGTCGGCCGACTGTTTCAGGCGCAGCAGGTGCGGGTACAAATCCTTTGTGGCGATCAGGTAGCCCACGCGCAGGCCCGGCAAAAGAGTCTTGGACACGGTGCCGGTGTAGATCCAGCTGGCCCTCTTGAGGCGGCTGACGATTGGCGTGGCGCTGCCTTCGTCGAACACCAGCTCGCGGTAGGGCTCGTCCTCGATCAGGGTCACGCCGAACTCGTCGAGCAGCGCCGCCACCGCTTCACGCTTGGCTTCGCTGTAACGGGTGGCGGACGGGTTCTGGAACGTCGGGATCAGGTAGGCGAAAGCCGGCTTGTGGCTTTCCAGGCGCTGGCGCAACGCGTCCAGCTCGGGGCCGTCGGCCTCCTGCGGGACGCTGATGCAATCGGCGCCGAACAGCTGGAAGGCCTGCAGCGCCGCCAGGTAGGTCGGCGCCTCGAGCAGCACCTCGGTGCCCGGATCGATGAACAGCTTGCTGGCCAGGTCCAGGGTCTGCTGCGAGCCGCTGACGATCAGCACCTGGCTCGCCTCGCAAGGCACGCCCAGCGCACGCGCCTCGGCGGCGATGGCCTCGCGCAGGGCTGGCTCGCCTTCGCTCATGCCGTACTGGCCCATGCTCGCCGGCATTTCGGCCCAGTCCACCTTCGGCAGCATCGGCTCGGCCGGCAGGCCACCGGCGAAGGACATCACCTCCGGGCGCTGCGCCGCGGCAAGAATTTCACGGATCAGAGAGCTTTTCAGGCGGGCGATACGTTCGGAGAAGGCCATGGATGTCCCGGGGTGCAAAAGTCGTTGAAATTAAGTCAAACTGCTTGACCGAAACTACGCCGCCGAGCAGAGATACGTCAATATGACTGACCTAAAAAATTTCCCCGAGAAATTTTTAACGTCGCCCGCCGAGGGCGCGCAGGGCGCCCCGCATGGCTCGCAGGTCATCAGGAACTCGGCCGTCCAGCAGGCCGCCATGGAAGCCTTCTTCTTCGGCTACCAGGCCTTCACCGCCAAGCCCGACGAAATGCTGGCCAAGCGCGGGCTGTCACGCGTGCATCACCGCATCCTGTTCTTCATCGCCAAGTATCCGGGCCTGAACATGACCGAACTGCTCGGTTACCTGGGCGTGAGCAAACAGGCGCTGAACATGCCGCTGCGCCAGCTGATCGAGATGAATCTGGTGCAAAGCGAGGCCGCAGCGGACGACAAGCGCAAACGCCTGCTCGGCTTCACCCCGGAGGGCGCCAAGCTGGAACAGGCCCTGCGCCGCGAACAGGCGCGCCTGCTGCAGCGGGTGTTCGGCGAGATGGGCGAAGACGCCGTGCAGGGCTGGCTCAAGGTCAATCTGGCACTGGCCGCCAGCCGCAACTGACCCGTCCAGCAGCGTAGCCGCACCTCCGCTTATATGGCTTTTTGCAACCATCCATCGCCGCTCTGACGCGGCGATTGCGTCTTGACCACCTCATCTGCAATCATATGCGAATCATTATCACCTTAACTTAGATCTCGCGAGGTGCGCGTGTCGGTTCAGGATTCCAGCAATCAGCAGCTGGTCGGTCTGCTTTACCGCGACCACCGTGACTGGCTGTTCGGCTGGCTGCGCAAGAACCTGAACTGCGCGCAGCGCGCCGAAGACCTGAGCCAGGACACCTTCGTGCGCCTGCTCGGCCGCCCGGATCTGCACAGCCCGCGTGAGCCGCGTGCACTGCTCACCACCATCGCCAAGGGCCTGCTGATCGACCAGTTCCGTCGCAGCGCGCTGGAGCGCGCCTACCTCGAAGAGCTGGCACTGGCCCCCGAAGCCCTGCAGCCAAGCCCCGAGGAACAGGCGCTAGCCCTTGAACAGCTGAGCGAGATCGACCGCCTGCTCGGACAACTGTCGAGCAAGGCGCGCGCCGCCTTCCTCTACAACCGTCTGGACGGTCTCGGCCATGCCGAGATTGCCGGGCGTCTCGGCGTATCGCCCTCGCGGGTGCGCCAGTACCTCGCCCAGGGCCTGCGCCAGTGCTACATCGCGCTGTACGGAGCGCCGCAATGAGCCAGGTGTCGGCGCGCGCCCTCGACGAGGCCATTGCCTGGCAACTGTGCCTGGACTCCGGCGAGGCCAGCGAACAGCAACGCCGCGAGTTCGCTCGCTGGCTGGCGGCAAATCCGGAGCATGGCCTGGTCTGGCGCAGACTAGGTGGCATCGACCAGCAGCTCGTCGCAGCCGCCCCACCCCTGGCTCGCCGTGCGCTGCTGCAGGGCGGCCAGCGTCGGCGCAGCCTGCGCCGCCTGGGTGGCAATGCCCTGGCCCTGCTGCTGGCGAGCGGCGTTGCCCTGGCCATGCTGGCTCAGCAGCGCCCACTAGGCGACTACCTTGCCGACTATCGCACCGCCGCCGGCGAGCAGCGTGACCTGTTGCTCACCGACCGCAGCCAGATCCGTCTCAACAGCCGCAGCGCGCTGGATGTGGCGTTCGACGATAACGAACGGCGCCTGGTGCTGCTCAGCGGCGAAATCCTCATTCAGACCGCCAAGGGCGATTCGCGCCCGTTCATCGTGGAAACCGCACAAGGCCGCCTGCAGGCACTGGGTACGCGCTTTCTGGTGCGTCGCGATGGCGAAGCGACCGAGCTGATCGTCCTGCAGTCGGCGGTTGCCGCACGGCCGCTTTCCGGCACGCAGGAGCGCATCATTCATAGCGGCGAGCAGGTGCGCATGGACGGCCAGCAGCTCAGTGGCAGCAGCCCCGCACCCATCGGCGCCGACGCCTGGAGCCGCGGCATGCTGGTGGCGGACAACATGCCGCTGGCACAGCTGATCGAGCGCATCGGCGAGTATCGCAGCGGCTACCTCGGGCTCGACCCGAGCCTGGCCGGCTTGCGTATCAGCGGCAGCTTCCCGCTGCACGACAGCGACAAGGCACTGGCCGCCCTGCCGCCAAGCCTGCCGGTGCGCATCGAACAGATCGGCCCCTGGTGGACCCGCGTGGTGCCGGCAGAAAAATAATTTCACCCCCCTGTCATTTTTCGTTTCTGCTTCGGCAGAAGGGCATTGAGATACATTACCTCTTAGGAGAAGTTCGCAATGCCCTCCACCCCTGCCCCCTTTCGTCGCACCCTGCTGGCGCTGACCGTCGCTCTCGCCGGTCACGTCGGCCTGACTCATGCCGAACCTTATCGGTTGCCTGCCGGGCCGCTGGCCACCACGCTCAACCAGATCGCCAGCCAGGCCGGTGTGACCCTGAGCATCGATCCGGCACTGGCCGAGGGCAAACGCTCGGCGCCGGTAGAAGGTGATCTGGAAGCCGTCGACGCGCTCAACCAGGCCCTGCGCGGCACCGGCCTGCAACTGCAGGAGGGCAGCGCCGGCGTCTACAGCCTGGTGCCCGCAGCAGAAGGCGCAGTGGCGCTGCCGGACGTGACCGTCACCGCCAGCGAACGGGCCGCCGAAACGGCCTGGGGCCCGACCACTGGCTATCTGGCCAACCGCACGGCAACCGGCACCAAGACCGACACCCCGCTGCTGGAAACACCACGCTCGATCTCGGTTGCCACGCGCGAGCAGATGCAGGACCGCAAGGTGCAGAACCTCGATGACGCCGTGCGCTACATGCCCGGCGTCATCGCCAGCAGCTACGGCAGCGACAGCCGCGCCGACTGGATGAAGATCCGCGGCTTCGAACCGATTCAAATGCTCGACGGCCTGCCGCTGCCCAAGGGCAGTTACACCATGCCCAAGCTGGAAACCTGGAACCTGGAGCGCGTCGCCATCCTTCGCGGCCCGGCCTCCTCGGTCTATGGCCAGACCCCGCCTGGCGGTCTGGTGGACGCCGTCAGTCGCCGCCCGCAGGCCGAAAGCAGCCATGAAGTGCAGGTGCAAGTCGGCAACTATCAGCACAAGCAGATCAGCTTCGACAGTACCGGCAAGATCGACGATGAAGGCCGCTTTCTCTACCGCTTCAGCGGCGTGGGCCGTGACAGCGGCACCACCATCGAGCATATCGATGATCAGCGTTTCAACCTCGCCCCCAGCCTGACCTGGAACATAGCTGACGACACCAGGCTGACCTTGCTCGGCCAGTTCAACCGCGACGATACCGGCGGCACCAGCCAGTTCCTGCCTCTGCAGGGCACCAAGCTGGGCACCCCGGCCGGCAAGATCGACTACAACAAGAACCTCGGCGACCCGGACTGGGAGTTCTACGACAAGACCTTCTACGCACTGGGCTACGCCTTCGAGCATCGCCTCAACGATATCTGGCAGTTCAATCAGAACCTGCGCTACAGCAAGCTCGAGCTGGACAACCAGATCATCACCGCCGGTGGCTGGGCAAGCGCCGTAGCCGATGACGGCACGGTTGCGCGCGGTGCCAACGTATACGACGAGAACATCAGCCACTTTGCCGTGGACAACAACTTCCAGGCCGATTTCCGCACGGGCGCGCTGACCCATACCCTGTTGCTGGGCGTGGATTATCTGCGGGTCAATACCGATTACCGCTGGCTGTATGGCAGCGCCCCGAGCAGCAATATCATCCACCCGATCTACGGCCAGGACTTCAGCGGCGTCACCTACACCGCCTTCCAGGACTACAACCAGAAGCGCAGAAACACCGGCCTGTATCTGCAGGACCAGATGGCCCTCGACGCCTGGCGCCTGACCCTTGGCGGTCGCTGGGACAGGCTGGATACCGACTCGGTGTTCCACAGCGCCAACGACGCCAAGGACAGCCGCCACGACCGCCAATTCAGCGGCAACGCCGCGCTGAGCTACGTCTTCGACTCCGGCTTCACGCCCTATGTGTCCTATGCCGAATCCTTCCAGGCCGAAGCGGGCGGCAATGGCGGCGCGGCGTTCAAACCCAGCACGGGCAAGCAATACGAGCTGGGGCTCAAATATCAGCCGCCGGGCAGCGACATGCTGTTCACCGCTGCGGTCTATGACCTGAAGCGGCAGAACATCGTGACCACCAACATCGCCGGTGCCACCGAACCGGTAAGCGAGGTGGAGGTACGCGGCCTGGAGCTGGAGGCCACCGGCAATCTCACCGACAACCTCAAGCTGACCGCCTCCTACACCTACGCCAACAGCAAGATGACCAAGGTCGGCGACCCGCGGGACCAGAACCGCCCGCTCCCCCTTACCCCCGAGCACCAGGCCTCGATCTGGGCGGACTATGACTGGAACCAGGGCGTACTGGCAGGTGTTGGCGTTGGCTTCGGCGCGCGCTTCGTCGGCTCCACCGACAACGTCGCCGTCGGCAACATGGGCTTCGTGCGTGATGCCTCCGACGGTCACAGCAGCGCCTACACCGTCTACGACGCCGCCGTGCGCTACGACCTCGGCCAGCTCGATGCCAGCCTGCGTGGCGCCAGCGTATCGCTCAACGCCAACAACCTGTTCGACAAGGAGTACCTGGCCACCTGCGACGGTTTCTACTGCTATGCCGGCGACCCGCGCCGGGTCACCGCGAGCCTGGACTACAAGTGGTAACCGGCTGAAGAACAGGAGCCTCCCAATGGGCGGCTCCTGTCATTTGCGCCACAGTCAGCTCGCCGTCTCCTGCAATTCGGCTGCGCCCTTGAAGAACACCAGCATCAGCGCCACCCCGGCGCCGAGCAATGGCAGTAGCGCCACCAGCATCAGCAGCACGCTGGCCAGCATCAGCCCACCGACTATATCCAGCCAGGCCATCACCTTGAGCGCCGGATAGGGAAACTCCAGCCTGAGCAGGCGCACACCCAACCAGGTGGTGCAGCCGCCCATCAGACACAGCAGTGCCACATAGCTCAGCGTTTGCCAGTCCAGCCCTGCAAACAGCTGCTCGCCGAACAGCATATCGGCCAGCTCCAACAGCAGGGAAATCACCAGCACGGCCCATACCGGTACGCTCAGGTTGCGCGCCGCGAACCGAGCTTCGGCAAAGGCCTTGAAACGCAGCAGCAGGTAGCAGCCAAGTAATACCAGCGCCAGCCTCAGCCAGTCGGTGTAGCTCAGCAGCAGTTCCGTCTCATGCGCCTCCAGCATCGCGCCGGCGAACAGCAACCCCAGCACCAGCACATTGACCACCACCGAGACCAGCGCCAGCCAGCCAAGCACCCGTAACTGGCGGGCGCTCCAGCCTTGCAGGCGGTGAACGGGAGCGGCGTCGAGCAGCTCCACCTGCGGCGCACTGTAGGGATTGTCCGGTTGCATCGCCTTTTTCCTTATTGGGCAAAAACCCGAGGCTAACCACCCAGGCAGCGCTTGACCAGACTGTACGGCCCAACCCAGCGGTGGCTGTACCGCGACGCCGCTGCGACCGCGCAATAGGCTTTGCCAGTCACCGGAGAACGACCATGTCCACCGAACTGCTGCTCGCCTTCATCGCCTTCGCCTTCGTCACCTCGGTGACACCCGGCCCCAACAACATGATGCTGCTCGCCTCGGGCGTGAACTTCGGCGTGCGCCGCAGCATTCCGCATATGCTCGGCATCAGCCTGGGCTTCATGCTGCTGGTGGCTGCCGTGGGCCTGGGCCTTGGCCAGGTATTCCAGCGCCTGCCGGTGCTGCACGATGTGCTGCGCTATGTCGGCGCCGCGTACCTGCTTTATCTGGCCTGGAAGATCGCCCAGTCTGGCGCACCGCAAAGCCGCGAGAACCCCGAGGCCAAGCCGTTCACCTTCATCCAGGCGGCAGCCTTTCAGTGGGTCAATCCCAAGGCGTGGATCATGGCCATCGGCGCCATCACCACCTATACGCCGCAGGACGGTTTCTTCAGCAACGTGCTGCTGATCGCCGCCCTGTTCGCCCTGGTCAACTGCCCCAGCGTAGGTCTGTGGACCGTCGCCGGCAGTATGCTGCGCAAGTGGCTGGACAACCCGCGTGCGCTGCGCGCCTTCAACATCGGCATGGCGCTGCTGCTGGTCGCCTCGCTCTACCCCATCATCGTCGACACTGGAATGTTCTGATGCAAGACGCCGCCCCCACTCGTCTGCGCCCACTGGCGGACACCTCCACCTCGGCCGTGGTCGCTGGCTTCATCGCCATGCTCACCGGCTATACCAGTTCCCTGGTGCTGATGTTCCAGGCAGGCCAGGCTGCCGGCCTTACCGCTGGACAGATCTCCTCCTGGATCTGGGCACTGTCGATCGGCATGGCGCTGTGCTGCATCGTGCTGTCGCTGCGTTATCGCGCGCCGGTGATGATCGCCTGGTCCACCCCTGGTGCGGCGCTGCTGGTCACCAGCCTGCCGCAGGTTTCCTACGGCGAGGCCATTGGTGCCTACATCCTGGCTTCGGGATTGATCGTGCTGATCGGCCTGACCGGCACCTTCGACCGCCTGATGCGCCGTATCCCGGCCTCTATCGCTGCTGCCCTGCTGGCTGGCGTGCTGTTCAAGATCGGCCTGGAAATCTGCGTGGCAGCCGGGCAACAGCCGATTCTGGTGATCGCCATGCTGCTCGCCTACCTGCTCGGCAAGCGCCTGTGGCCACGCTACTCGGTGCTCTCTGCGCTGGTCGTCGGCAGCGTGCTGGCCGGGGTGTTCGGCCTGCTGGACTTCAGCGACTTCCAGCTGCAACTGGCCACGCCTGAATGGACCACGCCGAGCTTCTCGCTGGCCGCCGCCATCAGCATCGGCATCCCGCTGTTCATCGTCGCCATGGCCTCGCAGAACCTGCCGGGCATGGCCGTGCTGCGCGCCAATGGCTACGACGTGCCGGCCTCACCGCTGCTGACCAGCACCGGCCTGGTGTCGATCCTGATGGCGCCGTTCGGCAGCCACGGCATTCATATGGCCGCCATCAGTGCGGCGATCTGCGCCGGCCCGGAAGCCCACGAAGACCCACGCAAGCGCTACACCGCGGCGGTCTGGTGCGGCGTGTTCTACGCCATCGCCGGCATCTTCGGCGCCACCCTGGCCTCGCTGTTCGCCGCGTTGCCGGCGGCGCTGATCCTGTCCATCGCCGCGCTGGCGCTGTTCGCCTCGATCATCGGCGGCCTGACCCAGGCCATGAGCGAGCCCAACGAACGCGAAGCGGCGCTGATCACCTTCCTGGTCACTGCATCGGGCATGACCCTGGCCGGCGTCGGCTCGGCGTTCTGGGGCATCGTCGCCGGCCTGCTGACCCTGGCCGTGCTGAACTGGGGCAAGCGGTAGCCACCCCATAGCCCGGATGCAATCCGGGAACACTCTGCCAGACCTCCCCGGATTGCTTCCGGGCTACGGACTCGGTCGAAAGTGGGAGGGGCTTTAGCCGCGACTGCCGCAGGCAAAGCCCCTCCTCCATTCGCCAGCGCTAAGCCCTTTCACCCTGCGCCACCGGTTCGGCCAGCTCTGCACCATGCACACGATTGACCCACAAGCCGAACAACGCCGCCGTGATGAACATGATCAAACTGTAGATGGCCGCGGGAATGGCCATGGTCGGGTTGTTCAGCAATGCCGGGCTCAGCGCCAGGGCGATGGCCAGGGTACCGTTGTGAATGCCGATTTCCATGGCAATGGCGATGGCCTGGCGCAGATTGAGCTTGAGCAGCCGAGGCACGCAGTAACCCACCGCCATGCTCAGCAGGTTGAAGGCCAGCGCCGCCCCGCCTACCGACGGTGCGTAGTCCACGAAGGTGCGCCAGTCCTTGGCCACTGCCAGCAGGATGATTAGCAGCAGAAACAGCGCCGAGATGATCTTCACCGGCTTCTGCATACGCTCGGCGAAGCCCGGAAAGCGGCTGCGCAGCCACATGCCGATGGCCACCGGGCCGAGGACGATGACGAATACCTGCAGCACCTTGGCGAACTGCAGCGGAATGGCCTGATCGGCGGCCATGAAGTACACCAGCGACAGGTTGACGATCAGCGGCATGGTGAGGATGGCGATCACCGAATTGACCGCAGTCAGGGTGATGTTCAGCGCCACGTCGCCATGGGCCAGGTGGCTGTAGAGATTGGCCGTGGTGCCGCCCGGCGAGGCGGCCAGCAGCATCAGGCCGACGGCCAGTGCCGGCGCCAAACCAAAGGCCTTGGCCAGGAAGAAGCATGCCAGCGGCAACAACAGCAGCTGGCAGGCCAGACCGATCAGCACGGGTTTGGGAAATTTGGCCACGCGGGCGAAGTCAGCCAGGCTCAGTGACAAGCCAAGCCCGAGCATGATGATGCCCAGCGCAGCGGGAAGGAAAAACGTCAGCAAGGGGTCGGCGGTCATTATTGTTATCGCTCCTGTTCAACCTGGCAGGATTCTGCGCAGTAAGGGCCACTGCTGACAGTGGCCCTGCGAGCCAACATTCGCCCGCTAGCTAACGGGATAGAGCCATCAGATCGCTGTAGCACCACCGTCCACGGCTAGTGCCTGGCCAGTGGTGAACGCGGCGTGGTCGCTGCACAGATAGAGCACGGCAGCCGCGATCTCCTCGACCTTGCCGATGCGACCGACCGGGTGCATGGCGGCAGCGAACTCGGCCTTCCTCGGATCGGCTTCATAAGCGCGGCGGAACATGTCGGTGTCGATCACCGCCGGACATACCGCGTTGACGCGGATCTTCTTCTTCGCGTACTCCACCGCCGCCGACTTGGTCAGGCCGATCACCGCATGCTTGGAGGCCGCATAGATGCTCATCTTCGGCGCTGCCCCCAGCCCTGCCACCGATGCCGTGTTGACGATGGCACCGCCACCCTGGGCCAGCAGCAGCGGAATCTGGTGCTTCATGCACAGCCACACGCCCTTGACGTTGACCCCCATGATGGCGTCGAACTCGGCCTCGTTGCCGTCGGCCAGCTTGCCCTGCTCGATCTCGATACCGGCGTTGTTGAAGGCATAGTCCAGGCGGCCGTACTGGGCCATGGTGGCGTCCATCAGCGTCTTGACCTCGGCATCGCGGGTCACGTCGCAACGCACGAAGCAGGCATCGCCACCGGCCGCGCGAATCAGCGCGACGGTGCCCTCGCCCCCAGCCACATCCACGTCGGATACCACCACCTTGAGCCCTTCGGCGGCGAAAGCCTGGGCGGTGGCGCGGCCAATACCGGCCGCAGCGCCGGTGACCAGGGCGACCTGGCCGGAGAACGTCATGCTCATGTGTGCTTCCTCGCAGCGATTCTTGTTGAATTGGCGAGGAGTCTAGCCAGCAAGCCAGACGGCGAGCAGCACTATCAAGCTCTGGAGTGGTAGGTCATGCGGAGCGCTGATGGCGACTCCAGCAGCACGGTGCCGCGATCAGCGGGTAGCCCGGATGAAATCCGGGAAAGATCGGACGGCGTGCCAGACCGCCCCGGATTTCATCCAGGCTACAGGGCTCAGGCGCGCAGTTCGGCGACCACCGCGGCCAGGGCCTGCGCCGGATCGGCGGCCTGGCTGATGGGGCGGCCGATCACCAGATAGTCGGAGCCGGCCTCCAGCGCCTGACGCGGGGTGAGGATGCGCTTCTGGTCGTCGGCGCTGCTACCGGCAGGGCGAATGCCCGGCGTCACCAGTTGCAGACGCGGCTGCGCGACCTTCAGCGCCTGCGCTTCCTGCGCCGAGCAGACCAGACCATCGAGCCCGGCATCGGCGGCCAAGCCGGCCAGTCGCAGCACCTGCTCCTGCGGCGGCACGTCCAGGCCGATGCCGGCCAGGTCCTGCTGCTCCATGCTGGTCAGCACCGTCACGCCGATCAGCAGCGGCTTGGCGCCGACCAGCTTGTCCAGCTCGTTGCGGCAGGCCGCCATCATGCGCAGGCCGCCGGAGCAGTGCACGTTGACCATCCACACGCCCAGCTCCGCAGCGGCCCTGACCGCCATCGCCGTGGTGTTGGGAATGTCGTGGAATTTCAGATCGAGAAACAGCTCGAAGCCCTTGGCCTGCAGCGCCTCGACCACCTGCGGGCCGCTGCGGGTGAACAGCTCCTTGCCGACCTTGACCCGGCACAGCGCCGGATCGAGCTGATCGGCCAGTGCCAAGGCAGCATCACAGCTGGGAAAGTCGAGGGCGACGATGATCGGGGTTTGGCAGGCAGGCATGGGCGGGTCTCGAACAGGATAAAAAACGCCGCGCATTGTAGCGCAAAGCTCGCTGGCACTGGTCGTGACTGAGGCCTGACTCTTAGGCTGGTCCGTAGCCCGGATGCAATCCGGGGCCTTGGCTTCGGCACAAAGGCATCGCGGCTGAAGCCGCTCCTACGGGGCAATGAATTTCTGTAGGAGAGGCTGGGCGGCATTCTGCTTCAGCCGCGAAAACGTTAGGGCAGCCAAACGGTCAGGCGATCAGGCGCTCACGCAGGCGCCCGAGCATGCCCATCAAGCTGCCGACCTTCTCCTGCTCGCGCTCGTCGCGCGGTACCTCGGCCAGGCGGCTGACCACCTGCCGCGGCTGCGCACGCCAGATCAGCGCCTGCTCCGCCGCAGCCTTCAGGCCCTTCTCGAACAGACCGCGGCGAATCGGCTTGGGCAGGTAGCGGAAGATCTGCGCCTCGTTGACCAGACGCAGCAGCGCCTGGGTATCCTGAAACGGCGTGACCACCAGGCTGAGCAGGCGCGGGTGCGCTTGGGCCAGGGTCTTGAGTAGCGGCGCGGTGTCTTCGCCGGCCAGCTTGAGATCACTGACCAGAATGTCCACACCCTCGTTGTTGAGCTGCAGCATGGCCTCGGCCAGGTTGCGCGCGCGCAGCAGACGGTGCCCACCCGTAATGCAGAACTCGCCGACGACGCTGAGCGTGTCCGGCTCCTCGTCCAGCAGCAGCACCGACAACGGTGCGCTCAGCGCTTCGCTGGCGACCGGCGCGACCGGCTGCGCCTGACGCACGGCCAGTTCAGCCGCCTGGCGCAGGGTGAAGGCCATTTCCTGCTGATCCCAGGGCTTGGTCAGGTAGCGGAAGATGCCGCCGTCGTTGAGCGCCTCCACCGCGGCGTCCAGATCGGAATAGCCGGTCAGCAGAATGCGCAAGGTGTTGGGCGCGATCTCGCGCGCCTCGGCGAGCAATTGCGCCCCGCTCATCTGCGGCATGCGCTGATCGCTGACCAGCACGTGGATGGGCTCTTCACGCAGGCGCTGCAGCGCACGCAGTGGGTCGCTCTCGGTCAGCACCTCGTAGTGGCGGCGAAACTGCAGGGCGAGGCTGCGCAAAATGCGCTCCTCGTCGTCGACGAAGAGAATGCGAACGGGTGCGGACATCAGGCGCTCCTTTTCATGGTGGCGGTAGCGGGCAATGGCAGGCTGATGAGAAAGCGCGTGCCACGCCCTGGCTCGGAGGCGACACGAATGCGGCCGCCGTGGTCCTGGACGATCTTGTAACTGATGGACAGACCCAGGCCGGTGCCTTGCCCGACCGGCTTGGTGGTGAAGAAGGGATCGAAGATCTTCGCCATGACGTCCGCCGGCATGCCGCGGCCGTTGTCCTGCAGCGAGATGTGAACGCCCTGGGCATCGGCCCAGCTGCGGATCTGGATGCGCCCCATGCCGTCGATGGCCTGGGCGGCGTTGTTCAGCAGGTTGAGCAGCACCTGATTGATCTGCGAGGGCGCGCAGGCGATACGCGGCAGTTCGCCAAGCTGCTGCACCACTTCGGCCTTGTCCTTGATGTTGTTGCGGGCAATCAGCAAGGCGCTACGGATACAGTCGTTGAGGTCGACCTCCTCGCTCATGGCTCGGTCGACACGGGCAAAATCCTTCAGGCCGACTACCAGCTCGGCGATCTGCTCCAGGCCGTACAGGGTGTCGCCATAGAGCTGCTTCAGGTCCTCTGCCAACATCTCCGGCGCCGCCTGCTGGCGAGCCTGTTCGGCGGCCTGCAGCGCCTGGCTCAGGCTTGCCTCGTCGCAATCGGGGTCGTTCAGGCACTGGCCCAGCCGCGCCTGCGCGGCGGCCAGTTCGAACAGCGGCTCGCTCAGCTCACGCAGCAGTTGCACGTTGTTCTTCACGTAGCCCAGTGGCGTGTTCAGCTCGTGGGCGACGCCAGCGACCATCTGCCCTAGCGACGCCATCTTCTCCGACTGCAGCAACTGCGCCTGGGACTCCTTGAGGTCCACCAGCGCCTGGCGCAGCACGCGATTGCGCTGGGCGACACGCGCCTCCATGGCCTTGAGCAGGTCCAGCACCGTGCCCAGGCCGCAGAACTGGCCTTGAGCGTCGATCAGAATGAAATCCTCGGTGATCGGGTACTGCAACTGCGCGGTGACCTGCTGGGAAGCCTCCTCCAGGCTGGCTTCGAGGCTGACCACCAGTGGCGCGTCATTCATGATCTCGCCAAGCGGATGACGGCCGCGCAGGTCGCGCCCGAAGCGCTGCATGAAGATGTCCTGCAACGTGGCGCGGCTGACCAGGCCGAGCGGCCGGTTGTTTTCGTCCACCACAGGCAAAGAGAGAAACGCGCGGTGTTCGGCCGCCAGGAACAGATCGGCGACCTCGTTGATGCTCATCGACGCGGCGAGCGGCTTCACGGCTCGCAACAGCGATTGCAGCGCTCTGGCGTGGGTCACGAACGGCCTCCCCGTGCTATCGGAAAGCCGCCATTCAAACAGCATCAAGTTGCCATCACGTGACAGGCATCACACGGCCGTGCGCCAGGCCGGTGCATCCGCCCTGCCCTTGCACCCTTTTCATTCGCCCGATCTGACGGGCACTGATGCACAGGCCGCATCTGGTCAGCGCTCAGGGCTCTGGCATGAGCACTGCACGGCAAGCACATCCTCTCTGCAACGGGTTGCAGCCATGCCCTATCAAACCACCATCGGCAGCCTGGTCTACCGCTTTGCCGATCTCAAGACGCTGCTGGCCAAGGCCAGCCCGGCGCGTTCCGGCGACTACCTGGCCGGGCTTGCTGCCGCTACCTACGAAGAGCGCATGGCGGCCAAGCTGGCGCTGGCCGAGGTGCCGCTCAAGCGCTTTCTCGACGAGGCGCTGATCCCCTACGAGCAGGACGAAGTCACCCGGCTGATCATCGACCGCCACGACGCCGCGGCCTTCGCCCCGATCAGCCACCTGACAGTGGGCGATCTGCGTGACTGGCTGCTACTGGAGAAGACCGACAGTGCGCGCCTGGCAGCCGTGGCTGCCGGCCTGACGCCGGAGATGGTCGCAGCGGTGAGCAAGCTGATGCGCAATCAGGACCTGATTCTGGTGGCGCGCAAATGCCAGGTGATCAGCCGTTTTCGCAACACTCTCGGCCTGCCCGGCCATCTGGCCGTGCGCCTGCAGCCCAATCACCCCACCGACGATGTGCGCGGTATTGCCGCCAGCATGCTCGACGGCCTGCTCTATGGCTCCGGCGACGCCACGGTCGGCATCAACCCGGCCAGCGATTCGCTGCCGACGCTGATGCGCCTGTGGCAGATGATGGACGAGGTGCGCCAGCACTTCGAAATTCCCATGCAGAGCTGCGTGCTGACTCACGTCACCACGCAGATCCAGGCCATCGAGGCCGGCGCGCCGATCGATCTGGTGTTCCAGTCCATCGCTGGCACCGAGGCCACCAACGCCGGTTTCGGCGTATCCCTGGCGATTCTGCGCGAAGCCCACGAGGCCGCGCTGTCGCTCGGTCGAGGTACCCTGGGTGACAACCTCATGTATTTCGAGACGGGCCAGGGCAGCGCGCTGTCTGCCGGCGGGCATCATGGCGTTGACCAGCAGACCTGCGAGGCACGCGCCTATGCCGTGGCCCGCGAATTCCGCCCGCTGCTGGTCAATACCGTGGTCGGCTTCATCGGCCCGGAATACCTCTACGACGGCAAGCAGATCATTCGTGCCGGCCTGGAAGATCATTTCTGCGCCAAGCTGCTCGGCCTGCCGATGGGTTGCGACGTCTGCTACACCAACCACGCCGAAGCCGATCAGGACGACATGGACAGCCTGCTCACCCTGCTCGGCGCGGCGGGTATCAACTTCATCATGGGCATTCCCGGCGCTGACGACATCATGCTCAACTACCAGAGCACCTCGTTTCACGATGCGTTGTACCTGCGTAACGTGCTGGGTCTGAAACGCGCCCCGGAATTCGACGCCTGGCTGGCGCGCATGGCCATTACCGAACCGAGCGGCCGCCTGCGCGAAATCGGTCGCGGCCACCACCTGCTCAAGCAACTGCCGCACATCTCGGGAGCCGCGTGATGGCCAATGACCTTATTCAGCAAAATCCCTGGGACGAACTGCGCGCACACACCTCGGCGCGTATCGCGCTCGGCCGCGTTGGCTGCAGCCTGCCCACCCGCGAGGTGCTCAAGTTCGGCCTGGCTCATGCCCAGGCACGCGATGCCGTGCATCGCCCGCTGGATTTCAACGAGCTCAAGCATCAGCTGCATACTGCGGGTTTTCGCGCCCTGAAGGTGCGCAGCAACGCCGAGGACCGGCAGACCTACCTGCTGCGCCCGGATCACGGTCGCCATCTGCATGGCGACTGCCGGGTGCAGCTACAGCACGAACTGCCGGCACCGGAACTGGCCATCGTCCTGGCTGACGGCTTGTCCGCCGTGGCCGTGCAGCGCCATGCCCTGCCGCTGCTGCAGGCCTTTCGCGAACGCTTCGACACCGACTGGGCCAACACCCCGGTGGTGCTGGCCGAACAGGGCCGCGTGGCGATCGGCGACGGCATCGGCGAAGCCCTGCGCGCACGCCTGGTGATCGTGATGATCGGCGAACGGCCGGGCCTGACCTCACCGGACAGCCTCGGCCTGTACCTGACCTACGCCCCGCGGGTGGGCTGCCTGGACAGCGCACGCAACTGCATCTCCAACGTGCGCCCCGAAGGCCTGCCTTACCAGCTGGCGGCGCACAAGCTCGATTACCTGGCGCGCCAGGCGCTACGCCTGCAACTGAGTGGCGTACAACTCAAGGACGACAGCAGCATGCAGGCGGTCGAGGCACTGGCAGACTGACAAGTCTCGGCACGCGGGGTATGGTGATGACTCCATTGTCCTGTAAGGAGTCGTCATGCCCTGGTACATCTGGCTGCTACTGGTCCTGATCTTCGGCTCGGTGATAGGTAGCCTGCTGGTGCTGCGCAGCAGCGCCAAGAAGATGCGCCTGAGCGAGGACCAGCTCGAACGCATGCGCAAACGCGCCGTCGAGCAGGAAGCCAAGGACGCGCGCGAGCAGCGCTAAGCCTAACCGTCCCGTCAGGTAACCCGGAGACTGCCCACAACGCGGCCTGCTAGACTGCGCGCCTTCTCAAGGAGGAGGTGCCATGCCCCTGCATCTGCGCTTGCTGCTCCCAGCACTCACTCTGGCCCTGGGCACCGGCCTGGGATTCATCCAACCCGTCGGCCTGCTGCTGGGCAGCGCATTCGCCATAGTTCTGCTGGCCGGACAATCGCTCCTGCCAAACTGGCTGTGGCTACCCGTGATCCTGCTTGGCGGAATCGCCCTGGCGGCGCACCTCATACCCGGCTTCAGCCCGTGGCAGCTGTGGTCGCCGCGCCTCATCAGCGCTGACGCCGCACCCTATGGCCTGCGCCTGTCCTGGGACAAACTGCTGCTGAGCACTGCCCTGCTGGCCTGGTGGCTGGGACAACCGCGTAGACCCGTGATTTCGCTGAAACATGCCTGGCTGACCTGCATCGCTACCCTGCTGCTGGTGCCGCTGCTGGCCATGGCTTTGGGCCTGGTCGCCTGGCAGGCCAAATGGCCGCAGGGTCTGCTGCTGTGGCTGGCGGTCAATCTGGGCGTGGCGGTATTGGCGGAAGAGTTACTGTTTCGTGGCGTCCTGCAGCCTGCGCTGGTCAAATGCCTGGGCACCTGGCCCGGCCTGTTGCTGACGGCAGGCCTGTTCGGTGCGGCTCACCTGCCCTTCAGTCCGTTATTTGCCGTGGTGGCGACCTGCGCTGGCCTTGGCTACGGCCTGGCCTTTCATTACAGCGGCCGCCTCAGCCTGGCCATCGCGCTGCATGGTGCGGTCAATCTTCTGCATATTCTGCTGCTGAGCTATCCGCTGCGGCTGGCGTGACGGCAATGCGGTAAGGCGAAAAAATACGTGCCAGCTCGCCATTGACCCGCAACCGCTCGAGCAGGTCGGCGAAACGTTCAGGACTGATCGGCGCGCCTGGACGAATCATCGCATGATGACGATAGACTTGGTCGACACGCTCGGAGATCAGTAACTGGCGCGCATGCTCGCGATTGCGTTCGAGGAAATCATAGAGATTGGAGCGAGTGACCAGCGCGACATCGGCTCGTCCACGTATCACCATCAGCAGGTTGCTGTCATGGGAGTGACCGAGGTTGGCGTTGAAGGTGCCGGTCAGGAAGTCAGGATCGCTATTGAACTGGGCAAACCCGTAGTGATAGCCGCGGTAAAGCGCCAAGCGCTTACCTTCGAGCTGTTCGAAGTAACTCTGGTCGCGCAGCGCCTCGTTCCTGGCGACGAACAGCTCCGCATCCTCCAGCCTCATATCGACGGCTTCAGCGTCGATGCCCTGCCATCCCCACTGCGGATTCTCGAAAATCGCCATATCGATACGCCCGCGCTGCAGGTCACCGAAACGACGCACGATGGCGGTAGGCAACATGGTGAAGTGGTATTCGCTCTGCTCTCGATTGAGCGCTTCGAGCAGTTGCGGCAGCAGGCCACTCGAGTCCTGCAGGTTGGACTTGATCACATAGGGAGGAAAATGCGCGCCACCGACTTTGACCACCTCGGCCGCGTAGAGAGAACCCGCTAGCAAGAGACACAAGGTACCCAAACATCCATGAATCCAGCACCGCGCATGCCGCATGTCGAGTCCCCAAAAAAATCCATCTCTCAGTGTGGTGCACACTACCCCAGTCTCTCCTGACCGACTAGATGGATTTTCACTCGACTGACACTTTGTTACCCAATGTCAGACGATAGCGTCCAAGTAGCTTCGATAGTTCTCCACTGGCCTGCAGCTGGTTCAACAGTTCGGCAACTTCAGCCGGGCTCAGAGGTCCCTTGGGTCGTAGCAGCACCTGATGGTGGTAGAGCTGATCCGGACGCTCGGAAACCAGCAACCGGGGTAGCATTTCCGGGTGCCGATCCAGAAACAGCTCCAGATACGAACGCGTCACTACAGCTATATCGACGCGACGCGCCAGCAGCATGCGCAGGTTGCTATCGTGGGAATAGGTCAGCAACGCGTTGAAGTTGCGCGCGAGATAATCAGGGTCGGCGTCGAAACTGGCGAAGCCATAGTGATAGCCGTTGTAGAGCGCCATGCGCTTGTCGTTGAAATCCTCGAAATACTCCTGCCCACGCCCCGGCGCCACTGCGGCGACATAGACTTCCGCATCATCGATATCCAGCCCCAACGCCAGGTATGACGTACCCTGCCAACCCCAGCGACTGGACTCGAAGAACATCAGATCGAAGCGTCCACTCTCGAGGTCGCGGTAACGGCGGGTCGCCGAGGTCGGTACCAGGACGAAACGGTATTGCCGCTGCGCCGCATTGAGCGCGCGCAACAACTCGGGCACCAAACCTTGCGGATAAGGTGATTCGGGTTTGTCCAGATATGGCGGGAAGTGATAACCACCGACACGCACCTCCTGCACCGCAACGGCAGCAGGTACATGCAACAGCGAAAGACAGCACAACAGGCAGAAGGCTAGCGCGCGCAAACTCGACCTCTCGTCACGGATCACCATGCGGGTGCACCCCAGCGCCCGTGTTCGAGCCGAAAACCGGCAGTTGCTACTATCCTAGCAAACCGCTCAGGATTCCTTGCACACCAATGACAATGCCTCCTCGGCCAACTGATCCAGCGTCATTGGTCCCTGCGAGCGGAACCAGGTATTGGTCCAGCTCAGCGCTCCGGTAAGAAAACGTCGCTGAATGAACGGATCGCCCTTGAAGTAACCCGCATCGCGGGCCTCGCCCAGCACCGCCAGCCAGATCTGCTCGTAGGTATCACGCAAAGCCAGTACCTGCGCCTGGCCGTCTTCCGACAGCGAGCGCCATTCGTAGACCAGCACCGCCATAGCCTCGCCAGTACCGCCCATGATCGATTGCAACTCGCAGCGGATCAGCGCCAGCAAGCGCTCACGAGTGCCCTGCGCCTCTGCCAGCGCGGAGCGCATCAGGGCTGTGTTGTAGATGATGGTTTCCTCCATCACCGAGCGCAGGATTTCGTCCTTGCTCTTGAAGTGATGAAAGATGCTGCCGGACTGAATGCCGATGGCGGCAGCCAGATCACGCACCGTGGTGCGCTCGTAGCCCTTGCTGCGGAACAGGTGGGCGGCCATCTGCAACAGCTTGCCACGGGCGCTTTCCGGATCGGTCACCTGGCCGCTATCGACCAGCTCCTGCATCACGGCCTGGGCTCTGTGTTCGTCCACGCTGACTTCTCCCCTGATTACCTTGCTCGGCGATTGTTCTAATGAATTCTCGATGCGGCCGGCAAGTACTTGTCTTGCTTGATGAAATGTATGCGGCAGCAGCTGACCAAGCAAGCGCTTGGCCGTACTTTTGGCTGAATTGCCCTCTTGTGAGACTTTTCAACCAAGCGCTTGCTTGGTAATGTCGACCTACCTCCTCAATGTGTGACGGGCCAACTCCAATGAACAAAACCGTACGCATCGGCTGCGCCTCCGCGTTCTGGGGCGACACTTCTACCGCTGCCGCCCAGCTGGTTCGCGGCGCCGAGCTGGATTACCTGGTGTTCGACTACCTGGCCGAGATCACCATGTCGATCATGGCCGGCGCCCGCATGAAGAAGCCGGACGACGGCTATGCCCGCGATTTCGTCGAGGTGCTCGCGCCGCTGCTGAGCGAGCTCGCAGCGAAGAAAATCCGCGTCATCAGCAACGCCGGCGGGGTCAACCCGATGGCCTGCGCAGCCGCCCTGAGCGCTGCTTGCGAGCAGGTCGGGGTACGGCTGAAGATCGCCGTGCTGCATGGCGACAACCTGCAGCCCAAGCTCGGCGAACTGGTCAAGGCCGGCACCCGCGAGATGTTCACGGGCGAGCCGCTGCCGCCCTTCTGCGTCTCGGTCAACGCCTACCTGGGCGCGCCGGGCATAGTCGCCGCACTGGATGCCGGTGCCGATATCGTCATCACCGGCCGCGTGGTGGACAGCGCGGTGGTCAGCGCCGCCCTGGTGCACGAGTTCGGCTGGGCCTGGAACGACTATGACAGGCTGGCCCAGGCGGCGCTGGCCGGGCACATCATCGAATGCGGCGCGCAGTGCACCGGCGGCAATTTCACCGACTGGCGCGACGTACCGGACTACGAGCACATCGGTTTTCCCATCGTCGAGGTCGAAGACGATGGTCGTTTCGTCGTGACCAAGCCGGAGGGTTCCGGCGGCCTGGTCACGCCTTTTACCGTGGGCGAGCAGATGCTCTACGAGATCGGCGACCCGCGCGCCTACCTGCTGCCGGATGTGGTCTGCGATTTCACTCAGGTCGAGCTGAGCCAGGTCGGCGCCAACCGCGTGCGGCTTGAAGGTGCGCGCGGCCTACCGCCCACCGAGCAGTACAAGGTCAGCGCCACCCACCCGGACGGTTTCCGCTGCACCGCCAGTTTTCTGCTTGCCGGCATAGACGCGGTGGCCAAGGCCGAGCGGGTCAGCGAGGCGATCGTCAAGAAGACCGAAGAGATGTTCGTCGAGCGTGGCTGGGGCCGCTATCAGGAGGTCAGCGTCGAGTTGCTCGGTGCCGAGGCCACCTACGGCGCCCATGCCCATCGCACTTACTGCCGCGAGGTGGTGGTGAAGATCGCCGCACGCCACTCCAAGAAGGAAGCCTTGATCCTCTTCTCCCGCGAGATCGCCCAGGCCGCCACCGGCATGGCACCGGGCCTGACCGGCATAGTCGGCGGCCGGCCGACCGTCTACCCGGTGATCCGCCTGTTCAGCTTTCTGGTGGACAAGAATGCCTGTGCCCTGGAGGTGGAGATCGACGGCGAGCGCCAGCCGGTCACCCTGCCCCTGGTCGATGCCTTCGACCCCGAGCGACTGCTCGCCCCGGCCGCCCTCCCCGTGCCGATGGGTGAGGCGGACGCTGCCGTACCGCTGATCCGTCTGGCGGTGGCACGCTCCGGTGACAAGGGCAATCACAGCAACATCGGCGTGATGGCCAGAAAGCCCGAATACCTGGCCTGGATAGCCGCTGCCCTGACGCCGGAAGCCGTGGCCAACTGGATGGCGCATACCCTGGACGCCGAACAGGGCCGCGTCAGCCGCTGGTACCTGCCGGGCAGCCACAGCCTCAACTTCCTGTTGGAGAACGCACTGGGCGGTGGCGGCGTCGCCAGCCTGCGCATCGACCCGCAGGGCAAGGCCTTCGCCCAGCAACTGCTGGAATTTCCGGTGCCGGTGCCAAGAGCGCTGGCTGAAGCGCTGTGAGTGCTAATCGTAGGGTGGATGACGCTTCATCCATCCACCGGCTTCTGGTGGAAAACGCTCCGCGGTTTTCCACCCTACATGTAGGAGCGGCTTCAGCCGCGATCGGGCTTGGGCAAGAGCATCGCGGCTAAAGCGGAATGCCGCCCAGCCGCTCCAACGGAACCGAGAAGGACAACAAGAACAATGAGCTACGACTCCGTATTCAAACCTGGTCTTTTCGAAGGCCAGACCATCCTGGTCACCGGCGGCGGTAGCGGCATCGGCCGCTGCGTGGCCCACGAGCTGGCCCATCTGGGCTCCCATGTGGTGCTGGTCGGGCGCAAGCAGGAAAAGCTGGAAAAGACCTGCGCCGAAATCAGCGAAGACGGCGGCAGCGCCAGCTTGCAGGTCTGCGACATCCGCGACGAAGACGCGGTGAAGGCCATGGTCGGCGCGGTGATCGAGCAACGCGGGCGCATACATCACCTGGTCAATAACGCTGGTGGCCAGTTCCCCGCGCCGCTGATCGGCATCAACCAGAAAGGCTTCGAGACCGTGGTGCGCACCAACTTGGTGGGCGGCTTTCTGGTGGCCAAGGAAGTCTTCCTGCAGAGCATGAGCAAGCACGGCGGCGCCATCGTCAACATGCTCGCCGACATGTGGGGCGGTATGCCAGGCATGGGCCATTCGGGCGCCGCACGCGCGGGTATGGAGAACTTCACCAAGACTGCCGCCTACGAGTGGGGTCACGCCGGCGTGCGGGTCAACGCCGTGGCACCGGGCTGGATCGCCTCCAGCGGCATGGACACCTACCCCGAGTCGATGAAGAACATGATTCGCAACCTCAAGGATCACGTGCCGCTGCAGCGCATCGGCAGCGAGTCCGAGGTGGCCGCGGCCATCGTCTTTTTGCTCAGCCCCGGCGCCAACTTCATCAGCGGCAACACCATCCGCATCGATGGCGCGGCCAGCCAGGGCACCCGTGCCTGGACGCTGGGCAAGGCGAAAAACAGCGAGCCCTACAACGGTTTTCATCGGGCCTACCTGCCCGATGTACTGAAAGATCAGGAGTAAGGCGATGCCCGTGATCCAATCGGAAATCGATATGCATGGCGAAGCCTTCGCGCAGAACCGCGAGGCCATGCTGGCCGCCATCGCGGCCTTCCGCGATGTGGAGCAGAAGGTGCTCGACAAGGCGCAGGAAGCCAAGGCCAAGTTCGACAAGCGCGGCCAGTTGCTGCCACGCGAACGCATCAACCTGCTGCTCGATGCCGGCGCGCCGTTTCTCGAGCTGGCCTCGCTGGCTGGCTACAAGCTGCACGACGACAAGGACGGCAGCCAGGCCGGTGGCGGCCTGATCGCCGGCATCGGCTACATCGCTGGCGTACGCTGCCTGGTAATCGCCAACAACAGCGCGATCAAGGGCGGCACCATCTCCCCCAGCGGCCTGAAGAAATCCCTGCGCCTGCAGCAGATCGCCTTCGAGAACAAGCTGCCGGTGGTGACCCTGGCCGAGAGCGGCGGTGCCAACCTCAACTACGCCGCCGACATCTTCGTCGAGGGCGCGCGCGGCTTCGCCAACCAGGCGCGCATGTCGGCCATGGGCCTGCCGCAGATCACCGTGGTTCACGGCTCCAGCACTGCCGGCGGGGCTTACCAGCCCGGCCTGTCGGACTACGTGGTGGTGGTGCGCGGCAAGGCCAAGATGTTCCTTGCCGGCCCGCCCCTGCTCAAGGCCGCCACCGGCGAGATCGCCACCGACGAGCAACTCGGTGGCGCCGAGATGCACGCCCAGGTCGCCGGCACCGCCGAGTACCTGGCCGAGAACGACGCCGACGGCGTGCGCCTGGCGCGCGAGATCGTCGGCATGCTGCCGTGGAACCAGCAACTGCCGGCACGGCCAGCGAAAACCTGGCGCGAGCCGCTGTACCCGGCCGAGGAACTGCTCGGCCTGGTGCCAGCCGATGCCAAGAAGCCCTACGACGTACGCGAGATCATCGCGCGTATCGCCGACGGCTCGGCGTTTCTCGACTTCAAGAACGAGTTCGACAGCCAGACCGTCTGCGGTCACCTGCAGATCGAAGGCCAGGCCTGCGGCTTCATCGGCAACAACGGCCCGATCACCCCGCAGGGCGCGGCCAAGGCGGCGCAGTTCATCCAGCTGTGCGAGCAGAGCAACACGCCGATCCTGTTCTTCCACAACACCACCGGCTTTATGGTCGGCACGGAATCGGAACGCAGCGGCGTGATCAAGCACGGCTCGAAGATGATCCAGGCCGTGGCCAACGCCACAGTGCCCAAGCTCACCATCGTCGTCGGCGGCTCCTACGGCGCCGGCAACTACGCCATGTGCGGCCGTGGCCTCGACCCGCGCTTCATCTTCGCCTGGCCCAACAGCCGCACCGCCGTGATGGGCGGCGCCCAGGCCGGCAAGGTGCTGCGCATCGTCACCGAGGACAAGCACGCCAAGGAGGGCAAGGAGCCTGATCCGAAGATGCTCGACATGCTGGAAACCGTGACCGCGCAGAAGCTCGACAGCCAGTCCACTGCGCTGTACGGCACCGCCAGCCTGTGGGACGACGGGCTGATCGACCCGCGCGATACGCGCAAGCTGCTGGGCTTTTTGCTGGACATCTGCGCCGAAGCCAACCTGCGGCCGTTGAAGAAGAGCAGCTTCGGCGTCGCGAGATTCTGACCGTAGGGTGCGCCGTGCGCACCAAAACACCTGAGCTGGTGCGCACGGCGCACCCTACTGGAGAAAAACAACAATGATCTTTACCCAGGAACACGAAGAACTCCGCCGTACCGTCCGCAACTTCGTCGACAAGGAAATCAACCCGCACGTCGATGAGTGGGAAAAGGAAGGCCGCTTCCCGATCCATGCCATCTTCAAGAAGGCTGGCGAGCTGGGCCTGCTGGGCATTTCCAAGCCGGAGAAATTCGGCGGCATGGGCCTGGACTACAGCTACTCGATCGTCGCCGCCGAAGAGTTCGGCACCATTCACTGCGGCGGCATCCCCATGTCCATCGGCGTGCAGACCGACATGTGCACCCCGGCCCTGGCGCGTTTCGGCTCCGACGAGCTGCGTGAAGAGTTCCTGCGCCCAGCCATCAGCGGTGAGATGGTCGGCTGCATCGGCGTCTCCGAGGTCGGTGCCGGCTCCGACGTGGCCGGTCTGAAGACCACCGCATGCAAGGACGGCGACGACTACGTGATCAACGGCAGCAAGATGTGGATCACCAACTCGCCGTCGGCCGACTTCATCTGCCTGCTGGCCAACACCAGCGACGACAAGCCGCACGTCAACAAATCACTGATCGTGGTGCCGATGAAGACGCCGGGCATTACGGTCAGCCCGCACCTGGACAAGCTCGGCATGCGCAGCTCGGAGACCGCCCAGGTGTTCTTCGACAACGTGCGCGTGCCACAGCGCTACCGCATCGGCCACGAAGGCGCGGGCTTCATGATGCAGATGCTGCAGTTCCAGGAAGAGCGCCTGTTCGGCGCGGCGAACATGATCAAGGGCCTGGAGCACTGCGTCGACACCACCATCGACTACTGCAAGCAGCGCCACACCTTCGGCCAACCGCTGATCGACAACCAGGTCATTCACTTTCGCATGGCCGAGCTGCAGACCGAGATCGAGTGCCTGCGCGCACTGGTCTACCAGGCCACCGAGCAATACGTGAAGGGCCGTGACGTGACCAAGCTGGCGTCGATGGCCAAGCTCAAGGCCGGGCGCCTGGGCCGCGAGGTATCCGACGCCTGCCTGCAGTACTGGGGCGGTATGGGCTTCATGTGGGACAACCCGGTGTCGCGCGCCTACCGCGACGTGCGTCTGGTAAGCATCGGCGGCGGCGCCGACGAGATCATGCTCGGCATCATCTGCAAGCTGATGGGCATTCTGCCCGGGAAGAAAAAATAGTCGGGAAGGATTTTTAACGTCGCGTAGCGACGGCCCGGAGGGTGGCCGCCAGGGACGGCAGGCCATAAGAAGGGTTGATCGTCGGGTGAATCACGCTTTATCGATCCACCATGACGGTGGACGTAAAAGGCGACGTCCACCCTACGCACCGTAAGAGCGGCCTGCGCCGCGAACCGCCGAAATCAAAGGTGTATCCATGAGCGACCTGCCCCACTGCGACACCCTGCTGCTAAGCCTCGAAGGCGGCGTGCTGCATGTCACCCTCAACCGCCCGGACAGCCGCAACGCCATGAGTCTGGCCATGGTCGGCGAACTGCGCGCGACTCTGGAGGCCGTGCGTCATCATCCGAACGTACGCGCCATCGTCCTGCGCGGTGCCGCTCGCCACTTCTGTGCCGGCGGCGATATCAAGGACATGGCCGGAGCTCGCGCCAAAGGTGGCGACGCCTACCGCGAGCTGAACCGAGCCTTCGGTGCGCTGCTGGAAGAGGCCCAGGCCACGCCGCAGGTGCTGGTGGCGGTGATGGAAGGTGCCGTACTTGGCGGCGGCTTCGGCCTGGCCTGCGTGTCCGACGTGGCCATCGCCGCCAGCGGCGCCAAGTTCGGCCTGCCGGAAACCACCCTGGGCATCCTCCCGGCGCAGATCGCCCCCTTCGTGGTACATCGCATCGGCCTGACCCAAGCGCGCCGCCTGGCGCTGACCGCCGCCCGCTTCGACGCTGCCGAAGCCCTGCGCCTGGGCCTGGTGCACTACTGCGAGAACGACGAGATCGCACTGGCGCAGCGCCTGGACGAAACCCTGGAGCAGATTCGCCAGTGCGCCCCACAGGCCAACGCCCAGACCAAGGCCCTGCTGCTGGCCAGCGAACGCGAGGCGCTCGGTCCACTGCTCGACCGCGCCGCCGAACAGTTCGCCGCCGCCGTCACTGGAGCCGAGGGTGTCGAAGGCACCATGGCCTTCGTGCAGAAACGCAAGCCGAAGTGGGCGCAATGAAAACTCCCCTCTCCCCAAGGGGAGAGGGAACGAATCGACCGTAGCCCGGATGCAATCCGGGGATCGCCCCACAGGAGCACGAAGATGCCCGCATTCAACAAGATCCTGATCGCCAACCGTGGCGAGATCGCCTGCCGGGTGATGCGCACCGCCATCGAACTCGGCTACCGCACCGTGGCGGTATATTCCGAGGCCGACGCCGACGCCCGCCACGTGCAGATCGCCGACGAAGCCGTATGCATCGGCCCAGCCCAGGTGGGCCAGTCCTACCTGCGCATCGACGCCATCATCGAGGCGGCGCGCAAGACTGGCGCCGATGCCATCCATCCCGGCTACGGCTTCCTTTCCGAAAACGCCGACTTTGCCCGCGCTTGTGAAGCAGCCGGCATCGTCTTTATCGGCCCGACCGTGGAAGCCATTCACCTGATGGGCAGCAAGCGCCTGTCCAAGATCGCCATGCTCGAAGCCGGCGTGCCCTGCATTCCCGGCTACGAAGGCGCCGCCCAGGATGACGAGACCCTGGCCAGCGAAGCCGAGCGCATCGGCTACCCGCTGATGATCAAGGCCAGCGCAGGCGGTGGTGGTCGCGGCATGCGCCTGGTACAGGAATCCGCCGAACTGCTGACACACATCCGTACCGCCCGCTCGGAGGCGCAGAATGCCTTCGGCTCCGGCGAGCTGATCCTCGAACGCGCGGTGATCCGCCCACGCCACGTGGAGATCCAGGTCTTCGGCGACCAGCACGGCAATATCGCCTACCTCGGCGAGCGCGACTGCTCGGTGCAGCGTCGCCACCAGAAGGTGGTCGAGGAAGCGCCCTGCCCGGTGATGACGCCCGAGTTGCGCCGCGCCATGGGCGAGGCGGCGGTGAAGGCGGCGGCTTCGGTCAACTACGTCGGCGCCGGCACCGTGGAATTTTTGCTCGACGCCAGCGGCGAATTCTTCTTCCTGGAAATGAACACCCGCCTGCAGGTAGAACACCCGGTTACCGAGCTGATCACCGGGCAGGATCTGGTGGCCTGGCAGATACGGGTCGCCGAGGGTCAGCCTCTGCCACTGCAGCAGGACGAAATCCGCCTCACCGGCCATGCCATGGAAGTGCGCCTGTATGCCGAGGATTCGGCCGCCGGTTTCCTGCCGCAAACCGGCCAGGTGCTGCGCTGGGAACCCGAGCTGCTGGCCGGTGTGCGCATCGACCACGGCCTGGTCGAAGGCCAGGCGATCACGCCCTTCTACGACCCGATGCTGGCCAAGGTCATCGCCTACGGCGCAACCCGCGACGAAGCCCGGCGCAAGCTGGTGCGCGCGGTCGAGCAGTGCGTGCTGCTGGGGGTGAACGGCAACCAGCGCTTCCTCGCCAACCTGCTCAAGCACCCGCAGTTCGCCGCCGGCAACGCCACCACCGCCTTCATCGCCGAACACTTCGCCGATGACCCCAGCCTGCAGCCGCACACCGCCAGCCTAGCCGAGCTGGCCATGGCCGCCGCCCTGCTCTACCAGACCTCGGCCAATGCCCGCGCGCACCAGCCCGGCCTGTCCGGCTGGCGCAGCGCCGGTAGCGCGCCCTGGCGCTTCGTCCTCAAGCAGGGGGAGCACAAGCACGCGGTGGAGCTGGACGTGCTCGTCAGTGGTCCACAAGCGCTGCTTCATGTGCGCCGGGGCTACGAGCAGATCCCCCTGCACCTGCTGGCCAGCGACGGCCGCTGGCTGACTCTCGAGCTGGACGGTGTGCGTCGCCGCCAAGCCTACCACCTCGAAGGCGAGCGCCTGTGGCTGCACGGTGAGCATGGCAACCTGGAACTGCTGGACGTCACCCATGAACCAGCCGGCGGTCAGAACGCCGCCAGCAGCGGCGCGGTGAAGGCGCCGATGGATGGTGCCGTCGTCGACGTACTGATCACCGAGGGCGCCAGCGTGAGCAAGGGGCAACTGCTGGTGGTACTGGAAGCGATGAAGATGGAACACCCGCTCAAGGCCGGCGTCGACGGCATTGTCCGCCGCGTTGGCGTGAGCCAGGGCGATCAGGTAAAGAACCGCCAGTTGCTGGTGGAAATCGAAGCTGTAGAGGCTTGATATATCGCTGTAGGAGGGGCTTTAGCCGCGAGCGTTGTTCATCGCGGCTAAAGCGGATCGCCGCCCGGCCCTTCCCACGGCTCCATAACAACAATACCGGAGCACGTCCATGTCACTTTCCGCCAAAACCCTGTTCATCACCGGCGCCAGCCGTGGCATTGGCCGCGAGATCGCCCTCAAGGCCGCCGCCGATGGCGCCAATATCGTCATCGCGGCCAAGAGCGCCGAGCCACACCCGAAACTGGAAGGCACCATCTTCAGCGTCGCCGCCGAAGTCGAGGCTGCTGGCGGCAAGGCCCTGGCCCTGCAGCTGGACGTGCGTGACGAACAGGCTGTGGCAGCTGCCATGGCAAAGGCTGCCGAGCATTTCGGTGGCATCAATGCGCTGATCAACAACGCCGGGGCGATCAAGCTGGTGGGCGTGGAGAAACTCGAACCCAAGCGCTTCGATCTGATGTACCAGATCAACACCCGCGCGGTGATGGTCTGCAGCCAGGCGGCCCTTCCCTATCTGAAGAAGAGCGCCAGCGGACATATCCTCAACCTCTCCCCGCCACTCAATCTTGACGCCAAGTGGTTCGCCCAGCACGGCCCCTACACCGTCACCAAGTACGGCATGAGCATGCTCACCCTGGGCATGAGCGAGGAGTTCAAGAAATACGGCATCAGCGTCAACTCGCTGTGGCCGAAGACCATGATCGCCACCGCCGCCATCGAGTTCGAACTGGGCAGCCGCGACGCCTTCAAGCGGGCACGCGTGCCTGCGATCATGGCCGACGCCGCCCATGCGATTCTGAGCAGCGAAGGCCGCAGCCTCACCGGGCGCCTGCTGATCGACGAGGACATCCTGCGCGAACGTGGCGTCAACGACTTCGAGCAGTACCGTTTCGATCCCGCTGGCGGCAGCCTGGTGCCGGATCTGTTTGTCGATTGAAGCCTCGGAAGCGTTGGTTTCGTAGCCCGGATGCAATCCGGGGATCCCGTGCGCGGACTTACCCGGATTACATCCGGGCTACGTACGCCGACCCGTAGGGTACGCCGCGCGTACCGAGCCAACCTCGGGATTTGTGCCTGGCCGGTGCGCACCGAGGACGCCGCAGGACTCTAATCCTGGCGATCCACCCGCCCCATGGCGTTGCGCTCGTAGCGTGGATAGAGGTGGCTGACGCTGCGGATCAGCTCGTAACGACTCAGGCTGACCTGGGCGAAGCGCTCGGGGATGGGCGCGCGGATCAGCTCGTTCATCTCCGCGCCCTGCTCCGCGCCCTGGCGCAGCAAGCCATCGAGCCAGCCCAGGTAATCGCGCATCTGCGCGAAAGGCGCGGCATCGGTGGTCAACGGCCCGTGACCGGGCACGATCTGCTTCCATGGCATCGCTTCGAGCCGGTCCAGATCGGCCAACCATACGTCCAGGCCCGGGCTGTTCGGCGTGGTCAGCGCGCGCTGATAGAACAGGATATCGCTGGCGAACAACACGCCCGTGCGCTCATCGAGAATCGCCAGATCGGCGCCGGTATGCCCGCGCAGCGCCGCCAGTTGCAGGCGCCGGCCGCCGATCTCCAACGTGCCTTCCTGCACTTCCTCGGTGGGCAATACCACCTCGGTGCCGCGCATCCAGTCGCCGACCAGGCGGTACATGTTCTCCGCCATGGCGTCGCCCTGCTCGGCCAGCAACCGGGTGGTCTCGGGTAGCGCCGCGATGGGCACGTCGGCAAAAGCCTGGTTGCCCAGCACATGATCGGGGTGATGGTGGGTCAGCAGCACACGCACCACAGGCTTGCTGGTGGCTTTCTCGATGCTCCGGCGCAGCGCCTCACCGTAACGACGCGAAGGCCCGGTATCGATCACCACCACACCGTCCGCAGTTTCGATGAAACCGACGTTGACGATATTGCCGCCGTTGTCCGCCGCGAAATTATCGGTGCTGCCTTCCAGCAGCCAGACGCCCTCGGCGATCTGCCGCGGTTGCAGGTGGTAGTCGAGCGCTTGGGCAAACCCGGTACCTAGAGCCAGCAGAAACAGTATCCAGCGCATGGTTTTCTCCTCAAAATCCGCCTGAGCCGCCAGCTTCGCCCCGAGGCGGGGCTCCTACAGACAGGGCGAGCGCTGCTGCCTACTGTGGGCGCCGCGCCCCGCGGCGAATAGAACCGTCGTCAGAACGCGGCCTGGAATTCGTTGCCGTTGTTGTCGCGCAGCCACAGCTCGGCCTGCTGATCGCCGTGCAGGTCGAAGGTCAGCGTCGGGTTCTCGCTGACCGCCGGGAACAGCTCCAGGCGCCCCAGCATCCGGCCGTTCGGATCACGCAACTCGGCTTGCTCGATGTAGAACTCGGGAATGCCGCCAACCAGACCGTTGTCCATGGGGTGCGACACCTGCAGGCGCAGACGGCTGTGCTCGCCACGCACGAAGCGCTTGCCCAGCACCTGGCCCAGGCGCTCCTCCCAGCCGGCTTCGGCACGTACCACGCTGGGCGCGGTGCAACCGCCGCCTGCCGCCTCGACACGGGCCGAACCGATATGCCAAATACCATCGTCGGTCAGCACTGCCGCGCGAATCGGCGTGGCCTGCTCGACCCGAATGCGAATGGCCAGGCTCGGCTCCAGTTCGGCGCTGGGGGTGAAATCGAGAATGCGCGGGATGGGATTGAGCTCGGCCCAGGCCAGGATGCGCTTGACCTTGCCACGGTAGGCACTGGCGTCGATCTGGATCGGCACCTGGCGCGCATCCTCGGCGAACGGCGGCACCTCGAGGCGGACCTTGTCATCGAAGATGAAAGCCTCGCCGTTGAGCAGGCGCTGATGGTAGTAGTCCCACATCACCGAGGTGACCGGATCGGGCGCGGCGGCCCGCGCTTCCCAGGCCCAGGCAAACAGGGCCAGCAACATCAGGCTACGCCATTCCATCGCCCACCTCCGGCTCGACTCTTTATTGGTATTGTTCAGGCTTCTCGAAGCGCAGCCCGTAGCGCGCGTACAGGCGCTGCAGCGAGCCATCGAGAATCAGGTTTTCCAGCTGTTCTTCCAGGGCGTAGGCCAGTTGCCGGTTGGTTTCGTGCACCGCCATGCCGATTTCCCAGATCTGCCGGCCCATGTCCGGGTAGGCATTCTCGGCCAGCGCCAGCTGCGGGTCGCCCGCCTCGTGCAGCAGCCAGTCCACCTCGCCACGCAGCGCCATCACCGCATCCACCTCACCGCCCTGCATGGCGGCAAAGGCCAGCTTCGGCGTCGGGAAGTGACGGGTTTCCTGGCTGAGCATGCCGCCCTGCACCGAACTCAGGTAGAACGACGGCACACTCTCGACCTCCACCCCGACCGGGTGCTGACGTAGCGCAACGATGCTCGGCACCTCGGGCAAACGCCGACGATCGAACGCCAGTTGCCAGCGCTCGCGCTGATAGGGGCCGAACATCACTACGCGTTCGTTGACCAACTCGCCCAGATCGTTGCGCAACTGCGCGTAGTCGCGGTCGTAAGGCACGCGCAGCATCACATCGGCCAGTTGGCCCTGCGCGGTCACCCGGCCACGCCAGATATAGTCGCGCAGATCATCGTCGAGCTTTTCGCCTGGCGGCGCCCACATCAGCTCCAGCTTGAGGCCGAGGCCGTCTGCCAGCGCCTTGGCCAGCTCGTAATCGATACCGCGCGGCTGGCCGTCCTGCTCGTAGCTGTAAGGCGGGAAATTCTGGTACAGCGCCACGCGCAGGGTGCCCGACTCGGTGATGCGGTCGAAGTCGCGCACCTGTGCCTGGGCAGTGCCCAGGCCTAGCAGCAGGCCACACAGGAGGATCAGCCGACGCATGACCTCAGAGAGGGTGAAGAAATCGTCGCGAGCGAAGGCAGGTCGCGCTGGGCCTGCGCGCAGCAGATTTTTCATCACGCGCTTACTCCTCGACGTGCACGCTCTCCAGGTAGCTACGCACCGCCCACAGCGCTTCCTGACTGAGGAAATCGGCCATCTTCGGCATGTACACGCGGCCATCGCGCACCGCACCGTTGATCACCCGCTCCTTGTACCACTCGTCGCCCATGGCCCCCAGTTCCAGCAGACGCAGGTCCGGAGCGATACCGCCGGACTTGGCTTCCAGGCCATGGCAGGCGGCGCAGTTCTGGTTGTAGGCCGAGGAGCCAATTTCGATGGCGCGCGGGTTGTCGCGATAGGGATTCTCTTCCAGCCACTCTTCACCCAGGGGCTCAAGGCCGTCGGTATTGACCGCCTGCGGCACCACATCGCCGTGGGCCCACAGATTGGTCGACGCGGCGAGCAGCAGCAACGCCAGGGTGGATTGGATCTTCTTGTTGTTCATGGCCAGGACCTCATCGAATGCACGCAAGACAGCTCGCACAGAGCTCGTGGCGACCATCTTAGAAAGGCCGCGAAGCACGCCGAATGCTGCTTTGGTGGTCGCGCTCTAGTCCCTTGGTAGTAGGGCTTGGGTGGGGGTTTTGGTGATGCCTTGGGAGCAAGGCCAAGTCATGGGCCGACCGGGAAATCCTCCCGGCAAAGGCGGGAGTTTTTCCGTAGGCGCGAAGGTGGGCGGGTACCACCATCGACTTGCCACTGCGGCGATCACTTTCTTCAACGGGAAGCACAACCATGACAACAAGAAACCTACCCAGCACCCCACGCCCCCTGGCGCTTGCCCTGATGCTGGCCGGCGGCCTGGCGCTGAGCCAGGGTGCGTTCGCCAAACCGGTCACCTGGGACGACATCGCCAACGACCACACCACCACCAGCAACGTGCTGCAGTACGGCATGGGCACCAACGCCCAACGTTGGAGCCCGCTGGCTCAGGTGAACGCCGACAACGTGTTCAAGCTGACGCCGGCCTGGAGCTATTCCTTCGGTGACGAGAAGCAGCGCGGTCAGGAATCGCAGGCCATCATCCATGACGGTGTGGTCTACGTGACCGGTTCCTACTCGCGCGTCTTCGCCCTCGACGCCAAGACCGGCAAGCGCCTGTGGACCTACAGCCATCGCCTGCCCGACGACATCCGCCCGTGCTGCGACGTGGTCAACCGCGGCGCCGCCATCTACGGCGACAAGATCTACTTCGGCACCCTCGACGCCCGCGTCGTGGCGCTGAACAAGGACACCGGCAAGGTGGTCTGGAACAAGAAGTTCGGCGATCACTCCGCCGGCTACACCATGACCGGCGCTCCGACCATCGTGAAGGACGGCAAGACCGGCAAGGTGCTGGTCATCCACGGCAGCTCCGGTGACGAGTTCGGCGTGGTCGGCAAACTCTTCGCCCGCGACCCGGATACCGGCGAAGAAGTCTGGATGCGCCCGTTCGTCGAAGGCCACATGGGCCGCCTGAACGGCAAGGACAGCACCCCGACCGGCGACGTCAAGGCGCCGAGCTGGCCGGACGATGCCAACCACCCGACCGGCAAGAAGGAGGCCTGGAGCCAGGGCGGCGGTGCGCCGTGGCAGAGCGCCAGTTTCGATGCCGAAACCAACACCATCATCATCGGCGCCGGCAACCCAGCGCCGTGGAACGGCTGGGCACGCACCAGCGACGGAGGCGATCCCAAGGACTACGACAGCCTGTACACCTCCGGCCAGGTCGGCGTCGACCCCACCACCGGCGAAGTGAAGTGGTTCTACCAGCACACCCCGAACGATGCCTGGGACTTCTCCGGCAACAACGAGCTGGTGCTGTTCGACTACAAGGACAAGGACGGCAAGGTCACCAAGGCCACCGCCCACGCCGACCGCAACGGCTTCTTCTACGTGGTCGACCGCGCCAACGGCAAGCTGAAGAACGCCTTCCCCTTCGTCGACAAGATCACCTGGGCCAGCCACATCGACCTGGAAACCGGGCGCCCGGTCGAGAACGAAGGCCAGCGCCCGCCCAAGCCCAAGCCGGGCGAAAGCAAGGGTGAAGTGGTCGAAGTCTCCCCGCCCTTCCTCGGCGGCAAGAACTGGAACCCGATGGCCTACAGCCAGGACACCGGCCTGTTCTACGTGCCGGCCAACCACTGGAAAGAGGACTACTGGGCCGAAGAGGCGCACTACAAGAAAGGCTCCGCCTACCTGGGCATGGGCTTTCGTATCAAGCGCCTGTTCGACGACCACGTCGGCATCCTGCGGGCGATGAGCCCGACCACCGGCAAGGTCGCCTGGGAACACAAGGAGCGCCTACCACTGTGGGCCGGCGTACTGGCCACCAAGGGCAACCTGGTGTTTACCGGCACTGGCGATGGCTACTTCAAGGCCTTCGATGCCAAGAACGGCAAGGAGCTTTGGAAGTTCCAGGTCGGCACCGGGATCATCTCCCCGCCCGTCACCTGGGAGCAGGACGGTGAGCAGTACATCGGCGTGACCGCCGGTTACGGCGGCGCCGTTCCGCTGTGGGGCGGCGACATGGCCGAACTGACCAAGCCGGTCGCCCAGGGTGGTTCCTTCTGGGTGTTCAAGCTGCCGAGCTGGGATAACGCCAGCGCCAAGCGCTAGAGGCTGAACGCATGGCGCACCTGGGTGCGCCATGCACGCTGCCTGTGGGAGGGGCTTTAGCCGCGACCGCCTCCCCCATCAATTCATCCGAGGACTCGCCATGAACTACCTGCCCCTGCTTATCCCGGTCTTGCTGCTGGTAATCGGCAGCCACGCCATCGGTGCCGAAACCGAGAATGATGGCGTGCCGCAGATCAACGGCTGCCGCATCGAACCCGACAGCAAATGCCCCAACGCCAATCTGCGTGGTGCCGACCTGCGCAACCTCGACATGCGCCGCATGGACCTGTCCGGCGCTGACCTGTCCGGCGCCGATCTACGCCACGTCAACCTCGACCTGGCCAATCTGGAGAAGGCCAAGCTGCGCGGCGCCAACCTCACCCGCGCCAGCCTGCAGCAGAGCAACCTGCGCCTGGCCGACCTGTCCGGCGCCAGACTGGTGGCCATCGGCGGTTGGGGTCTGTTCGCCCAGGCCGCCGAGTTCGAAGGCGCCGACATGCGCGCCGCCAACCTGGAGTTCGCCCGCCTCTCCGGGGCCAAACTGCACAACGTCCAGCTGCAGGCCGCCAATCTGGAAATGACCTGGCTGAGCAAGGCCGATCTAAAGGGCGCGCATCTTGAAGATGCCAATCTGCAAGAGGTGAAACTCGGCGGCTCCAACCTGGAAAACGCCAACCTCAGCGGCGCTCGCACTCGCTTCGGCAACTTTCAGGACGCCAACATGCCCGGCTGCGTGCAATGCCCCAAGGGTTGGGACTGAGCCGATCCCGCAAGAACACCCCCTTACCGGAGCGGCTGGGCGGCATTCCGTTTCAGCCGCGATGCGCTCATGAACATCGCGGCTGAAGCCGCTCCTACAGATCATCCGTTCGCCAGGCTTAGTGCCTATCGCCTAGCCACCGGTCACCTGCCCCAGCGCGGGTGGGCCGGGCGGCGATCCGCTTCAGCCCACCAACAGAATGCACAGCCAACGCCAATCCGTACGCTCCTAGGTGAACCTTCGCACTAAAAACCTCGTCCTTTCACCCCGAAGTAAAACAACCTGAACCATGCCCACGCAGGGCAATCCCTTCTTAGGAACAGCCAGATCGAGGCGGCAGCGTCCAGGCCGCCATCAGTCATTGCCCAAGAGGGATCAGCCGTGACCACCACCACAACGCCCCACGCCTACCCCAACATTCTCAGCCCCTTGCACGCCACCCTGCTGTGCGGCCAGGTGCCGCTGTTTCTCGGCGCCCTGATCGCCGACATCGCCTACTACCGCAGCTACCAGATCCAGTGGAGCAACTTCGCCTCCTGGCTGATCGCTGGCGCCCTTGTATTCGCCGGCCTGGCGATGCTGTTCGCCCTCGCTGGACTGTTTCGCCGACGCAACCCACGCCCGCTCACCTACTTTCTACTGCTCCTGGTTACCTGGGTGCTGGGTTTCATCAACGCATTGGAGCACGCCAAGGACGCCTGGGCCGTGATGCCCATGGGCCTGGCCCTGTCGGTGATCGTCACCTTGCTGGCCATTGCCGCCACCTGGGTCGGCATGGCCCAGCCACGTACAGGAGATGCCCGATGAAAACGCACCTAGCACTGACCGCCCTGCCCCTCGCCCTGCTGCTGACCGCCTGCGGCGAAGAGCCCGGCAGCAACCAGCAGTTCTACGGCGCCCAGCCGGACTTGCCCGAGCCCGAACGCGGCATCCTGCCGAGCATGACCATCGCCGAGCCGACGCCCTGGGGCGATCAACGACCGACCGTGCCTGAAGGCTTCAGCGTCAGCGCCATCGCCACCGACCTGAAGATCCCCCGGCAAACGCTGGTGCTGCCCAACGGCGACATCCTCGTCGCTGAGGGCCGTGGCGGCAACGCGGCCAAGCTCAAGCCCAAGGACGTGATCGCCGGCGTGATCAAGGCACGCGGCAACACCTCGGTGGAAAGCGGCAACCGCCTGACCCTGCTGCGCGACGCCGATGGCGATGGTACCTATGAGCTGAAAACGGTATTCGCCAAAGACCTAAATGCGCCCTACGGCCTGGCGTTGCACGAAGGCAACCTGTACGTGGCCAACCAGGACGAGCTGGTGCGCTTCGACTACGAGGAAGGCCAGACCAAGGCCAGCGGCCCACCGAGCAAGGTCGCCGACCTGCCATCGGAGATCAACCACCACTGGACCAAGGCGCTGACCATCAGCGAAGACGGCCGCTACCTGTACGTCGGCATCGGCTCCAACAGCAACATCACCGAACGTGGCATGGAGGCCGAAGTCGACCGCGCCCTGGTCTGGCAGGTGGACGCCGAAACCGGCGCCTACAAACCCTATGCCACCGGCCTGCGCAACCCCACCGCGCTGACCATCCAGCCGGGCACCGGCACCTTGTGGACGGTGGTCAACGAGCGTGACGAACTGGGCGAGGACCTGGTACCCGACTACCTCACTTCAGTTCAGGAAGGCGGCTTCTATGGCTGGCCCTACAGCTACTTCGGCCAGCACGTCGACCCACGGGTGAAACCACAGGATGATGAAAAGGTGGCCAGCGCCATCGTTCCGGACTACGCCCTCGGCGCTCACGTCGCCGCGCTGGGCCTGGACTTCTCCAGCGAAGTGATGGGCGAGCAATATGCCGACGGCGTTTTTATCGGCGAGCACGGCAGCTGGAACCGCAAGAACCCGGTGGGCTACAAGGTGATCTTCGTGCCCTTCGAAAACGGCCGCCCTTCAGGCGACCCCATCGACTTCGTCACCGGCTTTCGCACCGAAGACGGCAAGACCCGCGGCCGGCCGGTGGGCGTAACGGTCGATCCGCGCGGCGCACTGATCGTGGCGGACGATCTGGCCAATACAGTTTGGCGGGTGGTACGCGAAGGTAGCGAGTGAGGCGCTGAGGATGGAAGCGGCCAAGCGTTTCCATCCTCAATATCTGGGCCGTAAAGATGGTGGACAAGCTTCGCGTTGTCCACCCTACCCAGCCCTTTGCGTAGGGTGGATGACGCTTTTTTCATCCACCATTGGCGGGATCAATGTCCGGGCTAAAAGGCGGGATGCAAATACCGCTGCGCCAACGCAAATCCCCGCGTGTGCGGGCAAATAAGGGCTGCCGGAATAGGATCGGCCTTCCCGCGTTCATGCACGGCGCCAACAGGTATCGCCCTGCTCAGGCACTCTCCAACCCCACCCGCACCACTCCACTATCAATCGCCAAATGCACCAACTCCGCCTGCGAGGCGATCTGCAGTTTGTTCTTTACCAGGGTCTGGTAGTTGGACAGGGTCTTGGCACTGATGCACAGCTTCTCGGCGATTTGCCTCGGTGGCAGGCCGCGGGCGAGCATGACGAAGATTTCGAACTCGCGCTGGGTCAGTTCGCGCAAGCGCGGGTCGAGGCCATCGCTGCTGGCCGGGTTGCAGGCCAGTTGGGTGGCCAGTTGCTGTTCGATATAGGCGTGGCCGGCGGCGGTGCGTTTGACCGCCTCCACCAGCACTTCCGGCGATGAGTTCTTGGTCAGGTAGCCGATGGCGCCGGCATCCAGCGCCTGGCGTACCAGGGGCAGTTCGTCGTGCATGCTGAAGAACAGGATGCGCAGTTGCGGCAGGCGCTGGCGCAGGCGGCGGGTGGTTTCCAGACCGCTGATGCCGGGCAGGCCGATATCCATGATCACCAGGTTGGGAATCTCTTCCTGCACCCGCTGCAAAGCCTGCTCGCCGTCGCAGGCCTCGCGCAACTGCACCTCCGGCAACAGGGCGCGCAACAGGCTGGCGTAGCCCTGGCGCACCACGGCGTGATCGTCCACCAGTAGAACCTTCATCGCGTTGCCTCCAGAGGGATGTTCAGGCACAGCGCCCAACCGGCTTGCGGCCGGCTGTGCAGGCGCAGCTCGCCACCGAGGCTGCGGCTGCGTTCGCGCATCGAGCGCAGGCCAATGCCGGGGCGTAGCGGTAGCGCAGTGCCCTGGCCGTTGTCGCGTACCAGCAGGCGCAGGCCCTGGCCACGGCGTTGCAGGCGAATGCGCACTTCGCTGGCATCGGCATGGCGGGCGACGTTGGTCAGCGCCTCCTGCACCAGGCGATAGAGATGGGCCTTGCTCGCCAGCGGCAGGCTCGGCAGTTGTTCGCTCAGTTGCAGGCGGCAGCGAATGCCTTGTGCCTGCTGCCAGTCGGCAGCCAATTGCTGCAGCGCCGGGCCGAGTTCCAGACGCTCCAGCACCACCGGGTAGAGGTCGCGGATCAGGCTGCGAAAGCCCTGCTGCAGGCGCTCGCAGTTGTCATCGAGCAGACGCGCGGTGTCCTGCACCTGCTGCGGCCGGTCGCCAATCACCTTGAGCAGGCAGGCCTGAGCGCGAATACCGCTGAGGTACTGGCCGAGGTCATCATGCAGGGTCTGGCCGAGGCGCGTGCGTTCGCGCTCCTGCAACTCCAGCAGCGCCTGGGTCAGCTCGGCATTGTCCGCCTGCACCTGTTGCAGGGTGATGGCCATCTCGTTGAAGTGCGCCGCCAGGTGTTTGGCCTCGGCCAGGCCGTGGTCATGCAGGCGTGTATCGAAGTGACCGGCGCCGACCTGGCGCAGGCCGGCGAGTAGTTCGTCCAGCACACGGCGGACACGGCGCACGGCGAAACGAATGGTGAGCAGGCTGAGGATCAGGGCAAAGGCGCTGAGGAGCAGCAGTTGCAGCAGCGAGTCCTGGATTTCCTCGATCTCGTCATAGGGATCGAGGGCGATACGCAACTCGCGGCCATCCTCCAGCGGCCAGGCGTCAGCCACCAGCGACGAGGTGCCCAGCAGGCGCTGGGCGATCCAGTGTTCGATGGCGCTTTCGGTCTGCTGCTCAGGCTCTTCGCCCGGGCGCAGCCAGCTCACGCGGATATGCCGCAGGTTCTCGGTCAGCTCCGGGCGCAGGCTGCCGGGGTTGCTGCGTGCTACTTCGCCGAGGTATTCCACCACCGCTTCGGCAGCCTGCAGCTCACGCTGCACATCGTGGCTGGCCTGGCGCAATAGCAACGCCAGCCCGGCCAGGGTCACCAGCCCGAACAGCAGGCTGACACCGAGGTTGATGCGGCCGATGGCAGTCATCTACTTGGCCGCGCTACTTGACCACGAAATGACCGAGCATGCCCTTGCCTTCCAGGCCCTTGGCGTAGAAGCGGAATTTGCCCGGTTTGACCGGCAGGAAGAAGATCTCCGCCTCGCCGGCATCCTCGAACTCCAGCTCGGTGAGGGTGACCGCCTTGATCTCCACGCCGCCGGCCTCGACCTTGCGCAGGTAGATGGCGGTGGCGAACTCCGGCGCCTGGAAGGCGTATTCCTTCTGCCCGCTGGCGATGATCTTGAGCTGGTAGGCCTGACCGGTTTCCAGCTGGTACTCGGTCTGCGACATGAAGTAGTCGCTGTCGTCGTTACCCAGCACCAGGTCGGGCAGCGCAACCGGGCGGCGGGTCATGTCACCGGCGGCGTGCAACTGGTCGACGCCGAGCAGGCTGATGATCAGCAATAGCGGCAGTAGCAGGGCCTTGAGAATACGCATGGCGTTCACCTGTTCTTGTTATTGGACGTTGCCTGCCATGCTAGAAACTAAAGGCCTGCGCCGGGTTACTACCTTGGTACTGACGGGCTGGTACTTTGGGCAGATTTCCCAGCCTGCCGCCGCGCCACTCCGACCTTTGCGACTGGACGAACTACTACCTTCGTACGTGCCCGGCGCTACCTTGGGCATATTTCCCGAGCCGTAAGCGCTTCCTATGCTGGCGACACCCTCTGCAGGAGTCGCCCCATGCACCGGATCAGTTGCCGCCTGTTGTTCTGCCTCGCCGCCGCATTCGGCGTGGCAGCTGGCGCTAGCGCGAGCGAGCTGCAGGTGCGCATCGGCTACCTGGCGCATCTGCCACCGCGCGGGCCGCTGCTCTCCAACGTCATTCCCGAACCGCTGGACGCCGGCCACCGTGGCGCCGAGCTGGCAATCGCCGACAGCAACAGCACCGGGCGTTTTCTCAAGCAGCAATTCGAGCTGCAGAGCGCCGAGAGCGACGACGCCGCTGCAGTGCTCGCTGCTGCCGAGCAGCAACACCAGGCCGGTATCCGTCTGTTCGTGATCAACGCCCCGGCCGACACCCTGCGCCAGCTCAGCGAGCGACTGCCGGACAGCCTGCTGTTCAATGCCGGCAGCGCCGATGACGGCCTGCGCCGCGAGCAGTGCCTGGGCAACGTGCTGCATACCCTGCCCAGCCGCGCCATGCTGACCGATGCCCTGGCGCAGTTTCTCGCCGTGCGCAAATGGACGCGCTGGCTGCTGGTGACCGGCAGCACCGAGGACGACATCGCCTACGCCGACGCGCTCAAGCGCGCCGCGAAACGCTTCGGCCACAAGATAGTCGCCGAGAAACCCTGGAGCTTCGACAACGACCAACGGCGCAGCGCCCAGGCGGAAATGCCACTGTTCACCCAGGCCAGCAAATACGATGTGGTGCTGGTGGCCGACGAGCGCGGCGACTTCGGCGAATACCTGCCCTACAACACCTGGCTGCCGCGCCCGGTGGCCGGTACCCAGGGCCTGACCGCGACCGCCTGGCACAAGACGGTGGAAACCTTTGGCGCAGCGCAACTGCAGAAGCGCTTCGAGGCACTGGCCGGGCGCTGGATGAACGACCGCGACTTCGCCGCCTGGATGGCCGTGCGCAGCATCGCCGCCACCGTGACCAAGCTGCGCGCTGCAGAGCCTAAGGCCATTCGCGACCTGCTGCTGAACGAACAACTGCCGCTGGACGGTTTCAAGGGCCGCAAGCTGAGCTTCCGCCCGTGGAACGGCGAGCTGCGCCAGCCGATTCCGCTGGTACACCCGCGCGCCCTGGTCAGCACCTCACCGCAGGACGGTTTTCTCCACCCCAGCAACGAGATGGACAGCCTCGGCTACGACCGGCCTGAGGTGAGCTGCGATCTGGCGGGGACGCCTCTGTAGGAGCCGGCTTGCCGGCGATCATCGCAAGGTATCGCCCGCAAGCGGGCTCCTACAGAGAAAGAGAGGCACTGCGCGCGGTGACAACCCTCTCCCCCAACCCCTCTCCCATAAATGGGAGAGGGGAGCAAATGCGTACGACCTTGAACCGAGCTGCCCCAACTTCCGAGGTAAGCAGCGAAAACCGCCAAGCAATAACAACAAGAGGATCAACCCCATGCGCCTGACCCGTCTCGCCTGCGCCGTCGTTTTCGGCCTGGCCTGCCACTCGGCCTTCGCCGCCACTGCCTACGTGTCCAACGAGAAGGATGACAGCATCAGCGTCATCGACCTCGACAGCCTCGAAGTCACCGCCACCCTGGACGTCGGCATGCGCCCGCGCGGGTTGCTGCTGTCCTCCGACAACACGCTGCTGTACATCTGCGCCAGCGACTCGGACCGCGTGCAGGTGATGGACCTGGCCACGCGCAAGATCATCAAGGAGTTGCCCTCCGGAGCCGATCCCGAGCAGTTCGCCCTGCACCCCAACGACCGCTGGCTGTACATCTCCAACGAGGACGATGCCCTGGTCACCGTAGTCGACACGCAGAGTGACGAGGTGCTGGCGCAGATCGAAGTGGGCGTCGAGCCCGAAGGCATGGCGGTGAGCCCGGACGGCAAGTGGGCGGTCAACACCAGCGAAACCACCAATATGCTGCACTGGATCGATACCAGCACCAATCAACTGGTGGACAACACCCTGGTCGACCAGCGCCCGCGCCATGTCGAGTTCGACAAGGACGGCAAACGTCTGTGGGCCTCGGCCGAGATCGGTGGCACGGTGACGGTGCTGGACGTCGACTCGCGCGAGATCCTCAAGGTGCTGCGCTTCGAGATCAAGGGCGTGCACCCGGACAAGGTGCAGCCGGTGGGGGTCAAGCTCAGCGATGACGGCAAGTACGCCTTCGTCGCCCTCGGCCCGGCCAACCATGTGGCCGTGGTGGATGCCAGGACCTTCGAGATTCTCGACTACCTGCTGGTGGGCCGGCGCGTCTGGCATATGGCCTTCACCCCGGATCAGAAGCGCCTGCTGACCACCAATGGCGTCAGCGGCGACGTATCGGTGATCGACGTCGACAACCTCAAGGTGACCAAGTCGATCAAGGTCGGCCGCTATCCCTGGGGCGTGGTGGTGACGCCATGAATGCGCTCGAGGTGAGCGGCGTCGGTTTCGCCTATGGCGCCCGCCAGGCGCTCAATGACCTGGCATTCGAGCTGGCGCCGGGGCGCTTCGGCGCCCTGCTCGGCCCCAACGGCGCCGGCAAGTCCACCCTGATCGCCCTGCTCACTCGCCTGTACGACTTGCAGCAGGGCGACATCCGCATCTTCGGCTACAGCCTGCGCGAGCAGCCGCGCCAGGCGTTGCGCCAGCTCGGTGTGGTGTTCCAGCAAAGCACGCTGGATCTCGACCTGTCGGTGCAGCAGAACCTCGCCTACCACGCCGCGCTGCACGGTATGCCGCGCCGCGAGGCACAGGCACGCATCGACGAGGAGCTGTTGCGCCAGGATCTCGCCGAACGTCGTCACGACAAGGTGCGCACGCTCAATGGCGGCCACCGCCGCCGTGTGGAAATCGCCCGCGCCCTGCTCCATCAGCCGCGCCTGCTGCTGCTCGACGAGGCCAGCGCCGGGCTCGACCCAGCCAGCCGCCTGGCGCTGGGCCGACATGTGCGCAACCTGTGCCGCGAACAGGGTTTGTGCGTGCTGTGGACCACCCACCTGCTGGACGAGATCGAGTCCAGCGACGACCTGCTGATCCTGCACCGTGGCGCGCGCGTGGCCTGGGGCAAGGCCAGCCAGTTCGGCGGCGACCTGGCCATCAGCTTCGCCCGCCTGACCGGCGACGAGGCGCTGGGCCGTGGGCATGTGCGTGAGGCACTGCAGCCGAACCTGGATCCCCAGGCCCGTAGGAGCGGCTTCAGCCGCGATATCCACGATATCGAAGCGCTCGCGGCTAAAGCAGAACGCCACCCAGCCCCTCCCACGGACTCCACCAAGGAGCCGCAACCATGACCGCCTACTGGGAGTGCCTGCGCGGCATCGTCCTGCGCGAATGGCTGCGCTTCGTCCTACAGCGCTCGCGTTTTCTCAGCGCCCTGGTGCGTCCGCTGCTGTGGCTGCTGGTGTTCGCCGCCGGCTTTCGCGCCGCGCTGGGCATCGCCATCATCGAGCCGTACGACACCTACATCACCTACGACACCTATATCGTGCCGGGCCTGGCCTGCATGATCCTGCTGTTCAACGGCATGCAGGGTTCGCTGTCGATGGTCTACGACCGCGAGATGGGCAGCATGCGCGTACTGCTCACCAGCCCGCTACCGCGCGCCTTCCTGCTGGCCGCCAAACTACTGGCCACGGCGCTGATCTCGCTGCTGCAGGTCTACGCCTTCCTCGCCATCGCCTGGGTCTATGGCGTGCAACCGCCAGCCTGGGGCCTGCTCGCCGCGCTACCGGCGCTGCTGCTGGTGGCGCTGCTGCTCAGCGCGCTGGGCTTGCTGTTGTCCAACGGCATCCGCCAACTGGAGAACTTCGCCGGAGTGATGAATTTCGTCATCTTCCCCATGTTCTTCCTGTCGTCGGCGCTGTACCCGCTATGGAAGATGCGCGAGTCCAGCGAGTGGCTGTACTGGCTGTGCGCGGCCAATCCCTTCACCCACGCAGTGGAACTGGTGCGCAACGCGCTGTACCTGCGCCTGCACCTAGAGGCACTGATGGTCTGCGCCAGCCTAACGGTATTACTGACGCTGCTCGCCGTAGCCAGCTTCAACCCGCAGCATGCGGCGCTGCGCAAAGCGGGTTAACCAATAGGGGAATCGCCACCCGTAGGGCGGATCGGGACGCCGACCGCTCGGAGAGAAGCGAACAGTCCGCCGTTCTTCTTGGCCTCGCAAAACCGATGGCGTACTGCTTCGCGAGTACGCCCTACGTTGCTGAACCTGTAGGAGCCCCGCCCCGGGGCGAAGCTTTTCGATCCACCTCGATACCGCGGCGTAGCTATTCGCCGCAGGGCGCGGCTCCTACTCACGAAGTATTCGGCTGCTGGCCAGCCCGGCCTTTCTACTACTTTGGTACCGGTTTTCCTCTCCAACGTAGAATTCCCAAGCCTGCGACCATGGCCTGTAATACCGGCACAACAATAAGTAGAGACCTTGCCATGAAGTACCGTCTGCCTTTGCAAGCAGGCCTGATGCTCGCCTCCCTGTTACTGGTGTACATCGTGCACGCCGAAGAACTGTTCGATACCGAAGGCTATCGCAGCAGTCAGTACCGCAGCCCCACACCTTCCAGCCTGGAAGGCGTGCAGGTTCTCGATACCCCAGCACTGCAGCAGCTGCTCGCCGACCGCCCGGATACCCAATTGATCGATGTCTACCGCCGCCCTTTCGTGCAGGATCGTTTCGTCGAGGACGCGCCCCACGCCAACCTGCCCGGCAGCCTGTGGCTGGCCAATGCCGGCGACGGCAACCTGGCCGCGCAATGGCAGCGTTACTTCACCCACTACCTGCACCAGCAGAGCCGTGGCGACGTGCGCCAGCCCTTCGTGTTCTACTGCCGCTCCGACTGCTGGCTGAGCTGGAACGCCGCGCGCCGCGCCCATGCCATGGGCTATCGCCAGCTCTACTGGTACCGTGACGGCGTCGATGCCTGGGAACAGGCCGGTCTGCCCCTGGTGCCCGCCCAACCTGCCGAATTGCCTGGCGCTTTGCTCACGCCCACCGCCACACCATAATCACAACAACGAGGTGCAAGGCCATGTACAAGATTCTGATTGCCGACGACCATCCGCTGTTTCGTGAAGCCATCCATAACGTCATCGCCGACGGTTTTCCCGGCAGCGAAATCATGGAAACCGCCGATCTGGACAGCGCCCTGGCACTGACTCAGGAGCACGACGACCTGGACCTGATCCTGCTCGATCTGAACATGCCTGGCATGCACGGCCTGGGCGGCTTGATGAACCTGCGCAACGAGGCGCCAACCATCCCGGTGGTGATCGTCTCTGCCGAGCAGGACAAGCAGATCGTACTGCAGGCCATCACCTATGGCGCGGTGGGCTTCATCACCAAGTCCTCACCACGGGCGCAGATGACCGACGCCATCGCGCAGATTCTCGACGGTAACGTCTACCTGCCGCCGGACATCATCCGCTCGCAGAAAAGCGGCAGTTCACGGCATCACCACGACAACCACAGCATCGCCCCGGAGCTGCTGCAGGCGCTGACGCGCAAGCAACTGCTGGTGCTCGAGCGGATGACCAAGGGCGAGTCGAACAAGCAGATCGCCTACAGCCTGGATATCGCCGAAACCACGGTCAAAGCGCACGTCTCGGCCATCCTGCGCAAGCTCGGCGTGCATAACCGGGTGCAGGCGATTCTCTCTGCCGGCGATATCGATTTCGCCTCCTACCTGCGGCGCTAGCTCCCGATAGGTTGGCCGTCATTCCCGTGAAGGCGGGAAGCCAGAAACCGAGAAGCACCTGGGCTCCCGCCTTCGCGGGAGTGACGAACGAGGTTGTCCTGACTCCATTCATCAACCCATGCTAAAACGGCGGCTTTACGTGAATGCCTGCACTCCAGGCTGCAGGCTTTGCACTGGTTCTGATGGAGTCCACCATGCATATCCGCCCCTTCCGTCTCGCTGACGAAGCCGCCGTCGTCGACCTCTGGCAACGCTGCGACCTGATCCGCCCCTGGAACGACCCGCACAAGGACATCCAGCGTAAGCTGCAGGTGCAACCCGAGCTGTTTCTGGTGGGTGAGATCGACGGCAAGCTGGTGGCCTCGGCCATGGCCGGCTACGAGGGGCATCGCGGCTGGGTCAACTACCTGGCGGTGTGCCCGGAGCAACGCCAGCAGGGCCTGGCCCGTCAGCTGATGGCCTATATCGAAGAACAGCTGCTGGCCCTGGGCTGCCCCAAGCTCAGCCTGCAGGTACGCGATACCAACGCAGCAGCATTGGCCTTCTATGAGCGTCTTGGCTACAAGATCGACGCCTCGGTGAGCCTGGGCAAGCGCCTGATTGCGGATAATTGACGGCGCACCGGCGTCGTAGGATGGATCACGCTTTACCGATCCACCGCTGCGGTGGATGTAAAAAGCGCCACCCACACTACAGCCCTACTCGCCGAGACAAATCGTAGCCCCGATGCAATCCGGGGCAAAACGGTATGATCCTTCCCGTATTGCATCCGGGCTACGGGCTAGCTTCGGTGCGCGCAGCACACCGGGTTTCAAGCCCCTGCTCCGCGCTCCATCAAATGACTCATCGCCGCCTTCAGCTTCATTGGCCGCACCGGTTTGTGCAGCAGGCTGTGGCCCAGCTCACGCATCTGCTGCTTGAGCTCGTTGCTGTAGTTAGCGGTGATCATCAGTGCCGGTAGCGGCGTGCTGCGCCGGGCGTTGATCTGCGCCACGGCGTCGACTCCGTTGCGCTCGTCGTCGAGGTGGTAGTCGGCGATCAGCAGGTCGGCCTCGGCGTGGTAGTTGTCCACCTGGCACGCCAGGTCTTCCTCGGAAAGCGCGGTAACCACCCGGCAGCCCCAACCTTCGAGCAATGTGCGCATGCCGGCGCAGATCGCCGCGTCGTTATCCAGCACCCAGACCCGCGCACCGCTAAGGCGTTCGAGCAACAGATCCGGGCTGTCCTGCACCCTGCGCACGCGCGGGGCGCGGCGAGTCAGCGGCACTTCAACGGCGAACATCGAGCCCTTGCCCTGCTGCGACGCCACGCGGATGCGATGACCGAGCATGCCGGCGATCTTGTCGACGATCGCCAGGCCCAGACCAAGCCCACGGTCCTGCTTGCGCTGGACGTTATCGCCGCGCTTGAACTCCTGGAAGATCTCGCCGAGCTTGTCCTGGGCGATGCCGATACCACTGTCCCAGACCTCGATGGACAGGCTGTTGCCGCGCCGCCGGCAGCCGAGCAGGATACGCCCGCTGGCGGTGTAGCGGATGGCATTGCTGAGGAAATTGCGCAGAATCCGCGCCAGGAGTTGCACGTCGCTGCGCACCAGGGCAGAGCTCGGCAGGTAGTCCAGGCGCAGGCCTTCGCTACGGGCGATCTGGTGATACTCGGCGGCCAGGTTCTCCAGCAGCTCACTGACGGCGAACGGCGCGATGTCCGGCTTGATCACCCCGGCATCGAGCTTGGAGATGTCCACCAGGGTGCCGAGCAGGCTCTCGACGTCTTCCAGCGAGTTGCTGACGTTGCGCACCAGCGGTGCGCAGCCGGACAGGTCCTTCTTCTCCAGCAGCGCACTGGTGAACAACCGCGCCGCGTTGAGCGGTTGCAGCAGGTCATGACTGACGGCAGCAAGGAACTTGGTCTTGGACAGATTGGCCTGCTCCGCCTCGCCCTTGGCCTCGCGCAGGCGCGCCTCCATCTGCGTGCGCTCGTCGATCTCGCGGCGCAGCTGGTCGTTGACCGTGGTCAGTTCGGCGGTGCGCTCGCGCACGCGCTGCTCCAGATGCTGATAGGCCTGGTGCAGCGCCTCGGCGGTACGCCGACGCTCGGTGATATCGCGGATCAACACGAAGATACCGACCACCTCGCCGCTGGCCTGGCGGTTGGGCACGTAGGAGCGCAGCATGTAGCGCTCCTGGCCGTTGTGGTTGGTTTCGGCGAATTCGAAAGTCACGCTTTCGCCGGAAAGCGCCAGCTCGACGTAGGGTTCCAGACGCCGGCAATGCTCCTCGCTGTGCACTTCGCGCAGGCTCTGACCGAGCATGGCGCCACGCGGCCAGCAGTACCATTCCTCGTAGACCTTGTTGGTGAACTCGTAGACCAGGTCGGCCGACAGATAGGCGATCAGCGCCGGCACGTGGTCGGTGATCAGGCGGATCCAGCGCTCGCTGTCGCTCAGCGCCTGGGCCTGGCGATGGCGCTCGGTGATATCGGTGAAGGTGTTGACGAAACCGCCGGTGGGCAGCGGATGGGTGCGCACTTCCAGCATGCGCCCGTCGAACAGACGTACCTCCACCTGACGCAGCGGCTTGCCAGCGGCATCTCGGCTGTCCGGGGTCAGCGGCTCAAGTTCACTTTCCGCCATCACTTCGGCGAACGGACGATGGGCGTTGATCGGCGCCAGCCCGCAGAGTTCGAGGAAACGGTGGTTCCATAACTCCAGCGCACCTTCGGCATTGACCATGGCCATGCCCTGCGACAGGTTGTCGACCGCGCGCTGCAGTAGGCGCGACTTCTGCGCCAGGGCCTGCTCGCGGCGCAGCGCTTCGCTCTGCTTGACCTCGGTGATATCGGTGTAGAGGATCACCAGCCCGCCTTCGCGGGTCGGTCGTTCGCTGACCTGCACCCAGCGCCCGTCCTGCAGGCGAAACAGGCTCGGCTCGCCCTCCTTGCCCAGCTGCGCCTCTACCACCAGGCCGGTGCTGCGGCTCAGGCGCTTGATCTCCTCCAGCCGCGTGCCGGTGCCGATGCGCGCACGGCTGCGCGCCCACAACGCCTTGAAGCGACTGTTGAACAGCACGATGCGCTGGCGATCGTCGAACAGCACGAAGGCGTCGGAGATGCTCTCGATGGCGTCGATCAGGTGCTGGTGCGCGGTCTCGGCGCGTAGCCGCGCGTCACTGAGCAGCTGGTTGCTGGACTTCAGCTCGGCCATTGCCTGGTTCAGCGCGTCGGTGCGCTCGCGTACCTGCTCAGCCAGTACCACCGAGTGCTGGAAGGCGGCATAGGCGTCGTCGCCGCGCGAGTGGATCGACTCCACCCGCTCGATCAGCGCGGCGTTGATCCGCCGCAGCTTGGCGTTCTCGCCCTCCAGCGCGTCCAGGCGCGCCTGCAGCTCGGCGCCATCAGCCGCGACCAGGGCGGCCAATGGCGACTCCGGTGAAGGTCTGGTTGATGTGCATGCCATTGAACTGCTCTCCATAGGTGTTGAAACCTATCACCCGCTGCTGACGCAGGAAGGCCGACACCGGCAAGGTGCCGCCGTCGTTCTCGATCTCCAGGCGGCGCAGGAAACAGTCGCAGCCGATGGTCAGCAGCAGCGGACCGAGGCGCTGCTCGAGGCCGGCGAACAGTTGCTCGAGGTTGGGCAAAAGCGGCCCGAGACACATGGCGGTAAGGACGATGCCGTTTTCCACCGCGCAGTAGAAGGTCAGGCTGAGGTCGTCGTGCACCTGCTGAATCGAGCGCACGTAGTAGTGATCGCTGATGCGCACCGCCAGCGGATAGGCAGCGAACACCCGGTGATCCAGCGCATCGAGCGGCACGCCGATCAGTTCGGCGTATTCCTGAGCGGCCGGCGCGGCGTTGAGCTCGTATACGCGCCGGCTGGCGCTGTCGGCGCGGGTCACCACCAGTTTCTCGCCGCTGGGCTGGATGTGGTGGGTGCTGAACACCTCGAACTCCAGCCAGGTGTTGAACAGCACCACCACAGCGGCGCCGCTGTGAAAACGCCCGCCGTGATAGACATGGGTGTGGGTCAGGTGATTGTCATCGCCGGCCGAGCCGCCGAAGTGCGGGATGCTGCCCAGTGCCGCACTGAGCGCACCGAGCACTAGCTCCTCGCGACTGGACAGGCCGTCGAGCAGGGTCAAGGCGAAGCTATGCCCCTTGATCGAGGCCAGCTCGTTGCTGCGGCAGTCCTTCACCAGGCCATCGACCAGGTGCTGCGCGTCGAGCAGATTGAAGCGCTCCATCTCGTCGATCAGCACGCTGGCGATGGAGAAGCAGCGCAGGTCGAAACCCAGCGCCACCACACAGCCACGCCCGTAGCCCTGCGGCGTGATTTCACCGGCGCTGGTACAGCCGACCAGGCTGACTCCACCGAAGTGCTGCTCCAGCGCCCGACCAAGACCGTCGAGGTCGTATTCGGCCGAGCAAAAGAACAGCACGAAGCCGAGATAAGGGTGGATCAGCTGGCGTGCCAGTTCCTGGGCGGCCAATTCCACATCCTTCGTGCTGGAGACGGCGCTAAGCACGCCCTCCGACTGTTCCAAGGCCATAAGATGCCCCAATACACCTGCTGGATATGGGGAAATTCTACGGGGCCGGCAATGGGTACCAACATGCTACTTGAGTACTGGGTAGTCGATCCGTAGGGCGTACTCGGCTTTGGCATCCTGCGTCGCTCTACCTCCTGCATCCATGCAGTCGTCGCGAAGCAGTACGCACTTATGCCCCACCTGCACAAGCACCCGCGATGTAGCCCGGATGCAATCCGGGGAATACTCCGCTGCCCACCCGGATTGCATCCGGGCTACGCAAGGCCATAAAGCCATAGAACAAAAAAGGCCGAGCAGCGGTCGCCCCCTGCTCGGCCTTGTGCAACGGTGCTTACCAGCTGAGCACGGCACCCACGGCGAAGGTGTCGGTGTCCTCGTTCAGACCGCTGCCGGCGGCGGCATCGATCTGGTACTGGTTGTATTCGGCGACCAGCTTGAGGTTGTCGTTGATGGTGCGGAAATAGGCGATGCCACGGGTCTCGTAGTCGGCCGCCACGCCCAGGCCGTTGCCATCGTCCTCGGTCTTGCCGTAGGACAGCGCCACGCGGTTCTTGCCCCAGGTGTAAGAGCCCTGCAGCAGGTAGCCGTCGCTGTCGATATCACGCAGGGTCGGCTCGCCCAGGTTGTTGGTGAAGAAGGGGTTGATGCCCTTGGCCTGAAAGCCCGAGCCGGTCAGTGACAGGCCGCCGAACTTGGCCTGCACGCCATAACCCAGGCCTTTGGAGGTGACCTTGTCGACAGTGTCGTCGGTGTTCTCGGAGGTCTGGTAGGCGCCATTGACCCAGGTGTAGATGGTCGAGCCGCCAAGATCGAACTGGTAGCTGACTTCGGATTCGAAGCGCGGATTTTCCTGGTAGGCCTTGCCGGTGGCGCTGTCGTCGTTGGTGTCGACCGGGTCCATGATGCCGACCGCAACGCGCAGGCCTTCGGCCAGGTTGTTGTTGCGGTAGGTGATCTGCGAGGTCGGGAACGGATACGGGTAGCCGGTGCCGATGTTGCCGAAGGACACGCCGGTGCCGTCCACCAGACCCAGGGTGTCGGAGACGTTGCCGTAACCGGCCAACAACTCGTCGAGGAAGATGTTGGAACGCGAGAACAGACCGAAGTCCTTGCCCACCAGCACCTCGCCCCATTCCGGGCTGGAAACGGTGCCGTAGAACTGGCGCACGTCGATGGCGGTGTCGGTGCCATTGGTTTCGCTGTCATTGATGGTGACCCAGAAGGACGAGCGCCCGGTCAGTTTCAGGTCGTCGATCTGCTTGCCGAAGTTGAAGCCGATCCAGTTGGGCAGAAAACCCATCTTCACTCGCGACTGACGGCGGTCGAACTGCTCGCCATCACGGTCCACGTCGCTGTTGACGTAGAAGGCGTTGATATAGCCGTCGGTGGAGAACGTGGTGTCGTCCTTGTCGTACAGGACGATCTCGGCGGCAGCCTGCTGCGCGGTCGCCAGGGCGACGGCAGTGGCCAGGGTCAGGGGCAGAAATCGAGTGATGGCGATCTTGTTGTTGTGCATAACGCTCTCCGCTTGAGTGGCGACCGCCAGGGCAGTCGTGTCGGAGGCGATTATCGAAAGCGCGTCATGCCCGCCATACGCTGCCTTGGCAGCGATTCGCTGCTGCTTTGGCCGGGCGCTACCGGCCCGCTCCCGCTGGCTCGCGACCGATCTGCTACCGGTAGCGGGAGAAAGGTCGTAGTACCGGGCCACTCCAAGGACGTAAAAGGACCGCAAGAGCGAGACCGTAGCAGGCGCGCCCCACGACGGACGGCGGCGACATGACAGCAAAAGGCTTCGCCCCGGGGCGGGGCTCCTACACAGCCTCCCAGGCACCGCTTCAACCTGTAGGAGCCGCGCCCCGCGGCGAATCCAAAGAACACCGCAAAGCCGAAGCTTCGCCCAGGGTCGGAATTCCTAGAGAAAAAGGGCGTTGGAAATTCGAGCAGTGTCGCGCGCAAAGAGCGCTGAAGAGAACGCAGCCTAGGCTGGTGACGGCGCTCCGCTGGCCAGCACGCGCCAGTCGCGGGCGCATAGCAGTTGTTCATATGCCTGGAGCAAATTGCGCCTGGTCACGCCAGCAAGCGCCTGCTGCACCCGTTGCAGGTGCACCTCGGGCAAGCCAGCCAGATGCAGCTGCCACATCTGCTCGGCGCGAGGCAGGTTGGCCTTGGCTGAGATCAGCGCTGGTTGCAACGCATCGCGATAACTCGACACTGCCGCATCGTCCAGCGCTGCGAGCGACTGCCGCTGCTCGCCGAGAAAGGCGCGGATATGGGCGAAGATGCCTGCCGCCTCACAGACTGGCGACTGCAAGGCAAACACCAGCCCCCGGCAGCCCTCTACCTGGCGAAAACCAGCGAACAGGGCATAACCCAGTTGCAGCTCGCCTCGCAGCCGCTGGTAGAAACGCCCCTGCAATATCTGCCCGAACAGGCGCCAGGCTGCCTCGGTAAGGGCGTCGGCAGCAGGCAACGGACAGAACAGCAGCAATGCTGCATCCGCCCCTGGCTGCGCGACCTGCTGCCAGTTGATCGCCGTCCCGATACGTGGCGTTGACGGCAGTTCCGCAAGCGGCTCGACAGCCGCGCACAGCTCGGCGAGTTGCGCCTGTTCGCTCGCCCCAAGACCGACGCTCAGCCCCTCCAGCCTCGATGCAGCGGGCAGCTCGCACAGCTGCGGCAAACGCTGCAGCAGCGTTCGCAACAGCATGCCCTGGGCAGCGGCCTCGACCCGCTCGTCTACAGGCGCCAAGAGCACGGGCACCAGCAAAGCACTGAATGCCGGCAACAGTGCCGCAGGCCCCTGTAGCGCCAGGGTCCAGCCGGCTGCTTGCACATTCAGTTGGCAGGCAATGCCAAGCCGCTCACCGCGCCAACGTAGATCAGCGCTGCGCGCTAGCAAACCCGCTTCGATGGCAGCCGCGTCGCCTGCGCCTGAACAGGGACCACGCCAGTAAAGCGCAGCCGGCCCGCCTTCGGCCTGCCCCGGATGATGTTGCAGCGCAGCCAATGGCAGCACGGCCGATGTAACGGCAACGCCGGCCAGCAATGGCTCATCGCAGGACAGTCGCCACTCGCGTTTCAGAACTGGCGCAGTCAATTGCACTGGCAAGGCCTGCAACCGCAAATCCAACCCTATTGCCGGCCACTGGGGCTGCGGCTGTTCGCTGCACTGCAGCTCGATCAGCCCATCGCCGCATGCGAGTTGCGCCAGCAAAGCGCTCAGCTCACTCAAGGTGTTGCCGTCATCCTGCGGCAACGTTTGCAGGCGCTCGGCCAGCGCCAACGGACTGAGCCCGAGCAGCCTGAGCGCTGCCGCCTGCTGATAGCGCTGCAATCGCAGCGGCCAATCTGCATGCCCCTGCAACTGCGCAGCCCAGCTCTGCACGGCCGCGCGCAAGGCAGCGCCCTGCTCCGTCGTGGCGCCAGGAAAATCCAGACGCAGCAGGCATTGCCCCTCTTGCCGATACAGCGCCCGCGCCTGCAACTGCCGAGACAGCTGCAGCTCACGCAAACCGGCCAGCAAGCCACCAGGCGCAGGATCATGCAGAGCGTCCAGCAACAGCTCCAATGGCGCATTCAAGGTGCTGGCATCTAGCTGCGCGGCAAAGCCCAGGTGCACAGCCGGGCGGCTATGTTGCAGGCTCAAACGTGGCGCACGTAGTGGCAGCAGATCGGCCGGCGGCGTTGAATCGTCTTCGCCCTCGCCCGCCGGTAAAGACCCGAGCAGCGTCTCGGCGATGTCCAGCAACTGCTCGACCGGTTGCGGCCCCACCAGAGCCAGGTGCATATGCCCGGCCTGGTAGTGCCGCTGGTGATAATCGCGCAGCGCCCGCTGAAACTCCGGAGCTTCCACAACCAGCGTGCTGCGATCACCGGCCAGGAACGCGCCGCAGCGATGCCCGACGGCGAGTGCCTGGCCCAGGGCATGATCGATGCGACTGTCGGCATCCTGACTGCGCGCCTGGTATTCAGCGTGCAGCACTTCGCGCTCGCGCAACTGCGCGTCGATCTCCAGTAGCGGCTGGCAGAGCATATCCAGCAGACGCGTCAGCGCCGGTTGCAGCAGCTCGGCCGGCACCTCGCAGACGAAATCGGTATGCCGCGCCTGGGTCGAGGCATTGACCAGCCCGCCATGGCGCTGGACGAAGGCCATCAAACTCTGATCGCTAGGGTAATCGCGGCTACCGAGAAACAGCAGATGTTCGAGAAAGTGCGCCAGGCCCGGATAGGCCGGCGGTTCGTCATGACTGCCCGCCGCCACCCGCAAGCACAACCCCACCCGCTGCGCCCAGGGCTGTTGCTGCACGCACATCTGCGCGCCATTGGCCAGGCGCCGGGTAACGGAGGTTTGATCAGACATCGACGGATCTCGGGGCAGCTTGCTCTCAAGCTTGCCCCTTGCACCACGGCCAGGCAATGCTGCTTTGTGCCGAGGCGGACCGATACGTTGGTCGCAATGCCTCGGCTGGCCGGCAACAAAAGCCCGTCCCGCGCGGGCTTGCTGTTAGAATGCGCGGCCATTATTCAGCCCGTCACAGCGCCCCATGCCCCATGATTCCAACCGCCCCGCCCTGTCCCGCCGCTTCTCCGTCGCCCCGATGATGGATTGGAAGCACTGAGACTAAAACCTCCTGTAAATGCCGGCTAAAGTTGGGAGACAGCTAGTCTCTGTACCATTTTTTTACCAACACGACATTCATCTAACCCTATTTCCAGCGGTCATTGGCAGGTCTTACGAGCTACACATCAGAGCTACCAGCAGCATCGCTTTCTCCATACATCGAACTGCGGAACGTTTGGTCGCCGGATTGACTGCTTTCGGTTTCTCTCAGAGTTGAACCGGTAGGCATGTGATTCGGGATTTATGAACTTGGGCTGCTAGCCATTACTTAGATACGTCCGTGCCAACGGGGTAAATTCCTCCACCAGCACTTCGGCGAACATACCGAGCCTGACGCTACCTTACTTAAGCACCCCGAGCAGCTTCCATAACCGCCTGGATTCGGCATCGGCGCTGATCAGTTCGTCCAGCAACTCGCCAAGCGGCTGGTTGCCCCACTCCACAGCCCGACGAATGACATAGGGCACCGGGCTATGTGGCTCGGTTCTGGCGAGGTAGTCGGCGATCTGCGCAAGCTGGCGATAAGCCTGCTCACGACTGCTGGGCGGCATACCAGCCATAGGCAGCGAAGGTGTAGAAGGCTCGACAGTCGGCCCGTCCGCTACCGCATCGGTCTCTGGCTCGGGTGAAGGGATGTGTTCTGACATCGGAACGAACTCCTCGATCTGAGCACGTAGGCTGGTCAGTGTCTGACGCAGGGCACCAAAGCTAGGAGCCAACTCAGCCAGCCAGCCGTCGCTCCAGTTTTCCAGCCGTTCAAGAGCCGCGAGAGCGGTCTGCAGCTCAACATCAGCAGTGATGAAATGACTCTTCGGCGTCTGTCTGAGCCTTTCATGTAGCTTGCGATATTCCAGTCGGGCCGTTTCTGCCGCGATCTTGTCCTGCTTGCTGTCACTCATTTGAACCTGACGCTGCTGCAACTGCAGCCAGTCGTGCAGGGTCACGTGCGCGAACTCTTGCGCATCGATGTCAAAGAGCGGAGCCTGGATCAGCAGGGTGGCGCTGTATTGGCGAACCATCCACTCCAGAGGAAAGACACGCCAACTGCGGTCACCTTCCTCAGGCTGCGGATGCAGGGTATCCGGAAAGCGTTCGCATAATCCTGCCAGCAATTCCAGTGCCGCGTTTACACCGGCGAGTCCATGGCGATGTATCCAGGCTTCGCCCAACCACACGGCAATCATCAGATCCTTGCTGCGCTCGCGCAGTAGATCACCTGCCAGATGTTCCAATGCGGCCCAGTCTCCGCGCTTGAGGTCGCTTTGCCAGACACCGGTTGGCAGGCTCGCGTCATCCTCACGCCGTAGTTCTCGCAGGCGATCCCAAGCGCCCTCGTAACGCAGACTGGGACCGCAAACGGCTTCACCAGGAATGGGTTCCAGATACTCTTCGATCGAAGCGGATGTCATGGTTCTACCGCCGTACTTCGCAAAGCCTGGAGCTGGAAGCTGGAAAATGGCGAACCAGGTGCGACGACAGGCAGAGGCTGGATTGACAGGGGTAGCTTGCTGCCCTGACTAAGCAGTGACAGGCGAATGAACATTTGAGCCTGTGGGCTGGCATCCAGCGCCCCTCGCACTGGGACCTGCAAGGTCAGAGGAAAGTCCGTGTAGTCCATGTTCGGCAGACGTTGGGGCACCACATGCGAACGCATCATACGTAGCAACGCCCAAGGGCCACGATACTCCCAACCCGCTTCCAGGCCATTTACAGCCATGCTGGGTTGCAACGGATCAATCACCGGCCGTTGGCTGCTGTCGCGCGCCCAGCGCAATACGAGCTGCAGGGGATCCCCAACGTTCCAGCGCAAGCGCTGGCCAGACTCGCCGGGATGACTGATCTGGTGCCCCGCTCCATTCAGGGTCCAAGCAATTACTTGATCGGCGCCTTGCTCGTCCTCGCGATCCGTTCGCCAACGCACCTCAAGCTCCACGCCAATTGTCCCGGATTTGTCACGCATGAACATCGGCCCAAGCCAGCTCCTGGCCTGTTTCATCCGAGAGAGGAAATCTTCAGCCGCCAGGCGGTTGCCAGGCGACGCTAATATCAGTCCTTTCTCGGCATTTTCAAGGTGAGTATCGATCAACTCCAGCAGGTGTTTGACGCGAGCGGGATCAGCATCGCCATTTTCCAGGCTATAGGAAAATGGAAAGCGCCCTGCCAAATACTGATTGAAATAATCCGCCAGTGCGCTCCAGGCCTGTGCTGCGCCCTGTACCTGCAACTGGCTGCAACGCTTGTGTACCTGATCGGTGATATCGCGGGTATATCGGGCCAGATCGCCATCTCCCTGTGGCAGGCTGGCTGTTGACAGCACCTGCAGGCAGTTGTCGATGTCCACTTCCACCAGGTCCCTGCTCACCAGTTGCTCGAACAACGCAGGAGCGCTGGTGGGGTTCTGCGCTTTGTACTTCTGCATTTCATCCATTATCGAGCCAAGCCTCGACACCTTGTCGTGTAGAGATAGGGGCAAGTTTGTCTGCGTCCTCAGCCACGTAAGTTCGGGCCTGACCCTGTCGATGCTGGTACTGATCTCCGCGAACTGTCGAGATAAGGACGCTTTCAGATCCTGCACATCGGTGGCCCGGAACAACTTGAGTCCCAGATTGGGCTTACCGTCCCAATCGGACACCGGGTAGCGTTCGGTGAACAGTGGCAAGCTGTCGATATCAGCGAGTACGGCATCGACATCCGCCATGGCACGCAAGGTCAATTGGGATTGAAGAGTATTGGCCAAATCGGCACGTCCAAGAGCCGCCAGGGCTTGGATGACCTCCATGGCCTTTTCGACAGAGACATTGAACCGGCTCTCTGAAGAACCGTAGATATAACGTCCACCAGAAGTGGTCAGCTCCGACCACATCGCCATAGCAGCGGCCTGTTCAGCAGCCTTTAGCATGCCGGGACGATAGGCCGGCGAGATCTGCGCCAACTCCTGAGCCACAAAGCTCTGGTAGCTTTGCTGGTAAACCAGTGCCTGAGCCATTTGCTGCTCGGTCAAATTGATCACCGCACGAGTATCAACGGCGCTATCGGTGCGGCGCATTGCGCTTACCGCAAAGTCTCGCTTGAGCAGATCATTGATACTCCTCGACAGCTTGCTGATGTGCTCCTGCAAAACCAGCGTTCCACCAGCCTGCCGCTGTAGCAGGTTGTCGCGACTAGCGGCCCCCTCGATCCACTGACTGTGGAAACCCCTACGCAGTTGCTCGGCTTCGAGCGTGACGGTGGCTTCGACGGTTGGTCCCAGAAGTCGACTCTGTTTCACATCGTTCATCAGGTCGCGGTAGCCCGGCACCAACTCCTCGCCACTACTATGACTCCATGCGGAGTTAGTGAGGATGATCAGGTCCTCCAGATGCCCGATAAGGCCGTTGATTTCCTCAAGCTTGTTCAGCGAGGTATCCCTGCCATATTCCAGGTCGTGCAGGTTCCTTTTGAGATAGCCGGCAGGCGTGACGAAGTTGCCTGCCAGGAAGTACTGCGCCAGCCAAAACTTCATCAATGTCTGGAACTGTCCAGAGAGTTGCCTGCGATTGGGCTCCAGATCCATAGGACGCAACCCAGGTGCAGCAAGGTTTCGCAAGGTCTGGTCGTAAAAGGATCTCCGGGCCAAGCTAGAGGGATCGAGACCAAGTCCCAGTGCATCGTTGCTTAGTTGAGTCAGTGACTCGATAAAGCCCTCCTGGCCGGTTAGGGCATCGTTGAGCAGACGATTGTGCCGCTCCAGGCTTACAACGCCCTCAGCCAAGGTGCGAGCCTTCACATAGTTCGGCCACTGATCCGGCTGGGCGCTTTCGACATCCGGGCGCCGCTGCTCATTGCGGATATCCAGCAACGTCTTGAGTTGGTATTCCTGCAGTTGCTGCAGTGGCACCAGCGCCTCGCGGCGAGCCATACCACGCAATAGCAGGTCCATCTGGGTATCCAGCGAAGACCCCCAGGAGGTGGGGTAGACCAACGATGAAAAATGCCAGCGGGGGGCTCGCTGCAGCAGCCCCCAGAACCCCTGAACATTGAGCCGGGCTTGCTCTTCGCGACGCTCGGGGGCTCGCAGGCTCACATGACCGGCATGCACCTCCTGCAATAGGCGACTCAGCTCACGTGCATCCTGCTGCCTTGCCTGCCATACCCACAGCATGCCCACCAGCCAGCAGAGAGCCAGCACCGCGGCAACGCCGCCCACCGTTTTCTGCCAACGTTGACGTAGGCGCAGCACGCGCGGAAGAGCCTGTGCCAACCCCTGTTCGGCTAGCAGCCGCTGCCGCCAGAGCAATTGAGTGAATGCCCCGTGCACCGAAGGCAGCTCACCAGGATAAAGTTGCTCAACCCTCGACTCTTCACGTGCCTGTGAGCCCCCCAGGTAGAGGCCGCGCAATCTTGGGGCCTCGCCTTGGGTATTGCCCTGAAAAACGGGTTCCAGCAAGTTACGCAGGTTGCCCTTGAGGCCCAGCAACAGATCAGGCAGGCGATATAAATCCTCAGCCAACTCGCCTTTCAAAGCACCGACCTCAATGATGGCCGCCTGCATGCTTTGAACTACAGATTCAATCGCATCATCGAGCCAATAACTCTGCCAGCCGGCATCCAGCCCGTAGGATGATGACCACCCCAACAGACGCTCACGGCCTTCTTCAGGAAGTGCGGCTACCAGCTCCTGAAACCCCGGCATTTCCTCAAAGCCCGTAATCAGGACATACACCGGAAGCCCCAGGCCAAGACGCTGAAGCAACTCACCGAAACGACGACGCAGAATCACCACGTCGGTTGCACTCTGGGCTCCGTCCTGCAACTGGCCAAGTGGGATGTTCCAGATCACGCCATCCAAAGGACGCTGGCCACGCAGCCTAAGCAGCATACTGAGCAGACGACGCCAGACGAAGGTGGAGGCTGTACTGCCATCGCCGGGCAGGAACACGCCTTGAGGCACCACCAGTACGGCGCCATCCTGGTCGGCCCACCACCGGCCGAACCAGGCTGGACGTCCAACAGGCGTGAGCTGCCAATCGCTACAAAGCTGGCTACCCTCGCGCGGATCGCCGAGCAGCATCAACCAAGGAACCTGATAGCGCGACTCGATCCCCTGTTCCTGTTCCATCTTGCGTACCGCGGCATAGAAGCTACGAATCGCCATACCGGACTGAGTACGCAACCACCAGAACAAAGCAGCCAGGGCTACAAGCACCAGGAGAATGCCTACCACGCTGAGAACCATCGCGAGGGTGCTCATTCAACCGGGCTCCCACCTTCGTCCATGGTGATCAGATGCATCAAGGGGGTCAGCTCCGACTGAATGTCACTCCACATCCAGTGTCCGACCATGCTCAGAACCACCAGCAACCCGCAGATAGCCAGTCCCAGGCGCATACCATCTGGCAGCACTCGCCTCATGGATAGACGCAAAGGCGCAGCACGGCTCGGCCGCGCCAGGCTGCTCATCGCCCCGTTCACCGCCGGCTCACGTTGCCAGGCGAAGGTGAAAAGTGCATGCCGCCAGCGCGCATGCAGCGCCCGGCCGCGGTCGCTACGCAAGCCGCCATAAAAGCCAAGAATCAAGCACTGGAGGTAGACGTTAGCCAGATCACGAGAGGCCGGAGCCCGCTCCTTGAGGAGTTTGTGAATGGCGCGTGGCAGTCGCTCACCCGCATTGCGCGAACCATACAAGCGAGTTTCAAGCGGACGTTGCTGCCATGCTGTCCGGCCTGGCCAGTCATCGAACAGGAGACGCTCATCAACCAGGGCGACGAATGCGTAGACCATCGCCTTGACCTGGCTCGAGGAGGATGCGCCGACACTGGCGAATGCGCTACGCCAGAGACGACGAACCACGAGGATCGTGGCCTCTGCCATGCGTTCGGTCTGTTCGTTGCCAGGATTGCTCAGTCCTGCCACGCCATCCCAAACCTCCCGCCATTCGATCCAGGCTTCCCGAAATGCCTGGCTCAGAGGTGCCTCTCCGAACTCTGGGGGGTAAAGAGAAACGCTCCTTTCCGACATCTATGCATCCTTGGCTTGGGAAGGCTGATTTCAGTGGCTATCGGTCGTAAATAGAAGAACTTGCCAGGGACTTGAATTCACCCTCTGAGAAGTAGCCGTCAGGCAAAGCGGTTGCTCCGGATCGAACCAATCACCGGAAGCCTGGATCAGAAAAAGGTGCGTTTCCTCACCCACACCGTACGCGGTTCGTTCGTGGCGGTTCATGGACTGGTGAGGCAGACCGCTCATGCGCTGCTGTACGAGTGTAGGCACGTGTTGTCGCGAGGCGATCACTGCCTGCCCCAGCCAGGCCTGCGCAGCCTCCCGCCCCGTGCCCGCGGGCATGCGCAGCCCCACGACAAGGCGCTGACGACCTGTCTGGGTATCTGGCAAATCAATCGAAAATCCTTGCTCGGAATGCTCGAATACCAAGCAACGGTAACCGACGCGGATGCTGTCCAGATTCCGATGCAGCCACTCGATTACCTCGTCGAAGCCTCGCTTGAGTTCGAGAAACTCAAGAGGTGCGAATGCTGGCACGCCGTTCAATGGATCTAATGCACTCCAAGCCCCCGCCAACCCGGCCAATAAGCCATGCAGGTCTGCAGGAGTAGCCGCTCGGCTGCTCAAAGCGACTTCAACTTCCGGGAGACGGGCCCACAGCGCCGTCAATTGCCGTCTGAGCTCCTGCGCGTCATCACGATTTCCCGCTTGCTCGGCTTGACGCAACCGCCCGGCGAGAAACAGGCATTTTTCTCGCCCTCTTGCGCATAGCGCAGAGACCATCTGACCCAGGTCAGACTCGGGCAGGATCAATCCCATAGGTGGCACGTAGGGTTGCCTGACGAATCCACCACCCTCGTTAGAGATCCGCAGCAGGGGTAAACAAATCGAATCAGCCCTGTCGCTATCAGTCACCAAGCGTAGATTGGGGCGCCAGACGAGAATCGGCTCTGGATGCTCGCCGCTGGCCAGATCAGGCACCGCCTCTGCGAGATGTGATTGCAATCGTCCGTTGAGGGGCAGTACCTGGCCGCTGCGTCCAAGAGGGTTGACGGCCAGATAGACGGTCACGCTGGCATTAGCTGACGCTGCCACAGCAGGTCCCACATCGAACTCCAGAACCTTGCCGCCACCTGGTTGCACACTGACGGGTAAACCATCTGGCAAGATCGCCTCAAGGGACTGGATACGTACCAGGCCGGTACTGAGTGCGGCAGGGTCGACCTCCAATTCGGCCACCCCCCAGAACCAAGGATTGCCGGCTCTGGCGCAGAGCGCAGCGATAACCTCAGCGCGTATCCCCTGCAGTTGGAAATGCTGAGGCAACAGTTGCATGCCCTCGTGCCAGCAGACTGCATCCGGCAACACCTTCATACCACTCCCCTTCGACATCCACTGTTTGGCATGCACGCAGCGTGCGCAACTGGTTAGCGATCCCGATCCGTCAGCAGACGCATTTCCCTGCTATCGAAGCGAAGCCACACACGGCCTGATTCGATCAGACGCAAACGGTGCGCACCAGGAGTGTTATAGCCGGCGAATACCAAAAGTCCAGCAGCCTGGTCACCAGAGAAAGGGAAGTCGCGAACGTCGCGAAATTGGCCAGGCACTAGCTCCAGACTCCACACCGAAAACAGTTGCCGATAGTCACGACGGTACTGATCTCGCTCGGCGAACCACTGTTTGGAGGGAATTTCAGACAGCAGTTTGAGCAGGTCTGGATCGTGCACCGCAACGAAGTCCACAGCGATGGGGGTGTCGTCGTTGGCGCGCTCCGCCACGTCGAGTGTGAGGCTGTCCAGTCCGATCCTCTCGCCTCGGAACCCACATCCGGTCAGCATGAGAACTAGTCCTAGCAGCAGTGCAGGAAAGCAGAAAATCGAACGTCCCTGTGTCATGAAGACTTCACCTTGAATTTCACATTTGCAAATTTATAGACCTGATCTAGCGTCTATGAAAGTTCGTCCTCATGACGGATGTGGATGGATCGCCAAGGACGGGCTCGGTGTTCGACCACCCCGTTGCAGTAGCGATCCAGCAAGGGAGTGCGAGCATAGGATCCTTCCGCTGCATTGCGCTCCAGGTACTGCCCCGGAGCCCAACCAACATGGCTGAGAGCACGCAACACAAGCTGGACCGGATCCGCCCGCCCCGGGTCCAGATCACCTACGACGTCGAGATTGGCGATGCAATCGAGAAAAAAGAACTGCCCCTCGTGGTCGGTATTCTCGCTGACCTTTCCGGCAAACCCGAAACGCCGCTGCCCAAGCTGATCGACCGACGCTTCACCGAGATCGACCGCGACAACTTCAACGAGGTACTCGCCTCCATTGAGCCGCGCAGCACCCTGCAGGTGGAAAACACCATCAGCGGCGACGGCAGCAAGCTCAACGTTGAACTGCGCTTCCGCCACTTCGACGACTTCGACCCAGTCAACATCGTCAATCAAATCACGCCACTGCGCCGTTTGTATGAGGCACGCCAGCGCTTGCGTGACTTGCTTACCAAGCTCGACGGCAACGATGACCTCGACAAACTCCTGCAGGACGTCGTGAGCAATACCGAAGGTCTGCAGGCGATCAAGTCCGCACGCCCTGAGAGCGAAGCGCCAAGCCAAGTTGCAAACACAGTAGAGGCTGAGGCTGTGGCACCAGCCGATACCCCAACTGCCGACGACGGTGAAACACCGGATGAACCCCAGGCCTGACCGCCCCCTGAACTCCCGGAGACAACGCAATGGCAACCGAAGCCGGTGCATCCAGCGAGAGCACGACCCAGACTTTGACCCTGCTCGACCGCATCATCGCCGAGGGGCGTATGGCCCACGACGAGAGTCAGCAGGACTACGCCCGCGACATGCTCGCGGAGTTCGCCACCCAGGTTCTCGACGAAGGCATGGCCATCGACAAGGACACCGTGGCGATGATCAACGACCGCATCAGCCAGATCGACAAGTTGATCAGCGACCAACTCAACGAGGTTCTGCACCACCCCGACCTACAGAAGCTGGAAGCCTCCTGGCGCGGCCTGCACATGCTGGTGGACAAGACCGAAACCAGCACCCGCTTGAAGCTTCGTCTGCTCAATGTCACCCAGAAAGAGCTGCAAAACGATCTGGAGAAGGCCGTCGAGTTCGACCAGAGCGCGCTGTTCAAGAAGATCTACGAAGAAGAATACGGCACCTTCGGTGGGCACCCTTACAGCCTGCTGGTAGGCGACTACAACTTCGGACGCCATCCGCAGGACGTCGCCCTGCTGGAAAAACTCTCCAACGTCGCCGCCGCCGCTCATGCGCCCTTCATCGCTGCTGCCAGCCCCAAGCTGTTCGACATGCAGAGCTTCACCGAACTGGCGGTGCCACGTGACCTGAGCAAGATCTTCGAGAGCCTGGAGCTGATCAAATGGCGCAGCTTTCGTGAGAGCGAAGACTCGCGCTACGTCTCCCTGGTGCTGCCGAACTTCCTCCTGCGCCTGCCCTACGGCCCGGACACCAAGCCGGTGGAAGGCATCGGCTACGTTGAAGACGTCAACGGCAGCGACCACTCCAAATACCTCTGGGGCAATGCCGCCTGGTTGATGGCCATCCGTATCACCAATGCCTTCGCCAAATACGGCTGGTGCGCAGCGATCCGTGGCGCCGAAGGTGGCGGTGCGGTGGAGGGGCTGCCGGCACACACCTTCAACACGCCGTCAGGCGACTTGTCGCTCAAGTGCCCGACCGAAGTGGCGATCACCGACCGCCGCGAGAAGGAGCTCAACGACCTGGGTTTCATCTCCCTGTGCCACAAGAAAAACACCGACATGGCGGTGTTCTTCGGCGGTCAGACCACCAACAAGGCCAGGCTCTACAACACCAACGAAGCCAACGCCAACGCCCGTATCTCGGCCATGTTGCCCTACGTGCTGGCGGCCTCGCGTTTTGCCCACTACCTGAAGGTGATCATGCGCGACAAGGTGGGCAGCTTCATGACCCGCGACAACGTGCAGACGTACCTCAACAACTGGATCGCGGACTACGTGCTGATCAACGACAACGCCCCCCAGGAAATCAAGGCCCAGTACCCCCTACGCGAAGCACGCGTGGACGTCTCGGAAGTCGCCGGCAAGCCGGGCGTCTACCGCGCCACGGTGTTCCTGCGCCCGCATTTCCAGCTGGAGGAGCTGACCGCGTCGATCCGCCTGGTAGCCAGCCTACCGCCGCCGGTAGCAGCCTGACCCAACGCCTCCTCCGGGCTGTCCGGCGGGGGCTAGCCCACATCACGATCCACCCTGTTTCCAGACCCAGGAGTTATCCGCGATGGATGCCATCATTCTCGACCTCGGCGACGACATCAAAGGCGACAGCCTGCTCGAGGGCTACACCGACAAGATCGAGTTGATGTCCTACAGCCACAACGTGGCAATGCAGGTCACCAACGATGTCAGCAACTCGGAGCGCACCTCCGGCAAGCCGCATATCGGCGAGTTCACCGTCACCAAGTTCGTCGACACTTCCACCCCCTCGCTCAACGAATTCTGCTGCGCCGGCAAGCCCATCACCACGGCCACCATCACCATCGGCCGCAACGCCGCCGAGGGCGACGGCAAGCTGCTGCCGTTCATTGTCTACACCCTCGACAACGTGGTGCTCTCCAACGTCAGCGTCAGTGGTGGGGCTGGTGGTAAACCGGTGGAAACCCTGTCGCTGAACTTCACCAAGATCAAATGGGAACTCACCGCGCAGAAGGACGATGGCACCAAGGAAGGCACCGCCGCCTCCACCTGGGATCTGGCCGCCAACAAGCTCGTCAAGTAAGGAGGCTTGGACGTGCGTGCGCCCCTGTTCGAGCGTCTCTCCTCCCAAGCGGACGAGGCGCCGGACTTCGACCGCGAAGCACTGGCCGAGTCTGTCTGCCAGGAGTTGATGCGCTTGCTCAATACCCGTCGCCCCCAGCGCGTAGCCGGGCAACCCCTGACCTTGCTCGACTATGGCATCGCCGACTGGGCTGCCCTGCAAGCCTTGCGCACGGAAGACCGTCGTCTTCTGCTGCGCGAGGTGCGTAGCGCCGTGCAGCACTTCGAGCCCCGTCTTCAACTCAGCGAAATCGAAGTCGATGCCCTGCCCGGGCAGCCTCAGCGCCTGAGCATACGGCTGTCTGGGCGTCTGCGTGATGGCCAGCGCAACTGGCCGGCCTCATTTCTGCTCGCGCCTGGCGATGAAGGCATGGAGGTGAGCCATGAGCGACTCGATTGATGCCGAACTGCTCGACTACTACCAGCGCGAGCTGACTTGGCTGCGCCATGCAGGCACGAGCTTCGCCAAGCGTCATCCCAAAGTGGCTCGGCGCCTGGAGCTGTCGCCCGGAGAGTGTCCCGACCCGCATGTCGAACGCCTGCTCGAAGGCTTTGCCCTGCTGACTGCGCGCCTGCATCGACGCTTGGATGACGATTACGCCGTATTCAGCGATGCCTTGCTCGAACAGCTCTACCCGCTAGCCCTGCGCCCTCTACCCTCCTGCGCCATCGTGCAATTCGAGCCGGACCCGACTCAGGGCAACCTTGCCGAAGGCTACAGCCTGCCACGCGATACCCCGCTGTTCGTCACCACGCGTGATCAAGCCAGCGTACATTGGCGTACCAGTGCGCAGGTCGACCTCTGGCCGGTGCATATCCGTGAAGCCACCTTGCTCGATGGCGATGCAGCGGTGGCTTTCAGTGGCCACCCCCGGGCTCGCTCCGCCCTGCGCCTGACCCTGGAATGCCTGGGCGAATTCAACTGGGCACAATTACCAGTGCGCAGCCTGCGTATGCACCTGGCTGCGTCCCCCATGACCAACGCCATCCTCTACGATCTGCTTGCAGCTCATTGCCTTGGTGCCTGGAGCGGCACGCCTGGCAAGACTTTGCTGCACGTACCGGGAACAGTCACGCCAGTGGGGTTCGCCGATGATCAGGCCTTACTGCCCGATGAAGATGGCCAGCACCCTGGCTTGCGTTTGCTCGCCGAGTATTTCGCCTTCCCCGACAAGTTTGCCTTCTTTGACCTGCCGCTGCTGCCACCGGCAGAAGGTGGCCGTGACTGCCAACTGGTGATTGCCTTCGACCGCGCCCCCACAGGCCGGCCTCATCTGCAGGCCAGTGAACTGCGCCTGGGCTGCACACCGGCCATCAACCTGTTCCCACGCACCTCCGAGCCCTTGCGCCCGGATGGCACCCGCAGCGAATACCGCCTGGTGGCCGATGCTCACCGCGAGAAAAGTGTGGAGATTCACAGTATTCGTGGCCTACGCGCCGCTACCCCACAGGGGGTACGCCATATACCGGCCTATTACGGGCACAACCATGGCGGGGAAGGTTTTTATTGGCATGCCCGCCGTGTACAGGGGCTTAACCCAATGCTGCCCGGTAGCGATCTGCTGTTGAGCCTGGTGGATACCGCCTTCGACCCACTGCACGACGCCCCCGAATACAGCCTGACTGCCGAACTGCTGTGCACCAGCCGCCACCTGGCCGAAAACCTGCCCGTAGGCACTCGATTGAGCTTCGAGCGCCCAGGCCCGGTGGCACAGGCCAGCCTGCTGAGCACCCCCACGGCGCAGAGTCTGCCACGGTTGTCCGGCCCCTCGCGCTGGCGCCTGGTTTCACAACTGAGCCTCAACCACCTCTCGCTGGTCGAAGGGCCAGACGCCCTCGATGCACTGCGCGAACTGCTCCACCTGCACAACCTGCGCGACGAAGCCGGGCCAAGGCGCCAAATCGAAGGCCTGGTGGAATTGACCTGCGAGCGGGTGGTGGCGCGGGGCGGCGACGATGCCTGGCGCGGTTGGCGCAATGGTCTGGAAGTTCGCATCCGCCTGGATGCCGAGCACTTCGCCGGCAGCAGTGCCGTGCTGTTCTCCGCCGTACTGGCGCAATTCTTCTCCCTTTACGCCACACCCAACCGCTTCGTGCGTACGGTGCTGGTGGATCATGACAAGGAGGTACGGACATGGCAGCCCCAGGCTGGCAAGCCCCTGAACCTCTGAGCAAGCGCCTGCGCAAGACGCCTCAAGCCTTCGAGTTTCTCCAGGCGCTGTTGCTACTGGAGCGCGAGCGCCCAGACGCTGCACCGCTCGGCCATGGCAGTAGCCCCGAGGCAGAGGCCGTGCGCCTGCGTGGGCCTTTGACGCCGACCTTCGCCGCCAGCCAGGTCACGCGCCTGGAGGACGTACCCGCTGAACTTCCTGTGTTGAGCACAGCCGTATTCGGCCTGGGCGGCCCCGATGGCCCGCTGCCCTATGCCTATCAGGAATGGCTGCAACAGCGTGCCCGCCTCAAGGATCACGCCCCGGCAGACTTCCTGGACCTGTTCCACAATCGCCTGCTGGCCCAGCTTTACCGGGTACTGGGCCATCACCGCCTGGCACTCGGGTTTCAACGCCCAGAGCAGGCGCCAGCGCAGCAACTGCTCCTGGCACTCAGCGGTCTATTGCCACGCAGCCTGCAAGGGCGCATGGCATTACCCGATGCAGCCATCACCACCCGCGCCGGCCTGCTCAACGGCCCCCGTCGTTCCCTGGCCGGCTTCGCCGTATTGGTGCGCCATCAGTTCGGCGTAACGGTGGACTACGACGCCTACCAGGGCGCCTGGCGCGAGATTCCGCCGGCCAGCCGCAGCCGCCTGCAACGCGGTGGCCGCAACCTCGGCCTGGGCCGCACTGCCATCGCCGGCACCCGCGTCTGGGACGAGCACGCCGGTATTCGCTTGACCCTCGGCCCACTGACAGCCGAGCAGGCACCGAGCTATCTGCCCGGCGGCGAACAACACATCCGCCTGGCAGATCTGGCCAGCCTTTACCTGGGCCCGGATACCGACTGCCACCTGCGCCTGCTGGTGCGCCCCGGCAATCCTTTGCGTCTGGATCGCCAGCAACCGCCGCGCCTGCGCTGGAATAGCAACCTGCAGCGCGCGGGGGCAACCACCCTGCAGCGTATCGATACCCGCCTGCGGCACAAGGAGACGGCCTGATGGAACTCGCCGCACTCATCGGTCGCCTCAACGCCGACAGCCGACGCGCCCTGGAGCGCGCCGCGCAACGCTGCCTGCAACGCACTCACCATTACGTGGAGATTGAGCACCTGCTGCTCGAACTTCTGGAAATAGAAGGCGGTGACTTCGCCTGGCTGCTGCCGCGCTTCGGCCTTGAACGCGACAGCGTCACCACCGAGATCAACCGCGCCCTGGAGCTGTTCAAGGCCGGCAGCACCCGTACCCCCGCCCTCTCCGCGCAGACCATCGGCCTGCTCGAAGACGCCGTGGTGCAGGCCAGCGTGCAAGGCCAAACGAGCATTCGCTCCGGCCTGCTGCTGCTCGCCCTGCTCGATCGTGACGAGCGCCGCAGCCTGCTGCTCAACAGTGCCTCCTCGCTGCTGCGCATCCCCCGCGACGCCCTGCGCGCCAATCTGCTGGAATGGACCCAGGCCTCCCGCGAATACAGCGGTGGCCCCGGCCCGGCCGGCAAGGCCCGCCCCGCACAGGAGGCCGCGCAGGACAGCGTGCTCGACCAGTACACCCAGGATCTCACCGCCGATGCCCGCGCCGGGCGCATCGACCCCATCGTCGGGCGCGACGGCGAGATTCGCCAGAGCATCGACATTCTCCTGCGCCGGCGGCAGAACAACCCGATCCTGGTGGGCGCTCCCGGTGTCGGCAAAACCGCCGTGGTCGAAGGCCTGGCCCTGCGCATCGCCGCTGGCGACGTACCGCCGCCCTTGCAGAACGTCATCCTGCGTGTGCTCGACCTCGGCCTGCTGCAGGCCGGTGCTGGGGTCAAAGGCGAGTTCGAGCAACGGCTCAAGGGTGTGATCGACGCCGTGCGCAGCAGCGAGCAGCCGATCATCCTGTTCATTGACGAGGCCCACACCCTGATCGGCGCCGGCGGCAGCGAGGGTGGCAGTGACGCCGCCAACCTGCTCAAGCCGGCCCTGGCCCGGGGCGAGCTGCGCACCCTCGCCGCCACCACCTGGCTGGAATACAAGAAATACTTCGAGAAAGACCCGGCCCTGGCCCGCCGCTTTCAACTGGTGCAAGTGGAAGAACCTGACGAAGCCACCGCCGTGGAAATGCTGCGTGGCGTGGCTGCCAAGCTGGAACAGCACCACGGCGTACAGGTACTCGACAGCGCCATTCAGGACGCGGTCAAACTCTCCCACCGCTACATCTCAGGCCGCCAGTTGCCGGACAAGGCCATTAGCGTGCTCGACACCGCCTGCGCCCGCGTATCCCTCGGCCAGCACGACGTGCCGCCACCGCTGGAAAGCCTACGCCACCGCGAAGTGGCAGTGAGCGAAGAACTGCAACGCCTGCGCCGCGAACAGACCACCGGCCTCGACCACCGCGAACGCATCACCGCCCTGGAACAGGAATCCGCCAGCAACCGCAGCGCCATTCGCGAACTGGAAACCCGCTGGGGCGAAGAACGCGAAGCCGTGCGCGAACTACTGGAAGCCCGCCGCGAACTGCTCGACCTGAGCGAAAACGCCGACACCCGCCAACCCGACGAAGCCCTGGACGAGCGTAGCGACTACCTGGCCGCCGAACTGGCGCGGCTCGAGGCCGGCCTCGACGCCATCCGCCAGGACGATCCGCTGGTGCCCGAGCAGGTGGACTCGCGCACCGTGGCCGCCGTAATCGCCGGCTGGACCGGCATCCCCATCGGCAAGATGCTCGCCGACGAAGCCTACGCCGTGCGTACCCTCGGCCAACGCCTGGGGCAACGGGTCATGGGCCAGAACAGCGCCCTGGCCACCATCGCCCAGCGCATCCAGGCCTACCGCGCCGGCCTTACCGACCCGGCCAAGCCGGTGGGTGTGTTCCTGCTGGTCGGCCCCACCGGCGTCGGCAAGACCGAAACCGCCTACGCCCTGGCCGACGCTCTCTACGGCGGCGAGCGCAACCTCATCAGCATCAACCTCTCCGAGTACCAGGAGGCCCACACCGTCAGCCAGCTCAAGGGCGCCCCGCCCGGCTACGTTGGCTACGGCACCGGCGGCGTGCTTACCGAAGCGGTGCGCCGCCGCCCCTACTCCGTGGTGCTGCTGGACGAGATCGAAAAGGCCCACCCCGATGTGCTGGAAGCCTTCTACAACGTCTTCGACAAAGGCGTAATGGAAGACGGCACCGGCCTGGTGGTGGACTTCAAGAACACCGTGATGCTCGCCACCAGCAACGTCGGCGCCGAATTGTTACTGGACACCCCTGCTGACCAACTCGGCAGCGATGCCTTCAACGAACACCTGCGCAAGGTGCTGCTACAGGCCTTCCGCCCCGCCTTCCTCGCCCGCATGACCGTAGTGCCCTACCGCCCGCTGGACGAAGCGACCCTGGAAGGCATCGTTCTGGCCAAGCTGGAAAAACTGCGCGAGCGCTATAAGGCAGCGACCGGCAAACAATTCGACTTCGACCCCGCAATCGTTAAAGCGGTGCTCGCCAAGTGCAGCGCAGCCGGCGCGCGGGATATCGAGAATGTGCTGATGGCGCAGGTGACGGGGAAATTGGCGGAGTGGGTGTTGGAAAACTGACCATGCTCCTGCAGGAACGCATACAGATTAATGAAGCAAGGATGACCATGCCGATCACTATCAACTTCTATCTAGGTTCGAAAACTTTTGGCGCAAGTTCCAACCCTCTGTCGATTGACGTCGTGATCAATTGGCTATCGAAATCCGGTTACCAGCTTGATCTTTATCGTGGAGAAGGTTTGATGCTGGCGGAATTCTTGGGGCGAGCTACCAAAACTTATGGATTTTTACAACCGGAGGAATTTCTGAGAGACCTCAAGACTTTTGTCTTCGGGGGGAGTGTGCAGGCTATTACCCGTTCAGCGAATCAGCGAAAAACCCCTGAAAGCGAAGGGGTTTTCATGGCTCCACCACAGACCGATATAAAGAAACATGCCAAAGACCGAATGCAGCACCAATTCAAACTATTCTTAATTATGGCCTTACTGAAATGTAACGCTTGTTTCGCCGCCAACAGTGAGTCCGATATAGAAATTTCTAAAACAATATTCCAACATGGGCAAGGCGGCTTGGGTGAGGCTGCTGCCCATAAAATAATGGCGACCTTCACTGTAGGAGGCAAACAACTTGAGAACATTACCTCTGACAGTGCATGCCGGACCTTTCTAATCTACTTACAATCTGAAACATCAATCTTGAAATCCTACTTCAACAGCGCCGACAGCGAAGTAGAAATATTAATACGAGACAACCTTCTTGTCATGGCCCAAGAAATTGTAACCGATCCACAACTAATAAAGCCCATGAATTTTTATAGCTTCAAAAAATACGCCGATCAAGTATGGAAAACCCTGCACAGCCATTATCTTAAAGCCTGCAGGAACGCACTATTAACGGCGTCCGAGAGAATGACAACGGAAATGCATAATTATGAAAGCCGCAAAAAACTGACAACCATCCCATTTAAGACATTAATGGACGCCAAAAAGAAATCAGCTGAAGCAGCTTTTACGACCATCGTCTTAGACACATACTTTGAAAGCGCGCAAATTACCTCTAACTGCCCATTATCCGAGACCGAAATAGAAAATCTGTATGAAAACTTTATTGACCTACATGATCAATAGCACATTGCGCGAGACTTGCTAGTCGCGCCCCCATGAACCGAAGGTGAATTAATGAATGAAAAATGCGATTCATTAGCGCATTAACCTACTAGAAATCTGAATCCCCTTACTCATCAATCTTAAAATTTTGGAAAATTTTAAAATGGGAATCGTAACATTCAATTTTGAGGCGCATAACTCATGGAACATGGCGGCGGCATGTGGTGATGACTTTAATCCCTCTACAAACCCAGCACCCGGCACATCCCCATGCATATACATAATTCATAACAAAACAGAAAATTCAACTTACGTCGGATATGCAGACAATGCGAGGCACAGATGGGAAACGCGCTATGAAGTATTCCATATAATGGGAATATCAAGAGCTTATGCGCAGGACGTTTTGTGCGCATGCTGCCGACCCTCAATGGACATAGGTTCAATGTACCTTCAGGGCCAAAATAATTGCGAGCATCTTCTAATTCGCGCTGTAGTTAATGGGCTTTTAGGAAAAACCACAAGCACGAATACGCAGCTTGGTAAGACACCTTTCATAAATACGACTGCAAAACATATTCGCGTGTATCTACCATCCAATCCATGGGGCAACTTAGAAGACCGGAAAACCATAAAAATACCAAGTCACGGATACTAGGCGAGTAGCTGGGCTACTTTGCCGGGAAAACTCACATACAACACCCTGGGCTTCATGCGCAAGTCAATATCTTTTCTTTAGATAAACTTAATTAAGTGTAATTTATCCTGTGCGAGAATTTTTGCGATTCCGACCTCATTAACAGGGCAGTCATAATGCTAACTTACAGATCTTAAACGCCGTTTTCCAACCTGCTTTTTCGCTGAACTTCGCTTGACGAGTTTTGTATATATCCTAAGTGCGTTTACGGAACGAGGTTCTTGAATGCCCCGCCCCACCGACACCACCACCAGCCTCTCCCTCAGCGCCTCCGCCCTGACGGATCTTTACCCCCAGACGCTTTCCGGGGACGAGGCGTTGAACGAGCTGGGCAGCCTGGCCCTCAACGGTAGCAGTGCTACCGCGCTGACCTTGAGCAGCGCCGTGGCCACGCATATCACCGCTACCCTGCACAACGACGCTAACCAGCGTCCCCTCGACGCGCTGGTCGCGGAGATCCGCCAGCTCCCCGCCGATGCCACGGCCGACCGCTACCAAGTGGTATTGCGCCCCTGGCTCTGGTGGCTGACCCTGGCCAGCAATAACCGGGTGTTCCAGAACCTGTCCACCAGCGACATCGTCACCACCATCTTCAAGGCCCATGGCTTCACCGACTTCAAGCTGTCGCTCTCCGGCAGCTACGAGCCGCGCGAGTATTGCGTGCAGTACGGGGAGACGGATTTCACCTTCGTCTCGCGCTTGCTGGAGGAGGAAGGCATCTTCTGGTTCTTCACCCACGAGGCCGGCAAACACACGCTGGTGCTGGGCGACAGCAGCGATGCCTTCGTGCAGATCCCCAACGGGCCGAAGGTGCCCTACCTGGGCCAGGGCATCGGTGTGCGCGAGCTGCATGGCATCCGCTCGGCGCAGTACAGCGTGCAAGCGGTAAGCGGGGTGTACAGCGCCACGGACTATGCCTTCACCACTCCCACCACCTCGCTTTACAGCAATGCCGAAGCCGTGGCTGGGCCGTTGTCGATGTACGAACACCCGGGCGGCTATATCGCCAAGGCGCGCGGCGATGCGTTGACCAAACAGCGCGTGGATGGGCTGCGCAGCCAGGAGAAGCGCCTGATCGGCGACAGCGACTGCCGCTGGCTGGTGCCCGGCCACTGGTTCACCCTCACCGGGCATGACGACGCCAGCCTCAACATCGACTGGGTGGTGACCGCCGTCACCCATGACGCCAGCCACGAGCACTACCGCAACCGCTTCGAGGCCATCCCCAAGGCCACCGCCTACCGCCCGCCACGGCTCACGCCCAAGCCGCGCATGCACACCCAGACCGCACAGGTGGTGGGCAAATCCGGCGAGGAAATCTGGACCGACCAGTACGGTCGCATCAAGATCCAGTTCCCCTGGGATCGCGACGGCAAGAACGACGAAACCTCCTCCTGCTGGGTGCGCGTGGTGCTGCCCTGGAGCGGCAAGGGCTTCGGCATGCAGTTCATCCCGCGTATCGGCCAGGAAGTGATCGTCACCTTCATCGACGGCGACCCGGATCGCCCGTTGGTCACCGGCTGCGTCTACAACGGCGACAACACCCTGCCCTACGCCCTGCCGGACAACCAGACCCAATCCGGCATCAAGACCAATTCCTCCAAGGGTGGCGGCGGCTTCAACGAACTGCGCTTCGAGGACAAGAAGGACGCCGAGGAAGTCTTCCTCCAGGCGCAGAAGGACATGAAGGTCAACGTGCTCAACGACAGCACCGCCACCATCGGCCACGACGAAACCCTCACGGTGCAGAACGCCCGCACCCGCACGGTGAAGGAAGGCGACGAAACCATCACCCTGGAAAAGGGCAAACGCACGGTGACCATCCAGACCGGCAGCGACACCCTCGACGTGAAGGACAGCCGCACCGTCAGCGTCGGCGCCGACCAGACCCACAGCACCGGCGGCAACTACAGCCACACCGTCAGCGGCAACTACGAACTGACCGTGGACGGCAACCTCACCATCAAGGTGACCGGCACCCTCACCCTGCAGAGCAGCGGCGACTTCACCGCCAAGAGCGACAAGAACCTCACCACCCAGGCCGGCATGGCCCTCACCGACAAGGCCGGCACCGCGCTCACCAATCAGGCCGGTACGTCCCTGGACAACAAGGCAGGCACCACCCTGACCAACGACGCCGGCGTCAGCCTCACCAACAAGGCCGCCGCCGAACAGACCGTGGATGGCGGCGGCATGCTGACCATCAAGGGCGGCCTGGTGAAGGTCAACTGAGGCGCCCATGGCCAACGGCAATCTCGACCTCACCCGTGGCGACAGCCGCCTCCAGGGCCGCCTGGAAGATGGCGCCCTCAATGGCCCGGTACGCATCCAGGAAGCCGGCCGCCCGCAGGCCCAGCTCGGCTACGCCAACGGCGTGCTGCACGGCCCCAGCATCCTCTACCACCCCAACGGCCAGGTGTCGGCACAACTGCCCTACGCCGACGGGCGCCTGCATGGCGTGGCCCAATACTTCGCCGCCGAAGGCTGGCTGCAGCGCAAGGTCGCCTACCGCCAAGGCTTGATGCACGGCGAAGCCAGCAGCTACTACTCGGACGGCAGCCTGGCCGAACTGGACCTGTACCGCGATGGCGTGCGCGACGGCCTTTACCAGCGCTTCCATGACAACGGCCAGGTAGCGCATCGCAGCCGCTACCTCAACGGCAAGCCACTGGATGAAGGCCAGGGCTTCGCCGAAGACGGCCGCCCCCTGGACGCCGAGGGCAAACCTATCTCGCGGCTGCTCTGGTGGTGGCGGCGCTGGCAGGAGTCGGCCGAGGCCTGATCAGGGAATCAGCATCTGCACCTGGCCGGGCATAACGACCTTGATCACGCCGGCCCAATTGCACATCAGGGTGCTATTGGAATCGAGCGAGGGCATGTTACCGAGCAACATGGTCGGTGGTCCGCCCGGGATCCAAGGTGTCGCTGTTGCCGGTATACAAGGCATGGGCGTCAACACACCCAAGGCTGCTGCAGTCGCGGCAGCGACCGTGGGGTTGGCAAGGCTCTGGCACATGCCGAAGGACAGAATGTTCACCAACGGGATGTGATCCATGATGTTCGCCGCCGGCATGCCAGCCGTGAGCATGCGGTTCTGCGGCAACACGTTCAACATGCTTGGGGCAACACCAAAACTGCACTGTAGCGTGGCGCCGCTGCATACCTGTGGACAGCCCATTGATACCCTTCCTGTCACGATTCTGTTGCTTGGCTTATAGGCTAATCACCGATGAGAAGAACCTCTACCGCCAATTCCTTAATCTAGCCGGGTTCTACCCCGAGGCTCGGATGAGTGCTTAAAACCGTATCCACGGTTTCTGGGTAAGATCAGCCTTCTCAAGAGCTCCGGGCAACGCCAGCTCAGTCTCCCTCCTAATCGTCCAGGCACGAGCAACCGGCTTACGGTCGAAGGACTGGCTTTCTTGGTAGACTATGACCCCCTTACGGCGCAGCCGAATCTGAACCGTGTACTTGGTGTGTCCGCTTTTGTTCACGCGCCGAGTGATCGTTCCTACATTGCTCACCATCAGTGCTAAAAATGCATTTACCAGTGCTGAGTTTTAGCACCACATGCGCAAAAACGGGCAAAAACAAGCCTTTCCGGCCTTTATCCGACCTAAAAAATGCCTCTAGAATCAGCCTCAAAGCCAGAAATACGGGCCAAGCCCTGTCCCGCCGCTTCTCCGGCGCCCCGATCATGGATTGGACGGATCATGCGTCACCAAGCTGCTATTTCAAGGCCTTAATAAGAATCACCAGGCAGTTCGTACCACTTTTTTACCACCTAAGGTTCTAGCGCAGCTGCGACCTCCCTCTCTTCGCGACCCTGAAGGCCACAAAACATCCAATCCCTGCAACGCCGATAAGTACGCTCATGGGAGTAGCGGTGCCGTCGTGAAGCCCCCCAGCCAGCGCGCTGAACACCATACCAAGCCCAAATTGCAGCGATACCGCCAGGCCGGCGGCGGCTCCGGCCTGCTGGGGGAAGTGAGCCAGCAGGCTGGCCAGGCAGTTGGCCCCGACCAGGCCGGTCACGCTCACATAGAGCATGATGAAGATCACGACGGCCCCCAGGCCACCTACCTCCAAGCTGCTCACCAGCGCCAGGCCGATGCCGGACAATGCCGCCACTGAGGTGCCGTACGTCAGCATGCGGCTTGGCCCGAACCGAGTAACCAACCGGGCGTTGAGCGAGGTGGCGACTATCACGCCGGCGATGTTCAGCGCGAACAACCAGCCATAGCTCTGCGGTGAAACGCCGAAGTACTGGATATAGACGAAGGGCGAAGCCGTGATGAAGGCGAACATCCCGGCGAACGACAGGCCCATGCATAGGATGAAACCCAGGGCTGTCGGCATGCAGGCAATCTGCGCATAGGCGCGGAAAACCCGTCCCAGCGAGGCTCCGCGCCGTTCTGCAGGGTGGGTTTCCGGCAGGCTGAGCCCAACCAGAACGAGGCAACAGCCGGCGAACGATAGCAGCACCAGAAACAGCGAGCGCCACCCCGCCAGCAACATCAGATAGCTGCCCGCTAGGGGGGCCACCAGGGTGGCGAGCATGGTCACCAGATGCATGAGCGAGAGCACCTTGGCCGCTGCCGCCAGCGGGAACAGGTCCCGCACGATGGCTCTGGCCAATACGGACGCGGCGGCGCCACCCAAGGCCTGTAGGAATCGGTACAGCACCAGATATTCGGCGCTGCCGGCCAACGCACAACCCAGGCTGGCCACAACGTACAGGCCGATGCCAACGAGCAGCAACGGCCGCCTGCCGAAACGATCGGAAAGCGGCCCGTAGAGCAGCATGCCTAGGCACAGGCCCGCCAGAAATACGCTGATGGTCAGCTGGATGCTGGCTTCCGACGCCCGGAGATCGGCCGCGATTAATGGCAGACTCGGCAAGTACAGGTCGATGGACAAGGGACCGAAGGCTGTCAGTGCGGCGAGCAGAACGATCAGGCGCTGCGGGTTGGCGACCGCGGACATGGGCAAGAACTCCAAGCTTGGGGCGAACCGCCATCAGGGCGGGTCGACCTCGAAGGACCAGAGGCTGAACAGCCCCTGGAAAGAGCAACAGCGAAGCGATGCGCCCCAATCAGGCGAGAAACGGCAAAGTGAGTGACTTCCGACTGTGCCGCGCCCCAATCCGCACCTGCTGCGGATTTGGGTAGTGCAAAGAACTGGCTTCAGAACGGCACGATCACGACCAGTTGGCTATAGACGTTGGTGCCGTCGCCACCGCCCTGCAGTCCGCCGTTTTCCAGGCTCTTGTCGGGCTGATAGAGACCGATCAGGGGACTGATGATCAGGTTGTCGCTGACTACCCATTCGGCATACAAATCCAGCTCGCGACCGCCCATGTTTGGATTGTCGCGCTTGTTCAATGTGGCGAAATCGAAGTAAAGCGCCCCCAGGGTCAGGGTCTCCAGCGGATTGACCTTGAAGCCGACGTGATGAATGCGGGTGTTGCTGTTAAACGGGCCGGCATAGTTGGCCGCCACCTCACCCTGGAACCAAGTGCCGTAGCCGCGGCTGAAGCCGGTGAACATCGAATCCCAGCCGTCCGAGTAGCGGCTGTAGCGGTAGGTCAGGTTCGGCGACCAGGCCACATCGACGAAGGTGTAACCCGCCTCGACATACCAGGCCTTCTCGTCACCGGCCGACTTGTCTTGCCGGGCGTATTCGAAGGCGAAGTTGGCGTTTTCCACGCCCGCATTGCCGGCGCCACGCAGGCTGAAGATATCCATGCCATCACGCTGCTGCTGAAACTCGCTGGCATAGCGCTCGTCCACGTCGAGACCGCGGATATAGGTCAGGGCCAAGCCTCCGGGCTCGGCATCATAGGCCAGCGTGGCAGCCGCCAACTCGGTCTTGGCCTGAGCGCGATTGTCCGACTTCATCCACATCAGGTCACCATGCACACCCAACTGGCCGCCAATGCGTACGACCGCGGTCTGGTCAAACGCCCGGCGAGCAGCCAGGTAGTAGGCGCCACCGCGGTTGAGCTCGCCGTCCGCCACGCCTTTACCGAAGTTCAAACCGTCATCGTTGATGATGAAACCATCGCCGATCTTCACCACCTGACGGCCGAAGGAGATATCCAGTCCATCCTCGCCCAGCACTGGCAGCAGATTGGCGGAACGCCAGCCCAAGTAGGCATCCTCGATCTTGGTGGAACGTTCGGAGCCGTCGCTCAGGCCCGCGGCGTCACCATCGCCCCAGGTGCCGGAGCTGACCCAGTTGAGCGCGCCATAACTGGTGCCATTGCCTGCCAGCCCCTGCTCGGCGCTGACTCCGTACTTGACGAAACCCTCGCGCCAGCTGGCACCGCCGCTGCTGCTGTCGTAGCTCTTGCGGCTGTTGAACCAGCCGTATACGGCGAGGACATCTGCGTTCAGCTTTGTCTCGCCCTGATTATAGAACTCGTAAGCCTGAACCGATTGACCAGTACCGAGAACGGCGACGGCAAGGGCCACGGCTGTGGATATGGATTTATAGCGGCGTTGCTGCATGAGGTGCTCCCCTTGTTCTTCTAACCCGCCCGCAAAGGCAGGCCTCTAGGTTTCCGCCCTGCGGCTCAGGACGCACCACCGCCAGGCCCCGAAACCCTCCCTCGGCATACCGGATGGCCATCGACAACGGTGACGAGCTATTAGGGAACGTGCGCACCAGCAATGCTTGACCACACTTGCCAAAGGCCTTGACCCGCCGCGCCAGCTCCAGCGGCGCACCTGTTGTGTGCAGCAGTAACAACGAGCGCACCGAGAGCCGGCAAACGAACCACCTCGGCATCAGGTTGCGGCCCCAGTAATGGGCCTTGCCGGATCAGGGAATGACTTGCGAGAACACGGCACACTTCATGCTTAACATATTAACGAAACCCAGAACGCTTCATTCGGTAACATGTTAATAAATATAAAGAGGTCGCCATGCACGCTCAGCAAGCCACCCACAGCTCACTCGAAAACTGGCAACGTTCCATTCAATCCGTTTGCGGCAACTACGAGACCCGCCTGGCCTTCAACAGCACCCTGTTCATCGGCGATGTCTATGCCCAGGAACACGCCGGCCTGACACTGGCTCACTTGAAGACCAATGCCGGCCTGATCTCCCGTACGGCAAAGACGGATCGTGATGATGATCGCTACTGCTTTTTGGTCAGTCAGCGCAGTGGCTGCTCGCAGATATCTCAGAATGGCCAGACAGTGCAGCTTGCACCGGGCGACCTGGTGCTGATGGACTCGGTGGGCTCATGCGAAATCACCCCGCAGGGTTTGATCGAACATGCCTCGCTGCACCTGCCACGAGAAGACGTCCTGCGTGCATTGCGGAACGAGCGCTCGCTGTTCGGCAAGGTTTCGCCGCGCTGCACCAGTGGTCGCATGCTGCGCCTGCTGGTTGATCAACTCTATCTCAACGAAGCGGGCATCCAGGCCGATGCCTGTGAAGGCGAAGCCATGCTGAGTGCCTTTACCAGCCTGCTCGGCCCAGCCCTGACCCAGCGCGAGCAGGAGGCCGAGATCGCCGATTCGATTGCAGGCAACAGCCTGCGACGGCAAGCACAACAGCTGATCGACGAATCGCTGAGCCAGCCCAACCTGACACCGATCGCCCTGGCCAGTCGCCTGCAGATATCCGTGCGCCAACTCTATCGACTCTTCGAGGAACAAGGCGACAGCGTATGCCGCTACATCCAGCGGACTCGCCTGCAGCGCAGCGCCAGTGACCTGGCCAACCCCAACCTGCGCCGCGAATCGATCACTGCCATTGCCTACAAATGGGGCTTCACCGACTCGGCTCACTTCAGCCGCGCCTTCAAGAAGCAGTTCGAGCAATCACCCAAGGATTACCGCGCCCAGGCCGTCGGCCTCTAGCCTTGGGTCGGACGCGGCAGGTATCGACAGGGGCAACCGAAGGCCACCATGACCACCGACTCAGCCAAGCGCGGCCTGGGTTTCGGGCAAGGTCGCCCCACCATCGACCACGATAGTCTGGCCAGTGATATAGCTGGCCGCATCCGAGGCGAGAAACAGCATGGCGCCGGCGATGTCCTCGGGTTCGCCGAGACGCCCCAGGGGCACGCCACGTGCGATATCGGTGCTGTGGGCGCCATCACCCAGGTTACCCATGGCCGGCGTGCGGATCATTCCCGGTTCGACCCCATTGACCCGCACCTTATGCTTGGCCAACTCCAACGCCGCGCTGCGGATGAAGCCATTGACCCCGGCCTTGGACGCCGCATAGTGACTCAGCCCCGGATAGGCGACCCGTGGCCCGGTCACCGACGAGGTGACCAGCACGCAGCCCTTGCCCCGCTGCTCGAACAACGGCAGCGCACCCTGGGTGAGCCAGAACAGCGCGCTGAGATTCACCGCCAGAGTGCGCTGCAAAATCGCCGGGGTAATCTCGGCGAAGGGCGTCAGCGGAAAGTAGCCGGCGTTGTGCACCAGGATATCCAAGCGCTCGAGCCCACCCAGCAACGCGGCGATGGCCGCCTCGTCAGCCAGGTCGATACCCAGCGCCTGCACCTCTCGCCCCTGATCCTGTAGTTCCGCAGCCAGTGCTTGCGCCGGCTGCAGCTGCAGGTCAGCGATCAGCACCCTGGCGCCGCTGGCGGCGAACCCCTCGACTATGCTGCGACCGATGCCCTGGGCGCCGCCGGTGACCAGCACGGTCTGCCCGGCAAAATCGAATCGAGCGTTCATCAGGCGCCTCCAAGACGGTCGAAGACCAAGGTCGGTACGTCGACGATGCTGGAACCACCATCGGCAACGATGCTGGCGCCAGTGATGATCGCCGCCTCGTCGCTGATCAGGAAACGACAGACGCTGGCGATCTCCTCGGCACTGGCCGGCCGCCTTAGCGGCACGTCGGCGGTCACCCGGGCGTAGGCGGCGTCGAGATCTTCGCCGAAATGTTGCATCAGCGGCTGCATCTCCTCATCGGCCATCGGCGTGCGCACCCAGCCGGGGCATACGCAGTTGACCCGCACGCCCAGCGGGCCATAGTCACGCGCCAGGGAACGGTTGAGACCGAGCAGCGCATGCTTGGCCGTGGTGTAGCCGCACACCTGCGGCCCGGCTGCCAGCGAGGCGATGGAGCCGAGCAGGACGATGCTGCCACGCCGCTCGATCAGCAGCGGCAGGCAGGCACGGGCACTGTGGAAGGCGCTGTCGAGATTGCTGCGCATCGCCGCCTGCCAGCCTTCTTCCGAGGTCTCGGTGGCCGTGCCGAGACCGTGGCCACCGGCACAGGCCAGCAGTGCATCGATGCCGCCGAAGCGGCTCCGGATCTGCTCGATGAAACCACTCCAGGTCTCGGCGCTGGCCGCATCGCCGACCAGCACCAGGCCACCGGTTTGCGCCGCCACACGCTCCAGCGGTTGGCGGCGACGGCCAACCAGCACCAGATCATGGCCTTCGTCCGCCAGACGCCGGGCGCAGGCTTCACCGATACCGGTGCCAGCCCCTGTGATGAGGATCGTTCTGGGCTTAGTCATCGAACGCGTGCTCCGTGCGGTTTATCACGCTGCAATAAGAGGCTACCGGGAAGTTGGACAGCTCATCGAAACCGCCGCCGGCGTAGCCGAAGATCTTGCCATCGCTACGGTGGTTGGCCATGTCGATCATCACCAGGCCGAGGGTGGGCACGATCTTCTCGCGCCAGACGAACAGGTACAGCTCATCGGAGATTTTGTAGTAGTGACAACGATCTGTGTCGCACAGGCCCGCCTCCACGCCTTTCAGGCACTGCCAGGTGTAGAAGTTTTCGTTGAGGTAGATGTGCTCGTAAACCTCGGTTGGGCTGTAGCGATAGAGGTTGCGCAACCCCACCAATTCACGAGTTGGCGTGTGCGGGCAGGCGCCCTCCTGCCACGGCTGGTCCAGGCTGCCGTGGAAGAACTCGACCTCCACGCCGGTCAGCAACTTGCCCGCCAAAGCGCGGTGATAGAGGCCTTCATGGGTAGTCTGGGCGTCCGGCATGCGACCGATCACTGCCGTGAAGGAAGCACTGTTGAAATCCAGCACCAGGCTGATCGACCACTCCTGACCGTTCTCGTGCTTGAGGAAGTCCACCAGGTAGATGCCGGGGCGTACCGACGTGGCACGGTAGGCTGCGCTGCCCTGCGAATGGCCGTCGGCGGCCGCCCAACTCAGGCGCTCGGATTCGAAACGGTGAGCGATCTGCCAACCATTGGCGAAGTGAAGGGTCAGGCTGCGGCCAGCGAGGTCGGCCAGGTTTGGCAGGATGAAGGCTTCAGGGGCGAAGCCGTCGGCCAGGGCTCCTACGGTGATCCAGTCGGAATTCGTGCTCATGCTGACATCTCGAGGTAGTGGATGGAGCCTGCATGGTGCGGGCTCCAGCCAGTGATGCCTATCAACCAGATGGTTGAGGTGGGTTTAGCGCAGAGCGCTGAAAAGCCGAGCCATTCACCGTCCGCAAGCCTTATCACGCAAACATTCCGCGTACTTGGGCCCACCTTTGCTGGAAACCATCTATCAGCCCGCACACCCCTGTGGCTGAGCAAAGTGCTCCGACAGATGGGAAAGAAAGCAATCGATCCTAGCCGCTCGAATCGATCGCGGGTTGATAAGCGCCACGATATCCGCATCTGGCAGTGACCAGTCGCCTAGCACGCGCACCAGACGATTTGTGCGTAAGTCGTCGGCGATACTCCATTCGGATCGTTCCGTTATGCCAAGGCCCGCAATTACCCAGGAACGAATCAGTTCTCCATCGTTACTTTCAAACGCGGGCTCTATGCGCACCGTCTTGTGTTGCGCCCCCGGCCCCTTGAGCGACCAGTGCTGACTGACAACGCCAGCGGGCGTATCGATCCAGAAGAGATCACCATCTTCGACAGTTCCGGCTTGGCCGTTCGGGACTTGTACATGGCGGACGCCATCATTCGCGCGATTCAAGCGTCGCTTGCAAGAGCTTAGGCGCCCATGGAACAGATTTGCCGTGGTTAACGGAGAAACAAGCGAGTGATATCAGGGGCGACTCAGGCCGCTACACGCCATTGCTCCCTGCATGGCTACATTCACTGCCATCAAGGCCCCTTCCATGTATCCCCCTTGTTCGACGCCAGCCTCGCTACCGATCAGAGCCAGCCGATCTACCCAAGGATGTTCAAACGCTTTGGTTAAATCGTGCAGGCTATGCCAGCGAGAGGGCGTGTGGTCATCCGCCGTTGCAGTGAAAGGGTCGGCTGCCCAATCCTGAACCCAGTCCTGCAATGGCGTGCCCGCCTCCTCGCCGAACAGGCGGATCAGTTGCGTCCGGCACAGGGCTCGGAGTTCCGCATCGCTGAACTGCTCTCGCCGGGCGGCGTCGATGGCAAAGAATCCGAACAGCGCCGCAGCTTCGCCATTGCTTGCGTCGTGGATTTCACCGAGCGGACCGACAGAGCTGAAAGCGCCACCCGACAATCTTTGTCTGCGCCAGAATGGTTGCGAATAGCGCGCTACATACTTGGCATGCGCCGCCATCGAGGTCGGCACTGCGCAAAGTTGCCCGATGCTGTCACGTGACAATTGCGGTGCGAATGCGATTCGGCTTGCGAGACGCGGCGGTATCGCGAGCCAAATGTGGCTGTAAGAATGTGCTTCCCAATAGCCGGAACTAAGACGCAGCGTTACGCCGAGCTCGTCCAATGTGGCTGCAAGTACACCCGTGTTGAGCTGGATACAATCGGTGGGCAAATTGGCTGCTAGCGCATCGATCAGCCGAATCATGCCGCCGCCTATGCGCATCGATAAATTCCCCGAGGGATATCCCTGGCGGCGCACTAGCTGCCCCAGCCCGCGTTCGAGTAGCGCATCGCCCTGCTCGTGTTGGGCGAACGAGGACAGGCCCAGCTCGGCTATCAGGTCATACATCCGTGGTTGAAAGTCCGGCCAAAACCACGTTGGTCCTAGATCAAGACCCTCTTCAGTTGAATGGATGCGGCCGCCCAAGCGGTTACGAGCCTCGAACAGGTCAAAGTCGATTTCGGCCTTGTGTAGGCGGTAAGCGGCATAAACCCCGGCCAGGCCACCACCGATGATGGCGACTTTTTGTTTGCGCATGAATGACTCCAGCGGAACAAATACGGGCGTCCTAGAACGCCCGTTGTTCATCACGACGTTTCGAAGGCCGCGACGGCGTCGAACACCCGAGCACTGTAGGTCAGCGCCGCCCCGGCGTTCAGTGCGATGGCCACGCTCAAGGCCTCGGCAATTTCTTCCTTGGTCGCGCCATGCTTCAGCGCCGCCTGAGTGTGTACCGAGATACAACCATCGCAACGAGTCGTCACTGCGACGCACAGTGCGATCAGCTCATGGGTTTTCGGCTCCAAGTGCTTGGCGGGCAAACTCCCGAGAGTGTTCAGCCCGCGCATAGCCTCCGGCGCCAACTTGCCGAACTCGCCGACGCGGTGCATAAGGTTGGCGAAATAGTCCTTCCAGCTCTTCATCTGCATGGGTCCTTTAGTTCCGGCCGGCGGTGACGCCACCATCGACTGGCAGTACGGTGCCAGTAATCCAGGAGGCTTGTTCCGAGGCGAGAAACAAGATGGCCGAAGCCACATCGGCAGGTTGGCCGTTGCGCCCCAGCGGATGGAAGGCGTTGAAAGTCGGCAACACTTCCTTAACCTGCTCCGCATCCATAAAGGTGCCGTATACCGGAGTCTCCACAACTGCCGGGGCTACGGTATTGATGCGGATGTTCGAGGCGGCCAGCTCGATGGCCAGGTTGCGGGTCAGGGCATGCACGCCGGCATTGGCGGCGGAGTAAGCCGCCGAGGGTGTAGCACCGATGGCCTGGATGGCCCACAGCGAGCCGGTTTGCACGATGACGCCGCCACCACGCTGCTGCATGGCCTTGGCCGCAGCCTGGGCCATGAAGAATTTGCCCTTGAGGATGGTATCGAGGAACCAGTCGTACTCGACCGGATTCACTTCCAGGAACGGCTTCGGATTGAAGACCCCGGCGTTGTTGACCAGGATGTCCACACCGCCGAACTCACTCACCGCCAAATCGACCAGCGCTTGAGCAGTGGTGGGTTGGGCGATGTCGCCCGCCAAGGTACGCACATGACTGCCACTGGCATCGATCTCGCGGGCAGCCTGCGCCAGCTTGGCCGCGTCGCGACCGCCGATAATGACCGACGCGCCAGCTTCCGCCAGACGCTGGGCTACTTCCTTACCGATACCCGAACTGCCGCCGGTGACGATGGCTACCTTGTTAGAAAAACTTTTCATATTCTGATCTCTTCAGTGGTGCTGAGCACAAGGAATGATGGCTATCCAGGCCTTGAGGAAGCACCGCCACCTGCTATCTTCGCGATATCTGGCTTCCGACCTGGTGCGCATTGTCGATTCACCCGGTATCGTCAACAACGCATAAGATTTTTCCTCACGAGATAGAATTTCTTTCAATGACAACACCTGCTTACCTCAATGCCCTGCGTGCCTTCGAAGCCGCGGCGCGACATCAGAGCTTTTCCGCTGCCGCAACTGAGCTGAACGTCACTCCGGCAGCGGTGGGGCAACAGGTGCGTAATCTGGAGTCGTGGCTCGGTATCGCACTATTCACTCGCGCAGCCAGTGGCTCTGCGCGCCTGCTGCTGACTGAAGCGGCTCGGGCGGCGTTGCCCGATATACGAGAGGGATTCGAGCGGCTGAGCGTGGGGTTGGCTCGGCTCAAGGACGCTGGGGTGCATGCCGAACTGACCATCACCGTAAGCCCAGCCTTCGCTTCGAAATGGCTGCTACCGCGCATCGAGCGTTTTCAGCAGACCTATCCGGATCTGGACGTACTACTGGACACCAACTCACGGTCGGTGGATTTCCAGGCTGAACGCATTGATGTCGGGGTGCGCTACGGAGCCGGCAACTGGCCCGGCCTGAGTGCCGTTCACCTGATGGACGAAATGATTTTTCCGGTCTGCGCGCCGAACTATCCGCTATTGGAAGACGGTCGCCTGCCGCCCGAGGCGATATCGCGCTGCACGCTGATCCACGATCTGACGATGGCCAGCTCCCCCGACTATCCAACCTGGAGAATGTGGCTGGATGCTTCAGGCAATGGCCATGTGAAGACGGATCACGGCCTGCGCATCAACAACTCGGCAGCCGTGCTTCAAGCGGCCATCGACGGCCAGGGGATGGCGTTGGCGCGCAGCGTGATGGTCAAGGACGATCTGGAGGCGGGTCGGTTGATTCGTCCCTTCGCCGGTAAAGGCCTGGATTGCCCCCTGACGCAGGCGTATTACGTGGTATATCGCCCCGAGAGTGGTGAATTACCAAAAGTGCAGGCTTTCCGCGACTGGTTGCTCAGCGAAGCCGCCAAGGTTGCGTCAGATGCCTAAGTCTGGGGCAGCATCTTTAAGCCACAGGCGAGCACCTCCGCCGTCTGCCTTGACCTCTAATGGCATGCCCGGCGGCAGCCGCATCCAGCTCAGGGGGCGCAACAGAAAATCCTCTCCAGCAACCACGCCGTCGAGCACCAGTAACTCCAGCCCACGCGGATTGGAAAGCGCTATGCCTGCATTGGTCTGCATAGCCTGTATCCAGACTCGCTCATAGGGATTCTCGAACAACAACTGATCGCCTTGGTCGTTCAATTCAGTGGCGAGATGCTCGCGATCTTCGCTGTGGAACTGGCGCAACCGCACAAAGATCATACAGCCCTCGCTCGCCCCTGGGGTATGCCGGCTGCCAGGCGGATTCCGCACGTAGCTGCCGGCGGGATAGCGACCATGTTCATCCTCGAACACGCCATCGATGACCAGAAACTCCTCGCCCCCCGAATGTAAGTGCGTACTGAAATGGCTTCTCGGTGCGTAGCTCACCAGGCTGGTAGCTCGCGCTTGCTCACCCCCAGGCGATATAGGGGGCGTCGCTCTACGCCAGGAAGTGGACTGGCGATCCAGAGCAAGCTAGCGCCGTGCACGATCGCGCGCTGTGAGAGGTCGTTGTTCAAGCATCCGGGAATCACAGTTCGCCCCAGCTATCGCCTACCAATCTCTTGGCACTCAGCATGTAGTTAAAAGTTCGCTCTCAAAACTAGGAGCTCAAGATATCAACGATATCTCGCGCATATGATGCTTGTCCGGGAGTATTCGGACGATCGAAAAAATCTTCCCAGCCTACAAAGAAAATCTTCTTGGTACGGCACCACCACACAATGATCGGTTTACTCGGAAGGTAATGCGGCGACTGACGACCGAATGTGAGCGCCCTCTCCAGGCGGTTTATCGAGACACTCATACGGGTTAAACCGCTCCCAAGCCACCGCTAATCCCAAGGCCAAAAGAATTGGTGCGCACGGCGCACCCTACGGCCCCAGACCCTCTCAAACTCAGTGACGGCAGCCGAACGCAACTCGCTATTGGGGATAGGTAAGTAAATAGCACTCACGCATCACGCACTTTTATTGAGCGCGCCTGTCAGCCCGATCGTTGAGCAGCGGCCATGGCCCGAGGGCCATGACCTGCCTGATCAGCTCAACCAGCCGCCGCGTTGCGCAGCGCGTTCACCGGCGGCACGCGGCCGGCCCAGGGCTGCGCGCGCTCCAGTTGCGCGGCCAGCGCGAACAGGGTGGCCTCGTCGCCGAAGCGACCGGCGAAGTGCGCACCGATGGGCAGGCCATTTGCCGTCCAGTACAGCGGCACAGACATCGCCGGCTGACCGGTGGCGTTGAACAACGCGGTGAATGGCGAATAGCTGTGAAAATGTTCCATCATCTCCGCCAGGCTGAGCCGGTCATCGAAGGCGTCCAACTCGCCGATGCGCGGTGGCTCACGCGTCAGGGTCGGGGTGAGAATCACATCGAAATCCTGCAGGAAGGCCGCGAAGACCCGCCCCAGAGCATGGATCCAGTCCACCGCCGCGGCGTAGCGCGCACCGCCAATATCGCCACGCTCACGCAGGATGATCCGAGTACGCGGCTCCAGTTCTTCCGGCGCTACCCTCTGGCCACGCATCTGCCCGAGCATATCGATGTAGCCCCGGGTGCTCGCACCGATGATGTCGAAGACACGGTCAAGGAAGGTTGGCAGCTCGACGGGCAGGCGCGCTACCTCAACCGAGTGGCCGAGACTCTCGCAAAGGCGCGCCGCATGCTGAACGGCAGCCAGACTTTCGACGGAGCTTGGCCAGGGGTCGAGATGCTCGATCAGGGCAATGCGCAGCGGCCTTACCTGGCCCTGCGTGGCAACGAGGTAGGACGCGCTTTGCAGTGGGGCGGCATACGGCGCCCCCTGATCCATGCCGACCGTTACATCGAGCAAAGCAGCGCTATCGCGCACCGACAGAGTGATCGCATGCGGCGTGCCCATACCGGCCCAGCCCTCCCCGACCAGCGGCCCGGAGGGCATCAGACCGCGGCTCGGTTTGAAGCCGAACACCCCGCAGCACGAGGCCGGCACGCGTAGCGACCCACCGCCATCGTTGCCATGGGCAAAGGGCACCACGCGCGCCGCCACCAGGGCCGCCGCACCGCCACTGGAACCACCGGCGCTGTGCTCGGTATTCCAGGGGTTGCGGGTGGCGCCGAAACGAGTCGATTCGGTGGTGTAGGACGTGCCGAACTCGGGCGCCGTGCTGCTGCCGGCGAACACGCAGCCAGCCTGCCGCAAACGCGCCACCACCTCGGCTTCAAAATCGGCACGCACCTCACCACATGCCAGAGAGCCATTGGTCATCAGGGCGCCGCGTAATGGCGAAAAAAGATCCTTGATCAGGGTCGGCACACCGGCGAAGGCGCCTTGGTGAGCAGTCGGTGATTGCGTTTCAGCGCGCGCACGGTCGTAGAGTTTCTCACAGACCGCATTGAGCTGGGGCTCAACCAACTCGATACGCTCGATGACCGCCTCCAGCAATTCGCCGGGCTGCACTTCGCCCTTGCGCACCAGCTCGCCAAGCCCGTAGCCGTCGTGGCTGTCCAGCAATGTATGAATGCTGTGCATCTATAGTTTCCTTCAGGAGTGAGTGGATAAAGGCTGGTCTGCAGAACGCTTGCGCTGAATCAGGCTGGTCACCAGCCACAGCGAAGCGGCGATCAGACTGGCTAGCGCCATCCAATGAATCGAGGCGCGCAGGTCGCCGGTGAATGCACCGACAAGCGCTACTACCAGCGGGCTGACGAACTGGCCGATATACAGACACGCAGTGAACACACCGAGACCGCGACCACGTGTGTTGGCACTCAAAGCGTTCATCACCGGCGCCATGGCGTTGGGCACCAGCAACCCGGCACCCAAACCGTGAACGCTGACGGCTACCAGGACCTCCTGATAGCTTTGCGCCCGAGTCAACAGCCACAGACCCAGCGCCAGCAGTGTCAGCAGCGCCACGTTGCAGCCGGCAATACCCAGGCCACGGCGCAACAGCGGCCAGATCAACGAGCCACCCAGGGTAGCCAGCAGCCCCAACCCGGCGGACATGCCGATCATGGTGCTGGAGCTGATGCCCATCCCCACCAGCAGGATCGGCGTCTGCACCGGCACGATCAGGCTGAGGATCATCCCGCCCAGGATCAGCAGGTAACCGCTGACCAGAGCCGGGATCGATACCTGCTCGTCATCAGGGAGCGCCGCCTCCACCCGCTCATGCGCGGGCTCCCACAGCACCCGGATCATCGCCGGCACCAGCAATAGCGGCAGCAGATAGAGATAGAACGGCAAGCGCCATGACTGCTCGCCCAGCACCCCACCGACGACGAAGAACAGCGCCCCAACCAGACCGATGGTGACCACCTGCAGATTGACGTAGCGCATGCGCTCCTCGCCTCGCCAGTAGTCGGCGATCAGCGTGGCGCAGCAGGTCATGATCGCCGCCTCGGTGCAGCCGAACAGCAGGCGCACACCGACGATGGCCGTGAGGTCGTTGAGCAGTGCCGGAATCATCCCCAGCACTGCGTACAGCAGCGTCGCGACCACCAGCAACGCCTTGCGCCCTACCCGATCGGCCAGCCAGCCGGCCAGCGGCGCACACAGGGCAATGGCCAAAGCTGGCCCGGTCACCGCCAGGGGCACCAGCAGGTCGGCATGCGCCTCGAGCGGGCCGAACTCGGCCGCCAGCTTCGGCAGGATGGGCGCGACCATTACCGCGCCCATGATGGTCAGGCTGCTGCCGAGCATCAGCACCACGCCTTCGCGCCGGCCGCGGGCCTGGCGTCCGGCTGGCGGTAAGGCGCTGACAAGAGGTTGTTCTATGGACATGATGAAGACCTCGGAAACGGTGGAGGATCATGCAAGGCGCCAACGGCGAAAATATCCGTTGCGTGTCGGACGGGCGTTGCCGTCGAGGCTCGACGCACCTCCGTACGCCGGCCTTGCGCAGAAATCCTAGGGCGCGGTTCAGCCCCACCGTTATCCAAATTCGGCAGAGTTGCGGCGAACGGATAAGCGCAGTCCACCGGCCAAAATCGCGGCGGCGAGGCATGAACGTGGGGCGATCAGACGATGCCGGCAGTGAAGCCACGGCGAGGTGGACAGGGGGATTACAGATACAGGGTCGCCACCAGCTCGGTACGGTTGCTGACGCCCAGCTTGCGGAACAGATTGATCAGATGGGTCTTGACGGTGGGCAGGCCGAGGTCGAGCTGGCGGGCGATTTCCTTGTTGCTGCGACCGGCTCGCAGCAGCTCCGCCACCTGCCATTCCCGTGCCGTCAACTGTATGTGTGGAGCGGCAATCGACGAAGGCGCCACGGCGACCTCGAATAACCCTTGCAGCGCCTGTAGCTGCATAAGCTCGTGCGCCCCGAACAAGCCGAGTTCGGGCCCTCTCAGCAGCGAGATGCCCGCTACCGGACGGCCCTGCTCGAAGGCCAGCACCTCGACCACGTCGACCACGCCGAAGCGCTCGAGGAAATGCCCGTAGCACTGATTGGCAGTGGCGTCCTGGGCACTCATACCCAACTGCAGCGGCACCACGCTATGCCCCGTACGCTGGCAATTGCGTGGCTGCAGGGGATCCACCTGGCGAAAGTCGGAGAGATAGCGCTCATGCATGTCCAGGCGCATCTGCTGCAGAAGGAAATCCTGTGGTTCGAGCTGTGCGGCGATGCGATAGAACACGCCGGCGGAGACGGGTAACAACGCCAGGAAGCTGTTCAGGCAACGTTGCCCCACCTCTGCGTCATGCATGATCGCATCACTCGATTCGTCCCTGGCGACCGGATCGGCCGCCAGGGGGCACGGTCAGTGGCTACACGACGGCCATGTAGTGTTTGGTGAAGCTGTCGCTGAGCACATCCCACAGCACCGCGGTGCCCTTGGTCACGAACCAGCTGTCGCCGGCCTTGTAGCGGGTGCTCTGGCCAGTGGCTTCGTCGGTCAGGATGACCTCCCCGTAAACCACGGTGGCCTGCTCGTTGAACGGGTAGACCATGCGGAACTTGCTCTTGGTCACGGCGAAGTAACCGGCGCTGAGTGCATCGGTTGGCGCGCCGAAGGTCATCTTGCCGAAGGCCTTGCCCTCGCCCTCGAGAATCTCCGAACCCAGGTCGGCAACAGTGCCCCAGGCATCCAGCTCATTGAGGGTGGTGCCTTGCTTGATAGGAGTCATTGGGTATTTTCCTTTGTTGATGATCGTCAAATGGATGAATCAGCGGCGCCCGTTCCAGTACCCCGACAACTGGTGCCAGGATTTGCCGGCAGTCAGCAGCAACGGACGGATCTGGTCTTTACCGATTACCTGAATGCGGCGTACCGAGCTGATCAGGTCATAGCGTTCCGAGCCCTCGCTCATGCCCTCGGCCAATACCTTGCAGATGATGTGGCTGGGAGTGACGCCGAAGCCCGAATAACCCTGAACGAAGAACACGTTCGGGTGCTGCGGCAGGGTGCCGATCTGTGGGAACAGGTTAGGGCTGCAAGCCATGGGGCCACCCCAGGCCAGGTCGATCTTCACGTCCTTCAGATAGGGGAAGATCTTCAGCATCAGGTTGCGATTCCAGGCCTTCAGGTCGCGCGGAATGTGCTCGATAAAAGGCGTTGCCGAACCGAACAGCAGGCGGTTCTCACGGGTGACCCGGTAGTAGTCGATGACTGGACGAATGTCGCTGTAGGCCCCACGAATCGGGCTGATGCGCTCGATCAGCGCATCCGACAACGGCTCGGTGACCATCTGGAAGGCATAGGTATTGATGGTGGTCTTGTGCAGCTCCGGCTCCATCTTGTTGAGGAAGCTGTCGCAGGCCCACAGCAGCTTGCTGGCCTTGACCGAACCCTTGGCGGTACGCACGGTGACACGCTCGCCGTAGGTCACTTCCAGGGCCGGGCTGTACTCGAAGATCTTCACCCCGTGGCTGGCCAGCGCCTTGGCCTCGCCCAGCAGCAGGTTGAGCGAGTGCACGTGGCCGGCGCCCATGTGCAGCAAGCCGCTGGAATAGGCATCGGAGCCGATCATCTGCTTGAGCTCGCTGCCCACCAACAGACGAATTTCCTGCTGCGGGCTGAGCGCCTTGAACTCCTTCTCCCAGGCAGCCAACGTCTTTTCCTGGCGAGCATTGAAGCCCATATAGCCGTAGCCATGACAGAAATCGGCATCGATGGCGTACTTCTCGATCCGGCTCTTGATGATCTGGGCGCCCTGGTCACTGATCTCGAGAATTGCGCGCAGGCCGTCCTCACCTACATCCTTCCGGATCTTCTCCAGATCGTGGCCGATACCCGCCATGATCTGCCCACCGTTACGCCCGGTACCGCCGAAGCCAAGGTATCGCCCTTCCAGTACGACAATGTTGGTGATGCCTTTTTCGGCCAGTTCCAGGGCGGTATTGATGCCGGAGAAACCGCCACCGATCACCACGACGTCCGCTTCGATATCCGCCTCCAGAGACGGAAAGCTGAGATCGTATTTCTTGGTGGCCGTGTAGTAGGTAGGCGTTTCGATATTGATCATGGGAAGCAACCTGAGTATTCGAGAAGGAACGACTGCTAAACGGGCCCGGCTCCGTGCACGTTGCGTTCTGCTGGACCACATTAGGAACTCACCGGGCCAACCACGTCTTGATTCACCCTGCCCTGGCACTTGACCATTCCTGCCAGGGCCTGCGCGGTCAGGGGATACCAAGGTCTGGAATCGCCTCCACGGCAGCCGCCACACAACGCACCGCCGCCTCGGCACACGCAGCATCCCGTGCTTCGGAGGCGCCCGAAACGCCCACGGCGCCGATCACGGCGCCGTCCAGCAGGAAGGGCTCACCACCGCCGAACAGCACCAGGCCGTTCTGCAAAGGCAGCCCTTGTCGAACCATTTCCGAGCTGCGCTGCAACCGTTCGGCCCAGGCCCCCGTAGAGAGGCCGAATCCGGCAGCAGTGAGCGCCTTGTTCGAGGCAATCGCGCGACAGGGTGCCGGCGCTCCGTCCATGTGCGCCATGTGGATCGGTTGTCCGGCAGCATCCACGATGACGATGCTGACCCTGACCGAGGCGCGCTGCGCTTCCTCCAGCGCAGCCAGCAGTGCACGCATGGCCAAGGCCAAGGCCAGCGTAATGGTTGTCGTGTGTCGTAATTCTGCCGTCATCGCGTGTCCACCGAAGTGCCTGACAGCAGAAAATAAACATGTTAACCATAAAGCTGCAATGCCCATCATCAGGAGGATTGCTCGACTACCACTCATCCGCTGACACCCTGGCAGCAGCGATCAACCAATAGGCACGCTTGATCAAGACAGTTATACGTCTTAACTTTGTAATATCGTCACTCGCATCAGGCCATCACCCGCTACCCAGCAGTGAAGGCAGTGCAACAAGGAGAGCCACCACCCTTCGACCCTATCCGTTCGCAGGGCGGTCTGCCCCAGTCGTGCCACGAGCCGAACTGAAAAGGCTGCTTACTTAAAGAAATTTTCAACAAGAACAACAAAGAACCTTTCCTTAACTGCAGCTCAGGTGTTTCCCCTGGTGGGAATCGTTTGGTGCCTCACTGGTGACTACCCAGGCTCCATCTGGACATGGATCGCCGCAGACGGCAAAACGCATATGCGAATGCCCTCCGCTATGGAGAATGGCTCATCGGCAAGCACCGCACCGACGGCGTTCGAGCGGACTTAACGAGCATGTACGACGCATTCGCTTCATCCACCGCCTCACGGCTGATCAGCACCTCTCCCTTCTCTCGGCGCGTTAGCTCACAGGATATCGACGAGCATGCCGAGCAGGTCAGCGACTGGCAGTTGACCTACGACCAGATGAGTGCTGGCCGCTTTCACGGCGAACTAACGGAGTTCAGTCTGGACTGGATGCAGGTCATCCGCGACAGAACCAACCAGTCCCTGATCAAGCGAGGCTCGGCCAAGCCTGACACCATCAACTTCAGTATTCCGCTCAGCTTCAGCGGTGATCTCTACTGCGATGGCAACCTCGTTTCCGAAGGCAATGCTCTGGTCGCCCATGCCGATGACCTGCCGCAGTTGCGCACGCCCGACGAAATGGACCTGGTCGTGGTGGCTGTGGACATGGATATACTCGAACGGGAGCTGACCCTGCAGGGCATCACCTTCGAAAGCCGTCACCTACCCAAGACCTACCAGGTCAAGGGGCTGGCCCTGCCTCGCAACTTGCGCACCATCCTCGACAAACTAGAGTACGGGGCCATCCATTCCGCGGCCGACCTGAGTGACGATCGGCTGCGTCACCAGTTCCGCGATGCGATCATGCTGCAGCTCTTCGAACTGCTGCCCTCCGGCCAGCCCATGGAAATCACCCCGTCGGCACGCAAGCGCACCGTCGACCGCGCCTGCGAGTACGCACTGGCCCACCTGGAAGAGCCGTTGACCATCCTTGACCTGTGCCGCACCCTTGGCGCCAGCCGGCGCAAGCTGCAGTACTGTTTTCAGGAAACCCTTGGCACCAATCCGGTGGCTCACCTGCGAACGCTGCGCCTGAACGCGGCGCGCCGGGAACTACGCCAGGGGGCCGACCAGGTTTCCGTACAGGAGGTCGCCAGCCGATGGGGTTTCTGGCACCTCAGTCGTTTTTCCAGCGAATACCGAGCGATGTTCGGTGAACGCCCCTCACAGACCCTGCACCGCTGATCCCATCGTGGCATTACCCCTGACACCCTCGCCACGCTACCACCCAGACGCCGCTGATGACTGACGCGACTGGGTGGATGCGGCAGCTTTTCTGCCTCCCGCCTGCATCTTTGCCGTTTTTGGCTAACACGCCTACTGCCCCCTCCGTAACCTGAACGTAACGGACGAACTGCCACGTCCTGGCCTCCGCCTACCCAGGCGGGCAAATACACCCTGTTGACAATAAAAAAGTCTCACAACGGAGGTAACTGGGAGATGGACAAGAAATTCGCCTTGTATCCCCTGGCCATGTCGATCATGGCCTCGATGTCCCCTGCAGCTCAGGCATTCCAGATAAACAGCGGAGATCCCGATCTCAGGCTGCGCTGGGACAACACACTCAAGTACAGCGCAGCCAGCCGCCTCAAAGGCGCGTCTGATCAACTCACCGCCCAGCCTAATCACGACGACGGTGACCGCAATTTCAGCCGAGGCCTGATCTCCAACCGCTTCGACCTGCTTTCGGAATTCGATGCCACCTACAAGAACATCGGCGCCCGGGTGTCCGGTGCGGCCTGGTTCGACAGCGTTTACAACGAGGGCAACGACAATAACTCACCCGCCACCGCGAACGCCCTGTCGGTCGACCACGACGAGTTCACCCGAGCCACCGAAAAGCTCCATGGGCGCAAGGGTGAACTACTCGATGCCTTCATCTTCGCCCGCTTCAACCTGGGCGATGCCAAGGCCACCGTGCGGGCCGGGCGCCATGCCTTGGTCTGGGGCGAGAGCCTGTTCTTCGGCGCCAACGGCATCGCAGGCGGCATGGCGCCGGTCGATGCGGTCAAGGCCGCCTCGGTACCCAACACCCAGTTCAAGGAACTGATCCGCCCCACCGAGCAGTTTTCCGGCCAGTTGCAACTGACCCCCGACCTGTCCGTGGGCGCTTTCTACCAGTGGCGCTGGGAGCAGACCCGTCTGCCCGCATCGGGCAGCTACTTCTCGGTACTCGACACCATTGGTGAGGGCGCCGAGCGCCTGATAGCAGGCCCAAACCCGGTCATTCCAGGTGGAGAACCGCTGGCATTCTTCCGTCAGCAGGACATGAAGGCCAAGGACTCCGGCCAGGGCGGCGTCCAGATCAAGTTCCGGGCCGGCGAAACCGATTTTGGCCTGTACGCCCTGCGCTATCACGACAAAACGCCGCAGATCTATATCCGCCCCGACGTCAGCGGCCCTCCTGACTTCGCCAGCGGTCGACTCGGCAGCTACCAATGGGTCTACCCGGAAAACATCCGCGCCTTCGGTGCCAGCGTCAGCCACACTTTCGGCGACTACAACGTCGCAGCGGAAATCTCCACACGGCGCAACATGCCGCTGAGCAGCGATGGGGTGAACATCGTCGATGGCAGTGGCGACAACGATGGCGATGCACGCTACGCCGTGGGCAACACCCTGCATGCGCAGGTTTCCTGGCTGGCCACCCTGGGCCCGTCGTTCATCGCCAACGAGGCAGACTTCGTCGGTGAAATAGCCTGGAACCGTTTGCTCAACGTCACCAAGAACCGCCAGGCGCTCAACCCGCTGGCCGATCGCGACGCCGCCAACGTTCGCTTCATCTACGAGCCCCGCTATCGCCAGGTCTTCCCCGGCATTGACCTGTCGGTACCGGTGGGGCTCGGTTTCGGTATCGGCAACTCCTCGATGGTCGGTGCCTTCAACGGTGACAAGGTCGGTGATTTCAGCATCGGTCTGACCGCGCTGTATCTCAACGAATGGCGAGCCGGACTCACCTACACCCATTACTTCGGGCCGGCCGGTACCTCGGTCGATGAAGACAACCACATCTCCTTCAAACAGTCGCTGAAGGATCGCGACTTCATTGCTCTGTCCATCCAGCGCACCTTCTGAGTAGAGGAACTATCCATGACCCGTTTCTCCTTTCCCGCACTGAGCCTGTTTTTGCTATGCGCTCAGCAGAGCCTGGCCGCTGTGACAGCTGACGAAGCTGCCAAACTTAACGGCGAACTGACCCCGTTCGGGGCCGAGCGCGCCGGCAACGCCGACGGCAGCATTCCCGCCTGGACCGGCGGGTTGACCACCCCAATCCCGGGCGACAAGCCAGGCGGGCGACGCTCGGATCCATTCAAGGACGAAAAACCGCTCTTCAGCATCAACGCCGGTAACGCCGCGCAATACGCCGACAAGCTCACCGATGGTACCCAGGCCATGCTGGCCAAATACCCCGACAGCTATCGCCTGGATGTGTATCAAACGCACCGTACCGCCGCCGCACCGCAGTGGGTGTATGACAACACGCTGGCCAACGCGAGCCGGGCCCGGATCGACAACGACGTGGTGGTCGGAGCGTTCGGCGGCATCCCCTTCCCGATCCCGACCAGCGGCGCCGAGGTGATCTGGAACCACCTGCTGCGCTGGCGTGCACCAACCGCACGCTTCTACGCCACGGCCTACCAGTTGACCGCAGATGGCCGCGCCGTACTGGCCAGCGAGGCCAGTTCCGTGCAGCAGGTGCCCTATTACTTCAAGGACAGCAGCCTGGAGGATTACGCCAAGTCAAACGTGTACTTCAATATCCGCGTCAATCTCTCCGCCCCGGCCATCCGTGCAGGCGAGGGCATCGTCGGCCGTGAGAACCTCGACGCCGCCAAGAATCAGGCCTGGGTCTACCTGGTGGGCCAGCGCCGCGTGCGCAAGCTGCCCAATACCTGCTGCGACACCCCCAGCCCGACCATGGCCGGCCTGATGAGCTTCGACGAGCTGGAGGTATTCTCCGGCCGCCTGGACCGCTTCGACTGGAAGATCGTCGGCAAGCAGGAGAAGTACATCCCCTACAACGCCAATAAGTTGCTGCAGCCGACCTCGGACAAGGACGTACTGAGCGCGCATCACCTCAACCCCGATCATGTGCGCTGGGAACTGCACCGCGTGTGGGTCGTGGAGGCCACTCTGCGCAATGGCCAACGCCACCAGGCCGCACGCAGCCGCTACTACTGCGACGAAGACACCTGGACCTGCGTATTGGGTGATCGCTGGGATGCCAACGGCCAACTGTGGAAGACCACCTGGGGCCAGGTCATCGCGATGCCCGATCTGCCTGGCAACTTCATGTTCGCCTTCGGCTTCAACGACCTGCTGTCTGGTGCAGCCATGGTCGCCGGCCTGTTCAACGAGAAGCCGGTGCATTACGAGCTGCTCGAACGCATCCCGGATGTCGAGTTCACCCCCGACGCCCTGGCCAATGACGGCATTCGTTGACCGGCTACCCGCCAGCCGCGACAGCATTAGGGAGCGCGCTCATGAACACTCATAGTCAACCTTCGCACCGCACTGCGGGACGCTGGCAGTGGCCACTGCTAGCGGCCTGCCTGTGCCTGGCCGGCACGGCGCAGGCCGAACCGGTCGGCGCGGCACTGGATCGGCCGGCCTTGGCCACGGTCAACCCGGCGCGCAGCTACCTGCTGGGCATCGCCCAGGCCGGCCAGCGCCTGGTGGCCGTCGGTGAGCGCGGCCTCATCGTGCTTTCAGACGACCAGGGAGCGACCTGGCGACAGGCCGCCTCCCCGGTCAGCGTCACCCTGACCGCTGTGCGCTTCGCCGACGCCGAGCACGGCTATGCCGTCGGGCACGGCGGCAATGTGCTGGTCAGCGAAGATGGCGGTACGCACTGGACTGCCAGCCTCGATGGCCGCCGCGCCGCCCGGACGCTACTGGCGGCAGCGCAAGCGCAAGGTAACCCGCGCGCAATTGCCGAAGCCGAGCGCCTAGTCGAGGACGGCCCGGACAAACCCTTCCTCGACCTGTGGGTGAAGAGCCCACAGGAGGCCTATGTCGTCGGCGCCTACGGCCTGGCCCTGCGCACCGTAGATGGCGGCAAGAGCTGGCAGCCCTGGCTGCAGCGAGAACTCAACCCCGGAGGCCTGCACCTCAATGCCATCCGCAGCCGCGGCCAGCGTGTGGTCATCGCTGGCGAGCAGGGTCTGGTGCTGCTCTCCGAGGATGGCGGCAAGCACTTCCGCGAAGTGCTCACGCCCTACTCAGGCAGCTTCTTCACCCTGGAACTGCCGGCCGATGGTTCCATCGTGCTCGCCGGTCTGCGAGGCAATGCCCTGCGCAGTGGGGATGGCGGCGAAACCTGGCGACCGCTCGCCTCCCCAGTGGAAGCCTCCATCACTGCCTCGGCGCTGCTGGCCGACGGCACCGCGATCTACGCCAACCAGGCCGGCATGCTCCTGCGTGAGCGCGATGGTCGCCTGCTGCCGATCAACCAGCAGCCACTGCCACCGCTCAACAACCTACTGCCCTCCTCGCATGCCGGCCTCATTCTGCTTGGCGCAGAGGGCGTCAGTACGCTAAATGCTGGAGATGTGAAGTGAACCACTCGCCAATCGACCCGGCGGAGATCTCCGCTGCCTTCGACCCGCGCTCCGGCACTCTGCTCGAGCGCACGCTGTTCAATCACCGCCTGCTGGTGGTCATCCTGTGCGCCATCACCACCCTGCTGCTGGCCTGGCAAACCACCAAGCTGGAACTCAACGCCAGCTTCGAGAAAACCATTCCCACGCAGCACCCTTTCATTCAGGTCTTTCAGCAATACCAGCACCAGTTGACCGGCCTGGGTAACTCAGTACGGATTGCCGTAGAAAGCCCGGCTGCCGATATCTACGACCCAGACTACCTCGACGCCCTGCGGCGCCTGTCGGACGAGATATTCCTGCTGCCAGGAGTCGACCGGGTCAATATGAAATCCCTGTGGACGCCCTCGACCCGCTGGACCGGCGTGACCGAAGACGGCCTCGAAGGCGGCTCGGTCATCCCCAACGGCTACGATGGCAGCCCGGCCAGCCTTGAGCAGCTACGCGCCAACGTCGCCCGCTCCGGCGAGATCGGCCAGTTGGTGGCCGTCAACGCCCGCTCCACGGTGATCTACGTACCGCTGCTGACCAAGGACGGCAACGGCCAGCCGCTGAACTACGCGACCTTCGCCGACCAGCTCGAACAACTGCGCCAGCAGTACGAAGGCGAAGGCCTGAACATTCACATCACCGGCTTCGCCAAGATAGTCGGCGACCTGATAGACGGCGTGCGAGCGGTGTTGCTGTTCTTCGCCATCGCCGTGGTGATCGCCACGCTCACCCTGTTCTGGTACACCCGCTGCCTGCGCTCCACCCTGCTGGTGGTCACCGCGTCCTTGGTGGCGGTGGTGTGGCAACTGGGCCTGTTGCCGACGCTGGGCTACTCGCTCGATCCCTATTCGATCCTGGTGCCCTTTCTGGTCTTCGCCATCGGCATGAGCCACGGCGCGCAGAAGATGAACGGCATCATGCAGGACATCGGCCGTGGCGTGCCCAAGCTGCTGGCGGCGCGCTTCACCTTCCGCCGCCTGTTCCTCGCCGGCATGACCGCACTGTTGGCCGACGCAGTAGGATTCGCGGTGCTGCTGGTGATCGACATTCAAGTCATTCGTGAGCTGGCCATCGCCGCCTCGATTGGCGTTGCGGTGCTGATTTTCACCAACCTCATCCTGCTGCCGATCCTGCTCTCCTATACCGGTGTCAGTGCACGGGCGGCACAGCGCAGCCTGCGTACCGAACAGGCCGACGCGCGCGGCGAGCGCAAGCACCCGCTTTGGTCGTTCCTCGACCGCTTTACCCATCGGCCAATGGCCGGTGTAGCGGTGGTCGGCGCCTTGCTGCTCGGCGTTACCGGCTTCGTGGTCAGCACCCACCTGAAGATTGGCGACCTGGATCCAGGCGCCCCGGAGCTGCGCCCCGACAGCCGCTACAATCGCGACGTGGCCTTCATGAACGCCAACTATGGCGCCTCCAGCGACGTGCTGGCGGTACTGGTGAGTACCCCGGACGGGCAATGCGCGCAATACGACATCCTCAACCGCCTCGATGCCCTGGAATGGCAACTGCGCCAGCTTCCCGGTGTGGAATCGACCCAGTCGCTGGCCCTGCTCAACCGCCGCATGATGGTCGGCCTGAGCGAGGCCAATCCCAAATGGTACGAGTTCATGCCCAACCAGGGCATGCTCAACTCGGTCGCCGCTAGTGCCCCACGCGGCCTGTACAACGATGGCTGCAGCCTGCTGACGCTTTACATCTACCTACGCGACCATAAGGCCGACACCCTGACCGGCGTGGTCGAGCACGTTGCCGCGTTCGCCCGGGTCAATGACACGCCGGACGCGCAATTCCTCCTGGCCGCCGGCAACGCCGGCATCGAGGCAGCAACCAATATCGTGGTCAAGGAAGCCTGGTGGCAGATGCTGGTGCTGGTATACGCCGCAGTGGCCCTACTCAGCCTGATCACCTTCCGCTCCTGGCGGGCGGTGCTGGTGGCCGTGCTACCGCTGATGCTGACCTCGGTACTGGCCGAAGCGCTGATGGTGCTGCTGGGCATGGGGGTGAAGGTAGCGACCCTGCCGGTAATCGCTCTCGGTGTGGGCATCGGCATCGACTACGCGCTGTACATCCTCTCGGTGACGCTGGCGCAATTGCGTGCGGGCAAAAGCCTGTCGGAGGCCTATTACCGTGCTCTGCTGTTCACCGGCAAGGTGGTGATGCTGACCGGCGTGACCCTGGCCATCGGTGTGATCACCTGGGTGCTGAGCCCGATCAAATTCCAGGCCGACATGGGCCTGCTGCTGGCCTTCATGTTCCTCTGGAACATGCTCGGTGCCCTGATCCTGCTCCCGGCACTGGCGCATTTTCTACTGAAGCAAAAGCCCCTGGCAGCGGTCTCCAGCAGCCCTGATACACCACCAAACGAGCCTGTGCACAACCCGCTAGAGTCTGTGCACAAGCCTGCCATTTAACCTGAATCTCTGGGCAGGAGCGCTTGCTGGAAAAGCGAGCGCCATGCCTGATGCTCTCCTACGAGCTCACGCAGGAAACCGAAACAATGCTGCAAGCCAGACAGTTTCAGGTAGACCTTGATTCAACCCAAGGAACTGTTAGACTGCAAATCATGAACATGCTAACAAAATCCACTCAGTATTATTGCTACCAGCCTTTAATTCGCGGGCGGTAGCCGTGTGCATACCGATCCGCCTGAGGCGGATCGGATCCATGGGATTTCTCTCTCCTCGGGCACAACCAACCAGGAGACCTCCATGAATACCCCGCAAGACCCCATCCAGTTTCTTCAAGAACGCGGCTTCATCCACCAGAGCACCGACCTCGAGGGTTTGCGCCAACACCTGCAACAGGGCTGCGCGACTATTTACCTGGGCTTCGATGCCACCGCCGACAGCCTGCATGTCGGCCACTTGCAAGGGTTGATGGTGATGCGCTGGCTACAGCGCTTCGGCCACCGCCCGATTCTGCTGATCGGCGGCGCCACCACACGCATCGGCGACCCCAGTTTTCGTGATGATAGCCGCCCGATGCTCAGCGAGGAGCAGATCCAGAGTAACATCGAAGGGATCTGCCAAACCTTCGCGCGATTCGTGACCTTGGGCGAGAGCGGCAATGCGGGGCGGGTCGTGAATAATGCCGACTGGCTAGACGGCATGGGTTACCTGCAGTTTCTCGATCAGGTAGGCCGGCACTTTTCCATCAACCGCCTGCTGACCTTCGATGCCGTGCGCCAACGTCTGGATCGCGAACATTCGCTGTCGTTCCAAGAGTTCGGCTATACCCTGCTGCAAGCCCATGACTTCACCGAGCTGGCCAAACGGCATGACTGCAGCGTGCAACTCGGTGGTGCGGATCAGTGGGCCAACATCATCAACGGTGTAGAGCTAGCTAGGCGCCAGGGCGCCAGGCAGCTATTCGGTCTGACTATGCCGTTGCTCACCACCAGCGACGGACGCAAGATGGGTAAATCGGCGCAAGGAGCCATCTGGCTCAATCCGCAGCGCCTGTCGCCCTTCGACTTCTGGCAGTTCTGGCGCAACTGCGACGACCGTGATATCGGCCGCTTCCTGGCACTGTTCAGCGAACTACCGCTGGAGGAGATCACCCTGCTCGCCAAGGCACAAGGTAGCGCGTTGAATGCTGCCAAGGTGCGTCTGGCATCAGCCGTAACTGCCCTTGTGCATGGTGAAGCGGCTGCGCAACTTGCTGAAACCACCGCCCAGGAGCTGTTCGTTGAAGGCGGCGCATTGCAGGGGCTGACCACCATCAGCATATCCAGAGCCACACTCGCAGGGGGCTGTTCGCTGACTGAGTTGCTTGAGCGCGAGGGGCTTCAGCCCTCGCGTGGGGCGACACATCGTCTGGCCGAAGGTGGCGGCCTGCGCCTGGACGGCCAGGCCATCAACGATCCTGACCTAGCCCTGGCCACTGATCGCGATGGGTGGTTGCTCAGCCTGGGCAAAAAACGTCACTACCGCATTCAGGTGGAGAACTGATCATCATCCAGCCAGACCAGCCGCCCAAAGGCATGTTCAAAGGCTTCAGTCACTGGCTAGGCCTCGACGATGAGGGGGCGGCTCAGGCTGCCCGTCTGGCGCTGGCGGCCTGGCTGGCATTCGGCATCGCCGCTCTGCTCCACGTGCAGAATGCCTACTGGGCCGCCATGCCCATCTGGGTGGTGGCACAACCCTCCAGGGGCCTTTTGCTCGAGCGCGCGCTGTACCGACTATTCGGCACCCTGCTCGGCGCGCTGATCGGTTTTGCCATTCTCGTCTCTGATTCGCCAGCGTTACAGCTGGTGTTATTGGCGGCCGTAATCGCCATGTTCGCAGGCAGCACGCACCTGTTGCGAGGTGCCAAAGCTTATGCGGCGCTTATGGCCGGGATGACTGCCGCAGTGGTAGTCATACCCTCGGCCCTTAGCCCGCAAGACAGTTGGTCACTGGCCCTGGCTCGGGTCGAATGCACCCTGATCGGCGTACTGACGGTCACCCTAGTGCTGTGGCTGTTCACCCCCCAGACCCGTCGTAGCGACTTCTACCAGCGGGCCCGAAACCTGGCAGCGGATACTGTCGACTTCGCCGCGCAGACCCTGAGCGCAGACACCGAACCAGCAACTGAACTGCGCCTGCTCAAGGCACTCAGCGAAATGGATGCCGAAGCGCTACCGATCTCCGCCGGTTCGCTACGCGGTTACCGACATCTGCGCCACATCGAGCAGCTGCTGCTGGCTTCGATCAATCTGATGGCTGCGGCTCAGGCCATGAGCAGCCGCTTGCGTCCAGATGCGCTGGCGACAGCCGAACTGGCCAGCCATCTTCAGCAGGTAGCCACACACCTGCGTAGTGATGAGCAGACTGCAGTCATCCTGCCTGCGCCCATACACGACCTGCCGTCCAGACGCCTGGCTCGCCTCGAACAGGCGCTGGAACAGCTATGTCGGGCGGCTGCCCAGCTGGCGCCCGGCGCATCATTTTCGCCTGCGGGAGCTCAGGCGGCAGTTACACTGGCAGCGGATCGCAACTGGCCGCTGGCGCTACGCACCGCCACCACCACAGGGGCGGCGGCGCTGGCCTGCGCTGGCCTGGCCTTCCCCACGCCAGCGACCGAACTGGCGATACTCGGCGTGTGCATCTTCTCGATGCTGCTGGGTTCAATGGCTCAGCCGCAAAAGCACGTTCCGCATATGTTACTTGGGGTGTTGGCCGGCGTGCTGGGCGCCACCCTCTACCGCTTTGTCGTGCAGCCACACCTGGATAGCATGATGGAGTTGATTCTGACCTTGCTGCCGTTCCTCCTGGTGGGCGGCATCCTACGCGCCAGCCGTCGCTTCGCCGTGGCAGCAATCGACGCCAACATGTGCTTTCTGCTGGCTAGCCAGGCTGGCATGCCGGCGGCCGGCAGCAGCGATATCATCAACAGCTCGGCTGCGCTGCTGCTCGGCGCGGGTTTGGTCGGCACAGGCTTCCTGCTCTTTCCGCGTACCATGCAACGCGCGTTGCGCCTGACCACCCGCGCCATCCTCCACGATATTCGAAGCCTGCTGCATGACACCCGGCCCCTGGCCAGGGAGCGTTGGCTGGCCCTGGCCGGTCGCAGGATCCTGCGCCTGATCGCACACACGCCGTCCGCTAGCTCGCCACCCGCGGGTCTGCTGGCGCTACTCAATCTGGGTCAGTCGATCATCGATTTGCACCAACTGGGGCAGTTGCCCGAACACCGCGCCATCTATCAGGAGGCGGTCGCGCGGCTGGCGGACTTCGAGCGGCAACCGCGCGCGACAGCCGAGTTTCTCCTAAACTTGGCGCAGGACAGCCACGACCGCTGGCTGAGCGTAACGCTGCAGACTCTGGCCTATACCCTGCTGGACAGCCACGGCATGTGGCTGACGCAAGACCTCAGTTCGGCGTAGTTCCGACCGCCTGAGCACGCGCCTGGGCGCCACCCAGCATGGACTGGATTTCCTGCGTCGCCTGGCGCGTACTCTGCGCCAGCTTCTTTACCTCATCGGCGACCACCGAAAAACCACGCCCCACCTCGCCAGCGCGCGCCGCTTCTATCGCAGCATTCAGCGCCAGCAAATTGGTCTGCTCGGCAATGCCCTTGATCACGCTGACCACCTGGGCGATCTGCCCATAGGTGTCCTGATTGTGCCGCAGCATCTGTTCGTGAGCGGCCTGAGCATTGCGCTCATCGGAGATGTCGCGTACTGCGCCGATGACCCGATAAAGTCGATGCTGCTCATCACGCACCGCACGCCCACGCTCCCGACACCAGATGTAACCACGACTCTTGTGGCGCATGCGGTACTCAATCACGTACTCGCCGCTGCCCGCCGGGTCGACGATCTCCTTTTCGAACAGTTTGAAGATGGCGTTCAGATCGTCCGGATGGGTGATACTGACCTGGCTGTCCCAGCCGTCGGGCAGTTCGTCCAGGCGATAACCGAGCAGCACGCGGAACTGATTGGAAATGCGCATCATGCTGCCGGGATCGTCGACCCGGCCGTTGGCCACGGTGAGATCCCAGTAGCCCTCGGTCAGCGTTGACTGGGCAATCTCCCAGATGCGCGACTCCAGCTCGCAGTGATTAAGCGCCTGTCGCTGTTCATCCAGCTCGGCTCGGACCGCCTCCAGCGTCATCTGTTGCTGCTGCAGTTCATCGCGTAACTGGCGCTCGCGAAGCAACGCCTGATCACGCTCATCGCTCAGGCGCCGCATCTGCGCCTGCAGGTCTGTCATACCGTCCCGGCTGCGTGCCATGAGTTCGGCATGCTGCTCGAGCGCTCGGGACAATTGCGGATAGACGGCCAGTGGCGAGCCGCCCTGCAGGGCGCCACCGGCATGCAGACTGGCGAGCTGCTGACAGAGCGCCTCTGCGAGATCACGCGCGTTGTCACGAAAGAACATAACGGCTACTCCAATTCGATTGATGAACGCTGCCGCTGCTTGATCGCCTGCCATTGTCGGTCGATCGCCTGTTTCTGCTCCGACCTGAGCGGCTCGAGGAAATACAGGCGGCGCCGCTCGCCAGCCCGGGGCACGAGCATTGGTGAGCGCTGCGCCAGTTCGATCATTTCCGGTAGATCACTGCGCAGCGGCGCATAGAAGCGCGTCGCTTCGGTATTCAGACGGGCGTTATCGGGGTGCAGCAAGTAGTCGATGAAGCGATGGGCCAATTCGGGCTGCTGGGCATTGGCGGGAATCGCCCAACTGTCGATGGTCAGCAGCGCGCCTTCCTCCGGCACCAGAAATTCCAGACTGGGGCGACGCGATACCGCCGAAAGGGCGTGGCCGCTCCAGGCCATGGCGACGCACAACCTCCCAGCTGCCAGGTCCTCGATATAGGCTTCGTTGTTCAAGGCTCGCAGCGCACCGGCCCGGGCGATCAGTTGCGCACCGCTATCGGCCAGGCGCCTGGTTGATGCATCCGGCAGGCGCTTGCCCTGCAGATTCATCCATAGCGAGAAGGTTTCTTCCGGAGCGTCCAGCCAGCCGATACCGCAGGCTTGCAGGCCCTGGGTATGCTGGGCATCGAACAACACACGCCAGCTCGGCGACACCTCCTGCCCGAGCGCGCGCTGGACCGTTTCCCGCTCGATAACAAGGCCGACCGTGCTCCATAGATAGGGCACCACGTAACGTCCCGCACCGGAAAAACCGGCGAGCGAGGCCAGCAGCTTGGGGTCCAGGTTGTCGTAATGGCGCAGCTTGCTGATATCGATTTGCTGCAACTGCCGCTCATCGATCAGCCGTTGCAACTGAAAATGCGACGGCGCCACCAGGTCGAAAGCGGCCCCGGCGTCCAGCGCCTCATCCAGTTCCTGGGCGGTGGTGAAGGTCTGGTAATCGACCTTGATACCGGTGCTTCGCTCGAAACCCGCAAGTACCTTCGGGTCGATGTAGTCCTTCCAGTTGTAGATGCGCAGCGTCTGGGCGTGGGCTCCGACGCAGGCGAACATCAGCACGGCAAAGAGCAGTCCCCTCATAGTCCGCTTCCCATGGCGTGGTCGTGGCCCCATAAATAGCGCCATCCGCCTACTGGGTCTTGCCCGAGCGTGCCGAGCCCTTGTGCGCTGCTGCCGCACCATGAAAAAACGCCTCGTAGGAGGCGTTTTCGTTTCAACATTCAGCCCAGATCCGGCTCGAACAACTTGCGCTTCATATAGAGCTTGACCCACAGCAGAGCGATGATGCTGACCAACAACAAGATGCCTCCGAGGATCTTGTAGACCAACACGGTCATCTCCGGCGATGGCGAGTTATGCATGGCGACGTAGAGCATCGCGGCGATGCCTAGGATCTGCGGCAGCGGGTAGAACGGTGTTTTGAACGGACGCGCCAGATTGGGCATGCGATGGCGTAGCACCAGTACATCGACGTGTGCCACCACGTAGGCAAGCAGCCAACTGGTCGATGCGGCGATCACCAGCGGGATCAGTGAGTCGATATCCATCAGGATCAGTGGGATGGCGATGATCACCGCCATGAACAGGATGCCCACCCAGGGGGTGCCGAAACGCTGGCTGGTGATTTTCATCTGCGGAAAGGCCTGCCCATTTTCGGCCATGCCTTGCAGCATACGCGGTACGGCGGCCAGCACGGTATTGACGGTACTGCAGGTAGCGGTCACCGCCATCAAGGCTGCAATGATCAAACCGGCCTTGCCAAATACTGCGTTTGCATAGTCCAGATAAGGCAGTGGCGAGCCGGTGAGTGTTTCCACATTCAGGTAGTAGGTTGCGCCATAGACGAACAACAGGAAGATGCCGAGCATGGCACACAGCGACAGCATCATCGCGCGCGGGATATTGCGCTGAGGGTTGTCCACTTCATTGATCATCGGGCAGATGAACTCCGCCCCAACCATCAGCCACATGGCCATGGCAACCAGGCCGATGAAGCTGCCGTCAAGCACGGGCTCGAAGCTCCAGCTGACCGCCGTGCCGCTGACTGCGACATGGGGCTCCACCACACCGCTGACCGCGCACAGGCCGATCAGAATCAGCGCAGTCACCAGGATGAAAGACAACAGGTTCTGCACCTTGGCGAACACATCTGTGCCGAGAATATTGGTCACTACCAATACGCCGAGAATCAGCAACGGCAATAGTAGCGGCGGGAACATGCCCGGTAGCAGTTCACCGATGATCGCATCGACCAGAAACATCTCCACTGGCAAAGCCAGCATGGCGACCACCACATAACCGGCAAAAACCGCCACGATTGCCGGGAAATGACCAATTGCTTTCTGCGTGTAGGTCGCCAATGTCCCCTCCTGAGGAAACATCAGCGACAGCTCGGCAAAGCTCATGGCGTTGAATTGCGCCAGGACGAAAGCGACGATAAGCGCGGCGATGAAGCCCATGCCACCGATACCGATGCCTTGCGTGGCGGTGATCATCGAGCCCTGTACGATCACCAGACCGACACAGATGGCCATCATGGTGATGAACCCGAGTTTTTTCTGCTGCATGAAAGTGCTGCTCCCCGCCTGCATCGAGGCAATGTCAGGGGCGTTGGTCTTGTTCATTTTCTTTTTCTCCCGCTCGGACCTTGCAGCCCAGTGGTGCCCATGGATGTGACGTCGGACGAGTGCCTTGTCGAGCATCACTGTGCTACTGCGTGAAGTTGAATTCTTGCACCAGGCTGCCGCCGCCTTGCCCCGGCGTGTCAGGATCGAACATTTAGCCGAACAGCACCATTGAGCGCACAAAGAACCGGCCGCCGATGGTGCCAGGGGCCGGCTGAGGTATGCGAGGCAAGGGTTTCAGGCTAAAGCCTACCTACGAGCTATCTGGGCGTTTTTCACGCACAAAAAACCGGCCCTCGGGAGCATGCCCGGGGCCGGTCAGAGAAAGCCTTGCGCAGCCGATCAGCCCTGGGCAATGACCGCTCTGAGCATGCTCTTGAAGGTCTCGATCTGCTCAGCGCTGAAGGCCGCGAACACCTTATCCTGCTGCTCGCCAGCGATACGCCAGAGTTCCTCGGCCTGATCGACACCTGCGACGGTCAGCACGTAGCGCTCGTCGGCGTCGGCCACCATGCCCTTGCGCTTGAGAATCTCCACCGCCTGCTCGATCTCCCGCACCGGCATGGCCACCTCGCGCAACAGATCACACATGCTCAGGCCGGCGTCGTTCTCCAGCACCATCAGCATGCGCGCCTCGCTGGTGCGCAGGCCGGTGGAAAGCTGGCGTGGCTGGTAGTTGCTCTGGTAGCTGCGCACAGCCTGGGTCATCAGGTAGTAGAGGTTGTTGCTCAGGCGCCCTTGGAAAGCGCTGCTGGGCTGCTGCCCTTCGCTCTTCTGGTTCATGCGCGTGTGCGGCAGCACCATCGAATAGGCGCCCTGGTGATAGAGCAACGGCGAGCGACCCAGGTCATCGAAGGCCACCACCTTGCCGATCAGGATCCAGTGGTCGCCACCGTCGACCTGCTGGTACATCTCGCACTGAAAGCGCGCCGCGCAATCGGCTAGCAGCGGCGCACCGCCCTCCCCGGCCTCATGCACGATGCCCTCGAACTTGTCGTCACGCGGGCGGGCGAACTGGTTGGAGATGTCGATCTGGTCGGCGGCCAGCACGTTGACCGCGTAATGCGTGGCGCGCTGGAACACCTCGTAGCTGCCGGAGCGCTTGTCGATGCTCCACAGCACCAGCGCCGGGTCGAGCGATACCGAGTTGAAACTGTTGGCGGTCACGCCGACCTTCTCGCCATCGGGCGTGGCGGCGGTGATGACGGTGACGCCAGTGGCGAAATTACCCAGCGCACGGCGAAAGGCGCGCGCGTCGATGGAAGTGCTCATGGGGATCTCCCTGGCCGCTGCGATGCGGCTCATTGTTCGAGTAGCGGGGCCGCCAGCGGCCCCACGCAAGGTGCAGCCGGACTCAGACCATGCTCGGATCCGGCTCCAGGCCCATCAGCTCACGGCCGAGGATCTGCGCGCAGACGTCGTAGTCGGTGTAGGCATGGGCGCCGGTCATGTGCGAGTCACGGAACAGGCGCTGCATCTCGTTGCTCTCGAACCAGGAGGTGCCACCGGCCGCCTCGAACAGACGATCCACGGCCTGGATGCACATTTTCACCGCATAGGCCTGGTTGGTGCGCCAGAACGCCAGGGTTTCGCGGCTCGGGTACTGGTGACGTTCGGCATGCTCGGCATGCTCGGCCCAGGTCTTTTCCAGGAAGGCCCGCGCGGCGCCGACCTGATGGGTGGACTGGGCCAGGCGCATCAGCGCCGGCGTTGCAGTGCCGACATTCACGCCGGTGTAGGCGCGCACACGGTTCCTGGTCTTCTCCTTGTAGGCCTCAAGCATGCGCTCGGCCACGCCCAGGCCGATGGCGGCAAAACCGCTGGCGAAGTACGGGCGATAGGGCGCGTAGAAAATCTTGCTGTCGGGGTACAGACCGAACCCGGCGGACTTGCCCTCCATCATGTCCTTGGCCTTCTGGATGCGATAGTTGGGCACGAAGGCATCCTTGATCGACAGGGTCTTGGTGCCGCTGCCCTTCATGCCGGCTGCGAACCAGTCGTCGCGAATCTCGTAGTCGCTGCGCGGCAGCACGGCAAAGCAATAATCCTGGCCGCCCTCGCCGTTCTGCCGACGGCAGCCGACGATGGCCCATTCGGCGTGATCGCTGCCGCTGCTCCAGCCCATCTCACCGTTGAAAATGACGCCGCCTTCCACCTCCTCGACCTTACCGAACGGCGCAATGCTGCTGCTCGCGGTGGCATCGGGATTCTCGCCCCAGACCTCGTCCTGCAACTGCTTGGAGAACAGCGCCAACTGGTGACTATGGGTGCACAACAGGCTGAAGGCCCAGGCGGTGCTGGCGCAGGCTCCGGCTAGCGCAGCGACGCAATCGGTGAATTCCGGCAGGGAGATTTCCAGGCCACCATAGACCTTGGGCTGGAAGGCACGGTGCATGCCGATACCCTTGAGCAAGGCGATGTTCTCCTCGGGCACCTTGCGCTCCTGCTCGGCACGCGAAGCATTGGCAGCGATGGCCGGAAGTATGGCTTTGAGATCTTCGAGGAGCGGATTTGGCTTTTTCATCTGAGTACGAGCCCTGATTATTGTTAGCTGTAGATCGCGGCGGGCGACTCGTTGACGACACTGACAAGCTGCTTTTGCAGCAGTCAGCCTGCGCATCAAGTGCGATTCCTGCCGAGGGACGCACTCATTATGGGTACTGCCCAGCTGGCTAAAAATGCACCTTCCGGAGACTAGATTGCACTTTTCATAGAAATTTGAGCGGCAATCAGCAAAAAGTTAATCTATTAACAATATACCTATTGCGACCCCTTTCAGGACGCGCCCGATGCCCGCCTTGCCCTTCTATGCACGTCCTCACCTGCTGCGCGCCCTGCGTCACCGCAACTTCCGCCTGTACTTCGCAGGCCATGCCATTTCCACACTGGGCATCTGGATCCAGCAGGTGGCGCTGGCCTGGCTGATCTACCGCCTGAGCGGATCAGCCGCCTTGCTCGGCCTGACCACCTGCGTCGCCCTGCTGCCGCAACTGTTCGTCGGCCCCCTGGCCGGCGCCTGGATCGACCGCCACGACAAACGCCGCCTGCTCATCCTGGTCGAGGCCCTGCTCGGCGTGCAGGCGCTAGTGCTGGCCCTGCTGACCTGGCTCGGCTGGATCAACCCGACGCTGATCGTCGCCATGGCCGCACTGATGGGCATGCTCAACGCCTTCGACACACCCTTGCGCCAATCGCTGCTCAGCCAGTTCGTCGACGACCGCGCCGACCTGCCTAACGCCCTGGCCCTCAACGCCATGCTGTTCACCTCGTCACGCTTCGTCGGCCCGCCCCTGGCAGGCGTGCTGCTGGGCGTATCCAGCGAGGCGCTGTGCTTTTTCCTCAATGGCCTTTCCTACCTGGCACTGGTGACCAGCCTACTGCTGATCCATCTACGCCCCGCCGAACGGGCGGCCGGCTCCTACCGCGACCTGCTCGGCGAAGGCCTGCGCTACGCCCGGCACAACCCACGTATCCGGGCGATGATGCTCAGCGTGCTGGTGATCAACTTCACGGCATCGAGCTACGTGGTGCTGCTGCCGGTGTTCGCCAAGGACATATTCGCCGGCGATGCCACCACCCTCGGCTGGCTCTGGGGCGCAGCCGGCCTCGGCTCGCTGCTGTCGACCGTGCTGCTGGCCTCGCGCCTGTCCGTGGAGTCGCTGCCGCGCACCATTCTCGCGGCCAGCGCCATCACCGCCCTGGCCCTGCTAGTCTTCGCCGGCAGCGATGTGCTGCCGCTATCGCTCGCTGCCATGGCGGTGATCGGCTTCGGCATCACGGTGAGCAACGTCGGCACCAACATCGTGCTACAGAGCGAAGCCCCGGAAGCCCTGCGCGGGCGTATCGTCTCGCTCTACACCTCCACCCGCTTCGGCTTCGACGCCCTCGGCGGCCTGCTGGTCGGCCTGCTCGCCGCCCACCTCGGCGCACCATGGGTAATGGCGCTGGCTGGCGGGGTGTTGTTGGTTTATTGCGGGTGGCTTGGAGCAGGCCGATAAACGGCAGCGGTGACTCAGCGCTCGGCGAGCACGTGCCTTACCCGAGGCCGCAGGGTCTCGCCAGCCACCGCCAGCACACCTATGGCGCCGACGATCCAGTACCACTGCGCAACCGGGTCGAACATCAGCCAGCCCAGCGCGTGCAGGAACACCATCATGATCAGGACCGGGCTGACATAGCGCACCATGAACAACCACAGGGCGTAGCCTGTGGCTGACAGCCCCAGCTCGTCACGCATGATCTCGGCACGCAGCACGTAACCGGCCAGCACGACCATACAGATCCCACCCAGCGGCATCATCCAGCGCGAGGTGAGGTAGTCCAGCCAGTCGAAGAAGTTCTTGCCCATGGGTGTCCAGCCCGACAGCAGGTTGAATGACAGCATCGCCAGCAGGCTTATCACTAGCAGCACCGCTCCCGATGCCATGGCGCCATTGAAACGACTGATACCGTATTTCTCGTCGAGATAGGCAACGGTCGCCTCGATCATGCCGATCGCCGAGGTCAGCGCGGCGACCGACACCATGGCGAAGAACATCACGCCGAAGGCGGTACCGAATGGCATCTGCTGGAAGGCCAGCGGCAGGCTCATGAAGATCAGCCCCGGCCCGGCGCCCGGGCTCATGTCGTTGGCGAAGATGATCGGGAAGATCGCCAGGCCGGCGAGCAGCGCCACGCAGGTATCGCAGATCGCCACCAGGAAGGTGGTGCGGGCGATGGACTGGCCGTCGGGAATGTACGAGCCGTAGGTGAGAATGGCCCCGGAAGCCAGGCTGAGGGTAAAGAAGGCGTGGCCCAGTGCGGCCAGCAGCGCCTCGCTAGTGATCTTCGAGGCGTCGAAGTGGAACAGGAAGTCGAAGCCGGCGCCGAAACTGCCGCTGGAGAGGGCGTAGGCGACCAACACTAGGAGCATCACCGCCAGCCCCGGCATCATCCAGCGCACCGCGCGCTCGACGCCTTGCTGCACGCCCTTGGCCACGATCCATAGCGTCACCAGCGCCACCAGCACACTCCAGCCGCCGAGTTGCCAGGGGTTGGCGTTGTGCGCTTCGAACACCCCACCGAGCGCTTCGACACTGGTGGCGGTCAGTGAACCGTCAAGCATCTTCCACGTGTAGGCGAAGGCCCAGCCGGCCACCACCACGTAGAAACTGAGGATCAAAAAGCCGCACAACATGCCCATGCCGCCGACCACCTTCCACAAGGGGTTGCCACCGTTCTCGCGCACCACACGGCCGATGGCATCGATGGGACTGCCGCGACCACGGCGGCCGATAGCGATCTCGGTCATCATCACGGGAATGCCAATAGCCAGAATGCATGCCAGGTACATCAACACGAAGGCGCCGCCTCCGTACTGACCGGTGATGTAGGGGAACTTCCAGATATTGCCCAGACCTACGGCCGAGCCGGTTGCTGCGAGGATGAAGCCCCAGCGCGAGAGCCAGAGGTTCTTCGGTTTTTCACGGGTCATACGTCACCTGTTGTTTTTTTCATGGACGATCGAAACCGCCGCACACGCATGCGGCGCCGTAAGCAGTTCGAAGAAGGAGCGAACCGGGTGAAGATCAGGGCGTTGCGCTAGCGCAGCGCCCTGTTACCTGTCGCTTGCCTGCGTCGCTCTTGGGCGACGTCAGCTTGAGCAGAGGTCAGGAAGACAGACTGTCGGCTGCCGCACGCTGGATCTGTTCCCAGAGCGCCACAACGTGCTGCCTTTCGGTTGGCAACGCGCCGATGGAAATGCGCACCATCCAACGCCCGTCGAGCGTGGCCGGCGTGACATAGGCCAGACCGGAGCGATTGAGCGCCTCGGCCCAGCGCTGCGTGTGCTGATCCAGGGCTTCGCCGCTGAGGCCGGCCGGCTGATGACGGATGCACAGGGTCTGCAGATTGACGGGCGCGAGCACCGCCCAATCGTCATGGGGGCGGATCTGCTCGGCCAGCCACTGAGCATTGGCCAGGTCCCGGCGCAGGCGCTGCTGCAGACCCTCGATGCCTTCGCTGCGCAGCAAGAACCAGAGTTTCAAGGCGCGGAAGCGGCGGCCCAGTGGGATGCCCCAGTCGCGCAGATTCTTCACTTCATCATCGACACTGGAGCGCAGGTAGCTTGGGTTGGTACTCATCACCCGGATGAGGTGCTGCGGATCGCGGACGAAATATAGCGAACAGTCGAACGCCACCCCCAGCCATTTATGCGCGTTGACCACAATGGAGTCGGCCCGCTCGATGCCTTTCCACATCCAACGGCACTCGGGCAGGATCATCGCCGACCCGGCCATTGCCGAATCGACATGCAACCAGATGCCGTATTCGCTGGCGATCTGACCGATGGCATCCAGCGGATCCACGGCGGTGGTTGTCGTAGTACCGGTTGTCGCCACCACGGCACAGGGTGTCAGGCCATTTTCCACGTCCTGAGCGATGGCCGCCGCCAGCGCCTCGGGAAGCATGGCGAAACTGGCGTCGGTTTCGATGTAGCGAATGTTTTCCTTGCCGAAGCCGGCAAGCAATGCAGCCTTGTCCACCGAGCTGTGCGCATGGGCAGAGGTGTAGATCATCAGCGGCCGCTGCTGAGCCTGCAGCCCACCCTTGACCAGCGCATAATTGGAAGCCTTTTCCCGCGCGCAGATCAGTGCAACCAGCGTACTGGTCGAGGCCGTGTCCTGGATCACGCCGCTCCACGCATCGGACAGGCCGACCATCTGCCGCACCCAGTCAACACTGGTTTCCTCCAGCTCGGTTAGCGCCGGGCTCGACTGCCAGGACAGACCGAGTACACCAAGACCGGTACTCAGGTAATCCCCCAGCACCGAGGCCAGGCTGCCATTGGAGGGGAAGTAGCCAAAGAAACCTGGATGCTGCCAGTGAGACAGGCCGGGCATGATCAGGCTCTCGAGGTCACTCAATACAGTCTCGAAGGGTTCAGCTTGCATTGGGGCGGAAATCGGCAGCGCAGCTTTCAGCTCTCCGGGCTTGACCTGGGCCATCACCGGCAGCTCGGCAATACCACTGCGGTAGTCGGCGATGCGGTCGATCAGCTGGTGGCCAAACTTGCGAAACTCTTCTGGGGTCATGGGCATTCTCCTGGTGCGGATGCTGGTTCTTGTACACCGGGGTATCGCGCCCGGCTCGATAGGCTGGAGTCTATCGGCGCTCTGCCTGCACAAGAACGGCCACACCTGCATAGCTGCTATGGCGTATCGGCATACCTCTGAGCTTCACTGCCCGCCCCATCGCTGGCATAGCAACTGATACCAAACTGGGAGGCTTGCCAGAGCTCGTAGACCAGGTTGCGGAACCACTGATGGGCCGGCGCAAGCTGGGTACGGCGATGCCACAGCACCCAGTAGCGATGCCTGTGTTCGATGAAAGGCAACGGGCTCCAGCTCACCGGATGCAGCCTGGCCAGCCTCACCGCAATATGCTCGGGCAAGGTGACCAACATGCGACTGTCGCTGACCACCTGAATCGCCGCCGCATAGAACGGCACCTGTAGGCGAATCTCGCGGCTGCGGCCGTTTTGCTTCAGGTACCTGTCGACAAAACTGTCCTTGTCGCCCCCCCCGGAAATACACACGTGCGCACAGCTCAGATACTGCTCTTCACTCAACGGTGTGCCGCTCAGCGGGTGATTCCTGCTCATCACACAGACAGGACGATCCTCCCCGAGCATCCGGCCATGCAACTCTGCTGGCGCATCATCGAGCATGGTGGTCACCAGATCGAGTTCTCCGCCAGCCAACAGGTCGAAGCGTGTCGGTTGCCAGGTCAGATATTCGATAGACACCTTGGGCGCCACCGAATGCAAGCGCTTGATTAGGATGGGCAACATGTGCTCGGCAATGTAGTCCGAGGCTGCCAACCTGAAGGTCCGTTTGCAGTCCTCCGGCACGAAACGCTCCGGATCGCTCAAGGCCTCGAGATCGAAGATGATCTGCTTGAGTGGCATGACCAGGGCTTCGGCACGGGCCGTGAGCACGAAGGCCCGCCCCTGACGAACCAGCAAAGGATCCCCAAAAGCTTCGCGCAAATGGGCAAGATGCCGGCTGAGCACGGATTGACTGCTATCGAGGCGCAGCGCTGCATGACTGAGATTACGCAATTCCAGCAAGGCATCGAGGGTGCGCAAGAGCGACAGGCTAAGTGACGAGAATTGAGCGTTCATCGGACGACCGCCCTCACGGGTACACGTTTTATTGAATACAGACTGCCGCTTTCGCAAGCAGCCGCTATGACAAATAGAAAGCCGCGTCTCATGGCCGCTACGTGCCACCATCGCCCTTGCTAATACGATACTCCCCCGGCGTCACTCCCGCATTGCGGGTGAAGAACCGGCTGAAATAAGCCGGATCCTTGAAGCCCAGCTGGTAGCAGATTTCGTTGACCGAGATGCCGGTGAACAGCAGCAGGCGTTTGGCCTCCTGCATCAGGCGGTCGAACACCAGGCGCTTGGAAGGCAGGTCGGCGATGCGCCGGCAGATGTCGTTGAGCCGCGCCTCGGTGACGCCCAGTTGCGCGGCATAGCGGCTCAGCGGCCAGTGCTCCTGATAGTGCGCTTCGATCAGGGCGTTGAAGCGCTGGAAGATGTGCAAGTCTTCGCCGCGCGCCGGCTGTGCCTGGATGGTGCGGGCAGACAGGCGCAGCAGGCTGACGAAGATCAGCCGGGTCAGCGCCGCCAGGCTGAGTTCGCGGCCAGGGCGGTCGTCGGCGAATTCGTGGCGCAGTTCGTCGAACAGCAGGTTCAGCCGCGCCACCTCGCCGTCGTATTGCCCGTCCAGTTCGCCCATCGCCACGCACAAGGGGGCGATCTGCGGCCCCTGGGCCAGGCCCTGACGACTTTCCAGCAGCGGCCAGACCAGTTCCTGGCGCACGGTGAGCACATGGCCGTCGCTGTCGGCGTCGGTGACGAAGGCATGGGGAAAGGTCGGCGGGGTGAGGAAGAACATAGGCCCCTGCTGCTGGTAGCGCTGGTCGTCCAGGTACACCCGCACCACGCCACTCTTGACGTAGTGCACCTGAAAGAAGCGGTCATGCCGATGCACCGGCATGTTGCGGCCGAAGAAGTCGGCCAGCTTGCCAAGAGCCTCGTAATGCACGTCCGCATCAGCGTAGCGCTGGTCGTAGACCTGGCCGATGTTGATGTTGGGGATCGGTTGCGGATCGTACACGGCTCCTCCCCTCAGCTCATCTGGTTCAGGGCTTGATCTGCTTGAATTCGTTGAGCAAGCCGAATAGCTGCTGCAGCTTCTCTTCGCCGAACTGCTCTTGAATGCGCTGGTAGTTGCACTCCATGCCGTCACTCATGGAGAGGAAGCAAGCATGGCCCTTCTCGGTGAGGTTGATGTGCACGCGGCGCTGGTCGATGGTGGATTTGCGCCGTACGACGATGCCGTCGCGCTCCAGGCGGCTGAGCACGCCGGTCATGCTCGGTTTGAGGATGCAGGCCAGCTCGGCCAGGCGAAAGCTTTCCATTTCCCCGTGCTGGCGCAGGATGCGGATGACCCGCCATTGCTGCTCGGTGAGACCGTGTTCGTTGAGCAACGGGCGGAAGAAACTCATGGCCGCTTCTCGGGCCTGTAGCAGGGTAAGGGTGAGGGACGGTCGAAGTGTGGGCATGGCAAGGTTCACAGAACGAAATTAGTAAATAGCTTAACGAGATAAAGCACATAGCACCCTGCCGTCAATCGCTGCCTGGATGACTGGCATGCTCAGACATGGTCTGCGGCAGCCTCGGTCAAGCTCGCCGGCCAGCCCGCTCTTATGCTGAGCCCCAACTGACTCGAGCCACGGCCCGATGTTGGCAATCCATTTGTAGCAGGAGCTCCACGCCCATGGCCACCTCACTCGTAACCACCCTCCCCGTCGTCGAAAGCTTTCTGAGCAAGCGTCACAGCTCCTTTGTCGATGGCGTGCAAACCAGCCTCCGGCATGGCGAGGGGATGGAGATTTTCAACCCGGCGAACGCGCAGGTGCTGGCCCAGTTGGAGCTGGCCGACGCGGCGACGGTGGAGGCCATCGTCACCTCGGCCCATCGAGCCTTCACCTCGGGCTGCTGGAGCAAGCTGGCGCCTGCCGCGCGTGAACGCATCCTGCTGCGCTTCGCCGATCTGGTCGAAGCCCACAGCGAAGAGCTGGCCCAGTTGGAAACCCTCAACCAGGGCAAGTCGATACACCTGTCGCGCGCCATCGAGGTCGGAGCCTCGCTCAACTACATGCGCTACATGGCTGGCTGGGCAACCAAGATCGAGGGCCAGACGCTCGATGTATCTATCCCCATGCCGGAGAGCGCGCGCTTCAATGCCTACACCCGCCGTGAGCCAGCGGGCGTGGTAGCGGGCATCGTGCCCTGGAACTTCCCGATGATGATCGCCCTGTGGAAGGTCATCCCGGCGCTCGCCTGCGGCTGCACCATCGTCATCAAGCCCGCCGACGAGACTCCGCTGACCGCCCTGCGTCTGGCTGAGCTCGCCATTGAGGCCGGCATCCCGGCCGGTGTGTTCAACGTGCTGATCGGCCGCGGCGCCGAGGTCGGGCCAGCGCTGGTCTCCCATCCTCTTGTGAACAAGGTCTCCTTCACTGGCTCTACGGCTGTCGGCAAGCAGGTAGGCGTTGCCGCCTTGGAGAACATGACGCGCTTCACCCTCGAGTTGGGCGGCAAGAACCCCATGTTGCTGCTCGAGGACGCCGATATCGACAAGGCCGTGGCCGGCGCGATTGGCGGCGGCCTGCTCAACCAGGGCCAGGTCTGTGCGGCGGCCTCGCGCATCTATGTACCGGCGCGCCACTACGGGCGCTTCGTCGAGGCGCTCAGCGCCCAGGTCGGCGCGCTGAGCGTCGGCGCCGGCATGGACGCCACCGCCCAGGTCGGCCCGCTGGTGTCGAAGAAGCAGCAAAGCAGCGTACTCAATTACCTGGAGATCGCTCGCCGCGAAGGTGCGCGCTTCGCCGCTGGCGGCCAGCCGGTGGATCTGCCCGGCTACTTCGTCGCCCCGACCGTGCTCGCCGACATGCAGCAGCGCATGACCTGCGTGCAGGAGGAGATCTTCGGCCCGGTGCTGTCCGTGGTGCCCTACGACAACCTCGAACAAGGGCTGCAGATGGTCAACGACAGCCGCTACGGCCTGACCGCCAGCCTCTGGAGCAACGACCTAGGCCGGGTGATGGCGCTGATCCCGCAGGTCGAGGCCGGCACCGTCTGGGTCAACAACCATGTCCCGGTCGACCCCAACCTGCCCTTCGGCGGCTACAAGCAATCGGGCATGGGCCGCGAGTTTGGCCGCAGCGCCATCGAGGGTTTCACCGAGCTGAAATCGGTGTGCATCACCTATTGATTGCTCCGAACGGCGGCGGCATGCCCCAGGCAGTGCCGCCGCCCTCGACACCAGCAAAAGTGCAATTGATTCCCTGAAACAGCCATTAAAAGCCGCCTTAGACGCCATCAATATCACTAGCACAGGATCGAGCTGGTGCCATCACAAGAATTTCGTTTACACATTAACGTTATAATTAATATATTAACGAAAGCAGGCGCCGAACCGGCGATGCCAAACGCCCCGAGTAGGAGAACAAGAAATGAGCCGCCCCACCGAACAGGCCGCCACCGGAACGCTTTTTGGCGTTGCGCTGAATTATCAGGGCCTGCTGCGCAGCCGCCTGGCCGAGTTCAACGAGCCGCCTTACCAGCAGCCACCGCTCAAGCCGGTGCTGTTCATCAAGACGCCGAACACCCGCAATGGCGACGGCCAGCCGGTGGTGATGCCCGCTGGCGAGCGCCTGCAACCCGGCCCGGCGCTGGGCGTGGTGATCGGCAAGACGGCCAGCCGTGTCGATGAAAAAGACGCCCTGAGCCATGTCGCCGGCTATGTGATCGTCAACGAATTCAGCCTGCCGGAAGAGAGCTACTACCGTCCTGCTGTCAAGGCCAAGTGTCGCGACGGCTTCTGCGCCCTCGGCAGCGAAGTGATCGAACTGGCCGACCCGCACGCCCTGGCCCTCAAGGTGCTGGTCAACGGCGAAGTGCGCCAGGAAAACACCACCGCCAACTTCGTGCGCAGCGTGCCGCGCCTGATCGCCGAACTCAACGAGTTCATGACCCTGCATGAAGGCGACGTGCTGATCACCGGCACCCCGGAAGGCCGCGTCGACGTGCAGCCCGGCGATGAAGTGAGCGTGGAAATCAGCGGCCTGGGCCGCCTGACCAACCACATCGTGGCGCAGTAAGGAGAGCAAGATGAAACACGCCCGCATTCGCTACGAGAACCAGATACACGCCGTCACCGTCGAGGCGGACAACGCCGTACGCCTGGCCGATGGTCGCCTGCTCGCAGAAGCCGATGTCGAGTGGCTGCCGCCTGCCGAAGGCAGCATGTTTGCCCTCGGCCTGAACTACGCCGACCACGCCGCCGAACTGGCCTTCAAGGCGCCGACCGAGCCGCTGGCCTTCATCAAGTCTCCCGGCACCTACACCGGCCACAATCAGGTGACCTGGCGCCCGGACAACGTCAAGTACATGCACTACGAGTGCGAGCTGGTGGCGGTGATCGGCAAGCCGGCGAAGAACGTCAAGCGCGAGGACGCCCTGCAGTACCTGGCTGGCTACACCGTCTGCAACGACTACGCCATCCGCGACTACCTGGAAAACTACTACCGCCCCAACCTGCGGGTGAAGAACCGTGATGCCACCACCCCGGTCGGGCCGTGGATGGTCGACGTCGCTGATGTGCCAGATCCGTCCAAGCTCACGCTGCGCACCTGGATCAACGGTGAGTTGAAGCAGGAAGGCACCACGGCGGACATGATCTTCGACATTCCGTACCTGATCGAATACTTCTCCAGCTTCATGACCCTGCAGCCCGGCGACATGATCGCCACCGGCACGCCGGAAGGCCTGGCCGACGTGGTGCCAGGCGATGAAGTGGTGGTGGAAGTGGAAGGCGTTGGCCGCCTGGTCAACCGCATCGTCAGCGAATCCGAATTCTTCGCCGCGCGCGGCAAGTGACACCTACGAGGCACAGAACATGATCAAGCATTGGATCAACGGTCAGGAAGTCGAGAGCAACGAGACTTTCACCAACTACAACCCGGCCACCGGCGAAGCCATCGGTGAAGTCGCCAGCGGCGGCGCCGAAGAAATCAACCGCGCCGTGGCAGCCGCCAAGGAAGCCTTCCCGAAATGGGCGGGCACCCCGGCCAAGGAACGCGCCAAGCTGATGCGCAAGCTGGGTGAGCTGATCGACCAGAACGTGCCCAAGCTGGCCGAGCTGGAAACCCTCGACACCGGCCTGCCGATTCACCAGACCAAGAACGTGCTGATCCCGCGCGCTTCGCACAACTTCGACTTCTTCGCCGAAGTCTGCACACGCATGGACGGCCACAGCTACCCGGTCGACGACCAGATGCTCAACTACACCCTGTACCAGCCAGTCGGCGTGTGTGGCCTGGTGTCGCCGTGGAACGTGCCGTTCATGACCGCCACCTGGAAGACCGCGCCGTGCCTGGCGCTGGGCAACACCGCCGTGTTGAAGATGAGCGAGCTGTCGCCGCTGACCGCCAACGAGCTGGGCCGCCTGGCCCTGGAAGCCGGCATCCCGCCGGGCGTGCTCAACGTGGTGCAAGGTTACGGCGCCACCGCTGGCGACGCGCTGGTGCGTCACCCGGACGTGCGCGCGATCTCCTTCACCGGCGGCACCGCCACCGGCCGCAAGATCATGCAGACCGCTGGCCTGAAGAAGTATTCGATGGAGCTGGGCGGCAAGAGCCCGGTGCTGATCTTCGACGACGCCGACCTCGACCGCGCCCTCGACGCCGCGCTGTTCACCATCTTCTCGCTCAATGGTGAGCGCTGCACCGCAGGCTCGCGCATCTTCATCCAGGAAACCGTCTACGACCAGTTCGTCGCCGAGTTCGCCGCCCGTGCCAAGCGCCTGATCGTTGGCGACCCGACCGACCCGAAAACCCAGGTCGGCTCGATGATCACCCAGGCGCACTACGACAAGGTCACCGGCTACATCAAGATCGGTATGGAAGAAGGCGCCGAGCTGCTCGCCGGTGGCCTGGAGCGCCCGGCCAATCTGCCGGCGCACCTGGCCAAGGGGCAGTTCATCCAGCCCACCGTATTCGCCAATGTCGACAACCGCATGCGCATCGCCCAGGAAGAAATCTTCGGCCCGGTGGTGTGCCTGATCAAGTTCAAGGACGAAGCCGAAGCGCTGCGTCTGGCCAACGACACCGAATACGGCCTGGCCTCCTACATCTGGACGCAGGACATCGGCAAGGCGCATCGTCTGGCCCGAGGCATCGAAGCCGGCATGGTGTTCATCAACAGCCAGAACGTGCGCGACCTGCGTCAGCCTTTCGGCGGCGTGAAGGGTTCGGGCACGGGCCGCGAAGGTGGCGAGTACAGCTTCGAGGTGTTCGCCGAGATCAAGAACGTGTGCATCTCCATGGGCAGCCACCACATCCCGCGCTGGGGTGTTTGATCGCGCCGAGCCGTGACAGCTCCCCGCCTGCGCTGCAGGCGGGGATACTGAGAAGACACCGAACATTTTGCCGGACGTGCGAACAACCACAATCAAGCACGAAAGCGCCGCACAGCAGGCCGAGTAAAAACCTAGCGAGCGAAGGTCAGCGCAGCATGATCGAGCCCAGTAGTTTTCACATCGCCTGATAGACGGACTTTCCAGCAGGAGAATCACCATGGGCAAACTTGCTCTCGCCGCAAAGATCACCCACGTACCCTCGATGTACCTCTCGGAACTGCCCGGCCCGCGTCAGGGCTTTCGTCAGGCGGCCATCGACGGCCATATCGAAATCAGCAAGCGCTGCCGCGAACTGGGCGTCGATACCATCGTCGTGTTCGATACCCACTGGCTGGTCAACGCCAACTACCACGTGCTCTGCGGCCCGCACTTCAAAGGGCTGTACACCAGCAACGAACTGCCGCACTTCATCAGCAACATGGATTACGAGTTCCCGGGTAACCCGGAGCTTGGCAAGATCCTTGCGGCCGAGTGCAACCGCCTGGGCGTCGAGACCATGGCCCACGACGCCACCACCCTCGGTCCGGAGTACGGCACCCTGGTGCCGATGCGCTACATGAACCAGGATCAGCACTTCAAGGTGGTCTCGGTATCGGCGCTGTGCACCTCGCACTACCTGGCTGACAGCGCCCGCCTCGGCTGGGCCATGCGCAAGGCCGTGGAAGAGCACTACGACGGCACCGTGGCGTTCTTCGCCAGCGGCTCGCTGTCGCACCGTTTCGCCCAGAACGGCCAGGCGCCGGACTTCTCCACCAAGGTCTGGAGCCCGTTCCTGGAAACCCTCGACCACCGCGTGGTGCAGATGTGGGAGAACGCGGAGTGGGACGCCTTCTGCAACATGCTCCCGGAGTACGCCGTCAAGGGTCACGGCGAAGGCTTCATGCATGACACCGCCATGCTGCTCGGCGCGCTGGGCTGGTCGAACTACGACGGCAAGGCCGAGGTGGTGACGCCTTACTTCGGTTCCTCCGGCACCGGCCAGATCAACGCCATCTTCCCGGTCACCGCGCAGGACGGCTCCGCCATTCCCGCCGCCCAGGCCTCCAACCCGGCCGGCGTCGTGTCCACCAGCCGCCTGTAGGAGGCCACACCATGCCCCACCTGGTTTTGCTCTACACCCCCGACATCGAGCGTGACACGGACATCGCCGGCCTGTGTCGCGCCCTGGCCGACTGCATGCTCGAACAACGCGACGAAGCCGGCAAAGCGGTGTTCCCCACCGGCGGCACGCGCGTGCTGGCCTACCCCGCCGCGCACTCGGCGGTGGCCGATGGCAAGGGTGATTACGGCTTCCTCTACGCCAACCTGCGCATGGGCGCCGGGCGCAGCCAGATGGTGCACCAGCAGGTCGGCCACAGCCTGATGCAAGTGTTACGTATGCACCTCGACGATCTACTCGGCAAGCGTCCGGTGGGCGTGACCCTGCAAATCGACGAGAGCCCAGGTCAGGTCTTCGACGCCAAGCACAGCAGCCTGCATCCCCTCTTCAACAAGACTTCCTGAGGTTCTTTGACCATGCTCGATGCCAGCATCATTCAGCAGGCCGCCGCGCGCCTGGATACCGCCGAGCGCTCGCGCCAGCAGATTCGCCAGTTCTCCCTGGATTACCCGAACATCACCATCGAAGACGCCTACGCCATCCAGCGCGCCTGGATCGAGCAGAAGATCAAGAATGGCCGCAAGCTGGTCGGCCACAAGATCGGCCTGACCTCGCGCGCCATGCAAGTGTCCTCCAACATCACCGAGCCGGACTACGGCGCCCTGCTCGACGACATGCTGTTCGACGAAGGCAGCGACATCCCCTTCGAGCGCTTCATCGTGCCACGTGTGGAAGTGGAACTAGCGTTCATCCTCGGCAAGCCGCTGAAAGGCCCGAACGTGTCGATCTTCGACGTGCTCGAGGCCACCGAATGGGTGATCCCAGCGCTGGAGATCATCGATGCACGCATCCAGCAGATCGACCCGGAAACCAAGGTCACCCGCAAGGTGTTCGACACCATCTCCGACAACGCCGCCAACGGTGGTGTGGTGATGGGCGGCCGCGCCGTGCGCCCCACCGAAATCGACCTGCGCAAGGTGCCGGCGGTGCTCTACCGCAATGGCGTGATCGAAGAGTCCGGCGTCTCCGCCGCCGTACTCAATCACCCGGCCAAGGGCGTGGCCTGGCTGGCCAACAAGCTTGCGCCGTACGACGTCACCCTGCAGCCTGGGCAGATCATCCTCGGCGGCTCCTTCACCCGCCCGGTGGCTGCCAGCCCAGGCGACACCTTCCACGTCGACTACGACATGCTCGGCAGCATTGCCTGCCGGTTTATCTAAGCCGCAAGCGGCAAGCTTCAAGCCACAAGAAAAGCAGCGCTTGCTTGCCGCTTGAAGCTTGTGGCTTGCAGCTCTCTGAAGGAGCTCCCATGGACATGCCCATCAACACCTTCAAGCAACGCCTGCAGTCGGGTGAAGCGCAGATCGGCCTGTGGCTCGGTCTGGCCGACCCTTACTGCGCCGAGCTGGCGGCCAACGCCGGCTTCGACTGGCTGCTGATTGACGGCGAGCACGCCCCCAACGACCTGCGTGGCCTGCTCGGTCAGTTGCAGGCCGTAGCGCCGTACCCGAGCCAGCCGGTGATTCGCCCGGTGATCGGCGACACCGCGCTGATCAAGCAGCTTCTCGACATCGGCGCACAGACCCTACTGGTGCCGATGGTGGAAAGCGCTGAGCAGGCCCGCGAGCTGGTGCGCGCCATGCACTACCCACCGCACGGCGTACGCGGCGTCGGCAGCGCCCTGGCGCGCGCATCGCGCTGGAACAGCATTCCCGGTTACCTGGACAGGGCCGACGCACAGATGTGCCTGCTGGTGCAGATCGAGAACCTCGACGGCCTGGCCAGACTGGATGAAATCGTCGCGGTCGAGGGTGTCGATGGCGTGTTCATCGGCCCGGCCGACCTCAGCGCGTCCATGGGCCATCGCGGCAACCCCTGCCACCCGGACGTGCAGACCACCATCGAAGACGCCATCGTACGTATCGGCAAGGCGGGCAAGGCCGCCGGCATCCTCAGCGCCGACCAGACCCTGGCGCGGCGCTACCTGGAGCTAGGGGCGAAGTTCGTCGCCGTCGGCGTCGACACCACCGTGCTGATGCGCGGCCTGCAAACCCTGGCCGCCGCCTTCAAGGACGCACCAGCGCCCACCAGCGGCGGCGGCGGCGTGTACTGACACCGATACCCAAGCATTGCCAAGAGAACGACATGAAACTCTCCGATCTGAATTTGCTGCGCGAACAGGCTTTCATCGACGGTCAGTGGGTCGAGGCCGACGACCAGTCGCGCTTTGCCGTGACCAACCCGGCCAATGGCGAGCTGATCGCCGAAGTCGCCTCCCTCGGCCAGGCAGAAACCGCCCGCGCCATCGCCGCCGCCAAGGCCGCCCTGCCCGCCTGGCGCGAGAAGACCGCCAAGGAGCGCAGCGCCATCCTGCGCACCTGGTTCAACCTGATCATGGCAAATCAGGAAGACCTGGCCCGTCTGCTCAGTTGGGAACAAGGCAAGCCGCTGGCCGAAAGCCGTGGTGAGATCGCCTACGGCGCCAGCTTCATCGAGTGGTTCGCCGAGGAAGCCAAGCGCATCTACGGCGACGTGATCCCGCATGACAAGCAAGGCCGTCGCCTGGTGGTGATCAAGCAGGCCATCGGCGTGGTGGCCGCCATCACCCCGTGGAACTTCCCCAACGCCATGATCACCCGCAAGGTCGGCCCGGCCCTGGCCGCCGGCTGCACCGTGGTGCTCAAGCCGGCCTCGGAAACCCCGCTCTCGGCCCTGGCCCTGGCAGTGCTCGGCGAGCGCGCCGGCATTCCAGCTGGCGTGCTGAACATCGTGCCCGGCACCAACTCGCGCGCCATCGGCGCCGAGCTGACCGGCAACCCGGACGTGCAGAAGCTGTCGTTCACCGGCTCCACCGGCATCGGCAAACTGCTGATGGCGCAGTGCGCCGAAACCATCAAGAAGGTGTCCCTGGAGCTGGGTGGCAACGCGCCCTTCATCGTCTTCGACGACGCCGACCTGGATGCCGCCGTGCAGGGCGCGCTGGGTTCCAAGTTCCGCAACAGCGGGCAGACCTGCGTGTGCACCAACCGCCTGCTGGTGCAGAACGGCGTCTACGACGAGTTCAGCAAGCGCCTGGTGGCGGCGGTCAATGCACTGAAAGTCGCCCCGGCAGGCGAGGAAGGCGCCCAGCAAGGCCCGCTGATCAACGCCAAGGCGGTGGAAAAGGTCGAGGAGCACATCGCCGACGCCGTGAGCAAGGGCGCCAAGGTGCTGGCTGGCGGCAAACCGCATGCCCTGGGCGGCAGCTTCTTCGAGCCGACCGTGCTCGGCGACGTCACCTCAGAGATGCTGGTGGCACGCGACGAGACCTTCGGCCCGCTGGCGCCGATCTTCCGCTTCGACACCGAAGCCGAAGCCATCGCCATGGCCAACGACACCGAGTTCGGCCTGGCCTCCTACGTCTACACCCGAGACCTAGGCCGCGCCTGGCGCGTCAGCGAGGCGCTGGAGTACGGCATGGTCGGCGTCAACGAGGGGCTGATCTCCACCGAAGTCGCGCCTTTCGGCGGCATCAAGCAATCCGGCCTTGGCCGCGAAGGCTCGCACTATGGCATCGACGACTATATCGAGCAAAAGTACATGTGTCTGGGTATTGGTTAATGCGTAACGATTGAACCGTCACCCTTTTTCGGCTCCCAGTGAGCCGTTTTTTTATCGATTACATGGGCGAGAATATTGTGAACAAAGGTTTCCTCACTGCGGCCGTGCTACTACTCCTGCAGACTCTCGGCACAATCGCCGCAGATCTCGACGCGACCTATCGCCAAGCACTGCTCAAGGAACTGAATAACCGAACACTCGCGGGCGTGGTGGTTAGCGCGCTCGCCGAGACACACAGGGGAACACCCCAGGGCGAGTTCTGGCTTGCCTACAGCCAGTTGGAGGCGAAGCAATGGCCGCTCTACGAAGAGCAGGCCAAGCTTCACGAACTCAGCCCTGGCGGGCTATTGCTATCGCTCAAGGTCCAAGCATCGATCCTCTACGCCAGGCTCTTGCCGGAGAAATTCATCGGCATGTTGAGCCAAGCCACCCAGGCCTACGCCACCGAGCTCGCATCGCTCACCCCACCGACGACGCAGCGGGCGTTCTGGGATTACGTGATTGCCCAGGAACAGGCACAGGCAGAGGCCTTCCGCTACGCCTCGCAAGAGGACTACTCCACTGCACGCTCAGTGCTGGTCGACTTCATAGAAAACGCCATGTTTTCAGAGAATCTCAACCGATAATCTTTCGGGCAAAAAAATACCGCCGAACATCGGTTCGGCGGCCCAAGCATGATTTCTGCCGTTCAAGCCCTAGGGAGCAATCCGAAAAGACTGTGCAATCGTCTCATCCCCGCAAAGTCGCGGCTTGTATTTACCCGCCAAGGGCTTTGCCTCTGATTGCCAGAATTCTCGGTTGCTGGCGACATTCAATTGTCCATGGTCATGAGCTCAGGCCGTATCAGCCCCCGTTCACGAATTGCAGCACACCTTCAGGCTGGAGTAATGCAGGAAGACAGGAAGGCTCTGCTGGGACACAAGAACAGCAGCATTACCAGTCACTACTCGGCCGCTGAGCTGGGCAAACTGATCGATGAAGCCAACAGGATTTCGGCCACCGACTCGCGCGGGCCGGCCCTGACAATTTTGAGGAGGATGGCAGGATGAAAAAAGTCCCGCAAAAGTCCCTGACACAAAAAAGCCTGGTCATCACTGACCAGGCTCTAATGTAGGGATTTTTTGGTCGGGACGGAGTGATTCGAACACTCTACCCCTTGCACCCCATGCCGGAGGTCGACCTTATAAACCATTGATCTCAATAGGATAATTTTGAGCGCTCGCTGCAGCTAATGCTCTACATTAGCCGACGGTTTTCAACGATTTCCCGCAAAAGTCCCTGAAACTAGGTCTGGGATACCCGTAGTCGATCGGCGACACTACACGTTGCCAATGACGTATGCAGTGCCGATCGTGCATTAATCTGCTCCTTGATACCCTCAATCAACTGATGCACTGCCTGCTCGTCCAAACATACCCAAGCTGATAGTACGGTGGTAGGTAGAACTCACCCGAAGACTCATCGAGGCTGCACTGGTATTAATCACCTTTTGCGATACGTTTACTTTTCACCCTGCAGGCATGCCAGAAGAGTGATCACTCACTGCCGTCGCGGCACTGTCAAACATCCTGCTCCAGCAGAGCGCCATGCTTCTGTAGCCACGCCTTGGCTTTATCCATTGTTGGCGCCTGTGCGTTCACGATGTTCCAGAAACGGGGCGTGTGGTTAGGTTCGATAAGGTGGGCCAGCTCGTGCACCACTACATAGTCGATCACGAACATAGGCGCCTTGATCAAGCGCCAGTTGAAGATCACGTTGTCGTTCGGTGTGCACGAGCCCCAGCGGTATTTGCCGTCCCCGACTTTGGCTTCCTTGTAAGTGACCCCGAGGTTGTTGGCGTACATTTTCACGCGCGGCAGTATTTTCTCCTCGGCGCGCGCCACGAACCAGTTGCGGAATGCCGCTGACTTGCCCGCCAGCGCCTGCGGCACCAGGAATTTCTGCTCGAATCGGATGCACCCATCGCCTGCCACCAGTTCAATGCGGTAATACCGCCCCAGGTAGGGCAGGGATTCTCCAGCCACCAACTCCTTTCCCGGCGGATGCGGCAGCGGGCTGTATTTCTGTGCATGGCGGGTCTTTTCGTAAAGCCACAGCTTGCGCGATTCCACGATCTGACGAATCTTTTCCGGCGCTGTGCCTTCCGGCGCTTTCACCACTATGGAACGGTCACGCTCGACAGAAATGGTGAGACTCTTGCGCTTCGAGTAGATAACCTTATAGGCCAGTTCCATATCAACTCGCGTACAGAATCCGGTCGTTGTTCTTCTCGGCGATTTCCATCACACGCGAAATGATCTGGTGACGAAGGGGGACTACGCCTGGCAAGGAAGCAAAGGCCTCCGACAGCAAAATCTGCTGAATCTCCGCCTTAAGCTTATTACGCGCTGGCACACTTTCCCAGAAGCTTGCCAGTCTCAACTCGCGCTCAATCACCAAGTAGACCTGTTGGGTCAGGTCGATCAGCACGGCGATACGCTCCTCCGGTTTGCCTGCATAGCTTGGATGTTGCTCCATGGCAGTACCCAGTTCGGCCTGAAACATGCGAAAGAACGGCATCTGCTTTTTCTTGTGCAGGCCGTAGGTCGGCTCGTTGGCGGCGTCGATGATACGTTTGCGAAGCTTCTCCAGCTCTTCGTAGATTTTCTGCCAATTGCTGGCGAATTCTTGCAGGATCTCCGCGAGCGCGACGGAAAAAGAAGCCTGCAGCTCCGGGTCGTCGTCCAGCTCTATGTCCAGATGGTGACGGATGGCGTGCTCCACCTCGGCGGCCTTGGTTTTGGCACGCTTACGTTTGCCAACCTGGCTCTCGAAGTCCTCGTCGAGGATCGAAATCGGCTTTACCTTCTGATCAATGCCCTTCGAAGCCAGATATTCATCAGTGATCGCTCGCAACTTGGGCGGAATACCCTTCATGCTCAGGCGCTGGTCGTTCAGGTGGCGACCGGCCAACACATTGATCTCAGTAAGCGCGTTGTAAGTTTTCAGGTACCCCAGCGCTTCCTTGGCTGGGAAAACCAAGTCGAGGCTGCGGGTCAGCTTCTTGTAGGCCAGCATGAATTCAAAGCGCACATCCTCGTCGTAGAACAGGTCAAAGAAAGCATCGTGGTCGTTGAAGTCGGTCAGGCCGTACTTTTCCAGCAGATCCATGATGGCTTTGTAGTCGGCCTGCAGGGCGCGAAGTTCATCCTCAGGGAAGCTCAGACAGTCGAGCACTTCCTTCTGCTCGCGTTCGTCATAGTTATCGATGGCTTTCTTGAGGTGATGGCCAATGCCCACATAATCGACGATGAAGCCTTTCTCCTTGGCTGCTCCGCCTACCCGGTTCACCCGGGCAATGGCCTGCAGCAGGCTATGGGCAACAATCACCTTGTCCAGATACATAACCTGCTCGATGGGTGCATCGAAGCCAGTCAGCAGCATGTTAATAACAATCACGATGCCGATCTCGCCGGTCACGCCTTCGTCACTGCCGTCGAAGGGCAACTTGAAGCTCTTGATGGTGCGCTGGTGGCGAGAACTGTCGGTGTAGGCCTTGATGTGGGGCAGGTCGTTGTGACTACCGGAAATCACCACGTCTGTCTTGAGTTTTTTCAATCGTTCTAGGTCGAGGTTGAGCGGATTGGCCTGCTCCAACTTCTCGATGGCCGCGGCCAAAGCCGCATCCAGCGCTTCCTTGTAGCGCACCGCCGCCTCACGCGAGGTGGCCACTACCTGGGCCTTGAAACCGTTGGGAAACACGTGCTCCAGATAGTGCGCCACCATATCCTCGGCCTTGGCCACGATGGTGGACTTTGCTTCCAGATAGGCATCGCGGGAGCCGTAACCAAGGATCTCCAGCCGCTGCTCCAGGTTGTATTCACTGAATACGTCAGCGAATACGCTGTCCATGCCAGCCTGGTCTGCCAACTCAGCGTTGTGGGTGCGCCCTTCGTAGACGATCTCCAGCGTCACGCCGTCTTCAATGGCCTGGCGCATGGTGTACTTGTCGATATAGTCGCCGAACACCGTTTCGGTCTTGTCGATGGGGGTGCCGGTGTAGCCAATGCGCGCCGAGTTAGGAATAGCCCTGTCCAGATTCGCGCCGAGCAAAGAGTATTGTGAACGGTGCGCCTCATCGGTCATCACCAAGATGTTTGCGCTGCTGTTCAACTCTGGAAAGGATTCCGACAAATCCGTCTCGCGGAACTTGTGAATCATCGCCATCACTAGGTCAGAGGAGTCGCTGCGAAGTAGGTCCTTCAGTTTGGCGATGCTGTCCGCCACCTTTACGGTAAAGCCGATACTGCCGCCAGTCTCTCCGAGTTGCTGTTCCAGTTGCGTGCGATCGGTAACGAACACTACTTTCCATTTTGAGAGCTGAGCGTGGCGGTACATCTCGCGCACCATAAACATCATGGTCAGCGACTTGCCAGACCCCTGGGTGTGCCAGACGATGCCGCTGCGCGCCCTCGGGGTCTTGCCGGTCAGCAGGCGTTGTACCGCCAACTTCACGGCACGGAACTGCTGGTAACGCCCGACAACCTTGATCAACTCGCCCTTGTCCGATTCCGAGAAGATGGTGAAGGTGCGGATGATGTCCAGCAGGTTCTGCCGATCTAGCATCCCTGCCACTAAACGCTGCTGGTCGTTAGGACTGCTACCGCCGTGAGCGAGGTCCTCTACCGTGCGCGGCCAGGGATCGGACCAGCGATAGAAATGCTTTTCAATGTGGGTGGTGATGGTGCCGAACTTAGCCTGGTTGCGGCAGGTGGCTATGACGAACTGATTGAAGTAGAACAGTGGCGCGCTCCCCTCACCCTTTGCTCCGCGCTGTTCGCTATAGCGCAGCATCTGGTCGATGGCTTCAGGAATCGGTTCCTTCACCTTTGGGGACTTGCACTCGATCACCACCACCGGCAGGCCGTTCAGGAACAGCGCGATATCCGGCACGATATGGTGTTCGGTGCCGAGTATGCGCACCTTGAACTGGCAGATGGCAATAAAGCGGTTGTTGGTCAGGGTCGTAAAGTCGATGTAGCGCACCGTCGGGCTTTTTTCGCCAGTCTGGCGGTTCTCCGCCACGCTGGTGTTTTCCAGCAGCAGGCTGAGCACATGGCGGTTGTTTTCCAGCAGGTTGTTGCCGGGGAAGCCAGCAGTGAGGCGCCTAGTGACCTCCTCCAGCTGGTCGTCCTCCAGCCAGGGGTTGATCACCTTCAACTGCTCGCGCAGCACTGGCCCTAGCACCACCTCGGTAAAGCTCTCGCGAAAGCTTTGGCCCGGCTCCTGCTTCATCTCCAGATCGATGACCTCCCAGTCCAGTTCCTGCAACTGATCGAGCAGCGGTTTCTCGACGTGGTTCCGCTCATCGAGATGGATATGGTCGGGGGTCTTGTCCTGGTAGGCCATGCGGAAGTCCTTGTTATTGTGCGACAGCTTGTGCGAGGAGCGGGGTGACGCGGCGTTTGCCAGTAAGGAGGTCGTGCATGCCCCCCCGTTTCAGCGACTGCAGCTTCTCGGAATGTGTGTAATAACCTTTTAAAACGCTAAAGCAAGCATCCAGAGATCTCGCTATTTGTCTCTGTTCTCCGAGGGCGCTGGGAACAGCAACTTTTATTTGCCTGAGGTCATTGAGTGTAATTTCTTGAAAAGTGGTACCTTTCTGCACTAACTGAATAGACCGAACTACGGTTTCTGCTCGAAGCGCCCATAGCAAGAACGCACTATCTACCTCTTTGGAAGGCGATATTTTCGCTGTTCCTTGCGTCAGATTTGCTCCGGCAAGCTCGTCAGTAACTGGGAGAACCTTTCCAACCGTAGCGCGAAGAGCAAAAATAATATCACCCGGATGCACTTCCGATCTTTTGTATGCCTTTGCAATAGACTGTGAAGTGCAGAGCAACTGATTCAAATCGATATGATCCCCTGCCATATCGCCTGTACGAATATATGGCACCCCGCCGTCTTGATGTGGCCCGGCTTGTACGATTCCATATGTAATCGCTTCATCGACCAAATCAAAAAGTGACAGAGCCCTCCACTCCACCGGAATCCGCCCGAGCGGGGAATCCTTAAAGGCATGGGTGGCTTCGGAGCGGATGTTGCCGTGTTCGTCGATGCCCTTGGTTAGCAGCGCCTGCATCAAGCCGGTCTTGATGCGCTGTTGCTTGGCGATCAGCGCCTCGGTTTGCTCAATAGCATGATCGAGTGCTGAAAGGACCTCGGCGATCTTTGCCTGCTCTCGGTTTGATTGCGGGTAATCAAATTCAATTCTTTTCAGTTTGTCTTTATTTAGAGTTGCCCCTTTGATGGCCTGATCGACATTCTGTAGTAAATCCCACTGCTGAAGACCGTAATATAAAAACTCGGGTGATAGATCTTCTGAACTTAATCCAGCTATAGCCTCATTGGTATAAAGATCACAGCCCGCAAATGCAACTCGACCAATCGAGAGCTTGAAGCTTAGAAGCACAGTCCCCGTCCGCTGCAACTTGGTATTTGAGTTGCGAACACCAAGCTCTGTTATTTGCTCTGCGGTTTCACAGACGACTCGCCTGCTCATATCCCTAATGGAGACCCATCGGTTAGTCGTTTCTTTCGCAGAATCCCAGTAATCGGGATTACTGCGTGATGGTGTTCCACCTATCTCGATGCAGCACAATCCGCCAAGGGTGCCTTTTATCCAATTATCCATCGCAATCACCCTAGATAACCGAGATCTGCGAGGTAGCCATTAAGCGTCTTCAGCGTACTCTCCCGCGCCTTCTCCAGCGCCTGACTCGACACCGCATACTTGTCCCACAGGTTCTCGACTATGCCGAGCAGTGCGCGCTTCTCGGCATTCAGATAGCGCAGCAGCTCCTTGTTAGCGTTGTCGTGCAGCTTTTTCAGAATCAGGCGCTTGGCGTCCGCCTCACTCAACTGGCCGCCGATGGCAGCGAGCAGGTCGTCGATACGGGCGAGTCGCATCTCCAGTGCGGCGAGGTCCTTTTGCAGGGCAGTAAGCTTTTTCTTCTGGTCCTTTACTGCAGGGTTCAAAGTCTGAATAACGCCCTTAGCATGGGCGATAATCGTCCTAGTTTCAGCCTTTGCCTCTTCTCCACCAATACGTTTTAGCTGCAGCTTCTGCTCCAGCTCGCCCTGCTTGATCTTGAATCGGTCCTTGAATTCCTTGATGCGCTTTTCAATGGCGCTGATACCGTCGCGTAGGTCGTCGTACTGCTTGCGCTCCTTTCTTGCGGAGTCGGTTCTGGCATCGGCGAGGTCATCAATCAGTGCCTTAAGATATTTCTTGATGACGGCAGCTGTGAGCTTGGCCTCGCCTTCTTCGCCTTCGGTTTCTTCAGGCTCGTAATTGGCAGCTTCGGCGGCGGCTTCGACGGCCTCGGCCAGCTCGCCCTGGGCCTCGTTGATCTTGCCCTCCAATACCTCGATCTCGTCGGCCTCTTTCTGGAAGTATTCGGCGATGAGGTAGCTGTCCGGGATCAGGGTGTGGTGCCAGCCAGTGGAGACAACAGTCTTCAGGTCATAACGGATGATCTGCCACCAGTTAACGAATACGCCTGCGCTCTTGAATTCATCCAGCACACCCAGGGGCTGGAGTTTGTGCTTGAGCGTGGTGAGCAGTTCGCTGCGCACGTCGGGCAGCTTGCGCCCTTCCCTCAATTGAGCGAAGTCGTCTCGCGCCACCTGCCACCATTGCTCCAATGCGCCGTGATGCTCGGCGAGCCTGGCTTGCAGGTTCTTGTCCGCCTCCAGTATCGCCTTGATAGCAGGCTTGGTTTCTAGTGTGGAACGGAAGGCCAGGTAGTTCGGACGCAGGAGCTCGAACAAGGTGTCGTGCTGCACACCAAACTTGTCGAACACGGACTGTTTGGCAGCGACCTCGCTCTCGGGAATACCGCCGATGAGGTGAGCCTGCACGTCTTCCGGTTCAGGTGCGGGGGTGTTGTCCACGTAGCGGCGAATATTGAGGTTGTAGTCGTGCCGCTTGACGATCTCTTCCTTGTCCACCAGACGGCTGTATTTATCGATGGTCAGTTTGTGGGTGAAAACGTGGTCGATCTTCTCGATGTCTTCGGGCCGCAGCTTGTTCTGGTTCTTGCCCTCGGCGTATTCGCGATCGGCGTTGATGAATAGCACCTGGTTGCGTAGCGCGTCGGGCTTGCTTTTGTTGACCACCAGCACACAGGCGGGAATGCCGGTGCCGTAGAACAGGCCGGGCGGCAGGCTGATGATGGCCTCTAGATGATCGTCTTCGATCAGTAACTCGCGAATGAGTTTTTCCTTACCGCCGCGGAACAACACACCGTGGGGCATGACGGTAGCCATGTGCCCCTCGGGCTTAAGGCTGGCGATCATGTGCTGCACGAACATGAGGTCGGCCTTCTTGCCGGTTTCCGGACAGAACTCGCGGAAGCGGTTGGTGAAGCTCATAGTGGCGCGGCTGTAGTTCTGCGAGAACGGTGGGTTAGCGAGCACACAGTCGAACTTGCGCGGCTGGCTATTTTCAAGAATCTGCGGGTCTTCCAGTGTATCCCCGTGTTCAATGGTGAAGCGGGTGATGTTGTGGAGAATCATGTTCATGTTACAAATGGACCAGACCGTACCATTGGAGTCCTGGCCGTAGAGAGCGAGGTCATTCGGGTCCTGACCCTGCTCTTCCACATACTGGTGCGCCTGAATAAGAAAGCCGCCGGAGCCGGCGGTGGGGTCGTATACGGTATTGCCGGCTTTGGGCTTAGTCAGCTGTACCAGCAGGCGCACCACCTCAGCGGGTGTATAGAACTCTCCGCCCTTCTTACCGGCGCTGTCGGCGAAATACTTAATCAGGTATTCGTAGGCGGCACCAAGCAGGTCGGGGAACTCGAAGTTGTCATTGACCAGCACGAACTGGGGCTGGTTGAAGTGATCGAGCAGGTCTTTCCACTTCTGATCAGGGATCTTAGTCTTACCCTTGACGGCGTTGAATTCGATGTTGTTCTTCAGCACCCCGGCCAGGGCGTCGTTCTCATCTTCGATCGCAGCAATGGCCTTGTTAAGCATGCTGCCTATGTCGTGCTTGAGGTGCTTGAGCGCCGGCACCTCGTTGCCCTCCTCGTCGAACCAGCTTTCATGCCAGCGGGCGCGAGGCGGCACAAAGAAGGTGTCGCCGTAGGAGGTCTTGTCATTGAGCAGCTCCTCCAGCAGCCCGGGCTGGTCCTTTAGGTGGGCGTAGGTGGTATTACGCAACACCGCGCGCTTGCGGTCGAATTCGTCGGACAGGCGCTTGATGAACAGCATGCCGAAGATGAACTCCTTGAACTCACTGGCGTCCATCTTGCCGCGCAGAATGTCGGCGGCTTTGAAGAGGAAACCTTCGAGCTGGGAGAGGGTTATTTTTTCTTGTTTCATGAACAATTCACTTTCCTGGATTCTTGGCCGTGTTGTCTGCCCGCCTAGCGTTCAAAACGTACGTCGACTGTTGTTGGTCCACATATTGATGTCACTGCGCGAAAAGCACCATGTCTCTCCGGTCTTAAAGACCTAGATCTTCTTAGCTGCGGCCAAGCGATAGACCGTTCGCATACCTACCCTCAGGTAGGCAGCCATTTCGTCGACGAGTAAGCATTTACCGATACCGTCTTTCATCGTGTTAAGCCTCCTAGTGACCCTGATTCAAATATCAACGCGGTTTGGCAAAGACACGGGCAGCTCTAGCGCCATTGTACAAACGGATGGTAGAGAAAGGGATCCAACCTTGTAGTCAGCAAGGTAGATAGAGCTACCTGCTCCTCACCAACTCTTTCGCACCTGGCTCGCGTATCAACGACCTCGCAGCTACGCCACAGTAGGTTGCCATCCTGAAACCCTCGGGCTAGAGTGCGCCCGTCGTGGTCAATCCCACGGCCGGGTGTAGCAACCTGGGATACCAAGATGCGGCAGCGTCATAGCGCATAGCCAGTGCCTCGGCACTGCGTTATTGCGTCTCTATGGCGGGCCGTACGGGGCAGGCTTTTGCCTGGCCGGTTCCCTTGGTTCCCGGTTTGCTACCCTCGTGCGGTCCGCCTCCATATTGTGTAGCAACGATTGGTGGCGGCTCCTTAATCGAACCAAGGAGCATAAGGAAAATGCGCTACCCCTTTTTTACCCGAGAGCTCCGCCTTGGGCTTCAGGTCTTGCTGTTCACCTCTTATCTGGAGGTGCGCCATGGCTGAGTTCGAATCCTGCGTTGTACCTTTTCCGTTGCAGCGAAGCCCGCTGCATGAATCCGAACGCTCTCCCCTACCCTCTGAAGCTGCGGCTGAACTGCGCGGCGTCATGCTCGGCAATCTGCTGGATCAACTGGCTGAACCTGACGGTTTGCAGCAGACAGACCTGCGCGTGCGCATCGCTGCTTATTCAGCGCTGGCTCTGCTCGATGAGATGGTCGTGCTCTATCGCCGCGCCCTCTCCGAGGTTCGAGGAGGTGCCAGATGAGCAAGGGCGTCATGACATGCCTTCCGCCTAACGACGGCCATCCAGGCATAGAGATACCCTGGGCTGCCGACTGCAGAGAGGCATTCAATCAGGGTGTGAGGCTGGCCCAGACCTGGCTCGATAATGCTCGCAGCGGATGGCTCTGGGCGGTGATGATCGCCGAGCGCGATCTGCTGCCCTGCGCTATTGAGAGGCGAGCTTTTGAGGTGGGCTTCCTGAGTCGTATCCATCAGCGCATGTGCTCGCACCAAGGCTGCGATGAGCACGCCAAGACCTGTACCACTGGTGACTACGTCGGGCACAGAAAGGCCCTGACGCTCGCCGAAACGAGTTGTCAGGGCTGACCTGAGCCATGGCAAATGCCAATGAAGTGGCCTGTTAAAACAGACCGGAAGGAAGGTTCTGAGCTAACGGAGTGCATGGGGTCAGCATCCTGCCTGTTCGCACTTCGTTAGCCCAGAGACCGGAGAATATTTCGGTAGCGGCCATCTGCCAACCCCGTAGGATGGGCCATTGGTCACACAGCGCGAATTTGTCTCCTGCCTTTCCCACTGTGTGGTGCAGGCCATGGCTGCATTTCTGCTGCTCGCCCACAACACCTCTTTGCTTCTGTCGCTTGGACGACAGAGCCTGCGCGCTGCGCTTGCTGGTGGCGCCTGTGAGATCGGTGGAGTGGCGGTCTTGCTGTTTCCTCTCACCCTATGATCGTGTCCCTGGAAGTGGTGTAACTGAGGTCTACCCAAAGCGCCGTCAGGCGTAAGAGGAAGGCCATCGTGGTTCTTGGCTAAGGTTGAGTTTGCAGACCTAACCATCACCGGAGAAACCACGAT